>Ga0164290_1000196_pt1 | contig 228607 bp, 169 predicted proteins | sample Micstemetagenome_FD_108782 | JGI IMG/M metagenome (GOLD analysis project Ga0164290, IMG submission 108782) | Contaminated culture microbial community from soil near Moab, Utah, USA - Microcoleus steenstrupii SON62 (Illumina Assembly) | ecosystem: Environmental > Terrestrial > Soil > Soil crust...
AGCGGTCGGCTGGCCGGGCTGGGCGGTCGGCTGGCCGGGCTGGGCGGTCGGCTGGCCGGGCTGGGCGGTCGGCTGGCCGGGCTGGGCGGTCGGCTGGCCGGGCTGAACGGTCGCGGCGATGGTTGGGAAGGGCGCCACGTCGACGCCGGGCTGGGCGATGCGGCCGCAGGCGACCACGCCGAGCAGCACGAACAGCGTTGCGCTGAGCAGGGCCAGCCAGAAGGTTGGCGTCCTGGGGTTGGTAATCACGGTCTTGCTCCTTGCGATCTATCCAGTTGGCGGGCGGCGGGGCGGCCCGTCCGCGGCGCTGATTCGGTTCCTGCAAGTGAAACGCGCCAGCGGGAAGGGCGGTTCCGCCGCCACCTGAGAGGAAGCTCCTGCGGAGCGGAGGGAAAGCTGACGAAATCGGCGGGATCTGAGGCGCCCACAGGCCCTTGACCCCGCCTACGACATCACCTGTCGCCAACGAGGTTCGCGGCACCGTGCCGGTCTGCGAGGCGGGCGGCGAAAGCCGCGGGGACCAGAGGGGGACGGACGGCGCAAGAGGGAGCGGCGCGGGGGCACGGCCCGTGCCGCTTTCGGTTCGCCCGCTCGCGTATAGTGACGGCGGGGCGATCCATCGCCCGGAGCAGCGCGATCGGGGAGGAGACATGACCAGCTCCGTGCAACCTGTGCAGCGAGCGCGGCGGGCGTGGTGGCCGGCGCGGGCCGCGCTCGTGCTCAACCTGAGCCTGGCCCTGAGCTACGCCGGCCTGTGGGGGATCGTTGCCGCCCAAGGGCTGTTCTGGCGCGCCGACTTCACCGCCTACTACACTGGCTGGACGATCGCGCGCGAGGGCGAGGGCCACCGGCTGTACGACTTCGACGAGCAGGCCCGCGTCCAGCAGCGCATCCTGGAGGGCCGCAGCTTCAGCGACGGCCTGCTGCCCTACCTCAACCCCCCCTACGCGACCATCCCGTTCGTGCCGCTGTCGCTGCTCCCGCTGAGCACGGCCTTCTGGGCCTGGTCGCTGCTCCAGGTGGGCGTGCTGGCGCTGGTGGCGCGGGCGCTGCTGCAGATCGCGGCCGGGTGGGAGCCGCACGAGCGCTGGCTCATGCTGGCGGCGGCCGCGGCCTTTCCGCCCCTGCTGTACACCTTCCAGCTCGGCGCGTTCTCGCTATTCATGCTGCTGTGCCTGCTGCGCTACTACACGGCGCTCAAGGCCGGGCGGAGCGCCCCGGCCGCGGCGTGGCTGCTGGCCGGCACGCTCAAGCCCCAGGCGATGCTGCTGCCGGGCGCCGCGCTGCTGGTCGGGCGGCGCTGGCGGGCGCTGGGGGCGGCGGTATTGGGGGGGGTGGCGCTCGTCGTCGTGTCGGGCGCGGCGCTCGGCTGGGCGAGCTGGCCCGGCTTTCTGCGAGCCCTGGGCACCGTCAACAGCTTCTACGGGCGCTTCGGGATCGAGCCGGCGGCCATGTACAACCTCAAGGGCACGCTGACGCTCCTGCTCGGCGCGGGCCAGGGCGAGCTGATCACCCGGATCAGCAACGCGGCCTTCGTCGCGGCGGGCGCGCTGGCGCTCTGGCTGTGGCGGGGCCCCTGGCGGCCGGAGGACACCGGCTTCGAGCTGCGGATGGGGCTGACGATCCTGCTCGGGCTGCTGTTCAGCCCGCACCTGCACCCCCAGGACGGGGTGATGTTTATCGCCCCCGCGGTGCTTTTCTATTGCTACCTGCGCGGGCGCGGGCTGCCGCGCGCGGCCTTCGCGGCCCTCGCGCTGGCGAGCCCGGCCCTCACGCTGGCGACGGAGTTCACGGTAGGCGAACGCCTGGGCGTCCGCCTACCGGTAGTGCTGATGGGGCTTCTGGCCCTGTGGATGGGCGCGGCGCTCGTCGCCGAGCGGCGGGCCGGGCCGGGCACCGCGCCGCCGGGTGCGTAAGCGGCAGCCTTGCTGCGCGGGCGGCGGACCAGGCAACGGCGACCGTGGGGCATATGGCCAAGGCCCGACGGGCGGCCCCTACACCGCGGCCTGGCGCGACAAAAGCGCCTCGTCGAGGGCGGCCTCGAGCGAAAGGGCTTCGCCCTCGGCGAATGCGCCCGCGTAGTCCTGCTCGCCGAGATCGCGCCGGGCAGGCTCCAGGCTCACGGCGTAGATCGCCTGCTCGTGGGGCGCCGCGGGCGCCCCCAGGCTTCTGCGCAGCCCCGCGGCGGCGCCCGCGAGCAGCGCGGCCCGTCGGGGCTCGCCCCGGGCGGCGGCGAGGCACGCCAAGCCTTCGAGGCATGCGGCGATGCCGACCCGGTCGCCCAGGTCTTGCCGCAGGGCCAGGCTTTCGCCGAGGTGGCTCGCCGACTCGTGCATGTGGCCCTGGCGGAGGGCGACAAGGCCGAGGTTGTTGAGGCTTGCGGCAGCGCCCTCGCGGCTGCCCAGCTCGCGCTGAAGGCTGAGGCTTTCCTCGAAGGTACGCCGGGCGCGATCGTACAGGCCCTCGCCGAGCAGGGCCAGGCCGAGGTTGTTGAGGGCATAGGCGACCATGCGCACGTCGCCGGCGGCCCGCGCCTGCGCGAGGGCCTCCTCAAAGGTGCTGCGGGCGCGCTGCGCCTCGCCGAGGTAGAGCACCGCGAGGCCGAGGTTGTTCAACATCGTCGCGAGCACCGCCCGGCCGGCGCCGCGCTGCCGGAACAACGCCGTGGCCTCTTCATACTGGGCGGCGCCCAGCGCGTACTCGCCCCGCTTGAGGGCCACATTGCCGAGGTTGTTGAGCGTCCGAGCCACGCCGTCGTCGTCGCCGAGGCGCCGCCTGAGGGCCAAACTTCGCTCGTACAGATCGGCCGCCTGCGCATGGTCGCTCTGCGCCAAGGCCAGCGTCGCCGCGCCCGAGAGGAGGTTGGCGAAGACCAGGGTTTCCTCGCCGTCGCTGGTGGCGAGGGCCCGCACGAGCCAGCGCCGCCCCTCCTCGAAGTGGCAGCGGACGTACCAGAAGCGCCACAGCGCGCTGCACGCCGCGGCCATACGCGGCCCGTCGTTGGTCTCCAGCCAGGCAAGGGCGGCGCGGATATTGTCATGCTCGCGGTTGAGCTCCTCGGCGGCCTCGCGCTGGCGCTGCCCGACCAGGGCCGCCTCGGCCGCTACGGCCTGGTCGCTGTAGTGGGCGGCGTGGCGGCGCTCGAGCTCGGCGGCCTCGCCCCGCGCCACAAGCCGCTCCAGCGCAAACTCGCGGATCGTGGCGAGGAGCTGGAAGCGGGGCTCGCCGTCGTCCTGCTCGCGCTGGCCCAGCAGACTTTTGTCGACAAGGGATGCCAGCCCCTCCAGCGCGTCCAGGCCGAGCTCGGGCCCCGGGGCGCAGACGCTCTCGGCGGCGGCGATGGTGCAGCCCCCCGCGAAGACCGCGAGGCGGGCGAGCAGGGTCTGCTCGCTCGGGCTGAGGAGGTCGTAGCTCCAGGCGATCGTGCTGCGAAGGGCCTGCTGGTGCGAGGCGAGCTCGCGGGCGCCGCCAGTGAGCAGCGACAGCCGGCTGGTGAGCCGGGAAAGCAGGATCTGAGGGCTGAACAGCTTGCAGCGCGCCGCCGCCAGCTCGACCGCGAGGGGTAGCCCGTCGACCTGGCGGCAGATCTCGGCGACGGCGTCGGCGTTCGCCGCGTTCAAGGCGAAGCCCGGCTTGACGGCCTGGGCCCGCGCGACAAAAAGGGCCACCGACGGGCTGGCAGCGATGGCCCGCAGCCGCTCCTCGGCGTGGCGCGGCAGGGACCGGGAGTCGGGCGTCGGGAGCGGGGCGACGGGGTACTCGTGCTCGCCGGCGACGCGCAGGGGCTCCCTGCTGGTGCAGATGATCTCGACCTGCGGGGCGGCAGCAAGGATTCGGGCGACGAGGGGCGCCGCCGCCACGATCTGCTCGAAGTTGTCCAGCACCAGCAGGAACGGGCGCTGGCGCAGGTAGGCGAGGATCTGCTGTTCGAGCGAATCGCCGCCTGACTCGCGCACGCCGAGCGCCTGGGCGATCGCGGAGACCAGCCCGCTCTCGCTTTGAACCTCGATCAGGTTGACGAACCGAGCGCCCCCCGAGAAAGCATCCACCGCCTCCAGGGCGGCCTGCGCCGCCAGGCGGGTCTTGCCCACGCCGCCGGGCCCGACGACGGTGACGATGCGGGCCTGCTTGCGGCGGATCAGCTCGCTGATCTCGGCCACTTCCCGCTCGCGCCCAACCAGCGGGGTCGGGAAGGCGGGCAGGTTGTGGGCGGGGGCCGCGGGCTCCTGCTCTGCCCTTGCCGCCTCGGCCTCGGACCAGAGCCGGCCGTCCGCGAGGCGCATCCAGAGCACCGGCTGCCACCAGCCCGGTCGCCCGGCGATGGCGGCGCGGGCGGCCGCCACCGCCCGATCGATACGGCCATCGCGGCGCAGCTCACGGAAGAGCGGTGGGAGAAAGGCGGCAGCCGTCTCCATCGCGACGTCGTCCTGCATGGCGACGACGGCGGGCACGCCGGCGGCGACGAGCAGCGGGCCAACAGCGGCGAGCGTGGCGCCCGCGGCGTCCCCGGCGCTCCGACAGGAGGTGAGCACGGCCAGGAGCGGCCGGCGCGCGAGGGCCCGGACCTGGGCGGCGAACTCGGCGCCGGTGACCCTGGCCAGCTTGCCGGCGTCGTTCTCAAGCCACAGGTAGCTGGTGTCGCCGAGCATCGTGCCGTGGCAGACCAGGTACAGGATCGTGGCGCCGTCGCGCAGCGCCGCGGCGATGGCGGGCAGCGTAGCGGGGCGCCCATGGGCCAGCGAGAGAAAGGTCGCGGGCAGATCGGCCAGGGCGGCCTCGGCCCGCTCGACCTCGCCCAGGATGTCGAGGGGTGCCAGCTGAAACGTCGCCAGGCCGGCCGGATTGGCGATAGCGACCACGGCGCGCAGCTCATCCCGGGCCGGCGAGCGTACGGGCTGGAGGTCGTCGCTGCTGAGAAAGCGTGACAGCAGCACCCGCTCGTCGGCGGCGAGGGGGGTGCCGGCGGGGCGCGACGGGTCGCGCAGCGTCTCCCAGCGCAGCCTGTGGAGCTCGGGGGCCTGCTCGTCGAGGACGAGCCGCAGGCGCAGGGCGGCTCCCGCACCCTCCGCCGCGGCCCTGGCGCGGGCGAGGGCCTCGCCGAGGCGCGGGTCGGCGAAGAACAGTTCGGTCAGCCGCTCGCCGTACTGGTCGAGGTCGAGGGCGGCGCCATCAAGCGCCGCTTGGGCGGCTTCGTCCAATGCGAAGCGGGCCGGCGGCCCCACGATCAGGCGGCTCGGGGCGCTGCTGCCGGCGGGCAGGAAGCGCAGATCCACGGCGAAGGCGTCGCCGTCGCGGCGCAAGCCGAGCTCAAGGTCGGCGCTAGTCATCGCTGCCTTTCGGGTAGAACACCACCGGCAAGTACAGCTGGTGGACCGGGAGGTTGACGCTGCGCAACACGGCGTTGACGCTGTCGGCGACGATGGCCTGGTTGGTGTCGCACAGGGGCGAGATGCCGGTGGGTGTGTGAAATCGTGCGGCGCGGGCGCTCCCGTCGACATACCCGGGCTGTCCGACGCCGCCGGCGACCACCGACACGGCCCGGGTTGAAAGCTCGACGGCGCCGACGACGTGCTGCTGGCCATCGGCGAAGATGGCAAAGGCGTCGTCACAGGAGGCCGACACGCTCAGGGCGTTGGTCAACCCGTTGGCCGGCGCGGGGCCGGCCGGCAGGGAGGTGAGGGTCGCGAGCGTCGAGACCCTGGCGGTGGCGAGGTCGATCAGGCGGATGGCCCGCGTGTCGAAGTCGGCGACGAGGGCGAAGGCGCCGCTACGGGCAAAGGCGACGCTGGCCGGCTGGCTGAAGCGGGCCGCGGAGCCGACGCCGTCGGCGCTGCCGGCCTGCCCCACGGCCCCCGCCAGGGTCGTCACCGTGTTCGTGCCCATGTCGATGCGCCGGATCACATGGTTCGCGGTGTCCGCGACGAGCGCCACGCGGCCGTCGGGGCTGAGCGCGACGTCGACCGGATTGTTGAAGCGGGCCTCCGCACCGATCCCGTCGGCGCTGCCGGGCTGCCCGGCCGCCCCCGCCAGCGTCACCACCGCGCGCGTTTCTATATCGATCCGCCGGATCACGTGGTTTGTGCTGTCGGCCACGAGCCCGACGCGGGCGAGATTGTCGATGGCGACGCCTGTGGGCTGGTTGAAGCGGGCCGCCGAGCCGACGCCGTCGGCGCTGCCGGGCTGCCCGGCCGCCCCCGCCAGCGTCACCACCGCTCTGCTCGACACAAAGAACAGGCGGACGAGGTGGTTCTCCTTGTCCGCGACCAGCGCGATCCCGCTGCCGCTCGCGGCCACGTCCGCCGGTGTGTTGAAGCTGGCACCAAATCGGATGCCGTCGTCCGCGCCGGGCTGCCCCGGGTTGCCCGCGAGCGTTTGGACATCGCCCACGGGCAGGTACAGGATCAGCCCCGCGTAGAAGGCGTGCGGCGAACCGAGCGCGCCGCCGCGGGCGAGGGCCTGGACGCGCTGCAGCTCCACCGGCTGGTAGGGGAGGCCGAGGGAGGGCAGCTGCGCGAGGATCAGCGCGAGCCCGAGGATCAGCGCCACCGAAACCATGACGTGGGTACGACTCACCGCGTCCTCCTTCACGCTTCGGCGGCGGGCTCGGCGCCGGCCGCGATCGCCTGGCTGAGCAGAGCCAGGACGAGCATGGTCAGCAGGCGGCCGGCGTCCAGCACCCAGAAGTAGGCGTCGAAAAGGTTGATCACGCCCATCGCGAGCCAGGCGTGCCCGGCCACCAGACCCCATCCCGTCAGCCGGTGACGCCGCCACCACATCCAAGCGGCGGGCGCGAGCCACATCCAGATCCAGATCGCACCGCCGAGCACGCCCACCTCCGCGGCCAGCTGCAGAACGACATTGTGCGCGTGGGAGTAAATATGCGCGTCGTTCTGCGCCGCCAGGAGCAGGGTCATGTTGCCCGCCCCGACGCCGGTCAGCGGGCGCGCGGCGACGACGCCGAGCGCCACCTGGGCGCTGCCCTCGCGGCTGGCCAGCGACCCGCGCTCGATCGCAGAAAGGGAGCCGGGCGGCTGGAGCCGCGCCGACGCCGGCGGCGCGATCCAATACGCCCCGAGCAGGAGAACGCAGATCAGCCCGGCCACCGCCGAGCGCAGGGCCGCGCGCAGCTCGGGCTGCCGGTAGGCGAGCCACCCGATCGCGGGGGGGGCCGTCAGGAGCAGGGCGAGCCAGGCCGAGCGCGACAGGGTGACGAGCAAGCCCGCCCACAGCAGCCACCACACCGCCCGCACCCACAGGCGGCGGAGCAGCGGCAGGGCGAGCAGGATAGCGACGGCCAGGAACCCGCCGAGCACATTCGGGTTCACCATCAGGCCCGAGGCTCGCAGCCAGGCCCGGCCGTCGGCGGCGCGGACCAGGGGGGTGAGCGGGTGCCCGGGGCCGAACGGCATCTCGCCGATCAGGCCGAGCGACCGGCCGAGCGCGAACTGGCCGATGCCGATCAGCGCCTGGACGCCAAGGCCGGCGACGAGGATGGAGACAACACGCTCGGGGGGCACGGCCGACTGAGTCAGGAGCAGGTACGCGCCGACAGCGATCACCCAGTGGAGGGCGGCGTACCAGGCGAGCTCCGGCAGGAGCGCAAACGGCGCGGTGGCGAGCCCGAGCAGCGCGAGCGCGAGCAGCGGCGCGAGAAAGGCGGCGGCCCGCCCGAGGCGCACTGGCCGCCGCCGGAGCAGGCCGGCGGCGATCAGGGCCAGCACGCCGGCGCTCGCCGGGACGACGGACAGGGTCGTGGTTGTGAGCCCGGGGCCGATGCCCCACGGGGGGCCGCTGTAGACGGGCCAGGGCGCGGTGAGCGGGAGCAGGAGCAGAAACACGGCGACGCCGCCAGCGGCGAGCCGCTCGTTCAGCCTGCCCGCCGCGCGAGGTGGCCGCTCCCCCACGCGCGCGATCGCCATCCCAGGCTCAGGTGCCCCCCCCATCTGTGCCCCTCCCCTGAACACTAATGAGGTAGTTCGAGCGCCCAAACACTTCGTCGAAGTGGTACACCACGCCCTGGCCCTTGGCGCTTGAAGGGTCAGCGGTATTACGGTCGTAGTTGCCGGCGCACGCGCCAGGGAGCAGATGGCACGGCACCTCGTGCCACCTGCCGAAGGGGTCGTAGGCGATCACCTCGCGCCGCGAGAAGCCGCTGCGGTAGCCGACGACGACAAGGAAGTGTCCGGCGAGGGTCAGGACGCCCGGCGACGTACGGACAATCACGGGCTGGCCGGCGTCCACCTGGCTTCGAATAATCTGCCACCCCTCGTCGGCGGGGATGTCGGCGTGGAGCTCGGCCCGCACGCCCTGCCGAAGCAGCTCGTACAGCATCATCCCGATGTAGGCCTGGCCGTCCCGCTGCACCCGGGGGAAGATCGCTTCGGCGGCGGCCGCCATGGCGGCGTGGTCCGGCTCGACGACCCCGACCATCGCCAGAACCATTGCCAGGCTGGTGGAGCTACACATCTCCTCGCCGTCTGGCAGGGCGAGCTGGTTCAGATAGGCGCGCGACGTCAGGGCGACGTCGTGGCTGGCCGAGTCGGCGAGCAGCCCCGCGTGTAGGAGCAGCAGCGAGCAGAGGAGCAGGCGATACCGGTTCACCCTTGAACTCCCGAGGGGCTAGGATTTCGTACGCCTTGAGCGGAAGCTCGGGTGGTGCGCCGAGGTGGGAGTGAAGCGAGGGAGGTATGCGCCGCGCATGCGCCCCGACGGCAGGTATGCTGGCCAGCAGGCGCGCCTGCGCTACGGACGATAGAGGTGCTACGCGTTGGAATAGTAGTGTAGCTGATCTTACCCAGGTGTCAAGCAAAACACGGGTGGCGCTTTTTCGCGCGTCTTCCACCGAAGCACGCCTTGATCATTGTGAGGAAAGGCAAAGCCCCGCCACGGTGGCGGGGCTTTGCCTCAGGCTACAGCGCTCGCGCTACTTCCGGATGCGCTCGCCGGTGTAGGGGTCGTACTGCCACTCGCCGGTCGGGTCGGTCGCCCGAGGGGCGCTCAGGCTGGGGGCGCTGGTCGGGGTGGCGACGCCCTCCTCGGGCATGACGATCCAGAGCACGAGGTAGATCAGCGGGCTGAGGCCGCTGAGCACGGCGAGCACGAAGACCAGGCGCACGATAGTGGTGTCGATGCCGAAGTAGCGGGCGATGCCGCCACACACGCCGCCGATCATCTTGTCGCTGGTGGTGCGGGCGAGACGGGTCTGCATTGCTGGGCTCTCCTTCCTGAGGCTTCGCTGTATCTTCGCGCGGCCGCAGCGGCCGCGTCGTCCTCCGCCCCATACGACGACGGGGCGCGAAGATTGTTGCGGCCGGCGGGCAAGCCGCGCCCGGCTCAGGAGAAGAACAGGTTGACGACGACGCCGGCGAGCACGCTGAGCTGGAGGCAGAGCAGGGCGATGATCGCGACGGTGCGGCGGGTGAAGGTGGAGGTGAGCATCAGGGTGCTCTTGATGTCGATCATGGGGCCGAAGACGAGAAAGGCGAGGACGGCGCCGGGGGTGAAGCTGCCGACGAACGAGAGGGCGATGAAGGAGTCGACGGTCGAGCAGATCGAAAGCACCACCGCGAGGGCGGCGAGCACCAGCACCGACACGAGCGGCCCGTCGCCGAGGGCGAGCAGGGCCCGCTGGGGCACAAGAGTCTGGAGGGCGGCGGCGAGCAGGGCGCCGGCGATCAAGTAGCGGCTCATCTCGAACAGCTCGCCGTTGGCGTGGCCGAGCACACGCCTGGCCATGGCGAACAGGCCGTCGTCGGCCGGCCCGTGGTCGTGGCCGTGGTCGTGGTCGCAGTGGGCGTGGTCGTGGTCGTCGTCGGAGCCATCGACGCCCGGGGCGAGCACGAGGTCGCGCCGGGCGGTGACGCCGACCACCACGGCGACGGCGACGGCGATCAGGATGGTGAAGCCGGCGCGCCAGGCGACCATCTGCCAACCGCCAAAGGCGACAAAGGTGGAGATGATCACCACGGGGTTGATCACGGGGGCGGCGAGGGCGAAGGCGATGCCGGCCGGCAGGGCGGTGCCCTTGGCGAGCAGGCGGCGGGTGGCGGGGATGGAGCCGCACTCGCAGACGGGGAAGGCCAGCCCGAGCAGCGAGCCGGCGAGGGCGGCGAGCAGGGGGTTGCGCGGCGTCAGCCGCCGCACCCGCTCGGGGGTGACGTAGAAGTGGATGGCCGACGACACCAGCACGCCCGCCATCAGGAAGGGCAGCGCCTCGATAAAGATCCCCAGAAAGACGGTGACGAACCCCTGGAGCCGCCCCGCCCACGGGCGCAGGGCCTCGGGTACGCCGACGTCAGCGGCGACCCAGATGAGGCCCACGAGCAGGGCCGCCAGGGCGGGCGGCAGGAGGCGCACGAGCCAGGCGCCCCTGGCCGCCCGTGGCGCCCGTGCTCCTTCCTCCAGCGGTCCGTCGCCTTCAGCCCTATGCCCCGGGGCGCGCACGCGCGACGGGCTCACTCCACGTTCCATAAATAGGCAACCCTTTCGGCGGGCGACGCACTACCTGTGCAGGCGTGCAGTGTACCGCATCATTGCCCGCGCATGGGCGGCCCGGGCCCGCGCCCCGGGGCCTCCCCCCAGGCCGCCCGCAGGAGGGCGGGCAGAACCTCGCCGGCCCGGCCGCGCAGGGCGTAGAGGGGCGGCGCCGGCCGGCCCGGCACCTCGGGGTTGACGACGGCGACGGGGGCGCCCCGCTCAAGGGCGAGGCGCGGCAGCGAGGCGGCCGGCTCGACAAGGCCGGAGGTGCCGACGGAAAGAAAAACATCGCACCCCAGGGCGGCCTCCACGGCCCGACCGAGCAGGTCGCGCGGGAGCGTTTCGCCGAACCAGACTACATCGGGGCGCAGCAGGTCGCCGCAGCGCGAGCAGCGCGGCGGGGGCTCGCCCGCCTCCTCCCACTCGGCGTAAACGGCGTGGCAGGAGCGGCAGCGCGCGCGGGCCAGGCTACCGTGGAGCTCGATCGGGTCGGCGCTGCCGGCCCGGGCGTGCAGCCCGTCGACGTTCTGGGTGATCAGGGTGAGCCGGGGGACGAGGCCTTCCAGGGCGGCCAGGGCGCGGTGGGCCGGGTTGGGCTCGGCGGCGCGCACGAGCCCACGGCGCCAGGCGTACCATTCCCAGACGAGCCGCGGGTCGCGCGCGAAGGCAGCGGGCGTGGCCAGCTCCTCAGGGCTGAAGCGGGCCCACAGCCCCGTCTGGGCCTCGCGAAAGGTCGGGATGCCGCTCTCGGCGCTCCCCCCGGCGCCCGTCAGCACCGCGACGTGCCGCGCACGGCGCAGCGCGTCGAGCAGATCGGGGGGGAAGGCGGGGGTATCAGCCATAGGTGGGCACCGTTTTAGCGCGGAGGCGCAGAGCGCGCAGAGATTCGGGGTCGGTCGCACAGGAGCGCTGCGCCACCAGGTGATGGTAGCCGCCACACGGTGCGAGGCTGTTCCAAACCCTTTGCGGCCTCTGCGGTTAACCTTCCGGCCGGAACACAAGCTCGAAGCGGCGGGTATGGTCGTCGACAAAGCGGACGTGCCAGATCCCGCAGGTGGGGGCGGGGTTGCCGCCGGAATAAACGTGCTTCGACAGGTCGATCTTGTCCTTGCTCAGCTCGAGCAGGGCGGCGCGGATGGGCGAGCCGTGGCTGACAATGCCGATCCTGGCGTGGGGCGAGTCGGCGGCGCCGGCGAGCAGATCGCGTATGCGCTCGCGCACGCGGTCGAACGGCTCCTGGGGGCCGTGCTCCTGGACCAGGTTGGTGAAGGTGAAGGGCAGGCCGAGCCGCTCGACCAGAACCTCGGCCGTCTGGGTGGTGCGGGCGAAGGGGGAGACAAGCAGGTGCTCGACGCCCTTGTCGGCCAGAAACGCCGCGGCCCGGGCGGCCTCGGCCCGCCCGCGCGGCGACAGCTCAGGCCCGGGCGGCAGATTATAGGCGATCTCCGGCCGGCGGTCCGGCTCGCCGTGGCGGATCAGATAGATGTCGGAAAGCACCCCTGCCCCTCTCACGCAGCTTATGTAACCTCAGCCCAAAGCGTAACATAGCCCGCCCGCCCCTGTCAACGCGGGGTTTGACGCGCCCCAGCGCAACATTTACAATTTGGGCGCGTCCAAGCTTCAGGACGGCTGGCCCGGCCCTTGCAGCGGCAGGGCCAGAGAACGTGACGATAGATTCGCGGGGCGCGCTCGCCGCCCCGCAGCCAATAGCTAGCAAAGGACGGATCGATGCGCCTCATCCTGTACCTCGGCAAGGGCGGCGTCGGCAAGACGACCACCTCGGCCGCGACGGCGGTGCGGGCCGCCGAGCTGGGCTACCGCACGCTGGTAGTCAGCACCGACGTGGCTCACAGCCTCGCCGACGCCCTCGACGCGCCCCTCGGCTCGCTGCCGACCCAGCTCTCGGACCGGCTGTGGGGCCAGGAGATCAACGTGCTCGACGAGGTGCGCGAGCACTGGGGCGAGCTGCGGGGCTACCTGTCGACGCTGCTGCGCCGTAAGGGCGTCGACGAGGTCGCGGCCGAGGAGCTGGCGATCATCCCCGGCATGGAGGAGGTGGTCAGCCTGCTCCACATCCGCCGCCAGGCCCGCGACGGCAACTTCGACGTGGTCGTCGTCGACGCCGCCCCCACCGGCGAAACGGTGCGCCTGCTGACCATGCCGGAAACGTTCCAGTGGTACGCCGCCCGCGTGATGGACTGGGAGCCGGCCACGCTCAAGGCCGCCCGCCCCCTGGTCAAGCAGCTCATCCCCGCCACCGATATGTTCGCCACCCTGGAGCGGCTGACCAAGGGCGTCGAGGCCCTGCGCGAAACGCTGACCGACCCGGAGATCAGCTCCTACCGCCTTGTGGTCAACCCCGAGCGCATGGTGATCAAGGAGGCCCAGCGCGCCGCCACCTATCTGTCGCTGTTCGGCTACCCCGTCGACGGCGTGGTGCTCAACCGCGTGCTCCCCGTCGACCAGGCCGAGGGGCCCTTCATGCAGGAGCTGGCCCGCATCCAGCAGGGCTACCGCCAGATGGTTTACGACCTGTTCCAGCCACTGCCGATCTGGGAGGGCCCCCACTACGCCCGCGACCTGGCCGGCATCGCCGACCTGTCCGAGGTCGGCCGGCGCCTGTTCGGCGAGGTCGACCCGGTCAAGGTGCAGTTCTCCGGCAAGACGCAGGAGATCGTCCGCGACGGCGACGAGTATGTGATGCGCCTGCCGCTCCCGCACGTCGAGATCGGCAAGGTGGCGATGACCAAGCGCGGCGACGAGCTGTTCATCGAGATCGGCAACTTCCGCCGCGACATGATCCTGCCCACCACCCTCGCCGAGCGGCCCGCCACCCGCGCCGTCTTCCGCAACGGCGTCCTCGAAGTCCGCTTCGGCCAGCCCGAAACGCTGCCGCTGGAGAACGCGCCCACGCAGTAGGCGGCCGCGCGTTCTACCGCCGAGGCGCGGAGAATTTGCACACGGTTGCAGCACAGCGCCCTGCCGCTCCGATCGGGCCTAGCCCGGTTGAGCGGTGGGGCGCTTTATTGCCCGCGCCCGCCGCCCGTATAATGGGCGGGCGCGCCGTGGGGCGCAATCGATGCAGCATAAGGAGGCAACGACGCCATGACACACGAGATCGCGATTATCGGCGTGCCGATCGACCTGGGGGCGGGGCGGCGCGGCGTGGATATGGGCCCGAGCGCGATGCGCTACACGGGGCTGCAGGGGCGGCTGGAGGGGCTGGGGCTGCGGGTGGTCGAGCTGGGCAACCTGCCCGCCCCGATGGTGGAGACGAGCGAGACGCCCGAGACCGACTCGAAGCTGCGCTACCTCCAGCCGATCGCGGGGCTGTGCGAAAGCCTGGCGAACAGCGTGGCCGGCTGCGTCGAGCGGGGGCAGACGCCGCTCATCCTGGGGGGCGACCACAGCCTGTCGATCGGCTCGGTCAGCGGGAGCGCCCGCGGGCGCACCCTCGGCCTGATCTGGATCGATGCCCACGCCGACTACAACACCGCCGACACCACGCCGAGCGGCAACATCCATGGCATGTCGCTCGCCGCCCTCACCGGCTCCGGCCACCCCGCGCTGACCGGCCTGGCCGGCCGCACCCCCGCCATCCACCCCGAGCATGTGGCCCTGGTGGGCGCCCGCGACCTGGACGGCGCCGAGCGCGAGGCCCTGCGCCGCTCGGGGATCACCGTCTACACCATGCACGAGGTCGACCGGCGGGGCATGGCCGTGGTGATCGAGGAAGCGATCCAGGTGATCGCCCGCGGCACCGACGGCTTCCACATCAGCTTCGACCTCGACGTGGTCGACCCGAGCGAAGCCCCTGGCGTCGGCACGCCCGTCTTCGGCGGGATCTCCTACCGCGAGGCCCACTTGGCGATGGAGCTGCTCGCCCAGACTGGCGGGGTGCGCAGCCTCGACATGGTCGAGGTCAACCCCATCCTCGACGAGCGCAACGCCACCGCCGAGCTTGCCGTCGAGCTGGCCCTGTCGGCCCTGGGCAAGCGGATCTACTAGATCGGCGGTCACACGAGCCCTGCTTCCCGGGCGCGGACGATGGCCTGGGCGCGGTCGGCGACCTGGAGCTTGCTGAGGATGTTGCTGACGTGGTTGCGGACGGTCTTCTCGCTGAGGACGAGCTCGGCGGCGATCTCGGGGTTGCGCCGGCCCTGGGCGATCAGCTCTAGGATGCCGCGCTCGCGCTCGCTCAGCTCGGGGAACAGGCCGGCCGCGGCGGGGCCGGGCCGCATCCCGGCGAAGAAGGCGGCCATGCGCGCGGCGATCTCGGGGCTGAAGATCGCCGCGCCCTCGGCCACCGCCCGGATGGCCCGCAGCATCTCGCCGTGGCTCGCCCCCTTCAGCATGTAGCCCTTCGCGCCGGCCCGCATCGCCGCGAACACCGACTGGTCGTCCGAAAACATCGTCACCACCAGCACGGCGATATGCGGGCTCGCCGCCACGATCCGCCGGGTGGCCTCGATCCCGTTCAGCCCTGGCATCTGCAAATCCATCAGCACCACGTCGGGCTGCAAGGCCGCGGCCAGCTCCACCGCCTCCTCGCCGCTGGCCGCCTCGCCCACCAGCTCCGCCCGCGGGTCGGCCAGGAGCAGCGAGCGCAGCCCGTCGCGGAATAGCAGGTGGTCGTCGGCGATCAGCACGCGGAATAGTTCGTCGCTCATCATCACTCCCGGGGCGAATACACAACGGCGGGAAGGGGCGCGAACGGCGATTAAGCCTCCTCGCGAGTGGCGTCGGCGGTCAGGGGCAGCGTCGCGCTGATCAGCGTGCCGCCGCCGGGGCGTGGGCCGACCGCGAGAAAGCCGCCCAGCTCGGCGGCCCGCTCGCGCATCGAGTGGAGGCCGACTCCGCCGCCGGCGCTTTGGTCGATCCCGCGGCCGTCGTCGGCGACCTCCAGCAGCAGCCGGGGCTGGCCGGCGGGGCCGTCCGCGAGGGTGAGGCGCAGGTCGGCGCGGGCGGCGCCGGCGTGGCGGGCGACGTTGGCCAGGGCCTCCTGGGCGATCCGGTAGGCCGCCACCTCGACGGCGGCCGGAAGCGGCGGCAGGTCGCCCGTCTCCACGCGCACGCGCAGGCCGGGCGCGCCGGCGCCCTCGCCGCCGTACTGGGCGGCCAGCAGGCCGAGGGCGCCGACGAGGCCGAGGTCGTCGAGGGCGGGCGGGCGCAGGTTGTAGACGAGCCGGCGCACATCGGCGAGGGCCGCGCCTACGTCGCGCTCCAGCTCGTCGAGCAGCCGGCCGGCCAGGGCCGGGTCGCGGGTCAGGAAGTGGCGGGCCGAGCCGATCTTAAGCGTTTGGGCGGCGAGGGCGGGGCCGAGGCCATCGTGGAGGTCGCGGCGCAGGCGGCGGCGCTCCTCCTCGCGGGCGACCACCAGCCGCTCGCGGGCCTGCTGGAGGTCGACGGTGAGCCGGGCGGCGGAGACGGCCACGCCGATTTGGCGGGCCAGGTCGTCGAGCAGGCTGCGGTCGGCCGGGCTGAGCCCGCTTTCGCCGGCGCGCGGGGCCACGCGGAGCTGGCCCACCGGCTCGCCCTGGTAGGCAAGGGGCAGGCTGACGGCGGCGGCGGGGGGCGGGGCGCCGGGCGGGGAAACGGCCGCGGGAGTCTCGTCGGGGCCGAGCAGGATCGCGGCGTAGGGCAGCTTGAGCGTCTGGGCCAGGGTTTCGACGATCGCCGTCAGGGCGGCTGCGGGGGCGAGGCTGGCCTCAAGGCGGCGGCCGAGCAGGGCCAGCACGGCGTAGGGCTCGTCGCGGGCGCCGTAGAGCAGCCGGTTCACACCGCGCTGGAGCCGCTCGCGCAGCGGCTGGAAGGCGACGGCGACGATGCCGGTGGCCGCGAGGGCGATCGCCAGGTTGCCCGAGGCGTTGAACATCGCGCCGAGGTAGGCGACCAGGGCGATGTACAGGCCGGCCACGATCGCCGAAAGCGCGCCGTACACGATCGCACGGTTGAGGATCAGGTCGATGTCGTAGAGCCGGTAGCGCAGCATCGCCACCCCGATCGCCACCCACACGCCGGTGATGCTGACGAAGAAGAACAGCTCGCCGAACAGGGTCGTGCTCGGAAAGGCGAAGTTGCCGATCAGCAGCACCGCCACGGCCAAGGCCAACCACTGGATCTGGCGGCGCTCGTCGGGCCCGGAGCGGCGGAAGCGCGCCGCGAGGCTGATCACGCCGATCAGCGTGCTCACGGCCCAGGCCAGGCCTAACGCGATGCCCAGGGGGTGCTCGGGGCTCAGCGCCGGCAGCACACCGAGGGGGTTGGGCACCCCGGGCGTCTCGGAGTCGCCGGGCTGAAGGGCCATGTTAACAGTGGCCACGGCCATCGCGGCGAGGATAAAGACCCGGGCCGGGCGCCAGCGTGGCGAGATCAGGCGGCCGTCGGGGAAGTGGAGCGGCAGCAGGGCGAAGCCGAGGGCGATCCCCGGGCCCCACAGCCAGTAGGCCGGCCAGGCCAGGGCCCGGGCGAAGGGGAGCGCCCCCGGGCTGGTGACGACGCCGAACAGGGCGTACTGGCGGAAGAACTCGCCGAGGACGAAGCACAGGGCGTGGCCGAGGATCAGCCAGCCGACCAGGTTGCGCGGCTGGCGGGCGATCACCAGGCCGGCCACCAGCGCCGCCAGCGGCTCGCTGAGGATGAACAGCATCCAGGCGACGTCGTAGCCGTTGCGCAGGCCGAGGCCCAGCGTGATGGCCACCAGCGCCACCATCCCCCCGCCGAGCAGCGCGCCGAGCAGCCAGATCGGCCGCCCGCGCCGCGCCCCCGCCTGTGTCGTTGCCAGCTCCACCCTTCCTCCTTGATCGTCCACGCCCGTTGTCCCCGCGTGATGTGCGCCCACCGGATATTTTACCGCGCCGCCCGCCCGGGCGACATGGCAGGAGGCGCGGGGGCCGTTCTGGCCCTCCGCGCCGCCGTAGGTGGTTTCGGTTCTTACGCCAGGCCGGGCGCGGGGGCGGCGGCCCGGGCGGGGGCGGGCTCGCTCTGGCGCACCGCGAAGCCCATCGTGGCCCAGAAGACGGTCAGCATCGCGAAGAAGATGACGCCCACGAGCTGACCCTGCATGCCGCCGCCGGTGACGATGCTGAGCACGATCGTGATCGGGAGGGCCAGGCCGCAGGGCAGAAGGGCGAAGCGCAGCCTGCCAGGCAGGCGGCCGACCACCGCCGCGGTGATGCTGACCAGGTTCCAGGTGAGCATGCTCAGGGGCCAGGCGATGTCGGTGACGATGAAGAGCGGGCTCGTCTCGGGCACCAGCTTTGTGGCCTCGAAAAGGCCGAAGACAAAGGCCAGGCTGACGAGGAGCAGCTGGAGACCCAGCACCCCGCGGCCCCACCAGCTCGTGCCGGTAGCCTCGGCTCGCCACAGGCCAACCAGGCTGGCGAACGCGCCGGCCATAAAGATCATGCTGGCGGTGCCAACGACAAAGGGCATATCGGGGACGATCAGCTCCAGGAGCATGGCGGGGGCACAGGCGATGGCGATGGTGCCGAGCGTACGGTTATTCACGGGGGGCTCCTTGTAGTGCTTCGGTGTGGCGGGCGACGCGCCCGCCGCTGACACCACAAGCATAGCCCGCCCGGCGTCCCGCCGCCTGATGGCGATGTCCCGACGATTGTCCCGGCGCGGGCGGGACAGCGCGGCGGGCTTAGCGCGGCAGGGCCAGCAGGACGATCGGGAGGGGGGCGAAGGACTCGATCCGCTCGGGGGCGGCGTCGCTGCGCAGGAGCAGGCCGGTGGAGGCACCGCCGTCGAGGTTGACCGCGGCGTGGACGCCGAGGTCGGCGGCGGCGAGCCACTCGGACAGCTCGCGCAGGGTGAGGGCGGGGGCGGGCACGGCGATCAAGAGCAGGCGGCCGTCGCGGTCGAGGGCGACAGCGCTGCGGCGGGCCCGCTCGCCGTCCTCATAGGTGTAGGCGGCCACGCCGCCGGGCTTGACCAGCATGGGCCAGCCCTGCAGCGCCTCGGCGAGGGGCTCGGCCGGGTCGAAGGGCTCGTCGGCGAGGGCACGCAGGCGCAGGGCGCCGTCGGGGGCCACGCCGATCTGCCCACCGCGGCCGACATAGCTTTCGCCGAAGGCCCGCCCGGCGCTGACCAGCAGCGAAACGGTGCGGCCGCGCTCGTCGAAAAAGCCGCCGTTGATCGCGGCCACAGCGCCCGCCTCGTCGGCCCAGGCGCTGAGGGCCCGCGGCGCGTCGGGGTCGTAGCCGACGCGGAGGCGGACGCTGGCCGGGTCGAGCCGGACGACACTGACGCCGACCGGCCCGTCGGGGCCGGGCGCGGGAAGGCGACGCAGCTCGACGCCGGGGGCGGCGGCGAGCCAGCCTGTGTCGGCCGGGGCGGCGGGGGCGGCCGCGGGGGCGGCTGTGGGGGTCGGCATAAGGGTAGGCAGGGGGCGGGGGGAGGCGGCGGGGTTGGCGGTGCCTGCGCCGGCAGGCCCATCGCAGGCGGCGAGGGCCAGGAGGGCGAGGCAGAGAACGGCGAGACGGCGGAGCGTCACGGGCTACTCGCCGAGCCGGTGGTAGGCGGAGCGGAAGTAAAGCAGGGGGCGGCGGTCGAAGGCGGCGGCGTGAAGCACCTCGCCGACAAAGATCGTGTGGTCGCCGCCGGGGAGGCTGCTGTGGAGGGCGCACTCGAGGTAGGCGACAGCGCCGGCGATCAGGGGGAGGCCGCGGGGGGAAAGGGCGAGGGCGAGGCCCTGGAACTTGTCGGGGTCGTCGGAGGCGAAGCGCTGGGACAGGTCGGCCTGGTTCTCGGCGAGGATGCTGACGGCGAACTGGCCAGCGGCGGCGATCGCGTCGTGGCTGGCTGCGGCGTGGTCGATGCAGATCAGCACCAGCGGGGGGCGGAGCGAGAGCGAGGCAAAGGAGCTGACGGTGATCCCGGCGAACCGGCCCGCGTGCGCGGTAGTGACAACCGTGACGCCGGAGGCGAAGCGCCCGAGGGCCTGGCGGAACAACATCTCGTCGATCATGGCGTCTGTGCCCGGCGGGCGGCGATGGCGGCCGAGATCTCGGCGCCGAGAACGTGCTCGGCGCGGGCCTCCTCGTCGGGGAGCAGCAGCTCGGGGACGGGGCCGGGGGCGCCGCCGTCGCGGGTGACGGCAACCATGCTGAAGTAGCCGGTGGTGCAGACCCGGCGGTCGCCGCGGAGGGGGTGCTCGGCGACGACGCGGACGCGGACGACCATGGAGGTGCGGCCGACGTAGATCACACGCGAGCGAGCCTCGATGATCTCGCCCTGGCCGATCGGGGTGCGGAAGTCGATCCGCTCGCTGGAGGCGGTGACGACGGGCTGGCGGCAGAAGCGCAGGGCGGCGATGGCGGCGGCCTTGTCCATGAGCGCCATCACGTCGCCGCCGAACATCGTGCCGAAGGTGTTAGTCTGGCCGGGGAGGATGATGTCGGCCATGCGCTCCTCGTCGGCGGCCCGCGCGGGCCGGGGTGGGCGCTCCTCGCTCATCAGGGTCTCCTCGCTGCGCTCTGATGGGGGGTATTGTACCACCGCCGGGGGGACCCGCGAGCGACGTGTCGGCGGGGCGCTGCTCGCCCCCGCGCCCCCGAGGCTGGGCCTGCGGCGTGCTTCGGGGTTCCTCCCCGTGCCCCACATTCCCCGCGGGGCGCTGCTCGCCCCCGCGCCCCCGAGACATGGGGCCGGCCCCGGCCCCCTGCACCCCCAGGCCAGGGCGCTGCGCCCCTGGACCCCGCATGTTAGCCCCGGCGCCCCACGCTGCCCGAACCTGAAAGACAGCGCTGGCCGGCCGCCGACACCACCTCCATAGGTTCGTGACACGCCTCTTCCCACCAGCATCGTCGCCCACATGCGTAGGCGCGTAGCGCCCCGCGTACAACTGCCCAGCTTTAGCAGAGGGGCCTGACGCCGGAGCTGCAACCGCGGCGGGAAGCCATGCTTGGGGGTCGCGGGGGCCCACCCCCGCGCCCCGGGGGTCCAGGGGGCCCGCGGCCGGGCCCCCTGGCGCGGGTCCGGGGCACGTAGCCCCGGCGAAAAGCCGGGCGGGCCGAAGGGCCAGACTCTCGCCTGAGGGCTATGTCCCCTTTCTCCCCTTGACATTGGAAACGTTTCCATTTATACTCCCACTTACAGGAGCACCACCATGGCAAAAGCCACCATCATCGATATCGCCCGCAAGGCGGGGGTCGGTGTCGGCACCGCCTCGCGGGCCCTCAACAACGCGCCCGACGTCAGCCCGGCCACCCGCGAGCGGGTGCTGGCCGCCGCCGTCGAGCTCAACTACCACCCCAGCGCCGTCGCCCGCCGCCTCCAGGGCAGCCGCAGCGACGCGATCGCCTTTGTGCCCGAGGTCGGCGACCGGCCCGCAGGCGATATGCAGTTCAAGGACTTTATCGCCGTGCTCGCCCGCAGCTGTGCCCGCCACAACCTGGACCTCCTGATCCGCCCCCTCCGTGACGGCGACGACTTCCGCGCCGGCTTCAGCGAGCTCCTGCGCGGCCGCCGCGTCGATGGGATCATTCTCGCCGACACCCGCGACGATGACCCGCGTATCGCCTACCTCGCCGCCGAGGGGCTGCCATTCGTCGCCTTCGGCCGCACCCGCAGCGCCAACGCCTACCCCTTCGTCGACCTCGACAGCCAGGCCGGCACCTTCGCCGCCGTCGCCCACCTCGTCGAGCGCGGCCACCGCCGGATCGCCTTTCTCGGCATGCCCCTCGACTTCACCTTCGCCCGCCACCGCTTCGATGGCTACCGCCAGGCCCTCGCCGCCCACGGCCTCACCTTCGACCCGGCCATCGTCGCCAACGACCTCGCCACCGAGACGGAGACCCGCGCCGTCGCCCGCCGCATGCTCGAGCACGAGGGCCGGCCCACCGCCGTCGTCGCCGCCTCCGACCTGCTCGCCATCCACGCCATGCGCGCCGTCGACGACCTTGGCCTCCGCACCGGCGACGACGTCGCCATCGTCGGCTTCGACGACCTCCCCCTGGCCGCCCACACCCGCCCCTCCCTCACCACGGTGCGCCAGCCCTTCGACCTGATCTGCGACCTGCTGATCGTTACCCTGCGCGGCATCCTCGACGCCAGCCCCGCCGTCCCGCGCCAGTCGCTCGTCCAGCCCGAGCTGATCGTCCGCGACTCCAGCGGCCCGCCCCTGCGCTAGGTCGCCTGGTACGCTCATTGCTACGTAGAGTTTCTGCACTTTGCATTGGAAACGTTTCTAGCAGAAAACGTGTCATGCAGATCGCCAACCGTCAGCTGATCTTCGGGCGGCACCGCATCCAGGGCGACCCCGCTCACGCCGGCGCCGCGCCCTATGTGCTCGCCGGCCAGCAGATGTACGCCCTTGGCTTTGGCTCCGGCGAGATCGGGCCCATCGGCGCCGAGCACCTGATCGGCGAGATGGGCGGAATCTGGGCCCACCCCTGCAAGGTGGCCGACGGGATCGAGATCGGCCTGGCCGACGACGCCGGGGCCCCCCTCCCCGCCGCCCCCGCCAGCTTCAGCGAGCAGCTCGACGAGATCGCCTGGTCCTGGGCCAGCGGCCCCGTCCACGCCCTCCGCCGCGACCGCGTGCTCCCCAACGCCGCCGCCTATGCCGTGGAGCTGCGCCTGGAGAACACCGGCGCGACAACGGCCGCCGGCGCCGCCGAGCTGCGGGCCCCGCTGCGCTTCCTCGGCTGCTGGTTCGGCGGCGTCGCCACCGGCCGGCCGGGCTTCCGCCAGGCGGGCAACCTGGTGCTCGGCGAGGACGGCCTGCGCCCCGAGTGGGGCGTTGCCCTCGGCGCTACCCAGCCCCCCGACAGCTGCGCCATCACGCCGGGCGACACGGGCGCCGAGGCCCTGCTACGCTACGGCTTCCGCCTCGGCCCCGGCGAAGCGATAATTTGGCACTTCCTGCTCGCCGCCGGTCTGCGCGGCGGCGCCGCCGAGGCCGAGGAGCAGTGGCGCACCCTGATCAGCCCCGCCGTCGCGTTTTTCAGCGGCGCCACCAGCGTTGCCGACATCCCGGGCCTGCCGCGCCTGCGCTCCGCCGACGCCACTCTCGAGCGCGACGCCGCCCTGGCCCAGGCCAACCTCCAGCTGCTCAGCGCCAACTACCCGGACCTCGGGCCGTTCTTCCTGGCCGGCCTGCCCGAGTACCCCCAGCTCTTCGGCTGCGACGTGGCCTACAGCGTGCCCGGCGCCGTGGCCGGCGGCTTTGCCGCCACCACCCGCAGCTCCATCGAAACCCTGCTGCGCTACGCCGAGCGGGCCTGCGGCCGCGTGCCCCACGAGATCACCACCAACGGGCGGGTCTTCAACCCCGGCAACATTCAGGAAACGCCGCAGCTCACCATCGCCGTCTGGGACTACCTGCGCTGGACGGGCGACCTCGCCTTCGCCCGCCGGGTCTTCCCCGCCTGCCGCGAGGGGATGATGGAGCTGGTGCCCGCCCACTTCGGTGGCCTCCAGTACTACCCCCTGGGCGACGGCATGGTCGAGCGGCTGGGCATGGGCTCGCGCAAGCTCGACTCGGCCTGCTACTACATCGCCGGCCTGCGCGCCCTGGCAAGCATCGCCCGCGCCCTGGGGCTGCCCGACGCCGACGGCTACGAGCACGGCGCCGCCGAGGCCCACGCGGCCTTCGAGCAGGACTGGTGGATCGAGGAGGAGGGCCTGTATGCCGACTCGATGCACAGCGACGGCCGCCTCCAGCTCGACGGCCACTGGACGGCCGTGCTTCCGCTGCAGCTCGGCCTGGCAGCCCCCGAGCGGGCCGCCCGGGTGATGGCCCGCCTGGAGGCCGACTTTGTCAACGAGTGGGGCCTTGTCCACACTCGGGTGGCCGACGAGCGGGTTTGGACGCTGCCGACTGGCCTGATGGCCCTGGCCTGCTTTCAGCAGGGCCGCGCCGAGCGCGGGCTCCAGCTCACCCGCAACATCGCCGCGACCGCCGAGCACGGCACCCTTGGCACCTTCAAGGAGCTGATCCCCGAGGGGCTGTGCTTTGTGCAGCTGTGGAGCGCCGGCCTGTTCCTGCAGGCGATCGTCGAGGGCCTGCTCGGCCTCAGCCCCGACGCGCCCGCCCACGCCCTCGCCGTCGACCCATGCATGCCCGCCGACGCGCCCTCGGTGCGCCTGGAGGAGCTGCGGGTCGGCGAGCACACCATCAGCCTGACTATTTCCCCGCGGGCCCTGCGCCTGGAACATCTCCAGGGGCCGCAGCCGCTCGCCGTTCGCTATGCCGGCACAACTGTTGCCGTGGCGCCAGGGAGCGCCCTCGAGCGCCAGCGCTGAAGAAAGGAGGAGCCTGCCTCAGCACCACGCCCACACCGCTTTGTGGGACGTCGATCGCCCAACGTTCAACGGAGAAGCGACCAAGGAGACACGAGCAATGACGCGCATGCGCAGCTTCGCGATCGTGCTGTTGATGGCCCTGATCGTCCCGATCCTCGCCGCCTGTGGCGCCGGCGACTCGGGAGCGCAGACTTCCCCCACCACCGCCGCCCCCGCTACCGGCGGCGACACCGCCACCGCCGCCCCCGCCGCGGGCGCTGAGGCCACCGCCGCCCCCGTCGCCGGCGGTGAGGCCACAGCCGCCCCCGCCGCCGGCGGCGAAACCGCCGCGGCCGGCACCTGCATGGGTATGGAGGTTGAGCAGGGCGCCAACCTGCGCTTCCAGGCCGGCGGCAACACCTCCGAGCAGCAGCTGTATATCGAGGGCGCCCAGCGCTTTCAGGAGGCCTGCCCGGGCGTGACCATGACCTTCGAGCCGCTGTCGGACGCCAACACCCAGCTCCAGGCCGCCTTCTCGGCCGGCACCGCCCCCGACGTCTTCCTGCTCAGCGGCGAGCTGATGGGCGCCTTCGCCCCCAACGGCCTGCTGCTTCCGCTCGACGACGCCATGGCCGCCGCCGGCGTCAGCGCCGACGACTACTTCGAGCCCACGATCGAGCTGTACCAGCTCGACGGCAAGACCTACGGCCTGCCCAAGGACTTCAACCCCCTGGTCGTCTTTGTCAACAACGCCATGGCCGAAGAGGCCGGCGTCGACCCGGCCGGGATCAAGACCTGGGACGACTGGAAGGCCGCTGCCGAGGCCATGACCAAAGGCGAGGGCCCCGGCAAGCAGTACGGCCTGTGCCTGAACTCCGACATCCTGCGCTCGGGCGCCTTTATCTTCCAGACCGGCAACGAGTTCATCGCCGACAACAACGCCACCTTCAACGACGAGAACGGCGTGCGCGCGATCGAGTTCTGGAAGAGCTTCAAGGACGACGGCACCGGCGCGCTCTACGGCGACCTGGGCAAGGGCTGGTGCGGCGAGGCCTTCTCGGGCCGGAACACTGCCATGGCCGTTGAGGGCGGCTGGCTGGTGCCCTTCCTGTCCGACCCGGCGAACGGCGCGACCGACCTGGACTACACCGCCATCCCGCTGCCCACCCCCGAGGGCGGCGAGCAGGCCAGCTGGCTCTTCACCAATGGCTTCGCGGCCAACGCGCAGAGCCAGTACCCCATGGCCGCCGCAGCCGCCGTGCTCTTCCTGACGGGTGAGGAGAACCAAAAGGCGTTGCTCCCCTCCGGCCTGGCCACGCCGACCCTGAAGAGCCTGGTCAACGACCCGTACTTCTCCGATAACCCGACCGCCAAGACCCTGGTCGAGGCCGGCAACTACGGCCGCCTGGCCGACACGGTGCTCGGCGGCCCGGTGAAGAAGGGCGACGTTGTCACCAAGCTGAACGAGGCCCAGGAGCGTATCTTCCTCGGCACTCAGTCGGTGGCCGACGCGATGAACCAGGCCGCCGAGGAGGTCAACGAGATTCTGGCCCGCTAACCGCGACCGGAGGCCGTAGAGATGCGGCCGAGCCGCATCTCTACGGCAACCATCCCACAAGGAGGTGCCTGTGGCGACAACCACGAACGTTGGGACCGGGAGCGGCGGCAGCCGCGCACGCTCGCTTGCCCGCAGCGAGGCCTTCACCGCCTATCTCTTCATCGCGCCCTACCTGATCACCGCGGCCATCTTCACCGTCGGCCTGCTGGGCTACGCCTTTTACATCAGCTTCACCAGCCTGACCGCCTCGTTCGCCGCGGCGAACGCCCGCTTCGTCGGCTTCGACAACTACATCCGCGCCCTGCGCGACGCCGACTTCCTGGCGGCCCTGGGCAACGCCTTCTGGTACTTCGTCATCGTCACCTTCTTCCAAACAATCGGCGCTATCCTGCTCGCCGTCACGCTGAACGCCAAGCTCAAGGGCATGCGCTTTTTCCGCACCCTGCTTTACTCGCCCAGCGTGGCCTCGTCGATCGTGATGTCGCTGATCTTCCTCTGGCTCTACCTGCCCACCGGCTTTATCAACTACTTTCTGGGGACCGACGTGCCCTGGCTCACCACCCCGACCCGCATCTTTGCCCCGATCTGGGGCGCGCTCGGCATGAGCGAGGGCATCCCGGCCTTTCTCCAGGGCCCCAGCGTGGCCTGGACGGCGATCATGATGCTGGCGATCTTCACCACCATCCCGACCTTTATGGTGATGTTCCTCACGGCGCTCCAGGATGTCCCCGGCTACGTCTACGAGGCCGCCGCGATCGACGGCGCCACCGGCTGGAAGGCGTTCTGGTATATCACCCTGCCGCTGCTGCGCCCGGTGATCGCGCTGGTGGTGATCCTCGGCACGATCGGCACCTTCCAGGTCTTCGACCAGGTCGCCATCCTGACCAAGGGCGGCCCGCTGAAGACCACGCTCACCCCGGCCTACCTGATCTACACCAAAACCCTGGGCACTGGCACGCAGGCCGAGGCCGGCTTCGGCGCGGCGATGGCCTTTATCCTGGCCTTTGTGATTGTGGCGATCACGCTCTTCCAGCGCCGCGTTATCGAGCAGGATTAAGAGGAGGTATGTATGGCCACCACTGCTGACCATCGCAGGGCCGCGCCAACCGCCGCCGAGGGGCGACCGGCCTCCTTCTATATCTCGGCCGTGGTGCGCTACGGCCTGCTGGCGCTCATCGCCCTGATCGCCTTTATGCCCTTTGTGCTCTCCTTCCTGGGCACGTTCAAGACCAACGCCGAGCTCACGGCCTTCCCGCCGCGGCTGCTGCCCGACCAGTGGCGCTTCGACAACTGGGTGCGCGTCTGGTCCTTCTCGCTGCCCAGTGTCCAGGGCGCCGTGATGCCGCGCTGGATCTGGAACAGCGTCTGGCTCGCGATGGTGAACGTCGTCAGCCAGCTGTTCTTCTGCTCGCTGGCCGCCTACGCCTTCGCCCGTATGCACTTCCCCGGCAAAGACCTGATCTACAGCTTCATCATCGCCACCATGGCCATCCCCGGCGTGATCACCATGATCCCCGGCTTTGTCTTCTTCGCCCGCCTTGGCTGGATCAACACCTTCTGGCCGCTGATCGTGCCGAGCATCGTCACCCCGTTCGGCATCCTGATGCTGACCCAGTTCTTCAAGTCGATCCCGAAGGAGCTCGAGGAGGCCGCCTACATGGACGGCCTGGGCCGCTTCGGCAGCTACCTGCAGATCGCGCTGCCGCTTTCACGCCCGGCCTTGATCACCCTGGCCATCCTGGCCTTCCAGGCCTCGTGGAACAACTTCACCGCCCCGCTGCTGTTCCTCCAGCGCCCGGAGATGATGACGCTCACGGTCGGCATGAACTTCTTCCGCTCGCAGTTCACCAACGACCTTTCGGCCATCCTGGTCGGTGCAATGTTCAACGCCATCCCGGTGCTGCTCCTCTTCTTCTTCCTCAACCGCTACTTCCTGGAAAGCGCGAGCTACTCGGGCCTCGCCGGGCAATAAAGGTCTACACACTCATGCGCTACCACGGTGCTATCTTCGATGTCGACGGCGTGCTCGTCGACTCGCCCCACGAGGAGGCCTGGCGCGCGGCCTTTGATGAGCTTATGGCGGGCCCCTGGCGCGACCTCGCCCCCGCGTCCAGCTACGCCCCCGGGGCCTTCACCACCGCCGTCTACCTGGCCCAGCTCGCCGGCAAGCCGCGCATGGCCGGCGCCCGCTCCGCCCTGGCCTTTTTCGGCCTCCCCGACCCCGACGGGGCCCTGGCCCAGCAGTACGCCGACCAGAAGCAGGCCAAGATCGTCGAGCTGATCGACCGCGGCGCCTTCCGCCGCTTCGACGACGGCCAGCGCCTCATGCTGCGCCTGAAGGCCGCCGGCGTGCGGCTCGCCGCCGCCTCCTCCTCCAAGAACGCCAACGCCTTTCTATCGCGGATCGACGTCGGCGACGGCCGGACCATGCTCGACCTGTTCGACGCCAACCTGTGCGGCCGCGACTTCGCCCGCGGCAAGCCCGACCCCGAGATCTTTCTCACCGCCGCCGCCGAGCTCGGCCTCGCCCCCGCCGACTGCCTCGTCGTCGAGGACGCCGTCTCCGGGGTCCAGGCCGCCGTGGCCGGCGGGATCCGCTGCGTCGGCGTGGCCCGCCTGGACGACGAGGCCCAGCTGCGCGCCGCCGGCGCCGACCCGGTGGTGACGAACCTCGACGAGGTAGACCCGAGCCGCCTATGAAGCACCTGCTCCCCTTCGCGCTTTCCGACGACGCGCGCTGGCTGATCACTATCGACGGCTTCGAGCCGGCCGTCGAGCAGCAGGTCGAGGCGGTGCTGGCCCTGGTCAACGGCTACCAGGGCACCCGCGCCGCCCTGGAGGAGGGCCACCCGGCCAGTCGCCCCGCCACCTTTCTCGCCGGCGTCTTTAACACGCCCGCCGCACCCCAGGCCGCCGAGCTGGAGGAGCCCATCCCCGAGCTCGTCGTCGCCCCCGACTGGTCGCGCCTGCGCATCACCGTGGACGGCGACGAGCTGCGCCTCGACACCTGCGAGCTGCTGGAGATGCGCCGCACCCTCGACATGCGCCAGGGCGCGCTCCTGCGGTCATGGCGCCTGCGCGATGAGCAGGGCCGCGTTTCCGCCCTCCAGACGCTGCGCTTCGCCTCTATGTCGGACCGGCGGGCCCTCGGCCAGGCGCTCCTGATCACCCCCGAGAACTACAGCGCCGACGTCGTGGTCGAGGCGATCGTGGACGGCCGCGTCACTAACGATAACCACACCCGCCACCTCCATCCGCTGGAGTGCGGCCCCGAGGCCGGCGGCGGGCTGCTCGTCGTCCGCACCGCCCAGTCCGGCTACACGATCGCCGTCGCCGCCTGCACCACTATGCACGGCGTGCCCGACGGCGAGCTGCGCCGCGACCTGCTGGTCAGCGCCGACGGCGAGGGCGCCTTCGCCGAGCGCTTCGGCTTCCGCGCCGAGGCCGGGCAAACCTACGCCATGCACCGCCTCGTCGCCGTCGCCACCTCCCGCGACGGCGCCGACCCCGCCGCGATGGCGGTGGCCCACGGCGACGCCATGGCCGCCCGCGGCCTGGCCTGGTGCCTGGCCGCCCATGTGGGTGCCTGGGCCGAGCGCTGGGCCGGCTCCGACGCCGAGCTGCCCGGCGACGCCGAGCTCCAGCGCCAGGCCCGCTTCGCGATCTACCACCTGGCCGGCGCCGCCGCCCCCGACGACGAGCGCAGCAGCATCGGCGCCCGCGCCCTCACCGGCGAGCGCTACCGCGGTCACGTCTTCTGGGACACCGAGATCTTCGCCTGGCCGCCCCTGCTCTACACCCACCCGCCCACCGCCCGGGCCCTGCTCATGTACCGCTACCACACCCTCGCCGGCGCGCGCGCCAAGGCCAGCCAGAGCGGCTTCCGCGGCGCGATGTTCCCGTGGGAGGCCGCTGACACCGGCGAGGAGGTCACCCCGGCCTTCATGCTGTCCGGCGGCAAGCGCGTGCCCGTGCTGACGGGCGTCGAGGAGCACCACATCTCGGCCGACGTGGCCTTCGCCGTGCTCCAGTACGTCCAGGCCACCGGCGACCGGGCCTTTCTGCTGGACTATGGCGCCGAGATCGTCTTCGACGTGGCTCGCTTCTGGGCCTCGCGCGCGGAGCTGGAGGCCGACGGCCACTACCACATCCGCAAGGTGATCGGCCCCGACGAGTACCACGAGACGGTCGACGACAACGCCTACACCAACGCCCTCGCCGCCCATGTGCTGTCCCACGCCCACGCCCTGGCCGCCGAGCTGTCGGGCAGCAACCCCGAGCGCTGGGCCGAGCTGGCCGCCGGCCTCGGCCTCGACGGCGAGGAGCTGGAGCGATGGCACGCCGTGGCCTCCGGCCTGGCCTTCACGCTCGACCCGGAGAGCGGCCTGATCGAGCAGTTCGCCGGCTACCACGGGCTGGAGGAGATCGACCTGAGCGACCACGACACCAGCGTGGCCACCGTCGACGCCAAGCTCGGCTGGTACGAGATGCAGAAGACCAAGGTGCTCAAGCAGGCCGACGTGGTGATGCTGCTCATCCTGCTCTGGGAGCGCTTCGCCCCCGAAATCCACGCCGCCAACTACGCCTACTACGAGCCGAACACCTCCCACGACAGCTCGCTCAGCCCGAGCTTCCACGCCCTGGCTGCGGCCCGCCTCGGCCGGCTCGATGAGGCGGAGCGCTACCTGCGCCGCGCCGCCCTGATCGACCTCGACCTGACCCGCCAGGGCCACGCCGGCGCCAGCGGCGGCGTCCACATCGCCGCCCTCGGCGGGATCTGGCAGGCCCTGGCCCTCGGCTTTCTCGGTATGCGCCCCTCCCAGGAAGGGGTGCGCTTCGACCCGCACATCCCGGCGAGCTGGGGCACGCTGCGCATGCCGATCGCCTGGCGCGGCGCCCGCCTGCGCGTCACCGGCACCGCCCCGCGCGGCCTGCGCGTCGAGCTCGAGCGCGGCGGCCCCGTTCGCGTCGCCGGCCCCGACGGCCAGTGGGTCGAGGTGAGCGAGGGCCGGCCGCTCGTGCTCTGAGCTGGCACGCGAATTGCCCCCCGGGCGACGTATGCCGAAAGGAGAACGCGCGATGAGCGAGCAGAGCAAGCCCTACGGCGTGATCGTCGTGGCCCTGGACAACCCGGCGCGGACGGCCCTGGCCCTGAACCGGGCCCGCGAGCTGGCCCGCGCCTTCGGCTCGACCCTGGTGCTGATCCGCTCCGCCCGTGACGTCACCCCCGACCCCGACCCGACAGTGACGGCCGGCGGGGTGACGGTGGCCGACCGGGCCAACGACGCCGCCCTGCGCGGCATGAGCGCCGTGCCGCAGCCCAGCGTCAACGCGGGCACCCTGCACCCGGCGGCCCCGATCGACGCCGGCTCCGTGGCCGGCGAGGTGCCGCACCACATCCGCAACGCCGAGGACACCGCCGCCACCGGCGAGCTCAACATCCTGTCGAACCAGCTCCGCGACGAGGGCTTCCTGGTCGAGGTGGCTGACACCGCCGACGACCTCGCCGACTCGGTGGTGGCCGAGGCCCGTGTCCGCGGCGCCAGCCTGATCGTGCTCGCCACCCGCCGCTCCGGCGGCCTGGAGCGCCTGTTCGGCGGCGACGTGGCCGACAAGATTCTCCGCGATGCCGCCTGCCCGGTGCTGGTGGTGCCCGAGGCTCGGTAGCGAAGCCGGGCGTGATCAAACACAAGAGGCAGGGCGCCTTGCGGCCCCTGCCTCCTGACTCTGCCCGCTGACCGCGCCCCTAGCCGCCCCAGCCCTTGCTGATCACCGTCTCCTCGCCGGGCTTGCGCCGCGGGATGCGGTAGATATAGCGCACGATCTGGTCGGCCGCGACGAACATGATAATAAAGGCCTGGACGATCTTGATCACGTCGATCGAGAGCGAGGCCCGTACCTGCATCAGGCGGGCGCCGGTAAGCAGGGCGCCCCAGAGCAGGCCGGAGAAGATGATCCCGATCGGGTTCGAGCGGGCGAGCAGGGCCACGGCGATCGCGTCGAAGCCGAGGCCGGAGAAGAAGTCGGCGCTGAGCGAGCCGCGCACGCCAAGCACCTCCCCGGCCCCGGCCACGCCGGCCAGGGCCCCGGACAGCGCCATGGCCAGCACGATCGTGCGCGGCACGCTGATCCCCGCGTAGCGCGCGGCATTCGGGTTGGCCCCGGCGGTGCGCAGCTCAAAGCCGACCGTCGTGCGGTTCAGGCTCCAGCTGACCAGAAAGACCAGCCCGATCGCGATCAGAATGCCCAGGTGCAGCGTCGTCGTCTCGATCGGGATGCCGGGGTAGCGCGCCGTCGCCTCGACGATCCGGGTGCGCGAGGTGGTCGTATCCGCCGGGTCGCCCAGGATGAGCGGCTCGCGGTTGCGGATCAGCCACTCCGTGATCCGCAGGGCCACATAGTTGAGCATGATCGTGTTGATCACCTCGTGGGCCCCGGTGCGCGCCTTGAGAACGCCGGCGATCGCGGCCCAGGCCGCCCCGCCCAGGGCGCCGGCCAGGATCGACAGCGGGATGTGGAAGATCGCAGGCAGGCGCAGCGTCGTCGCCACCACCACGGCGAAGACGGCGCCGGCGTACAGCTGCCCTTCGGCGCCCACGTTGAACAGGCCGGACTTGAAGGCCAGGGCCACGGCCAGCCCGCTGATGATAAAGGGCGTCGCCCGCACCACGGTGTCGGCCAGGGCCCGGGGCGAGCCCAGGGCGCCCTGGAACAGCCCGGTGTAGGCCGCGAGCCAGTCGCCGCCCGTCAGGCCGATCATGAGGGCGCCCAGCAGCAGCGCGGTGAAGACCGCGAACACCGGCACCAGCGCCGGCGACCAGCGCTCCCATAACGCCCGCAGGCCGGTCGGGCCGGGCGACGGGTTGCGGCTTTCGTACACTTGGGCCATAGCACCCCCAGGCGGCAGACAACAGGAACACCCTGCCTCGTCGCGGCTCTTGGCCTATGTCATCTCACCCGTCGCGCCCCGCACCTTCCCCGCACGTTCCGCGCGGCGGCTCTTACAGCCGCGCCGCCGTCGGCGCGTGCCCGTCGCCGTCGGGCCGGTGGACCTCGGCCTCGTGCAGGCCCGCGCCGGCCATCAGCAGGCCGAGCTGCTCGCGGGTCAGCTCGCCGTTGCGCACGGTGGCGACCACCTTGCCGTGGTACATCACCACGATCCGGTCGGACAAGGCCAGCACCTCGTCCAGCTCGGCCGACACGACCAGCACGGCCACGCCCTCGTCGCGCTTCTTGACGATCTGGTTGTGGATGAACTCGATCGAGCCGACGTCGATGCCGCGGGTCGGCTGGGCGGCGATCAGCAGCTTGAGCTCGCGGGTGAACTCGCGGGCCACGCTCAGCTTCTGCTGGTTGCCGCCGCTGAGCGTGCTCGCCGGCACTGTCGCGCTCGGCGTGCGCACGTCGAACTGCTTGACCAGCCGCTCGGTGTGCTCGCGGATCTGCTGGTCGTCGCGGACGATGCCGTTGGCGTAGGGTTCGCGGTAGTACAGCTCCAGCACAGCGTTGTCGGTGAGCTGGTAGCTCGTCACCAGGCCATCGCGCTGCCGGTCCTCGGGGATGTGGGCCACGCCGAGCTCGGAGATCGCGCGCGGGGTGCTGTTCGTGACCTCCTGCCCGACGATGCTGACCGTGCCCGCCTCGGCCGGGCGCAGCCCGGTGATCGCGGCCACCAGCTCCGTCTGGCCGTTGCCCTGCACGCCGGCCACGCCGAGGATCTCGCCCGCGCGCACGTCCAGGTCGACGCCGTCCACGGCGAGCAGGCCGCGGTCGTCGCGGACGTGGAGGCCGCGCACCTCCAGCACCGTCTGCTTCGGGCGGGCCTCGGCCTTGTCCACCTTTAGGATCACGTCGCGGCCGACCATCATCGCGGCCAGGCTGCGCTCGGTGGCCCCGGCCGGGGTAGCTTCGCCGACCACCCGGCCGCTGCGCAGCACCATGATCCGGTCGGCGATCTCAAGCACCTCGCGCAGCTTGTGGGTGATAAAGATGATCGACTTGCCCTGGCTCACCAGCGTGCGCATGATGCCCACCAGGTCGTCGGCCTCCTGGGGGGTGAGCACGGCGGTCGGCTCGTCGAGGATGAGGATGGCGGCGTTGCGGTACAGGGCCTTGATGATCTCGACCCGCTGCTGGGCGCCGACCGGGAGGTCGGCGATCAGGGCGTCCGGGTCGACCTCCAGGCCGTACTGGCGCGAGATCTCGCGGATCTGCTTCCCGGCCCGCCGCAGGTCGAGAAAGGAGCCGCGCGTCACCTCGTTGCCGAGGATCACATTCTCGGCCACCGTCATCACCGGCACCAGTTGGAAGTGCTGGTGGACCATGCCGATGCCGCGCTGGATCGACTCGTGGGGGCTGGAGGCCCGGAGTGGCTGGCCGTTGACCAGGATCTCGCCCTCGTCCTGGTGGTACAGCCCGTACAGGATGTTCATCAGCGTGGACTTGCCCGCGCCGTTCTCGCCGAGCAGGGCCAGCACCTCGCCCTGATGCAACTTCAGCGATACGTTGTCGTTGGCGACCACGCCGGGGAAGCGCTTGGTGATGCCGCGCGCCTCCAGCACCACCGGGCGCTCACGGCCGTTCTGGGTCACATGCCACCTCGTGTTTGCGTGCCAGGTGTGGGGTTCCCGCCAATTGTACCACACGCCCGATGGTTTCCCGCAACGGCGCCGCAGCGCGCCCCGGCGGTAACGGATAGTGCTACAATAGCCAGCAGGCCCGGGCTGACCGCGGCCCCCTGGAGGACCTTCCCTATGCCCGAGCTGCGGCAGAACCTGGCTACCCGCGAATGGGTGATCATCGCCAGTGAGCGGGCCCGCCGGCCCAACGCCTACGCCGAGCCCCCCGAGCGCGCCCGGGTCGACCTCCCGCCCTACGACGCGCGCTGCCCCTTCTGCCCCGGCAACGAGGAGCTGGAGCTCGAAGTCTGGCGCGACCCCTCCCCCGACTGGGCGACCCGCGTGGTGCGCAACAAGTACCCGGCCCTGGCCGAGGAAGGGCCCGTCGTGCGCCGGGCCGCTGGCGTGGCCCGCTCGATCACGGGCGTCGGCTACCACGAGGTGCTGGTCGAGCACCGGCTCCACAACACCAACCTGGCCCTGATGAGCGACGCCGACGTGGCCGCGGCGCTGGCCGCTTCGCTGCGCCGCGGCCAGGAGATCGCCGCCGACCCGCGCATCGAGCAGATCGTCTTCTTCAAGAACCACGGCGAGCGGGCGGGGGCCAGCATGGCCCACCCCCACAGCCAGATCATCGGCCTGCCGATCGTCCCCGGCGACGTGCGCCACCGCATCGAGGAGGCCCGCCGCTTCTTCGACGACACCGGCCAGTGCGTCTTCTGCACTATGCTCGACGACGAGCTGGCCCGCGACGAGCGGCTGCTCGCCGTCAACGAGCACTTCGCGGCCTTTGTGCTCTACGCCGCCTCCTCGCCCTTCCACATCTGGATCCTGCCGCGCGCCCACCGCGCCAGCTTTCTCCACGTCGACCCGGCCGACCTCGTCCACCTCGCCCCCGTGCTGCGCGACGTGCTCGGCCGCCTGTACCGCCGCCTGAACGACCCGGACTACAACCTGCTCATCCGCTCCACCCCCGTCAAGGAGCCCGAGAACGGCTACTTCCATTGGTACCTGGCCGTCGTCCCCCGCCTCAGCCGCACCGCCGGCTTCGAGCTCGGCAGCGGCGTCTGGATCAACCCCACCATCCCCGAGGACTGCGCGGCGTTCCTGCGGGAGTAGGAGCAGTGGAACAAAGAAAAGCCCCCAGCCTGTTCGGCGTGGGGGCTTCGGGCGGTGGCTTGGGGCCGCCTAGAGCTCGTTTCGGATGCGGTCGATCATGTGGTACACCGCGAAGCGGCCGCGGTCCACGTTGGCGTCGGAGCGGATGCCGAGGATGGCGTAGTAGCCGGGCTGGACGAGCGAGGCCAGATAGGTCAGGTCGTCGGCCTCGATCATGAGGTCGCGCAGGGGGCCCGAGCCGATCCGGCCCGAGGCGGCGCTTGCGGTTGCGGCGATCTGGGCCAACTCGATCTCGGCCAGCTCCAGGTCATAGCCCTCGTCGTCGCCGTCAAAGGCGATGCGGATGCCGATCCCATCGGTGCCGACCAGGCCGGCGAACTTGACGCCGCGCACGCTGTCGATCGCCTCGTACAGGATGTCGTCGATGCTCATACGTCTCCGTGGGTGGCGGTGCCCATTGCAGCACGTGGGGCACCGGGGGAGCCCGGCCAGAGCTACATGGTGCGCCGGCCCTCAAGGGCGGAGCCGAGTGTGTCGGGGTCGGCCCACTCCAGGTCGCCGCCGGTCGGGAGGCCGCGGGCCAGCCGCGACACCTTTACGCCGAGCGGCGCCAGGTCCTTCAGCAGCAGAAAGGCCGTCGCCTCGCCCTCGGTGTTCGGGTTGACCGCGAGAATGATCTCGTCGACCGGCTCGCCGCGCACGCGGGCGAGCAGCTCGTCGATCTTTAGGTCCTCGCGGTAGATCCCCTCCAGGGGCGCGATGTGGCCGTGCAGGACGTGGTACAGCCCGCGGTACACGCCCGTCCGCTCGATCGCGAGCACGTCCAGGGGCTCCTCGACCACACAGACCTTGCTCTGGTCGCGGCCCGGGCTGAGGCAGATCGGGCACAGCTCGCCGACGGTGATGTTGAAGCAGCGGGTGCAGAGTGTGACCTGCTCCTTCACCTCGAGGATGGCCCGGGACAGGGCCCGGGCGTCGTCCTCCTCGCCGCGCAGGATGAAGAAGGCCAGCCGGGAGGCCGTCTTCGGGCCGATCCCCGGCAGCTTGCCTAGCTCCTCGATCAGCCGGGCCACCGGCTCGACGATCAGGCCGTTGTCGTTGCGCGAGGTCATCCTAGAACAGCCCCGGGATGCCCTTCATGCCGCCGGTGAGCGGCCCCATCTTCTGCTCGGTCAGCTCCTGGGCTCGCTTGCTCGCGTCGCTGAACGCGGCCACCAGCAGGTCCTGCAGCATCTCCACATCCTCCGGGTCGACCACGTCGGGGGAGATGGTGATCGCCTGAAGCTCGCGGTGGCCGTTCATCCGCACGGTGATCGCGCCGCCGCCGGCGCTGCCCTCGACCATGGTCTGGCCGAGCTCTTCCTGGATCTTCTGCATCTGGCGCTGCATCTGCTGCGCCATCTGCTGGAGCTGACGAGGGTTCATGCCGATCTCCTCTCTCCTGAATAGTATGCGCTGTAGCTTACCACAGCGCATCGGCCGCTACAAGGCGTCTTGCTCGGGCTCGATGTCGACGATATGGGCCTCGAAGATGTTCATGGCCGCGCGCACCAGCTCGTCCTTGCGCGCCTCGCGGATCTGGCCCCGCAGGTCGCGCGTTTCGGCCTTGCCCTCGATCGTGCAGCGGATCGCCACCACCGCGCCGAGGTGGCGCTTGATCACATCCTCAAGGATCTTGCGGTTCTGCAGCTTTTCCAGGTTGTCCTTGTGGAAGGGCGAGGCCGCCAGCAGCACCACGGTGTTGCCCTCGACGTCGATCGGGCGCACGCTGTGCAGCAAGGCCTGCACCGTCGGGCTTTTCGGGCGCACGTCGCGCTTGATGTCGTCCCACAGGGCCTCGACCCGCTCAAGCAGCGTGAAGTCGGCGTTGGCGGCCAGGGCCGCCTCCTTCACCTCCGGCCCGTGGGCCACCAGCAAGGGCGCCTGGGCCGGCGCCGCGTCCTCCGGGGGCACGGCAGGCTCCGCCGGCTCGCCATCCTCCGGGTGCTCCGCAACCCCGTTGGCGGCCGCCGCGCCGGGCAGGGGCGGCAGCAGCTCCTCGATCGGGGTGGCAGGGGCCTCCTGCGCGGCCGGGGCGGGCTGCGCTGCGGCCAACGGGCTCGACGCAGGCTCGGCGTGGGCAGGCTCGGCGTGGGCAGGCTCGGCGGGGAGCGTGGGGCGCGCATCGGCGGGCGGCGCGGGGGGCGCATCGGCGGAGGGCGCGGGGGGCGCGGCCGCCTCGGCGACGGGGGCCGCCGGCGGCTGGGCCGGTCGCGGCTCGGGCTGGTGCCGCGCGGCCGGCTGCGGGCGCGGGCGCTCGGGGGGGGGCGGGGGGAGCTGGGTGGGGCGGGCGGTCGCGGCGGGGCGGGGCGCCGGCTCCTGCCGCCTGCCCGCCGCCTCCTGGCCGACCAGGGCCTCGACAACCGCGAGCTCGAGCGGCAGGTGGCCGTAGGGCGTGGTGCGGAGCTGGAAGTCAAGGCCGCTGAAGATCTTGATCCAGTGAACGAGCTGGGGCGCCGCGGCGCGCCCAGCCCACTCCTGCATCAGCCCGATCTCATCGTCGGCGCCGTCGATCAAGGCCCGGTCGCCGGTGGCGAGCAGCAGCATCAGGGAGCGCAGGCGCTCGACGAGGTCGCGGGTGAACTGGCGCACGTCGGCGCCCTGGTCGGCCACCCCGTTCACGGCGCGCAGGGCGGCCCCCGCGTCGCCGTCGAGCAGGGCGGCGATCAAGGCCTGCACCTCGGCGGCGGCCGTCATGCCGAGCAGGCTGTGGACCTGATGGAGCGTGATCGCGCCCTGGCCGAACGAGGCCAGCTGCTCCAAGACGCTCAGGGCGTCGCGCATACTGCCCGTGGCCGCGCGGGCCACCGCCTCGGGCACGCCCTCCTCCAGCTCCAGGCCCTCGGCCTCGGCGATCCGGCGCAGGTGCCCGGCCGTCGTCGCGACGTTGTGGCGGGTGAAGGTGAAGCGCTGGCAGCGCGAAAGGATCGTCGCCGGGATCTTATGGACCTCGGTCGTCGCCATGATGAAGATCGCGTGGTCCGGCGGCTCCTCCAGCGTCTTCAGCAGGGCGTTGAACGCCGCCGTCGACAGCATGTGCGTTTCGTCGATGATGTACACCTTCGAGCGCGCGGTGGAGGGCCGGAACTGCACCCGCTCGATGATCTCGCGGGCGTCCTCGACTGAGGTGTGGGAGGCGGCGTCCATCTCGATCACGTCGACGGCCCGGCCCTCGGCGATCGCCACGCACGACTCGCAGGCGCCGCACGGGCGCGCGGCCGGCTCCGGGTCGAGGCAGTTGACGGCCTTGGCCAGCAGGCGGGCGACGCTCGTCTTGCCGACGCCGCGCGGGCCAGTGAACAGGTAGGCGTGGGCGACCCGCCCCTCGACGATCGCGTTGCGCAGGGTCTGCACTACGTGCTCCTGCCCGACGAGCTCGCCGAAGGTTTGCGACCGCCATTTTCGGTACAACGATTGGGAAGCCATCCACGCCTCTCTGATGCGCCAAGTCGCTGCATTATACGCGATCGAACACTTGGTCGCAAACCTGCCGGGGCCGGTCTGATGATGCGACAAAATGTGGGGTCCCAGGCCCGGTGAGCTGTGGTGAGCAGCAGAGTAGCTTGCTTCGGTCTGGACCCGCGACACGACCCAATCCAGCCCTTTCTCGGCGCCCTCGGCGCGGGGCCGGCGCACAGGGTGCCCTTTGTTGCGGCTTGTTCACGCCACCGATAAGCATTGCCACTCCACAATTGTGCCTGTTTGCTATGCTTGCATAGCCTACCTACCTCACCCATCCCCCCACCCGGTAGCTGCCGAACCTTGCTGTGCCCAAGGAGCTTCTCAATGTTCAGGCCACAGCCTCGCACCAGCGTCGGTGTCCGGTTCGCCCTGCCCATTTTCAGTATCGTCGCCCTTGTCGCCGTCTTCCTCGCCGGAGCGGGGCCAGCTCTGGCCTTTCGCCATGGCCTCGACCCCAGCTTCGTCGCCAGCGTCGGCCTGCGCACCAGCCGCTCCGAGCCCGACTGGTCGCTGTGGGATATGGTGATCCAGCCCGACGGCAAAATCCTCGTGGCTGGCACCACGCGCTCGCCGCTTCGCCTCAACGCCGATGGAAGCACCGACACCACCTTTGTCTTGAGCAGCCCCGACGAGAAGCTGGTCACCGATATCGACCTACTGCCCGACGGGAGGATGTACATCGTCAAGGTCGACCAGACGCAAGACGCTAGCAGCGCCTGGGTGGAGCGCCTGAATGCGAACGGCTCGCGTGACACCAGCTTCACGCCTTCGCCGTCGCGCACGCTCCAATTTTGGCGTGGGGCCACGATCGAGACGCTCCCCGATGGGCGCTTCTATATGCAGCGTGATCTGCTGGCCGCCGGCGTCGGCGATGTGCCCGACGAGGCCTGGGTGCGCGTGCTGGCCGATGGCAGCATCGACCCGAGCTTCAAGGTCAATGGCAAGTTTGTCGGCGGGGTGCGCGCCGTCGACGCCCAGGGCCGGCTTTACTTCACCGATCTCGTGGCGTCCGACGGCACCGTCGAGCCGCTCGGGCTCGCCCGGCTGCTGCCGAACGATACCATCGACCCAGATTTCAACGCGCCGGTGGAGATCGCCGAGTACGCCTATCTCAGGGTCTTCCCGCAGGCCAACGGCGGGCTGCTGGTGGACGGCCTGGTGTACGGCTATGACATTTATGTCTACAACCTCACCCGCCTGCGTTCCGATGGCTCGCACGACCCGAACTTCCATTCCGTGCAAGACTACAGCAACGACGGCGGCCTCTACGTGGTCGCGCCGCTCGCCGACGGCCGGATCATCGTCGGCCCGTACGCGCGCTACCTGGCCAACGGTCTGCCGGACGAACGCTTCGACCCCTACCAGTTCACCAATTATGACAGCGTCAGCATGATCGTGGAGCAGCCCGACGGCAAGCTGCTCTACGGCGGCAACTTCAAGGATGTGGGCATCCCGCCCCGCGCTGGCGTCGTGCGGCTGCTCGGCGACAACAGCCCTCAGCCGACCGCTCCACCCGCCTGCATAACCAGGCGCTACACCGGCGGCAGCGCGCCCTGGCCTGCCGAGCGGTATACCGACACCTTTTTTGAAGCCGGCACGACCTTTACCCTCGTCGGCCGGTCGAGCAGCGCGGTGAATGTGACGATCCAGCCGCGTTATAGCTCCCCCGTTACGCTCAGCAGCGTGGGCGGCAGCTACACCGCGCCGACGTCGAAGGGGTACACCATCTCCTTCCAGAGCGCGACCGCCGACACTAGCTCCAGCTGGGTCGACGTCCGAATCTGCGAGCCACCCCGCATCCCGCCGCCGACCTGCACGGTCTCCCGCTTTACCGGCGACGGCAGCGGCGTCTGGGGCCGCTACAGCCGCGCCACCTACCCGGCCGGCACGACCTTCACCCTGGCGGCTCGCTCCCACCAGGACGCGCGCGGCATGGTCTTCATCGACTCGAGCGCGGTCACCTACCTCAAGACGGTCGGCAGCAGCTATGTGGCGAACAAGCAGGCGGCCTACAGCGTGGGCTTCACCAGCCAAACCGTGAACACCACGGCCAACTGGGTGGATGTCCGCATCTGCACGCCCTACACCACCCCCGCGCCGCCCACCCCGAGCCCAAACTGCGTGCTGCGCCACTTCAACGGCGACGGCACCGGCGTCTGGGGCGAGTACTCCCGCGCCAGCTACCCGGTCGGCACGACCTTCACGCTGCTCGCCCGCTCGCACCAGGACGCGCGCGGCATGGTCTTCATCGACTCGAGCGCGGTCACCTACCTCAAGACGGTCGGCAGCAGCTATGTGGCGAACAAGCAGGCGGCCTACAGCGTGGGCTTCACCAGCCAAACGGTAAACATCGCCCCCCACTGGGTCGACATCCAGATCTGCCCGCCAACCGCCAGCGCCGCACTAGCCATGGACGATGAGGTGATGCTCTCCGACGAGTTCCCCGAGCCCGCCGCGCCGGAGCCGCGCATCTTCCTGCCGCTCCTTCAACAGCGCTAAGGCCAGCTACAAAGCTTTTCTGAGCTAGCAGCTGGTATTGGCATACTTGCAGTATCTTCGGCGGGGCAGCGAGGTGCGGCCAAAGGGACCAGTATCCGTTGGCCGCAAACCCCGCTGCCCCGCCCGAATCTCAGCTCCGTCTCAGCCCAAGGCGGCCTCCTGAGGGCCGCGCCGCGCTTGTGGCGGTCGCACCCGTATGGTAGAGTAGGGGCAGGTACATGCATCGTATGCGAGGTTCTGCGTCGATGGACCGCCCGACGTTCCGCATAGCTCTGATCATCATCTGTTGTGGGTGGCTGCTGGCCGCCTGTGGTCAGCCCGCCGCCGTGGCCCCCACCGTCACACCCGCCCCGCCCCAGCCACGCCCCACCGACGCCCCCGCCCCTGCGCCCGCCGGCGACTACGCCGACATCCCGCAGGGCGTCACTCCCGAGGGCTACCAGTACCTCGGCGACCCGGCGGCCCCCCTGACCCTGGTGATGTACTCGGACTTTCTCTGAACGTCCTGCGCGTTCCACGTGTTGGACACCGAGCCACAGATCGTCGAGGCCTACATCAAGCCAGGGAAGCTGCGCCTCATCTACCGGCACCTGCTCCAGCTCGGCGAGCGCTCCGAGCTGCTGGCCGAGGCCTCCGAGTGCGCGGCCGACCAGGGCGGCTTTTGGGAGGTGCGGCGCGAGCTTTACGCGCGCATCAATGAGCTGTACGGCGACACCAGGGCCGTGGCCGGCGCCGCGGCCGCCAGTGTCGGCCTCGACCAGGCGGCCCTCGACGCCTGCCTGGACGCCGCAACCCACCGGGAGGCGGTGCGCGCCGACTACGCCGCCGCCACCGCCGCGGGCATCCGCTCGCGGCCCGTCTTCACCATCGGCGACGAAACGCTCATTGGCGCCCAGCGCTTCAGCACCTTCCAGCAGACGATCGACGCAGCCCTCGCCGGGAACTAGTTATGTCACGATCCAGCCTTTCCTGGCCCCTCGCCATTCTGGCCGGCTTCGCAGTCTTTATGGTTCTGCTGATAGCCGGCGCCCTCGACCCGACCCCCGCTCAGCTCGCGGTCACCAACGCCTGCCCCACCACCTCGCCGCAGTACCCCGGCTGCAACCGCACCGCCGAGGCCGAGACGGTGGAGCGGCAGGGCACCGCCGCCCAGCAGACCGCCGACGCCCAGGACACGTTCGAGGCCCAGACGCAGCAGGCGATCGGCACGGCCTGCGCTATCGACTCGAACGCCTACCCCTCCTGCAACATCACTCCCACCCAGGACAACGGCAATACCGGGGGCGGCAACAACACCGGCGGCGACAACCAGCAGCAGCCCACCAGCACCTTCACCCCCACCGCCACCAACACCACCGGCGCCGCCGCCACCCCCACCCTGAGCCAGGGTGCCGACCAGGGCGGCACCGCGGCCGCCACATCCACTCTCCCCGCCGACGAGGTCGACCCTTCCATCTCCGCCCTGCCCACGGCCACCACCCTCCTCCCCGCCGGCGTCGAAACGCTGTCCTGCATCCCCGGAACCACCGTCGACCTGGATGGCACCGCCCCGCCGAATACGGCGCTGTTGCTGTTCTTCAACGACCGGCCGGTTGGCGGCGGGCTCAGCAGCGCGGCCGGCACCTACCGCCTGCGCCTCCAGGTCGGCGACGAGCGCCCCGGCCTTTATGTTGTCGAGGTCCGCGAGCGGGGCAGCCGCGCCCTCGTCGACCAGTTCGGCTGCGAGGTTCCGCCCTTCACCCCCACGCCGACCACGGTCCGGTAAAGGCAGCTGAACGGGCCACCGCGGTGGCGCGGCGGCGCAACGCTTGAGGCCAATCTTGTCAACAACGCCGTGCCGCTCCGGCCAGGAAAAATCCTGATACGGAGCGGCACGGCGTTGTTGTGAGGCCGCTTCAGGCCCTCTGCGGCCTCTGCGCCTTCGCGGTACAGCGGCGCTCTACCCCCCGAGCGTGGCACGCTCCAGGGTGACGCTGTCGAGCAGCTCCTCGTCGACCTCGGCGCCGGAGCCGGGGGCCGTGGGCACGGACAGGGTGCTGTCGGGGTTGAGGGCGAAGGGGTTGCGGACGACGTCGCGGCGGAAGTAGCGGTCGCTGGCGCTGATGTCGCCGGGGAGGCTGAAGTTGGGCAGGCTGGCCAGGGCCACGTTGGCGGCCCGGCCGATCCCCGTCTCCAGCATGCCGCCGCACCAGACCGGCACGCCGGCGGCCTGCGCGATGTCGTGGATGGCCCGTGCCGGGGCCAGCCCGCCCACCCGGCTCGGCTTGATGTTGATCACCCCGCAGGCCCCCAGCTCGATCGCCCAGCGGGCGTGCTCGGGCGACACGATGCTTTCGTCGAGGCAGATCGGGGTGCGCAGGCGGCGCTGGAGCTTGGCGTGGTCGACGATGTCGTCGTGGCCGAGGGGCTGCTCGATCAAGAGCAGGTCGAAGGCGTCGAGCAGGGCGAGCTGGTCGGCCTGCTCCAGGGTGTAGATGCTGTTCGCGTCCACCTGCAGCCGCAGATCCGGCCAGGCCTCGCGCACGGCCCGCGTCGGCTCCACATCCCACCCCGGCTTGATCTTGAGCTTGACCCTGCGGTAGCCGGCCGCGACGTAGCCGCCCACCACGCGGAGCAGGCTGTCGATGTCGGGCTGGACGCCGACGCTCACCCCGACGTCCACCCGCGCGCGGGTGCCGCCGAGCATCGCGGCGAGGCTGCGCCCCTCCAGGTGCCCGAACAGATCCCAGGCGGCGAACTCAAGGCCCGAGCGGGCGATGCGGTTGCCGCGCACCCGTCCAAAGAGCGCGTCCACATCATCGGGGCCCGACAGGTCGGCGTCCAGCAGCATGGGCGCCAGCACCTCGCGCAGCATCACCCAGGCCGTCGCCTGCGTCTCCTCGTTGTACCAGGGCCCCGAGCTGACCGGCGCCTCGCCCCAGCCCGTCGCCCCGCCGGCGAACAGCCGCACCACCACCGAGTGGTTCGCCAGCTCGCGCCAGCCGCTCGTCTCAAACGGCGCGACATAGGGCAGTTCGATCCGCCGCAGCTCGATCCGCTCGATCTTCATCGCTTTCGCTCGCTTCGCTCGCGTGGCTATGGACTATGGGCTATAGGCTATAGCCGACAGCCTATAGCCTACTCCACGCCCAGCAGCTCCACCTCGAAGACCAGGGTCGCGCCGGGCGGGATGATGCCGCCGCCGGCGCCGCGCTCGCCATAGGCCAGGTCGGCGGGGATGACCAGCTGGCGCTTGCCGCCGACCTTCATGCCGGCCACGCCCTCGTCCCAGCCGCGGATCACCTGGCCGGCACCGAGCTGGAAGACGAAGGGGTCGCCGCGGTCGAGCGAGCTGTCGAACTTGGTGCCGTTTTCCAGCCAGCCGGTGTAGTGGACCGTCACCTGCTTGCCGCTCGTCGCCTCGGCGCCGGTGCCGACCTCGAAGTCGTAGTACTTGAGGCCGTTGGCCGTGGTGGTGTAGTCGCCCGCGTCGACGCTGGTGGGGGCGGCGGGGGCGCCGGGGAGGATGTCGACCAGCTCGACCTCAAAGGTCAGGGTGGCGTTGGCGGGGATGACGGGCGGGTAGCCGCTGGCGCCGTAGCCCAGGTCGGGCGGGATGATCAGGCGGGCCTTGCCGCCCTTGCGCATCAGGGCGATCCCCTCGTCCCAGCCGGGGATGACCTGGCCCTGGCCGAGGGGGAAGCGGATGGGCTCGCCGCGGCTGTAGGAGCTGTCGAACTCGCTGCCGTCGGCCAGGGTGCCGCGGTAGTGGACGGCGACAATCTGGCCGGGCTGCGGCGCCTCGCCCGTGCCGGGCTGAAGCTCGATGTACTGCAGGCCGCTCGCGGTGGTCACGGCGTTCTCCTCGCCGGCGCTGCCGGCATTGCTGGCGGATGTTGGCGCGGCGGGCGCGCTCGTCGGGGCGGGGGCGGTTGTGGCCTGGGCGGGGGCGGTTGTGGCCTGGGCGTCGGCCCGCGTGGTGGGGGCCGCGCCGGGGGCTGCCGCGCCGCAGGCGGCCAGGGCCAGGGCGAGCAGCAGCGCGGCCGCTGCGGACAGGTATCGCTTCATCTCAGGGAATGTCCTTTCAGGAAATTAGCCCGCTACCATGGGGGCGTAGAGCGAGACGGGGCCGACCAGCTCGATCTCGAACAGCATTGGCCACAGCTTGCCGGTCACGAACAGCCGGTCCCCGGCTGCGTCATAAGCGATGCCGTTGAGCACGTCAGCGCCGGAGCTGTCGGCGGGGCTGAGCAGGCCGGACAGGTCGATCCAGCCCGTCACCTGCCCGCTCGTCGGGTCGATCCGGGCGATCCGGTCGGTCTGCCACATGTTGGCCAGCAGCTCGCCGCCGACCATCTCCAGCTCGTTCAGGCCGTACACTGGCTCGCCAGCGTCGCGGACAGCAATCTGGCCGGTGATCGCGAGGGCGCCGCTGGTGCGTGTCGCCTCGGGGTCGACGAAATACAGTGTGTCGCTGCCGTCGCTCAGGATCAGCCGCTGGCCGTCGAAGGTCAGGCCCCAGCCCTCCGTGGGGAGGGTGAAGGTGCCAACCTGCTCAAAGCTGGCCCGGTCGTAGATAAAGCCGACGCCGTTCCGCCAGGTGAGCTGGAAGATGTAGTCGCCGACCACGGCGACCCCCTCGCCGAAGAACTGGTCGCCGAGGCGGACGCTGCGGCGCACGGCGCCGTCCGCGAGGGACACCTCGCGCAGCGAGGAGCGGCCTTCCAGGCCGGTGCCCTCGTAGAAGGTGTCGTCGCCGACGTAGACTAGCCCCTGGGTGAAGGCGTCGCGGTCGTGGGGGTAGGTGTTGACGACGCGGTAGCCGAAGACGGGGGCCGCGGAGGCCGGGGGCTGCGCGGGGGCCGGGTAGCCGGCGGGGGCCGGGTAGCTGGCGGGAGTGGCGGTGGGCGGGGTGAGCGGCACCGCGGTGCGGCGGGCGGGGTCGCCGGCGCCGCCGGTGATCGAGGCCGTCTGGGGGACGGACGCGCAGCCGGCGCCGAGCAGCAGAACGAAAACAAGGAGCAGCGCGGCCGGCCCGCGGGTGGATAGCTTCACAATGCAGTCCTTCTCCAAAAAGCGCCACCATTCTACCGCAACGGCACCCGCCGGGCAACACCCGTCGAGGCCCACCGGCACAACGCCGGATGAGCGGGCGCGCCCCGGCGGTGGTAAAATAAGGCCGAGGTTTCGTAAATCACCCCGGAGGCTTCGATGGACCAGCGCGAGCGGGTTCGACTGACCAGCATGGCCGCCTGCGCCGGCTGAGCGTCGAAGATGGGGCCGGGCGCCCTATCGACGGTGCTGGCCGCCCTGCGCCTGCCCACGAGCCCCCGGCTGCTGATCGGGCTCGAGGTCAGCGACGACGCGGCCGTCTACCAACTGAATGACGACACCGCCCTGGTGCAGACGGTCGACTTTTTCCCGCCGATCGTCGACGACCCGTACACCTTCGGCGCGATCGCCGCGGCCAACGCCCTCAGCGACATCTACGCGATGGGGGCGCGGCCCGCGCTGGCCCTCGCCGTGGCCGGCTTTCCCGACGACCTCGACCCGGCGATCATCACGGCGATCATGCAGGGCGGCGCCGACAAGGTGGCCGAGGCCGGCGCGGTGCTGGCCGGCGGCCACACCGTCACCGACCGCGAGCCGAAGTACGGCCTGTGCGTGACCGGCACTGTCCATCCTGCCCGGGTGACGCCAAAGGCGAACGCCCGGCCGGGCGACGTCCTGCTGCTCACCAAGCCCCTCGGCACGGGCCTGATCACCACGGCCGCTAAGCGCGAGCAGGCCGACCCGGCCCACCTCGACGCGGCGGTGGCGAGCATGCTGCTGCTGAACCGGCGCGCCGCCGAGCTGGCACAGGCGGTGGGCGTCCACAGCGCGACCGACATCACCGGCTTTGGCCTGCTCGGCCACGCCGCCGAGGTCGCGCGCAATAGCGGGGTCGGCCTCCACGTCGCGGCCGGGGCCCTGCCGCTGCTGCCGGGCGCCCTGGAGTACGCCCGGGCCGGGATCGCCCCCGGCGGCCTCGGCCGCAACCGGGCCTTTCTCGAAGCCGACGGCTATGTGCGCTACGCCCCCGGCGTGGAGGAGGCTCACCGCCTGCTGCTCTTCGACCCGCAAACATCCGGCGGCCTCCTGCTCGCCCTGCCGCCGGAGCCGGCGGCCGAGCTCCAGCGCCGCTGCGCCGAGGCCGGCCAGGGCTGCTGGGCGATCGGCACCGTGACGGAGGCGCCGGGAATCCAGGTCGTGCCGTAGGAGCGAGCGCCGCACGAGCGGGGGCACGACGGGGCTCGATGCCCGTCGCCCCGCCCGCCGGCGTCGCCCCGCTCACACGATGTCGTCTTTGGGTGCCGCCGGGCCGTCGCCCATCAGGTCGCGCTGGTTCGCGCGCAGGTAGTCCACCAGATCGTCGTAGGCGACCACCAGCTCCCCGTTCGCGTGGCTCGCCGAAAGCGCGCCGCTGCTGATCAGGCTTTCCACCGTCGGCACGCCGACCTTGAGCATGGCCGCCGCCGACTCCACCGAAAGCACTTCGGGCTGTTGATCCATCTCGTCCCCCTCTCGCTGTGTTGTCCGCTCCTGCCTCCGCCGGTTTGCACAAACGGGGCCAGGGGCCCCCGGCACGCCCCCGCCGCGCGGCCCGCGTTGACTGCCCCGCCGCCCTGTGCTACGGTGAAATGACAGAGCCGGAGGCGCCGAAAGGAGAAACTTGTGCCAAAGCTGACGGTCGAGGGGCAGACGGTGGACGTGGCGGAGGGGCAGCGGCTGGTGCTGGCGATCGAGGAGGCCGGGGTGGAGATCGGCCACCGCTGCGGCGGCTACGCCCGCTGCACCACCTGTCGGGTCGCCTTCACCGAGGGCGAGCCCGCGACGATGACCCGCGCCGAGTATGACAAGCTCAGCGAGCGCGGGCTGCTCGGCCAGTATCGGCTGTCCTGCCAGATCGTGTGCGACCACGACATGGCCATCGCCGAAGTCGCCATGACCAAGACCAACCAGGGCTGGACCGACACCGGCCCCGCCCCTGAGCCCACCGTCACGCCCGAGGCGACGTTCCTCACAAAGGAGCAGCTAGCTGGGGGGTAGCGGGCAGGAGGACACGGGGATAGTTCCGCCGCCGCGCCCCTGGGCTACCGCGCGGCGGCCTGTTCGATCAGGGCGGCGAAGGAGTCGAGGGGCTGGGCGCCGACCACCATCTGGCCGTTGATGAAGAAGGTGGGGGTGCCGTTGATCCGCAGCTCCTGGGCGGCGGCGGCCTCGGCCTGGATATCGGCGGCGACGGCCGGGTCGTTGAGGCAGGCGTCGAAGGCGGCCGGGTCGAGGCCGAGCTCGCCGGCCATGGCGATGAAGGTCGCCCGGTCGCGGTCGGGGAGGCCGCCCCAGGAGACGCTGTGGGTGGCGAACAGCCGCTCGTACATCGGCCAGAACTGGCCCTGGCCGGCGGCGCAGCGGGCCGCCGTGGCCGCGAGGGTGGCCGATGGGTGGAGCTGCGGCACCGGGAAGTCGCGGGCGACGATGCGCAGGACACCCGTGTCGACGTAGCGGCGCAGCAGCTCCGGCCGAGTCTCCTCCGCGAAGCGCTGGCAGAACGGGCACTCAAAGTCGGTAAACTCGACCATGACCACGGGGGCGTCGGCGCGGCCGAGGCTGCGCGGGTCGTCGGCGCGGATATCGAGCAGCTCGGCCAGGGGGCGCGGCGTAGGGCTCGGCGGGACGGTGGGGATGGCGCTGGTGGGCAGGGCCGCCAGGGTCGGCCGGCCCTGGAGCGCGATCGCCGTTTGGCGCTCCTCGACGGCCGAGCGGGTGGGCGCGGCCGGCGCGGGGGCGCCGCAGGCAGCCAGGGCCAGCACGGCCAGGACGATCAGCAAAAGTCGTGGCATAAGAGCGCCTCGGGCTGTAGGGCTACGACAACGCTGAGGCCGGGTTCGCCGTGGGCGTACACGCCTCGGCTCCTGCCGCCAAGGCCGCCTGCGCGGCCTGCCCAGGCCGGCGCAGGCCGGCTTCAAACGAGGAGCCGAGCGCTTCAGCGCGACGGCCGGCTATCAGCGCGGACGTTGACGTAGCCCTATCGGGCTGGTCCGCCACGGCGGCGGGGTTGACATCCGTGCTATTATACCCCGGCCTTGCGACACGCTTCGTCCTCCCCCTCCGACCCGTACATCCAGATCCTCGCCGCCCGCGTATCACAGGCAGGCGGGTCGCGCCGCCTATGGCGTCGGGCGCCCGCGCACGGGCGCGCCGACAAAGGTCCAACAAAGGAGCGTTGCATGTTCCGGAGGCAGCTGCTCGCTGTGATCGCCAGCCTCGCCCTGATCGTCGCGGGAACATCGGTCCTCGCCGCCCAGGGCGGCGCGAACGCCCCCGCAGCGGCGGAGCCCGCCCAGGCCAACGCGCGCGTCACCATCGCCCACCTCGCCCCATTCAGCGCCACCGACACCACCGTCAGCCTGACGGTCAACGGCCTGCCGGTGCCCCGCGCCCTGTCGTACAAGCAAAGCCTCACCGTCCCCTCGCTCCCGGCGGGCACCTACCAGGTCGCCGTGTTCGCGGGGGCCACGCCCGGGGGCTCGCCGGTGCTCACCAGCACCCTGACCCTCGCGGCCGGCGGCGACTACACCGTGCTCGCCGTCGGCGACAAGGTTGGCAGTGGCGCGGGCAACATCCCTCTCCAGCTGCTCGTGCTGAATAACAACGCCAGCCCGCCCAGCGCCGGCAACTTCAACCTGCGGGTCGTCCACGCCGCCCCCTTCGCGCCCCAGGCCCAGACGGGCGTCGACATCGTCCTTGAGAACGGCACACCGATCCCTGGCCTCCAGAACGTCCCCTTCGGCGCCGCCAGCCCCTTCCTCCAGCTGCCCGCTGGAACACCGATCGACATCAAGGTGCTCGCCGCCGGCACCACCACTGAAGTGTTCAACCCCGACCCGCTCATTGCCCAAGCCGGCGACACGATCACCGCCGTGGCGATCGGCGGCGCGAACGGCCAGCCCGCCGAGCTGTTCCTGATCGACCAGGCCGGCCAGTTCAAGCTGTACCTCCCGTTCATCGCGAACGGCGCGGCGCCCACCGGGCAGCCCACCACGACTCCGTCGGTGACGACCACGGTCGGCACCAACGTCCCCACCGTCACGGCCGGCACCACCACCCCGACCGTCCAGACCGTGACCACCACCGCCTCCGCGACCATCACCGGGACGAGCGCGACGGTGACGACCACTCTGACCGGCACCGCCGGCACCACCACCCCGACCGGCACCGCCGGCACCACCACCCCGACCGGCACCGCCGGCACCACCACCCCGACGGCCTTCGTGCCCACTCCGTCGGCGACGACGCAGACCGAGTAGCCCGGCCCGCAGCGCGTGAACTGGCCCGGGGAGCGATCCCCGGGCCTTGTTATTGGCTTGTGGAGCGGTTTTAGCCCGCATTCGCGGTTCGTTTCGGCCCTCAGTCGGCGACAGCCGCAAGGGTGGCGGCGGGGGCGGGGGCGGCGCGGCGGGCGAAGCCGGGGACGTCGACGCGGAGCACGAGCCAGACGCAGACCAGCAAGCCCACGGCTTCAAGCAGAAAAACCGCCGCGTAGGCGACCTGGGCCGAGCCGCTCAGGCGCAGCCCGATGTCGCGGAGGGCGCCGCCGAGAAAGATGCCCACGCCGCGGAACAGGAGCTGGGCCACCGTCCACAGGCCGAGGTAGGCCCCGGCGCGGCGGTCGGCGGTCATCGCCATGAGCAGGGAGACGGCGCCGACGGTGTACACGCCGAAGCCGAGGCCGAAGCAGAACAGCACCGGGATGAGCAGGCTTTGCGCGGCGCCGAGCGAGACGCCGCCGAGCATAGCGAGGGGGGCGGCAGTCAGGGCCAGGCCGGCCATCGTCACCCCGCTCATCTCGGCGGCCTGCCGGCGGCGGGTGGCGACCACGGTGGCCACGAGGCTGATCAGCACGCCGACGCCCCAGTAAGCGTTGAAGCGGGTGGTTTCGCCGGCGGCCAACCCGAACACATCGGCGCCGAAGGGCTCCAGGACGGCGTCCTGAGCGAAGGCGCTGATGGCGCCAAGGGCGAGAAACAGGAAAAAGCGCCGCGTGTGCCGGTCGGCCCACATCTCGCGGAGCAGGTCGCGGAAGGGCAGCTGGTCGGCGGGCGCGTCGACGACGGCCGGCTGGCCGGGGCGCTCCTCGCCGAGCAGGGCGAAGCAGAAGAAGGCGGCTGCGAGGCCCATCCCGATCAGGGTGATCCGCCAGAAGGTGGCCGGGTCGTAGACGGGCATGAGCAGGCCGTAGACGACGCCGGCGACGGGGAAACTGACCACGAGAAAGATCTGGACGATGCTGAGAGCCTGGCCGCGCCGGGCGGGCGGGGCGCTGTCGCGGACGAGGGCGAGAAAGGTGCTGCCGGACAGGAGCGTGCCGACGCCGTAGATGAGAAAGGCCACGGTGACGAGCAGCCAGCCGAGGACCGAGCGCTGGTCGGCGGCGAGGATGACCGTGGCGAGGGGGAGCAGCGGCAGCGACAGCACCATCGGCAGGCGGCCGAGCCAGATGTACGGCAGGCGACGCATGCCGAAGATCGGGGTGGTGTCGGAGCGGTAGCCGGCCCAGATGCTCAGGGGGGCGAGCAGATAGCGCAGGGCCGAGAGCAGGGCGACGGGCGTGGCGGCGAGGCCGACGTCGCTGATCAGCACCCGGTTGAGCACGCCCGAGGTCAGCAGGTCGACAAACGATGAGCCGATATGGAAGGTGCCGATCTTCATCGTCCGCAGGACACTGAAGCGCTCGGGGGGGGTCTGGTTCACAATCTCACCTCGTTCACCCAAAGCCCTACTGATCGTACGCGGCGGCGACGGCGAGGTGCACCTCGTTGGCGACGCGGGAGATGCGGCGCAGGAGGCGGGCGCTCTCCTCGTGGCGGACGCTGGCCTCCTCGGGCAGGTCCATCGCGGCGTCGACGAGCTGGTCGCGGAAGAACAGGGCGGCCTGGAGCGCGGCGGTGAGCGGCATGCCGGCGCGGCGGGCCTGGCGGGCGTAGTCGGCGCCGATGCTGCGGGCCTCGCCGAGCAGCGACTCGTCCTCGGGGGAGCTGTGGAGGTAGCGCAGGACCAGGCCCATAAGCTGCTGGCCGATCCGCCGCCAGCTGTCGCGATCCTCCTCGCTGACGTGAGTCAGCCAGGCGGGGCGCGCGGCGGGGCCGGCCAGCTCGCTGCGGGTGTGGGCCAGGGCCTTGCTCGCCCAGGCGCTCGGCAGCGACTGGGCCGAAAGCGGCTTGCGCGCGGCCAGGGCCTCGATGTCGCTGCGGGCGAAGCGCCGGTGGCCGCCAGGCGTCACATACACCGGGATGGCGCCCTGGTCGGCCCAGCGGCGCAGCGTGGTGGTGTGGACGCCGAGCAGCTTGCTGGCCGCCGACAATGAAAGGTAGCGGTGATCGTCGGGCTCGCTCATCGTTGAACCTGCGTAAACCTATGTATATCTCCTAAAAGTATACGCAGCGCCCGCCCGCGCGTCAATCTGTGGCGGGGCGGGCTCGGGCTACGTCAACGGCCGCGCCGATAGCCGTCGCGCTGAAGCGCTCGGCTCCTCGGACGAAGCCGGCCTGCGCCGGCTTGAGCAGGCCGCGCAGGCGGCCTTAGGGTTTGATCTCGCCGCCCCTTTGCTTGATAGCGGGGCCTGCTGGTTTGATCTCGCGGCCTGTTGGTTTAATCTCCGGGTCTGCTGGTTTGATCTCAGGGCCCGTTGGTTTGAGCTCACCGCCCCTGGCGCAGTTTCAGGGAACCGTTTTGGCCATGAACTGCAAGCGGATTGCGGTGAAACGCGGTTCGCTACACAGCATTCCCAATTCCGCATTCACGCTCGGGCGGCTCGTGGTACGCCGCACGTGGTACGATTGGCTGTCGAACGGTTGGCGCTTCCGCGGAGGCGCCGGGGCAGGGGCCAATTCACTCATCCATTTGAGAAACACCCATCATGGCACCACAACAACGCAACAGGCTTTCGTCGTCGGTGATTGCCGAGGATCGGAAGGTGCTCCAGGCCATTCAGGACATCGACGGCTACACCCCGCACAATCTCGTCCACGCCACGGCCGAGCTCGTCCTGCGCGACGACGTTCTCCGGCAGGCCGAGATCGCGGTCGAGCGGGCAGTTCTCGCCCTCGACGCGGCGCGTACACGGCAGCACACTGCCGCGTGGGATCTCCACGACAGCCTCCAGGGCGCCAAGGAGGAGATCATCGGGCAGTTCGGATCCGACTCGCAGATCATGCACGCGATCGGCTACAAGAAGCGGTCCGAGCACAAGCGCCCGAAGTCACGCCAGCCCGCCGTCTCGGCGTAGCCCGCGCGGCCAGCGCAGGAAGACGGGCGCACCCGTTCGACAGCCCACGCCCCCGCCTTCGACCCGCAACGGAGCAAGCCCTCGCCCCCTCACCAGAGGTGCGGCGGGGGCTTGGCGCGTCCGTGATAAACGTGCAGGCGCCCGTCCTGCCGCTCCTCCAGACGGTTGACAGGTACCGGCACCGTGAGGCCCGCACCCCCCATCGCTGCCCCGGCACTCCGTCTCGCGTGGCTTGCGACGGGAGAGATACTGTCTTGGTTGTGAAGGGGTTTGTGAAGCTCAACGGCCTGGTTTCTCCGCGGCGTCAAGATCGTCTGTGATCTTGCTCTGGTACACGAGCTCGCGCAATTCGTCGTCGGAGAGCTTCTCGTACCAGGGCTGCTGGTGCAACATATCGCGCAGGCGCTGGTCCTGCTTGCTCATCTCGTCGCGCAGCTCCTGGGGGATCGGCGTCGGCAGGGTGATCCCGCGGGCAATCGCTTCAAAGCTGAGCAACAGGGTGGGCTCGCGGGCGATCTTCTCGTAAAGGTCGGGGAAGCTGCTCTGGATCACGGTGAGCTTGGCGATCAGGCCGGCGGGTGTGGTGCGGCCAAGGGCGCGATCCAGTGTCAGATGCAGGCGGAAGATGTTGAAGCTACGCTTCACCTTTCGTGGGTTGCGGAGCAGGCCCGTGGTCATCAGGCTAGCCACCTCTCCACGCTCTGCCGCTCCCAGGCCGCGCACCGCCGGGAGCCGGCTGCTGAGAAACTGGCTGATCCGCTGCGGGGCCAGGGGCGGCAGCCGAAACGGCACCTGGACAATCTTCTCCAGGTAGTCGCGCTCGGCCACAGGGAACGGCCCGGCAAGGGCCGCGCCGCTCAGGGCGAACTCCTTGTAGCGCACCCGGATGCCTCGCTCGATGATCTCGCGGTCGATGCCGAGCACGAAAACGCAGCCCTGGATGTCGAGGAACACCTTGAGCGCCTCCAGCACGCCGATCGCCTGCTCGGGCAGGCAGCGGTCCAGGTCGTCGATGAAGACCACCAGCCGACGGTCAAGGTCGGTGACCAACTCCTTAATGATGGCTGTCAGGCCCTGGTGGAACTGCTCGAGCGACTGAACCTGCTCGCGGTAGATGCGCGTGCGCTCGCGCTGGAAGAGGTCGAAGATCTTGTCGCCGTACGCCTCGGCGCCAAGCGCCTCGCCGGCCTTGTCCACGGCTTTGGCAACCTGGCCGAGGATAGGGATGTAGCTGAACCCGGCCCTGATCACCGCGCCGGCGGCGAGCTTGCCGGCCTTGTCCCACTGGAACTGGATCTCGCCGGACTCCTCACGGTCAACACTGCGGTAGAGGCTGGCGACGAGGTCGTCGAGGCGGGCGTCGAGGGCGGCGCGGGTCGAGCGCAGGCCAGCGGCGTCGAGCGCAGTCTGCGCGGCATCGGGCGCAAGGCGGTTGCGCCGGTCGACATACGTTTGCAGCCAGGTTTTGTCGTTTACCAGGACACGCAGGGCCTCGACCACGCTGAGGAGCAGCGCGCGCCAGAGGGTCTCCTGCTGTGCGTAGCGCCAGGCGTCGAACCAGACCGTGGCGCAGCGGTTGGGGTCGAGGCGGTCGAGGATCATACGCATCAGGCTAGTCTTGCCGCTGCCCCACTCGCCGTAGATGCCCACCGTCAGCGGCGTATCGGCTACCGCCGCGCCTTGCACGATCTCTGTCAGTGCCGCGGCCGAGGGCATGAAACCGAGCTCGTCGACCGTGGCGGGCAGGTCGCCGTAGCCGGGCTGGCTGATGGTCATAGCTGCTGCTCCTCACTGCGTGCCAATGGTGCGCGTTCGCCAGAACACATGCGCGATCTGCGCTACGCGCGGGCGGGTAAGGGTGCACCCTTCCCCACACCCCATCCCCCTGGACACGCTGTCCTGGCCGTGGTGCCGTGCCTCCAAAGGGCACCGCCGTCATCTGGCGTTCCCCCGCTCCTGCGCAGCGGGAGAGGGGACGAGGGGGTGAGGACCGCCCGGACACAGAACACAGGATTCAGGAATCAGAACCGGGCAGGGGAGCATGACTGGCGACCCGCAGCCCGCCGCTGTTGCCACGGTTGCGCGGGTTGAAGAAGTAGTAGCGGTACGCCCCGCGCACGCTTTTTTGCGCGTCGTACCACGACCCACCGCGCAGCATTGGGCTCTTGTTTTTATCGAGATACGCCTCAGCCCACTCGTCCTCAAGCTGATAGGGGTAGCGCTTTCTCCACTCCGTCGCGCACCACTCCCAGACATTGCCGGCCATATCGAGCGCGCCGTATGGGCTGGCGCCCTCAGGATATTGCCCAACCGGGCTGGTCCGCTTGAGCCCTGCTTCTTCACTGTTGCAGCGCCCCACCTCCCAGCTGTTGCCCCACGGCCAGATCAAGCCTTTCGGCCCCCGTGCCGCCTTCTCCCATTCGGCCTCGCTGGGCAGGCGGAATGGGTGGCCAGTCTGTGCGCTCAACCAGCGGCAGTAGGCCACGGCCTCGAACCAGCTCACCCCCACTACCGGGTAGTTGTCGCCATTCCACTCCGCGTCGCCCCAGTAACCCGGGCTGACGGTCTTATCACGCTCCCGCCACTGCCAGCCGGCCTCCGTCCAGTACGCCCAGTTCTTGTAGCCGTCGCCCTCCACGAAGGGCCGGAACTGGGCGTTGGTCACAGGGGTCTTGCTGATCCAGAAGTCGGGCAGGGTTAACGTATGCTGAGGGTTTTCATCGTCGTCCGCCTGTTTGTCGGCGTCGCTGCTGCCCATGAGGAAGGGGCCGGCGGGGATGTGGACGAGGGCGGGCGCCCAGGGTGGGAGGGCGTCCAGTACTTCATGGCTCCCGCGGGGCGAAGCGGGAAGATTCTGCTTCACAGCGGGCACAGGTTCCTGAGCTGGTTCCGTATGCGGAGCAGGCTCAGGTGGCGGCGGCGGTGCCATCTGTGGTGTCGGCTCGCTGGACGCCGGAGCGGCGGGCGGTGGCGGACCTTGCATCGCCTCAACCCGCGCGATCTCATCAGCGAGCTCATTGCTGCGCCGCCGCAGGCGCACCTGCTCGGCGGGCGAAGCGGCACGTTCACTCTGGCTGGCAACCGCTTGCTGTTCGAGCTGCAACTCGTTGAGGTATTGCTCCAGCGCGCGAGCGCGAACAGCCTCTGCCGCCGCGGGCATCGCGACTCCCGGGGGCAGTGGCAGGCCCAACCACTCGGCCAGGGCTACGCCCAGCAGGGGGCTGCGCGGCGCCCAGTGGCGCCCGGCGCGCCAGGCCATCCCCAGCAGGTCCAGGCGCTCGGTGCCGTCGTCGGTGCGGCTGGTGCGCTGCGAGGCGCTCAGCAGGCGGCGAGACGCCTCCTCTAGCTGCAGCTCCGCGATGCTGCGCCGCAGATGTTCCAGCAGCGGGTCATCCTGCTCCAGCAGCGCCCATGCCAGCTCCTCGACCGCGGCCTCATTGGGCTCTTCGCCGGCGATCTGCCGCGCGGCCAGAAGCTCGCCGAGCCGCTGGGTGAAGTAGGGGTGGCCGCCTGCGCGCGCATAGACCGCCCGTCCCAGAACCGTCGCGGACGACGCGTCGACGCCGACAAGCGCGAGGCCGTCGGCGATCACGGCGACCGCGTCGGCCTCTCCTAGATCCCCCAGGCGCACGGTCTCGCAGACGTTGCGCAGAGCCGAGGCCTCAACCACGGCCAGGCGGTAGAGCTCGATCCCCCCCGCGAGCACGAACTGGGCTTTGGCGAGGGCCGGGCTGCCCAGGCGGCGGGTGTGGAGGGCCCGCAGGACGTGGGCCAGGTCCTCGCGGGTGGCATCGGGCAGGGTGCCCAGCTCGTCGAGCAGCAGCACGAGCCGCTGCACCCCATCGCCGGCCAGAGCGTCCTCGAGGAAATCGCCGAGAGCCGGAGCATCGGGAGCCTCCGGCGGCTGTGGCGCCTGGGGCAGCACGCGGGCGACCGCGCGGGCCAGGTGGCGGTAGGCCTCGGGCGAGCTCGCCCGCGGCAGGCCCTGGAAATCCACCCGGCAGACCCGCACCCCGTCGTCGCGCCGCGCTTTGAGCATATCCTCCAGCCGCAGCAGCACGGTCGTCTTGCCGTTCTGGCGCCCGCCGTAAACCAGCAGGAAGAAGTCGAGGTCGCTCAGGCAGGCCTGCTCGAGCCGGGCAAGCTCGCTCGCGCGCCCGCGGAAGAGCGGGTGGTTCAGGCGCAGGGCACCGCTGCGGGTGAAGGGGTTGCGCATCATAGCCGATAGCTGACGGCCAACTGCCGATATTCTACCATCATCACTTGCCTCAGCCACGGGGGCGCCGGTTTGCCTCAGGGCTACGTCAACGTCGCTGACGCTGGGTTCGCCGTGGGCGTACACGGCTCGGCTCCTGCCGCCAAGGCCGCCTGCCCGGCCTGCCCAAGCCGGCGCAGGCCGGCTTCGTACGAGGAGCCGAGCGCTTCAGCGCGACGGCGGGCGATCGGAGCGGCGGTTGACGTAGCCCTACGGTTTGCCAGCGCGCTAGGATGCTTCGTAGCACCGATGAGCTGGCGCTGGAAGTTGATACGTTCTAGCATCGCCACCTCAAAAAACACGTGGGATCCGCGCCTGCGGCGCGGGTGGGGAAGGGCGGCCCCTTCCCCACACCCCTTCTCCCCGCTGGCTCAACCACCTGTACCGTAATGAAGGCCGCCCGGACACAAAACACAGGTTTCAGGAATCAGAACCGGGCATTGAAGCATGACTGACGACCCGAAACCCAATAAAATTGTAGCGGGCGCGCGGGCCGAGGGTGCTGTAGCGATCGGCCCCGCGCACGTATTGTTGCTCGCTCAACAACGCCCCGCCGCGCAGCACTCGGATCGCGTCACGTTCCAGATATGCGTCAGCCCACTCGTCCTCCAGCTGATAGGGGTAACGCTTCCCCCGCTCCGTTGCGCACCACTCCCAGGCGTTGCCGGCCATATCGAGCGCGCCGTAGGGGCTTGCGCCGCCGGAGTAGCCGCCGACTGCGGTTGTTGTGTTTTGCCCCTCCTCTGCCGAGTTGGCCTGCCCCTCGATCCACTCATTCCCCCAGGGCCAGATTCGGCCATCTGCCCCACGGGCGGCCTTCTCCCACTCGGCCTCGGTCGGCAGCCGAAACGCGTGGCCCGTCCGCGCGCTCAGCCAGCGCACATAGGCCACGGCCTCGAACCAGCTCACGCCGACCACCGGGTGGTCAGCGCTATTCCACGCCGGGTCATCCCAATATCGCGGTTGCGTTACGCTGTTCTCCTCACGCCAGGCCCAGCCGGCCGCAGTCCAGTACTCCTGCTTTGCGTAGCCGCCGTCCTCGACAAATTGGCGAAACTGGGCATTGGTAACCTCCGTCCTGCCGATCCAGTACCTCGCCAGTTCGAGGGTGTGCTGTGGTTTCTCATCGGCGTCAGCAAAGGTATCCGTGTCAGCGCTTCCCATCAGGAAGGAGCCGGCGGGTATCTCCACAAGGTCGGGCGCCCAGGCGGGCACGGACGCCGTGGGTGACGGACCTGGCGTGGCAGCTTGTCCGGCCGGAGCGGCGACGGCAGGCGAGGTTACGGCAGCGGAGGCCGACAACGTCGGGTCAGTAGGCCCGCCCAACATGCGGCTGAGTCCAAACCAGGCGGCAATAGCGATGAGCGGGACGATCAGAAGCAGCGCGCGAATGATGGTGCTAGCCGGTATGGTGGAGCTGGCAGGGCGCTTCGCCACGCTTGTGCGCCCGGTCCGCCAATTGGGGTCTACCAGCTCCGCCGCAAGCCGGTCAGTCTTGACTACTGGTGTTGGCTGGGTAGGTCTCCTGGAAGTTTCAAGCGACGGATCGGCCGCCTCAGGCTTGCGGGTTACAGCGGGCGCCTCCGGTTCAGGTGTGGGTTGTCGGCGGGCCGATGCGTTGGATAGCGGGTCAGGCTCCGGCGCCGGCACAGGCTCGGCGAGAGCGTTGCCGAGTACATGTGCCGCAGATGCGCCGTCGGGAGGGCGCTGTGGCACCACCGGCTCAGGTGCAGGTACGCCCAGCCGCTCGCGGAACACCGCGGCGAGCAGCGGGTTGCGCGGCGCCCAGAACGCGCCGTCGCGCTTGCCCAGGCCTATCAGCTCCAGCCGCACCAGCTCGTCGTCGAGGCGGCTAAAGCGCGGCCGGTCGCGCAAGAGGCGCCGGGCGGCGTCCTCGAGCTGGTGCAGGTGCAGATCGTCGCGGATGTGGCGCAGGAGCGGCGGCGCCTCGGCGACGATCTCCCCGGCTGCCCGCGTTACAGCGGCTGGGCTCAACGTTGCGCCTGTGGCGTGATAGCTCGCCAGCAGCTCGCCCATGCGCTGCGTCAGGTAAGGGTGGCCGGAAACCTGCCCGTAGACCGCCCGCCCGAGCTGTTCGCTGAGCGCAGGGGCAACCCCGGCTGCCTGGAGGCCATCGGCGATCAGTGCGACTGCTTCGGGCTCGAGGAGGTCGGGCAGGTAGATCTCCTCGCAGACGTTATGCAGCGACGAGACCTCGCTGACGACCATCGTGTAGAGCTCGATCCCACCGCTGAAGATTACCAGCAGCTTCTGGAGCGGCGGGGACACGAGCCGGTCGTGGAAGAAGGAGCGCAGCGCGTTGCCGAGCGCCTCGCGCGAGGGCGGCGTTAGGGCGCCAAGCTCGTCGAGCATGAGCACGAGCCGCCCGACCTCGGGGCGCGCCAGCGCCTCGCTGAGACGGGCCTTGAGCCGGGGCGCGCTCGTGATCGCGTCGAGGTCGCGGCCAAGCGGCACGACCGTGTCGATCTGCTCGGCCACGAGGGCAAAGACACGGTCAGGCGTTGCGCCCTGGATCTGCTGAAAGTCGATCCGGCACAACCGCGTCGGCTGCTCCACGACACCCAGCAGCCGGAATAGCAGGCTTGTCTTGCCGTTCTGGCGCCCGCCGTAGACCACGCCGTAGCGCGTCACCTCCTCGCGGCACAGGCGCGCCAGGCGGGCGAGCTCGGCGGCGCGCCCGCGAAAGGCCGGGCTTCGCGGGCCGAGCGCGGTGGTGGAGAAGAAGGCCATAAGCGCTGCTGTTCGTTCTGCATTGCACGGGGCGTTATGCACTCATTATAGCAGGGCGCTTGCGCCAATCGGGGTTCGCTTGCGTACGATTTCGCTGGTAAAGATGGCATCGTGACCTTGACGATGAATGGCTGTATCGCGGGCTCGCACGCTTCGCTGCTGTCGGGACGCAGAAGGCGGGCGATGGCCGCCGCCGGGGCCATCGTGTCGCGCGATGGGCAACAAGGAGGGGTATGTCAATTACCTCCGCCCCCCATGTTGACAAAGTTTTGCTGGCGTGGTATGCTCTCGGAAACCGTTTTCCTACACCATTTTCCGAAAGCGCTTTTTGGTTCACAGCATTCTGGCCGCCAACTGGTCGGATGCGTGCCTCGGGCGCGGTTTGTTCTGATACCACTGTAAGCCATTATCCGCGTGGGCCAGTTTCAGGGCGCCGCCGGAAAAAGGTTTACACGTTTGGCACTGACGCCGGACACCGACGCGCTGGAGCGCCAGAGGCACTGATGCCGACGATCGACGAGATAGCCCGGCTGGCCCAGGTTTCGCCGGCCACCGTCTCCAAGGTGCTGAACAACCGCTCCTACGTGAGCGCGCAGACGCGCGAGCGCGTCAAGCGCGTGATCGCGGAGACCGGGTTTGTGCCGAGCCAGCGGGCGCGCTGGCTGAGCACGCAGCGCACCCTCATCCTCGGCCTGCTCATCCCCTACACCTCGGACCAGCTCTTCGCCGACCCGCACCTGCTTGAGATCATGCGCGGGATCGAGTCGGTGGCGAACGAGCGCGAGTACAACCTGCTGCTATCGACGGCCCGCTCGCCCTCGCAGGCGGGGAGCGCCTTCACGCGGCTGCTGCGCACCGACGTCGTCGACGCCGCGATCGTCGTCGAAACGCTCGACGTGCAGGTGGCGGCGGCGCTGGCCCATCCCGACAAGACGTGGGCCGTGATTGGCTACGCCCACGCCGAGGGCGTGCCGGCCGTCCACGCCGACGACTACGGCGGCGCCCTGGCCGCGGCGCGCCATCTGGCCGAGCTGGGCCACCGCCGGATCGGCGTGATCAGCAGCGTGCCGCGCCCGTCCGCCCTCGACGAGCGGCTGCGCGGCATCACTGACGCCCTTGCCGCCGCCGACGCCCCGCTGGACGAGGCTTTGATCGCCGTTGGCGACTTTTCGCTGGAAAGCGGCGAGCGGGCGGCCCTGGAGCTGCTCGGGCGACCCGGCCGGCCGAGCGCGATCTTCGCCCTGAACGACCGCATGGCCCTGGGGGTGGTGCGCGCGGCGCACCAGCTCGGCCTCCACGTGCCCGACGACCTGTCGGTCGTCGGCTTCGACGACATTTCCCTGGCGGCGCTGTTCACGCCCGCCCTGACCACCGTGCGCCAGCCCGGGTTCCGGCTCGGGGCGGCCGCCGCCACCGCCACCTTCGCGCTGCTCGACGGGGCGGCGCCCGGCCCGCCCACCGTGATTCCCACCGAGCTGGTGATCCGCGGGAGCACTGGCCCGCCGCCGGCCCCCGAAAGGAGGTGAGCCACCGCCCATTACTCAGCCCCACGCCCAGATGACCCCGACCGACGCAGATTCTAAGTGAAAGGACCCACCTTCATGCAGCGCACCACGCGCACCCTCGCCTGGCTCAGCCTCGTGGCGATCTTCGCGGCCGTTCTTGCGGCCTGCGGCGTCTCGACGCAGCCCCAGTCGGGCGCGGGCACCGGCGCCACCGCCCCCGCGGCGGGCGGCGAAACAGCCGCCCAGCCCACCGCCGCCCCTGCGGCGGGCGGCGAGACGGCCGCCCAGCCCACCGCCGCCCCCGCCGAGTCCGGCGCCGCCGGCGGCACCACCATCCGCTGGCGCACCCGCCCCGGCGACGCCGCCGAGCAGCAGGTCTACGAGGAGCTGAACACCCTTGTCAACGACCAGCTGTCCAGCCAGGGCATCAGCGCCACCTATGACCCGGCCCCCAACCAGGGCTACTTCGAGAAGCTGAAGACCGAGCTGGCCGCCGGCAACGCCCCCGACATCTTCTGGATCGGCGGCGTCGAGCTGGCCGACTTCGTCAACACTGGCCAGATCCTCGACCTTAAGCCCCTGGTCGACGCCGACAGCGACTTCGACATCGGCGTCTTCTACCCGAACGTGATCGAGCAGCTGACCCGCGACGGCAAGCTGTACGGCCTCCCCCGCGACATCTCGACCATGGTCGTCTACTACAACGCCGACATGTTCGAGGCCGCCGGCCTGGAGACGCCCAAGGAGCTGGCCGCGGCCGGCAACTGGAACTGGGACACGATGCTCGAGGCCGCCAAGCAGCTGACCGACCCGGCCCAGCAGCAGTACGGCATCGGCTTCGGCAACTGGTGGGGCCCGGGCTGGGGCTACTTCATCAACGCCGCCGGCGGCAGCCCCTTCAACGCCGAGCGCACCGGCTGCGCGCTGAACTCGCCCGAGGCCGTCCAGGGCGCCACCTTCGCCCAAAACCTGTACAACGAGAACCTGCTCCCCGCCGGCGACGCCGACGGCGAGGCCTTGTTCAACGCCGGCAAGGTCGGCATGTACTTCAACGGCCGCTGGTTCGCCCCCGGCGTGCGCACCAACGCCCAGTTCAACTGGGACGTCGCCGAGATGCCGCAGGGCGAGACGAAGAGCACCTGGCTGTTCTGGGGCCCCTACCTGGTGAACGCCAAGACGGCCAACCCCGAGGCCGCCTGGCAGGTGCTCAAGGTGCTGACCAGCGCCGAAGCCACCGGCAAGGTTGCCTCGCTCGGCTCAAACATCCCGCCCCGCAGCGATGAGGCGGCCGTCAACGCCTTCCTCAGCGCCACGCCGCCCGAGAACAACCAGGCCTACCTCGCCGGCGTCCCCTACGCCGCCCTCGAGGCCCCGGTCTGGGAGGGCAACTGGGCCGACTTCTCCGGCACCGTCCAGAGCCTGTGGGACCAGATGATCGCCGGCCAGATCACCCCCGAGGAGTTCGGGAACCAGGCCTGCGAGCAGACCGCCAGCACCTTTAACCAGTAGGCACGCCGGGGGCGGGGGCGCGGGAAGCCGCGCCCCCGCCCGCAGCCAGGAGCATCGCCGATGAGCAAACAAATTACGGCGGCGGCCGGGAGCGCGCCGCGCCGGGCCATGGGCGCCAAGGCCCTCCGCGAGACGATCGACGCCTACAGCATGCTCCTGCCGACTATCCTCGGAGTGGGCATCTTCTTTGTCGTGCCCCTGCTGATCTCGCTGTTTCTCAGCTTCACCGACGCCCGCCTGTTCGGCGACCCGCAGATCGTCGGCCTCGCCAACTACACCCGCGCCCTTGGCGACCCGAAGTTCTGGCAGTCGCTGCGCAACACCTTCACCTTCTCGCTGGCCACGATGATCCTGTCGATCATCCCGGCCCTGATCCTGGCTATTCTGCTCAACGAAAAGCTGTGGGGCCGCTCCTTCTTCCGCGTGATCTACTTTGTGCCCGTCGTCGCCTCGGTGGTCGGCGTCAGCCTGCTCTGGCGCTACCTGCTGAACGTCGACTTCGGCTTTGTCAACTATGGGCTGCGCCTGGTCGGCCTCGACCCGATCCCCTGGCTTTCCCGCCCCGAGTGGGGCCTGGTCAGCGTGATCATCGTCTTCTCCTGGAAGACGATCGGCTACAACATGGTGATCTTTCTGGCCGGGCTCCAGGGTGTGCCGCGCCAGCTCTACGAGGCCGCCAGCATCGACGGGGCCAGCCGCTGGCGCCAGTTCATGAGCATCACCCTGCCCATGCTTTCGCCCACCACCTTTTTCGTCGTGGTGACGACGCTGATCAACTGCCTCCAGGTCTTCGACGTGCCCGTGGCCCTGGGCCTGACCCGCGGCAACACCGTCGGCCCCGCCGACTCGATGCTCACCGTGGTCCCGCTGCTCTGGCGCGAGGCCTTTATCGGCTCGCGGCAGGGCTACGCCTCGGCCCTGGCCTGGCTCCTGTTCCTGATCATCATGGTGATCACCGTGATCCAGTTCCGGGCCTCGAACCGCTGGGTGAACTACGACTAGGGAGGTGCTGCGATGATCGGTGACGTTCTCCGACGCCCCTGGGAGCGCGCCCTGGCCTACCTGTTCCTGGCGGTCACGGGCCTGGTGATGATCTTTCCGTTCATCTATATGTTCGCCTCCTCGCTGAAAACCTCGGCCGAGGTGGTGCAGGTGCCGCCCAAGCTGTTCCCGTCCGTGCTCCAGATCGGCAACTATATCGAGGTGCTGCGGATCGTGCCCCTCGGCACCCAGCTCATGAACACGATCATCGTGACGGCCCTGGTGGTGCTCGGCTGGCTGTTCACCTCGGTGCTGGCCGGCTACGCCTTCGCCCGGCTTTCCTTCCCCGGCCGCGACCTGGTGTTCAGCCTGTACCTGGCCACGCTTATGGTGCCCTTCGCCGTGCTGATCGTGCCCATGTACCGCATGATGATCTGGTTCGGCTGGGTCGACACGCTCACCGCCCTGATCGTGCCCTGGATCTTCACGGCCTACGGCACCTTCCTGATGCGCCAGTTCTTCATGGGCATCCCGAAGGATCTGGAGGAGGCCGCCCTGATCGATGGCGCCGGCCGCTGGAACATCCTGTTCCGCATCTTCGTGCCCCTGGCCCGCCCCGCCATGGCCACCCTGGCGACCTTCGGCTTTCTCTACGCCTGGAACAGCTTCCTGTGGCCCCTGATCATCATCAGCAGCCCCGAGAAGAAGGTGATCACCCAGGGCGTCGTGGACCTGCAGGCGCTCTACGCGGCCCGCGTCGACCTGATCATGGCCGGCTCCACCCTCGCCGTCCTGCCCACCCTGATCGTCTTCCTCTTCGCCCAGCGCTACTTCATCGAGGGCGTCGCCACCTCCGGCCTCGCCGGGCGCTAACCGCCCCGCCCCTCCGCGCCGCCCCCTTTCCCTCAGCGGGGAAAGGGGGTTTTGCGCGCGCTCGGCACAACGCAATATAATTACAGCGCACTGCACAGCCCACGCATCAGAAACGCACCAACTCCTGCCCATTTCTCACCCGCAAGCGGATTTGTGACTGACAATGCTATAATGAGGGCAATTGGCGTTGCTCGGCGGCCAGCCCCAGGCCGCCGCCCAGATGTCAGAGGAGACGGACTAATGAGCAACAGCTTTGGCGCGCGCTCCAGCCTTCGCGTCGGCGACAACGAGTACGAGATCTATCGCCTCGACGCTCTGGAGCAGCGCGGTGTTTCCCTTTCCCGCCTGCCCTACTCCCTGCGGATCCTGCTCGAAAACCTGCTGCGCACCGAGGACGGCCGCACCGTCACCGCCGACGACGTGCTGGCCCTTGCGAACTGGCAGCCCAAGGCCACCCCCGACCGCGAGATCGCCTTCACCCCCGCCCGCGTCATCCTCCAGGACTTTACCGGCGTCCCCTGCGTGGTCGACCTCGCCGCCATGCGCGACGCGATGGCCGCCCTCGGCGGCGACCCGGCCAAGATCAACCCCTTGCAGCCGGTCGAGCTGGTGATCGACCACTCCGTCCAAGTCGACGCCTACGGCTCTGAGGCCGCCCTGCTGATCAACAAGGACCTGGAGTTCGAGCGCAACAAGGAGCGCTACGCCTTTCTGCGCTGGGGCCAGACGGCCTTCGAGAACTTCAACGTCGTGCCCCCCGGCAACGGCATCGTGCACCAGGTCAACCTCGAGTACCTGGCCCGCGTCGTCTTCACCTCCGACGAGAACCCGCGCGCCAGCGGCCCCGCCCAGGCCTACCCCGACACCCTTGTCGGCACCGACAGCCACACGACGATGATCAACGGGCTCGGCGTGCTCGGCTGGGGCGTCGGCGGGATCGAGGCCGAGGCGGCCATGCTCGGCCAGCCGATCTCAATGCTCATCCCCCAGGTCGTCGGCTTCAAGCTCACCGGCACCCTCCCCGAGGGCGCCACCGCCACCGACTTGGTGCTGACCGTCACCGAGATGCTGCGCAAGAAGGGCGTGGTCGGCAAGTTCGTCGAGTTCTACGGCCCCGGCCTCGCCGCCCTCCCCCTGGCCGACCGGGCCACGATCGGCAACATGGCCCCCGAGTACGGCGCCACCTGCGGCATCTTCCCCGTCGACGCCGAGACGCTGCGCTACCTGCGCTTCTCCGGCCGCTCGGAGGAGCGGGTCGCCCTGGTCGAGGCCTACATGAAGGCCCAGGGCCTGTTCCACGACGAGGCGAGCCCCGAGCCCGAATACTCCGACACCCTTGAGCTCGACCTCGGCAGCGTGCAGCCCTCCGTCGCCGGCCCCAAGCGCCCCCAGGACCGGGTGGTGCTGTCCGAGATCGGCGGCAACTTTGCCAGCGCCCTGCCGGCCATCCTCGGCCCCAAGGCCGGCGCGGCCAACCAGTCGGGCAGCGGCAACACGCCCGGCGCCGGCGCCGCCCAGGCCCTCGCGGACCTGGCCCACGGCTCGGCCGTCACCCTGACCATGGACGAGGCCGAGCACGAGCTGCACCACGGCTCGGTCGTGATCGCCGCGATCACCAGCTGCACCAACACCTCCAACCCTTCGGTAATGGTCGCCGCCGGCCTGCTCGCCAAAAAGGCCGTCGAGAAGGGCCTGCACTCCAAGCCCTGGGTGAAGACGTCGCTCGCCCCCGGCTCCAAGGTCGTCACCGAGTACCTGGACAAGGCCGGCCTGACGTCCTTCCTCGACCAGCTGCGCTTCAACACCGTCGGCTACGGCTGCACCACCTGCATCGGCAACTCCGGCCCGCTGCCCGTCGAGGTGTCCCAGGCCGTCGAGCAGGGCAGCCTGGTGGTCGCCTCGGTGCTCAGCGGTAACCGCAACTTCGAGGGCCGGGTCCAGTCCGAGGTCAAGGCCAACTACCTGATGTCGCCGCCCCTCGTGGTCGCCTTCGCCCTCGCCGGCCGGGTCGACATCGACATGGCGACCGAGCCCCTGGGCACCGGCCTGGACGGCCAGCCGGTCTTCCTGCGCGACATCTGGCCCAGCCAGGCCGAGGTGTCGGAGACGATCGCGCAGGCCATCCAGTCCGACATGTACCAGCGCAGCTACGCCACCGTCTTTGTCGGCGACGAGCGCTGGGAAGGCCTGGACGTGCCGACCGGCGACCGCTTCGCCTGGGATCCGGCGAGCACCTATGTGCGCCGCCCCCCCTACTTCGACGGCATGCCCGCCGAGCCGCCGGCCCGCGTGACCGAGATCGGCGGCGCCCGGGTGCTGGCGGTCCTCAGCGACAGCATCACCACCGACCACATCAGCCCCGCCGGGAGCATCAAGGCCAGCTCGCCCGCCGGCAAGTACCTGACGGAGCACGGCGTGGAGCCGAAGGATTTTAACTCCTACGGCTCGCGGCGCGGCAACGACGAGGTGATGGTACGCGGCACCTTCGCCAACGTGCGCCTGCGCAACCGGCTCGCCCCCGGCACCGAGGGCGGCTGGGCCCCCTACCTGCCCACTGGCGAGGTGCTGCCGCTCTACGACGCGGCCATGCGCTACAAGGCCGACGGCACGCCGCTGCTGATCCTGGCCGGCAAGGAGTACGGCTCCGGCTCCTCCCGCGACTGGGCGGCCAAGGGCCCCTACCTCCAGGGGATCAAGGCGGTGATCGCGGAAAGCTACGAGCGCATCCACCGCTCCAACCTTGTCGGCATGGGCGTGTTGCCGCTCCAGTTCCTCCCCGGTCAGAGCGCCGAAAGCCTCGGCCTGTCCGGCACCGAGACGTTCGACATCGTCGGCCTGGCCGACGCCGTCGCCGCGGGCTTCGCCTCCGGCCGCGAGCTGGCGGTGCGCGCCACCCGCGAGGACGGCACTGTGCTTGAGTTCAAGGCCCTCGCCCGCATCGACACCCCCCAGGAGGTGCTGTACTACCAGCACGGCGGCATCCTCCAGTACGTGCTGCGCCAGCTCCTGCACGAGGCCGCGTAGGGCGCAGAGCGCGCGGGGGTTCGGCAGGAGGCTCACGAAGAAGGCGGAACCGCTCCGAAAAGGCTTTTGGCCTTTTCGGAGCGGTTCCGCCTTTGTGCGCGCTGCCAAGGCAGAGGCGCTGCGCCTCCGCGGTGAACACAGGCCTATGGCAGCGCATCGAGCTTCTGCTGCGCCTCGGCGGCGGCGGCGCGGGCCAGAGCAGGGATGTCGGCGGCCGGATCGGTGACGGCGCGGGCGAGCATGGCGGCGATGGCCGGCTCGGCGGTGTCGCCCCAGCGGGGGACGCGGGTGTAGCCGCGGGGGGTCAGGTAGTTCAGCTCGCGGATCCAGGCCCCCTCGATCGGGTCGGCGTCGAAGCCGGCCGAGGCGGTGACCGACTTGACGGTGGGCAAGGCCCAGTCCTTCCAGACCTGGGCGCCCTCCGCGCCGACGTAGAAGCGCAGAAAGCGCCAGGCCGCCTCCTGGTGGGTGCTGAGGGCGGAGATGCCGAAGCCGCTCCAGAGCAGGATGTTGGCCCGCCGATCGCCGGCGGGCGCGCCCACCACCCCCAGGTCGATCGCATCGCTCGCCCGGTAGTCGGCCTGGGGCCAGCGGCCGAACAGGCGCATCGCCGCGCGGCCCTCGGCGAACTCGGTGTTGCCGCCGCCGAAGGCCGCCAGGTCGACGGGGGGCGGGGCGACCCTGTGGCGGTGGTACAGGTCGGCGTAGAACTGGAGCGCCGCCGTCGTCTCCGGCGAGTCGAGGTGGCCGGCGAACGCGCCGCCGTCCGGCGAGACAAGCGCCCCGCCGCCGGCCGCCGCCCAGTACTCGAAGCCGGTGGGCCAGGCGGCCGGGAGCTGCACGCCCCAGACGTCGGTCGCGCCGTCGCCGTCGGTGTCGCGGGTGAGCGCCTGCGCCGTCTCCAGAAACTCCGCCCAGCCCCAGCCGTCCTTGGGGTAGGGCACGCCGAAGCGGTCGAAGACCCGCTTGTTGTAGTAGACGGCGAGGGGCGAGAAGTCCTTGGGCAGCAGGTACTGGCGGCCGTCCCAGCGGCCGGGGCTGAGGACGCCCGGCAGGTAGATCCCCGGGTCGAGCGGGTAGTCGCCGTCGAGGAAGGGGTCGAGCGGGGCCAGGGCGCCGGCGGCGACAAAGCGCGGCACGGCGTCATCGCCGATCTGCAGCAGGTCGGGCGGGCTGCCGCCCTCGATCTGGGCGAAGAGCTGGTCGTAGTAGTCGCTCCCCCCGACCGACTCGAGCTCGACCCTGACGTCGGGGTTCGCCTCCTCGAAGCGCCTGATGATCTCCTCGTGCGGCGCCAGCCCCGGCCCGCTGTCGCCAGTGCCCACCCGCAGCACCACCGGGCCCGCCTCCCTGGCGCCAAGCCCGGGCGCGCACCCCGCCACGAGCACGAGCAGGGCCAGCCACAACAACCATCTGAGCGTACGCACAGCGATTCTTCCTGTCGACAAAGCCGCGCCACCCCGGCGCGCTGAGGTGAGCACCAGTTATTGTACCCGAACCTGTCTTAACCTCCGCTACACGCCGCTGATACGGCCCTGAGCGCGGCGCACGCTTCTCTCAGGGCGGCCTGGCCGATCTTTCAGCCCGCCGACACGCCCGCGTTATCGTGATGCGGATAGGCCGGTGCTACCATAGAGCCATCAAGCAGACCCGCGGCGGGTCACAGGGGACGAGGGCCCCTGCAACGATACCGGGCCGGGCCGGCGCACCCCGGCCAGCCCGGCCAGGGCAGCAAAGCGAGGAAGACAATGCGAAAGAGCGTTATCGGCGGGCTACTCGGCGCCGTCACCGCGGCCTTCCTGGCCGTCCAGCCCATTCTGGCGGCCCCGGCCATCGGCAACATCCCGTTCCAGCGCGTGTGGACCCGGCAGGACTGGCCGGTCTCCCAGCGGCTGACCGACCGCTCCTGGACGTGGGGCCCGGCCCCGATCAGTGATGCCGTGCGTGAAACCTATGTCGAGGGCGTGGAAGGCCGGCGGACAGTGCAGTACTTCGACAAGAGCCGCATGGAGATCAACGACCCGACGGCCGATCCGAACAGCCAGTGGTACGTGACCAACGGCCTGCTCCCGATCGAGCTGATGACCGGGCGCATGCAGCTCGGCAACCAGCGCTTCGAGTTCCGCGGCCCCGCGCGCGTCTCGGCGATCGGCGACCCCGGCAACTTCCCGACCTACGCCGACCTGCTGCCGCTCTACCAGAGCCCCGGCGTGGTCAACCCGAACGACATCGGCAAGCCGGCCACCGGCTTTCTGAACGCCGACGGGCGTGTGACCGGTTTCAACGACTTCGCCGCCGACCCGAACACCACCCTGATGCGTGGCGAGAACGGCCACGGCGTGGCCAAGGTCTTCATCGACTTCATGAGCCAGCGCGGCCTGGTCAGCGATGGCGGCCAGAGCTTTGTGGCCCCGGTCTACGACCCGCTGTTCGTCTTCGGCCTGCCGGTGACCGGCGCCTACTGGGTCAAGGCCAAGGTCGGCGGCAAGGAGGTCCCGGTTCTGTTCCAGGTCTTCGAGCGCCGGGTGCTGACCTACACGCCCAGCAACCCCGACGCCTTCAAGGTCGAGATGGGCAACGTCGGCCAGCACTACTACCAGTGGCGCTACGGCCAGTAAACCGCGGAGGCGCAGCCGGTTAACAGCGGAGGCGCAGAGTTCTTGGAATAGGCGCGCAACAAGCCCGAACCGCTCCGATCAGGCGTACGGCCGATCGGGGCGGTTCGGGCTTCTACGCGAGGCACCATCCGAATCTCTGCCCGCTCCGCGGTGATGCTGACGCCGCTACCCTTCGAGGAGCAAGGCCTCCGGGTCTTCGATCAGCTCCTTGACGCGGACGAGGAAGCGCACGGCGGTGCTGCCGTCGATCAGGCGGTGGTCGTAGGACAGGGCCAGGTACATCATCGGGCGGATGACAATCTGGCCGCCGACGACGACGGCGCGCTCCTCGATCTTGTGCATGCCGAGGATGCCGACCTGGGGCGCGTTGAGGATGGGGGTGGACATGAGCGAGCCGTAAACGCCGCCGTTGGTGATGGTGAAGGTGCCGCCCTGAAGCTCGGCGATGCTGAGCGTGCCGTCGCGGGCCTTCTTGGCCAGGTCGCCGATCTCCTTCTCGATCGCGGCAAAGCTTTTGCGGTCGGCGTCGCGGACGACGGGAACGACCAGCCCCTCCTCGACGCCGACGGCGACGCCGATGTCGTAGTAGTGCTTGAGCACCACCTCGTCGCCCTGGATCTCGGCGTTGACCGTCGGGAAGGCCTTGAGCGCTCCGACGACGGCCCGGGTGAAGAAGGACATAAAGCCGAGGTTGACGCCGTAGCGCTCCTTGAAGGCGTCCTTGCGCCGCTTGCGCAGCTCCATGACGGCGCTCATATCGACCTCGTTGAAAGTCGTGAGCATGGCCGCCGTCTGCTGGGCTTCCACGAGGCGCCGGGCGATGGTCAGGCGGCGCCGACTGAGCCGCTGCCGCTCCTCGGGGCGGCCGCTCGGGCTCGGGGCAGGCGCGGGGGCCTTCGCCGCGGGGGCAGGGGTGGCAGGGCGCGCGGGCTGCGCGGGGGCGGCGGGCTGCGCGGGGGCGGGCTGGGTCGGGGCGGCGGCGGGGCTCACCGTGCGCAGCACGTCCTCCTTGACGATCCGGCCGCCGGGGCCGGTGCCCTGGACGGAGCGCAGGTCGACGTTGTGCTCGGCGGCGATGCGCTGGGCGACGGGGCTGATCGCGGCCCCGTTGGCGCCCGCGGCCCCTGCAGGCTGTCCGCCCGCCTCGGGCGTGGCGGGGGCGTCGACGGCGGACTGCGGGTAGCCGTAGCCCGCGGCGGTGCTCTCGTTGCCGTCGCCGGAGGGCTGGGCCGGGGGCGGCGCCAGCTCGGGGGAGGGGGCGCTCTCGGGCGCAGGGGCGGCCTCGCTCGGGGCCGGGGCGGCGGACGCGGCCTGGCTCGGGGCGACCTGGCTCTGGGCCGGGGGGGCTGGCGCGGGCGCGGCCTTCGCGGCGCCGTCGCCGGCCTCGATCGTGCCGAGCACATCGCCGATCGCCACCGTATCGCCCTCGCCGCGGGCGATGCTGCCGATCACGCCGCCCTGGTCGGCCGCCACCTCGAGGTTGACCTTGTCAGTCTCGAGCTCGACCACCGCCTCGCCGGCGGCCACGGCCTCGCCCTCCTTCTTCAGCCAGCGGGCCACCGTCGCCTCGACGATCGACTCGCCGAGGGCCGGCACCTTGATCTCATAGGCCATCTGTAGTATCTCCCTCAATGCTTCGGGCCAACCCGGCGGGGCGGGGGGAGCGGGTTACTTCGCGTGCTCGGCCACCGGCGCGCCCTGCACGGCCTCGCGCACGATCCGCTGCTGCTCGGCCACGTGGAGGCTGTGCAGGCCCTCAGCGGGGCTGGCTGACTCGCCGCGGCCGACGTAGCCGAGCGGGATGGACGGGTCGATCACGGCGCGCAGGCGCGGCGCCACGAACGACCAGGCGCCCATGTTCTGCGGCTCCTCCTGCAGCCAGACCACCTCCTGCAGGCTGGTGTACCGGGCCAGGGCCGCGCGCAGCTCTTCGGCGGGAAAGGGGTACAGCATCTCCAGCCGCAGCAGGTCCACGCCGCCCGCCTTCTCCAGCTCGCCGGAGGACAGCACATCAACCGCGACCTTGCCGCTGCACAGCACCAGCCGCGTCACCTCCTCGGGGGGCGGGGCCTCGTCGCCGAGCCCGAGCACGGGCTGGAAGCGGCGCTCGGCCAGCTCGCTGAGCGAGGAGCCGGCGCGCGGGTTGCGCAGCAGACTCTTCGGCGTCATCACCACGAGGGGGCGGGGGTGGATGGAGAGCGAGGCGGCCTGGTAGCGCAGGAGGTGGAAGTACTGGGCGGCCGTGGTCGGGTTGGCGACACGCAGGTTGTCCGTGGCGCAAAGCTGCAGGAAGCGCTCCAGGCGGGCCGAGGAGTGCTCGGGGCCCTGGCCCTCATAGCCGTGGGGGAGCAGCAGCACCAGCGCCGGGTCCTGGCCCCACTTGGAGCGGCCGGACACGATGAACTGGTCGATGATCACCTGGGCGCCGTTGGCGAAGTCGCCGAACTGGGCCTCCCACAAAACCATCGTGCCGGGGGCGTGGGTGCTGTAGCCGTACTCGAAGCCGAGCACCGCCTGCTCGGAGAGCGGGCTGTTGTAGACGGCGAAGGCGGCGCGGGCCTGGGGGATGGCGTGGAGCGGGATGTACTTCGCGCCCGTCTCCACGTCGTGGAGCACGGCGTGGCGGTGGGAAAAGGTGCCGCGCTCGCTGTCCTGGCCGGTGAGCCGGATCGGCGTGCCATCGGCGAGAATGGCGGCGAAGGCAAGGGCCTCGGCGTGGCCCCACTCGATCCCGGCCGCGTCGTGGATGCTCTGGCGGCGCTTTTGCAGCAGCCGCTCCAGCTTCGGGTGGGCGTTGAACTCCGCCGGCCGCTCCAGCAGGGCCTCGTTCAGATCGAGCAGGCGCTGGGCGGTGGTCGGTTTGGCGTAGACCGTGGGGGGCGCGGGGGGCTGCGCTCGGGGGCGGGGCGACTCGGGCGGGAGAGTGGCCGCCAGGCGCTGGCGCTCGCGGACGGTGTCGAAGGCCTGCTGGAGCCGGCCCATCACCGCCTCGACCCGCTGCTGGGCCTCCTCGTGGGTGAGCAGGCCGCGCCGCTCCAGGTCGCGGGCCCAGAGCTCGCGCACCGTGGGGTGGTTGCGGATCTTCTCGTACATGCGCGGCTGGGTGAACTCGGGCTCGTCGCCCTCGTTGTGGCCCCAGCGCCGGTAGCCGACGAGGTCGATCAGGAAGTCCTTCTGGAAGGTGTTGCGATAGGCCACGGCCATGCGGGCCATGGCGATGCAGGCCCAGGCGTCGTCGGCGTTGACGTGGACGATCGGGATCTCGAAGCCCTTGGCCAGGTCGCTGGCGTAGAGCGTCGAGCGGCTGTCCTTCCAGTCGGTGGTGAAGCCGATCTGGTTGTTGGGGATGATGTGGATCGTGCCGCCGATATGGTAGCCCTCGAGCCGCGACAGGTTCAGCGTCTCGGCCACAGTGCCCTGGCCGGGGAAGGCCGCATCGCCGTGGAGCAGGATGGCGAGCGACTCCTTCTCGTCCTCCTGGGGGTAGCCGGGGCGGGTGCGCTTCTCCTGGGCGGCGCGGGCCCGGCCCTCGATCACGGCGTTGACGAACTCCAGGTGGCTGGGGTTGGGGGCCAGCGTGATCGGCATCTCGCTGATCCCGCTTTCGCGGTAGGCCTTGCGCGCGCCGAGGTGGTACTTGACGTCGCCCGTCCAGCCGAGGTAGGTGTCCTTGTTGTAGTCGGGGGTGTGGAACTCGGTCAGGATGGCCGAGTAGGGCTTGCCGAGGATGTGGGCCAGCACGTTCAGTCGGCCGCGGTGGGCCATGCCGAGCACCACCTCGCGGGTGCCGGCGCTGGCCGCGCCCCGGATGACGGCGTCGATCATCGGGATGGCGACGTCGGTGCCCTCGATCGAGAAGCGCTTCTGGCCGGGGAACGTCTTGTGCAGGAAGCGCTCAAAGGTTTCGACCTCGGTAAGCCGGTCGAGCAGCTCGCGCTGGCGCTCGGCGTCGAAGGTTTGGAAGAAGCGCCGGCTTTCGATCGCCTCGCGGATCCAGGTCCGCTCCTCGAAGTTGTGGATGTGGTCCGTCTCGTAGCCGATCGAGCCGGAGTACACCTGGCGCAGCTTCTCGACGCCCTCGGCTGCGTTGGCGCTTTCGGCCGCGAGCGGCCCACGCACAATGTGGGCGGGCAGGGCGGCCAAGTCCTCCTGGGTGACGCCGTGGTTGACGAGCTCGAGGCCGGGGTCGCCGGGAGGCGGCGAGCCGAGCGGGTCGATCCGGGCGGCGAGGTGGCCCAGCTCGCGGATGTAGCGGATCAGGCGCGCCGCGCCTACGATCCTGGTCACGTCGAGGGCCGGCGCCTCCGCCCCGTCGGCGGCGACCCCGTCACCGGACGGCGGCCCGTGCTGGGCGAAGAAGGCCCGTGTGCCCTCGTCGACCGCGGCCGGGTCGGCGAGGTAGCGCTCGTACAGCTCAAGCAGATAGCCGGCGTTTGGCCCGTAGAATGCGTTCCACTCGCTCATAAGGTTGTCCCAAGTTTGCTGCTGGTCGACGGCGACCGGTTGTGCCGCTCGCACAACATATGCCGGAGTGCATTGTACCACGTCCGGTTACAGGTTCTTTGTGATGTGAGGCACGGGGAAGCCCTTCACGCCTCCAGCACGCCGACCACCTGGAAGTAGGCCGGCTCTGGCCCGGGGTTGCGGTGGAGCGCCATGCCGATCTTCTCCATGACCCGCTGCGAGGCGTGGTTAGCGTGCTCGGTGGTGGCGACGATCCGCCACAGCCCGAGCTGCCCGAAGGCGTAGTCCACAAGAGCCCGCCCGGCCTCAGCGGCGTAGCCCCGGCCCTGGTGGCGCGGCGAGGTCGCCCAGAACAGCCCGACCTCCATCGAGCTGCGGCCGACGGGCGCGGGCGACAGGCCGGGGATGCGGCCGTAGGGCATGAACGCCGGCGTGTAGCCGACCACGCCGATCAGCTCGCCCGTTTCGCGCAGGGCAACCGCCCGGTCCCCGAAGGGGAACTGGTACATGAAGGCGAGCTGCTCGTAGTTCGCCACCGACCAGCGCAGCCACCCGGCCCGCTGCTCCTTGCTCTCGGCGTGCTCGGCGCCCGTGTGCGCGTCGGCCAGCTCGACGTCGAGGATCTGGAACAGCGGGTCCAGGTCGTCCAGCGCGAACGGGCGGACGACGAGCCGGTCGGTCTCCAGGGGGGGCATGTGCAGGGCCATGGGGTTGCTCCGTGTGCAGAGGGACAGAGGGACAGAGGATCAGTGCCGCGTTTGTTCTTCCACTCTTCTGTTCGGTAGAATACCACCATGAGCGATGTAGCGATCGAGCTGGCGGGCGAGCCGGCGCTGCTGATGGGCGAGCGGGCCGTGTACCTGCCGGCGCGGGGCGCGCTGGTGATCGCCGACCCGCACTGGGGGAAGGCTGCCAGCTTCCGCGCCGCGGCCCTCCCCGTCCCCGAAGGCGGCCTGGCCGCAGACCTGGCGCGCCTTGGCCGGGCGCTGGAGCGCAGCGGGGCCGCGCGGCTGGCCATTCTGGGCGACCTGCTTCACGCCCGCACGGGGCGCGACGCCGGCACCCTGGCCGCCGTGGCCGCCTGGCGCGCCAGGCGCCCCGAGCTGTCCATCCTGCTCGTGCGCGGCAACCACGACCGCGGGGCGGGCGACCCGCCGGACGAGTGGGGGTTCGCCTGCGTCGACGAGCCCCACCCCTTCGGCCCGTTCGCCCTCTGCCACCACCCCGACACGCCAGCCCCCGGCTACCTGCTGGCCGGCCACCTCCACCCCGCCGTGGCCCTGGCCGGCCCGGGGCGCCAGCGCGAGCGGCTCCCCTGCTTCCTGCTCGGCCCGCAGAGCGGGCTCCTGCCGGCCTTCGGCAGCTTCACCGGCGCCGCCACCGTCCGCCCCGGGCCCGCCGACCGAGTCTTCGTCGTTGCCGACGGGGAGGTCATCGCAGTATAAGGTTTACGCCAAAGGCGCGGAGAGTGTGAGCTGGTCGTGTCACAGCCCCGCTCCAGCCGCGTTCATCCGCGCCGCGGCGGCGCGGTGAAATTGCGCCCCACCGGAGTTGGTGGTACAACACCCACAGGGAGAACGTAACCAGAGGAGGATCTATGCCACGCGCGATCTGGAACGGGACCGTGCTCGCCGAGAGCGACCAGACGGTTGTCGTCGAGGGCAACCAGTACTTCCCGCCCGACGCGATCAACCGCGACTACTTCCAGCAAAGCCAGACCCACACGACCTGCCCGTGGAAGGGGCTGGCGAGCTACTACGACGTGGTCGTCGAGGGCCAGGTGAACCGCGACGCGGCCTGGTACTACCCCGAGCCCAAGGAGGCCGCCCGCAACATCGCCGGGTACGTCGCCTTCTGGCGGGGGGTGCAAGTCGAGGTGTAGCGTGGCGGGGCCCGACGATCAGCGAGAGGCACGCGGGGAATAGTGCTCCCCGCGTGCCCCTCGCCCGCCGCGCGCCCGTGCGGCGGCTAGGTGCCCGAGCCCATCATCGTGAAGAGCGCGTCGAGGCCGTAGGCTGTCCCCCCAAAGACGACCAGCGTGATTATAGTGGCGAGGGCCTGGGCCATCCGCTCAGATACCTCCACGCCCCGGCGCCCTACCGCGTGCGCACGTGCGGGCTGCGTTTGTTCCATCACTGCCACTACCTCCTCTTCGCTGCCGGCGGCCAATAGCCCATCCTAGCCCGCGCGAGTGGGCCGCTGACAGGGCAGCGTTTCGGGATGCGGCAGGGAGAATTTCCCGCCCTATGGCAGGGCGTCCGCGAGGGCGCGTCCGAGCTTCGCTACCAGCTCGTCGAGCTGCTCATGGGCCAGGGTGAAGGGCGGGGCCAGGATGACATGGTCGCCCCGGAGGCCGTCGAGCGTGCCGCCCATGGGGTAGCAGATCAGGCCGGCGTCGAGGGCGGCGGCCTTGACGCGGGCGTGGAGCCGCAGCGCCGGGTCGAAGGGCGCCTGAGTCGCCCGGTCGGCCACCAGCTCAAGGGCCCAGAACAGGCCGCGCCCGCGGATCTCGCCGACGTGAGGATGGCCGCCGAAGGCCGCGCGCAGCCGATGCTCCAGGCCCGTGCCGAGCTCCCGCACCCGGCCGAGCAGCCCGCGGCGCTGCACTGCGCGCTGCACCGCGAGGGCGGCCGCGCAGGCCACGGGGTGGCCCATGTAGGTGTGGCCGTGCTGGAGCGCCCCCGAGCCCGCGGCGACCGCGGCGTAGATCGGTTCGGCGCAGAGCAGGGCGCCGATCGGCTGGTAGCCGGCCCCGAGCCCCTTGGCGACGCACACAATGTCGGGCACGACGCCCTCCTGCTCGAAGGCGAACAGGGTGCCGGTGCGCCCCATGCCGCACATCACCTCGTCGAGGATGAGCAGCACGCCGTGGGCGTCACAGATCTCACGCACTCGCCGCAGATAGCCGGGCGCCGGGGGCACGCAGCCGAGGGTGGCGCCAGCCACCGTCTCCGCGATAAAGGCGATCACGGTGCCTGGGCCGGCCCGCTCGATCGCCGCCTCCAGCTCGTCGGCGGCCCGCCGGCCGTAGGCCGCCTCGTCCTCGCCGGACCGGCGCTCGCGGAAGGGGTAGCAGGGCGCGATCAGCTCGACCTCGGCCAGCAGCGGGCCGTAGAGCCGGCGCCGGGCGAGGTTGCCGCCAACGGCCAGGGCGCCAAGGGTGTTGCCGGCGTAGCTTTGGCGGCGCGCTATCAGCCGCGCCCGGCCCGGCTCGCCGCGCTCGACGTGGAACTGGCGGGCCAGCTTGATCGCCGCCTCCACGGCCTCCGACCCGGACGAGACGAACATCGCCCGGCCGAGCGGGGCCGGCGCCGCGCCAACCAGCAGGTCGGCCAGCTCCTCGGCGGGCTCGCTGCTGAAGAACGAGGTGTGGGCGTAGGCCAGCCGCCCGAGCTGCGCCGCGACCGCGGCCGCCACCTCCTCGTCGCCGTGGCCCAGGCAGCTCACGGCCGCGCCGCCCGAGGCGTCGAGGTAGCGCCGGCCCGCCGCGTCGAACAGGTAAGCGCCCTCGCCGCGCACGGCGACGGGGTAGGCCTGGCGTGTGCTCCGGTGGAAGATCCGCGACACCGTCGTCTCCGGGTGGCGCGCAGCGCGGGGGGCGTGGCGCGCGGAGCCGGGAAGCTGGGAGGCACGGGCGGCCCCGTGACGCCCGGCCTCCTGGCCCGCCGCGCCTTCTCCCGCCCGTGGGCGGCGGCCGTGGATAAAGCTCCAGCGTGCGTAGCCGTTCGGGCCGGCCTCGGCGTTCGCGATAGCCGCCGGCCTCTTACCTTCCGCCCCCGGCCATGTTAGTGGTCGTGGTTTATCGGCCGGAGGGGGGCCGGCGGCTCGGCGCCGCGCATCGTCAGCAGCTCGCGCATGAAGCCGATCTCGGCCTGCTGGCCACGCACGACGGCCTGGGCGATCCGGGCGACCTCGGGCCGCGGGCGGGCGGCCAGCACCTCGTCGGCCATGATCAGCGCGCCCTCGTGGTGGGTGGTCATGAGCTGGAGGAAGCGCACCTCGGCCTCGGCCGGGGGGAGGTCGCGCAGGGCGTTGACGTCGGACTGGACGGCCATGCCCATCATCTGGCTCATGCCGTCCATCGGCGGGTCGGCCCCCGCGTAGGGTACGCCCCACACCTCCAGCCAGCCGGTCATCTGGCCGATCTGACTTTGCTGGGTGAAGATGATGTCGTCGGCGAAGGTGCGCAGCACCTCGTCGGCGGTGCGGTCGCGGATGATCAGCGCCATCTCCACGGCCTGCTCGTGGTGCGCGACCATGTCCCGGGCGAAGCGCACCTCGGCGCTACCCTCCCCGGGCGGGCGGGTGAGCCAGTAGCCGAGGGCCAGCGGCAAAAGCGCGGCCGCCAGCAGCAGACCGGCCAATGCCGGGACGCTCAGGCTCACGCGGCGCGGCGCGCGGACGGTCTCAAGTGTCGTGTCCATAGCCTTCTTGGGGACATATCCCACAACGCCCCGCGGGCCCGCGACCACGAAGGGGAGGAGCGCGTCGGCGCGCTTTGTGCCCTTCGTGGTACTATCCTGGCCGATCTCGGCGGAGCCGGGCTAACGCTCCGCCGGCGTGCCGACGCCGCCGACGCAGGCCGCGCCGGGCTCCGGCGTCTGGGGGCCCTGGCGGTACTTGGTGATAAACTGGCCGACCCGCTCGTCGGACGCGCTATCCACCTTGACCTGGACGCCCCAGGCGCTGAGCGCGACCGGCGCGTCCAGGTCCGGGTAGGGCGACAGCAGGGTGTAGGTGCGGCCGCGCACCTGGGCGCGCAGCTGCTCCACCTGGTCGGCCGGCAGGTCGGGGCGGTAGGCGACCCATACGGCGCCGTGCTCCATCGAGTGGACGGCGTTCTCGCTCTGCACCGGCTGGTCGTAGATCCCGCAGTTCTGCCAGGCGGCGTAGTGGGCCCCGCCGACGGGCGGGCTTTGCTCGTACGTGACGGGGGCGCTGACGTGCTGGTTGGCGGGAAAGGGCCCGTAGCTTTGCTCGCCCGCGATCACCGTGAGCTGGCGGCTCAGGGTGAGGGCCAGGCCCGCAACGATGGCGACCGCGCCCACGCCGGCGATCACCCAGATCCAGTTGACCCCGCTCGACTTGCGACGCCGGCTCGTGGCCCGCCGCTTCGCGCTTCCTCTGCTCATCTGCTTCAATCGCTACAGCGCCCAGGCACACGCCTGAGCGTTCGACGGCTTCCCTCCCTATGGTACCATCGATCGGATCGGCGCGTGGTGAGAGTCTGCTCAGCGTTACGGCGGCCCACCAGCGGAGCCACCACGTGCCGCAGTACGAGCTATAATCAAGGTATGGAAGAGAAGCTGCGCGTGCTCCTGGCCCAGCTCCCGGTGCCCAGCGCTCCTAGCCTGAACACGCCCCTCGCCGCCGGTTACCTGGCGGCCTACGCCGAGTCGCTCGGCCTCGCCGCCGTGGCGGAGATCACCCTCCTGCCCCGCGCACTCGCCGACCACGCCGGCGACGCGGCGCTGGTCGAGGCGATCGTCGCCCGCGCGCCCCACGTGCTCGGCCTGTCGCTGTACACCTGGAACAGCGAGCGCAGCCTGGCCATCGCCCTGCGGGCCAGGGCGCGGCTCCCCGGCCTGGTCGTAGTCGTCGGCGGCCCCGAGGTCCAGCCCGACAACCCGTGGGTTCTCGAACACCCGGCCGTGGACGTGGCCGTCATCGGCGAAGGCGAGCAAACCTTCGCCGAGCTGGTGCGGGCCCTGGCCGATGCCCGTCGCAGCTCCCCCGGCCGCCCGCCGACCCTGGGCCACGTCCCGGGCCTCGCCCTGCGCTCGCCGGGCGGGGGGATGGCCTTTACCGGAGAGCGCGCGGCCCTGGGTGACCTCGGGGCGGTGCCATCACCCTACCTCGGCGGCTGGCTGGAGCTGCCCCCGGGCGGGGTGCAGATGGTGGAGATCTCGCGCTGGTGCCCCTACAGCTGCAGCTTCTGCCTGTACGGGCGCAACATGGGGCCGCGGCTCGGCAGCCGCTACTTCGGCCTGGAGCGGGTGCTGGGCGAGCTGGCCTGGGGCAAGGCGCGCGGGGTGCGGGCAGTGCACTTCGTCGAGGCCAATCTGAACCTGGTGCCGCTGTTCTGGCCGCTCATGCGCGCCCTGGCCGACCTCAACGCCGACCGCCAGATCACCTTCTACGCCGAGCTGCGGGGCGAGCATCTGACCGATGAGGTGGTGGCGGCCCTCGACGCGGCGAACGTGCGCGTGGTCGAGGTCGGCCTCCAGACCGCGAACCCCGTCGCCCTGCGCGCCGCCCACCGCCGCACCGACCTGACGAAGTGGGCGGCCGGCACGCGCCGGCTGTACGCCCGCGGCATCGAGGTTTACCTCGACGTCATCCTGGGCCTGCCGGCCGACGACGCCGCCGGCGTGGCCGAGACGCTGGCCTTTATCGAGCGCGAGGGGCTCGGCCCCTACGACATCTTCACGCTGCAGGTGCTGCCTGGCACGGCGGTGCGCCGCGAGGCCGCCCAGCAGGCCATGCGCTTCCAGTCCCGGCCGCCCTACTATGTGCTCGCCACCGACCGCCTCCCGTTCCCCGAGCTGCGCCGCCTGCGCCGGGAGCTGAAGCTCGGCGCCGGGATCGAGCCGGACGCGATCGAGGGGGTGCCGGCGCCACGCGAGGATGCACTCGGGCAGCCAGAGCTGGAGGAGACGGCCGACAGTGAAGTCGAGCCGGGGGCCGGGGCGGCGAATGACGGGCTCCTGCGCCGGCTGGAGCTCGACGAAGCGGGGCACTGGCGGGCGCCGGGGGGGGCGTGGCAGAGCGCCGCGGGCCTGGACAGCGCCCTTGCGCGGCTGGCCGCACACGTCGACGTGGTCGCCCCGGCGCTGGCGCTCGGCCCTGCCGGCGCCCTGGTCGCCCAGATCGGCGCGGCCAGCCCCTCGACGGTTGTCGACCTGTACCTGCGCTGCGCGGGGGAGCCGCCCCCGCCCGACGCGCTGCGAGCCTGGCGCGAAAGCGTGCCCCACGCGCCGGGCTATCTCGACCGGGTCGCCGTCTACGCCGGCGAGGGGGCGGGGGGCGGCCCGCCCGAGCCGGATCACGGGCGGGTGAGCCCGCGCATCTTCCTGGCCCTGCCGTGGACGGCGCTGGTCGAGCCGGCGGCCTACACGGGCGTCGCCGCCGTGATCTGGATCTTCCGCCCCACGCCCGACGCGCCCCTGCCCCTGGGTGCCTGGCGCAGCGCCGGGGGCGCCGGCATCTACCTGGACCTCGGACCGGCGGCGCCAGGGAAGCGGGAAGCGTTGCTCGCGGAGGCGCGGGCCTGGGCGGCCGAGCACGGGAGGATTCTCTGGTGGTAGGGGGCCTGAGGCGCGTTCGGGGTTGCTCCCCGTGCCCCAGTTCCCAGCGGGGGCTGCGCGCCCCCTGCAACCCGGGCCAGGGCGCTGCGCCCCTGGACCCCGCATGTTACTTTCGGCGTTTTACGCCGCCCGAACCTGAAAGTGGGGTGCTGGCCTGCCTCCGCCAGCAGCTCACCACCTTCGTGGTGCGCCTCTCCCCGCCAAGATTGCCGCCCGAAACAGTAGGCGTGTAGCGCCCCACGTACAACCATCCAGCTTTAGCAGGGGGGCATGACGCCGGAGCTGCAACCCCAGCGGGAAGCTATATTGGGGGTCGCGGGGGCTCGCCCCCGCGCCGCGGGAGTCCAGGGGGCCCACGGCCGGGCACCCTGGCGCGGGCCCGGGGCGCGCAGCCCCGGCGCGAACACGTCTGGGCCGAAAGGCCCGTATCCTACGCGGGACCCGAGGCGCGCAGCCCCGACAGAAACTGGCCCGCCGCCAGGCGCCCCCTATACCCCCCGCCACAGCACATAGTGCGGCCCCGTGTCTGTCACGAACTCCCCCCCGAAGGGCTGAAACCCCAGCGCCCGGTAGAACAGCAGCGCGCTCGTGCGCCCGTTGCACCACAGGGTCCGCCCGCCGTGGGCCGCGATGTGCGCGAGGCACGCGGCGATCAGCGCCCGCCCGTACCCCTGGCCGCGGAGCTCGGTGGCGACGGCCATGCCGCGCAGCTGCCAGGGCGCGGGCCAGTCGGCGCCGGGGAAGGGGCTCGGCGTCACCGAGGCGATGCCGAGCAGGCGGCCCGCGCGGAAGGCGCCGGCGTGGAAGGTGTCGGCCGCGTCGTCGCCGGGGTAGACCAGCTGCTCCGGCCGCTGGTGCGGGCGGAGGATGGCGTGGCGCAGCGGGCGGGTCGCGGCGGCGTCGATGCGCCGGATGTCGGGGGTGTTCATCGCTTCCTGGCCGCCGCGGCCGGCGGGCGCCGGTTCGCGCGCGGGCTATAATGAGGCCGGTGTGACGCACGGCTGGGGAGCCCCGGCCGACAGCGAAGGAGCCCAAGGCGTGACGACCTCAGCTGAAAGCGGGACCGGAGGCGACGAGGCTGGGCGGCTGCGCGCGCGCGTTGCCGAGCTCGAGGCCGCCCTGGAGGCGAGCCGGCAGCGCGAGCACCTGCTGCGCCAGCTGGTCGACAACATTCCCAGCGCGATCTATCTTACCAGCCGCGACGGCACCGTCCAGATCGTCAATGCCGTCTTCGCGGCCCAGTGGGGGGCCACCCCCGCCGGCTTCGAGGGCCGCACACTGCACGATCTGTTTCCGCCGGAGACGGCGGCCGCCTGGGAGGCCCAGCTCGGCGCGGTGAGCGCCGGCCGCGAGCCGGTGCGCTCCCGCGAAACCTACGGCGAGCCAGCGACGGCCCGCCACTACGACAACCTGCGCTTCCCGGTCGCCGGGCCGGACGGCCAGCCCTTCGGCGTCGGCGGCGTCTCCACCGATATCACGGATCGGGTGCGCGCCGAGGAGGGCGAGCGCGACACTCAGCGCATCCTGCGCGGCCTGGTCGATAACTCCCCCGACGTGATCTATGTCAAAAGCTCCGAAAGCCGGCTGATGCTCGTCAACGAGCCCTACGCCCGGGTGCTCGGCCGGCCGGTGGATGAGCTGGTCGGCCGGCGCGAGGACGAGCTGTTCCCCGCCGAGCTGGTGGCGGCCTGGCGCGCCACCGACCACCAGATCTTCGACGAGGACGCGCCCCGGCGCCAGTCCAACACCTTCTACGTCGACGGCCAGCCGCGCGAGTTCATGACGGTGCAGTTCCCGATCTACGCCGACGACGGCGCGCCCTACGCGATCTGCGGCATCTCCACCGACGTGACCGAGCTGCGGACGGCCGAGCGCGCCCGCGAGGCCCTGCAGGAGCAGATCATCGCCGCCCAGCGCGCGGCCCTGCGCGAGCTTTCGACCCCGCTCATCCCGCTCGCCGAGGGGGTGGTGGTGATGCCGCTGATCGGCAGCATGGACAGCGCCCGCGCCTCCCAGGTGATGGAAACGCTGCTCGAAGGCGTCAGCCTCCACCGCGCGCGGTTCGTCATTCTCGACATCACCGGCCTGCCCCTCGTCGACTCGCAGGTGGCCAACGTGCTGCTCCAGGCCGCCCAGGCCGCGCGCCTCCTCGGCGCCGAGGTGCTACTCACCGGCGTCCGCCCCGAGGTCGCCCAGACCCTTGTCGGCATCGGCGCCGACCTGAGCGGCCTCGCCGCGCCCGGCACCCTCCAGGCCGGGATCGCCGCCGCGCTGCGCCGCGTCCGCGCCGTGTAGCCGGGCCCAGGCCTGGCGGGGCGGCCCGGCTCCGTTCCTGCCGCATACGCCCGCTGCGGCGCAACAACGAGCCCCTCCCGCGTGGGAGGGGCTCGTCGGATTACGTGGGGCGGGGCTAGTCGGCGGAGCCGGCCCGCGCGGCCTCGACGCGGCCGACGGCGGCCTGCATCCCCTCGTCGTCGTCGAGCGGGTCGCGCAGCTGCTCGACCATCGCCTGGATCTCCTTGGAGGGCTCCTTGGTGAGCAGGCTGACCACGACCGTCAGGATGATCGCCACCGGCAGGCCGAACACGCCCGAGCCGAGGTGGGTGATGCCCAGGACGTTGAAGGCCGGGTTGGTGTAGTTCATCGCCATATAGAAGATCGTGACCACGAGGCCGCCGATCATGCCGGCGATGGCGCCAGGGCCGTTGGCCCGCTTCCAGAAGATGCCGAGCAGCACGATCGGGAAGAAGGTGGCGGCGGCCATTGAGAAGGCCCAGGCCACCATCTGCGCGATCAGGGCCAGGCGCGGCAGGGCGAGCAGGGCCGCGATCGCCGCGGCGACCACGATCATCGCCTTGCCGAGCCACATGCGCGTTTGCAGGCTGGCCTTGGGGTTGATCGTGCGGTAGTAGATGTCGTGGGCGATGGCCGAGGCGATCACCACTAGCAGGCCATCGGCGGTGGACAGTGCGGCGGCCAGGCCGCCGGCGGCCACCAGCGCGCCGATCGTGTAGGGCAGCCCGGCGATGTCCGGGGTCGACAGCACCACCAGGTCGCCGTCGATGCCGGGGGCGGTCGAGCGGCCGAACTCAGGCAGCTGGAGCACCCCGTCGACCGAGGCGGTTGTCACGGCGGTGCCCGAGATCTCGCCGGCGCTGCCCGTCTTCTCGTCGATCGCGGCGAAGGGGGCCAGGTCGATCACACCGTTGCCGTTGGCGTCGTTGATCGTGACGCTGCCGGCGGTGGCCAGGTTCTTCACCCAGGCCGGCTCCTTGCCGACCTCGCGGCCGTTGATCGTCGAGAAGTCGCGCAGCGCGATCAGGCCGTTGGACGTCCAGGTCTGCGTCCAGCTCGGCAGCTCGGTGATCTGCTTGCCGACGACGTTCTCCAGGATCTGCCAGCGCGAGAAGGCGGCGTAGGCCGGCGCGGTGAAGTACAGCAGGAAGATGAAGAACAGCGACCAGCCCACGCTCATGCGGCTTTCGCGCACCGACGGCACGGTGTAGAAGCGGATGAGGATGTGCGGCAGGCCGGCCGTGCCCAGCATCAGACAGGTCAGCAGGGCCAGGAAGTTCCAGGGGGTGCCGCGCCAATCGCCCAGCTCCGGCTTGGTCGCGTCGGGGATCGCCTGGGCCGCGGGCGGCGTCAGGCTCGTCCCGAACTGGGTGTTGATCTGCTTGACGGCGTCGACGGCGGAGGTGTTGCTGACGCCCTCGTTGAAGGGGGGGATGTAGCCCGTCGTGATCTGCTTGCCCGGAACCACCGGCGACTCCGTGGTGGCGGACAGCTTCTGCGCCTGCTCCAGCTTGGTGATCTCCTGGAGCGCGGTGCCGTAGGCGAGCTGCGGGATGGGGTTGCCCGTCAGCTGGATCGACAGGAACGTCACCGGGATGAGGTAGGCGATGATCAGGATGATGTACTGGGCGACCTGCGTCCAGGTGACGGCCTTCATGCCGCCGAGGAAGGAGCACACCAGCACGCCGGACAGGCCGAGCACGACGCCGAGGCGGTAGTCCACGCCGACGAAGCGCTGCATGATCAGGCCGACGCCGACCACCTGGGCGGTGACGTAGGTCAGCGACACGACGATCGCGCAGACGGCGGCGACCACGCGGGCGGTCGTGCCACCGAAGCGGGCGCCCACGAAGTCGGGGATGGTGAACTGGCCGAACTTGCGCAGGTAGGGCGCGAAGAGCAGGGCCAGCAGCACATAGCCGCCCGTCCAGCCCATGATGTAGGCCAGACCGTCGTAGCCGGTGAGCCACAGGGTGCCGGCCATCGAGATGAAGGAGGCGGCGCTCATCCAGTCGGCGCCGGTGGCCATGCCGTTGAAGACGGCCGGCACGTTGCGCCCGGCGACGTAGTACTCATCCAGGGCCTTGGTGCGCGACAGGATGCCGATCGTGGCGTACAAGGCCATGGTCAGCAGCAGAAAGATCCAGCCGATCACCTGGGTGGGCAGGCCGGCGAACAGCTCCAGCAGGAGCATGACCGTCGCGACGGCGATGAAGCCGATGGTGAAGTAGCCGTAGTAGCGCGCCATCCGGTTGCGGAAGACGCTCTGGGCACCAGCGGAAGCTGCCATGAATACGCTCCTCGTTGCGCGTAGCTGCTAGCGGTCCCGGTCGCTCAGCCCGAACTTGTTGTCCAGCCGGTTCATCGCGAAGGCGTAGTAGAAGATCTGGACCACGAACACGATCAGCGAGCCCTGGCTGCCCATGTAGTAGCCGAGGGGAAAGCCGCCGATCACGATCGTGTTCAGCTGCTCGACGAACAACACCTGCACGTACGTCACCACAAACCAGATCGCCAGCAGGGTCAGGATCAGGCGCTGGTTGGCCTGCCAGTACTGCTTAGCCCGCTCCTCCCGGGGGAGCTTCTTCGGGTCGGACATCGGAGCCTCCTTAGCACACAGGCTGCGGGCGCCCACAACGCGCCCAGATACCGCTACAGGTCAGTCACTTCCGCGTGGCTGGCGTGCTGCTTCTCCGAGTTCGCGCCTCCTTTCGGCACTTCCGCGGGCCCCCGCCTGCCCCACCCCGGGTACCCGCCCGACATCCGTGGTCGGCATACGGGAATGAGGCCACCTGCGGTCGTGGCGGTGGGCCAGCCTGATACCCTTTGAGGGTTATATATTTGATAACTCGGTGAGATGAATGTAGCAGCCCAGTTTGAACGCAATTTAAGCTTTGTGTAAAGTTTTCGTAAAGGCGGGCAGCCGGGGCCAAAGACTATCCGCATGGGTAGGCGGCGCCCCGGGGTTTGGGGGGTATAAGGGGGAAAAGCTACGGCTGGCGCAGGGTATCGACAAGGGCTCGGGTTTCGGCGGGGGGCGGCGGAGTGCGCCGGCTGACGAGGTAGGTGACGAGGAAGTTGACCGGCACGCCGAAGATCCCGGCGGCCGAGTGGCTGATCCCGAGCAGGCTCAGCTCGGGAAAGCGGAAGGTGACGCCCATATACAGCGCGGTGGTGCCGAGCCCGGCCAACATGCCGGCCACGGCGCCGCGGCTGGTGGCGTTCTTCCAGAAGATGCCGAGCACCAGCACGGGGAAAAAGGTCGCCGCGGCCAGCGAAAAGGCCCAGGCCACCATCTGCACGATGATCGCCAGCCGCTGGATCGCCGTCACCGCGGCCAGGATCGCGGCCCCGAGGATCGCCGCCCGCCCCAGCCACAGCCGCTCGCGTGGGCTAGCCTTGGGGTTCAGTGTGCAGTGGTAGATGTCGTGGGCAATGGCCGATGCAATCACCATCAGCAGGCCGTCGGCGGTAGACAGGGCGGCGGCCATGCCCCCCGCCGCCACCAGGGCCACAACGGTGGCGGGCAGCCCCGCGATCTCGGGAGTGGCCAGCACCACCAGGTCGGGGTCGATCTGGAGCTCGCCGTACTGGAGGTAGCCGTCGCCGTTGCCGCCGCGCGCCGTGTCGTCGGCCACGGTCAACAAGCCAGTGGCGGCCCAGTTGTCGGTCCAGGCCGGCAAGTTGGCCACCGGCTGGCCGACCACCTCCTGCAGCACCTCCCAGCGCGCGAAGGCCGCGTAGGCCGGTGCCGACAGGTACAACATGCAGATCCAGGCCAGGGCCCACCCTACGCTGCTGCGGCTTTCGCGCACCGTCGGGGTGGTGTAGAAGCGCACTAGGATGTGCGGCATCCCCGCCGTGCCGAGCATCAGGCAGAGCGTCAGCGCCACGAAGTTCCAGACCGTCCAGTCGTTGAAGGGCTCGACGTAGCTTTGCGCGATCCCCTGGGCGGCCTCCAGCTCGGCGATGCGCTGGAGGGCCTGGCCGTACATCAGCTGGGGGAGCGGCACGCCGGTGAGCTGGAGCGACAGCCAGGTCACGGGCACCAGGTAGGCGATCACTAGAATGATCCCCTGGACCCCCTGGGTCCATGTGATCGCTTTCATGCCGCCGAGAAAGGAGCACAGCAGCACCGCCGACAGGCCGACGATCACGCCGACCATGTAGTTGAGCCCGAGAAAGCGGCTCATGATGATGCCGACGCCCGTGACCTGGGCGATCACATAGGTGAAGCTGATGATGATGCTGATCACCGCGGCCACGACGCGCGTCGCGGCGCCGGGGTAGCGCGCCCCGATAAAGTCGGGGATGGTGTAGCGGCCGAACTTGCGCAGGTAGGGGGCGAGCAGGAGCACGAGCAGCACATAGCCGCCCGTCCAGCCCATCAGGTAGGTCAGCCCCTCGTAGCCGAGCAGAAACAGCACCCCGGCCATGGAGATGAACGAGGCCGCGCTCATCCAGTCCGAGCCGGTGGCGAGGCCGTTGAGCACGCCTGGCACGCGCCGCCCGGCCACGTAGTACTCGTCGAGCTGCTCAGTCTTCGCGCGCACCCCAATCAGGGCGTAGATCGCCACCGTCAGCAGCAGAAAAAACCACCCGATCGCGGCGGGCGGGATCTCCATGTACAGATCGAGCATGCCGACGAGGGCCACGAGCGCGATAAAGCCGGCGGTGAAGATGGCGTAGGCCCCGGTCAGGCGGAGGCGGTAGCGGCGCTGGGGCGCGCTCTCGGGGGCCTCCTCGACATAGCGCGCGTCGAGCCGGCGCATGCGCCAGCTGTACAGGAAGATCAGCAGCACAAAGATCAGCAGCGAGCCCTGGCTGCCCATGTAGTAGCCGAGCGGGAAGCCGGTGAGGATGCTGACCCGGTTGAGCAGCCCGGCCAGGGCGGCCGGTAGGCTGAAGCTGAGCAGCCAGAAGATCAGCAGCGGGCCGATCAGCCGCAGGTTGGCCCGCCAGTAGGTGCCCAGCCACGCCGGCGCCACGGGCAAGGCCGGCTGCGGCGGGCGCGGGCGGGCAGGCCTCGGCGACGCCGGGCTTGCCGGCGCCAGGGGCGGCGGCGGGCCGGCCGGCCCGCCCCTGCGCGTGTCCGGCTGCCGCTCGATCGGGGGGAACAGCCGATCCACGATGTACAGCGCCGCCGCCAGCGATCCGCCGACGATCAGGAACAGCTGAAACAGGCTGAGCCAGAGCTGCGCCGTCATAGGCGTGATGGGGGGAGCGGGGGAGATGGGGGGAGAACGGCCGCCAGCGCGCCGAACTCGGCGACGCCCTGCCCTTGCTTCCCGGCCCCCGTGTCCCCGTGTCCGCCCACCCCCGTGTCATCGAGGCCCCCGCCGTCATCAAACGGCGCCAGCGGCAGGGTGAAGCAAAAGGTCGTGCCCATGCCGCGGCCGGCGCTTTCGGCCCAGATGTCGCCGCCCTGGACGTACACCAGGTGGCGCGCGATCGCCAGGCCGATCCCGCTGCCGCCGCTCTGGCGGGCCCGCGACTTATCGACGCGGTAGAAGCGCTCGAAGATATGGCCGAGGTGCTCGGCGGCGATGCCGATCCCGGTGTCGGCCACCGCCACGCGCACATAATCGTCCAGCCGCTCGGCCCGCAGCGCCACCTTGCCGCCGGCCGGGGTGTAGCGGTAGGCGTTCGACAGGATGTTGATCAGCACCTGGGCCACCCGGTCCGGGTCGGCCCAGACGGGGGGGAGCGGGGGGGTCTCGATCGTCGCCTCGACCTGGTTGGCGGCGAACAGCGGCTCGAACTGGGCGGCCACCTCCTCCAGCACACGGCCCAGCTCCATCGGGCGGGCCACCACCGGGAGCTGGCCGGCCTCGACCCGCGACAAAAGCTCCAGGTCCTCGATCAGGCGCTGGAGCCGGTTCGACTCGTGGAGGATCAGGCTGAAGGTTTGCTGGCTGGGCTTGATCACCCCGTCGCGCAGACCCTCCATATAGCCGCTGATCGTGGCCAGGGGCGTGCGCAGCTCGTGGGTCACGTCGCCGAGCAGGGCCAGCCTGCGCCGCTCCGTCTCGTCGAGGGCGTCAGCGAGCTGGTTGACGCTGCGGGCGAGCTGGGCGATCTCGTCGTCGGAGGCGATCTGGGTCCGCTCGCGGTAGAAGCCCGCGGCCAGCCGCCGGCTCACGGTGGACAGGGTGAGCAGCGGCTCGACGATCCGCCGCGACACAAACAGGCTGACCACCACGGCCGCCGCGAGGGCGGCGAAGCCGCTCACCAGCAGCGACTGCTGCACCACGGCCATGAAGGCGGCCAAGGGCTCGGCCGGCGCGGCGCCGGTTGGGTCGAGCGGGCCTGTCTCCGCCGCGGCGGCCCCCAGCGTCAGCGGGGCGACATTGACCAGGCCGATGCTGGCCACGAAGTAGGCCGAGGCCACCAGCACCACATCGGCGATCACGACGATGATCAGGTGCGAGATAAACAGCTTCCAGCGCAGCTGGTGGTGCCACCTCATCGCGCGCCGCCCACAAACTTATAGCCCACCCCGCGCACCGTCTGGACGAGCGGCTCGCGGCCGGTGTCGTCCTCCAGCTTGCGCCGCAGCGTGCCAACGTGGACGTCCACCACCCGGTCGATCCCCGCGAAGTCGGGGCCCCAGACGCGCTGGAGCAGCTCCTCGCGGGTGAAGACCCGCCCGGGGTGGCTGGCCAGGGCGTACAGGAGATCGAACTCGCGCGGCGTCAGGTCCACGGGGACGCCGCCACGCGTCACCTCGCGGCGCTCGGGGTCGACGGACAGCGAGGCGAACTGGAGCGGGGGGCGCTCGTTCGGCTTGCCGGCCGGGGCTCGGTTACGCCGCAGGATGGCCTTGACCCGGGCCACCAGCTCGCGCGGGCTGAACGGCTTGGTCATGTAGTCGTCGGCGCCGACCGACAGGCCGATCAGCTTGTCCACCTCCTCGGCGCGGGCGGTGAGCATCAGCACATACACCGCCGTTTCCTGGTGCAGCCGGCGGCACACCTCGACCCCGTCGATGCCGGGGAGCATGACGTCAAGCACCACCAAGTCCGGGCGGAGCGAGCGGGCCATGATCAGCGCGCTCGGCCCGTCGTGGGCGCGGTGTACGGCAAAGCCCTCGGCGGCCAGGTAGCTCGCCACCAGCTCCACGATCGGCTGCTCGTCGTCCACGACCAGGATCGTCGCTGCATCCATCGCAGCACCTCGCATCTGCGCGGCATTTGGCGGACAGTGTGGAACCTACTATACCACTTTTTACGCCCTACGCCTCCCCCGCGAGGGCCATGAGCCGGCCCCACTGCTCGGGGCTGACGGGGACGACGGACAGGCGGCCCTGGCGGACAAGGGCGAAGTCGGCAAAAAACGGGTCGGCCTTGATCGCGGCGAGCTCGACGGACCGGGGCAGCGCGCGCACGGCCCGCACGTCGACAACCACCAGCCGCTCGTCGCCCTGCCTGGGGTCGGGGTAAGGGCCGCGCACCACCTCGGCGAGGCCGACGGCGCGCCGCTCGTCGCCGGTGTGGTAGATCAGCGCCATGTCGCCGGGCTGCATGGCCCGCATATACTTGAGGGCGGCGTTGTTGGCGACGCCGTCCCAGACGGTCGTCGTGTCGCGGGCGAGGTCGGCGTAGCTGTAGGCGTCGGGCTCGGTTTTGAGCAGCCAGTAGGCGGGCACGGCATCCTCCGGTGCGGTCGGCGTTTGCGAGCTATGGTACGGCGGGGCGGGCGGGGCTGTCAAAGGGTGGGGGTGTGCTATAATGCCGCGGGTTCAAGCCGGAGGGCAGCGGGCGCGATGGACGACTTCGAGCAGCTCGATCACTACGAACTTCTGGGCATCGGCCGGAGCGCCTCGACCGACGAGATCAAGCGCGCCTACCGCCAGCAGATGGGCCGCTTCCACCCCGACCGCTTCGCGGCCGCCAGCGCGGCCGAGCAAAGCTACGCCAGCCGGCGGGCCCAGCGCATCAACGAGGCCTACCGGGTCCTGAGCGACTTCGCCGAACGCAGCGCCTACAACCGCTCTCTGGGCGGCGGCGCCGCGGCTCCGGCGCCTCGCGCCGCCCCACCGCCCCCGCCCGCCGCGCGTGACCACCAGGCCGAGCTGTACGAGCAGGCCCGCGAGCACATGGCCGCGGCCCGCTACGTCCAGGCCGCCGCCACGCTGCGGGAGCTCCAGCGCCTCAACCCGTTCTACCGCGACAGCGCCGCCCTCTTGGAGCAGGCCGAGGCCGCCGCGCGCCCGGCCGCCCCGCCCCCGCCCCGCAAGGAGGCCGCCCCGCCCCCTGACGCTGGCCGCCGCCGCCTCCTGGTGGGCGGCATCGGCGCCCTGGCCCTGTTGGGCGCAGGCGCCGCTGGCCTGGCCTTGCGCCGCCCCGCCGCCGCGCCGGGCACCAGCTCCGGCCCCAGCACCGCCAGCCCCGCCGCGGCGGGCGGCCTCGGCGTGGCGACGGCCCCCCCGGCCGCCACGGCGGCGCCAAGCGCCACCCCTGAGCCCAGCCCCGAGCCCAGCCCGACCGCCGCGCCGACAAACACGCCTGAGCCCAGCCCGACCGCCGCGCCGACAAACACGCCTGCGCCGCCCACCGCCACCCCGGTGCCGCCCAGCCCTACCCCCGAACTGCTGGCTGAGGAGGGCGCGCTCGTCTACGCCGACAACTTCACGGGCGCCCGCACCTGGCCGGACCTCGCGGAAGCCGGCTGGAGCGTCGGCTACGCCGACAACGCCTACCAGATCGTCGCCCAGCCGGGGTACGGCTACATCTGGGCCTACCGGACGTCGCCGGCCGGCGAGCGCTTCCAGGTCGCCGTCGATGTCGAGGTGAGCGGCGGGCGGGCCGGGCTCATGCTGCGCTTCAGCGAGTCCGGGCGCTACCTGGCCTTCATGATCGACCCGGCGGCCGGCCGCTTTCGGCTGGAGGACCGCACCGGCCGCGATGCCGTGCCCCTCATCGACGCGGCCAGCCCTGCCTTGGTGGCCTCCGGCCCGAATCGGCTGCTGGCCCGCCTCGACGGCGACCGGATCGAGCTGCGGATCAACGGCCAGCGGGTGGCCGACCTGGCCCGCACCAGCCCGACCCCCACCCGGCGCTACGGGCTGCTCGCCGTCGCCGGGGAGGGCGAGGTGGTGGCCCGCTTCTCCAACCTCGCGATCCGCGACCTGTAGCCCCTACCGCCGCCCCGCCCACATCGCCAGCACCCCGTCGGCGCGGCGCTCGGCGGCGCCGCTCGCCACGTCCAGCACATACACCCCATCGCTCGCCCCATACACGATCCGCCGGCCGTCGCCCGACCACAGGTCGAACGACAGCGCGTAGGCGTCGAAAAAGTTGACCAGCCCGGCGAAGGCCTGGCTCGGCGTGAAGCTCGCCAGCTGGCGCGGCTGGCCGCCGGCCCGGTCGACCACGTTCCAGGTGAAGCGGAACGGCTCGCCGGCGCTGCTCCGCTCAAGCGTCAGGTAGGCCAGCCGCTCGCCGTCGGGGGCCCAGAAAAAGGCCGGCACCTGCTCGTCGGGGAGCGACAGGGTTCGGGCCGGGCCGCCGGCCGCCGCCACCAGCTTGAGCCCGCCGAAGCCACCCTGGCCGATCGTGGTGTAGGCGATGTCGTCGCTGCGCGGGGAGCGCAGGAACAGCATGGCCGCCTGCCGCTCGCGGGCCAGCTCGCGCGGGCCGGTGCCATCGGCGCCGACGCGGGTCAGCACGCTCTCGATTCGGTCCGGGGTGGGCTGGCCGCTGACGGGCGGCTGGGCCACGTAGAAAAAGCCGCTGCCGTCGGCCGTCCAGGCGGGGGCCTGGAACAAGCCGGGGTCGGCCAGCTCGAAGACGGGCGTAGAGCTGCCGAGGTCGAAGGCGGCCACGCGGCCCTGCTCGAAGGTGCTGCCGCCGAGGTGGAGCAGGATGCGATCGCCGTCGGGCTGCCAGGCGAAGTAGGAGGAGCTGCGCGAGGTGCCGAGCATCGCCGACTCGGCCGAGCCGTCGGCGGCGACGATGTGAACGCCAAGCCCGCCGGCGCTGCGGTTGGAAAGAAAGGAGATATTCGCGCCGTCGGGCGACCAGGCGGCGTACAGCGGCGGGTTCTCCCGCGAACGGTACAGCTCGGTCCGCTCGCCGCTGCGCAGGTCCAGGCTCCACAGGGCGAACCCCTCGCCGTCCTGGCTGATATAGGCGGCCCGCTCGCCGCCGGGGGCCAGGGTCGGGTAGCGGAACAGGTCGGGGCTGGCGTCCTCGGCGAGCACCCGCCCGCGCGCCGCGCCCTCCAGCACCAGCAGCTGGCCCGCCGGCCCGACGACGAGCAGCCGCTCGCCCGGGGCCTGCCAGCGGCCGAACAGCAGCAGCGCGGCCACGCTGGCGAGCCCGGCCGCGATGCACGCCGACAACAGGCCGATCAGGGCAATCAAGACCCGCCGGGTCGCCATAGCGTCTCCTTTCGGAAGCGAGAGGGGGATACAGGTATTATAGCGAACTTCTTTCGCCGCTGCCCCCGTTCGGGCGCCCAGCTTTGGCCGGTAGGCATACGACTTGCTACCGTACCACGCACACAACGTTCGTGTGGTGCCGCCGGCAGCCGGCCCTCAACAGCGGCCGCCCGGCGATTGGTTCCAAGGCACGGTATGGGGAGGTGTGAGGTGTCGCTGGTAGGCACGGTCGAGCGGCTCCAGGCGTCGCTCGACGACCTCGACGCGGACGCGATGGCCGGCGCCATCTGCGCCCTGCTCGATCTGCTCGGGCCCCAGAACACGCTGACGATCACAAAGGCACTGCTTGCCGAGCGGGATCTGTTCCACCCCCGCCCGCTCCAGCTCCCCTCCCAGCACGGCCCGTCTGTGGCGTTGGTCACAGCCACCAGCTAGCCACGCCCTGGCCGGGCAGAAACGCAGGACGCCGTCGCGCCCCCCGTCACCAATGCGACGGGGGGCGCGACGGCGAACCGGCACAGGGCGCTACTCCGGCGGCAGGGCCCGCATCTGCCATGTGAAGCTATAGTCGATCTGGCCGACCTGCATCGGCCGGGTCATCCTGAATGTTCCGCTGCCAGCCCGCCCGCTGGAGGCCAGGCTGCGGATCAGCTCCTGCCGATCCTCGGTCTGGAGCCATTGATCCACCATGGGAAACTCTTGGAATGGCGGCGTGGTGTTGCCGGGGCAGCGATATGTCACGGTATCGTCGGGCTGGCTGGCGGGCTTAACGCCCAGGATGTAGTAGCCGCGGCGGTTGGTGCTTTCCGGCGGCACCGTGACGACGCCCACCCCGAACGGCAGGCCGTAGTTCTCCACGATCATGGTGTGCGGTGTGTCCGGGTCGTTGAGGCTGTAGGAGCCGGAGCCCTGGCCGGCGCACCGCCCGATGTGCCCCACGTGGGACCACTGCACGTTGCCGCGGGCCGCGCGGTAGTACTCGTAGGGGTAGGCGCGCATCACCTCTGGGCGCACTCGCTCAAACGTCGCCGTGGTGGTCATGGTGGAGGTGTGCTCCCACGTCGAGCTGTGGTTGACCACTTTGGTCTGTACGTTCACCTCCCAGCCCCGGCAGGCCATGTTGGTGACGTGGAGCCGGGGCTGGCTGGTGGGCCGGAGCTTGGCTGTGCGATCGGCCCACTCGCTGTTGCCGATCACGATCATCAGCTCCTCGATCCGCTCGGCCCTGACATCCCGGCAGAAGCTCGTCCACTGCTGATTCGTCCAGTCCTCGACGTGGCGCTGGCCGTCCTCGGTGATGTAGACCGCCTGCACGCTGGCGGTGGGCATGTTGCGGTTGGCGTAGGGGTTCTCAAAGGTCACCGAGCGGGCGCTCAGATCGGTGAACTTGAAGTAAGTGGTGTGCGCGGCCAAGTGCGGCACGTTGCCGTCCAGCGGGTAGATCAGGGACGGCGCGCCGCCCAAAGCTACCTCGTGTCGACCCATGATCTCATACCCGTCCCGCAGGCCGTCGACCCTGCGGTACTGGTCGACCGGCGGCCGGTTGACGTTGTTGAGCACGAATCTGGGCCATGTCTTGCGGAAGCCGCCGTCAAGCAGGCCGTTGATCGCCTCCAGACTGTTGGCCTTGGTGCCGAAGGCCTCCCACGACCTGCGGACGAAGTCGGGACCGCCGCCGTTGAGCTGCTCGTAGAGCGACAGCAGGTAGGTGCCGTACTGGTGGGCCCTGCCCGGCGTCGTCTCGGAGGTTTGAATGGCGACAAAGGTTTCGAGCGGCATGCCCGGGACGTTCAAGAAGCGCCCCGCGTGGCGGTGCTCCGAGTTAACATTGGGGTCGATATAGTGCTCGGACCAGGCCGCGGTGCCCTCGCGCCACCAGTGGTACTCGAAATAGGTGCCGGCGGTCGGGAACGCGAACTGGAAGCTGTGCATCAGCTCGTGGATCAGGGTGGGCCGGCCGACGTCACGGGCCATCAGAATATACGAGGGGGTCGCCGCCGGGCCGACGGTGTAGGGCCAGGCCTCGCCGCCGGCGCCGACGAGGTCGACGATCGCCACATCGAGGCGGTTATCGCCGCCCCGGCACGGCCGGTTCGCCCCCTCGTCGGAGGGCGGCTGGCGGCGCAGCAGGCTGGCCAGCCGGAGCCAGATTTGGTCGATCTGGTCCGCGTAGGCTCTGGCCTTCGCCTCGTCGTCCGCGTAGCGTGTCTGCCACCAAACTCGCACCGCGCCGCCGCTGCTGTCGAAGTAGGCCCATCCGGTCAGGGGTGGGTCGCTCGTGCCGCTCTGGCCGCAGCGGATAGCGGCCGGGCTGGCGCCGGCGCTGCTTTGCTGCAGCTCCCACCAACTCCCGGCGTGGAACGGCGGGAGGAGGAACGGCGCCAGGGTTTCGCGGGCGGCGGCGGAAAGGCCGTCGTAGCGCGCCAGCACCAGCCCGGCCACCTCGACGTCGCTCACCCCGCTGTCGTCGCCACGGAATCCGGCCGGCAGCCGGGGGTCGGCGAAGCGGGCGAACACGCGGTAGATCAGGGCGGTCTCGCTGCTGATCTCGCCCCGCTGCTCGGCGGCGTCGATCAGCTCGCCGCTGCTCACGCCACCAGGCTGCGGCCTCGCGCCGGGGTTGGCGAGCATGGGCAGGTAGATCCTGCGGGTCGTGGCCTCGGGGGCGGCGGGCGGGGCGGGCTGCGCTTGGGCGAGCGTACTGCCGGCGATCGCGACGACGAGCAGCGCAAGCATGACCAAGCTTCGGCGGGCGGCTGACGGGCCCATAGCACTCCTTAGCAAATCCCCTTCGACGGGCTGCTGCCAAGACAGACGAACGGCGCCGTCCGTGCGCTACAGCCGATCGGGTCGAATCGGGTTGGCGCCGCCATAACCAGGCCGCGATGCGCCCTATTCCAGACAAACGCGCTCCGAATGTTTACGATCGCTATAATGGTTGTGCGGCGGCTCATATACACACTACCGGAGTAATAAACATGGCGACTTTGCACCTGATGGTCGGTCTTCCTTGTTCAGGCAAAACAACGTTGGCGCGCACGCTTGAATATGAGTGCTCGGCGCTTCGCCTCACGCCAGATGAATGGCAGTTGCGTCTCTTTGGACAGGATGCAGAAGAGCCAGAGCATAATGCCCGGCATAGTCTCATCGAAGCCATGCTTTGGGAGGTAGCCAGTCGGGCGCTTGTGTTGGGAACGAATGTGATCCTTGATTTTGGCTTCTGGGCGCGGGAAGAACGAGAAGACTTCCGCTCACGAGCCAAGCAGCTTGGGGCGAGTAGCGAAGTTCATTTCCTCGATGTACCGGAGGAAGAACTGCTTCGGCGGCTGGCGCGAAGAAATGCGCAGCGTTCGCCAATGGCTTTTTATATCCCCGAGGAGATGATGAAACCCTGGATTGCGTTCTTCCAAAAGCCGACACTCGACGAACTAGAACCCAGAGCATCTGGCGCCGTAGCCGCCTCCGGGCCGCCACTTGCACCTGGGCCGAACCTGACAGCGTAGACATCCGCGAGAAGCAGCGCCGCCTCGGGCGGCGGCTGTGCCAGCGGACGGGCGAGCGGTGGCGGTTGACGAACGTGCGCTAGCCAACAACGCCCTAGCGGACGAAGCGGGCAGGAACCAGGGCAAACAGAACGACCACCTCCAGTGTAGCGGGGTGGTCGTTCATTATGGGCTCAGTAGCTGTGGGGCGGTACGCTACACTTAGTCACGCCCGGCTCTGGGCTGTCGCGCTGGCCGTCGCGCCTCCTCTGGTTCGTCGACGGCCACGAGCCCTCCGATGCCGGCGACGATGGCAGCGAGGAGCACGGCGAGGGCAGCGCCAGCACCAACCGCACTGAGAAGCGTGTCGAACAGGCGCAGCCCTACCATTGGTAACAGCACGAGCGGGATGCTCATCAGCGCGAGCCAAAGGGTGGCGCCGAGTTGGGCGAGGACGTTCCAATTTGGCTGCATGGCCTTCTCCTAGTGTGACGGATGGTGAGATTATTCGCCGGCCATTGAAAGGGGCGGGGTGGCCTTGGCCATGTGATAGCACGGCTGTCTAACAATTTGATGTCAACGCCAATAACGATGGTGTCATCACAAGCACTACTCTCCATACCCCGCCGCGTAGGCTTCCCGGGCTGTGCCGACAGGAGGCAGTATGGCAAAGAGGTAGGGCCTTCGCCGCGAGGAGCGGATACGCTCGACCGGCACCGTGGGTCACGGTCACGACGCTGGCGACAGCATCGCGCGGCACGCTGCTGTCGACGCAGTGCTCCATGCCAACCACCGAGTCGACGTACATGATCGGCCCGTAGCGCTGGACGTAGGCCTCCCAGGCGCGCAGCGCACGGTGGCACAGGGCGCGCTGAACCGCCCGCCTGCCGTGCTGGTCGAGCGCGTCGAAGGCATCTTTGAGCGTGGGCAGCGCTTCGGGATTCATCGGCCGTCACTCATGCACCATGCCAGGTGGGCGGGGACGAGAAAGATCATCTTCGGCTGCCCGAATCGCCCACAGCCTGGTACGGCGGCGCTACACAAGCTCCAGCGTCAGCGGTGCGACCGCCAGGCCCTCAACGGCGGCGGCCCATGTCTGGCCTGGGGTTATCGGGAAAGCGGGCGTGAGCGTGCCGGTTGTGACAATCTCCCCCGCCGCGAGCGGCTTGGCCGCCTGGGCGTGCAGCGTCCGCACGAGGTGGCCAAGGGCGAGCAGCGGGCTGCCGAGCGCGTTCGCGCCCACGCCGGTCGCCATCGTTTGGCCGTCGCGCTGGAGCGCGAGGGTGCAGCGTGCGAGGGCGTCGAGCAGCCCCTCGCTCTCGTCGGGCGCGAGCACGAGCGGCGCGCTGACGACGAGGGCGGCGTGCAGGCCGAAGTCGGCCACGGCGTCGGCCAGGGTGAAACGCCAGTCGGCGAAGTGGCAGTCGACCACCTCGAAGCCGATGGCGACCCAGGCGATCGAGCGCAGCAAGGCTGCGGGTGTGAGATCCTCGGCCGCCGGGGCGGTGCGAAGGCCGAGGACGAGCTCGGGCTCGATGCGCGGGGCGTCCATGCCGGACAGGGCCAGCGCTGCCCTGCCCTCGGGCGCACGCCGGCTCGCCGCGAAGACCTGGCCGCGATTAACTGCCTGTACGCCGACTTCGACGCCAAGCTCTTCGGTGGCGACAAGGCCGCCGCCCGGGAGTCGGCCCGCGACATACAACACCGCTGGGTGCCCTTCGTCGGCGCTGACCTGGCCGCCCGTGGTCTGGGGCAGCTACTCCGCGTCCCCGGCACGCGCAACACGAAGTACGATCCGGCGCCGCTTGTCGAGCTGCTGCACTTCGACCCTGCAACGCGCTACGCCCTTGCCGAGCTGAAAGCCCTGCTGCCGCCCGTCGAACCGCCCGCCCCGCATCCCGCGCCCCGCCCGGCCGCCCCCATAGCTCGCCAGCGCGGCGAGAGCCTAATCGCCACCTTCAACGCCGCCCACAATGTGCGCGACCTCTGGACAAGCTACGGCGGGACCATCAGGGGCGACACCGGCGCGTGCAACTGCGGCGTGGCCCACGACAACACGACCCAAACCAGCTTCACTAGTGAGGGGCAGATCGTCTTCTACACCACACGCTGCGGATGGGCGCCGTCACGCACCGACCGCAACGGGAGGCCCATCGCCGACGCCTTCGACCTGTATGCGATCGTCGAACACAACGGCGACAAGAAGGCCGCCGTGGCCGCGCTGCGGTCGCAGGAACCCCGCCGAGCCCCGAACTACCCCACGCACCCCGTCGAGGCCGGCGAGCGGCGCCACAGCGCCCCAGGGGCCGCCGAGGCCCGGCGCCTGGAGGCAGAGCGCAAGCGCGAGCAACGCCGGCGGGCGACCGTCGCCACGATGGACGCCGTACACGAGCGCCTCCAGACTGACGCTGAGCTACGGCGCTGCCCATCCTACGGCGCTGTGCTGCGCGAGCTGCTCAACATTGCCGGCGGGCACATCCGCTGCCGGCCCTCGGTGGCCCCGAATCGGGTCTTTGTCAATCTCACCCCTGCCTTTGGCTCCAAGGGGAGGTTCGGAGGGGCCTGGCCCCTCCGGCTCCCCCCGGAATGGCACCGTCAAGGGCAAGCGACCCACCAGATCGCGGCCCCGTAGGGGTAGGCATAGGTGATACAATCGGCCATCCCCCTTAGATCCCGCTCAGAGCTGCCCGGATGCTGGCCAGATGGTGGTAGGCGTGGGTCAGGGGGTGGCTCTCGATCCAGAACTGGGTTGTCACCGGCGCGTCGTCGTGGAGCGAGTTTGGCGTCGCCAGGTCCAGCTGCTCGTCACGCAGCGCCCTGATCGCCTCGGCCGCCATCGCACCGTTCTTGCGCAGCAGCTCGGCCGCTTCCTGCTGGCTGCAGCCCGCGTGCTCGCGCGCGTGAGCGGCGTTTCCCTCGTCAACCATTGCCCAGGTGACTCCCGCGAAGGCTTTCCCCGCGGCCATCTGCTTTATCACCTCGGTCTCGGCGGGAAGTGCGCTGGCCACGTGGTGAACCAGCACGCCAACGGCCCGTCCGTCGTCACAGATTGTCTGCCACTCCGCATCGGAGAGTCCCTCCGCGAAGGTGGCCAGCGCCTGCGTGCCCTGCTCGACGCGTGCGGCCAGCGCCTCAGCTCGTGTACCCATAGGAGTTCTCCTTTTCATAGTTCGGCACCTTCAAGCCGATAAACCTTGTGACACAGCGGGCTGCATACTTCAGCGTAGATTGTCTATCTACGAACCGCTAAGGAGCCCTAGGTGTGGCAGTCGCAGTCGAAGGTGCTGTGGCCGGCGCAGCTACTCGGTGTGCTCTCGCGCTGGTCAATGCTATCGGTCACCTGGCTGCGCGATCTGCTGCTGCTGGCGGCGAGCTTGGACCATCCGACCTGGCCCAGGCGCTTCTGGGTAGCGTTCACGGGCTCCTTTCAGCTGAGTTCTGGTGGGCGACCGTCGCGCCCGTTCGATATGAGGAGTGTAACAGCCGGACCTCGCCTCGCCATCGGGGCGCGCACGGAGATCTTGTACGTGTCACACGGAGATGTAGGGAGGGAGCACCGGGGCGTTAGGGGGAGGGTGGGGCCAAGCCCTGCTGGATAGCCCAGGCAATGACCTGCGCCCGGCTGCTCACGCCGAGCTTGGACAGGATGTTGCCCATATGGGTCTCGACTGTGCGCTTGCTGACAACGAGCGCTGCGGCGATCTCCTGATTGGACCGTCCCTGCGCTGCCAGGGCCGCGACTGCTCGCTCGCGCTCCGTGAGCCCGCCGAAGCGCTTTGTTTCGGCGCGCTGTGGGGTTAGCGGGAGCTCCTGCGGGAGCGAAGCCAGGGCCCCCCGCATGAACTGGTCGCGAAGGTCGGTGGCCTGAACCGTCGCCGCGAGGGCAGTGATGATCTCGCGCGCTACGGTGAAGCTGTGCCGAGCCTGCTTACGCTGGCCGAGCCGCTGCTGGGCCTGGCCGAGGACGCGCAGGATCTGCCACAGCAGCGGGCGTACCTCATGGGCCTCGGCAGTGCGCCGGGCCTCTTCCAGTGCCTGGGCGGCTGCTTCGACACGGCCTAGTGCCAGCAGCGCCTCGCCTTTGAGCTTCAGGAGCGCGGGGATGGGCCCGCGCACCGCCCCCGGCGCCGCCTCGGTCAGCTGCTCCGCGATCCGCAGTGCCTTGTCGGGCTCACCCTGCGCGAGCGCCAGCGTCCCCCAGGTCGTGATCACGCGATATTCGTACAGACTACGAGGGATCTGGTCGGGCGGTAGCACTGGCGCGAGCGTGGCCGCCGCTCGCGGCAGGTCGTGGGTGAGCAAGTAGGCCATCGCCAGACTACTGCTGCTCCTCTGAATAAAGACCGCAGAGCCGAGGGCGCACGCCAGCTCAAGGCCGCGCAGCAGGTAATGGATCGCCTGATCGGGCGCAAGCAGGGCGATAAAGGTCTGTCCAAATGTCTCGTACGTCGCCGCCATCCATTGTCGGTGGTCGATGCTGCTCGCGATCTCGAGCGCGGCCTGGAGATGGTTCAACGCCAGGTCAAAAGAACCAAAGCCCACGTACACCTGGCCGGCTATATACTCTGCGTAGGCCTGGCCGGCGAGCCACTCGATTTGGCGCGCCAGGTGCAGGGCCTCGTCCAGATCCTTGGCGCATGCGTCGGCGCTGCGGTAGGCACAGATGATCGATTCGCCGATCACCCCGCCCGAGCACGCGGCGTGCGTTACCAGGGCCGAGGAAAGGCCGGCCTGATCTCGCAGCGCGCGATACAGCTCGATTGCATGGCCGGATTGCTGCACCGAGCGATGCATATCGCCATACAGGCCGTTGGCCATCCCGAGCAGATCAAGCGTGTCGGCTGTGCCCTGCCGGTCGCCCTCGGCCTCGAACAGCTCCAGCGCCTGCTCGTGAAGGCGCAGCCCCTCCGCCGAATCGCCCCGGTTCACATGCCAGTTTCCCAGCCGGTTCAGGCTCTGCGCCAGTCTACACGGCTCGCCGAAAGCCTGCGCCACTTCGAGTGCCTGGCCGAACCACACGCCGGTCTGCTGGTAGTCGCGGCTCGCCCACAGCTGGCCGAGCTCGAGCATGCTCTGCCAGGTCGCCTCGACATCCTGCGCGGCGCGGGCCAGCTCCAACGTCCGCTCATAGTCAGCGCGCGCGTGCTCGAAGTCGCCCAGGGTTGCATAGGCGCGCCCCCGCGCCAGCGATAGCGCAGGAGACGGCGTCACCCCCAACGCATCGACGGCCTCTAGTGCGCGGCTGTACTGCTCGACCGCGGCTAAGGGCGAGCCCAGCGCCAGCGCGCGCTCGCCCGCACGCTGGGCGTATTCCAGCGCCCGCTCCCAGCTTCCCGCTTCAAAGTAGTGATAAGCCAGGTCGGCAACGTGCAGGTCGAGGGCATCGGCGTAGCAGCGCTCGGTCTCCTCTGCGACGAGGCGGTGCAACGTCGCGCGCTCGCGTGCCAGTAGCCCGGCGTAGATCGCCTGGCGGGTCAGGGCGTGGCGGAAGGCGAACTGCTCGGCCGACTCTTCCACGACCAGCTGCGCCGCGATCAGCTCCTTGATTAGCCCCAGGAGCTCGTCCTCGTCGAATTGCGCCAGGCGCCGCAGCAGCGTGAAGTCGAAGCGCCGGCCAATTACCGCGCCCAGGGTCAGCACCCGACGGGAGTCCTCACTGAGCTGAACCACGCGCTGCGCTACAGCGTCGTTCAGGCTGCGCGGGATGCGCAGGGCCTCCATCGGCTTACGATCCCAGCCTCCATTGGCATAGAAGATATCGCCCGCCGTGATCAGCGACTTGAGCAGCTCCTCCACAAAGAAGGGGTTGCCCTCAGTCAGACGGTAGACCGCGTCGAGCATCTCTGGGCGCACGGGGCGCGACAGGGCAAAGATGGCGCGTATCATCGTCGCGACCTCGTCGCGGTTGAGGGGGGCGAGGGGCAGCTCCAGGGCCAGGCGCTCGCGCTCCAGCTGGGCAAGCCAGTGGCTCAGCCGCGGGGTGACCTCATCACTGCGAAAGGTGCCGACCAAGAGGATTGGTTGAGACGCCGGGTGTCGCAGCAGGTAGAGCAGAAAGTCGAGGCTGCTCTCGTCACACCAATGAAGGTCCTCGACGACCAGAAGCGTCGGCTGGGACACTGTCGCGGTGAGGCAGGAGGCGAGTGCGTTGAACAACCGTCGCTGCTGCTGGGCGTGATCAAGGGCGGGAGGCAGCGGCGGGTCTGCCAGGGGGTGCACCAGATCGGGCAGGAGTGGCGCGAGCTCGTGGGCGAAGCGCTCGATCACGGTTGGGGGCAGGGCGCCGCTCGCGAGTCGGGAGCGCAGAAGGTCGATCAGTGGCGCATAAGGGCAGGCACTATCTTGGGGAAAGCAGCTGCCTTGCAGGATGACAAAGCCGTGCTGAAGAACGTAGGCCTTTACCTCGACGGCCAGGCGCGACTTGCCTACCCCGGCCTCACCTGCAATCAGCACACACCGTTCACGGCCTTCAGGCAGCTGATCAATCAGCTGGCGCAGTGCATCGAGCTCTGCCCTATGACCAATCATCACCGGGCAAACGGCCAGGTATGGAGCAACGACTGCCATAGTGGGCTCCAGCTGATGCATAGCCGAGCGTATAGCGACAGTGTAGCACGCAGCGTGCCCAATCTACATCTCGCCAGACGGGCTTTCCCTGCCCCGTTGCCAGCACTGTATCTCAACAACAGACAGGGTTATTCGATTGAAGCGATAGTTACTCCAGCTCGGCCTGGAGACGAGCTGCGCGTAGACATCGAGGGGCAGCTCGACGACGATCAGGCGGGTCAAGGCCTCAGACATACGATATCTCCAGACACAGAACCGCCGTCCGGCCCACTGCCCGACGGCGGTTCGATTGTGCTTGGGCTTGGCTACCGCGTGTCGCCGAAGCGCGAGAAGGCGGCGATGAACCGCTCCGGCGAGGGGCCGAGGTACCACACGGTCGTGGCGAAGTCAGCCGGTCGGTGCTTGCCCCGCTTGTCTACGCGACAGGGCCAGAAGCGCAGCCGGGGCGCGGGCACCACGGGCCTTACTCCCCCCCCTGTGCCGAGATCAGGCGAGCATCAGTCTCCGGTGAGCACGTTCTTGCCGCAGCAGCCTTTTGCCCTCGCGGACACAAGTGTTTGTTTTGTCACTCCCTGCTAAAGGGTGATCATAGTATTGTCAACGGGGGATAGTAGGATTTGACCGCGGGTGTAGCCGCCCTACCAGCTCAACCCAGAACGACCAGCCGCAACTCCCGCTCAGTACGTGCCGTGCGCAGCGAGCATTGAGGCTACACATACACCGCTCGCTGGCGAGCACTTGGCGAGCAGTGTCATAACACTCTTTGTCGGTCTTTGTACCGCATTGAGACGAGGCAAGGAGACACAACGCCATGAACGACGTCGACATGTATGCCCTCGAACTCGCCCGTGCCGATGCGCCATTTGCCTACAAAGCTGCTGCTGCCGACACCCCTACCCATGATGTCACTTCTGATTTCCTGGCGCAGCAGCGCGCCAATCTTGCTGAAGACCACGCTACTAGAGTAGCCGGGATTCTCCACCGAGCCCGCACTGCGGCTGAGCAAGCTGAACAAGCTGCCGCGGCGGACTTGGCTTACCTCAGCAACGACCCTGCGCTCTATCTGAACACTGAGGAACTGGCGCGCGCCGTAGCGCTGTCGCACCTATTTACCCTCGACGTCGTTAATGCCAACCCTTTGAGCTTGATTTGTGCGCTTAACGGTGCTATCGCTCGTGCTGATGCTGCTGAGCTCGTAGCGCTCACCCGCGTGGTGAATTACCATATTACCCAACTCATTGTCACATCCCCTGGGCGGCACATCGACGTGGGCGAGCTGCGGGAAGTGCTCAGGGCTGCCCGAGTTGCGGCTTTACCCCCGAAAGTGGCTGAGCAGCGAAAGGCCGCCGAGGCCCGCCAAGCCCAAGCCGCCCGGCTACGTCAGTGGGTCGGCGAACAGCAAGCGAAGTACACCACCTAGATAGCTCGCTTCTACCAATCGCTCGTGCTTGGCTGGTCATTGACCGCGCTCGTTTGGCCAGATGACTGGCCGGATATTCAGCTACATATTGACATGGCCGCGCTCGCCGTCGTTTATCGGCACCAGCCGGGCCTCAGCAGCCGGCGGCGCGACACTCGCCGCAGCGGCGTCGACCAGGGGGCGCACGCGCTGGTGTCGTCGCCCCCTGGGCCCGAACAGCACCTCCATCGCCACTCCCCGATCGCTCCCGTCGACCACCTGGCGGCCGAGCAGCTTCCCCAGCGTCTCGGCCCGCCCGCGCTCTTCGGCGGCCTCCTCCAAGGTGCGGATCTGCTCTGGGGTGTAAAGTTTTCCCGACGCGGCCGGCGGCGCCGCGTCGACCGTTTCCGGCCGTTCCGATTCCCGTTCCCGTTCCGGTTCCTGACGGAACGGCGCGGAACGGGGGGTGAAGCCCCCGCGCTCTGCGACATAATCGGCGCCCGCCTGGGCGGAATGGTTGACAGCCGGCGCGTCATCCTCGGCCGGGGCGAGCAGACCGAAGTCCTCCAGCGCGGGGCGCACGACGCGGAACCAGAGCAGGCCCACCGTGATCACCCCGACGCACACGAAGAACGCATAGGCCAGCCACGCCCCCCCCCTCACTCGCCGTTGCATCCATCCCGCCCTCCCTCGTCAGTCGTCGGCGACGATCACCAGCTCGGCCAGGGCATCGCCCCCGACGACGGCGAGCACCGCCAGGGCCCACGGCACGCCCCATGTCACGAGGTGGCCGCCGTAGGCGATCCAGTTCAGCGCGGCGGAGCCGGCGAGCAGCAGCAGGTACACCAGCCAGAACCGCGGGTCGCCGCCGCGCCGCTTGCGCTTGCCCGTGTCGGTAGTATACCGCTCGCCCTGGGCCCGGTGCCGGCTCCCCCACTGGCCCACGCTCAGCACAGCCTGGGCGGCCAGCGCGGCGAGCAGCCAGGGCCATCCGGCGACGACCTGGGGCAGCACAGCGAGCGGCCCGGCCGCCGGCTTGCCCTGGAGGCCATAGAACGAGCCCACGACGGAGATCAGGACCAGCGCCACGCCGGCGAGGCGCAGCAGCAGCACAAACGCCCCCTCGGCCGCCGCCCCGGACAGCCACCCGATCCGGCGGGCGCGGCGCTGGGGCCCGGGGGCGGCCGGCTGGTCCTTCGGCGGGATCTCACGACTGGTGACGGCCATCAGCGTGTCTCCCGTTCAGGCAGCGCGGCCAGCACGTCCGGGTGCAGCCCGGTGGCGAGCAGCACGTCGGCAGGCATCCGCAGCTCGGCGCCGTTCCACTCGACGACGATCAGCTCAGGGCAGCCGGCCACCCGGGCTACCAGGTACACGGCCGCGCCCTCACTTGGCTGGATAGCCGAGGGCGCGCAGTTCGCTGCCGCGGGGGCAGCTTGGGCCAGCGGCGCGGCCGGCACGGGTGCCGTAGGCAGGGCGGGCGGTGCGGCGGCCTGCGGGCCGGCGCAGGCGGAGAGGGCGGCGAGCAGGACCAGGACGGCGACGGCGAACACCCCGGGGTGCGGGCCCCGGTCCAACGGGTCGATCGAACGTATGCGTTGGCTCCCTTCTATGGTAGAGTCCCGATCGGCGGTATGGGTTGGCTCCCTTCCCGCCGTAGGCGCGGTGCTGACACACCGCGCCCCTTTTGCGTCTTTTCCCTACACTGTCAGGTTTTTCAGCAATCGCGGCATACCTAATGCTGTTGCTTGGTAGACCACCAGCCGCGTACGCTGAGAGGCACCTATGCAGGGATGGATTAAAAGCTCGACGCAAAGCCTTGAGTGCTACATCTACGAAACGGCCCACGGGTCCGCACTCGTGTTCCGGCATCTCGGCAACGGCCCCAGCGGCTATGACGTTTGCATTATCGACGGTTACTTTCGCTGCGCCGACCGCCCGTTCCTTGTACTGGACGAGGCGCGAGCCTGGGCAGAGGAACAGCTGGGCGGTGTGCTACAAGAGCGGGCAGTCGGCGAGTAGCACTGCTTTGTTCCCTCGGCCCCGGCGACACGAGCGCCGGGGCCGTTGCTATGCCTCGCCTTCGCCTGGCAATGGAGGCGCCTCTGGCCCATAAATTGGGTCAAGCAGGTCGATCAAGGCGTCGATTGCAGCGATGGAATTGGCAACATTGGTGATAGCGGCTTGAAGCGTCGGCTCGCTTGCTGCTTCGCTCGGTGTAAGCTCTTCGAGGAGCTCTGCGACCTGTGGCCACATGGACATCCACATGCGGAGGAAGCTAAGCTTCCCTAGCAATTCCAAATTCTGCGGTTGGTCCATCGTCGCTACTCCCTGTTTACAAGCTTGAGCGCCCCTCGGCGGCCGTGGGCGCTGTGCATCACCACCGCGCCCGTTGCTATTCCTCGCCCTCGCCCCGCTCAGCCTCGACAAACCGCACGAAGTCAGTATCACGCATCGGAAAGCCAAGCCGACGCATCAGCGTGATAGCCTTTCCGGCTGTCTCCAAATCAAGTTTCTTGATATTGTTGTTGGCGATGTTACGGAGCGTGACGGGGTGTAGTTCCAGCTCAACGGCCAGCTCTTCGATCGTCGGCACGCGCCGCCGCTCCGCGAGCGGCTTTTGCTTTTCTTCCTGTTCAAGCCGCCGCAAGTACTCGCCGAACACGACAGCCATAGTGCCCTCCCTTGGTGCCTTCGACTTCCTTGGCGACATTGTAGCCCCTCTAATTATAAAAGTTAATGCCAAGACGCTTAAATTTTATAGCCTTATCGGCTATAATCTAACTATCAACAAACGCAGCGCCCGCCAGGCTCCTACCCCTGACGAGCGCCACTTGCAACCAAAGGGAGCGACCCCAATGGCTACCACCGTCGATTGTACCACCTTCGCCCGCTTCCACCACTTCGCCGCTCTCAGCCCTGAGAACCAGGCCGCCGCCCAACTGCTCCGCGACCGCTACCTGAGCGCCCGCTACCTGGCCGCCGACTTCGACGGCCGCGCGGCCGTGGAGATGGCGAGGGATCTGTACTGGCTGCTCGCCCTGGGCGCCGCCCTCGCCGCCCGCCCCGTGACCCCGAAGGCCGCCGCCGCTCGCCAGCGCGCCGCGTCGAAGGCCGCCTACTTGATCGCCGAGGGGCTGCGGCCCCGCAAGGTCGGCGCCTGGTGGCTCGTCCCCTCCGCCACCCGCCCCGGCGCCGTGGTCCACCGGGTTGTGGACGGCGTGTGCGATTGCGAGGCCGGGCAGAACGGCCGGCTGTGCTGGCACCTGGAGGCCGTCGCCCAGACGGTCAACCCGCCCGCCCTGGCCGCCGTCGCCGCGTAGCAGCAGGTAGCCGCGGGGTTTTTACCACGGTAGAAACCCCGCTCAGAGGGACGTATGAGCGCCGACACCCCCCGCCCTAACCTCGAACTGACAGTGCGTGCCGAGCTCGACGGCTGGCCGATCGATCTGGCGTTGAGCCTGCCCGCCGAGAAGGTGCGCCCGGCGCTGGAGCGGCTGGCCGCCCTCGGCTACAAGCCGCGCCAGGAGGCCGCCCCGGTCGCGCCCGCCTCCGTCGAGCGCCGGGCCGCCCCGCGCGTCGAGCCGGTCTACAAGCCCGACGGCACGCCCTGCTGCCCGGTGCATCACAAGCCGCTCGCCGAGGGCCGCTATGGGCTGTTCTGCCCGTCCCGCGCCGCCGACGGCGAAGAGGCAAACGCCAAAGGCTACTGCGCGCTCCGGTTCAAAGACTAGCACCGCCCCCGGGCGCCGGCACAGCGCCGGCGCCCCCTAGCACAGTCAGGAGACAAATATGAGCGACTCGATCTTCCCGCCCGCCCAGATCGCCGGGGCCCTGTCCCTGCTCACTCCGCCCGACCCCCGTGTTGAGGTGACGGCCTCGCTGCAAGTCCTTGGCGGCGCCGAGGAGGCCGACGCCCGCCCTCGGTCTCGGGATAACCGCCTGATTACCCGGTCGATTGTCGAGCAGGCGCTCAACTTCAAGCTGCCGGACTGACCCTGCGTCGGCAACCCTGGAGGAGGCTAAATGACAACAGCTGGCAATTGACACTTTGCGTCAATTACCAGCTGTTGTCGTGCCCGTTGTAGAAAGAGCGCTGACCAGGTTTGCGATGATGTCGCTAGAGCTCGTCGTTTACCCGGTACTCATGCGCTGGAACGCCTGGATGGCAGTACTGCGATACCAGTTTCTGGCGACCGTGATACTACTTTATGGCGAGAGTGATACTCCTTTCTGTCAACGGGCAGTCCTGATGCTGGCGGGGCTGGTGCGATTCGAACGCACGGCCAACGACTTAGAAGATGGTCTACGCGCCCCGAACGGCGCTTCAGTGCGCGGAACGTTCATTATCCGTTCCTCGCGTTTCTCCGCGTCTGAATGCGGCAAACGGCGTTTTGCGGAAGTTGATAAAGTCCAGATAGAGTCCGGCGCCCCCGGCGAGCGAGGGGGCCGGCTATGAGCGCCGAACAGCCCCTCCTCGCCCCGAATCACCTGGCCCAGCTGCGCGAGTCGGCCATCGCCGACGACGTGATCGCGGAGCGCGGCTACGTCTCCATCCCCCGCGGCAGCATCCACGACTGGCGCCGGCTCACGGCGCCGCAGAGCCTGCTCAGCGACACGAAGCTGCGGGCCATCCTCCACGGCGGCGCCCTGGCCTTCCCGGTCCACCGGCTCGGGGATGTCGCGCCCTACACCTGGGTGCTCCGGCCCGACCTGCCGCGGGTCGCGTCCGACGGGAAAGTGATCAAGTACGAGTTCCCCGACAACGTGCGCAACGCCTTCGACGTACTGCCTCGCTACCGCGAGGCGCTCGGCGACCCGGCCATCCCGCTGTGGATCACCGAAGGCGCCAAGAAGGCGGACGCACTGGCCTCGGCCTTCGGCCAGCGCGTCGTGCCGGTGAACGAAGGCGGCGTGTGGAACTGGCGCGGGCGAAACAGCCGCGGCGGGAAGACGGCGAGCGAGGACTTGGAGCTGATCGCCTGGGAGGGCCGGCGCGTGGTGATCGCCCCCGACGGCGACACCAGGACCAAGCCGGGCGTGCTCGCGGCCGTGCAGCGCCTCGCCCGGCTGCTCCTGGGCCGCTACAACGTCGCCGAGGTGCTCATCCTCCAGCTGCCGATGCCGGCCAACAGCCCCAAGGTCGGCGTGGACGACTACCTCGCCCAGGGCCACACCACCGACGAGCTCGAGGGGCTGCTGACCACCCTCGGCACGGTCACTGCCGGTGCCTGCGTCCCGCTCTGCACGCACCCCGACACCGGGGCCAAGCTCTTCCTGCCCCCCGGCTACGACGTCGCCGCTCGGACGATCGTGCAGCGCGACGGCCGCGGCAACGAGCGCCCGGTCTACTCGGGCAACATCTACGTCCGCGCTCTCGGCGTTGACCTGCAGAGCGGCGAGCAGACCGCCACGATCGCCTGGAACGGCCGCGGCGACTACTACGGCGAGCGCACCATCCCCTACGCCGCGCTCAGCGACTCGCGGGCCTTCAGCAGCCTGATCGGCGCGGCTGGCGCCGCCGTCCATCCGCGCAACATCAAGGACGTGCAGGCCTTGCTCGTCGAGAGCGTCCAGACCAACATCGACACCATCCCGCGGCAGCAGCACAGCGACCGGCTCGGCCTGGTGAGTGGCGGGCTGGTGCTGCCGGCGGGCTCGGTCGGCTTCAGCGAGGCGGTGCGCTACACCGGCCAGCCGGCGGTGCAGGTCGGCGACGACGCCGGCGCCTACGTCTCCGCGCTCCAGGTCGCCTTCGCCGAGTGGTCGGATGCCTGGCCCCTCTGGCTGGGCCTCGGGCTGAGCCTGGCCGCGCCGGCCCTGGCCCGGCTGCGCCCGCGGCGCTACCCGGTGATGTATCTCTCGGGCGGGAGCGGCAGCGGGAAGACCACCGCGCTGCAGTTCGCGGTGGGCTGCTGGGGTGCGCCGACCCGGCAGCCGCTTCGGATGGAGGCCGGGCGCACCACGCCGGCCGGCATCTTCCAGGGGCTGGAGCAGCTCGGCGGGCTGCCGCTGCTGATCGACGAGGCCCACACCGTCTCCGAGCCGAAGCGGATCGAGCAGGCTGCCTACGCCTTCGCCAACGGCCAGCGCTACACAGTCGGCGGGGCTGACGGGAAGACGCGGGGCGGCGGCGAGCTGGGTGGCGCGCTGCTGCTCGCCGGCGAGGCCGTGCCCGACTTCAAGCACGCCGGCTCGCGGCTGCGGGTGCTCTGGGCTGACGCCAACGCCTTCTCCCCGCTGGGCGCTCCGGCACGCTCGGAGGAGGGCGGGCGACGGGCCGCGCTGCTCGAAGCAGCGTGGGAGGCCGGGGCCGGCCACTTCGGGCACGCCGTCGCTATGGCTATCTGGAAGGACTGGGACGCCTTCGTGGCCGAGCTTCGCGCGCTTGAGACCGATGTCGCCCTTGCACCCCTTCAGGCCTGGCGTACGCCCCTCGCTGCTGCCGCGGCGGCCGCCAACGTCGCCGGCCGGGTCGCGCAGATCGCCGAAGTGCCATCGGGCTTTGCCTCCCTGCTCGACCGCTGGTCGGAGATGCTGACCGGCGGCCACGACGAGACCGACCCGGCCACCGAGGCCTGGGAGAGCCTGATCACCCTGCTCGTGCAGGGCCGCCGCTGCGACGACGGCGACCTGGACGAGGCGACAAAAACCCGCTCGCCGTCTGAGTGGGAGTGGATCGAGGCGGACCGCGGCGGCGGCCTCATCGCCTGCAGGAAGGCCGGCGACGGCTTCTGGCGCGTGCTGCCGTCGGCGCCCCAGTTCAAGGAGCGGGTCGGGGCGGCCGCGGTGCAGCTGCACGGCCAGAGCTGGCTTCGCCGCGGCTGGCTGCTGCCGGGGCGCGACGGGAAGGCGACGGAGCCGCTCCGCACGCACCGTGGCGAGCTGCTGCGGGTGCTCAAGGTGCCGGCCAGCGCCCTGGAGCAGTGGAGCGATGTTACACCGTGAGGGTGTTACGCAAAAGCGGTGTAACACAAGGGTGTAACACGGCTTTGCCGCGTCCTGCCGCCCAATGTTACACGTTACACCCTGCCGCGGCGACCCTTCCATGCATTTGTGATGCAGCGAGGGTACGCACGCCCCACATGAAGGGTAGTGATCAAAGGTGTAACAGGTGTAACGTAGAAGGATATACCGCAGTACAAAGAGCTATTTCTACGTTACACCCTGGTTACACCTGTTACACCCTGGCCGGATCGCTTTGTCCAAGACCTCCCCATAGTGAGCGCGCCTACAGCGCATACAGGAGCACAGCAATGACCCCGACCGCAGCAATCGGCCTCATCGTCGGCCACGGCTACACCAAGGCTCAGGGACCAGGTGGAACAACCTGCTTCCCCTCGGTCGCCGCCCTCGCACCCACGCACGAGGGCCAGCTGGTCGACACGGCCCTCGGCGCGCCGCGGGCGAGCGTGATCGAGGTCGACGACGGCAGCACCTGGATCGCCGGGACGACCGCCCTCATCACTGCGCCCAACCAGCTCGTCTCTATCCTCGACCGGGCGCGCTACCGCTCACCGAGCTTCGTAGCCCTTGCCCGCGAGGCCCTGCGCCAGGTGCTGCCCGAGCCTGCATCGATGCGTATCCTCACCGGCATGCCGGCGGCCTGGTTCGCCGACGCCACCGCCCGCCAGCAGCTCGCCGACGCGGTAGTGGCCGCGGCCCGCCCGTGGGGGCCGTCCCAGGTCACCGTGGCGCCCGAGCCGGCCGGGGTGTACTACGCCTACCTCTTCGAGCGCGGCACCCTCGACCTGGGGCGCAAGGCCGAGCAGGTCGGCGTGTTCGACCTGGGCTACCGCGACGCCGGCGTGGCCTGGTTCAGCGCCGGGCGCTACGCCAGCGGCGGGAGCGTGCCGGGCGGGATGGTCGAGAGCCTGGGCGAGATCAAGCGGCTTATTGCCGCCACCTACGGCCTGGAGCTGAGCCCCCACGAGGTCGACCTGGCCGTGCAGCGGGGCGGGCTGACCGTCGAGGGCGAGCGGCGCACCCTACCGCCCGGGAGCGCCGAGGCGCTCACCAAGGGTTTGGAAACAGTCGTCGCCACCGGGCGCAACCTGTGGCCGAACGGCGGGCGCGGGCTGGACGCCCTGGTGGTCGGCGGGGGCGGGGCGCACGTGCTGGGCGAGGCGCTGCGGCGGGCCTTCCCACACGCCTACGTCCTGAACCAGCCTCAGCTGGCCGGCGCCCGCGGCTTCTACGCGATGGCGGCGATGGCCGCCGCGAGCGGGCGGGGGGCGTAGGCCGTGGCCCGCCGGGTGATTAGCCTCTCGCTGCCGGCCAGTGACCCGCACAGCGCGGCGATCCTCGCCTGGCTCGACGCGCAGCCGGCCGAGACAGACATCGCCCCGGCCCTGCGCCGGCTCATCGCCGAGGCTCTGGCGACCGAGCGGCGACTGGCCGCGATCGAGGTCAAGCTTGACCAGCTGCTCGCCGGCGGAGTCATGGTCGCCCCGCCGGCGAACTCGACCGCCTCACCGGCAGATCCGCAGCTGGCAGCGGCAATCGACGAGCTGCTCAACTTCGAAGTGTGACAGGGATTGAGGGCGTCAGGATGGGCCATAGGGAGCGCCGCCTGGGACAGTTGTCATACGAACAAAGGCGTGCAGAGGAGATGAAGGGCGTTCTGGTATGACAGCAGCACGAGACGAGCTAGGAAAGAGCGCAGCAGGACGCTGTAAAAGACGGTCACACAGCACTGAGGGTTATATCTGCTCCACCGATGGGCAACCGGCCCGTAAGTCATTCCAAGACCGCCAGCAGATCGCTAGCGGTGAGGAAGATGGGCGTGACGGGTCAAGCCAGTTCGAACCTGCACGTGTCGCTGGCGCACGAGCTGCCTTCACGCTGCTGGCGCGTAGATCAAGCCCGATTTGCTCCTCATTTGCCGTTGGCGCATCGGTGCTTCGGTTGCGACGGACGCCGCAACGCACACCGCGGCGCAGGCGGTGACGCACGGCGAGGGCTGTTCCTCCCCCGGAAATCGCAGCAGGACGGGCAAACAGGGCGCTTCGAGCACGCCTGACTAATAGCAGTGGCCGGCGGCGTGGGCCGCAGAAAAACCGAGGCGACGAGCGCTCCAGCGGCGCCCTGCCGCCGGCCACCCCAGGGAGACAGACCGATGCCAGTTGCGGTGAGTAGTGTCGACGTGCCAAACCTGCTGCTCGGGCTGGCCTGGCTGGGCGAGCTCGATCGGCTCCAGATCCAACGGCTGTGGTTCGTGGGCAAGAGCGTGTCGACGGTCGAAAAGACCCTCGCTCGCCTGCACAACGCGGGCCTGATCTCCCGGCGCGGCGGCAGCGTCCGCGACGAACAGCGCGGCGTGACGGTGCCCCAGCTCGCCCGCTGGTCGCTCACCCCGGCCGGCCACTCCGAGATCGAGGGTTATGCCCAGTACCCAGCTAGCCCGGCGGCATCACGCGGGAAGCACCTCTTCGCCCACGACACCCGCGCCACCGCCGCGATCGTCCGGCTGATCGAGCTGGGTCAGCATGGCGGGCTGAGCGGCGTTTTCGTGGCCCACGAGCTCCGGCTCAACCCCGCGCAGCGCCGGCCGGTCTGCGACGCGCTGGTGGTGCTGCAGTTTGGGGCGTTTGGCCAGCCGAACCTTGTGCCATGGAGCAGTGACCCGGCCACCACCGATGAGGGCCGGCTGCGCTTCGCCATCGAGGCCGACAACAGCACCGAGCCGCTGGCCGTGCTGGCCGGCAAGGCGACGACCTACCGCAAGCTCGTCGAGGATCGAACCTGGGTGGCGTGGTGGCAGCAGCAGCACGGCCCACTGCCTGTCCCGCTCTGGGTGGCGCCGACGAAGGAGCGCGCGCTCGCCATCCACCGGGAGTGGAAGCGCGCCTGGCCGACCGGCGAGTGGCTCGTCACAAGCGACGAGGGGCTGGAGCGCAACGAGCTGCTTAAATGGAAGGAGCAGCGCGAGCGGACAATAAGCTTCAGCTTCGGCATGCAGCAGTCGGCGCCCCCGGCCGAGGCAGCGTCGTCGCGCCCCACGCCACAGGAGGAAGGGTTCGCATCCACGACGCCCACTGCTGTGCCGGTGCAACCTGCGCTGGCTGCGCCAAGCGCTCAGCCGCCGGCTCCGATAATGAAGGCTCCGGCGCCAACAGCCAGCCAGGTGTCCACCCAATCCACCACACCGCTGGCCGTCCCCGCCATTATGACAGGTGGCAGTACGCCTCACAGCGACCGCCGCCGGTTCGTGACTAGCCAAGCGAAGCGAGGGTGGCCCGGGTCGTTACGCGAGCGCCTGCTCCGCACGGCCAGCACCCTACGGAAGCTGCTCTGGCGCGACAGCGAGCCGCTGGAGGCGCTGCGCAACGCGGCGCTCACCGCGTCCATCGTACTCGCCGCCAGCTTTGCCGGCGTGGCGGTCGGCAGTCCCACCAAGGCGGCCGAGGAGCCGCCACGCACAGCGCGGGCCACGGCGCAGGTGGTGGGAGCCACAACCTTCCCGCCACCAGTTGAGGCTCCAACACTCACCTCCGCCTGCCGTACCGTTCGCGTGACAGCCAAGGACGTAAACTTGCGGCCCTCGCCAGGCACAGGCAATCTCCCGATACGCAAGCTGCGCCTCGACGAGCGGCTCACCGTGCGCGATTGCCGCGGCGAGCCGGCCGATGGCTTTCTCTGGTGGGAGGTCGAGGGCGAGGACGGGATGCGGGGGTGGGTCGCTACGACGTGGCTAGAAGAGGCGCGTTAGACGACCGGGCAATTCACAGAGCTGGTATCGGCAGATCAGCTTGTTCCTGTGCCACTACCGGTCGGTCGAGAAGACGTTGAACGAGCGCAGGATGTAGAACGAGCTTGGGCCGGAGTATGCCGCAAGCCACCTGCTCGACCTCGCTGGGCTGCCCGTTACCTCGTCGTCGCTCTCGAGCCATGGCGCCCAAATCTTGAGCGGCAGGCAGAGGGAGCCGTAGCGGTTGGTCTTCCTCTCTCTGGCGAACGAAGAAGACGTTAGGCATGGACATCGCCCGCAGCTTGTAGAGCCCCGCATCGGCCCGCTCCGAGAGGGCGGCGATCTTGAGGTTTAGGCGCAGCAGGACATCGCACATGTGGCCTCGACCAGCACCTCGGTCTACTGGTGCAGCAGGTTATCGTAGGGGATTGTACTACCAGCTCAATCCCGCCGCGCTCAACGCTGCGCTGCTACGACCGTAGCCTTCATGTGTCTCGCGGACTAGCCTCGGGTTGCCAGCCAGCAGGTCGTGGGAGAAGTGCTCGACGGCGTTGGCTTCGTTGAATATGGCCAGGTCCTTTCTGCTCGCTCACCATTCGTCGTCGTTGTTCGCACCTACTGCGGCTTCTAAGTTATCGCCGATTATACCGAGGAGCTGAGGATTACCCTGAACAGCATCGTATAATGCTTGTACTTCCCGGTCAGAAATGTTTAGTCCTCTACTTTTACGCAGATACTTTGACACATCCTCCACGGAGAGAAACTCCAATCTTAAACGGCCCGCCACCTGCCCCCAGGTCGCATCAAACTCTGGCAGGTGACGACCCGCCAGTACAGTTACAGTATTGGATAATGCACCGCTGCGAATGCGTCCTAGTAACTCGCGCTGAATCCATTCGCCGGCTGCATTAGAGGTCCATTGTTCTGTGTCCTTGGAGGTACGATCATAGTTATCAAATAAGAAAAGCGCTGGAGCACCAACAACTAACTCCGCTAAAAGCTCGAAGAAAATTTGACTGACTCGATGCTCAATAGTTTTAACGAGCAGCGGATTTTCGGATTGGGACATAAATATATTGTCTCTAATGAGACTTGCTCCAGCGACATTTCCAATGTTTGTATCGCCAATATTAGTAGAGCCAATGTCGATTTTGGCCGGGCCTAGATTTTCAGAGTTGGCTTGTTCATTGAAAGGGACAACTTCATTGATAGCAGCAGTAAGGCGCTCAAAATGTTCACGTCCGAAGGAATCACGAAAGCGGCGGATCAACGAAAGCGGTGTGAGGGATTGAACCTCCTCGAAATCTATGAGGCATGTGTAAGCCCCCCGCGCCCTGCCCTCCTCTGCGAAGCGGCGTAGGAGCCAGGATTTGCCCATACCTGGCTCAGCTGCAACGAGAATGATCTTGCGCCCACTTCGTCCGTCGAGACTCCTACGAAAACGGTCAATCTGCGCATCTCTGCCGACGAAGAGCTCTGCGAACGAGCGTGTATTGCCGCTCTTTGACCGCTGCTGCTCAACCTGCTCGCCTTTGATGGCTGGAGATTTGCGCGGCCCAGGCGCCGGAACAGTGCCTTCACCCGGGGCCGCCCCCTCCTCGCTTGTTGGCGGCCCGCTGGTCGCACGTTGTTGTTCACGGACACGTTCAGCCAGGGCATCAGGCACACGTAAGGGCAACTCAGCTATCTGGACTGTTGCGCCATTTGCACTAATTACCGCGAACAACTCGGCCGCAGCGGCCTGGTCGCCGTAGGCGTACAGGCGCATTCCTTCGGCATACTGGCGCACCTTCGCGAACTCGGGTCGATCACCAGTTGTATGGTGTACAAGCCCGGCGAGCCTGATCCATTCCATTTGCTTAGACGGATGTAGATTGAGAAAGAGCTTTGCCAACGCAAGCTCGGCGGCTGTTGGGTTAGTCGGCGTCAGAGCCGCCAGCTGTTGAGCCTGTACAAGCTCAATGGTTGCTTGGTCCTCACTCAAAGCATCGGGCTGCACGTACTCCAGTAAAAAGGCGGCGAGCTCTGCAACACGCTGCGCCCCCAAGCGTGGGTGCGCAGCCAGGGCCGCGCGCAGACGCAACTGCACTGCCTCATCGAGTTCGAAGATACCTGTGCCCACATCACGGTTCAGGCGTGAAAGCAGTAGATCCGCCGTGGCCTCCCACGGTATGTCTAGATCGCCCCCCTGAATATCTTGCCGGAATGTGGCCCACAGGCTGTAGGCTAGGTCGGCCGTAAGCACTGCCGGAAAAGCGGCGTGGTAGGCCAGCAGGATATGTGGCTCGCCGAAGCGTCGGCGGAAAGCTTCAATGCGCTGGTCCGCCTCGCGCAGCTGTCGGGCTGTGATACTGACCGGACGTGGTGCCATCGCCCTACCCGCCTACGGCTTCAAAACGCCCTCGCAGTACGCCGACCGCTGCGTCCAGGCCCCGGCGCGTGCAGGGAAACATCGGCACCAGGCGTCCGATCTCCGCAGCACTTGTCCCTTTCCAGCGCTGCGTGGGCATGGGGTTGAGCCAGGCTACATAGCGAACTGCCCTCCGCACTTCGGCAAGAAACAATTCTGTTTGGGTGATCCGTGCCTGGTTCGTCCCGCCGCGCGCCGCCCCTGCGTCGCTCACAATAAGCATCCCTGCCTGGCGCTGTCGCGCTGTGTCGAGCACTCGCAGCAGGGGCTCGGCCGATTGACGAAAGCGGTCGGTGTAGAGATAGCCCTCCGGACAGTTATGAAAGGAGAAGACCTGAATGCTCCCCAGGCGCCCACCGCGCAGTGCTGTCTCGATAAGACGCTCGCTTAGTGGCTCGAAAGGCTCCATCGAGCCACCTCGATCGACGAGCAACAGCAGCTCGGTTCGGTTCACACGCGGCGGCACGAGCACTGGCTCGACAGCGTTGCCTGTCAAGCTGAGCTGGCGGATGGTCTCGGCGAGGTCGAGCTCGGTAGCTGCTCCGCGGCGCGTAGCCCGGTTGAGACGACGCCAACTCTGCTTCATCTGTCGTTGTGAGATCGGGAGATAGTCAGGAACCAGGCCGGCACGCCAAACGTTGGCAGGCTGGGCCGGCAGCTGAATGGAAATGATCTGCTCCGAAGGCGAGGGGTTACGGATTGCTTGAGGCGCGCCTGCAGCGTGTTCAGCGTTTTCACGCCTGCTCTGGTAGGGCATTTGTGACTGAGGCGCGGTGACGCTGGGTGAGACGGCAAAGATGCGGGCAAAGTGGTGCTCAAAGCGCAGCGCGTCCTCGGGCGATTTGACCCACAACGTTCGGCAAAGCCGGCGCAGCCCCTCTCGATCCGGCAGGCCAAAGCCACCGCGTAGCGCTTCCAGCAGCGCAAGATAATCGTCTACGCCGAGCGGCAGGCCCGCCTCACGTAGCGTATCAAAAAGGTCGCGTAGCGGGAGCGCGGAGGCTTTGTCGTTCACGGGAGCTCCTGTTCTCCAAGGAAGCGCCGGTGGTCCTCCCAACTCTTCAGCAATACACTCGGGTAGGGTAGCCGGCCTTGAAGCGCGTGGAGGACTTGGTCTTCGGGCGCCTGACGCAGCACCCGAAACCAATCCAAGAGTTCGCTGGTGCTCACCCGCTTGCGCGCATCGCCCCTACCTACCATCTGGCTGCGCAGTTGCATGAAACGCTGCACAACCGACTCCACAAGAGTCGCCGAGGCATCGGGCAGATGGAGCTGTACAATGGCCGCCAGCTGATCGGGCGCGGGGAACGAGACGTAGTGGAATAGGCAACGCCGGAGAAAGGCATCAGGAAGATCCTTCTCATCGTTGCTGGTGATGAAGATGACTGGGGGGTGGACGGCTTCTACCTCGCTGTCGATTTCTTCGATTTTGAATCTGAGCTCGTCGAGTTCGATCAGGAGATCGTTTGGGAAGTCGATGTCGGCTTTGTCGATCTCGTCGATCAGCACCACGCTGCGCCCTGGGTTGGCAAATGCCTTGCCAAGCTGGCCGGGCCTGATGTAGGCTGCAGGGTCGCTCACCCTGGCTAATTCCTGCTCGGAGAGCCGCCCGGAGGCCGCGAGCTGTGCGTCGCGGAGCCGGCGCACAGCGTCGTAGGTGTACAAGCCCTCGCGCGCACGGCTGGTTGATTTAATGTACCAGGGGAAATACGGCATCTGGAGCTCGTAAGCTACGGCCCGGGCAAGTTGCGTTTTGCCACAACCAGGCTCGCCCTTGAGCAAGAGTGGCCGCCCCAGAAAGATCGCAAGGTTCACCGCTTCGACAAGCTCCTGGCTGGGCAAATACGGCCGCAGCGGGCGCCCCTCGGCGTCGACTTCACCTGGTTTAGGTTGCCGCTTCCCTGTGTAAGCTTGGGGGTAGAGACTTAGTACTTCACCCATAAGGCCTCGTAATCACTCCATCTGAGCTTGCAAAGCGTGCAAATCTCATCGAATACATACTCTGGCGTGCCTGCCTCGGCTGCGTCGAAGAGATTCTGAGCAGTTGCCTCAGCCGCCTCAATGGCCGTCACAGGAAGGGCCAGCACTTGATCGGCCACCCAGGTGGCAAGCATCTCTTGATCAAAGCATGCGATAACAGGCAAACGCACAAGCTCGTGACCCTGCCAGCCAGGCCCTGGAAGGTCTACCATCGGCACACTCCAGGCTTCGGCGGGGCCGCTGTAGGCAATACAAAGCAGCACCAACCGATGCTGTTGTGGCACCGAGCTCCCGGCGTTCTGCACTAACGGCTTCCAGAATTGCTCCAGTAGATTAGTCACTTGCTCATGGGGCATCAGGTCAATCTGGTCAAGTACGATTACCACGGTTTGTGTTTGCAGCCACTGTTGTACACAGACAGCTATGTTTTCCGGCCCCACGGCCCCACTGAGGCCAACCTGTTGCCCAAGCTCGCGCCACAGGGCGATGACTGAACTTGTGCGGCCGCGTCGCCCGAGATCCACAGACAGAACCCGCCCATTGCCGCTCCCCGGTATCAGCTCGATCAGCCGGTTCAAAAGCCAATGCTGCCCGTGGGCCGGCTCTCCGTGAATCAGGCAGGCATAGCTGGGGTGATTTGTGACCAACTGGCGGAAGCGGCGGATCTGGGCCTTGTAGTTCAAGTTGAGCAGCGCCTGAAAAAGCTGCTCGCTCGACGAGCCGGTCTCGGCGCGGCGAAGCTGCTCGGCCAGGTCACGCCAGCGCTGCTCAGCTGCAAAGATGCCCTCATCTAGCTTGAACTGAACCTCTGCATCGGTTTCAACCGCCCGTTTAAGGCGCAGAAAGCTCAGCTTTTCCAACATGAGCTGCTGCTCCTGTTTGAGCGACGCAGCGGGGAGTGCAAAGGCTGGCATCATAGACGTTGCAAGATGGCTATTCAGGCTACGTTCCCAACGTGCGGAGCTGGGTCTCGATTTCGTCGATCTGAACGTCTAGTTTGAACTGTACTGAGGCATCGGTTTCGACAATCCGAGCGCGGCGGAGGTGCTGAAGCTTGCGCTCCAAGAGCTCCCGCAGGGAACCCGGCCCATGTGGTGATGGCTCGATCACTGGCTTCTTAACCGCTGCTGGCCGCCGTGCCTCGAACAGCCTGCCATCGCGCAGCCGCATGAACAATGCCGGCTGCCACCACTCCTCACCAGCCGTCATAAGTAGTTGACGCATCGCAGTGATCGCCAGATCGACCTGGCCGTGCCGGGCGAGCTCGGCGAAGAATGTAGGGAAGCCCCGCTGCACCGCATCCACGGAGATGTTGTCCTGCATAGCCACGACGGCGCTAATACCAGCCTCGGCCAGCCGCGGCCCGAGGGCGAGGCGCGCTTCGGCGCCCTGGCCTTGCCCGGCGCTCTGACAGCTTGCAAGCACCACGAGTAGCGGGCGGCGCATAAGCGTCCGCAAGGTGGCTACAAGCTGAACTCCGCCAACAGCCTGCGTGCGTCCGTCTGCGTCTTCCAGGTAGATAACAGGCGCGCCATTAATCATAGCGCCATGGCACACCAGATACAAAACAGCTGGCCCCTCGATCAAGGCGTTTGCCAAACTGGTGAGGCTCACGCCGCGCAGATGGCGGCCCGCCAGATTGCCGAGGGCGGCCTCTGCGACGCGCAGTTCGTCATCGGCCGAGAGCGAGGCCAGGCCATAGCAGGCGATATCGGTGGGCGCCGCTATGGTCACCAGGGCACTCATCGCATCGGAGTAAACCATCGCAACAGGCGCTGGGTCGTCGCTGACGACAAACCGTGTGAGCAGCACCCCCGGCATCACGGCGAGCGGCTCGCCGCTGCTTGGGTCGTGAAGCGTCTCCCAGCGCAAATCGTCGAGCTCGCCTGTCTCGGCGACAAGGCGCAACCGTAGGGGGACGCCGGCGCCAAGAGCGCGCTGCCTGGCCTTGACGAAGGCGATGGTCGCCTGCTGGTGGCTAAACAGCTGCCGGGTCAAAGCCGCACCGTAGGAACGTGACTCAACAACTTGCTCCAGCAGGGCGACGCGATCGATCTGTAAAGGCTCGGCGATGCGTTGCAGTAACATCTCGTCTACAGCGCTGTTTGGCATGCGCAGCGTGAGCGCAAGCTGGTAGCGATCCGGCCCGACACGCTGTAGCCGCAGCTCCAGGTCTGCTGGAGGCAAGTAGTTATGCTTGGCATTCGTCACTGGCATCCTAACCGTTATCTAACCTTTGTTGCTAGTTGAAAAGCGCACGGCGCTGCCGTATCTTGGATGGTTGCTGAAGCCACAGCCAAGAAAGGACAATGCCGTGTCGATGGACGAGATCATCCATCTGTTCTGTATCGTAGCCGACCGGCTCAAGCAGGTCAAGCCCCATCCGAATGTCAACCTTTTCCCGAGCGAGGTTGTGACCATCGGCCTGCTGTATGCGCTCAAAGGCAACGGCTTTTCTGCCTTCTACCGCTGGCTGTCTCGGAATTTCCGCCACTTCTTCCCGGCCTTGCCCGACCGTACCCGTACCCATCGCCTGCTTGCCCATTACAGCGACCTCGCCGACTACTTCCTCGACGACCCGACCTTCTTCACCGTGCTTGACAGCTTCGGCATCGAGCTCATTCACCCCAAGCGTGAGGGCCGTTCTCAACAGCAGCTCGGCAAGAAAGGGAAGTCCAACCATCGCTGGATTGTTGGGGTCAAACTCGTCCCGTTGCTGAATAATCGGGGCGAGGTGGTGAATTGGACCTGGGGCACGGCAAACATGCACGACCAGCACTTTCGACAGGTCGCCACGCTCTACGACGGAGAAACCATTGCCCTATCCGACAGCGGCTTTGTGCAGAAGGACGCCCCGCCCTCAAACATCAAGCTGTGTCGGCGCGGTACGTGGAACGAGCGCATGACCATCGAGACCACATACAGCTTGCTGACGCGTCTCCTCCACGCCAAGCGTATGACCCAACGCCGTGCCCGGCACCTCGAAGCGCACCTCGCCTACCTGGCCGCACTCGTCAACGTGATCGTCCAGTCCTGTGCCAGCTACAGCCTCGCCTGGACAGATTTCACCGTCTAATGCTTTACACGCGATCCACTAGCAATACTGGTTAGTAATAGGGCAGATGAGAATCCCGACTTGACATCCATCCGGCGCTACTATATAAATAAGCATCCAAATTTGGATTCCACAAGGAGCTCGAGCACTACGTCGGCACTATGATCCTGCGCTTGCTGTTGCGGCGCGGGGTTTAGCTACCTGCGCACAACTCGTAGACGAGGAGGAAATTCATGGGCAATATCGTCATTTCGCCCGAACAGATTCGTGACCTCGCCCGGCAGGTCAACACCGAGGCGGCCGACCTTGATCAGACGGTACAGCGGCTCACCAACGCCTTTAACAGCTCCAGCAGCTTCTGGCAGGGCAACGCCCAGGCCCGTTTCAACGACTCGATGCAGCAGTGGAACGGCTCCTGGCGCCAGATGCACCAGTCGCTTGAGGAGATGCAGCAGTTGATCCAGGAGTGGGTGCAGCGGGCTCAGGAGCTCGACGACTCTGTGCGGCTCGGTTAACCTTGTTGCTGCACTTGGTGGGGTGGCCGACCCCTAATGGGTCGGCCACCCCACCACTGAGAACGCCATGGGCGCACGATTCCTCGATCATGATGCCACTGACGCGGCGATCCGTGCGGCCCGCGAGTATGCCGATCAGCTGCGCGAACTTGCCGCCGCCCTCCGCCACCATAGTGCGCAAACCGCCACAAGCTGGCAGGGTGACAGCTATATGCGCTTCTGCGAGGCGATTGACGCGGTTGTACGCACGCTCCATCAAGCCGCAGAGCAGAGCCAGGACGCAGCCAACCAACTCGCCACTGGCGAAGAGCGCGCTCGTGACGACGAGCGTGAGGCTGACCGCCTCGCCACGCTTCCCCCCCTCGCCTGATATCCATCCATCACCTCGGCATACCCCAATGATCACCCAATAAGGCCGCCATGAGCCTTGCTCCCAACAACAGCATCCGCCTCGACGCCGAGGGTGTGCGGCAGACGCTTCGTACCCTCGACGGGCTTGCCGCCGAGCTGGAGCAGCAGGGTCAGCGCATGCGCGGCGCGCTCGCCGACGCGGCGGCAGGCGACCGCCACCACAGCTACCTCGACAATGGACTGCGGTCCGGCTACGAGGCTGCTAGCCTCGCTGCCACGGCCAGGGCCGAGCTGTACGATGCGCTGCGCAACGCCGCCGCGACGGTAAATGCGCTCGAAGAGCACGACCTGGGCCTCGCCCTAGGGGCTTTAGGCATAGAGATGCCCACGCTGCCAAGCGTCCCGGCGGCCGTGGGCCTCCCGCCCATCGGAGCACAGCTCCGCTCCAGCATTGTGGATGCTGAGAGGGCGGCTGACAGAGTTGAGAACATAGACCTTGGCACTCAGTTGGCAGCACAAAGCGATAGTCCTCATGCCGGTCAGGACGTAACAGTTGGGCTGACCGGTTTGTTTCTGGGAGACACTAATCTTGGGGCAGGGAGTACTGGTGCTATCAGCCCTATTGATTCGGAGGTGTCACCGCCTATCTTCACGGTTGCCACTATGGCCGCACCTCTTACAGAGGAGGATTACGTCCCCCCAGCACCGCCGGAAAAGAGTGAAAGTATTTTGGGCCGTGCTTGGGCTGGGCTTAAGGGTGCCTTTGGAGCGATTGGTCGGGCGCTCTCTGGGATTGTCAGCGGTTTTGTAAAAGAGATTACGGATACGATTAAGCCGCTCCTTGAAACGTTCGCGAGGCTCTTTCAACTCCTTAAGGAGGGTGATGTTCGGGCTTGGGTGGGTGTTATCGCGGCTGTCCTTGTCATCGCCGCCGTGGTTACTCTGGCAAGCATGTTTCCGTATTTTGCGGCGTTCCTTACTGCTCTTGGCGAAGCGCTTGTCTACATCAGCATCGCTATTGTTGTGATTGCTGTTGCCATTTATCTCGTCCAGGCCTTCAACCCCAAGCTAACGGCGCGCGAGCGGGAGGAGCTATTTGGTCGCGCCCTAGCCAATATTGTGACGCTGCCTGTGAGTTGGCTGAAATGGCTTAAGGGCGTGAAGTTATTGGGCTGGCTTGGCCGGTTCGTAGGTGGGCTCGGCCGAGTTGTAAGCTCAATCGGCAAAGTTACCGGCGCCCTTGTGAGGGGAGGCGACCGCGTGGTGCAGATCGCGCGGCTAGCTCGACGTGTGCAAAGCATTAGACTAGCTCGAGAATTGCTTCGGCATGGCGACTATGATGAAATTGTTACGCTTCTTAGTCGTGTCGACAACGAACCTCACACTTTAGTAAAGCTTTTGCAAACATTAAACCCGACTCAAGTTGATCAAATCAGTCGCCAGCTTGGAAAAAACGTACTCAAGCGGCTATCTTTCGACCATTCTGGCCAAGAAATACAGCGGTTAATTCAAGAGATCGGCGTGACGGACCTGCGTAGACTATCTGAGCATAATGATCTTGTTCCCGGTGGTAGTCTAAGAAAGCATGAAGGCCCTCCAGGTGTTGCGGGACATACCCTTGCTCCCGATCGAGCTCATGTTGGGGCAACAGAGCAAGACTTACGGGGACGGTTAGCTAGAGAGCAAAGGTTACGCAATGTGTCAACCTTCTACAATCGGGCAACAGCAGAGGAGGCTATATCTGATGCTATCAAGGCCAATCAGACTAGAATCAACCAATGGCTCGCCAATGGAGGCTCTCCTCCTCCTATACGATATGATTATAAGCGCCCTGTGGGTTTCAGTCTTCGGCGAGGTGAACCCCACCCCTTAAACGTACAGCATGTCCGAGTTGTGCTGCGACGCGACCCATCGCGAGCACTAGGCTATTACATTCTTACAGCGTTTCCGGAGGCTCCATGACAGAACAGTTTCCATGCCTTGAGCAGTTTCTTGGGAACTATTTTCATCAAGATTGGGACTTACTAGGGTCCGATACTCAAGCTGTTATCAGCGTCTATGTTAGTGACGTAGGTCAGGAGTTGGTGGATGAATGTGTGAAGGAAATTGAGCGTTTGCTCGCTCTACAACTTACAGATGAGCAGCTAGGCGAAGTCCTTTTAAATGATTTTGGTTGCTCTTATGACCCCACGCCTGATGGTATAACTTATTCTGAATGGCTTCACTTTATAAGTGATAGTTTGCGCAAAACTGTATGACCTCTGACTCCCCTATCGAATGCACCGTCCACTGGCGCGCCGACGGGCGCGAAGGCCAGCGCGATCTGCTACTGCGGGATCGCCCGGTGAGCCAACTGATCGCTGGGTTAGTCGAGCGACTCGGGCTGCGCAAGCAGGTTGAAGGCCCGACGCAGAGCGTGGCGGGTCTGCGCCTATCACCTAACGGGCCCTCGTTCTCCAGCGAGATCACTCTCAGTCAGGCAGGGGTGCGTGATGGTAGCCATGTCTGGCTGGTACTCACTCCAACCTTCCTTCCGGTCACTGTCCATTGGACTACGGGGGAGCGAAGGGGCGAGTATGCAGCTCTGCTCCCGGCGTCCCAACCGATGGGCGCGCATATCGCGACCATAGTCGATGCGCTAGGGCTACGAGAACTCGTCGACGGGCCGGTGCAGGCGGTAGCAACTTTCCACCCTGCACCAGACGAGCCCTCATGGGATGCGACATCTTCGCTGCTCGACCTGGATGTCCGTATTGGCGCCTCGATCTGGCTTAGGCTCACGCCGCGCTTCATGCCAGTGGTGCTCCACTGGGCCGAGGATGGCCAGGAGCTCCAGAGAACCCATTACCTTGCGCTCGACAAGCCCATCAGCGCCCACCTTGCCGAGTTGAGCGCGCGTCTCGTCGCCGAAGACCAGGTGGGTGGAAGCACCAGGAGCGTGCCCTCGCTGCACGCCACCACAAGCAGCCCGCCCCTGCCCCTCGACCAGGCCCTTCCCGCGGCTGGTGTCCGGCACGATGATGCGCTCTGGTTTCGCCTCACCCCGACTTTCGTCCCGATCATGGTTCACTACCGCCGGGGTGACACCGCTGAGTCCCGCTCCGTGCTACTCCCATACACCCGCCCACTCGGTGACATGCGCAGCGACCTCGTTCGACAACTTGGGCTAGGTTCGGCTGGCCCCTTGCGTCTGCACCCGGCAGTTGACGCACCACCTTGGCCGCCTTCCACCACCTTCGCCGATCTGGGCATGCGCAATGGTGGCGAGGCTTGGCTTACGTTTGCGCCCACCCAGCGGACGACGCCGGCTAACCGCCTGCTGATGATGCTGGGCAGCGCTATTATCGCAATCATCCTGTTCTTCGTTATTAAGGCAGTGCTGCCCAATGATCCACCCGTAGTTGCGGGGGTGCCAACAGTCACCCCTGCGCCACCAACGGCTACCCCTGTCCCACCAACGGCCACCCCCGCCCCGCCGACGGCCACCCCTCTTCCTGCCCAAGACCCCGATGTGATCGCCGGGCAGGCGGCCCTTGACGCGCAGAGTTGGGCCGCGGCCACCGCTGCTTTCGAGCGAGCACTAGTGCGCTATCCGGACGAACCAATCGTGCGTGAGGGTATGGCTGCGAGCTATGTTGGGCAGGGCCGCAGGCTCCTTAAAGACCCGGCTAACCCGGCGGCCTCACTCGCCACCCTGCGCCACACCTTTGAATTCTCTCCAACTCATGGGTACGCACAGGCGCTTGAGCGGCGCCTCGTCCTCTATCTTGAGGCGGAAAACTACATGCAGCAGGAGGACTGGACGCCTGCTATCACCAGCCTCGAACGGCTCCGCGCCCTCCAATCGGATTTTCTCGACGCACCTCAACGCCTTTATGATTCCTATATGGCCCTGTCTACGGAACATAAGCGCCGAAATCAGATCGACGCGGTTAAGGAGACCTGCCAGCAGGCACTGACTATCACTGAGGTCGACACACGTGAGGCCCAGCAGTGCTTACAGGATCCCTTCCCAAAGCTGCGGTTTGTGAACGATGGCCCGATTAATAACAGCGCCTGCCTCGGCATCAGAATCGAAGGGGTTGATGCCACCTCCTGGAGGGCGTCGATCAATGGCAGAGGCCAGTCTGCTCCCTTCACGCCCGCTGGCGAGGCGATAATCTGTAACCTGCCCCGGGGCGGCACGGTTATCTTTTCAATCCAGGATGGCCAGGGCGAGCCGGTGCCTGGCGGCTCCGGCATCCCGGCGGTGACGGGCGTACAGATGCTTGCTACCTGGCCATAGACGAGGGCCATCGTGATACAGGATCAGGCGCCTATTGGGCCCATCAATCGTGCGCAGCAACACCAGGCGACGTCGTTCAACCGCCCACCACGCACCCGTCCGCAGCTACCGACCGATATAGTAAGCCTTCCTGTTTTGCCCTCCCAGGGTCGCCAGGGGAGCGGCTGGAGAGTACTCTCCTCGCTGCTGACCTCCGGCGCCCTGATCGGCGCATCCGTCCTGGTGAATCGGAGCAGCCAGGCCTCGCCGCTCTACCTGATCCCGATGATCGCGGGCGCGGCGATGTTCCTGCTGCTCTCGGTGGTACAGCTTGTCTACGACTACTGGCGCCGCTGGCGTAACGGGCGTGCGTACGCGGCTGATCTGCGGGCGACGACGCTGCGCCTGATCCAGCTGTACACCGACCAGCAGGTGGTGTCCGCGATCCTCCATCCCGAGCTGTCTGCCAGCGCGGCTGCTGCCCATACCATGCGCTGCGACGGAGAGCAAGCTGATCTCGTCGCCCGCTTTCTACCCGCAAGCCCGCTTCAGCGGCTCCTGCGACGCCGGCCAACCGCAGCCACCCTTGGCCTGCAGACGTTTCACGAGCGCGCTCAAACCTCACCTGGCTACGCCGCGTTGCTCGAGCTTGCAGGCTGTGATCCCGCAGCCGGTAGGTCGAGCCCGCCGCATTCCAGGCTCTGGGAGCGACGGCCGACAGACCCCGACTTTCTCACGCTCAGGCTTGGGATCGGTGAGCAGCCAGCCACCTTCCGCGTCGAGATGCCACCCGCCAGCGAGCAACTCGGCCGCCCGGCTGAGCTGGTGCAGCGCTTCGCACGTGTGCGTCACGTGCCGCAGACGTTCGCGCTGCCGGCGGCAGGCTCCCTCGGTATTACCGGGCCCCGCGAGCTAAGCGTCCCTCTGGCACACGCGCTGCTCTGGCAGGCAGCCGTCCACCACGCGCCGTCAGAGTTGCGTCTCGCCGCCATTTACCGGCCTGAGCGCCAGGCATCTTGGGCCTGGCTGCGCTGGCTGCCCCACACCCTGCCGCTCAACGGCGACCGACGGCGGCGTCTGCTTGCTGTGCGCGAGTCCCAGGTTGAAGGGTTGCTAATCGCACTTCTGGACGAGCTCGGCCGTAGGCGTGACCAAAGCGATTCTGAGGGTCGGCCGCCACACATACTCCTGCTGGTGGATGACAAGCAGGTCCAGCAGCACAGCCTCTTTAAGGAGATCTTGCGGCAGGGCCAGAGCTTCGGGATCAACTGTATCGTGTTAGCTGAGCATTGGGAGCAGCTCCCAGGTGACTGCGGTGCCATGGCCAGGGTTACGGCAGAGGGAGTCGCCTCGGTTGCGCTGAGGGGCGGGGAGTGGTCAGCGCCGTTCGCCCCAACGCGGGCTGAGCCTGGCCGGAGCGAAATGCTTAGCCGCGCCTTGACCCCGCTCGTACTAAGCGAGATGGGCGGCAGCCGTGAGATCCCGCGCAATGTGCGCCTGCTTGAACTACTGCGGGACCGTCCGAATAGCGAGTTCGACCCGGGTCGCCTCTGGCAGCGCCCCCTCCCCGAGGCCTGGCATCCGAATGTGCCAATTGGGCGGGGGGAGGGCGGTGAGCTAGTAACGCTTGATTTGCGTCAGTTCTATGATGGTCCCCACGGCATCATCGCCGGTAAGACCGGGGCGGGTAAGAGCGAACTACTCCAGGCAATCATCGCTGCTCTCGCAGCCATCCACGCTCCCGACCGGGCTCAGTTTCTCCTCATCGACTTCAAGGGCGGCGCGGCTCTGCGCGACTTTGCCGACCTGCCGCACACCGTCGGTCTCGTCACCGACCTCCAAGATAGTCGGCTGGCTGAGCGAGCGATTACCGCGATGCGGAGCGAGCTCCGACGGCGGAAAGATCTGCTTGCCGAGCGCAAGGCAAAGGACATCCTTGACTACCGTGCGCTGCAACCCACACCCCCACCACTCGCCAACCTCCTTATCGTGATCGACGAGTTCGATACCATGGTGAAGGAGCAGCCCGGCTTTGTGACTGAGCTGATCACGGTCGTAAAGCAAGGCCGCTCGCTTGGGGTGCATTTGCTGGTTGCCTCGCAGGAACCGTCAACTGCGGTCAAGGATGACATCAAGCGGCAACTCCAGTACTGGATCGCGCTACGTCTCGGCTCAGTACAGGACAGCCGGGAGATGCTTGAGCGCCCGGACGCGTTCTACCTCCCCTCTGACCTGCCGGGTCGAGCCTACAAGCGAGTCGGCACGCAGATCGTGCCCTTCCAGGCCCCGCGTATCAGCGGGCCGTACCAGCCGGTCGGCGATGATGAGCAGGATGATATTACCGAGCGCGACGCAGCGACCGGTGAGGCCGTGCAGCAGCCGGGCAGGACACCGGGAGAAGTGAGACGTGATGGCCGGCCGTACACAGATCTGCGCTTTATGGTTGACGAGATTAGACAAGCGGCGACTGGATACGCGGCCCGGCCGATCTGGTGTGCGCCCTTGCCCAGCCGGCTAACCCTCACGCAGGAGGTGACCGCTGGAGCTACACTACTGCCGACTCCAGTAGTCCACGCCGTGCAGGCCCAGCGCTGGTGGAGCGAGCGGCCGCACCGCCCACTCGTTGTGCCGATCGGCCTGCTCGACCTGCCCCAGGAGAGTCGCCAAGAGATTGCTGAAGTCAATCTTAACAATGGGCACCTGCTCGTGATCGGTGCGCCTGGTAGTGGCAAAACGATGTTGTTGCGCACGATCCTCATGAGTGTCGCTGCCACGCACAGCCCTGCAGACATCTGGTGCTATGTCGTTGATGCCGGCGGTCAGGGACTAAGCGCCTTTCGAAAGATGCCCCATGTTGGTGGGCTGGTGCAGGTGCGCGAGGTGGACCAGGTTCGCCGGATCATTTGGATGGTGCAGCGGGCTCTCGAGACCCGGGAGCAGGCCCAGCGCGGACTTGAGCAATCAGGTCTCGGGCACCGTGATTTGAGAGACGGCGGACGCTCCCCGGCAATCCTCCTGATCATCGACAAATTTGTCATTTTCCGCGAGGAGTACGAGGGAGCAGGGCTCATTGATGAACTGATCGCCCTTGCGGCGCAAGGGCGTGCATACGGCATTCACTTAATCCTAACTGCCGACCGTCCCGGTGATGTGCCTTCCAAACTTCAGGGGCTCTTCGACAACCGACTTCTGTTACGCCTAAGTGATGAAAGCGATGCACTTGGCCTGATGGGTAAACGTACCGCGGCGCAGATCCCGTCTGACCAGCCAGGCAGAGGCTACCAGCTTGCGGCTGAGCAGGGCTGGAGCGAATTTCAGATCGCCCTGCCCTACGTTGAAACCACCGGTGCGGAGATGAGCGCAGAGGCCGTTGATAATCTGCTCGACGGCGAAATTATCGCCAATCTGCGGGAGTGGATGGAGTACGCCGCCACGGCGTGGAATGGCTTACCAAAGGCGGGGGAGTCGGGCCCACCACCGATTCGCCTTCTCCCCGAGCAGGTCAGCTTTGCCACATTGTGGCAGCAGGCTTTGACAAGCAATAATGAGGGACGTCTACCGACTAACGGCGACCTCGATGTGCTTGTGGGGCTTGAGGCGCAAACCCTCGGCCTCGCCCGATTAACGCTTAAAGAGACAACTCCGACGGCGCTCGTCGTCGGCAATTATCAGGCTGGAAAAACGATAGCCCTACGCACAATGCTGCGCTCGCTTGCACTGCAATACAGCCCCGACGAGTTGCGACTCGTGCTGATAGACCCCCGGCGGAGTAGTTTTCGTGATCTATCTGTCGGACCGCATCAGCCGCTCTATATTACGACCGAAGCCCACCTTGCTCAGGTAGCCGAGCAGCTGGAGCAGGCATTGGAGGACACCTCCCCCCAGCAGCGCTGGGTTGTGTGCATCGATGATTACGATGTCTGCCAAAGTCAGTTCACAACGCAATTCCAAAAGCCGTTCTCGGGGCAAAAGACGTTCATGGTGGTGCTGGAGAAGCTAGTAAGTCTGGGGCGTGAGCGCGGCTTTATGCTGCTTGTTGCGGCCAACACCTCCAGTCCGACACAGCTCCTGGGCCAGTTGAGTGCAGCTCGCAATGGCTTGATTCTCCAGCCTCACAACTTTCCCCCGGCTACAAGCCTTTTAGGTATTCGCTTACCGATCCTATTGAACGGCAGACACGTTAACCCAGGGCGTGGGCTGTTGATCAGTAACAACCTTCAACAATGGGTGCAGGTTGCCACTGATAAAGAGTAAGGTGGGTCTTGTACGATCATTTATAGCCTAGTTCAACACACTGGGTGTTCGCCACTCTCGCCCTTCTGCAATGGAATGGCGGCTGGCTACGACGCTCTCGTCAACCGCGACTGCCTCGTCGACGATCTGGCGGCCGTCGACCTCGCGCTGCTCTTCGCGGTGATGCGGCTGGAGCTCGTGCAGTATGTCACCGTCGAAGTCTGGCGGCGCATCATGCCCGACTCTGAGGCAAGGGGGTGATTTTGGCGCCGACATATCTACCGCACACGGACGAGGCTCACCCAGCAGCTGTAGGCGGAGCGGCCGAACCTCCCGCCGGGCAGGTATAGGAGTGTCAAAGCCCCTAGCTCAGTGATCGTGTCAGGGGCCCTCCCACACCGATAGCTCGTGGACCACCACCGCGGCTGGCTCCGCTAGACCCTCGCCAGCATAGCCAACTACGCCAATCCCGCCACCACCATACTTGTTCACAATCCTCCCCACAGGGACGCCGTTGAGCCAGAACTCGGTGAACTCGGGCGTACGGACGAGCAGCAGGTAGTTGTCCGAGCCGGGGGGCTGGAGCGTCGCCGAGGGCTCGCTCAGGCTCAGCTCCTCAATCCCCTGATAATGTCTCAGAGTGTGGTGTAAATCTGAGGGCCATTTGACAAGAACGGCCACCTGGTGCTTTCGTGAGGTTGCTACAGACACACGAAAGGAGACACCAGATGGCCGCCCCCACGGTAGCACTGCTTGAGGAGCTGCGCAAGCTCGCCCTGGAGCTCGACCCCGCCTTCCTGCGTGAAGCCCTCAGCCGCGTGCTCCATGACCTGATGGAGTTCGAAGTGCAGCAGCAGATCGGCGCCAAGCGCCATGAGCGGTACCGTCAGCGGCCCGCACGATGGTGCGGCCACAGACCATTGTACCGGACGCGCAGCCGCACGTCAGGTCTACACCCGCGAGCCAGGCAAGGTGAGCACCCCATCCGGTCGTTGTCCTCTGCGCTGTGAGGCGGTATCATGCGAGCAGTGGTGGGCGCGCTGAGGCTGTGCTGTCTCTGCTCCCGAGGAGGTTCGCGATGGTCGTCGATATCGAGGTGACCCGGAGGCCGGACGGCCGCTTCGTCGCCCGCGCGCTCCATATCCCCGGCGTCGTCGTCGAGGCGCCCTCGCGTGACGCCGCCCTGGAGCAGATGCGCGACGCCCTCGTCGCCCGCCAGCGTGACGGCGTGGAGATTGTGCGCCTCGACCTGGGCGAGCTGCCTGGCGAGCCTGTGACCGCGTGGCTGCCGCTCTCGGGTGCCTTCCACGACGACGAACTCTACCGGGAGATGCTGGCTGAAGTCGAGCAGAACCGGCGCGAGCTCGACCAGGATCCGCAGCGTAGTCTCTCTGTTCGACATTGATCGCATACGCTGCCCCGACCGTTACTGCCCCGTTCGACCCCTCACAGCTCCACGTGCCCCCGCTCGCCGTCGTTGACCGGCACCAGCCGCGCCTCCGTGGGCGGTGACACGCTAGCGGCCGCGGTAGCAATCAGCTTGTTGGCCGCGCTCATCCGCCGGCCGCTTGTGCCGAAAACCAGCCGCTTGGCGGTGGTGAGTTGGTCACCGTTCACGGCTGCGGCGAGATGGCCTGCGCCGAGCAGCAGCCCAAACGCCTCGGCCGCCCCGGCCAGCTTCGCGTCCGCCTTGATCCGCTCGATCTGCTCCGGAGTGTAAACCATTGCGCCTAGCGCCACCGGCGGCGCGATGGTTTCCGCGGGGCTTTCCATCTCCATTTCCGCTTCCGTTTCCTCGCGGGAAACGAGAATCTTGGGATGCTCCCCTTCGCCTTTCTCACCATAAGAAGCGCCAGCCTGAGCGGAAGAGTTAACAGGCGGGCAACGCCAGATCGCCCACCCGCTCACCGACAGCAGGAGCCGGCCGAGCAGGACTAGCCCGAAAGCGCCCAGCACGGCGACGATCACGATCGCGCCGAACAGCTCGTCCGGGGTGTCTGGTAGCCAACTCATAGTTGTTCCTATCGCGGGTGCGTATGCCGCCCACTGAATTAGCCCAGGCTTCTGCTCGACCCCTGCTATGCTACAATGAGCTCGTCGAGTAACCGCTCTCAAGAGTACGCTGGCACAAGGAAAATCCATGACGACGACGCTTGAAGCGGCATTTGCCGAAGTCGCAAAACTCCCCCCCGACCAGCAAGATGCCTTCGCTGCCTGGATTCTGGCCGAGCTTGCGGCAGACGCACGCTGGAATGCGCTGCTCGATGCGACACCAGATCGATTGGACGCCCTTGCGGACGAAGCGCTCGCAGAGTTTCGCAGTGGTCGAACGCAGCCCCTTGACCCCGAGGCGCTGTGAAGTCACGGACAACCGAGCGATTTCGCCGAGCATTTGCTGATCTTCCCGCAAATATCCAACAGCAGGCCCGCGAAGCATACCGCCTCTTCCAGGCGAACCCCCAGCATCCCGGCCTCCGCTTTCGTCAGGTTCACCCGACGCGACCAATCTATTCGGCCCGAGTCAATCGAGACTACCGCGCACTCGGCGTCCGCGACGGCGAGGTAATTGTCTGGTTTTGGATTGGCGATCACGATGCGTATGAGCGTCTGCTTGGACGGGCGTAACCCACGCCAGAGCGGCAGCTGTCCCCGGCCCTCCCCTACGCCGTCAGCGTCTGCTCGGGGAAGATATCGATGAGCAGCGCGGCCAGGGCGATGAGGACGCCGGCGAGGTAAGGCGCGTTCGCGGTGGGCACCTGCCAGCCGGCGAGCAGCGCCACGCCCCACGGGTGGACGAGCTGCCAATAACCACCGGCGGTGAGCGCCGAGGAGACGAGCACGGCGGCGAGGTACTGCCAGGCCCGCCAGCCCCGCTCGGCGTAGATCCACTGGACGTAGGTGAGCACCCCTTGGAGCGCCAGCGCCGCGCCGGCGAGCCACAGGTTGGGCCGCCAAGCCACCCAGGCGCTCATCCCCCCGCCCCCCAACAACACCGAGCCGACGAACGAGATGATCAGCAGCAGCCAGGCGACGAACTGCTCGAAGCCGGTCTGCTGGCGGGCGAGGCGCTTGCGCGAGAATAGCGCGGCCCTGCGCGGCCGCTCGTCGTCGCGCTCCGGCTGCTCCTCGCGGGCCTTCACCGCCATCGGCGCATCTCCAGTGACAGCGCGGCGCCGCTGTTTGCACCGGGGAAAGCGGGGCGCGGGGCACAGCGCAGCGGTTCGATTGGGAAACCCATCGAATATCCCTTCCCAGTCTGGTACACTAGGGGCGGCGTGCGGCAACTGTTGACGCGGCTGTCGTGTGCCACCCTACGCCCTGCAAGCGGTGATCGGTTCCTAGGCCAGTGCCGTTTGCAGGGCGCGCCTATCCTCTTCCAATAGGTCTGATACTTTCACCCTCAGCGCCTGAGCGACGCGGTACAACGTCATCACACCGATACTGCGCTCTCCGCGCGTCGCGCCCCCGACCTCTCCCCTCCACAGCCGGTAGGCCGTGTCATACGAGACGCCAGTACGGCGCGATAGCTCGGCGGCGTCAGGGATACCGGCTGCCTCAGCCACCTCCTTGACCTTCAACCGAAGCATGGCGAGCTCCTGTCAGCGGAAACGACAGCCCGATTGTACGACTAGCCATTACGGTTTGTCAATACGCCTAAGCTTGACAATTCTGCTTAGGCGTAATATAGTGACGCCTGTCCCTTGTACTACCACTTCACCAGAAGGGCCAACAAGCGCGAAGTTGAGCCTGTCCTCAGCAAACTCTAATGTTCGACTTTTCGCTGTTTTGTAAAGGTTATCACTCGTCCACAATGTCCGCCACAGTCCACCCGTGTCTACCACTGTCCACCAAAAGCTCTTCCACAAGGGTGGTGATAGGAGGTGAAATAGGCCATACTGGACAATCCTGGGGGACAAAGAGGGGGCTTGTTTGTATAAGATTTCGTGCTATGCTGGCTGACACCTGACGAGCCGATCCGGCCGTCACCATAGAGCCCCGGGCCGACACCGGTCAGCTCGTCAGCCGCCCCGCACGGGGCGGCCCGCCAGGTCAGCGGGTTACAGCAGATCAGCAAGAACCCCCGCGAGTATGTCGGACTCGCCGGGGGTTCTGTGCGTCGCATCGACGGCCTCACGGCCGCCGGCGCAGGGCAAAAAGAGAGGCCGCCGCCGGATGAAGCCCGGCAACGGCCACTCAGATCGAAGTGCAAAGCTATGATAGCAGCAAGGAGATCGAAGTGCAAGCCCTACCCAAGCGCGGCAGCACGCCGCAAACCCCGCCCCTCCCCGTAGCCCCGGCCGCCCCCCGCGTCACGAGCTCTCGACCAAGCGGCGCCAGCGCGCTAATCGCCGCTTACCCGCCCACGTCGCACGAGGAGGTGAACGTATGAGCCGTATGTCGCGCTTCCTTAGCAAAATCCCCCCGCAGCCCGAGCCCGCCGAGCCCCAGCCCGCCCCCGCGCTCGACGCGCCCCGCCAGCAGGCCAGCGTGAAGAAGGTCGCCGCGCTCCTCGACTACAGCGATCGCTATGTGCGCGAGCTTTGCACCCGCGGCGATCTGGAGACGAACGGCCGCCGCGGCCGCGGCTTCCGCATCTTCCTCGACAGCGTCGTGGCCTACCAGCGGCGCAACCGGAAGGCGGGCTGATGGCACCCCGGCGCAAGGAAAAGACGAACCGGCGGCCCAAGGGCAGCGGCTCGGTGTTCGAGGCGCCCAAGGGCTCCGGCCGCTGGTACGCCCGCCCGCCCTACAAGGCCGGCGAGCCCATGCCCGAGAAGACGCCGGTGCCCGACAAGAACGCCGGCGAGGCCCTGCTGGCGAAGTGGCGCCGCGACCGCGAGGACAAGATCAAGGGCGGCGGGGGCCGCACCATGAACGACTGGCTCGACTACTGGCTCGCCGTGCTGCCCACCACGGGGCGCAAGAAGTCGCCGCGCACCCTCAAGCGCTACCGGGAGACCGTCGAGCGCCACATCAAGCCCTTCCTCGGCGAGAAGCTGCTCGACGAGCTGGAGCCCAGCGACGTGCGCCTCTGGCTCACCAAGCTCCAGGCGCTCCGCACCCCCCGCAACAAGGCGGGCACGCTCCTCAAGCCGCTGGCCGTCGAGACCATCCGCGGCATCTACGCCCGGCTGCGCCAGGCGCTCAACCTGGCCGTCATCGACCGGCGCATCCGCTTTAACCCCTGCGATGGCGTCGACCCGCCCGAGGCCGACAGCGAGCCCGCCGGCACGGCGCTCACCAGCGAGCAGTCTAGCAGCCTCCTCATCGCCGCGCGCGGCCACTGGTACGAGGCCCTGTTCTTCGTGGCCCTCGCCACCGGCATGCGCGAGGGTGAGCTGCGCGGCCTGCGCCGCAGCAACGTCGTGCTGGACGGCCCCAAGCCCGTGATCCGCGTGCGCGAGCAGCTCCAGGACGTCGACGGCGAGCTCCAGTTCACCCCGCCGAAGTCGAAGCGATCCAAGCGCGACATCCCGCTCGACGCCGCCACCGTGGCCGTGCTGCGCGAGCACCTGGCCCGTGTCGACCTCCAGCGCGACGACCCGGACGCGCAGTGGCCCCGCCCCGACTTCTGGAACCTCGTGTTCCCGACAAGCGTCGGCACGCCGTTTGGCCCCAGCAACCTGATCCGCAACCTGCGCGCCACGCTCCGGCGGGCGGGCTGGCCCGTAGGGCAGGCCGAGACGCTGCGCTTCCACGACCTGCGCCACACCGCCGGCTCGCTGATGCTGGCCGGCGGGGCCAAGCTTTCCGACGTGTCGCGGCTGCTCGGCCACAGCTCGATCGCCGTGACCGACCGGATCTACTCGCACTCCTACGAGGACGCCCAGCGCGAGGCGGTGGCCGGCGTCACCGCCCAGCTTCGCCAGATCGGGGGCGCATGATGGTGCGTAAAGTCCAAAATAGAGTCTCAGGGGCACAAACGAACGCGGCCCCGCGAGGCGGGAACCGCGCCCTGCCCAATGTCAGAAAGAAGTATCTCGATTGTCAGAAAGTAGTATCACGATCACCGTGAGGCATTGCAAAGCCAAGAAAAGGCGCCGTCAAACATTATTGCCGGGTTTATGCTGTGTTGTCTGATTGACGCAAAACTATAGAGATCTTCGGCATCGGGAAGAGTGAAGGGAATGGCTGAGGAGCGCATAATCGCAAAGTGACACTTCTAGATATTCAGCGTCTTCGTCATCCTGGGTTTCCGGCAAGGGAGGCTGAACTGTCAACGGACAGACGAATAGGCCAAGAAAGGCTTTACACTAATCTTATGCACTGATCCGGGCATAGCAAGGGGTAAAGACACCACAACACGACACGCTCGAATAGCCGATTCACAATGGTGTGAATCGGCTATCAAGTCAATGCGGGGAACCCGCATCCTAAAGACGCTGTGTAGTCAGGAGATTTGTTTCAGCTCTACCTTGTACTAAAGAGACTTCGAATGCCCTCTGGCGCGCTGATGCCACTGCAACACGGCGGGGTGGATCGGTGCGGCAGCGGCGCTCATTTTCTTCCACTGCCCTCTGGCGCGCTGATGCCACTGCAACTGGCTGCAGGAGCCCTACACCGAGCACGTCCCCGTCCTTCCACTGCCCTCTGGCGCGCTGATGCCACTGCAACGCCGCGGTTCCGCCTGGCCGAGTGGCTCAAAGACCACTTCCACTGCCCTCTGGCGCGCTGATGCCACTGCAACTCGCCCTCGATGAGCGGCGACGGCTCCTCGGCGTCGATCTTCCACTGCCCTCTGGCGCGCTGATGCCACTGCAACCTCTTCCGACACACGGTCTGCGTCGGCAGCATGGCCGCTTCCACTGCCCTCTGGCGCGCTGATGCCACTGCAACCACGAAGTCGGAGGGGTTGTGCCGCACGACGAACTGGCTTCCACTGCCCTCTGGCGCGCTGATGCCACTGCAACCCTAGATCTCCATGGCTTTCTAAAGCCATGAAGCACAGGATTTCCTGGCAAATTTCTCGCAACTCGATTTTTGCCCAAAAAGAGGCCCGAGTTGCGAAAACGGTATCAGCGTGCACACCGCGCAGCCGACGGAAGCGCGTTGGGCAACTCTTCGACTCGCGGATCGCGGCGCGATGCGGGAGCCGCAACCACCGGAAGTAGGGTTGACCTACCCGAAAGCAGGCTCCCCTATCATAGCGGGTTCTGAGGGGTCATGCAACGATTACGCACGACCAACCACTTAGACTTCTTCGCGCACTCAGGAGAGTGCCTGGCCGACGACCAGGATATCGCGTTTCACGCTGGGAAACACCGTGGGTGTGGCCAAGCGCACTGCGTAGAAGCGCGCAGGATCTCAGGTTTCTCAGCTTAGCCAGCCTCTATCTCCGTATCAGCATTGGCCGCACCTCGCTCTCGGAGGTGACGCAGTGTCTCTTGAGCGACAGCTATTGCGGTGTTGTGGCGAGCGGACTTCCGCCCCCCCGAGCAGCTTGGGCAAGCGAAATAATACTCCTTCACCATCTCCTGACGCCTCGGCCGCCACACAAATCGACATGTCGAGCATTCTATCGTTTGTGACATCCCGCTTACGGTCTGTAAGCTGTCACACTCTGGACACGTTGCTCGTTTCTCTACCCGTATGCCGCTGGCGCCTTTGGAGAGCCGCACACCGCATGCTGCGCAGTCACGAGATGGGGAGATGTTTGACACCAGCACGGGCGCAGGCAGTCCTTTGAGGCGAGCCTTGTAGTTGGTGACGGCCACGATCTTTTTCGATGGTCGCTGAAAGATCGCACGATTACGCTCACGGGAGAGCTCGGTGCGCGACTTACGGTAGCTTGTATCTTCAATACCTATGATTGACGCCCCCGCTTGGCTGACAATAGCGTTTGCCATCTCAAAGGCGGAGTTATCACTCCTCGGGGCTCCGGTGGCCGGCTCAGCATGGGCCGGAATAAGAACATCGCCCACCAACTCCTCGCCGTTGGGCTTACACAGCGGCTGACCATCGAGACCAACTACTGCGTAGCTGTACCCCTCCTGATGTTCGTGGATGCCAATCACACGCAGTTCTGGCTCAGGACGCTCAGGCTCAGGAAAAGTTATCGTGATTTGGACAAAAGCCTCAAGCTTGTCGTGCCTATCCGGACGTAGGATCAGCCTGGCGGTAGTAAATACAGGTGCGACAGTAAGACTTGCTTCACGAGCATCTTCCTCATCCATACCTTCTAGAAGCCCAGCCTCAAACAGCTCTGTCTGAAACTTGCGCTGGTTCTCGATCAACTGCTTCAGCAGCGGGGCGCGCTTTGTCAGGAAGCGATTACGCGCCGAGGCCTCACCCCACTCCAAAGGGTAAATCTCTAGGGCCGCACGAGGCGGCATTTGGAACCGATGTAGCGGAAAATTCGCATAGCGAAGCCGGTTCTCACGCTCCGAGCTTTCGGCCTGGGCTTTTCGCTGCTCGATCTCCTCCTGGCTTAACTGGTCCTCGTCACCGCGCAGTTTGGCAACAAAGACATACTCAAAGGTCTCTTCGTCGAAGAGCAGGGCGCAGTCGCGAAAGTTAGTCCCCTTTTTGGGCTTAATGGTACCAATGAAGGGGATCGGCTGGGGTGTCATCCTTCGTAGCCGCCCTGCCGCTCTCTCCAGCTGTTCCCGAGCCGCAGCCTCTAGCGCTTCATTACGATACTTCTCAATGTCGCCTTGCCGGTCGAGATTTGGGCGAAACCAGTTCAGGCTCGTCCTAAAACCAGCTATCGCCTGATCTTGTGTCCCCAGTTCGGGATCTACGAGTGCGATCGAGGGAAACTGTGGCGGCTTCTCGTGAAGGAAGATTAAGAACGCTTCCTCCAGCGTATCGAGTCCTTCGGATGCAGCGACGGTTTCCGTAAGCACTTCTTGCAGATCAGAAAGCAGGGGCGTCTGATCACGCACGGCCCCTGCTTCGATCTGCTCCTTCAGTTCATCGCGCAGAGTTTTTAACTCACGAGAGTCGAGCAGCCCGAGCAGCACCGGCTCTGCGGAGTCAAACGGCTCAATCACGCGCTGGATCAGGCGACTCGCCTCTAGGGAAAGCTTACGGCGTCCGTTCCGCTTGTACGGATGGGAGGCAAATATTGCATCATCGGCCAGGCTTGGAGACTTTTCAAGCAGCTGATTCACGTACTTCAGGGTAAGCTCAAGTTCTTCTCGCGACAGCATCCGGCTGATAAGCCAGCGTGCCTCACGTCGACCAACTTCGGCCAGTGGGATACCCTTGTGGCGCCCAAAGGGAATAATTGTCGCAGCAGCCTGTTCATAACGCTCCGCCACTTGACGCCAGCCCTCGTAGAAGCGCTCAAGGGTCAAACCTTTGAGCACATCGGAAGCCTGCCTACGCCGGCCACCTCCTTCGGCCGATGGTGTCGGCTGATGGAACAGCTTCGCTATGCGCTGAACCCAGTTGATCATCATCGTCGCCGCGTTGCGGCAGGCGCCCGTACTGACTCGTGGCGAGAACCTTCTGTTCTCAGGCAAAGAACGAGCAAACTCACTGTAGAGTTTTTCCCCAAGCAGTGTAGAGCGCTTCGTCTCGCTACCGTTCACACTCAGTACAAGGGCTATCGCTCCATCTGCACGCGGATTACGATAGTCCTCTTTGTACTGCTCCAGCAGCTGAGACTTTAAGTTCGTGACGAAGCTAGCTGTTCTGATGATACGGCTACGCTTGAGCGTACTCGGCTTGCGCACTTTAAACTCGAAGGTCAACACAACCGGACGATAGGGAGCAGCAAATCGCCGCAGAATTTCTCGCTCGATCGTCTCGGGTGACGGCAGTGACCGCTGCTGCGCTCCGGTCTCTTGTTGCTTACTCATCGCTTTTCTTCCACCACTGCCTCAACTTCCTCGGCACAACATCGGCAGAAAACTACCCGGTCGCGACTCATCACACGGAGGCCCTGTCGTGGGCTCACCACGACCGACCTCCAGATAATGCCCTCGGCCTTCGCGATGCTGGGAACGCGCAGAGTCAGGCGCCCGCTGGAGTGAATCGCAGAAACGACACCGACCACTTGCTGCCGCGCCCTAATGGCGGCGCAGAGCATCCCCGGCCGAATCAGCAGCGCCTCTTTGTCATGCGACAGCGTAGGCACCGCGCCGACCGGAACGACCTGTGTGACAAAGCGGTTCTTGGCACGATAAAGCTGCAGACTTTGGTTAACTCGCACGAGCCGCTTGATGGACTGGCCGATGCGCACCTGGCTAGCACGGGGCAGGGTGCTGAGTGGGTAATTTCGGGCACTGAAGCGCTGCTTACGCGAACGCGACACCGGGTAGGCGACCACCGGCCCGGCGAATTGGCTGCTGTCAGCAGCATTGGGATGGAGCGCCGGGCTTTCGGCAGCGGGGAAACCGTTGCCCAAAACTAGGCCCACCCCGCGTAGCTCACTACGTAGGGCGCGCAGAGTGGCGTCAATGTAGGGCCAGCGCCGGCCACGCTCATCGCCGCGCAGGCTGTGGTGGAGCAGCAGGGGCATACCGGATTCCTCCGGCGTCCGATCGCTCTTGCGTCGATTGCAGGCTAGGCAGGCCAGGGCCAAGTTCTCCCAGGCGTCGCTACCGCCGCGGCTAATCGGCAGAAGGTGCTCAACCTGGATGTCGCCTACGGTGCTGCCGCAGAAGGCACAAACCGCTTTGGGGCGGCCTTGCTCGTCGCAGGCGCCATAGGCGCGTATCAGCCGCTCGCGCCGCGCCGCTGGTGACGGAGGTCGGCGCTCATGATGGATAATGTTGGGCCTGTCCAGCAGCAGGATGTGGCTAATCGGCACGAACCGACGCAGTGCGCCCAAGGTGCGCCCGATTGCCTGAGCGCGCCACTGGAAGAGGGGAGTGCTCATCGCTCGCCGAACCAGTCTTGTGTTGCGTCGCCGGTTATGCAGCAGCGCCGAACCCCACATGGAGCGGGCCAAGCTCGGGCGGCGAAGCTTAAACGGCCGCCCTTGCCGCTCCAGAGCGTGGTAGCGCTGGCGGGCACGGCGTCGACGACGGTGACCAGCGCGACGTCGCAACCGGCGGGGCAGGTCGGTGCGCAAATCGACGATGATGTGCGCGAGGGGTTGAGTGCCCTGCTGACCCTCAGCCACCAGGAACAATTCGGCGGTTCGCAAGTGCAGTCGCAACGCCGCGGCGACCGGCCGCAACACTGGCTGCTCGACTCGTCGCGAGAGCTGGATCAGAGTAAATGCGGAGTGGGCCAGGCGCTGGGCCTTCCCCTCGCGGAGGAGCTTACGTGCGTAGGCAGCTGACATCGGCATCAACGGCGTGCCCCCGGCGTCTACCACGAAGACCGGGCCAGACATGGGCGCTCCTTGGGCTGCAAGGGCGGTCTGGCCTCGGAAAGAGGCGTGCTCTCCACAAGGGAGGTCTGGTTAATGCGTCGCTTGGGAGGTTGAGATGCTACAATAGGCGGCGCAAGCCGAGGCGAGGGAAACCTTCCATCCGCGGACTGGGGAGTCGACCGAATGGAAGGTTCCTGCCTCAACCTGCCGCATGTAACCGGCACAAACAATTATAGGGCGCGCATGTCTGTTCTGTCAAGCGACTCCCCATGCGGGAGTCTATGCCCTGGAGCTTCGGCCAGAAGCTACGGTACCTGCGCACGCGCAACGAGTTGACCCAGGCAGAGCTAGCCCGTCGCCTGGAGTTGGCCTCGCACGCGCATGTCAGCAATTTGGAGACAGGTCGCTTCGAGCCATCGCTAGAAGTGATAGTCGCTGTAGCTGAGCTCTTTGGGGTGCGGCTCGAGTATCTAATGCGCGAGGACGTATCAACCGAGGCATTGGTGGAGCAGCAGTATCAGCGAGCTGAGGGCGAAGCCGTAGATGCAGCGTTCTTTGGATCAAACCTCGCCCGGCTACGTGTTGAGAGAGGACTTACGCAGGCGCAACTCGCCGAACAGCTTGGTCTGTCAGCGCACGCCCACGTCAGCTTCTTGGAGAGCGGTAGGAAGCAACCATCAATTGAACTCGTTCTACGCGCTGCCGCTCGCTTCGGCGTAACTACCGACCAGCTCCTCAGCTCACCCGAATAGCGAACCCTATCTGAGAACATAAAGAAAGCCCCGGAAGGGGCTAACTCTCCAAGCGGAGGTAGAAGGCGCGTCTAGGACATGATTGCGTGCCGCGTATGCGAAGCGCTGTCAGCCACCGTTACCGATGGGTTTGCCTTGCCCCATTGCTGAAGCCGAGTGTCCTTGCAGCTACGCTTGGCCGGTTCGCGGCTGACGCCGACACCGCGCCTGGCTTTCTAGAGCGTCTACGCAATCGGAGCGCACGAGCGCGGTGCGCTGGTCCGGGTGGCGTGGCGGCTCCTCGCCGTCTCGCCACAGAGACGGGCTGACCGTGGTCTTGCTGCGGAGTATAGGAGGACGGGCGACGGGTGTCAATGAAGGGCGGGTAGATCGAGTAACTGCCCCAACAGCCCGTCTCTCTGGTTACAAGATCGCCAGGTGCTACCAAAAGCTGATCAGCAGATATTAACGGGGCAGACGTGCAGGTAGCTATCCAACGTGCTATACTTGCGCCAGCCAAACACAAAGCCCACCCTTGCCGCCAAGCTCAGAGTGGGCTGTGTGTTGCCTTTATTGCGCTGTGCCGTGCATTGTAGCACCCTGATGCCTCTCTGGCAAGGATGGCGCAGCGCCCTACTGAGCGCTCACCAATGACCCTGCCACCTCTCGGCCCCGACGAGATCTTCACCAGCCCTCAGCTCCCCGAGCCTGCCCGCGTCGTCCAGGTCATCCGCCAGGGTGCCCGCTGGCGCATCAAGGCGGTCGGCGTCGAGAGCAACCAGTTTTACGATCGCACCTTCTCCCCCGATGAGATCTCCGTCCGCCGCGTGACCTTCGGCGCCGATGGAGAGCGCTTTCGTCTCGCCGCGATGGCCGAGCGCATCTACGCCGCCGCCCAGTTCGACCCCCAGTTCGCTATTGGCCTCTCCCAGATCGACCCGCTGCCCCACCAGCTCGATGCGGTCTATAACCACCTGCTTCGCTCCCCGCGCATCCGCTTCCTGCTGGCCGATGACCCCGGCGCCGGCAAGACAATCATGGCCGGGCTGCTGCTCAAGGAGCTGGAGCACCGTGGGGCCGTCGAGCGCGTGCTGGTCGTCGCGCCAGCTAACCTGACCATGCAGTGGCAGGACGAGATGCGTGACCGCTTCAGCTCGGATTTCACCGTCATCCGGCGCGAGCAGCTTCAGGCGAACCCCGGCGCTGACATCTGGCGTCACCACCCACGCGCGATTATGTCTGTGGACTTCGCCAAGCGCGAGGAGGTGCGGGCCACCTTTGAGGGGGCCAAGTGGGATCTCGTGATCGTCGATGAGGCCCATAAGATGGCGGCCTATCAGTATGGCGAGAAGGTGGAGAAGACCCAGGCGTACCAGCTCGGCGAGGCGCTCAGCGAGCGCACTGACCACCTGCTCCTGATGACCGCCACGCCCCATCGCGGCAACCCTGACAACTTCCGCCTCCTGCTCGCTCTGCTCGACAAAGACCTCTTCCAGAGCAACCTCGACCTGTCCAACATCCTTCGTCAGTCAGGGATGCCGATCTTCCTGCGCCGGCTCAAGGAGCGCATGGTGCGCTTCGACAACACGCCCATCTTCCCGAAGCGCGATGTGGACACGGTGACGTATGAGCTGGAAGGCATCGAGAAAGACCTCTACGATGCGGTCACAGACTATGTGAGCAAGCGCTTCCAGCGGGCCGACCAGCTCACCGACGACCGTGCCCGGCGCAACGTCGGCCTGGCCCTGATGGTGCTCCAGCGTCGCCTCGCCTCCAGCCTGCGGGCCATCCGTAAGTCGCTGGGGCGCCGTGAGGAGCGTCTCAAGGAGAAGCTCCAGGCTATTCAAACGGGCTCGACAGCCCCTTCTTCCATTGCTGTGCTGTTCCCCGACGATGACTCGGGTGATGAGGAGGAGCGCTGGGAGCAGGAGGATCTGGCGCTCGGCATCACGCCTGCCCAGACCGCCCGCGAGTACGAGTTGGAGATCAAGGAGGTCAAGTACCTCCACGATCTGGCGTTGATGGCAGAGGAGGAGGCTGAGCGCACCGACTGCGAGCGCAAGCTGGCTGACCTCCGCCGTGTGCTGCGCGAGCGCCAGGTCGAGGGGAAGACGATCTGGGAGTCGGGCGAGAAGCTGCTGGTTTTCACCGAGAATCGGGACACCCTCGACTATCTGGTTGAGAAGTTCATGCGCTGGGGCTTCAAGGTCGCCCAGATTTACGGCGGCATGAAGCAGGAGGAGCGCCGCGCCGCGCAGGCGTACTTCAAGAAGGAAGACGGCGCCCAGATTATGGTTGCCACTGAGGCCGCCGGCGAGGGTATCAACCTCCAGTTCTGCCGCCTGATGGTCAACTACGACATCCCCTGGAACCCCAACCGGCTGGAGCAGCGCATGGGCCGCATCCACCGCTACGGCCAGGAGCACAGCGTCCAGATCTTCAACCTCGTCGCCGACAACACTCGTGAGGGCGATGTCCTGGCGGCCGTCCTGGAGAAGCTGGGCCAGATGCGCGAGGATCTCGGCAAGGAGAATGTTTACGACATCATTGGCGACCTGCTCTCCGCCGCTGAGCTAGCCGACCTCGTGCAGCGCGCCGTCAAGGAGCGCCAGTCGCTTGACGAAATCCGCGCCCAAGTCGCCAGCACCGTCGATGCGAACGAGCAGCGCCGGCAGATGCAGGCCGCTCTGGTCGATGCGCTCGCGTCCAACATGATGTCGCCGGACACGCTGGAGGAGATTCGTGAGCAGGTGCGGATCTCCAAGGAGCAGCGGCTCGTGCCGGAGTACGTCGAGCGCTTTGTCGTCACAGCATTCCGCGCGCTGGTGGCCGACAACAAGCTCCGGGCGACCATTCGACCCCGCGCAAGCGAGCCTGGCGTCTGGAGCATCGACTCGGTGCCGCACTTCCTCCGGCTGGCCGCCCCCGCCGGCTACACTATCAAGCCGGCGTATCCGCAGATCGTTTTTACCAAGGCGCTCACGGAGCAGTATGAGCGGGCGGAGTTTGTGGCGCCTGGCCATCCGCTCTTTGATGCCCTCCTGACCCTTGTGCGCGGCCAGTACAGCGCTCTGCTAACCGAGGGCGCCCAGTTCGCCGCTGCACCACTTGACCAGGGCCTGTTCTGGCTGCTAGAGGCTACGGCGAAGGACGGCACTGGCAATATCGCCGGCCAGAAGCTGGTCGGTGTCTACCAGCGCGCCGATGGCGCCCTGGAGGCACGCGACCCCCTGGCGTTGCTCGACTACGAACCCATCGCCGGCCCCGCCGAGGGCCAGGAGCCCAGAGCACTCCCTGAAGAGCTTCGCCCGCTGGCGTCCGATCAGCCCACGGTGCTGGACTGGGCCGAGACGGAGATTGTTGCCCCCTATCTGACGCGCCTGCTTGAGCAGCGTGAGCACGAGGCGAACGTCCGCGAGGAGTACCTCCAGCGCTCGCTGGATACGCTGATCGCCGACCAGACGGCCAAAATCATCGCCTATGCTGCCGACGAGAAGGCGCGCAAGCGCGATGCCGGCCAATACGACATCGGTCTGCGGACGCTGGAGCTGAACCGCGAGGAGTACGAGGCGCGGCTGAAGCGGCGGATGGAGGAGAGCGAGCGGATGCGCTCGGTCGGGGCTGATGCGCCCCAGATCGTTGGTGTCTGCGCCTTTGTCCCCGCGCCGGATGTGCTGGCTGAGGACGACGAGGGGGACAGCCCGGATGTCGAGGAGATCGCCGTCGAGCTGGCCAAGCAGTACGAGCGCGACCACAACCGCCAGCCGCAGAGTGTCGAGGCGGACGGTCTGGGCTTCGACCTGCGCTCGCGGGGCGCCACTGAGATCCGGTATATCGAGGTGAAGGGTCGGCGCGGCAGCGGTGGTGTCTCGCTGACCGCCAATGAGTGGATCAAGGCGGCCCGCTTCGGCGCCGAGTATTGGCTCTACGTCGTCCACGGCTGCGGTGGGGCAAACCCTCGCCTAACGGTTATCCGCGATCCAGCCGCGTGCCTGACGGTGAATGAGCAGGTCGTGACCGCCTCGCGCTTCCGAGTGAACGCGGGCGAGATCAGCCGGAATGGCACCGTCATCGACCCCGCCGACTCCCAGTAACGAAATCTTCGCCGGTGGCGTCCGAAAGGGCACCGGCACTGTCTATAAGGGCGCTCCTATGTCGTCGAACTCCAACGACCGCCGCATCATCGAAGTTGAGATGCCGCTGACGAAGATCTCCGAGCACAGCGCCCGTGAGAAGTCGATTCGGCACGGCCACCTCTCGACGCTCCACATCTGGTGGGCGCGGCGCCCCCTTGCCGCCTGCCGTGCGGCCATCTTTGCCGCCCTGGTGCCCCAGCCGGAAGACCCCAAAGAGGCGAAGAAGATGCAGAACTTCATCGCCAGTCTGGCCGACTGGGACAACAGCATCGACAACAATAGCCCCACCAGTGCCAAAGGTATTCATCACTACATCAAGGACGCCCGAGCCTACATCAAAAAAGCTTTCCCTGACCGGGCTCCCCGCGTACTCGACCCCTTCTCGGGTGGCGGTGCCATCCCCCTTGAGGCGATGCGCCTCGGCTGCGAAACCTACGCCTTCGACCTGAACCCGGTCGCCCACATCATCCAGCTTGCCACCCTGGTTTACCCGCAAAAGTATGCTCATCGCCCAGGCACGCACGGCGACAAGCCTGGTGCCACCTTAATTGGTGATGTGCAGCGGTGGAGCGCCTGGGTGCTGGACAGGGCGCGTGAGGAAGTCGGTAATCTCTACCCAAGGGACGATAGTGGCGCGAATGCTGTGGCCTATTTATGGGCACGGACAGTTTCATGCCCACGTCCTGACTGCGCCGTACCAGTGCCACTAATTCGACAAACTTGGCTCGCCAGGAAGCCGGGGCGTATGTCAGCCTACAAGATAGAGGCAAGCGGACCAGGAAGTGATATTCGGTACACAGTTATTGGTCCCGTTAAAAGTGCAAGTGACTTCGATTTTGATCCTAGCGTTGGTTCAACTCGTGGTGGCACAGCAGTTTGCCCGTGTTGTGGGACACCGCTTTCCGAAAACCATATTGTTAGTGAGGCACAGGCTGGTCGTATGAATGACCAGATGGTAGCTGTAGTATGGGAAAGTGAGAACGGGAAGCTTTATCGTTCAGTGCGGCCAGAAGAACGAAACGCATTTCAGGAGGCTAAAAAGCGATTACAGCAACTTGAAGAAAGCTACGATCCACTAAGTGGGGAACTGCCGCCAGTGCCTGACGAACAAATGCCGCCACAAGGAACCCTGGGCTTTAGGGTGCAGCGTTACGGTATTGATAACTGGGGCAAGTTATTTAATCCGCGTCAAGCACTTGTGCTTGCCACATTTAGCCGATGGGTGCGTGCGGCTAATGCAGAAATTACTCGCGAGGTCGCCGATGTTGAGTATGCGAAGGCAGTCTCAACCTATTTAGCATTAACTTTTGACCGCTTGATTAATCGTTGCTCTGTTGCCTGTACTTGGCACAATGGAGCAAAATATGAGTTGGTAAATCATGTATTTGCTCGCCAAGCCATTCCTATGGTATGGGACTATCCTGAAGTCAACCCTTTCAATGCATCATCGGGGGGGTGGGAAGGAGCGGAAGAGTGGATTACTCGTTATATCGAGTACGGAGCAGCAACTGCTAAGCAGCCTGCCGATGTGCGTCGTGGGTCGGCAACAAAGCTGCCTTTTGAAGATGGGTTCTTTGATGCTGTAATCACAGATCCACCTTACTATGACAACGTGCCCTACTCGGATCTCTCTGATTTCTTCTATGTTTGGTTGCGCCGAACAGTTGGCGATCTTTACCCTACTGTTTTAGGCACGCCACTAACACCGAAAGAGCAGGAAATTACCCAAGATCCTTCAAAGAACAAGAGCAAGGCAGACTTCGAGCGCATGTTGGGTAGCGCTTTTGCTGAAACAGCCCGCGTGCTACGGGAGGATGGCATCTGCGTTGTCGTCTATGCCCACAAAGCCATTTCTGCCTGGGAAACACTTGTTGCAGCACTGCTTAACGCTGGCCTGACCGTAGATGGTTCTTGGCCCTTTAGTACCGAGATGGCAAATCGGTTGCGAGGTCAAAATAGCGCTGCCCTTGCCTCCTCCATCTTTCTCGTCTGCCGAAAGCGCAAGGTCGATGCGGGTATCGGAATCGCAGGCGATGTGCGTACAGCGATTGAGGCAAACGTGCGCGAGCGGCTCGACCAATTCTGGGCTGCCGGCCTACGCGGCGCTGACTTCTTCATCTCGGCTATTGGCCCTGCTACCGCCGCTTTCTCGCGCTACGACAGCGTGCGTGACCTCCGCGGCAACGAGATCACAGTTAGCACCCTGCTGGAGTGGGTGCAGCAGACCGTCGCTGACTATGCTCTTAGCCGGGTGTTCTCCAGCACTACCCAAGAACAGGGTGACGCCGGTAAGGGCCTTGGCATTGTAGATGACGAGACACGCTTCTACGTGCTCTGGCGGTGGACATACGATCACGTAGTCAGTGTTGTTGGTGCTACCGGCGAGAACGGCAATGGATCAAAGAAGAAAACTGGGCCACTTCCGCAGCTCCCTGAAGCGGAAGTAGCAGGTGACGACGACGCGGAGGGCGCCGAGGCAGTAAGTGCTGGTGCGAAGGCGGACAAGAAGAAGAAAATTCCCTTCGGCGATGCTCACTTGATGGCAACGGCTCTCGGCGCTGACATTAACTCGCTCATCCACCGCTTCCAGATCCTTGAGGGAAAAAGCGATGTGTTGCTGCTCAGCGCCGCCGATCGGGCTGAGCGCATTGCTGACTTTGGTGAGCGGCGAGCCGATGGCTCACGACCGCCGCTCATTGATGTGCTCCACCGATGCGAGCTGCTCTGGTCGGCCAACATGAGCGACGAGCTAGCAGACTATCTCAGCGAGTTTGCCTCTGACGAGCGCGAGGCCTTGCGGCGCGTGGCCCAGGCGCTCATTGATGTTCTGCCCCGCGGCGACCTGGAGAAGCAGCGGCTAGAAGGCTTCTTATACAGCGGTGTGGCACAGCAGGGCAGCGATGGCACACCGCGTCCCGGCGCGACAGTTCAGCAGGGCCTTGGGGACGAGTTTGGCACGTCGGGCAAGGTCATCCGCGACAAGCGCAAGGGCTACGGACGGCGCTAAAGGATGTAACTTCAAATGACAAATCCCACCCACATAGCCGCTCTCGCAGACGAATTGCGCAAGCTTGTGCCGATAGAGTTGCACGAACAAGTCTCAAAGCTTTTACACCTCCTATCAAATAAAGGCTTGCAAAGTTTATCAACTAATGAGAACACACAATTGCAGCAACTAGTCGCTTCCCTGGCTGGTGTGGAAGTGTCTAATTCGAATGCTGTCATATCATTTGGCACAGGGAGTCAAGTCGGCGACATCACAATACGCGATGTAGCAGGGAGGGACGTATACAACATTACGGTACAAATTTCTTCCGATCCACAACCAAAGCTTTTAGCGCCGCAGCTTCGCCCTGTGGTGCGAGACTTTGTAGGGCGTGAAGACGAAATAAGACAGGTGGTTTCTTTTTTCGGTTCAGATGAGACGACCAATACTGTTCCAGTCTTTATTATTCGAGGCTTGGGGGGCTTAGGTAAGACTGAATTAAGTTATGCAGCAGCAGTAGCATCCGCACGCTATTTTCCAGATGGGCAACTTTTAATCACTTTACGTGGCCAAAGTTCTATGCCACTCGCACCTGTCCAAATCCTAGAGACGTTACTGCACCTGCTTTCGGCCCAAAGCGATACTACAGGTACTGTGCAAGCACTTCAAAATCGCGTTCGGTCTGAACTTCAGAATCATCGAGTTCTTATTATCGCAGATGACGCCCGAGATGATGTTCAACTGCGGCCATTGATTGAAGCCCTTCCTGTTGGATGCGCCCTGATCATTACTACACGGCAACGTTTTGCGGTACCTGGAGCACATGTCCTAGATTTAGAGGTACTCGACCTAACAAGCGCTATTTCTCTCATTCGCAATGTATGCCCTCGAATCGGTATATTTGCGGAGCAACTGGCTGTACTTTGTGGCCGTCTTCCTCTCGCTCTACGTGTCAGTGCATCACTTCTAAGCAATGATGACACTATACTACTTCCTTCATATATACAAAGCCTTAATCAAAATAAAATGCTACATCTTAGTGACCCTGATTACCCAGATGACCCTGCAAGAAGCGTTGCAGCCTCTCTCGGCACAAGCTTTGAAACACTCGCTGCTGAAGCGCAACAGCTACTATGTGAGTTAAGCATCTTCCCAGCCAGTTTTGACCGTAATACTGTTGCAGAAGTTGTCACAGTCCCCGAGCCAGAACGGTGGGTGGGTTTACTTCGTCGTCGAAGTTTTATCGAATGGGATCAACTACAAGAACGCTTTTATATCCATGACCTTGTACGCGCATTTGGTGGAGCACGACTTTCGGATGCAGACACGGTTCGTAAGCGTTATATCAAATATTTCCTTCAGGTGGCAGCAAAGGCTGAGACTTTGTACCTTCAAGGCGGGGCTTCGATGAAGGAAGGTGTTGCTCTCTTTGATCGAGAGCGGCAGCATATTGACACGGCTTGGCAATGGACTGAAGCACAAGCAGGTAATCCCGAAGCAGACGCCCTGCTGGTTGATTTCGCCAACGCAACAGCTTATCTCGGACACCTACGCTATGACCCAGCGCGCGAGCGAATTCCGCGTCTTGAAGGTGTTGTCGCTGCCGCTAAGAGGCTTCGAAACCGCCGTGCAGAGGGTGATGTTGTTGGTCATCTTGGCAATGCTTATCGAGCACTTGGCAAGCCAGAGCAGGCAATCAAATTATTTGAAGAGCGGCTAATGATAGTTCGAGAATTAGGAGATCGACAAGGTGAAGGGAGTGTACTTGGCAATTTGGGAAACGCATATCGCAACTTAGGAGAATTTGAACGTGCGAAGGAAGTGCTTGAGCAAGCATTAATGATTAGACGAGAGAACGGGGAGCGTCATAGTGTAGGAAATACGCTCGGCAGCCTTGCAAGTGTGTATCTCGAAATGGGCGACATTCAAAAAGCAATTACACTTAATGAGGAACGGCTCGCCCTTACGAGAGAAATCAGCGACATTCGTGGAGAGGCAGGGGTTCTTGGGCATCTAGGACAAGCCTATAATCGTCTGGGTGATTATGAGCGTGCAGAACGCTTCCTCCAAGAAGCGCTTGTCCTCGCTCGCCATATTGGTGATCGCCGAGGGGAACATGCTTGGCTCCGGATTCTTGGTGAAATTGCTACCAGTAAGGGCGCAGTCGTCGAGGCGATTGGCTACTATGAAGAAGCAGTTCGTGTTGGAATAGAGACTGGGAACCTTCGTGGGGCTTCATATACTGCACTTCTCCTCAGCCAACTTCACGAACAGCAGGGAGACTTGCTTCGCGCCATAAAATCGCAAGAGCAATACATTAATTATCTAAGTGAAATGGGTTCGAGGGAAATTGAACAAGGACAAAGTCGCTTAGCTTCATTACAGGAACGAATTAACCAGAAATAGTTCTATGACTTCTATCAGTTTATATACTTGATTACTCTTTTTACTTAACTTCTCTGTATCTAGGTGGAGATGCCTGTGGCAAACACTACAACGCTACCAAGCTGGTGGCAGATCATGCCGCCGCACCGCGATATTCGCAACAACAAGCGTCTGGACGAGTCGATTTTCGCCGCTGATCTTGGTCAGGTTGTCGCCGGCACCGCGCCCGACGACTACCAAGACCCACTACGCTTCTTCGCCGGCACCTACCTGACCGAGGGCCTGACCACCCTGATCGGCGAGGTAGTGCGCGAGCTGGCGGGCATCGGTCAGGGGAACCGGATTGTGCAGATCGACACCCCGTTCGGGGGCGGCAAAACCCACACCCTTCTGACTCTCTACCACCTGATTAAAAACCGCCAGGATGTGCAGCGCCACCCGGAGATCGAGTGGCTCCTCAAGCAGATTCGGGTGGAGCGCATCCCGGAGGCGACGGTCGCGACCATCTTCGCAACCGATCTGTCTACCGTAGAGCCGGTTCGGACGCCAGAAGGGCTGACCCTACACACTGTCTGGGGGCAGATCGCCTACCAGCTTGGTAGCGTCGAGGGCTATGAGGTGGTGCGCCGCTCGGATGAGGCGCAGGCAGCCCCTGGTTCCGACGCACTGCGCCGCCTGCTGGCGCGCGGGCCGGCGCTCATCCTGATGGACGAGCTGGTCAACTACGTCGTTGCCGCTGCTGCAATCCGAGTTGGTGACACCACCCTCAAAGACCAGACTATTGCCTTCCTTCAGCAGCTGACCCAGGCGGTCGCCCAGACGCCACGGAGCGTCCTGCTGCTGACCATTCCCAGCAGCCAGACCGAGCTGTACGGCCAGGCCGCCAAGGACTTACAGCAGCAGTTCTTTAACGCCGCCAGTCAGGTCGCTGAAGTTGTCGGGCGTGTCCAGACGGTACGCACCCCAGTGCAGGGTGACGACATCTACGAGGTGCTCCGGCGGCGACTCCTCGAACAGCCTACGGATAAGGCGGCGCGGCAGGAGCGTGACCGGCGCGCTCGCCAGGTAGCCCAAGCATACGTCGCGCTGTATCGGTCGATCCCCAACGATGTGCCACAAGAGGTGCAGGAGGAGGCGTACATTGATCGCATCGTCCGCGCCTACCCCTTCCACCCCGAGGTTGTCCGCATCCTCTACGAGCGCTGGGGCACCCTCCCCGACTTTCAGCGCACTCGTGGCGCGCTGCGCATCCTGGGGCTCGTCCTTGCTGACTTATACGCCAATAACCGGCTAGAACCGCTCATCCTTCCGGCGCACCTCAACCTGATGCCCAGCGATCTGCGGAACGAGCTGGTGCGGGTGCTCGACAACCCTTCATTCAACAATGTCATCGACTCAGACATTGCGGGCGCGACCTCGAAGGCAGTGCAGATTGACGGTGGGATGGGGCGCGAGCATGCTCGCTTCAAGCCGGCTGAGCGCACGGCGGCGACGATCTTCCTCTGGTCGTTCAGCGGCGCAGCCAGCGAAACGAAGGGTGCGACGGAGGCTCAGATCCGCGTCGGCGTGCTCAGCCCCGAGATGCAGCCGGCAATCGTCGGTAACGCCCTCAACGAGCTGCGGCGGAAGCTGTGGTATCTCCACGAGGACGGGAACAGCTACCGCTTCGACACGCGGGCCAACCTGAACCGGGTGATCGTCCAGAAGGAAGAGGGCGTCACGGCACAGGTCGCGCGCAAGGCCGTCGAAGACAAGCTCGTTGAGCTGCTCAACGCACAGGGCGCGCGTGGACGTGCGGCAGGCCCGATGTTTGGCGGCGGGCCAGTGGTGCAGCCACGCCCCTACGTCTTCCCGAAGACAAGCCAGGACGTAGCTGACATTCCAAGCATTGGTGTGGTGCTACTGCGGCCCACACAGCACGCTCCGGCAGGTGAGGCGCTCGACGTGCTGCCGCCGCTCGTGGGTGACATCCTTCAACGCTACGGCGAGCGGCCCCGTGAGAACCGCAACGTGCTGGTGGTACTTGTGCCGGACGCCAGCCTGGTCGCGGAAGCCGAGCGCTCGGCGCGGCGTCTCATCGCGCTGCGGGCGGCGAAAGCCGATACACAACTCGCCCTACCTGAAAGCCAGCGCGCGGAGCTGAACCAGATGCTTCAGACGGCAGAGCAAGCATTTCCCCAGGAGGTTGCCCGCATTTATCGCTCAGTCGTCGTGCCGGCTGACGCCAGCAAGGGTGGCATGGAGCGCGTCGATCTAGGGCAGCGCACCTACACGTCGGGAGGCACCCTCTGGGATGACGCCTTCCAGGCCCTCGGCGCCAAGGATCGCTTTCTCGACAAGCTCGACCCGTCGTTGTTCGCCAGCGACCACTTTGGCATCTGGCCCCACGGGCAGGATGCCATCGCAACTCAGAAGCTCTGGGACGCCTTTGTCCAGTTTCCGCACCTGCCGATCCTGGCCAGTAAAGACGTGCTGACGAGCGCTATCACTAGAGGCTGTGACAGCGGTGTGCTGGGCTACGCGCTTGGCGACGGGCTACCCTTCGAGAGCGACCAGGGGCGTTTCGGCACGCACAACCCGCATCTCAGTATTGAGGTCGCGCCGACAACATGGGTGATCAGTGCTGCCTACGCGCGTGAGCGTCTCATCCCTCGTAACCACCCGGTGCGGGAGATTCCAGCAGATCTTCTTACCGACCCCGCCATCTGGCCAAGTGGCAGTGCCCGACGGCGCCTGGACGACATCTGGGCCGCCCTGGTGAGTCACTACGCGCCGCGCCCAATCGACGGGAAGCATGTGCTCGGAGCAGCACTCCACAGCGGCGCTAATAGTGGCCTGTTCCGAGTTGCCGTAGATGGTGGCGAGCCGACCGATGACCCCAGCGTGCTGAGCCAGAGCCGGATCGACCGGCTCAGCGGCATCGAGCTGGCCCGCCCAGCCGGCGGTCGCGCAGCCAAAACGCGGCTACTGACCATTGACGTGAGCAACGTCGAGCTACAGCAGCTCTCGAAGATCACCACCGGCGTCATCGTGCCGCTCCAGCGGCAGGGCGCGAAGATCAGCTTGCGCTTGGTCATCGACGCGGACGCACCGGGCGGTATCGACCCCGAGGTGATCGAGCTGACCGTCAAGGAGACGCTCAAGCAACTCGGGCTGAAGCCGGACTACCAGCAGTCGTAAGACTTTATTATCAGGCTATTTGCCAGAAGGAGACGTGTGTGAAAGCCACCAATCTCGACGAAGTCTTACAACACTTCAATCGGCAGGAGCGCCTCCCGAAGCAGCAACTAGAAGCTTGGTTTGTCGAACGTGATCGGTCGCTACGCACTGCGTTGTGCCGCTGGATGACCTCTCAGCCATCTCCCCAAGGTATACTCTTTATTGGGCATCGTGGAAGCGGAAAATCTACTGAGCTAAACAAACTAATTGTCGAGCTCACCGACCATTTTAACCCAGTAGCATTCAGCGTCTTCGAAAACAGCAAGATTCATCAGTTGGAGATCGAGGATGTATTACTGCTACTAATCACCCAAGTAGTTCGCGCTTTTACCGAACAGGGCCTTGTAGCAGAACCATTGTTCGATCGCTTCCAAGAACCCTGGCAGAGGTTTTGGGACTGGTGGAGGCGCATCGTAGTAGGAGCTAATGTACCTCCACCTCCCGACGAGCGGTCCTTGTCAGTAAAACTGAATCTCTCAGTAATAGAGATCGAGAATAGCCTCAGCCGCTCACCAGATGCACGAGACGCACTGCGAGCAGCTATTCGCAATAATATGCCGGAACTGCTAGAATACTTGAACTGGATTATTGGCCAGGTCGAAGCGGCAGACCATCGTCGTGTACTAATCGTGGTAGAGGATCTGGACAAGATCACGCTGAATGCTGCCCTGACTATCTTTAGGGATCATGGAGCACTTCTTCGAGAACCCAAGGCAGTTATCATATACACGTGCCCCTCGGCACTGCTGTACTCCCAGGATTTTCATGAGACGCGACAGGCGTACTCGCGAACGTTTATTCTACCGAACATTCCGCCACAGACAATTGCTAATAGAGCAGATCCAAGGGGCCAGAGAGCACTTGAAGAAATGGTTCTACGTCGGATGGACTCCTCGCTTATCCAACCGAAAGCGCTGCGTAGAGTTATCAACGCGAGCGGCGGCGTCGCGTCATCGCTTATACGGCTTGTTCAGAACTCCGCTCTCTATGCTGCTGGGGACATAATCACAACGGATGACGTTTCGCGTGCACTATCTGATGAACGTGAGCTGATGACACCAACCCTGCTGCGGGAAGATTGGAAGATTCTTAGCCAGAGGCATAAAGATCGAGAACTCACCGCAGATGAGCACAACCGCAACCTGATGTATAAGGGGGTGCTATTGGAGTATCGAAATGCAGGCAATGGTCGTCCCTGGTGTGATGCACATCCTATCCTTTGGGATCTTTTGAAGGATATAGACGGCCAACTTGAAGGAATTAGTGACACATTAACTGAAAGTCTATGATATGACAGCAGACAAAGGCGATTTGGCAGAGCAGGGAAATGATCATCTCTCTGCTCTCCAGAGATTAAAGAGACTCTTGAGAGTTACTGAAAGTACTTGGGTTGTCGCCCTGTACTCTAATAGGGATGTGCGCCAGAGGGTAATTGAGGCATTAAGAAGTGAATTGCCGTCTATTCCTCTAGTTGAGTTTAGCCTTCGTGCAACTCGTTTTGATCTGCTTGTCTCATTAAAAGAAGTGTCTTCAAGGCATAACTCGGCAATTGTCTGTTTGTATGACTTTGTTGATTTAACCAATTTCGGAACATATCTAGATCTACGACGCGAGGTTTTAAGACGCGAAAAACATCGTTTAATCTTCTGGATGACGCAAGAAGAATTTAAGGAACTAAGTCTCTATGCCCCAAACCTCGTCTCACGCATAAACACAATTGTTCGCTTCCTGGGTGATAATTCACCGATCCAAGAGTATTCCCCACAGAAAATTGAGTCCGTTCAGACAACAAATCTTGAGTTAATTATTAACTCAGTAGGGTTATCATACCAACTTCAAATGCGTTTACAAATACCTAGACGCGACATTGATATTAGGCATGGCCCGTTCCCTGTAAATATCGACAGGATTGAATTACAAGCGCTTGAAGATGATTTAACAGCCTACGGTTCTGTGCTGCGAGAAATGGTTTTCGGTTCCGGTGCCGCAACAAAGTTTGAGGAAATGCGATCCGCTGTAGTTGATTCCCTCGATACTGCGCGTTTACGTCTAACTTTACCACAAGACCTTCAAGTTTTATCATGGGAGTCATTACAAGATCCCATAACGGGAAAACCTTTGGCTCTCGACAGTAGTCTACTATTTTCTCGACACCTTAGTGCTGATGATTACGCATCAGTATATTTACGTCCAAGAGAATCACTTCGCGCATTAGTAACTGTCGCCTCCCCCCTTGATCTTGTAAGTTATGGGGTATCACCTATTGACGTAGATCTAGAGATTGCGATGGTTACTACAGCCCTAGAAGATATTCCAATAACAACTGTCCCTGCAACTTGGGACGCACTTAGTTCTTCGTTAAGATCGGGACGCGATATTCTGTATCTAAAAGTCCATAGCTTAATGTTGGATGGACAGTCATGGCTTTTCTTGGTTAATAATGAAGGTGAAACCGCTCGGTTCCAAGGAGTCGTATTAGCCAACTTAATTCGCAATCTTGAGGTAACTCGACGACCACGTCTTGTTATTCTGTCCGGTGTTGGAAATTCGGTCTCTAAGCGTATTGAAGCTCTAACTGATTTCGGTTCACTTTTAGCACAGGTGGGTGTACCAGCTGTGTTGGTGATACAAAGCCACCTTACCCATGGGATAGCAGAGCAATTCTTTCAAACACTCTTTCGTGAGTTACGTCGTGATGGCCTAATTGATCGGGCAGTCCATAGGGCTCGGCTCTCAATTGCATCTAGGAACTTGCCTGGTTGGTGGAGTCCAATTCTCTACACCCGCCTCATAGATGGCAGGATATGGGATACACCACAAAACAAACAAGTTCTCGCAGCCATTAATACTGCCCCTCCTGTTCCAACATTGATAATTGGGCGAGACAGCGATTTCTCAAGCCTTAAAAGGCGTCTTATCAACTGGAACCAGGAGCAATCAAACGAGAACATCCAAGCACTAACAGCTATTCGTGGTTGGCCAGGCATCGGAAAAACCACTCTTGCGGTTGCCCTTGCCCATGATCCGGATATTGTGAATCGCTTTCCTGACGGCATTTTATGGGCATCGCTTGGACAACGGCCAGACATATTCGGTGAATTAGTAAACTGGGGCGAGGCTCTTGGCGTTCAAAAAATTTATGATGCAAAGACTGTAATAGAAGCGTCACAGCTTCTTGCCAATGTACTACGGACACGAAAAGCTTTACTTATAGTGGATGACGTGTGGGAAACGTTCCATCTACAGCCATTCCGTATTGGAGGAGCAGAGTGTTCCACATTGGTTACAACTCGCCTTCCTGAAATTGCCCGTTTGATAACGCCCAATCCTGACAGCGTGTATGTTCTTGGAGTTCTCAACGAAGAGGATTCGCTTCAACTGCTGCAAACACTTGCACCGCAAGTTGTCCTGGAAAACAACAGTGAATGTCGCTCACTAGCCCGAGATCTAGAAGGTTTACCCTTAGCCATCCAAATTGCTGGACGCCTCCTTCAGGTCGAGGCGAGCTATGGGTTTGACGTGACAGATCTTTTGCGCGAGCTTCGCCACGGCAGCATCCTGATTTCATCTCAGGCACCTTTCGATCGTAGCGACATAGCTAATTTAACCACACCGACTGTAGCAGCACTATTGGAGTTGAGTACGAATCGGCTTGATGAGACGACCTTGCTCTATTTCGCATACTTGGGTGCTTTTGCTCCTAAGCCGGCCACATTTGATATAGCAGCTATTCAATCCCTATGGGAGGTTGAAGATCCAAAACCGGTTTTACGTACTCTATTAGATCGAGGGCTACTCGAGCAGATTGATAATCGTTTCTGGATGCACGCTATTCTAGTAGTTCATGCCCGCTCATTTTGGGCTGAAGACAAGCAGGAAAAGGTGCTTTCGTTCGATCCCCGGCGTACTCGCCTGCATCATGCACAATACTATATTTCTGTTGCTCAAGAAGCTAATCGTCAGTATATTGCAGGTGGAGAGCACGTTACTGCCGGATTGACTTTGTTTGATTTAGAGCGGGCAAATATCGACGATTCACGGCGTTGGCTACAAGGTAATGCTGGGGATAAAGAAGTTGACGCCCTGCTTATTGCTGATGCTGAAGCTACTGCCTTTATAGGTGATCTACGGTATGATAAAAAGAGTGAGCGAATTCCTCAATTAGAAGCGGCTTTGTCTGCGGCTATACGACTCAAGGAGCGGTCAGCACAGGTAGCTATACTTAATGACTTGGGGCATGTATATGCTGACTTAGGTGATACACAACGAGCCATTGATTTCTTTGAACAACAGTTGATAATTGCCCGTGAATTGAGCGACCGCCTCGGTGAAGGTGATGCCCTTGGCAACTTGGGACAAATGTATTCTGACTTAGGTGATATGCAACGAGCAATTGCTCTTTCTCAACAACGATTGGCTATTGCTCGAGAACTAGGTGATCGTCGCAGTGAGAGTATCGCTCTAGGAAGTTTAGGGCGTGCATATGTCGACTTGGGGGATGTACAGCAGGCGCTCAGTTACTATCAGCAGCGACTAGATATAGCTCGTGAACTAGGCGACCGTCGTGGCGAAGCTAATGCTCTTAGCAATTTAAGTACTGCCTATCTTAATCTTGGAGATTTACAGCAGGCGGCTTACTTTTCTGAACAGAGTCTTGTCATTGCTCGCACATTAGGTGACCGACGTAGCGAAAGCGCTGCTCTCAACAATCTAGGACTAATTTCCATCAGCAAGGGACAAGCAGAACAGGCCGTCGAACTCTTTCAACAAAACCTAGCTATTGCTCGTTCACTAGGTGAGCAGCGTAGCGAAGGGAATGCTCTTAATGGCTTAGGGCAAGCTTATACCATCACCGGAGAATTGCGGCAAGCTACTAATTTCTTCCAGCAGAGTCTCTCTATTGCTCGCTCGATAGGCGACCGGCGCATGGAAAGGAACGCTCTGAATGGCCTGGGGCAAACCTCTGCCACCATTGGAGAATTGCAGCAAGCCACTAAATTCTTCCAACAAAGCCTTGCTATTACAAGCGAGTTGGGGGAACGTAAAGCTCAAGCTTCAGCATACCAAAATCTTGGCGCAGTCGCTCAGGCACAGCGGCAGTGGACCCAAGCTGAGCAGTACTACCAGCAAGCCCTTGCGATCGCCAGCGAATTTGGCGACCAGGAAGATCAGATTTCCATCTACCAAAATCTCGGAGCAGTCGCCCAGGCCCAGCGGCAGTGGGCCCAGGCCGAGCAGTACTACCAGCTGGCTCTGGCGATCGCTAACGAGTTTGGCGACCGCTACAGCCAGGCCTCGATCTACCAAAATCTCGGAGCAGTCGCCCAGGCGCAGCGGCAGTGGGCTCAAGCTGAACAGCACTACCAGCAAGCCTTAGCGATTGCCAGCGAGTTTGGCGACCGCTACAGCCAGGCCTCCACCTACCATCAACTGGGGATAGTCGCCCAGGCGCAACAGCAGTGGGACCAGGCTGAACAGCACTACCAGCAAGCCTTAGCGATTGCCAGCGAGTTTGGCGACCACTACAACCAGGCCTCCACCTACCAAAACCTTGGCGCAGTTGCGCAAGCGCAACAGCAGTGGGCCCAGGCCGAGCAGTACTACCAGCAGGCCCTGGCGCTCAAAATCAAGTTTGGCGACCGCTACAGTCAGGCCTCTACCTACCAAAACCTTGGCGCAGTTGCGCAGGCACAAGGGCAGTGGGCCCAGGCCGAGCAGTACTACCAGCAGGCCCTGGCAATCGCCGTCGAGTTTGGCGACCGCTACAGTCAGGCCTCTATCTACCAAGACTTTGGTGCCGTTGCGCAAGCACAAGGGCAGTGGGCCCAGGCCGAGCAGTACTACCAGCAGGCCCTGGCAATCGCCGTTGAGTTTGCTGACCGCTACAGCCAAGCCCGAGTCTATTATCAGTTGGGCAGAGTCGCCCAGGCGCAGCGGCAGTGGGCCCAGGCTGAACAACACTACAAACAGGCCCTCACCATCTATAGCGAATTCAACGACCGCTACAGCCAGGCTTTCGCCTACGGGCTGCTCGGATTGCTTGCAGACGAACAGCAGCAATTTGCTGAGGCCCGTGAATTTCTGCTCAAGGCCCTGGTTCTTTTCACCGAGTTCACCGATCAGCACAACACGAGCATCGTGCTGCGTAAGCTGGCTCAGCTGCGTGGGGTAAGCGGTGACACGACACTGGTGGAAGCGGTGGCGCACGAGCTCAGAATTAGCACCGACGAGGCGGAGCAACTGTTGGCCAAGGAGGGCTAGGCGGACGAGCCTAGTGATTGACCATAAACTTCACACATAGTCACTGCTGTTCTAACGTTGGTAATATTTTCTGCACCCCTTTAAGGCGTCGATACACCTAGATATATCAAATGGAAGCTTTGAGGGACTAAGGAGTAAGTTCATTGCCGGTAAGAACCCTTATCGGCAGCGAAAGTAAGTTGACATCCTACTTTCATTGCCGGTAAGGTGTTGCAACTCTTGGTTTCTTGTTCTATAATTTCGCTGCCGATAATGCGTAAAGCCCCATAGTATGTGCAGTTTACATCTACATGGAGGAACCGTTGCATATTCTTGAAGCAGCGCGCCAGCACCATACGATGAGTGTCACAGAATTTGCCGCTTGGCTTGGGCTGAGACCGTCCTTCTACCAGCGCTTCATCAGGGGTGAAGTCGAGTTGCCTGACGACCGCCGGCTGGCTATTGCTGACCAGCTAGATCTGTCGGCCGAGAACCGGGAGGTGTGGCTACGCCCTTGGCCGTCCGTGGTAACGCCAGAACGCCATGCGCACCTCAACGCAGTGATCAAGGAGGCGAACGAGCAAGGCTGGATCTGCTGCGACTCGGACACGCTAGAGCCGACTGGCGAACTCCTGTTTGTTCATAAGGCCCCTGATGGGGCAGGTGGTTGGTGCGAGGAAGTAATCATTAAAGGTTATGCCGATTTATAACGAGAAGGCTTTGAGATGCCCTAAAACGCCTGTTAAGCTCAATCGTTCTGGACGCGTTTTATCCCGTCCTAAAGGGATCCGCTGAAGGGGCGCAAACAAATCGGCATAACCTTTATTCGTCCGGCGGAAAGCGCCTGAGCACAATGCAAGACGCTACCACAGACCGCTACCTGGCGACGCTGCGCGAGCCTTCGTCCCAGCGCGCCGCCCGGGCCGATCTCACAGGCTTCGCCAAGTGGTGGGAGCAGCAGCGAGGCCGGGTGTTTGACCCAGCGCAACTCTTGGCAAAGGACATCATCGCCTGGGTACGTCACCGCCAGGATGTCGAAGAGCGCAAGCCTGCGACAATTAACCGCGGTCTCTCCAGCCTGCGCCGATTCGGCGATTGGCTGGTAGCAGAGCGACTACTGAGCGAAAACCCAGCAAAGGGTACGCGCGATCTTCCCGTTGACGAGCATGGACCACGCTCGCTTCCGGACGATGCGGTGGATGCTGTGTTGCGAGCTGTGCAGGCGGATGGAGACCGGGCGCTCCGGCTACGAGACGGCGCCTTGCTTGCACTGCTTGCCTACGCCGGTCTGCGCTCTCAGGAAGCGTGCGATGTCCAGCTCCGCGACCTTGACCTTGAGGGGGGCAACCTGATTGTGCGGCGCGGGAAGGGGCGTAAGGCCCGACGGGTGCCACTCCACAGCGACGCTGTGGCATTGCTCCGGCGCTACCTCCACGATCTGCGATGCCCCGATGGCTTACCCCTGATCGGCAGCGCGGCCGAGCGGGAACCGCTGCTGGTCGCGCAGGATAGGACGAAGGTAGGTCACCCGCTTGTGCCGGGGATGAGTACCCGCCTAGTGCGCCACCGGATCGATGTGCTCTGTCGCCGAGCAGCTGAGCAACTGCGAGCTGCAGCGAAGAAGGAGCCGCGGCTGGAGCGCGCCGGACAACTCCTCCAGATGGCCGCCCAACTTGATGTCGCCTCGCCCCACGCGCTACGCCACTCCCTAGCCCGCCGGATGCTCCGGCGTGGTGCCGATCTCAGCGAGGTGCAGCGTGTGCTCGGCCACTCTCGCCTCAGCACCACTGGTATCTACACGGTGCCTGACGACGATGACCTCCGTGATGCCGTGCAGCGCGCTGGTATTTGATTTAGCGAGAGCTTGTACTGTATCTGCAAAGTTCCCGTCCGAGGTAATCACTCTCCCGTATAGCAGCCATGGTGTCGTCGTACACTTTCCTCTGCCCTTGTCAATCCGCCATCTCCGGGAAGCGTGTGCTACAATTTCGGCCAAAGCAACAGCCCACTCACGCCTGCCAAGCAATCGAGTGGGCCGTGCCGTTGACAAATGTTGTGCGCTTCAGCTCAATCCTAGCATACGGCTGTGCTCGTGGCAAGGTGTTGGAGTGGCGGCGCATCTGTAGGCTGCCGCCATGCTCCTTGCTCCCGCCTACGCCGACCTCGAACTCCACCTGATTGCAGAGGCACCCTCGACGTACCGAGTGGATGTGCGCTTCCGGTTGGCCTCCGCTGGTGTCGATACGCATCTCGTCACAAGCAGTCCTCCGCGTGTTTGGTTTGACTTTTCAGCGTTGACAGAGGCCGAGCTCGACCCCGACGAGTATGGCCACCGCTTGGCTGCGATGCTCTTCGCCGACGAACGGTTGCGGGGGGCATTCTCAAAGGCGCGCAACCTTGCAGAGGGTGCTCGCCAGCCCTTGCGGGTCTGTTTGCGCCTAGATGTAACCCATGCCGCCCTCCACGCCCTGCGCTGGGAGACGCTACACGACCCGGTTGGAGGCGAGCGCCTCTTCACCAGCGAGCGGGTTATCCTCTCGCGCTACGTCGACAGCCCCGACACAAGCCCGATTGACCTCCGCACTGCTCGGCAACTCAAAGCCCTCGTCGTCGTCGCCGCGCCGACGAACCTGGAGGCGTACGGCCTCGCCCTCATCGATGTCGCCGGCGAGATCGCTCGCGTACGAGCGGCACTCGGCATGCTCCGATCCGCGGTTCTGGCTCGTCAAGAAACCAAGACGCCTGTAACGCTCGCAGCCCTCGGCCAGGCGCTGCGTGACGGCGCGGATCTCGTATACATAGTCGCTCACGGCAAGCTCGTTGATGGGAAGCCCTATCTCTGTCTGGAGGGCCAGGACGGCGAGGCGATATGGGCCGAGGGCGAAGAGCTGGTGAGGCAGATCGCCCAACTTGGTCGCCGGCCACTGCTCATCGTCCTGGCTTCCTGTCAAAGTGCGGGGCACAGTCAGGACGGGGGCACCCTCGCCGCGCTCGGGCCTCAACTTGCAGGGTGTGGCGTGGCTGCGGTGCTCGCGATGCAGGGCAACGTGCGCGTCGATACGGTCGGCCAGATGATACCGGTCCTGTTCCGCAAGCTGCGTGAGACGGGACAGGTTGATCTCGCACTGGTGGCTGCCCGAGCGGCCATTCTGCACCAGCCAGACTGGTGGATGCCAGTCCTCTTCCTGCGCGTGCGGAGCGGGCAGATCCTCGAGCAGCCGTACGCGCCAGATCAAGGTCTGCCTGGCCCGTTCCGAGGCGCGGTCGTCGGGATGGTCGAAGACTACAAAGCCATCTTCGGTGGCCGGGATAATGAGCTCGCTGTTCTCGATGCCTGGCTCACCAACGATGCTCGACCCTACGCCTTCCTCCACGCTCCGACCGGCCGCGGCAAAACAGCCCTGCTCATCCACTGGGTAGCTCGTGTCCAGCGGCGGGGTGAGTGGACCGTCGTCTTTGTTCCACTCAGCCTGCGCTATCAGACTGCAACGGCAGAGAGCGTTTTGGGAGCCCTTGCCACTGCGCTTGCGGAGTTTCACGGCGAGCGTGAGCAGTTCACCACCTACAACACCTCACCCGATCAGTTGCGACCGCTCATTGCCGACTACCTGCGTCGCTCAGTTGAGGACAATCGTCGCCTCCTGATCGTGCTTGACGGGCTTGATGAAGCGGTTGGTTGGCAGATTGGGCGGGGACTTTTTCCTCGCGACCCTGGCTCACACCTGCGCATTGTTGCTTCAGCCCGTGAGCGGGCGCAGATGACCCGCGCTGATTGGTATGAGCAACTGGGCTGGCGAGCTGGGCAGACGACCGACCTCAATCTCGCAGGGCTAGGGCGCGAGGCGGTAAGCGATATTTTGGGTCGAATGGGCGCTCCGCTTGATACGCTGGCAACGAATGTTGACCTTTTGAGTGAGATCGCACGTGTAAGCGAGGGTGATCCGCTCACTATCCGCTTCCTCGTCGAAGCGTTGCAAGACCGGACGCTCGCTCCAGGACAGCTTGTGCTGCTTCTCCCGGGTTTAGAAGCATATGTACGTGATTGGTACAAGGAGTTAGAGCGAAAGAGCAGTCGAGTATTTGCCGTTTCCGTGCTTCTGAGTTTTTGTGCGGTGGCGTTGGGCCCGTTGACGAATGATGACTTACATCGTCTGGCGCCAGAGCATTTCAGTCAGCAGGAGGTTCTCAACCAGGCAGTTGAGGAGGTGGGGCGCTTCATTATTGGCGATGGGAGTGAGCAGCGTGGCTACGTTTTTAGCCACCCGCGATTGCGAGAGATTTTTCTTGAAAAGGTTCGCTCGCCAGCGCAGCGTCGGAAGACTCTCGAGAGCTTTATCGCCGATGGGCAGCGGCTATACGACGAACGTGCACGACCGGTGCCCGCGTATGTCCGCCAGTTCTGGGTCGCTCACTTAGTGGAGGCAAAGGCCTGGCCACAGGCGACGCTTGTGCTCACCGAGGTGGTCGAGCATAGTGAGTACGCCGAGCAGCCCTGGGCCGAAACACGATACGCTGCTGAGGGAAGCTACGCCGGGTACCTGGCAAATCTCGACCTCCTATGGTCGTATGCAGAACAACACCGTGCGTTTGTTACAGGGTTCAGGTGTGGGTTGATCATGGCCAGTATCAGGAGTCTGAGCGGGAATCTAACACCTGAACTACTGGCTGGACTTGTGACCGTCGGAACAGTGGACGGCCAATGGAGCATGGCAGCGGCTTTAGAGCATGTCCAGCAGATGCCAGATGCGCATCGACAAGTCGAAGCAATTGATGCACTGATAGAGACAGGTGCGCCAATATCCTATGCTCACGTCCTCGAAATCGTCCGCGCCATCAGCCATGAGGTGAGCAGAGCTTCTGTCCTCCGCCAGCTCGCCCCGCTCCTGCCCAAAGAGCTTCTACCCACCGTGCTGGAGGACGCTCGGGCCATCGGTGACGAGTGGAGCCGGGCTTCTGTCCTTGGCCAGCTCGCCCCACTCCTGCCAGTCGAGGATCAACGCGCCGTCAATCAAGCCGCACTAGAGGCCGCCTGGGCCATCAGCGACGAGCGGAGCCGGGCTTTTGCCCTCCGCCAGCTCGCCCCGCTCCTGCCAGCCGAGAACCAGCCAGCCGTCTACCAGGCTGCCCTAGAGACCGCCCGCGCCATCAATAATGAGCGGAGCCGGGCTTTTGCCCTTAGCGAACTCGCCCCGCTCCTGCCAGCGGAGGATCAGCCAGCCGCCTACCATGCCGCCTTGGAGGCCGCTCGCGCCATCAGCGACGAGTGGAGCCGGGCTTCTGCCCTCGGCCAGCTCGCCCCGCTTCTGCCCAACGAGCTCCTGCCCGCCGCCCTGGAGGCTGCCTGTGCCATCAGCCACGAGCGGAGCCGAGCCTCTGCCCTCCGTCAGCTCGCCCCGCTCCTGCCCAACGAGCTCCTGCCCGCCGCTCTGGAGGCCGCCTACACTATCAGAGACGAGGGGTGGCGGGCTGAGATCCTCGGCCAGCTCGTCCCGCTCCTGCCCAACGAGCTCCTGCCCGCCGCCCTGGAGGCCACCCACGCCATCAGCGACGAGCGGAGCCGGGCTTCTGCCCTCGGCCAGCTCGTCCCGCTCCTGCCCAACGAGCTCTTACCCGCCGCTCTGGAAGCAGCCCGTGCCATCAGCGACGAGCGGAGCCAGGCTGAAACCCTCCGCCAGCTCGCCCCGCTCCTGCCAGCGGAGGATCAGCCAGTTGTCTACCAGGATGCCCTGGAGGCCACCTGCGCCATCAGCGACGAGTGGAGCCGGGCTTTTGCCCTCGGCCAGCTCGCCCCGCTCCTGCCCAACGAGCTCCTGCCCGTCGCCCTGGAGGCCATCCGCGCCATCAATAATGAGCGGAGCCGGGCTTTTGCCCTTAGCGAACTCGCCCCGCTCCTGCCAGCGGAGGATCAGCCAGCCGTCTACCAGGCCGCCCTGGAGGCCGCTCGCGCCATCAGCGACGAGCAGAACCGGGTTTCTGCCCTCCACCAGCTCGCCCCGCTCCTGCCCAAAGAGCTCCTGCCCGTCGCCCTGGAGGCCATCCGCGCCATTGGCGACGAGTGGAGCCGAGCTTCTGCCCTCCGCCAGCTCGCTCCTCTCCTGCCCAACGAGCTCCTGCCCGTCGCGCTCGAGGCCATCCGCGCCATTAGCGACGAGTGGAGTCGAACTTTTGTCCTTAGCCAGCTTGCCCCGCTCCTGCCAGCGGAGGACCAGCCAACCGTCTACCAAGCCGCTCTGGAGGCCGCGCGCGTCATCCGCGACGAGCGGAACCGCGCTGAGGCGCTCTGGAAGCTCGCCCCACTCCTGCCCAACGAGCTCCTGCCCGCTGCCCTAGAGGTTGCCCGCTCTATCAGCGACGAGCGGAACCGGGCTGAGACCCTTCGTCAGCTCGCCCCACTCCTGCCAGCGGAGGACCAGCTAGTCGTCTACCAGGCCACCCTGGAGGCCGCTCGCGCCATCAGCGACGAGCGGAACCGGGCTGAGACTCTCTGCCAGCTCGCCCCGCTCCTGCCCAAAAAGCTCCTGCCCGTCGCCTTGGAGGCTGCCCGCGCTATCAGCGACGAGCGGCACCAGGCTGAAACCCTCCGCCAGCTCGCCCCGCTCCTGCCAGCGGAGAATCAACCAGCTTTCTATCATACTGCGTTGGAGGTCGCCCGTGCTATCGGCGACAAGTGGAGCCAAGCTTCTGCCCTCGGCCAGCTCGCCCCGCTCCTGCCAGCGGAGGACCAGCCAGCCGTCTACCAAGCCGCTTTGGAGGCCGCCCGCGTCATCAGCGACGAGGGGAGGCGGGCTGAAATCCTCTGCCAGCTCGTCCCGCTCCTGCCCAAAGAGCTCCTGCCCGCCGCTCTAGAGGCCGCCCGCGTCATCAGCGACGAGGGGAGGCGGGCTGAAATCCTCCGCCAGCTCGCCCCGCTCCTGCCCAAAGAGCTCCTGCCCGCCGCCCTAGAGGCTGCCTGCGCTATCAGCGACGAGCGGCACCGGGCTGAAACCCTCTGCCAGCTCGCTCCTTTCCTGCCGGCAGAGAACCAGCCAGCGATCTACCAGGACGCCCTAGAGGCTGCCTGCGCCATCAGCGACGAGCGGAACCGGGCTGAAACCCTCCGCCAGCTCGCTCCTCTCCTGCTCAAAGAGCTACTGCCCGCCGCTCTGGAGGCCGCTCGCGTAATTAGCGATGAGCGGAACCGAGCTGAGACCCTCCGCCATCTCGCCCCGCTCCTGCCAGCCGAGGACCAGCCAACTGGCTATCAAGTCGCTCTGGAGGCCGCCCGCGTGATTAGCTACGAGGGGAGCCGAGCTTCTGCCCTCCGCCAGCTCGCTCCGCTCCTGCCCAAAGAGCTCCTGCCCGCCGCTCTGGAAGCAGCCCACGCCATCAGCGACGAGTGGAGCCGGGCTGAAACCCTCCACCAGCTCGTTCCGCTCCTGCCCAACGAACTTCTGCCCGCCGCCCTGGAGGTCGCCCGCGCCATCAGCGATGAGCGGAACAGGGCTGAGACCCTGGGCCAACTCGCCCCGTTCCTGCCCAAAGAGCTTCTGCCCGCCGCCTTGGAGGCCGCCCGCGCCATTAGCGATGAGCGGAGCAGGGTTGAGACCCTCCGCCAGCTCGCTCCGCTGCTGCCCAAAGAGCTTCTGCCCGCCGCCCTGGAGGCCGCCCGCGCTATCAGCGACGAGCCGAGCCGAGCTTTTGCCCTTGGCCAGCTCGCTCCGCTCCTGCCCAACGAACTCGTGCTCGCCGCCTTGGAAACTGCCCACGCCATCAGCGATGAGCGGAACCGGGCTTTTGCCCTCCGCCAGCTTGCCCCGCTCCTGCCAGCAGAGGAGCAGCCAGCCGCCTACCAGGCCGCCCTGGAGGCCGCTCGCGCCATCAGCGATGAGCGGAACCGGGCTTTTGCCCTCCGCCAGCTTGCCCCGCTCCTGCCAGCAGAGGAGCAGCCAGCCGCCTACCAGGCCGCCTTGGAGGCCGCTCGAGCCATCGGCGACGAGTGGAGCCGGGCTGAAACCCTCCGCCAACTTGCCCCGCTCTTGCCTGTGGAGGAGCAGACAGCCGCCTACCAGGCCGCCCTGGAGGCCGCCCGCGCCATCAACCACAAGTGGAGTGGGACTGGAGCCCTCAGCAAGCTCGCTCCGCTCCTGCCCAACGAGCTCCTTCCTACCGCCCTGGAGGTTGCCCGCGCCATCAAAGATGAGCGGAACCGAGCTGAGACCCTCCGCCAGCTCGCTCCACTCCTACCAGCGGAGGAGCAGCCAGACGTTTACCAGGCCGCCTTGGAGGCCGCCCGCGCCATCAGCGATGAGGGGAGCCGGGCTGAAACCCTCTGCCAGCTTGCCCCACTTCTACCAGTGGAGGAGCAGCCAGTCATCTACCAGGCCGCCCTGGAGGCCTGCCGCGCCATCAGCGATGAGGGGAGCCGGGCTGAAACCCTCCGCCAGCTCGCTCCGCTCCTGACCAACGAACTCCTGCCCGTCGCTCTGGAAGCCGCCTGCGCCATCAGCGACGAGCGGAACAGGGCTGAGACTCTGGGCCAGCTCGCTCCGCTCCTGCCCAATGAACTCCTGCCCGTCGCTCTGGAAGCCGCCTGCGCCATCAGCGACGAGCGGAACCGAGTTGAGACCCTGGGCCAGCTCGCTCCACTCCTGTCCAACGAACTCCTACCGGCTGCCCTGGAAGCCGCTTGCGCCATCAGCGACGAGCCGAGCCGAGCTTCTGCCCTCGGCCAGCTCGCCCCTCTCCTCCCCAGCGAACTCCTGCCCGCCGCCCTGGAGGCTGCCTGCGCTATCAGTGACGAGCGGAACCGAGCTGAAACCCTCCGCCATCTCGCCCCACACATTGCCGCTTCCGATTTTTCGGTGCAGGCCTGGGCTCCAATCCTCGGCACCCTCGCCTTATACGGCCGCAGTAAATTCCTCACGAGTCTGAGTGCGCTTACACCCTGGCTCGTAATTTTGACGACATCAGAAGAGCGTACGCGTCTTGCCCACGCGATTATCGCAGTTTGTCGCTGCTGGCCCTGAAGTGCCGTACTGGTAAGGCAAATACATCAGTGTGTGCAGGCAAAGATTTACAGCGACTTCTAAGCTGCTGACCAGGGCAAGCTTCACCCCGTACAGCAGCCACGGTGTCGTCGTACACTTCCGACTGCTCTTGCCGCTCAGCCATCCCAAGAAGCGTGTGCTACAATTTTGGACAACGCAACAGCCCACTCACGCCTGCCAAGCAATCGAGTGGGCCGTGCAGTTGACGAATGTTATGCGCTCCGGCTCAATCCTAGCATACGGCTGTGCTCGTGGCAAGGTATTAGAGTGGCGGCGCATCTGTAGGCTGCTGCTATGCCCTCTGCCCCCGCCTACGCCGACCTCGAATTCCACCTGAGCGCCGAGGCATCCCCGACCTACCGGGTGGATATGCGCTTCCGCATGGCCTCCGTTAGCGTCGATACGCATCTCGTCACAGGCGGATCCTTACAAGTCAGGTTTGATCTGTCAGCTTTGACGGAGGTCGAACTCGACCCGGACGAGTATGGCCAACGCCTTGCCGGGATGCTCTTCGCCGACCAGCGGTTGCGCGAGGCATTCTCGAAGGCCCGCAACCTGGCAGAGGGCGCTCGCCAGCCCTTGCGAGTCTACCTGCGCCTCGATGTAAACGACGCCGCCCTCCACGCCCTGCGCTGGGAGACGCTGCACGACCTGGAGGGTGGTGGGCGCCTCTTCACCAGTGAGCGGGTCATCCTCTCGCGCTACATCGACAGCCCCGACACTAGCCCGATTGACCTCCGCACTCCTCGTCAACTCCGGGCCCTCGTCGTCGTCGCCGCGCCCACGAACTTGGCGGAGTACGGCCTTGCCCCGATTGATGTCGCCAGTGAGGTCGCTCGCGCAGGAATGGGCCTCGGGACGTTCCGACCCGCGGTTCTGACTCGTGAAGAAACAAAGACTCCCGTAACGCTCGCTGCCCTTGGTCAGGCGCTGCATAACGGTGCAGATCTGGTGTACCTTGTCGCCCACGGAAAGCTCCTTGATGGGAAGCCCTACTTGTGTCTGGAGCGCGAGGATGGCGAGGCGGTATGGGCCGAGGGCAACGAACTGGTGCAGCAGATAGCCCAGCTTGCTCGCCGGCCGCTGCTTATCGTCCTGGCTTCCTGTCAGAGTGTGGGGCACAGTCAGGATGGAGGTGCCCTCGCCGCTCTCGGACCTCAGCTCGCAGGGCGTGGCCTGGCTGCCGTGATCGCGATGCAGGGTAACGTGGGCGCCGATACGGTCGGCCAGATGATACCGATTCTGTTCCGCAAGCTGCGTGAAACGGGACAGGTTGACATTGCATTGGCGGCCGCACGAGCTGCCGTTCTGCATCAGCCCGATTGGTGGATGCCAGTCCTCTTCCTGCGTGTGCCGAACGGGCAGATCATCGAGCAGCCGTACGTGCCAGAGCAGCATCTGCCTGGCCCGTTCCGAGGCGCGGTCGTCCGCATGGTTGAGGATTACGAAGCCATTTTCGGTGGCCGGGACAACGAGCTCGCCATACTCGATGCCTGGCTCACCAACGACTCTCGGCCCTACGCTTTCCTCCACGCTCCGACCGGGCGTGGTAAGACAGCCTTGCTCATTCACTGGGTTGCCCGTGTCCAGCGGTGGAGCGAGTGGAGCATCGTCTTCGTGCCGCTCAGCCTACGCTATCAAACCGCAACAGCAGAGAGCGTGTTGGGCGCTCTTGCTACAGCGCTTGCGGAGTTTCACGGCGAGCGCGAGCAACTCACCACCTACAACACCTCACCTGACCAATTGCGCCCGCTCATTGCCAACTACCTGCGTCGCTCTCCTGACGACAGTCGTCGCCTCCTCATTGTGCTTGACGGACTTGATGAAGCAGTCGGCTGGCAGATTGGGCGTGAGCTGTTTCCCCGCGAGCCTGGCTTACACCTCCGCATTGTCGCTTCAGCTCGTCAACGGGCGCAGATGACCCGCGTGGATTGGTATGAGCAACTCGGCTGGCGGGCCGGCCAGACGATCGATCTCGATCTCGCAGGGCTGCGGCGTGAGGCGGTAAGCGACATCTTACGCCGGATGGCCAATCCGCTCGATGCCCTCGCGACCAATGTTAACCTCTTGAGTGAAATTACTCGTGTCAGCGAAGGTGATCCACTCACGATCCGCTTCCTCGTGGAGGCGCTGAAAGATGGGTCGCTCGCGCCAGGGCAGCTTGTGCGTCTACCTCCAGGTTTAGAAGCATATCTACGTGCCTGGTACAAGGAGTTAGAGCACAAGAGCAGTCGCATCGCCGCCGTATCCACGCTGCTTAGCCTATGTGCGGTAGCGCTGGGCCCTCTAACAAACGACGATCTTCAACGTCTAGCACCAGAGCAGCTCGGTCAGCAAGACGTACTCAACCAGGCGCTTGAAGAGGTGGGGCGTTTCATAATTGGCGATGGCAGCGAGCAAAGCGGCTATGTCTTCAGCCACCCACGATTGCGAGAGATCTTTCTTGAAAAGGTGCGCTCGCCGGCAGAGCGCCGGAAGATTCTTGCGCGTTTCATTGCCGATGGGCAGCGACTCTATGACGAACGTGTGCGACCGCTGCCTAAGTATGTCCGCCAGTTCTGGGTCGCCCACCTAGTGGAGGCGAACGCTTGGCAGCAGGCGACGTGCGTGCTCACCGAGGTGGTCGAGCACAACGGGCACGTCGAGCAACCCTGGGCAGCAGTACGATACGCTGCTGAGGGAAGCTATGCCGGGTATTTGGCGGATCTCGACCTCCTGTGGTGTCACGTTGAACAACACGGTGCGTTCCCCATCGGACTCAAGTGTGGGCTGATTATGGTTAGTATCAGGAGTCTGACCGGGAAGCTAACTCCTGAACTACTGGTTAAACTTGTGATCGTGGGAACAGTGGAGGGCCAATGGAGCATGGCAGTAGCTTTAGAGCACGTCCGGCAGATGCCAGATGCTCAACAACAAGTCGCAGCAATTGGTGCGCTGATTGGAACAGGTGCGCCGATATCCCACGCCCAAGTCCTTGAAACAGTCAGCGCAATCCGCAACGAGGAGAGCCGGGCTTCTGCTTTCGGCCAGCTCGCCCCGCTCCTGCCAGCGGAGCAGCAGCCAGCTGTCTACCAGGCCGCCCTGGAGGCTGCCCGCGCCATCCGCAACGAGGGGAGCCGGGCTTCTGCTCTCGGCCAGCTCGCCCCGCTCCTGCCAGCGGAGCAGCAGCCAGCTGTCTACCAGGCCGCCCTGGAGGCTGCTCGCGCTATCAGCTACGAGGGGAGCCGGGTTTCTGCCCTCGGCCAGCTCGCCCCGCTCCTGCCCAACGAGCTGCTGCCCGCGGCCCTGGAGGCTGCCCGCGCTATCAGCAACGAGGAGAGCCGAGCTTCTGCCCTCGGCCAGCTCGCCCCGCTCCTGCCAGCGGAAGAGCAGCTAGCTGCCTACCAGGTCGCCCTGGAGGCTGCCCGCGCCATACGCAACGAGGAGAGCCGGGCTTCTGTTCTCGGCCAGCTCGCCCCGCTCCTGCCCAACGAGCTGCTGCCCGCGGCCCTGGAGGCTGCCCGCGCTATCAGCAACGAGGAGAGCCGGGCTTCTGTTCTCGGCCAGCTCGCCCCGCTCCTGCCAGCGGAAGAGCAGCTAGCTGTCTACCAGGCCGCCCTGGAGGCTGCCCGCGCCATCCGCAACGAGGTAAGGCGAGCTTCTGCTCTCGGCCAGCTCGCCCCGCTCCTGCCAGCGGAGCAGCAGCCAGCTGTCTACCAGGCCGCCCTGGAGGCTGCCCGCGCCATCCGCGACGAGGAGAGCCGGGCTTCTGTTCTCGGCCAGCTCGCCCCGCTCCTGCCCAACGAGCTGCTGCCCGCGGCCCTGGAGGCAGCCCGCGCTATCAGCAACGAGGCAAGGCGGGCTTCTGCCCTCGGCCAGCTCGCCCCGCTCCTGCCAGCGGAGCAGCAGCCAGCCGTCTACCAGGCCGCCCTGGAGGCTGCCCGCGCCATCAGCCACGAGGAGAGCCGGGCTTCTGCCCTCGGCCAGCTCGCCCCGCTCCTGCCAGCGGAGCAGCAGCCAGCCGTCTACCAGGCCGCCCTGGAGGCTGCCCGCGCCATCAGCCACGAGGAAAGGCGGGTTTCTGCCCTTGGCCAGCTCGCCCCGCTCCTGCCCATCGAGCTCCTGCCCGTGGCCCTGGAGGCTGCCCGCGCTATCAGCAACGAGGAGAGCCGAGCTTCTGCCCTCGGTCAGCTCGCCCCGCTCCTGCCCACCAAGCTGCTGCCCGCGGCCCTGGAGGCAGCCCGCGCTATCAGCAACGAGGAGAGCCGGGCTTCTGCCCTCGGCCAGCTCGCCCCGCTCCTGCCAGTGGAAGAGCAGCTAGCTGTCTACCAGGCCGCCCTAGAAGTTGTCCGCTCCATCCGCGACGAGGAGAGCCAAGCTTTTGCTCTCGGCCAGCTCGCCCCGCTCCTGCCAGCGGAGCAGCAGCCAGCCGTCTACCAGGCCGCCCTGGAGGCTGCCCGCGCCATCCGCAACGAGTGGAGCAGGGTTTCTGTTCTCGGCCAGCTCGCCCCGCTCCTGCCCAACGAGCTGCTGCCCGCGGCCCTGGAGGCAGCCCGCGCCATCCGTGACGAATGGGGTCGGGCTTCTGTTCTCAGCCAGCTCGCCCTGCTGCTGGCCACCGAGCTGCTGCCCACGGCTCTGGAGGCTGCCCGCGCCATACGCAACGAGGAGAGCCGGGCTTCTGTTCTCCACCAGCTCGCCCCACTGCTGCCAGCGGAGCAGCAGCCAGCCGTCTACCAGGCCGCCCTGGAGGCTGCCCGCACCATCGATGACGAATGGAGTCGGGCTTCTGCCCTCGGCCAGCTCGCCCCGCTGCTGTCAGCGGAGGAGCAGCCAGCTGTCTACCAGGCCGCCCTGGAGGCTGCCCGCACCATCCGTGACGAGGAGAGCCGAGCTTTTGTTCTCGGCCAGCTCGCCCCGCTCCTACCCAACGAGCTGCTGCCCGCAGCCCTGGAGGTTGCCCGCGCTATCAGCAACGAGGGGAGCCGTGCTGATGCTCTCCACTGGCTTGCCCCACAGCTGCCAGCGGAGGAGCAGCCAGCTGTCTACCAGGCCGCCCTGGAGGCTGCCCGAGCCATTAGCCAAGAGGGAAGGCGGGTTTCTGCCCTCGGCCAGCTCATCCCACAGCTGCCCAATGAGCTGCTGCATGCGGCCCTGGAGATCACCCGCACCATCCGTGACGAATGGAGTCAGGCTTCTGTTCTCGGCCAGCTCGCCCCGCTCCTGCCAGCGGAAGAGCAGCCAGTCGTCTACCAGGCTGCCCTGGAGGCTGCCCGCGCCATCAGCGACGAGGGGAGTCGGGCTTCAGCTCTCGGCCAGCTCGCCCCGCTCCTGCCAGCGGAGCAGCAGCTAGCCGTCTACCAGGCCGCTCTGGAGGCAGTCCGAGCCATCGATCACGAATGGAGCCGGGCTTCTGCTCTCGGCCAGCTCATCCCACAGCTGCCCAACGAGCTGCTGCATGCGGCCCTGGAGGCTGCCCGCGCCATCCGCGACGAGGAGAGCCGGGCTTCTGCCCTCGGCCAGCTCGCCCCGCTCCTGCCAGCGGAAGAGCAGCTAGTTGTCTACCAGGCCGCCCTGAAGGCTGCCCGTGCTATCCGCGATGAGGAAAGGCGGGCTTCAGCTCTCGGCCAGCTCGCCCCGCTCCTGCCAGCGGAAGAGCAGCTAGTTGTCTACCAGGCCGCCCTGGAGGCTGCCCGAGCCATTAGCCAAGAGGGAAGGCGGGTTCCTGCCCTCGGCCAGCTCATCCCACAGCTGCCCAACGAGCTGCTGCATGCGGCCCTGGAGATCACCCGCACCATCCGTGACGAATGGGGTCGGGCTTCTGTTCTCGGCCAGCTCGCCCCGCTCCTGCCAGCGGAAGAGCAGCCAGTCGTCTACCAGGCCGCCCTGGAGGCTGCCCGCGCCATCCGTGACGAGGTAAGGCGAGCTTCTGTTTTCAGCCAGCTCGCCCCGCTCCTGCCAGCGGAAGAGCAGCTAGTTGTCTACCAGGCCGCCCTGGAGGCTGCCCGCACCATCGATGACGAATGGAGTCGGGCTCCTGCCCTCGGCCAGCTCGCCCCGCTCCTGCCCAGCGAGCTCCTGCCCGCGGCCCTGGAGGCTGCATGCGCTATCAATGATGAATGGAGCCGGGCTTCTGTTCTCCACCAGCTCGTCCCACACATTGCCACTTCCAATTTTTCAGTACAGGCCTGGGCTCCAACTCTACGCACCCTCGCCTTATACGGCCGCAGCAGCTTCCTCACAAGTCTGAATATGCTTACTCCCTGGCTCGTGACTCTGACGACACCAGAAGAGCGCGCGCGTATTGCCCACACCATTATCGCCGTTTGTCGCTGCTGGCCGTGAAGTGCGATGTGTCGTGAGGCAGGTACATCAGGTGTCTAGACAAAGAATTTACAGCAGCTATTAAGTACCACTACAATGCTACATCTCCCCTTGGTGCACCTCTCACTCACCCAGTACACGCTCCACTACAGCAGTGATCTCAACGATATGCAGTGCATCCTCCGCCACTCTCGGCTGAACACTCCCGGCATCGACATCTTTCCCCATAACGACGGTATACGGGACGCCGTACAATCGGCAGCGATTTAAAAGGCTGCGCAGTAACCGGAGAGACGGGCTCCCTCATCTACTTGCCAGCCTTTCTTAACCCTTGACGCCAGGAACAAGTGTGCGTATCATTCGGCTTCATACTACGCAATGTGAGGACGGATATGCTTGAGCAGGGCGCCTCTCCGTACACGGCTCCTGACGCATTGGCGCACTCGCTCGTCGAGAGTCGCCGACCAATCGTGCGTGCCCACCTAGCCCGCTGGGAGGCAACCTCAACGGCCAAAACCCTCAACTGTACCCCTGACCACCAGGACTGGCTGAGCCAATTAGAGCGTGCTGTCACTCGTGCTGTTGATTCTGACTCTGTAGCACGTAGTCAAGGTCGCCAGCAGTGGCAGAGAGAATACCTCCAGCCCCTGGCTCGTGAGCTAGATGTGATCTCGGTGTCCGAGAAGATAGCGCTCGAACAACTTCACCGCATGGGCCACTTTGATAGGCGAGACCCAAGAACTGGCACGCTACGCCATGAACCGGCTGATCGAGTGTTGCCCGTCATTCGGACACTACTGCAATCAACCCCGCACCACAATCACCGTATCCACGCCCTGGTGGAGCAACAGCACTGTTTGGATGAACAGGCCGCGGTTCGCGTGGTGGAAGCGTGGCGCAAATGCAAACAGCGCGCCAGCGGGTTGGCGCGAGGTGTGATGCACACCTATCTTGCATACGGCGACACCGGCTTGCTCGTGAACTCGTCCTACCCCTATGCAGACGAACTCATCCTCGTTGAGCGACAGCGCGAGCTCATTACCGAATTGGCCGACCCCGCGGTGCTGACTCAGCTGAGGGCAGATGTTGCTGCAATGGCTCACTCCTGGTCAAGTATCATCCCTATCGCCTGGTCAATTCGCCTTCTGCACGAGCCACTCGGCAGCGAGTATCGCCGGCGAGTTGAACGGGAGGTTGGGACGCGCCGGCGTAGCGATCTCGCAGCAGCGCTAGTCGCTCAGCACGACTATGACCTCCCAGAGACCTGTGAGATGGTCGAGTATCTGATTTCGGGAGGCCTCTCGGCTTTAGTGGCCTATCGGGCTCACAGCGACAGTCTGGCGCTCGTCCAGGAGCGCTACGAGCGACTCCAGATCAGGCGGAAACTCCAGAGCACCTACGCGGCTCTCACCGAGGAAGATCAGGCGGTATTGGAAACGCTCGTCTTCAACCTGCACGCCGCCATTAAAATCAGCAAAGCGCCGCTGCCGCTCCTGCCACTCCTGACCGCCCAACCGTCCAGTAAGCGCAGAGTTCAGGTCAGCCGGCGTTTTCAATTCGGCCTGGCCGCCGTAATCAAGCGCCGCCACCTTCGCCAGTCTCAACGAAGTCACCAAAGACGGTCTGGTCAGATGTCTCGATCAGAGCGACCGCCGCAGCTCGCACCACAGCTCATCAGCGAGTTTGCCGAGCGCAGCAACATGGATGAGCGCGAGGCCAAAGATCGGCTGCGCAACTTCATCACCTATGGCGCTATCGGCCTCTTGGAACCCTACCAGCGGGCTCGCTGTCTCGACCCGAGACTGATCTCGTGGCTGCGACTGATCAGGCACGGCCGCCTGGATGGTCGTGTTCCCTGGCAGCGCCTCATGGCTCAACTCGACATCTACCGCCGTACCCTTGGGCTGGCAGCACCCGTTTCCTCAGTGTTAGCTCGGGCGATCTTCAACGCCATTCCCCGGCCGTCATACTGGCACGGCGGACAGGGCGAGGCAACGGTCAAGCTGCGCCAGCGCGGCACACTGAGCACTCGCGGCTCAGCACGGCTGCACGAGCGATGGCTAGTTCTCTCCATCCCATCCATTATCACCCTCTGTGACGCTCTGGGAGAGCCTGTAGGCAACGGAACTCACCTGGTGCTGGTCGTTGAGGCGGGAGGACTTCTACCGCTTGCGGTCTGGCCCAGTGCTGAGCCGCCAGGGCTGCGAGAGGTGTGCCTTGCGGTCTACCAGGCGATCTGGCACCCTGGCGCTAAGAACTGGCCCGTCAAGGGCATCCCGGAGCAACTGGTTGTCTCTGCTGGCCTGATGCTCGGTGATCGGGATGACCTTGATCGCGCAGCTATGTATCTGCTCTGCGACGTGGCGATACAGTCCGACTCAAAAATTTGGAACCAGGCTCTGCGCAAGCTCAGGAAGCAGTTGAGGGATGAGGCTGCCAAACGGATTACAGAGCAACTCCAGCCCCACGAGCGCACGCAGACGCAGGTCATGCGCTCGCTGGAGGTATGGATACAGAGCACGTTCTTCCCCTATCACCGTCCTGCACCGGTCTGGCGCGAGATAGCCCAGCACGGCGTTGTAATGCCAGGACACGATACGCCTGCGGCAGGATGGCTCCTACCCCGAGTTGGCGAGGCAACAATTTCCGAGAACAGCCTTGAATACGAGGGATGGTATTATCGAAAGCCCCCCGACACCTCGCTTCTCGTCGATGGGGCCCACATCCGAAACTTCCCGGGGCCGATAGCAGGTGGCGAAGAATTCAGGCTCGTGAACGGAGTCTTTGTGCAGCCTCTTCACGACAGCGGCGCCGGGCCCGTCTTACGGTATGTAACAGAGCGAAGGTAGGTGCTGCTATGGCGAAGCCGCGACACCTCAGCAAAGCAAGGCAGAGTAACCGAGGGAAGGGCCTTGGTGTGCGCCGCCGCGTCGAAGTAGCCACCCTGCCGAAGAAAGAACAAAAAAGGCTGATCGCCTTTGCCCTACGCGTACGAGATTTGGTCCAGGACGAGGACTCAGGCACGTTGTCTGAAGACTTACTGCTATCTGCCGCAGCTGAGCTGCAGAAGAAACCCTGGGAACTGCGAGCCGCGATGCGGCAGTTTCGCAGCTACCACGCGACCTATTCTGAGCAGCACCCTGCCAATGCGTTCACGCCCCTGTCCAGCAACCGGGCTCAACAGCAGTCGACACAAACAGATGACACCCTTGAGGCCACAAAGGTTCGTGCAAGGCGGCCACCGACTAAGAGGTCACCAATCGCCCTGATACCTGAGCCAGAGCAGAGCCGGATCCGCGCCTTTGCTGAGCGCATCAATGAGCTGAATAAGCTCAAGCAAGCCCTCGGCCGTGTACCACATGGTGAGCGCGAGCGAGCCGCTGCAGAATTTGGCTGCACACCCGACTGGATATCCAAAAACATGGGGCTTCAGAAGGAGTATGTCGCAGCGTATCCAGACGAGCCTTTCTACAATGCTCACACCCCACGCCAGGTCGGGCGCCCAAAAGGCCGGACAGCACCGGATGAGGTGCGCGAGGCCATCGAGCTGGCGCGGGTTAACAAGCGCTGGCTCTCACGCAACGGGGCAGAGGGCTATGACGAGATCGACAATGTCATCGAGAAGAAGCTCATCCACTCGCTTATCGTTGAGCACTTTGGAGCGATCCACAGCGCAAGCACCACGTATCGGATTATCAGAGACTACGAGGAGCGCCGAGCAGCTCGTGTTCAGGTCGCCGACAACGACCCAGGCGTGCTCCAGAATCATCTGCCGACGATCAGCAACAAAGCCCGTGGCCCTGGCGAACGTGCTCAGTTTGACGCTCGCCCATTCTCTGTTGTCGTTGACAATGAAGGGGTGTATTGTACCGTCCACGGGATGCTCGTGTTTGATGACGCCACAAGCTACCTCGCAAGCTGGGAGCTGATTCCTGCCAAGCGGGTTGATAATGAGGGCGAGATCCACCGGCAGAGCTTCAAGGATCAGGTTTCACGGGCGACAGTGGCGCGAGCCGTCATGCAAGTTGGACGCTTCCGCAACTTCTACGCTGATCACGGCTACGAGGCATTTGAGCACTACATGGCATTCATGGTCGCCGCTGGCGAGGAACCTACGCAACTTACTCACAGCCGCGTGGCTCGTCCTCGTGGGAGAGGCAATGTCGAGCGTGGCGTACAGCTGGTGGATGGGTTTTTGAAAACTCGACCTGACTTTGTGCGTGAGCGTGATTTTAGGCGAAGTCGCTCAAAGAAAGGTTTAATGGTTCGCACGTTTGCACAATTTTATGAGGACTTTGCTGCCTACGCGCATCACTGGAACCATGATCCTGCTCCCGGTGGCGGCCCGTCTCGGGCTGATCTACTGAAGCAGGGGCCAAGCTACTTCCTCACTCCGCCGGCACCAGAGAACCTAGCCATGTTTGCAATGAGCAATCGACATGAGCAGCGCGATCCCCGGAGAGATGGCGACATATGGTTTAGGTTAGACACTCAGGGTTACGAGCCATATCGACGGGATAAAGCTCTCTATGAACAGTTCGCCAATCTTTCGAGCCGGGGCAACAAGATTGAGGTCAAAGCCTTCGATTTTGGTATGAAAGCACAGGATCGAATTGTTCTTTTTAGTCTAGATGGTCACAGAACTTGGGAGCTGGCTGTTCCTGCTGGGAGCAGGGAGTTTTCGGGCCGACGCCACACCGAGCTATTGATCGAAGTAGAACAGCAGTTGGCTCGCGAGGATGGCGCTTCGCTCGAAACCTTCTTCCAGAAGATTATCCTCGGTAGCAGCAAAGGGCCGTTAGTGCTCAACGGGCTGGCCCGCGAACGTACATTTTATCACCACGAGCCAGCGACACCTGGTTTACCCTCGGAGGAGCGCCTCGCCAAAGTTGACGAAATACTCTTTCTCCCCAAGACTGCTGAGGAGAAGACAAGCTCTGAAGGAGAAGTGTCAAGTCAAGACATTGATGGGTCAGCAAGCGCTGAACATCCCCCGACCCAAGCCCCCAAGCGGCCAGGAACAGGCAATGATACTGCAAAGGTGGGGCGTTCCAGACAAGGCAAGCGAACTTTAACTTCTACTCATCGACCAGACCTCAGTCAGCCTACCGTGCCTAGCGACGATAAAAGTGAGGATACAGGACCGAGCTCTGATCATCAGCCAAGCACGCCAAAGGCGCCGAACATCATTGAACTGCTGCTGAAGCGTCGGCAGCAGGGTGACACGTAATGCAGTCCCTCCGCACATTCATCCATCATACAAACCCTGGGAGCGTGAGCTATCCCGACACATGGGCAATCGTGCGTGCCCTTGATGGCGCACTAAGCGGGCCTGAGCCGCTCGTCGTGCCGCTCCTGGGCAAGCCAGGCACTGGCAAGACAGGAATCCTCGAGTACTGGGCTGGCCCATATCGCCAACAAGAGCGCGGAATCGCTCTCGCCCGGCAACCTGTACTTCTGGCCGAGATCAGCCAAACCGAGAAGGCGTCCTTGGGTCGAAGTGTCTACACGACGGCAACCGCCTGCGTGACCTTCTCGTCAATCATGTATGCGCTGAGTGAACTCTCGCGCCAGGTAGACCCGCCCGGCCACATCCCGCGCTGGTATCGTGAGGAGCGCTCTCTTTACACCGACCAGCAGTTCCTCTGGTTGTTTGATCAGGTGTGTCGAGAGGCACGGCGCCTGCGCGTGAGAGCCATTGTGATCGACAACGCGCAACACATTGACGTGCCGACGATGGATGCCCTGCTACGCCTGCGTAGGCGCCTCCTAGGCAGCGTAGGGCTAGTACTGTGCGGCCAGCTCGCGAAGAACGAGAAGCTTGACGAGCCGCTTGGGAAGGTGTTCGAGCGCGCTCGTGTGGATCCCGCCGAATGCGAGGCTGCTATCGAGCTACGTCCGCTGACCGAGGAAGTGTTCTACAGCGAGATAGCCCTCGAGATCATAGCCAACCTGGAAGCGGGCTTCGAGGAGGGCCTCGAGCAACATGGCTCGTTCATAGCTGAGACGCTGTGGGAGCTAACTGCTGGCGACTGGAAGAGTCTTAATAGCAGGGTGCGGCACTTCAACCGCTTGCTACCACCTCAGGCGAGCGGCCAGCGCGTGATAACCCGAACAATTGTTGAGCAGGTATTGGGGCGGAAACTGCCGTCCTAGGTGGCAGCCCAAATGCAAAGCCTGGCAACCGACGCAGCGCGTCAATTGCCAGGCTTTGCGGTGCCTTCTCTCAGTCAGGTCGCGTCGAAGGGCGTTGATGCTGTTGCCAGTCATCTCCGTTTATCCCTTTGTGACGCGCTACAGCGCCTGTCGTCGTAGCAAGCTATAGCAGTTTCTGACAATAGCTATACTACTTTTTGACAATAGCTATAGTCCTTTCTGAAATCGGGCAGCCCTGATGCTGGCGGGGCTGGTGCGATTCGAACGCACGGCCAACGACTTAGAAGGTCGCTGCTCTATCCTCTGAGCTACAGCCCCCGGCCGCCCTCACTATACCCAAGGGGCGCTGTTTTTGCAACCGCCGCCCGCGCGCTCCGCCCCCTACTGGCACCGCAGTGGGGCGAGGGCCTGGGCGTAGACTCGCTCGAACTCCTGCTGGTAAGCCCGGGCGAGGGCGGGGTCGTCGACGATCAGCATGTTTTCGTCGTTGACCTGCTCGGCCCGGCCGGTGAAGTTGTACGAGCCGGCGATCACCACCCGCCCGTCGACGATGATCACCTTGTGGTGCATCGTGTAGCAGTTGCCGTCGGCGTGAACCGCAACGCCCGCCGCCTGGAGCCGCGCGAACTCCGAGCCGCTGCCCGTGGCGTTGCGCCGCTCGATCACCCCGCGCACCGCCACCCCCGCCGCGTGCCGGCGGATCATCGCGTCGGCCACGGCGTCGGTCGTGAACGAGAAGGCCAGGAACTCGACACTGCGCCGCGCCCGCTCGATCTGCGCGACAATCGGCCCCGTCGCCGGGTCGCGCGGGGTGAAGAAGGTCGCCACGCTGGCCGCGCCGAGGCTCGCCCGCGGGTTGGGCGTGGCGATCCCCTTGGCGGCCCCGAAGCGGTCGGCCGCGAAGTTGGCGAACTCGGCGCGGTAGTTGGCGACGATCGCCGGCGCCGTGATCCGCAGCAGGTTGTTGTTGTTGCGGTAGGTGTCGTTGGTCGTCGCGTTCCACGACCCGGTCCAGACCACGCGCTCGTCCACGATCACGAACTTGCTGTGCATGAACGCCTCGCTGCGCTCCCACGTCACGGTGGCCCCGGCCGTCTCGATCCGCCCGGCCCAGCGGGCCATCGCCGGCTTCTGCAAGTTCTCACGGTCGAGCGCGGCCCGCACGCGCACGCCGCGCCGGGTCGCGCGCACGAGCGCGTCGGCCACGCTGTCGAGGTTGTACTCGTACAGCGCCACGTCAACGCTCCGGCGCGCCGCGTCGACGTCGGCGAGCAGGGCCCGCTCGTGGGGTGGCGGAATACGGTTGCGCGCCACGTCGGGGTAGACCAGGCTCGGCGTGGTGAAAAAGACGGAGATCGTCCCTTCCGGCCCCTCCACCCGCGCCGCCGGCGTGGCACCCGCCCCCACCGCCGCGGGATCGACCCCCGCCCGCCGCAGCGCGCCCGCCACGTCGATCGCCCCGGCGCGGGCCAGGGCAATAGCGACGACCAGCACCACGCCAAGGATCAGCAGCGCGGCCCGCCGGGGTCGGCGGGCGGGGTGTCGGGTGGAAGGTGGATCGGTCTGCATCGCGCGGCTCCCCGGCTCATCTGGCCTGCCCACAGGCTATACCGCCAGGGTGGCCCGGCGGGTGCGCGCAAAACCAAAGGCAGCGGACCAACTGATCCGCTGCCTCCGAAGGTATCGAGCACAAAGCTGTTCCGGCGCTCTGCGCCCTCCGCGCCTCTGCCGTGAGCGTTACAGCCGCGAGCGCGGGTCGAGGGCGTCGCGCAGGCCGTCGCCGAGGAAGTTGATGCTGAGCACGGTGAGGAAGATCAGGGTGCCCGGGATGAGGGCCAGGTGCGGGGCGACCTGGAGGTACTGGTAGCCGTCGGTGACGAGCCGGCCCCAGGTCGGCGTGTCAGGGGGGAAGCCGACGCCGAGGAACGAAAGGGTGGACTCGGTGATGATTGCCGTGCCGACGCCGATCGTGGCCGAGACGATGATCGGGCTGAGCGCGTTGGGGAGGATGTGGCGGAACATGATCGCGCCGCGGCTGACGCCCAGGGCGGTGGCGGCCTCGACGAACTCCTTCTCCTTAATGGAGAGGAAGGCCGCCCGCACGATCCGCGCCGTCGCCATCCAGCTCAGCACGCCGATCATCGTGACCACGATGATAAAGATGCCGGTTTCCTGGCCAAGGGAGCGCGTGATCGGCTCGCGGAACAGGTACACCGTCAGCAGGAGCAGCGGCAGCACCGGCAGCGACAGAAACAGGTCGACGATCCGCATCAAGGCCTGGTCCAGGGTGCCGCCGATAAAGCCGGCCACCGCGCCGATCAGGGTGCCGAGGCCGACCGCGATCAGCATGGCGACAAAGCCGACGGCCAGCGAGATCCGGCCGCCGTACAGGCAGCGGGCGAGCAGGTCGCGGCCGAGGTCGTCCGCGCCGAAGGGGTGGGCGGCCGTGGGCCCCGAGAGGGTGGCGAGAAAGTCCAGGTTGTCGATCACCCCGCGCAGGTTCTGGTCCTGCTCCGCGATCGGGAAGCCGGACGTTTCGGCCTGTGCGACCCGGTAGGGCACATAGAAGATTGGCCCAATCACCACCGCGAGGGTGAGCAGGAGCAGGACAACCGCACCGATGATCGCGAGCGTATGCTTGCGGAAGCGCCGCCACACGTCGCCCCACAGCGTGCGCGGCTTGGCGTTCACCCCCGAGGCCACCTGCTGCAGCTTGGTGACGCCCTCGGCCGCGGCGGACACCCGCATAGCCTCATTCGCCTCAGACATACACACCTCGCTCAGCTAAACCGCACCCGCGGGTCAAGCACGCCGTAGAGCAGGTCCGCCACCAGGTTGAAGAACACGGTGAGGATGGCGAAGATAAAGGTGATCGCCATCACCACCGGGGTGTCGTTCGAGTTGATCGAGGAGATCAGCAGCGCGCCGATCCCGTTGACCCGAAACAGCGTTTCCGTGATGATCGCGCCGCCGAAGATCGTCGGGATGCTGAGGGCGATCAGCGTCACCACCGGGATCATGCTGTTGCGGAGCACGTGACGCAGCACCACCAGCTGCTCGCCCAGGCCCTTGGCCCGCGCGGTCCGCACATAGTCCTGCGGGAGGTTGTCGAGCATCGACGAGCGCATGAAGCGGGCCAGCTGGCCGAACTGCTGCACGGCGAGCACCGAGACCGGCAGGGTCAGCTGGAGCGCCATCTTCTGGAGGCTGGCCATGTCCGTCACCTTGAGCGTCGAGTCGTAGATGAACGGGAACCAGCCCAGGCGGATGGAAAACAGGAGGATAAAGATGGTGCCGGTGAAAAAGGCGGGCACCGAGAAGCCCACAAAGGCAAAGGTGGTGGCGATATTGTCGAAGATTGAGTACTGCTTCACCGCCGACAGGATGCCGACCGGGATGGCGATCACCAGGCCGATCAGGTAGGCCATGCCGGCGACCTGCAAGGTCTGGGGGAGGCGCTGGGCGATCAGCTGGAGCACCGGCATGCGCGAGGCGAAGGAGAAACCCCAATCGCCCTGGATCAGGGCCGTAACCCATTTCACATACTGCACATACACCGGCTGGTCGAGGCCGAACGAGCGGCGGATGTTCTCGCGCACCTCGGGCGGCACGGCCGGGTTGGCGGCGAACTCGGCCAGAGGGTCGCCCGGGGCAAGGGCCAGGATGAAGAAAATCACCGCGCTGATGATCAAGAGCGTGGGGATGGCGATCAGCGTGCGCCGCAGGAGATACCGGCCCATGGGCTCCTCCCAAAAAAGCTCAGTGTAGGCCGGCGGGGCGCGGGCATCACCCGCGCCCCGCCGCCGGTGCGCTCAGCCTACTTCGACCAGGTCTCGATGTTCCACAGCTCCGAGTCGAACGGGCTCGGCTCGGGGCCGTTCAACGTCTTCGACTTGCCCTCGGGCGTGAAGCGGTTGATCAGCGGGATGATCCCACGATCGTTGACGAGGATGTCGTTGAGCTGGACGAACAGCTCGCGGCGCTGATCCGCGTCCGTCGCGGCCGAAAGCTCGGCAAAGGCCGCGTCGTACTCCTCGTTGCAGTAGTCGCCCGGGTTCTGCCCGTTCCACTGGTTCTCGCTGCCGGAGGCCTCGTCGCAGAGCCAGCCCGAGAAGTAGGTGGTCGGGTCGGGGTTTTCGTTCGAGTTGGTGTACATCTGCAGGTCGGCGAAGAACTTGTTCAGCGTGTCCGGGTTGCCCGGGTCGCCGCCGAAGAAGACGCCGGCGTCGATCGCCTTCAGGTCGACCTGGATGCCGATCTCGGCCAGGTTCGCCTTGATGATCGCCTGCTCGCCCTGGCGCAGCGGGTTGATCGAGGTCTGGAACGAGACCACCAGCCGCACGCCGTCCTTCTCGCGCACGGGCGCGCCAGTGTAACCGGCCTCCTCGAGCAGCTGCTTGGCCCGCTCGACGTCGCGCTCGCAGGTCGTGTTCGGCGAGGCGTAGGTCTCGGGGGTGGTCAGGGCATTGCAGGTCGGCTCGCCCGTCACGCCGTAGAGTTGGGTCGCGATCGCCTCGCGGTCGATCGCCAGGGCGATCGCCTCGCGCACGGCCGGGTCGGACAGGAAGGGGTGGGCCTGGCCGGGCTCCGAGCGCTGGTCGCCCAGGGCCGGGTCGGGGTTGGAGAAGTTGACGACGATGCGCTCGATGCCCGTCGAGGCCGAGGCCAGCAGGTCGCACTTGCCGCCCTGCTCGATCTGGCTCAGCACCGCCGCCTGCACCTGCAGGTTCCAGGCGTAGTCGAACTCGCCCGTCTCGCAGACCGCGCGGGCCGCCGAGGTGGCGTCGCCGCCGCCCTTGATCTCGACCTCGTCGAAGAACACGCTGTCGGCGTCGCGGTACTCGGGGTTGCGCTCGTACACCACCACGTCGCCGGGGGCGAAGCTCTGCAGCTTGAAGGCGCCCGTGCCGATCGGGGCGTTGTTCGCCTCCTGGCAGGCCGCCTCGGTGCTCGCCGCCGCGCCCACGCAGTTCTCGAACTGCGCCTGCTGCAGAATCATGCCGCCGGTGCTGGTGAAGGCGACCAGGAAGTTGGCGTTCGGCTCCTTCCAGGTGATCTTCACCTCGGTCGGGCTGACCGCCTCGATCGACTCGATCTGGGCGAAGTTGCTCGCCGTGGTCGCCGCCGTCGCCGGGTCCGAGGCGTACTGGTAGGTGAAGACGACGTCATCCGCCGTGAAGGGCGTGCCGTCCGACCACTTGACGCCCTCCTTGAGCTTCCAGGTAGTCGTCGTCAGGTCCTCCGAAACGCCGCCGTTCTCGACGCTCGGGATCTCGGCGGCCAGCACCGGCACCGCCTCGCCCGCGCCGTTGAAGTTCGCCAGCGGCTCCAGGATCACGGTCGCGCCGTCGAAGTCCTTGGTGCCGGTGGCCAGGTGCGGGTTGAGCAGCGTGATCGCCTGCCACCACAGCAGGCGCAGGCGGCCGCCGGCCTCCGCGGCGGGCGCCGCCGTCGCGGCCTCGGTGGCCGCCGGGGCCTCGGTGGCCGCCGGAGCCGTGGTCGCGGCCGGGGCCTCGGTGGCCGCCGGAGCCGTGGTCGCGGCCGGGGCCGACGTGGCCTGGGCGGCCGAATCAGTCGTGGGAGCCTGTGCGGGGGGCGTGCTGCCGCAGGCCGCCAGCGCGAGCGAGCCGGCCAGCATGACGGTCAGCCAGGACCAGAGCCGTTTGTGGTTCACACGAACCTCCTAACCTAGACGAACGAGCCCGAGATAGATGGCAGGGCGGCCGGGCGCGCGCGGGGGCCGTCAAACATCTGTCGCCGGGGCGGCGGCATCGCCCACGACGGCCCGCTGGACGCTCACGCTCGGTCAACCCATCATCCCTAGAGGAACGCGCGAGGCGGGCGCGTGTGTTCGGCGGTGTCACCCAATGCCAGTCTGGCTGGCGGGCGACCGCGGTTCGGCGCACGGGGCCGCTGGGGAGGCACAGTGTCTACCGGGTGGTAGGGGCGCGACCGACAGTGGCACGGAGCGCGAATGAGCCGCGTCGTTTGGGTAACACGTCAATGGGTCATCGAGGATGGCTAAAGGTAGCACACAATGCCGGAAGTTGTCAAGTTTGCTCACACCGCCGCCTTTCCGCGCATGGCGTCAGAATGCGCTCCGTGAAAAGCCCCCTTGTTAATCTTGTAAAATGTCTGGCGCCAGCCGGCCCGATTGTCCTGTTGCCGCCGATCCATCACTCATCGCTGGAAAGAATGCCTTCCAGCCGCGAGGCCGTCGGCCGGCCCGTGCCCCCGGCGCCGAAGCCCGGCCGCCGGAAGCGCACCGTCCCCGCCGCCATGGTCAGCATCACCTGGCCCTTCAGCCGCTGCCCCTGCAGCGGGGTCGCCCGGGAGCGCGAGGCGAGCTGCGCGCCATCCACCGTCCAGCTCGCCTCCGGGTCGAACACCACAATGTCGGCGGGCGCGCCCGGGCGCAGGCTGGCCGGCGAGCGGCCGAGCACCTGGGCCGGCCCCTCGGTCAGCTTGGCGACCATGTTCACCAGGTCGAGCTCGCCGCGGTGGACGAGCGTCAGCACCAGGCCGAGCGCCGTCTCCAGGCCTGCGATCCCCGGCGCGGCCAGCCCGTACTCGCACTCCTTGTCGACCCGGGCCTGGGGGGTGTGGTCGCTCGCGATCGCGTCGATCGTGCCGTCACGCAGCCCCTCGATCAGCGCCTCTACGTCCTCTTCGCCGCGCAGGGGCGGCGAAACCCGCGTGCTCGCGTCGTATGGCGGCAGCAGCGTCGGGTCGAGCCACGAGCGCAGCCCCAGCTCCGGGCTCGGGTTGGGCCGCCGGCCCTTGCGCCCCGGTCGCGCGGCCGGCGCCGGCGCCGGCTCCTGCGGCCCCAGCCGCCCGAGCACCCAGCGGTCCGTCAGGGTCAGGTGGTGCGGCGTCACCTCGGCCGTCACCGGTGCCCCCCGCGCCTTTGCCGCCCGCAGGAGGGCCACTCCGCCGGCCGTGCTCACATGGCAGATGTGCAGGTGGGCCCCCGTCGCCTCGGCCAGGGCGATGTCGCGTGCGATGATCGACTCCTCGGCCGCCGCGGGGAAGCCCGGCAGCCCGAGCCGCGTGCTCACGGCGCCCTCGTGCATGGCCCACCCCGCCGACAGCCGCGGGTCCTCGCAGTGGGCCATCACCGGCAAGCCCACGGCGGCGGCGTAGGCAAGGGCGTTGCGCATCAGCCCCGAGTCCGCCAGGGGGCGGCCGCCGTCGCTGAAGGCGATGCAGCCGGCCTCGGCCAGCTCCAGCATGTCGCTCAGCGCCTTGCCTTCGCGCCCCTGCGTCAGCGCCCCGATCACGTCGACGCGGACGTGGGCGCCGGCGCGGGCCACCTCCTGCACCAACCGCACCACGGCCGGGTTGTCGATCGCCGGCCGCGTGTCCGGCATCGCGCAGACGGTGGTGAAGCCCCCGCGGGCCGCGGCCATGGTGCCGCTGGCCACCGTCTCCTTGTGCTCCTCGCCCGGCTCGCGCAGGTGGGCGTGCAGGTCCGTGAAGCCGGGCGCCACCACGCAGCCGCGGGCGTTGATCACCTCCACGTCCTCGCCGGGCGCCAGCTCCTCCGCGCGCAGCTCGGCCAGGTCGATCATCTGCGCCACCTTGCCGTCGGCCACCAGCACATGGCCCACGGTGGCCACACGCCGGGCCGGGTCGATGATCGAGCCGTTCTTGATCAGGTATCGCATCGGGTGCTCCTACCCCGCCAGCCGGTACAACAGCGCCATCCGCACCGCCACGCCGTTCGTCACCTGCTCCTCGATCACGGCGTTGGGCGCGGTCGCGGCCTCGGGCCAAATCTCGACGCCCTCGTTCATAGGGCCCGGGTGCATGATCAGCGTCCGCTCGCCCAGGCGCTCCAGCCGCTCAGGCGTGAGCGCGAAGAAGCGGCTGTACTCGCGCAGCGACGGCAGCAGGCCCGCCTGCTGGCGCTCCTTCTGCAGCCGGAGCAGCATCACCACGTCCGCGCCGTCCAGGGCCTCGTCCAGCCGGTGCGTGATCGTCAATGCCGGCCAGGTCGCCGTCCAGAAGCCGCTCGGGCCGAGCAGCGTGGGCGGCGCGCACAGCGTCACCTTCGCGCCCATGTGGCTCAGCCCCCAGATGTTCGAGCGGGCCACCCGCGAGTGGACGATGTCGCCCACGATCGCCACCTTCAGGCCCTCGATCTGGCCCAGCCGCTCGCGGATGGTGAACATATCCAGCAGGGCCTGGGTCGGGTGGGCGTGGCGGCCGTCACCGGCGTTGATCACCGAGCCGCGAAAGTGCTGCGCCACCAGGTAGGGCGCCCCGGACTGGCCGTGGCGGATGTTGACGATGTCGGCCCCGAGGGCCTGGAGCGTCCGCACCGTGTCGAGCAGGCTTTCGCCCTTCTCGACGCTGCTGCCGCGCGCGGAAAAGGCGACCACGTTGGCCGACAAGGCCCGCGCCGCCAGCTCGAAGGAGATCCGCGTGCGTGTGCTGTCCTCGAAGAACATATTCACGACCGTCTTGCCGCGCAGGGCCGGGACCTGCTTGATCTCGCGCGAAAGCACCTCCTTCATGCTTTCGGTCGTTTCAAGGATCTCCTCGATCTCGGCGCGGCTGAAGTCGTCCAGGTCGATCACATGGCGTCGGCTCATCTCACTCACCCGTCCTGACAATCACCACCTCGTCCTCGCCGTCGGTTTCGCGCAGCCGCACCTCGACCCGCTCGCTGCGCGCCGTCGGCACGTTCTTGCCCACGAAGTCGGCCCGGATGGGCAGCTCGCGGTGCCCCCGGTCCACCAGCACGGCGAGCTGGATGCGCGCCGGGCGGCCGAGGTCGGCGATCGCGTCAAGGGCCGCGCGCACGGTGCGCCCGGTGAACAGCACGTCGTCGACGAGCACCACGGCCCGGCCCGACAGGTCGGGCTGGATCGTCGTCTTGCGCACCAGCGGGGCCGGGCCGCGGGTCGCCAGGTCGTCGCGGTAAAGGGTGATGTCGAGCTGGCCGACCGGCACGCGCACGCCCTCGAAGTCGGCGATCGCGGCCGCGATTCGCTCGGCGAGCGGCACGCCGCGCCGGCGGATGCCGACCAGCAGCACATCGCGCAGGCCGCCGTTGCGCTCGTCGATCTCGTGGGCGATCCGCACCAGGGCCCGCCGGATGTCGTCGGCCCCCAGGATCTGCTTGCGCTCGCTCATCGCCCCTCCAGGCACAAAAAAGCCCGTACCCCGGCGGCGCGGGTGGTACGGGGAACAACGGCGGCGCCCGGCGGGCGCGGGAAACAAGGCATATCGTGCTCCTTCACAGCCTCGCGGGACCGTGTTAAAGGAAAGTTGGCGCACTATACCACGCCCGCCGCGGCGGTGTCAACGGCCTGGCCGGGCGCTGTTCTCCCTTCGGCCCACGTCGCCGGGACGGAACCTATGGTACGATACCAGCGTAACGCTGCAAACCCGGCGGCGCCGCGCCGCCTCGCAGAGGGATAGGGCCGATGCCACGTGTTCTGATTCTCCACGCCTCCGTCGGCACCGGGCACAAGCGCGCGGCCGAAGCCCTCGCCGTCGCCCTCGCCCGGCGTCAGCCCGGCGAGATCCGGGTCGAGGATGTGCTCGACCACACCCCGCGCCTGTTTCGCATGGCCTACGCCCGCTCCTACCTCGAGCTGACTGACCGGGCCCCCCTCGTCTGGGGCTACTTCTACACCCAGACCAACGCCGACCCGAACCTGGCCGAGGTCACGAACAACATCCGTAAGCTGGTCGAGGGGATCGGCACCAACGGCCTGAAGGATGTGCTGCGGGCCTTCGCGCCCGAGGTGATCGTCTGCACCCACTTCCTGCCGATGGAGCTGCTGGTGCGCTACAAGCGCCAGGCCCGCCTCCCCCAGCCGATCTACTGCGTCGTCACCGACTACGCCGCCCACACCTTCTGGACGTATACCGAGCTCGACGGTTACTTCGTCGCCGACGAGATGACCCGCGAGCAGCTGATCCGCCGCGGCGTGGCCGCCAGCCAGATCACAGTCAGCGGCATCCCGATCGACCCGGCCGCCGCCGAGCCCAAGGAGGCGGCCGAGGCCCGCGCCCGCCGCGGCCTCCCCGCCGACCGGCGGCTGATCACGCTGTTCGGCGGCGGCGTCGACAACGAGCACATCCGCGCGATCGTCGAGGGCCTGCTGCGCGCCGCCGTCACGGCCACCCTGGTCGTGGTCGCCGGCCGCAACGCCACCCTGGTCGAGGCCCTGAGCGACCTTGAGCCGACCGAGCGGCTCGACCTGCGCGTGCTCGGCTATGTCGATTATGTCGACGACCTGCTGGCCGCAAGCGATCTGGTGATCACCAAGGCGGGCGGCCTGATCGTCAGCGAGGCCCTGGCCCGGGCCACGCCCCTGATCGTGATCAACCCCATCCCCGGCCAGGAGGAGTGGAACGCCGACTTCGTGGTCAGCAGCGGCGCGGGCGCCCAGCTTCGCATGAGCGACTCGGTCCCCGCGGCGGTCGCCAATCTGCTCAGCCGCCCCGCCGTCCTGGAGGATATGCGCCGCTGCGCGGCGGCCGCGGCCCGCCCGCGCGCCGCCCTTGAGATCGCCGAGCAGGTGATCGAGGACTTCAACGCGCGGCGCCATCGCTAGAAGGTTCGCCTGATGAGCAAGCCGGCCGACGTGCTGTTCGCCATCTCCGACACCGGCGGCGGCCACCGCAGCGCCGCCGTGGCGATCAGCGCCGCCCTCGACCAGACCAGCCACGGCCAGGTTTCATGGTCGATTGCCGACATCCTGCAGCTCACCGACTTCCCCGGCGTCCGCAGCGCCCCCGAGCTGTATGACCAGCTATCGACCCGCTGGCTGCGCCTGTACGACGTCACCTTCGAGCTCACCAACGGCGTGCGCCGGGTCGATATGCTGTCGCGCTTCGTGTTTCTGACCGCCCGGCGCAACATCACCCGCCTGCTCCAGGAAACGCGCCCGCGCGTCGTCGTCGTCACCCACCCCCTCGTCCATCGGCTCGTCGCGGCCGCCCGCCGCAGCCGGCGCCTGCCCTTCCGGATCATCACCGTGGTGACCGACCTTGTCACCCTTCACGCCTCCTGGACCTACCCGGGCGTGGATCTGGCCCTGCTCCCCACCGACGAGGCCTACGACCTGATGTACCGCCGCGGCATGCGCCCGAGCAAGATGCTGCGCACCGGCTTCCCCGTCCACCCCAAGTTCGCCGACAACCGCATGGTCAAGCCCGAGGCCCGCGCCGGGCTCGGCGTCGCCGCCGACCCGTTCACCATCCTGCTCACCAGCGGCGGCGTCGGCTCCGGCCGCCTCCAGCAGCTCGTCACGGCCCTGGAGCGCCAGTTCCCGCAGCACCAGCTCCTCGTCGTCACCGGCAAGAACCGGGCTCTGTACGACGGCCTGACCAGGGCTCGCCGCCCCGAGCGCACCCGCGTCTACGGCTTTGTCGACAACATGGAGATGCTGATGGCGGCGAGCGACGTCGTCGTCACCAAGGCCGGCCCCGGCACGCTCATGGAGGCCCTGGTGATGCGCCGCCCCGTGCTGGTGACGGAGGCGGTGGGCACCCAGGAGCAGGGCAACATCGACTTTGTGCTCAACCACGAGCTCGGCGCCTTCTGCCCCACCAACGAGCGGATCGTCGGCGCCGTCCGCGACCTGGAGGACCGCGAGCGCTACGAGGCCACCGTCGCCCGCCTCGCCGGCGCCGTCCCCCGCGATGGCTCGGCCCAGATCGCCCGCCTCGTCCTCGGCCAGCTCAGCCAGGCCGGCGCCCCCCCGCCCCCGCGCCGCCTGCCCCAGCTCCTCCCGCTTTCGCGCTGGGGCCGCTCGCTCCTGCGCGGGCGCGGCCGGGCGCGGTAGCTCCCCGCCGCGAGGCGCGGAGCGCGCAAAACCTTTTTGTTTACATCCAAACGCCGTGCTGCCCCGATCGTGGCTTTCTCAACGATCGGGGCAGCACGGCGTTGTAAAGAAATAAATACTGGGCGCTCTGCGTCCTGCGCGGCTCCGCGGTGGCCCTTACCTGATGCTCTGGGGGGCGACCTCGCCGCTGTCGGCGGGGGCGGTGAAGGGGACGGCGCGGACGATCACGCGCTGGGTGAACTTGTTCGGGCCGGTGCCGGGCCAGCAGGTGACCATGGTGACCACCTCCTCGTCTGCCGGGGCGATCAGCTGGGCGTTGGCCGCGCGCTGCTCCGGCGGGGCGCCCTCCTCGTCGACGACGAGGCGCTCCTTGACTACGTAGAGGAACTGCTGCCCGCCGCTGTAGACGATCACCTGCTCGCCGGGGTGGACGTAGTACAGGTCGCGGAAGACGTGGCCGAGCCCGCCGACATGGCCGGCCATGACCACGTTGCCGTTCTCGCCGGGGTTGGCCGAGCCGCGGTGGTGGCCGATGGCGTACTCGGCCACGTCCCACACGGCGACCGTCTGGCCGTCGACCTGCTGCTCGCTCCAGCCGACCTCGATCACCTTGTAGTCCAGCTTGATGCTGGGAATCACCAGCCGCTCGACGGTGCTGACGTGGGCCGCCTCGGCCGCTGAGGGCGGCGCGGAGGCGATCTGGCCGTTGGCGAGGACGGGGGCGTTGAAGGGCGCGGGCTCCGCGGGCAGCGGGGCCGCGGCGGCTACGCTGGTTGGCAGGGGCCCGGCGGCCGGGGGGCGGGCTGGGCCGGCCAGCATCTCGCGGGGGATCTCGATGTCGTTGTCGCCGCGGGCGGCGAGGAGCTGGAACTGCGTCTGGGCATACAGGCCGCCGACGTAGGCCAGGAGGTACACGCCGGCCACCATCAGCAGGTTGCCCAGCGTCCAGAGGGCGCGCCGGCGCACAGAAAGCCGCCGGGCGGCGACGATCGTTTTGGGCGCGGTCTCGATCTGTGGCTGTGTGACCATCGCTCGTAGGGCCGCGCGGCGGCGCGGCGCCGGTTCGTTCGCTCGGCGGGCCCGACGCAGGCCCGTAGAACGAGTATAGCATGGCCCAATGACCGCTGCCACGCCATTCATCCAGCCCTCATCCAGCCCTGGCGCACCGCGCCCCCGGCAGCCAAGCTGCGGGGACGCGACAGGTGTATGGGGGCGAGCGGCTAGGCCGCGCTGGTGGGCTCGATCGCGCTGAGGGCGCTCATGGCGGCCCGGAGCATGTGCAGCTCCTGGTCGTCGAGGCGGGCAAGGGTGGCGTCGCCGGAGTGAACGGACCCGCTGAGCAGCAGCAGCGCGCGCAGCGCCGTCGGCCCGGAGGCCTCGGGGGCGTCGCCGGGACGGATGTCGCCGCCTTGCGGCGGCGGGGTAAGGTGGGCGGGCGTGCGTCGCGCGGGGGTCATAGCGACTCCTCTCTGTTTGATATCACAGGTCAGTGTAGCGCCGTGCCCGCCTGGCGTCAAGTGCGCAGATCCCAACCCTCGACCAGCTCGGGCAGCCCCGCGATCACATGCGTCGGCTGGACGGCGGAGGCGGCCAGGTCGGCGCGGGTGCTGTCGCCGGTGAGGACAAGGGCGGTGTCCATGCCCGCGCCCACGCCCATGGCGATATCGGTCATCAAACGGTCGCCGACCATGAGGCAGCGCTCGGGCGGCAGCCCAACCAGGGCGCTGGCGGTGCGGGCCATAATCGGCGAGGGCTTGCCGACGTTCACCTCGCAGCGGGTGTTGGCGCAGGCCTCGATCGCGGCGATGATCGCGGCCGCGTCCGGCTCGCCGCCGCCGGGCACAGGGCAGAAGCGGTCCGGGTTGGTGGCCACCAGGCGCGCCCCGGCCCGGATCGCGTCGAAGGCGACCTGGAGCTTGTGGTAGGTGAAGGTGCGGTCGAACGAGGCGACCACGATCGCGATCTCGCCGGCCCGCTCGCTGAGCGGGAACCCCGCCGCCTCCAGCTCGCCGATCAGCGGGGCCTCGCCGCACACGAACAGCGTCGCCCCGGGGGCGTTGGCCCGCAGCCACTCCACCAGCACGTACGAGGAGTTGGCGACCTCGTGGAGCTCGGCGGCCACGCCCATCCCGCGCAGCTTCGCCACGTACTGCTCGCGGGTCTTCGTCGGGTTGTTGGACAGAAAGGCGACCCTGCGCCCCGCCGCCCGCAGGCCGGCCAGCGTTTCCCCCGCGCCGGGCAGCAGCACATCCCCCAGGTAGACCGTGCCGTCCAGGTCGAAGATATAGCCGTCGTACGCGCGCACCGCCATGCGGCCTCCACCTACAGCGGGGGCGAACACCACATGGCGTTCGCCCCCAAGAACCTTACCCGGTACGAGAGCGGCCGGTTGCCCTCCTAGTATACCGGATCTGGCGGCACGAGCTCTGCGACGACGGCGCGGAGTCGTTCGATGACCAAGGGCTTGGCGAGAAAGCAGGAGCAGCCGGCGAGGCGGGCCCGGCGCTCGTTGGCCGGGTCGGCCGAGATCAGCACGAAGGGCACGTTGGAGGAGGCGCGGAGGGCCGCGAACAGCTCGAGGCCGGTCAGCCGGGGCATGTTCTGGTCGCTGATCACGAGGTCGGCCGGGCGAGCGGCGAAGGCGGCCAGGGCCGCCCGCCCGTCGGCGACCGCCTCGACCTCGGCGCCCGGCGCCGAAAGCTTGAGCGCCCGCACCAGAAAGTTGCGCACGCCCGCGTCGTCCTCGGCCAGCAGAATACGCATCGTCGTCGTGTCGTCCATCAGTACACGTTGGCCCGAGCGCCACCGGCCCGGAGGGAACTATATAAACGGCAGGGGTGGCGGGATTTGCGGCCGGCGCGCTGGGGCGAGCTGTGGTATATTTGTGCTATTCATCAACGGTACCGGAGCAGGCACATGGCACAGCAGCGCGCACGGCTCGGCGTAGTCACCAGCGGCTCTCTGATCGAGGGGCTGCTGGCCCGCCTGGAAGCCCGCGAAAGCGTCGAGGATATGCGGGTGGGCAAGTTCGTGGTGATTCAGGGCGAAAAGCACGAGTTCTTCTCCATGGTCACGGACGTGGCCCTGGAGGCAACGAACCAGAAGGTGCTGATCGACCCGCCCAACGGCGACGCCTTTATCCACGAGGTGCTGGCCGGCACCTCGACCTACGGCACGCTCCAGCTCATGCCGCGGCTCATGCTCCCGCGCGACTTGAGCGAGCAGCTGCTGCCGGTCAAGACGATCCCGCGCCACTTTTCGCCCGTCTTCGACGCCGGCGAGGCTGACTTCACGCGCGTCTTCGGCGAGGCCGGCGGCGCCTCGTTCGAGATCGGCCGCCCCCTCGACATGGATGTGCCGGTCTGCCTGAACCTAGAGCGGCTGGTCGAGCGCTCAAACGGGATCTTCGGCAAGAGCGGCACCGGGAAAAGCTTTCTGACCCGGCTGCTGCTCTGCGGCACGATCTACGCCGACACCGCGGCCAACCTGATCTTCGACATGCACAGTGAGTACGGCTGGGGCGCGGTCTCCGAGGGCGGCGGCTTTGTGAAGGGGCTGCGCCAGCTTTTTGGCGCCGAGGTGCTGGTGTATACGATCGACCCGCGCAACTCGCGCGGCCGTCAGCACGACGGCGAGATCGTGATCGGCCTCGACCAGATCGAGGTCGAGGATGTGATCGCGCTCGAAGGCGAGCTCAACCTGAGCAGCACCGCCACCGAGTCCTCCTACCTGCTGTACGACCGCTTCAAAAAGGGCTGGCTGCGCGAGCTGCTCCAGATGGACAGCGAGGCGATCCAGGCCTTCGCCGAAAGCAGCGGTGCCCACGCCGGCTCGATCAGCGCTTTGAAGCGCAAGCTGGCTCGCGTCGCCCGGCTGAACTTCATCCGCGACACGGCCGACTTCTCCTCCGTCGACCGCCTGATCGAGGCCCTGGCCGCCGGCCGCCATGTGGTGCTTGAGTTCGGCGAGCACGACAGCAGCCTGATCTACATGCTGGTCTCCAACATCATCACCCGGCGCATCCACCGCCGCTGGGTCGAGCAGACCAACCGCTATATCCAGTCGCAGAACGTGGCCGATAAGCCGCGCCCGCTCATGATCACCATCGAGGAGGCGCACAAGTTCCTCAACCCCACCACCGCCCGCCAGACGATCTTCGGCATCATCGCCCGCGAGCTGCGCAAGTACAGCGTGACCCTGCTCGTGGTCGACCAGCGCCCCTCTTCGATCGACAACGAGGTGATGAGCCAGCTCGGCACGCGCATCACCGCCCTGCTGAACGACGACAAGGATATCGACGCCGTGTTTACCGGCGTCAGCGGCGGCGCCGGCCTCAAGTCCGTCCTCGCCAGCCTGGACAGCAAGCAGCAGGCCCTCGTGCTCGGCCACGCCGTGCCCATGCCCGTGGTCGTCCGCACCCGCGCCTATGACGAAGCCCTGTACCGGGCTGTCGAGCGCCGCGGGCCGCGCCGGGCCGCCCTGATCGAGCTGCCCGCCCGCTCGGCCCAGGAGGAGGTCGACGAGCTGTTCCCCGATTGAGGCGGCGGCCGCTGTGCGGCTACAGCTCCGCGGCGGCCGCGGCGTCAAGCATCCAGACGAGGTGCCCCTGCGGCGGGCGGATGAGCTGGGCTGGGGTTGAATGGGGGTCGAAGGGGCCGCGGAGGGCGTCGCGGGCCTTGGCGGCCTTGTCGGCGCCGGCAACGAGGAAGACCGCCTCGGCGCTGCGGTTGAGGGCGGCGGCGGAAAGGGACACGCGGCGGGGCGGCGGCTTGGGCGAGCCCTCGACCGCCACGGCCAGGGCGCCGGGGGGCGCCTCAAGGGCGGGGTGGCCGGGGAAGAGCGAGGCGGTGTGGCCGGCGGGGCCCATGCCGAGCAGGGCCAGGTCGATCTGGCCGCCGTGGGCATCGAGGAGGGCCTGCACCAGCCGGCCGTACAGCACGGCGGCCTCGGCCGGGTCCGCCAGGTAGGTCGCCACGGGGTAGACCTGGTCGGACGGGATGCGGACGTGGTCGAGCAGGGCGCGGCGGGCCTGGCTGTAGTTGCTCTCCGGGTCGCTGTGGGGGACGTAGCGCTCGTCGGCCCAGATCAGGCTGGTGGCGGCCCACGGCATGCCGGCGAAGCGCGGCTCGCGGGCCAGGCGCGCGAAGACGCCGGGCGGCGCGCTGCCGCCCGAGATCGCCATCAGAAAGCGGCCGCGCTCGGCCATAGCCCGCTCGGCCGCCGCGGCCACCCGCTCGGCGGCCGCGGCTTGCAGCTCCTCCAGGCTTGGGTAGACCAGTATCTCGGGAGCGTTGGTCATCGTCGGCTCCTTCCTACAGGGACAGCGCTGCCTCCCCGCGTCGTACCTCCGACCCCTGCCCCTCGCTCCCCTTGTCCCCCTGTGCCCCCGGCCCCGCGGCCCCCTCCCCTTGTGCCCCCGTCCCCTTATCTCCGTGCCCGGGCGCGAGCTCGGCGAGCAGCCGCAGGGCCTCGGCCCGGTCGGGCTCGTGGTCCTCGGCGCGCATGTAGCGGAAGCAGGCGCCCCAGTAGCAGACAAGCAGGCGCAGCAGGGGCAGGCGGGCCGCCTCCTCAGAGCTGAGGGGTCCGGCGCCGGTGTAGCCCTCCAGCAGCCCCTCGGTCCACGGCGCGGGGTGGGCGGGGCTCAGGCCGCAGGCCAGGTCGAACATGCCATCGCCGCCGACGGCCCGGCCGGGCTCGACGATCGCCTCCAGGTGGACGTAGTCGGCGGTGGTGCAGCGCACGGCCTGGGGGCCGAAGGCGCCGTGGATCAGCCCGGGCTGGGCGATCTCCAGGCGCTGGTCGTCGAGCAGGGCGGCGACGGCGGCGCGCTCGGCCTCGCTGAACAGGAGGCTATCGGCGGGCGGCGGGGCGATCTGGCGCCCGATCTGGCGCAGACAGGCCCGCCAGCCCTGCGTCGGCCAGCGGCCGGCCGGGTTGGGGCGGCCGGCGCCGGGGGTCGTCACGCGGTGGAGCCGGCGCAGGGCCCGGCCGGCCTGGCGGCCGGCGCCGTGCAGCAGGTGCGGCGCCGCGATGGTGCTGGCCGGGGCGCCGGCGACGTAGTGCTCCAGCGTGTAGGCGAACGGCACCATCGCCCGGGTCAGGTCGCGCTGGATGATCTGGGGCGCGGGGATGCGCTGCCCTGCCGCCGACCGGGCGAAGTAGACGTAGGCGGCCAGGTCGTCCTCGGGGGAGACGCGCAGGATCAGGTGGCCCGAGTCGACGGACAGGCGGACCAGCAGATGCTCCGCCGTCTGCGCGTGGAGGGCGACGGCGTTGGGGCGCAGATTCATGGCCCGGGCGAGCAGGGCGGTGTAGTCGCCGAGGCGGCCCATCACCCGCTTCCAGGCCTCGCTCGGCCCCCCCGCGCCGGGTGGGATGTAGTGGTTCAGGTGGCTGTAGCTCATTGCTCCTCGGCCTGCACCGCCGGCAGCACAAAGCGCAGCACCCGGTTCGACGCCTTGTCGACCACCCAGACCGAGCCGTCGCCGGCGACGGCCATGCCGCTCGGGGCGTTGAGCGAGGCCAGGTCGGCGCCGGCGCCGCCCCAGCGCAGCAGCACATCGCCGCGCAGGTTGGCGGCGAGCACGCCCTGGCGCGCCGGCACGCTGGCGAACACCTGGCCGCCGGGGCTGGCGGCGATGGACGGGTCGTCGTAGGTGTTCGGCCGCCAGCCGCTCACATCCCAGCTCACGGTCGGGATGGGCGACACGCGCCCGCTGCCATCGGGGCCGAAGACCTGGACGCGGCCGTTCCACGTGTCGGACACATACACGTTGCCCTGGCCGTCGACGGCCACCCCTGTGGGCTCGTTGAAGGCGCCCAGCTCGCTGCCGGCGTAGCCCCACTGGTACAGATACTCGCCGTCGCCGTCGGTGACGACAATGCGCTTGTTGCCCGTGTCGGCGATGTACACATTGCCGTCGGCGTCGATCGCGATCCCGCGCGGGCCGAAGAAGCCGAGCGGGTTGGCCTCGTTGCCGGCCTGGGTGCCGTCGGTGATCGTGGCTCGCCGGCCGTCGGCAAGATCCTGGTCGCCGCTGCCCCAGGTGCCGATCACCTGGCCCGCGGGGCTGAGCTTGACCACGCGAGCGTTCCAGGTGTCGGCGACGATCAGGTTGCCGTCGGCGTCCACGGCCATGCCGCGCGGCTCGTAGAACTGGCCGGGGTCGCCGCCCTGGCCGCCGAAGCTGCGGAGCAGCTGGCCGTCGGCGCTGTAGACGTGGATGCGGTGGGCGCCCGTGTCGGACACATACACATTGCCCTCGCCGTCCACGGCGACCCCGGTGGGGCCGGAGGCGTCGGCGGGGAGGTCGATCGCCTGCTGGGCCACCAGGCGCAGCTGCGGCGTGGCCGGGCCGCTAGCCACGCCCGTGCCGCCGGCGAGGTCGCTGCGCACCCACACCTCCATCTCGCGGGCGCCCGGAGTGAGCGGGTAGGGCAGCTCGCGGTACAGGGCGAACTTACGGAGCGTTTCCCAGTTGGACGGCTGGAAGGGCCAGAGGATCGGGGCGAGCGGGCCGTTCAGCTCCTCGCTGATGTCGCGGCCGCACTCCTCCTGGCCGGGCTGCGTCCAAGGGCTATAGTAGAAGCGCTTGTAGCCGGGGCTTTGCGGCGAGCACTTGTCGCCCTCGGGGAACCACCAGTTGAAGATCCCTGTGGGGCCGTAGGGCTGGCTGTAGTTGTCGCTGAGCACGCCGCGCACCTGCTCGGTGACGTGGGGCTTGTACAGCAGCACCACCGGGGCGAGGGCGGTGCTCCCGTCGGGCATCTGCACCTCGAAGGTGCTGGCGCTCGGGTTGGTCTGGAAGGTGTCGCGCTTGACCCAGTTCAGGTTGCGGAAGTCGCGCAGGTACCACTGCAGCGGCCAGGCCAGCGAGCCCTCGCCGCCCTCGTCGCCGCTGTCGATAAAGACCGGCATGCTCAGCCCGCCCGTCACATCCTGCGGCGTGCGGCTGCCGCGGGTCAGGTTGACGGCCAGCTCGCGGATGTCGGCGACGTAACGCGGGACGTCGGGGGCCGTCTGGGTGTAGACGAGCAGCTCGACCGGCACGTCGGGGTGCTCATAGACGGCCATCCAGGTCGCGCGCAGGGTGTACACCCCGACAATGCCCGCCAGGGTCAGCCCGGCGAGGGCGAGCACCGTCCGCCCGCCGAGGTAGCCGGCGAGGGTGAGCAGGCCGTAAATCATGGCGCCGGCGATGATCAGCGGCACGATCCCCTGGAGCAGGTTGCTCTGGGCACCCTGCCCCGCGCCGGGCAGCGAGAAGCGCCAGAAGGCCACGGACAGGGCCACGGCGGCCAGCGTGGTCAGCAGCGGGGCGAGCCAGATCGAGGGGCGCCAGCGCGCGGCCGGGGCCTCGTCGGGAAGGGCGAGGCTCGCCGTCGTCTCGGTGCGGGCGGCCGGGCGCCGGGCGGCGTCGAGCATGCGGCCGACCACCCACGCGGCGAGCAGGTTGCCCGGCAGCGCCATATGCACGAGCAGCCAGGGCATCTTTTCGCCGGCCCAGGAGAAGATGATCACGGCGCTGAAGAACCAGAAGACGAGCAGGAGCGGGAACAGCTCCCACGGCCGGAACAAGGGCTGTGGGCTATGGGCTGTGGGCGGGAGGGCGGGGGGCGCCCCTTGCTCGCCCTCCTCGCCCTCGGCGGCGGGCGCGGCCTCGGGGGTGTCTGCGTCGAGCGAGCCTTCGGGCGCGGCGGCCCGGGCGCGGCGGGCGGCGAGGGCGCGGCGGACGACGGCGGTGATCATGGCCACCACCGTGCCGAAGGCGCAGAGCACCGCGATCGGCTCGTAGAGCGGGAGCTGGATCAGGTAGTAGTACCAGGGCTGGTCGCCGCGGGCATACTCCTGCTGGCTGCCGAGCCAGTAGGCAAGGCCGGCGTACAGCCCATCGATCGCGCCCCGGGGGTAGGCGAAAAAGGTGGTGTACAGCACCAGGTAGATCCCGCCGAGCACGGCGAGGGCCACCCAGAGCGCCGGGCGCCGGTCGGCCCACAGCTCGCGCACCCGGCCGGTCAGCAGGGGGCGCGGGTCCCATAGGCGCTGGCAGAGCCAGGCTAGGGCCAGGGCCGAGGCCACCAGAAACGCCTTCTCGCCGAGGTACAGCCCGCGCCCGACCGGCAGGGGCGGGTTGACGAGCATCAGCAGCACGCACAGCCCGAACACCGCGGCGAGGGCGATGTTCAGGTAGCGCGCGAAGCGGCTTTCGGCGATCAGGCGCATGAAGACGAAGACGCCAAAGATAAAGAACAGGATGTAGTACAGCTCGTGGGTGCCGATGGCGAGCGCGACACCGGCCGCCGTCAGGTACAGCCAGCGGCTTTGGCCGGTGTCGAGCCAGCGCAGGGCCCCGATCAGCATCCAGATCTCCCACAGCACCATCAGCCCGTCGTGGCGGGCGAAGCGCGTGTAGTAGAGCAGCGACGGCGAGAAGGCGAGCAGAACCGCCGCCACCAGCGCCCCGCCCCGGCCAAGGTAGGGCCGCAGCCACCAGGCCGACGCGACCATGCAGATCCCGGCCAGGGCCATGGGCAGGCGGGCCTGGGCGTCGCCGTCGCCGAAGACGAAGTAGGAAAGCGAGGTGAGGAAGTACAGCGACGGGCCGTGGTAGACCGGGTCATAGCAGTAGGTCGGCGCCGTCACCCCGCCGCGGGCCTGGCCGTTCTCGTCGAGGCCGCTCCAGCAGTTGAAGCCGCCGGCGCCGGTGTAGAGCCGCCAGCTCGACCACGCGTGGATGCTCTCGTCGTGGTGCATGGCCATGCGCCCGAGGCCCCACAGATGGGCGACGACGCTGAGCGCCACGATCGTCACATAGGCGGCCAGCTCCCAGTTGACCTGGGACAGCCGGATCGCGCGCTCGAGGCGCGGGGCGCTCGTCGGGGGGGGCAAGGTATCGACTGCCATTGAGTGTACTCGCTAGGGTTACGTGCTACGGCCGGCGGCCGGCCTATCCTTACTCTGCGAACTCCGCGGCGCTGCGGTTCGATCTTAGGGCTGCGGGTCGCCCGCGAGGGTGCCGCCGAGGCCGGGGCCGATCTGAGCGGCGAGCTCGGGGCGGACGGCGACGACAAAATCGGTCGAGCCGAGGGCGGCGCCCGGGTCGCGGAACAGCAGAAAGCGCCACAGCCGGGTGCCGACGCCGCGGTCGAAGGGGGCGCGCAGCAGCTGGCCGAGCAGCGACGTCGACTCGACGGGCGTGGCCGGGTCGTTCCAGCCGGGCTCCAGGCGGTACACCTGCTCCTCGGGGAACCACCAGCGCAGCGGGTAGCGCTGGATCACAAAGCCGTCGAGCAGCCGGCGGTTCTCGGGGAAGCGGTCGAGGTTTTCCTGGAGCATCAGCACGGCCATCACCTCGGCGCCGGGCGGGCCGGACAACTGCTCGCCGGAGCGCGTGGCGTTCGGGAAGTCGCGCAGGTACCACGTCCACACCGTCTCGTTGTCGTAGATCAGCGGCAGGTTCAGGCCCCCGCCGCGGCGGCGCGAGGCCTCCTCGATCCGCCGGATCACGCGCATCACGTCGGGCGACGTTTGGGTGTAGACCATCGGCTCGCGGGGCACATCGCCGCTGAGGTAGGCCAGGCGGTAGGCGCTGCGCGCGGTGTACAGCCCGATGGCGACCGCGCCGCAGATCACAAGCAGGGCGATCGCGCGGCGCGAGCCCCAGCGCAACGCGGCCGCGGCCACCAGCAGCACGACAAGGAACAGGCCGCCGGCCGGCACGATCCAGAGCGGCAGCAGGGCCCGCTCGCCGGTCGCGACGATCGCCGTCATCAGCACAAAGCTCAGCCCGACGATCGCGGCGAAGAGCGCGCCGAAGAAGGCGATGCCTCCGGCGGTCGGCTCCATGTCGAGCGGCGGGGCGTCGGGGGCTGCGTCCTGGGGGGCGACAGGGGCGGCCCGCTGCGGGAAGGCGAGCCGCTGGAAGGCCCACGCGGCGAGCAGCGTGAGCGGCACCGCGATGTGGATCGTCAGCCAGGGCATCTTCTCGCCGGCCCAGGTGTAGATCAGAAAGGCGGCGATGGCCCACCAGGCGATCAGGCCAACACAAAACACCGCGCTGGCATCCTGGGGGGCGGCCGATGCAGCGCCCGACACGGCCCCAGCCTCGGGCGCGGCGCCGGCGGGGGCAGCCTGGGGCGTGCCGGAGGGGGCAGGGCGGCGGCGAAGCAGCTCGCGCCCGAGCAGGGCCAGGCCGGCGGCGCCGAACAGGAGCAGCAGCGGCTCGTAGACGGCGAGCTGGAACAGGTAGTAGTGGCCGGGCTGGCCGCCGCGCTCGACATTGTGCTGGGCAAGCCAGTACAGGAGCGAGCCGGTGGTGCCAGTGATCAGGCCGAGCAGGTTGGTGAAGAAGGCGGTGAAGAACAGGGCGTAGATGCCCAAGAAGATCGCCAGGGCAATCTTCCAGCGCCCGTCGGCGGCGAGGCTGGCGGCGATGCTGGCGGCCGGGTCGTCGCGCTCGCGGGCGCGGGCCCAGGCGGTGCGGCCCGCCGGATCGGCGCGGCGCCAGATCGCCCAGTACAGCCCGCCGGCGGCGGCGGCGGCGAGGAGCATGCCGGCGATCACGGCCGGGTGGCCGAAGAACTCGCCCAGGTCGCCGAGGTAGCGCACCGTGTTTTCGAGCAGGGAGCGGCCGCCGTCGTCGTCGGCCCGGTTGCGGATGCGCAGGGCGTAGGTGTTGTCGTCGGTGGCGAGCGGGGGCCAGCCGAGCACGCTCGGCTTCTCGATCTGCATCGCGCCGTTCGCGTCACGCAGGGCGTTGTGGGCGCCGTCGACGCGGGCCTCTGCGGGCAGCACAAAGGCGAGCAGGATGGCGGCCAGGCCGAGGCCGGCCACAACCGCCACGCCAGGGCGCCAGACCCGCCAGAGCAGGAGCAGGATGAGCGGCGCGAAAACGATCGCGGCGAACAGAAAGGCCGTCTCCTGGTTGACCAGCATCAGGCCAAAGGCGGCGGCGCCGGTGTACAGCCAGCGGGGAGCCCTGGTCGCGGCGTAGCGCACGACAGCGGCGACCACCAGCACCTCGAGCAGCACCGAGTAGATGTCGTGGCGGATGAAGCGCCCGACATACAGGGCCACCGGCGAGATCAGCAGGTAGGTGGCGGCGACAAGGGCGGCGGGGCGGCCGAGCTCGCGGCGCAGCAGAAAGGGCGACAGGGTCAGCGCGGTGCCGGCCAGGGCGGCACCCACGCGGGCGGTGAAGTCGTTGTCGCCGAAGAGGAAGTAGAACGCGGCGCCGATGTAGTAGAGCAGCGGGCCGTGCAGCAGCGGGTCGTGGATGTAGCCGCGGCCGGCGAAGAGAAACCAGGAGTAGGCCGCGTGGAGCGTTTCGTCGTGGTGGAGGGCCCGCTCGCCCAGCATCCAGAAGTGGGCGATCAGCGAGGCCAGGCCGAGCGCGAGGTAGGCCAGATGCTCGACGGTCAGCGCCGCTGGTTGGGCATGCAGGGTGTTCGTCGCGTCGCGCCCCTGGCGTTCGCCCGGGCGCGGGAGTTCAAGGGTGGCCATCGCCCCTCAAAGCGCACAGCGGCGCGTAGCGTACGGGTATCCCCCGGCATTGTACACGATCGGCTATACCCGGGCAACCGCGCGTGGCGGCGCGGCCCGGGCTACTGGCCGGGGTACAGCCGCTCGACCACGTCGAGCAGGTCGAGCAGGTCGAAGGGCTTGGCCAGCACACCGGCGGCCTCGATCTCGGCGGCCCACCCCACCGCGTCCTGGGCGGCGGTCATCACGACAATCGGCGTGGTCAGGCCCCGGTCACGCAGACGGCCGGCGAACTGCCAGCCGTCGAGCTGCGGCATGCGCATGTCGAGCAGGATGAGGCCAGGCGCGAGCCGCTCGGCCATGCTCAACCCCTCCAGGCTGCTGGCCGTGCGCTCCACCGGGTAGCCCTCCTCGCTGAGAATGTCGCTCACCGTCTCCAGGATCGCAGGGTCGTCGTCCACGATCAAAATCGGCGGGCGCTGTTGTGTCATACGGAGCTCAGTGCTTTCAGTCGCCCCGCTGCGCGGGGCAAGGCTGCCGAACGTCAGGCTCGCCAATCGGGCAGCTTGCGCTCCTTGTTCGGGACGAGGGTGAACTGTTTTTTCAGCAAGAGCTGTGCCGACTCGGCACTACAACGCGGCGGGGGGCCCGCCGCGTCATCGCTCGCTGGCTCGGGCCGGCCTAGGGGATGTGCGGGCGCGCGGGGCACATACCCTCCACCGGCTCCATCACCTGGGCGCAGCGCTCGACCGTGGCGAGGAGTGTATCGAGCTCCATCGGCTTCGTGACCACGGCGGCGACGCCCAGGTTTGCCGCGTGCTCCTGCTCGCGCAGGTCGGCGGTGAGCACCACCACCGGCGGCTCGGCCTTGGCCTCAGCCCGCCAGAGCGTCAGAAACTCCTGGCCGTTCATCAGGGGCATCACCAGGTCAAGCAGGATCAGGCTGGGCTCCAGGCCGCCACGGAGCATGGAAAGGGCGGCCAGGCCGTTGGGCGCCTCGGCCGTGACATAGCCGGCATCGGTCAAACAATCGATCAACATCTCCCGGATGCCGCTATCATCTTCAACTACGAGGATCGGCCGGAACATGGGCGCCAGTCCTTTGTACGGGAGGTCGGGTCGGTGCAATCTGCATCCTTTGGCGGCGGGTGAGCCGCGCACCCGCAAGGGCGGCGCCGGGTGGCGCCCCAGGCGGCGGGCCTCCACAGATCGTCTCAGGCAGCTAACACACTTTTAACTGTGTCCGGCATCCTACCATAGGCCCATTGAAATGACAACTATTAGACCTGCCAACTTTCGCCCCTTCAGATAAACCTTTCGTCATCACTCCGCGCCGGCCCGGGGCTCTAGCGTGAGCGTGGCCGCCGCGTGGCGCTCGACGGCGGGGCGGCTCCAGAGCATGGGGTGGTAGCCTCCGGCGCGCCAGGCCTCGGCCATATCGCTGTAGTGCTTGCTGGCCGGGTGGCCGCTTTGTCCAGCCGGCAGGATGACGCGCGAGGCGTCCCAGTCGCTCAGGTCGACGATCTGGCGGTAGCTCGGCGCGTTGTAGGCCGGGCCTGCCGCCGTCTCGCGCGGGGCGTACTGCTGGTTCACCGTGTCGAGGTCGCCGCCGGTGGGCCAGGGGCCGCGGTTGAAGATCGGGGCCAGGGCGGGCACGCCGCCGAGCGGGTGGCGCAGGGTGAGCGTGTGGACGCGGCCGTAGCTCCAGCGGGCCGGATCCGGGCCGAACCGCTGGCGCAGCTCGGCGACAGCCTTGGCCAGGGCCGCGCGCAGCACCTCGTCCCAGGTCCGGCCGACGCCCAGCCACGGGTCGGCCCGCTCGGGGGTGGGGGCGCGCCGGATGCGCGCGAGCAGCATCGGCAGCGCCCGGTCCAGGTAGTTGTTGCCGGGGAGGGCGCCGAACGCGCCGAGGCCGGCCGCCGTCGTGGTCAGCGGGGCGATCTCCTCGTAGGCCTCGCGCACGAGGTGGTGGCGCAGGGCCGCATAGATGGCGCCGGCGGCGCTGTCGGGGCCGAGCTGGCCGTCCCAGGCCACCAGCAGGTCGCGGGCGGCGCGTTCGAGCGGGTCGTCAAGGGAAAGGTCGGCCACGGCCTCGGCCAGGGCCCGGCCGGGGGCCGAGTGCAGATCGAGCTGGATGCGGGCGAAGCTGCGCGCGTCATGGGCCGGGGTCGCGTCGAGCAGCTCGGCGATGCGGGCGGCCCGGTACGGGTTGAGCCACTCGCCCTGGAGCTGCTGGCCGAAGGGGTAGTCGTCGGCGGCGATGCGGTTGTTGGCCGTGACGGCGACGCCGGCGGGCGGGTCGAGGCTGGCCGGCAGGGCCTCAGGGGGGATAAAGCCGAGCCACTCGTGCTCGCCGTCCCAACCGGGTACGGGGAGCTGGCCGTCGCCGCGGGCGCGGATGGGCAGCCGGCCGGCCAGGGCATAGGCGATGTGGCCGTCGACGTCGGCATAGACGAAGTTTTGGGGCGGGCAGTCCCACAGGGCCAGGGCGGCGCGAAACTCGTCGTAGTCGCGGGCCCGGTTCAGCCGCAGCACTGCCTGGGTCAGGCTGGGCGACGGGTCGAGGGCCGTCCAGCGCAGGGCCAGAGCGATGGGCGGGCCGCCGTTGGCCTGGGCCGGGGCGTGGATGGGGCCGGCGGCGTCGTCGAGCACGGGGCCATGACGGGTGATCCGCACATCGACGAGCTTGACCTCCTTCTGGCCCTTGACCACGATCTCCTCGCGCAGGTGCTCGGCGGGGAGCCACTCGCCGCGGAACTCGTAGCGCAGCGGGTCGTCGGGGTGGAACCGCTCCAGGTACAGGTCCTGGTTGTCGGTCATCGCGTTCGTCACGCCCCAGGCGATGCGGCGGTTGTGGCCGATGATCACGCCGCAGGTGCCGGGCATGGTCCCCCCCGTCACCTCGAAGTCGCCGCCGACCAGGTGGGCCTCGTACCAGACGCCGGGGAGGGCGATCCCGAGGTGCGGGTCGTCGGCGAGCAGGGGGCGGCCGCTGGCGCTGCGCGAGCCGGCCACGACCCAGGCGTTGGAGCCCTGGGGGGTGCCCGTCTGCCCGGTGAAGCGGGCGGCCTCGGCGGCGACTCTGAGCAGCTCGGCGCCGAGCTCGGCGGGGTAGCTGGTGCCGGCGGGCACGGTGGGCGGCCCGTCCTCGGGGTAGTGCGGGGCGAGGGCCGCGGCGCGCTCGGGGCCGAGGGCGGCGACGATCCGGGCGTTGAGCAGCTCGCTCATCCAGTTGCCGGACAGGCTGAGGCTCATCACCTTGGGCCAGATCAGGATGTCGACCGGCTCCCAGGGGCGGGGCTGGACGCCGAGGATGGCGAACTCAAGCGGCAGCCGGGCCCGGCTGGCCTCCACGCAGGCGTTGACGCCGCGGCAGTAGGCCTCAAGGATCGAGCGCGTCTCGTCGTCGAGCATGGCGGCCTCGCGGCGGGCGATCCGGCTGAAGCCGAGGGTGCGCACAAAGCTGTCGGAGCTGACGGCGATCGGGCCGAAGATCTCGGCGAGCTGGCCGTGGGCGGTGCGCCGGTTCAGCTCCATCTGCCACAGCCGGTCCTGGGCGTGGACGTAGCCGAGGGCGGCGAACAGGTCGGCGTTGTTCTTGGCGTAGATATGCGGCACGCCCCAGCGGTCGCGGATGACCTGGGCGCTGGCCGAAAGGCCGGGAAGGGTCTGCTTGCCGCTCACGCGGGGGAGTGGGCGGCGCAGGGCGGTCACCGCGCCGAAGCCGGCGAGGGCGGCGGCGCCCACAGTCAGGCCAAGGGCCCGGCCGATCCGGGACATGTCAAACATAGGGGACCCTTTCGTTCCCCGCGACAAGGCGCGGCGCGAGCAGCATAGGGGTATTGTGTGCCCGCCGCCCGCGGCTGTCAAATCGCGCCGGGTTGACACGCCGGGAGGCATACGGTATCGTAGCGCGTCGATACCCCGAAGCGCGCCAGCAACGGGCGATGTGTGACGAGCCGGGGCCCGCCCCTGCCACGAGCCCCGCGGCGCCCACGAGCTGGCCGTACCGTATGGATGAGCTCGCCCTCCCCCCGGCCCTGGCGGCCGACATGCAGCAGGTGGACCAGATCGTGGCCGAGCGGGTGCGCTCGCGGGCGGCGGTGATCAGCGTGGCCGGCGCGGACCCGGGCGGGGCCGGCCGCCCGCGCCTGCGCGCCGCCCTGGTGCTCCTCGCCGCAGCGGTGGGCGCCTACCGCACTGAGCGGGTGATCCACGCCGCGGCCGCCGTCGAGCTGATCCTGGCCGCCACCCAGGCTCACGACCGCCTGGTCGACGAGGCGGGGCGGCGCCGCGGCGCGGCCGGTGGCGAGTGGAACCACGGCGTGGCCCTCATGGTCGGCGACTACCTGTTCGCCCTCGCCGCCGGCGAGATGGCCCTCAGCCCCGAGCCGCGCGTGATCACCTTTTTCTCACAGGCGGTGATGCAGATCTCGGAGGCCGCCCTCCAGCCGGTGCCGGCCCTGGCCCCGTTCGCCGCGGCGCGGGCCGCGCACCTGGAGCGGGTTGGCGGCGCCGCCGCCGCGCTCTACGCGGCGGCCTGCCGGGCCGGCGGCGCCTGCGGCAACCTCCCCGACGAGCAGATCGAGGCCCTCGGGCGCTACGGCCACAGCCTGGGGCTGGCCCTGTACCTGGCCGAGGAGGCCCGCGCCTTCGCCGGCCCCGAGCCGCTCCCCGCCGGCCTGCGCCGCGGCGCCGTCAGCCTGCCGCTGATCGTCGCAGCGCAGGCCGGCGACACGGCGCGCCTCGCCGCAGCCATCGACGGCGGCGACCCGACCGAGCTGCTGTGGGCCGCCGCCGAGGTGCGCCGGCTCGGCCTGGAGCCCGCCCGCGCCGAGGCCGCCCGCCACGCCGCCGAGGCCCGGGCCGCCCTCGCCCCCCTCACCCCCGGCCCCCCGCGCAACGCCCTCGATGGCCTCGCCGCCCGCGCGATCTGATCGCCCTCTCAGCTCGATCTCACGCTGGCATACAAATGGATGTAAGCGAAAGCTGGTAGACTGGAAACAGCGACACGGCAGATCTCCCGCGGCGGCACGCCGCACGATAGATATGGGGTTACGGAGCGATGCGACGAATGGTGAACAGCGACACGCCCTTTAGCCCGCTGCGGGCGGCCCGCCGGGCGCTCGGCTTTGTGTTCTTGGCGATCGGGCTGCTCGGCGCCGCCTTTCCGGTCATCCCGGGCTGGCCGGCCCTGGTGGTCGCCATCCTGCTGCTCGGCCGGCGCGACCGCACCCTGCGCCTGGCCCACCTGCTCGCCCGCCGCGCCCTGCGCTGGGCCCGCAGCGCGCGGGTCGCCCCCCTGCGCCGGCTCGGCCAGTTGATCTCCGGCCAGTACCTTGGCCTGCGCCGCGCCATTACCCCGCGCCTGATCGCCGCCGAGCGCGCGCTCGGGTGGTAGGGTCCGGCATCGGTACCGCAGCGGCGCCGAAGGCGCAGCTGATCGAGAGTGACCGCATAAAGGGTGCCGCCCCGCTTCGATGAGGTGATCGCGCTTGTCGAGGCGGCGCGGCACTGTTGTACCGCCCCCGCCCCCCGCCCCCTGGACCGTTCGGCGAGCCGCCACCCCCGACCCACGAGCCTGCTATAATTTCGACCCTATGCGCCACTCGCCCTTGCTTGCCCTGCTGACCGCGCTGACGCTGCTCGGCGCCTGCGCGCCGGCCGCCCCGCCCCCGGCCGGGCCCTACGGGCTGGCCGAGCCGTTTCTGAGCGCGTGGCGGCGGGCCGGGGGCGAGACGCTGGGGCCGCCGCGCAGCGCGCCGCTCTGGGTCGACGACTACCGGGTGCAGCTGTTCGAGCGGGCCCAGATCACCGCTGTTGACGACGGGCGGGCCGTGGCCGAGCCCCTGGAGGCCGGCTGGGAGGCCCGCTTCCCGGCCGAGCTGCTGGCGGCCGAGCCGGCGCCCGAGCGGGCCTCGATCGGGCTGGCCCCCGGCGCAGCGGAGGCCGCGGCGCCGCTCGCGCCCCTCGCGGTGACGGTGCGCGTGCCCGGCTACAGCGGCCCCGCCGAGCTGCGCCTGTTCGACGCAGCCCTGCGCCCGGCCGGCATCGTGGCCGTAGCGGTGGCCGACGGCCGGGGCGAGGCCGAGGTGCTGCCCCGTGGCCGGCTCGGGCCGCAGTGGGCCCTCGCCACGATCGGCGGGCGGCTCGCGGGGGCCCGCTCGGCCCTCTTCACCCTTGACGCGGAAACAGGGCTGCGCACCGGCCAGGCCGACCTCGACGGGCTGTACCCGCGGCTGCGCGGCTTTCTGGAGCGCGACGTCGTCAGCTACGAGCTGAACGGCACGACGGTGCGCGGCTACCGCTCGCCCGACAACCCGCTGCTCTGGCTGCGCGATCACGTTTACCAGGGCCGCGGCTTCCGCTACTTCGAGCGCGACGTGACCAGCCTGCTCGACGCCTTCCGCGCCGCCCAGCGCCCCGACGGCAGCTTCCCCGACGTGCTCGACTACCCCGCGCGCTTTGTGCGCGCCTTCCGCAAGGAGGTCGAGGCCGACCTGGAGTTTCTGTTCATCCAGGGCGTCTATGAGGCCTGGCAGATGACGGGCGACGACGACTGGCTGCGGGCCAACCTCCCCGCGATGCGCCAAGCCGCCCGCTACATCACCTCCGACCCACTGCGCTGGGACGCCGCGCGCGGCCTGGTGCGCCGGCCCTACACGATCGACATGTGGGACTTCGCCTACGGGCCGAGCGTGCTCAGCCCGGACGGCAAGCCCGCCCCGCGCCACTGGATCGCCCCCGACACCGTGTTCGGCACCTTCCACGGCGACAACACCGGCCTCGCCGGGGCCCTGCGCCTGCTCGCCCGCGCCGAGGCCCACGTGGGCGACCCGGTTCTGGGCGAGGAGTGGTCGGCCATGGCCGACGGGATCATGGCCCGGCTGAACGAGCTGAGCTGGAACGGCCGCTTCTTCGCCCACTTCGTGCCCGAGGACCCGTCCTTTGCCCCCGCCGGCGTCGACCCGGCGGAGCAGCTGAGCCTGTCGAACGCCTACGCGCTCAACCGCGGCGTGCTGGACAGCGGCCAGGGCCAGGCGATCGTCGAAAGCTACTTCGCCCGGCGCGACTTCGGCCGCGCCTTCGCCGAGTGGTACAGCATCGACCCGCCCTTCCCGCCCGGCAGCTACGGCATGGGCGGCGGCAAGGGCGAGAACCCGGGCGAGTATGTCAACGGCGGGATCATGCCGCTGGTGGGCGGCGAGCTGGCTCGCGGCGCCTTCCGCTACGGCGCCGAGCCCTACGGCTTCGACATCCTGCGCCGCTACGCCGCCCTCACCGAGCTGACCGGCGCGACCTACCTGTGGTACTACCCCACCGGCGCCCCCGGCATCTCCGGCCCCGACACTCTGAGCAGCGACGGCTGGGGCGCCGCGGCGATGCTCGGGGCCTTGTTCGAGGGCGCGGCCGGCTTCGGCGGCCGGGCGGCCCGCTTCGCGGACCTCCAGCTATCCCCGCGCTGGGCCGCCGACCCGGCCTTCAGCGATGTGCGCGCCGTGGCCCGCTACGCCGCCTCCGACGGCTACGCCGCCTACCGCTGGCAGCGCGAGCCGGAGGGCATACGCTTGTCGCTCACCAGCAGCGCCGGGCGGGCCTATGTGCGGCTGCTCCTCCCCGCCGACGCCCCGGCCGACCCCGCCGTTCTCCGCGTCACCCGCGACGGCGCCCCCATCCCCGCCGAGGTCGTGCGCGCCAACAACCGGCCCTACGTGGCCGTTCCCGTCGAGGGCGGCGACGCCGAAATCGCGGTGAGCTGGGGGGATAAGGCGGGCTAGCCGCACCGGCGGGGCGGCCCGTCTCGGCGCCCCGCCGGCGTGGCCGGTGCTATACTGGAGCAGGGGGAGCGTGTGATGTACGACGCAGAACACGAAGCGCACGAAGGCGTTGGATACGCTTCCAGATCGCGGCTCTGCGCGGACTTCGTGTGCTTCGTGGGACACACCGCCGGCCCCGAAGCCGGCAGTGTGGATTGGCGACGAAAGGAGCACCGCGATGCCGAGGACTGGCTTCCGCCCGGAGCAGCACGGCTACGCCTTTGTGAACTCGTTTGAGCTCAAGATCGGCGAGCGGGAGGAGCTGCGGCAAACGCTGGGCACGGCCACGGACGGCGCCAGCCAGCGCCTCGCCGCAAACGTCGCCCTGCCCATGCGCAGCCTGGGAGCGATGCTCGCCACGGCGGTGAACCGCTGGCTCGACGGCGTGCTCCCCGACTACTATGGCATGTGCGGCGGCATGGCCTTTTCCGCGGCGGACCATTACCGGGCCAGGCGCCCGCTGCCCCGCGGCCGCGACTACGCCGACATCCCCCGCGACGACACACCGGCCGGCCGGGCCGTGCGCGAGTACCTGTGGGAGCGGCAGCGCGAAAGCTTCCGCGACAATGCCCCGATGCTGCTGGCCTGGATGTTCATGCTCCACCTCCCACTGCCCTTCGCCGGCCCGCGCTGGCTGACCGCCCGCACCCGCGAGGAGCTGGCCGAGCTGCGCGGCCACATCGACCGCGGCGAGCCCTGGCCGATCTGCCTCGTCGGCAGCTCGCGCTCCCCCTTCGACAACCACCAGGTGCTAGCCACGGGCTACGACGACCACCCCGACGGCACCAGCACGGTGTATGTCTACGACATGAACAGCCCCGGCCGCGAGCAGACCATCCTGCTCGACTTCCGCGGCCCCGAGCTGCGCGCCACCGAAAGCGTCCCCAACAGCCACCGCGGCGCCCTGCGCGGCTTTTTCTGCGAGATCTACAGCCCTGAAACGCCCCCGGCGCTGCCGCGGCTTTGAGCGCCGAGGCACACCCCGCGCCTGCGTTGTGGTATCGTATAGACATCGCCCTTCGGAGCGGGGAGCTTATGACGACGAGGACGACGGCGCCGGCCTGGGCGCCCGACGCGGCCCTGCCGGGGTTCGAGGCGGCCACCCTGGAGCTGCCCGACGACCAGGAGGGCCCGGTGGTGGCCACCCTGGTGCGCCTGCGGGCGCCGGGGGCCGGGCGGGCCGTGCTCTACATCCACGGCTTTATCGACTACTTCTTCCAGGCCCACATGGCCGAGCGCTACGTCGCCGCCGGCTACGATTTCTACGCGCTCGACCTGCGCAAGCACGGCCGCTCGCTGCGCCCGCACCAGCGGCCGAACTTTTGCCGCGACCTCGCCGAGTACTTCCCCGAGATTGACGCGGCCCTCGACGTCGTCGCCGCGGAGACGGGCGGCGCCCCGCTGCTGCTCAACGGCCACTCCACGGGCGGCCTGCTTGCCGCGCTCTACGCCCACGCCGGCGCCCGGCGCGAGCACATCGCCGCCTTGTTCCTGAACAGCCCCTTTTTCGCCTTCAACAAGCCCGCGCCGCTGCTCCGGGCCGTTCCGGCCGTGGCCCGCCTCGGGGCGCGCCTGCCGTACCTGCGCGTCGACACGCTCACGCCGCTCTACGCCCAGAGCGTCCACCGCTCCCACCGCGGCGAGTGGGAGTTCGACTTGGCCTGGAAGCCGCTGGCTGGCTTCCCGGTGCTGGCCGGCTGGGTGCGCGCCGTCCACCTGGCCCAGCGGCGGGTCGCGGCCGGCCTGGCGATCGAGCGCCCCGTCCTGGTGATGCACGCGGCCCGCTCGCTGCTGGCGGCCCGCTGGAGCGAGGAGTTCATGCGCGTCGACACGGTGCTCAACATCGCCGACATGCGCCGCCTCGCGCCGCGCCTTGGCCCAGATGTGACGGTGGTGGCGATCGAGGGCGGCATGCACGACCTGATGCTGTCGGCGGCCCCGGCGCGCGAGCAGGTCTTCGCGGAGCTGTTCGCCTGGGCGGAGCAGGCCGGCCTATGATCGCCGACGACGCCCGCCCGGCCCCGCGCGGCCTGTACGACCGGCCCTACCTGCTGCTGGCCCTGGCGACCCTGTTCTGGGCCGGCAACTTCGTGCTCGGCCGGGCCGTCAGCGGGCAGGTGCCGCCGGTGGGCCTGGCCTTCTGGCGCTGGTTCGGCGGCGCGCTCGTGGTGGCCGCCTTCGCCGTGCCCCACCTGCGCCGCGACTGGCCCGAGCTGCGCCGGCAGCTCGGGATCACGCTGCTGCTGGCCTTCCTCGGCATCGCCGTCTTTAACACCCTGATCTACACCGGCCTGCGCTTCACCACCGCGATCAGCGCCCTGCTGATGCAGTCGGCCCAGCCGGTGGTGATCATCATCTTCTCGTTCCTGCTGTTCCGCGACACCGTCACCCCGCGCCAGGCCGCCGCCGTCGCGATCTCGCTCTGCGGCGTGCTGGCGATCATCGCCCGCGGCGACCTCGGCCTGCTGCGCTCGTTCGCGCTCAACATCGGCGACCTGATCGTGCTCGTCGCCGTCTTCTCCTACGCCGCCTATACGGCGCTGCTACGCCGCCGGCCACGGATCCACCCGCTCAGCTTCCTTCTGGTGACGTTTTCGGCCGGCGCGGCGATGCTGCTCCCGCTCTACATCTGGGAAGGGCTGTCCGGCGCGCCGATGCGGCTGAACCTCGTCACGACGGGGGCGGTCGGCTACGTGGTGGTTTTCCCGGCCATCCTGGCCTACCTGTGCTACAACCGCGGTGTCGAGCTGATCGGCGCCAACCGGGCCGGCCACTTCTTCCACCTCCAGCCCGTCTTCGGCACCCTGCTCGCCATCCTCTTCCTTGGCGAAAGCTTCCAGCCCTTCCACGCCGCCGGGATCGCCCTGATCATCGCGGGCATCCTCCTGGCGACAATCGGGCGAAGCAGCTAACCGCAGAGGGGGAGGAGGGTTTGGGGTAGTCTTAGCAGCGATGCCCTACCGTGCATCGACGGCTGGCATTCGCCCGACCGCCACTACGGCACCTTCACGCCAGTAATAGTCCGGGTGATTGAGCACATGATCTGGCTCCTGTATAGCGTTTATGTGCTGCCACAGCCGTTGATCAGCCTCGGAAAGATGTTGTCCACGATTACCCAGGTAGCTGAGCATATCAGCCATGTATGCGCGCTCAATTGAACGCAAAGGAGCACGACGTTCAATAAGGGTGCAGCGCTGCCAGACATCGACTAATCCGAGTTGGCTCAAACGCCGATGATACCAAAGACCACGTAGAAGTGGGCGCTCTTCGAGCGGGAGCGGCAACGAGAGCACAAAGCGCCACCAGACGAGGGGGTCTGGCGGGTAGAATTGGAATACGCTGCCGTCAAACTCTTTGAGTGCAATCAGCCCACCGGGCCGAACGACGCGCCGGAATTCAGTGAGCGCTTGTTGGAGTTCTGCATTCGTCAGGTATTGGAATACGTTCGCGCACCACACCCCATCGAGCGACTGATCAGGAAATGGGAGCGTGGTGACGGATGCGACTTGAGCATCCGTCGGGCAAGCCATCTGTCCCGCTGCAATCCGGGTTTGGATCGTCGCAACATTTTCGGGGGCAAGGTCGATGGCCGAGAGGCTGCCAGTGGCACCGACGATAGTGGAGATGAGTGGCAAAAAAGCCCCGCCTCCACTGCCAGCGTCCAGGATATGCCACCCAGGTTGAAACCCCACCGAGCGAATCATCTGCTGATACTCAGGCTCGGCGGCCAAGAAATGCCGGTCTAGGTATTGGGCCTCAGAGAAACCGTGGCCGGTGGATGTCGTAAAGGCTTCTGGCAACGGGAGGTCCGCTTCCGGGCTTGCCATAACCTCCTCCGGAACTGCGAGAAGATGGGCCGCTTGAGCAATCGTCGCAGAATGCGTTGAGTATAGCACAACGCCATAGTCGAACCAGGCAAAAGCCAGATCCGACCGGCACAGCGTGCCGGCGTGATCCCGCTGGCGAAACCGCTGCCGGCTCTGCGCCTCTGCGGTTATTCTCCGGCGGGCTCTGGGTCTGCGCGGTTCTCGCCGAGCAGCGCCAGGAGCGCTCCGCGGGTGGGGAGCGAGGCCTGGGCGCCCGGGCGGGTGGTGGCAAGGGCGCCGGCAGCGCAGCCCCAGCGCATGGCGGCGGCCGGCGGCTCCGCGGCGACGAGGGCTGCGGCAAAGCCGCCGATAAACGCGTCCCCGGCGGCCGTCGCGTCGACGGCCTGAACGGAGAAGGCCGGCTGGACGATTGCGCCGGCCGCGTCGGCGAGAACAGCGCCGCGGGCGCCGAGGGTGACAAGGGCGGCGGGGACGCCGAGCCGCTCGCGCACGGCCCGCGCCAGCACCAGGGGCTCGGCGGGGGCCTCGCCGCCGAGCAGGGCGGCGGCCTCCGTCTCGTTGGGCACGAGGTAGTCGACGCTCGCGAGCAGCTCGGCGGGCAGAGGGCCGGCGGGGGCGGGGGCCGGGTTGAGGATGACGGTGGCCCCGGCGGCCCGCGCGATCTGGGCGGCGCGGGCCACGGCGGGGAGGGGGCTTTCGAGCTGGAGCAGCAGGGCCCGGCAGGAGCGCAGCAGGGGCGCGGCGGCGTCGACGGCGGCCGGGTCAAGGGCGGCGTTGGCGCCGGGGGCGATCACGATCATGTTCTGGCCCCCGTCCTCGACGGCGATCAGGGCCACGCCGCTCGCCATCCCCGGCGCGGGCCGCACCTCAGCCCCATCGACGCCCGCGCCCGCCAGCACGGCCGCCAGCTCGCGGCCGAACGCGTCGTCGCCGACCCGCCCGACCATCGCCACGGACGCCCCGAGCATGGCCGCGGCCACGGCCTGGTTCGCCCCCTTCCCGCCCGGGTAGGTGGCGAACGGCCCGCCGCTCAACGTTTCCCCCGGCCGCGGCAGCCGCGGCGCCCGCACCACCAGATCCATATTCAGCGACCCGACGACGACGATCATATGGCGCGTCCTCTTATTTTCTGCGCCTCTGCGCTTCTGCCGTTAGCTCGCCCCCTTACAGCAGCCCGAAGCCCCAGAAGGCGCCGAGCACGCAGGCGCTGGCCAGGGCGAGGCCGGCGGCGACCTGGGCGGGGGTGTGGTTGCGAGTGCGGACGCGGGCCCAGCCGAGGGCGATGGCGCAAAGCCAGAGCAGCAGGCCGAGAACCTCCGAGTAGAGCGAGGCGACCGTGGCGGCCGAGCCCATCGAGGCGGCGTGGACGCTGATCTTCCAGCTCAGGTTGATCAGCCAGGCCACCACGTTGAGCCCCGCGGCGCCAACGAACAGCGCGATGAACGGCGCCGGCGCCCCAAAGGCGGCCAGCAGCCCCGTACCGACGACCACGTTGCCGAGGCCGAACAGGTACAGCTCGTTGCGCTGCGAGCGCACCGACACATCGTCGTCGGTGTAGGCGCCCTGGCGCAGCCGGATGGTGAAGAAGACCGTCGGCGGCACGACCTGCATAAAGGTGCAGGCCAGCGCCCAGAGCAGCCCGGACAGGCGGCTCTCGACCCCGAGCAGGCCGACGACAAAGATGCTCGCCACACTAAGGATCACCGGGTGGAGCACCTGTGAGATGGTGCGGGCGACGGCGTAGCCGCGGCCGGGCACGGCCCCGCGCCGCAGGGCCTCGGCCGTTAAATCGTGCTGCTGAGTCATCACCTCATCCATCGCTGGGGCCCTGTCGGGCTCGGCTTGTCGCGCATCACCCCGCCCCGGCCAGGAGCTCGCGGTAGATCGCGACCAGCGACCGGCCGGCCTCAGCCCAGCTGAACTGGGCCGCCCGCGCCGGGCCGGACGCCCGGAGGCGCGCCGAGTCGGCCAGGGCCCGGGCTATCCCATCGGCGATCGCGCCCTCGTCCTGCGGGTCGACCAGGACGGCGGCATCGCCGGTTACCTCGGGCAAGCTGCTGACGGCGGCAGTGACCACGGGCGTGCCGCAGGCCATAGCCTCCAGGGCCGGCAGGCCGAAGCCCTCGTAGAGCGACGGGTAGACAAAGGCCCGGGCCAGATTATACAACGCCGGCAGTTGCGCATCGGCGACGAAGTCCAGAAAGCGCACCCGCTCGCCGAGCCCGTGCCGCGCCACCGCCGCGAACACCTCCTCGTACATCCAGCCGCGCCGGCCCGCGATCACCAGCGACAGCCCGGCCCACTCGGGGTGCGCCCGGGTTAGACGACCGAACGCGCCGATCAGGCGCACCAAATTCTTGCGCGGCTCGATCGTGCTGACGAAGAGCAGGAACTCGGCGGGGAGGCCGAGCGCGGCCCGGGCCGGCTCGACCTCGGCGGCCGGCAGCGGCCGGAAGCGCTGGTCGACCCCGGGGTAGAGCAGGCGGGCCCGCCCGGCGGGCAGGCCCAGCAGCCGGCGCAGGTCGTCGGCGGTTGCCCGCGAGTCGACCAGCACCATGTCGGCCCGGCGCAGCGAGCGGGGCACGGCCGCGTTCAGGTAACGGCGCAGCCCGGCGTCGGCCGTTTCGGGGTGGACCATAAAGGTCAGATCGTGGACGGTGAGCAGGGCCCGGGCGCGGGTCGGCGGCAGCACAAAGTCGGGGGCGTGGAGCAGGTGCAGCCGCCCGACCAGGGCCTCGGCGGGGATGGGGGCGCGCAACCGTTGCCACAGGATGGTCAGCAGGCGCGGGCTGAGCGGGATGGGCCGGGCGCGCACATGGGGGTTGGCGGCGCAGAGGACGCGCAGCTCGGCCAGGTAGGGCGACTCTGGGGGCAGGCCGCCCGCCGCGTAGAATAGCGTGTAGCGCAGCTCGCGGTCTAGCGGGATGGTCGCCCGCAGCAGCTCGCGGGTGTAGCGACCGATCCCGGCGCCCTGCCACACAGCCGCGGTGTAATCGACGCCGACGATCATCAGGGTGCCACGGGCTGAGCTGCGGATCCGGCGCCCATCCTAGGGGCAGACGCTCCGCGCGTCAAGCTAGCGCCGCTGGATCAGCTCGAATAAGAGCAGCTCGATCACGTGGGGGCCGCCGGCGCGCAGGGTGGAGAGCGGCGGCGGGCCTACTTGCGCTTCGAGAACAGGTACAGGATCAGGCCGAAGACGATGATGCTCCAGAAGTTGATCAGCCGGTCGAGCAGGGTGACCGCGCTGCCGAGGTTGCGGTCGACGCCGAAAAAGGTCAGCACCAGGGTGACGGTGCTTTCGACGACGCCGAGGCCGGCCGGGGTGATCGGCAGGGCGGTGAGCAGCGACGAGGCCAGGGCGACAAAGACGATCGCGGGCAGGCTGAGGGTGAGGCCGCTGTGGTTAAGGGCCTCGATCACAAAGAACAGCCGGAAGCCTTCGAGCAGCCAGACGGCGCCGGTCATCAGGATCAGGCGGGGGAGGATGGCCGGGCTGAACGAGCGCAGAGCCGCGGCCTCGAAGTTCCCATACACATCATGGAGCCGGCGCGGGATGAAGCGGCGGATCAGCGGGCTGAGCCAGCGCATGCCGGCCAGGCCGCCGAGGATGACGACCACCAGGAGCGCCCCGAAGCCGAAGACGACCTGCGTGCCGTCGGGCATGTGGGCGCCGAAGGTGAAATAGCCGGACACCACCAGCATGCCGAACAGGCCGATCATGTCGAGCAGGCGCTCGGCGAAGATCGTGCCGAAGGTGGTGGAGAAGGAGACCTTGCCGTTGTGCTTGAGCAGGTAGCCGCGGTATGCGTCGCCGAGCTTGGCCGGCACGATACAGTTGGCGAACCACGACAGGTACATGTACTCCATCAGCGCGGGCATGGAGGCCCAGCTCTTGCGGCCCTGCCGCACCGGCACGCCGGCGTTGTCCAGCAGCATGCGCCAGCGCAGCGCGCGGAGCGGGAAGGTCATATAGAAGACGACCAGGCCGAGCAGCAGCAGGGCGGGGTTGGCCGAGCGCATGTAGCGCCACGTTTGCCCGAGGTCGATGTTGAGGCCGCGGAAGGCGAAAACCACGATCGCCAGCGCCAGCCCGAACGAGATCAGGGTGCGTGGGCTGCGCAGCCGCTGCCAGAGCGAGAAGCCTTCGCGCTCGACGGCGACCTCTGGGGGCTGGACGTCCTCCGCGGGTGCGTCGGGCCCGATCGGCTTGGTCTTGTCGATCATCATCTGCGCGCGACTCCCTATTTTAGACACGCGGCTGCGTCGGCCCGGCACCACCCGGGGCCGGCCGCGCCATTGTACCAGGAACGAGCGACCCCGGCGTACCATTCGGCGCCCCCTGCCCCGAGCGCTCGGCCAGCACCAACAGCGCCCAGACGGTGCCCAGTTGCAGGCCCATATTCAGCACATGGAGGTTTTCGAACAGGTTGTGGGTCGCGACCGCCGCCACAACGCCGGCCCCCCCCGCCGCCACCCCTCGCCACAGCCAGCCCCGGGCCCGCCGCACCGCCCGCGCCGCCTGGGCGGCGACGGCCCCGAGCAGGGCCAGGTAGGAGCCCGCGCCCAGCAGCCCGGCCTCGGCGGCGATATGCAGGTAGTAGTTGTGGGCGTGACCGCGCGACCCGTACCACGGCCGCGACGACATCGGCCGCTCGCCCGGGCCGGGCGGGCGCTCAAAGGCGATGCTGTAGTTGCCCGGGCCGACGCCGAGCAGCGGGCGGGACTGGAACATATTCCAGGCCGCCTGCAGGTGGGCCATGCGCTCGACCACGGCGAAGTTCTCCGCCGTCACCTCGACGCTGCGCACGTCGAAGAGGCGCAGGTTGCTGGTGATGCTGGCGAGCCGTTGGGCCAGGGGCGCCGGCAGCAGCCCGCCCCCGCCGAGCGTGAGCAGCAGCGCCGCCCCCGCCGCCCCGGCCGCGAGGGCCAGCCAGGCCGCCCGGCGCAGCCGCCGGTCGAGCAGGGGGATGCTGGCCAGGGCCAGGCCGATCGCACCACCGACGGCGCCGACCCAGCCGCCGCGCGAGAAGCTGACAAGCAGCCCCGCCAGGAGCATGGCCATGGCCGCTCCCGCCGCCACCAGCACGGCGACGGCCGGCCGGCGTGGCGCGCCGCCGAGCAGGCCGGCCAGGGCGAAGATCGTCAGGCCGACGGCGAGAGGCCAGGCCTGGTTCAGATAGCCGGCGAAGGAGTTGGGCTGGCCGATCGTGCCGTAGGCCCGCACCCGCCCCGGCGCCACGGCGAAGCTGGCCGGGCCGTCGCCGGAAAGGTACTGGCGCACCCCGATCAGCGCGTCGGCGGCGGGGGCGAGCAGCAGGCAGCCGAGCACGAGCAGGAGCGGCCAGTGGGGGAGCCGGGGAGCTGGGGAGCCGGGGAGTCGGGGAGTCGGGGAAAGGGCGCGCAGCGTGAGCAGGTAGATCAGCAGCACCGTGGACCAGCGCAGCGTTTCGCGCAGCCCCTCGGCACGGCTATAGGGCGTAAAGGCGGCCGAAAGGCCGAGCGCCCAGACAAAGATCGCGAGGAACCAGAACAACCGGCCGCCAGAGAGCGGGCGCTCGGGGTGGCCCAGGGCATGGAGCGCCAGGCTGAGCAGCGCCAGCAGCAGGCAGGCCTGGGTCACGCTGAGGCCGCCGGGGAGGCTGACCAGCTCCTGCACGGGCACCGACAGGATGGCCGCGCCGAGGGTCCAGGCCGGGTGGATGAGGGCCAGGGTCAGGCCGGCGGCGCCGAGCACGAGCGCGATGGCCTCGCGCAGCGGGAGGACGGCCAGGGGGACGGCGACGGCGAGAACGCCGAGCAGCCACGATATGGAGCGCAGGAGACGATGCAGGCGGCTCTGCCGCACGCCGGGGGATGCCTGGGACATAGGCTACAGCTCGCCGCGGCGGCGGAGCTCGTCGCGGAACCAGGGGATGGTGCGGCGCAGCCCTTCCTCCAGGTCGACCCGCGGCTCCCAGCCCAGCACCATCTTGGCCTTGCTGATATCGGGCTGGCGCAC
>Ga0164290_1000197_pt1 | contig 228099 bp, 230 predicted proteins | sample Micstemetagenome_FD_108782 | JGI IMG/M metagenome (GOLD analysis project Ga0164290, IMG submission 108782) | Contaminated culture microbial community from soil near Moab, Utah, USA - Microcoleus steenstrupii SON62 (Illumina Assembly) | ecosystem: Environmental > Terrestrial > Soil > Soil crust...
CTTCGAGACCTGCTCGGCCACCGCCTGAGTGCGGTCGAGCGACGCGCCGTTCGGGAGCTGGACGATGCCGACAAGATAATATTTGTCCTGCGCAGGCACGAAACCGGCGGGGAGTTTGTCGAAAGCGAACCAGGTCAGGCCGAGCAGCCCGGCATAGGTCAGTCCCGCCACCGCACCGCGCCGGATGACGCGCTGCACGCTGCCGACATAGGCGAGCGAGCCACGATCGAAGGCGCGATTGAACGGCCGGAACAGCCAGCCAAAGGCCTTGTCGATCGCGCGTTGGAGGCCGTCGCGCGGCTCGTCATGGCCTTTGAGCAGCACCGCGGCGAGCGCGGGCGACAGCGTCAGCGAATTGACCGCCGACAGGATGGTCGAGATCGCAACAGTGAGCGCGAACTGACGATAGAATTCGCCCTGCAACCCGCCCAGAAAGGCGGTGGGAATGAAGACCGCGGCGAGCACCGAGGTGATCGCGATGATCGGCCCCGTAACCTCCGCCATCGCCTTACGCGCGGCTTCGCGTGAGGATTCGCCAAGCCCGATATGGCGCTCGACATTTTCCACGACGACGATGGCGTCGTCGACGACGATGCCGATCGAGAGCACCAGTCCGAACAGCGACAGCGTGTTCAGCGAAAAGCCGAACAGATACATGATCGCCAACGTCCCGACCAACGAGACAGGCACCGCGACAAGCGGAATGATCGATGCGCGCCAGGTCTGAAGGAACAGGGTCACGACGACAACAACGAGAAAAGTCGCCTCGATCAGCGTAACGATCACGCTTGCAATCGATGCCTCGACGAAGATCGTCGGATCATAGGCGATGCGATGCTCCAGCCCGTCCGGGAACTCGTTCGAGAGCCGCTGCATCGTCGCGCGGACTGCAGCCGCCGTGTCGAGCGCGTTGGCGCCCGGGCTTTGCAGTATCTGGAGCGCGATCGCAGGCTCGCCGTCGAGCAGCGAACGCAGCGCATAATCATTCGCGCCCATTTCGATCCGGGCGACCTCGCCGAGCCGGGTGAGTTGGCCGTCGGCACCGGTCTTGACGACGATTGCGGCAAACTCTTCCTCGGTCGCGAGGCGGCCCTTGACGTCGAGCGCGACCTGCTGCGCGGCGGCGGGGTTCGGCTGGCGTCCGACACTGCCCGCGGCGACCTCGACATTCTGCGCGCGGATCGCGGCGACGATGTCGCTCGCAGTCAGGCCGCGAGAGGCGATCCGCGCCGGATCGAGCCAGACGCGCATCGAATATTCGCCGGCACCCCAGACGACCACATCGGCGATCCCGGGGATGCGCGCGATTTCGTCGCGGACCTGAAGCAGCGCATAGTTGGAGATGAAGAGCGGGTCATAGCGCTTCGATGGCGACAGAAGATGCACCACCATCAGCGCGTCAGGCGCGACCTTCTGTGTGGTGACGCCAAGCCGTTGCACCGTCTCGGGCAGTCGCGGCAATGCGCGCGACACCCGGTTCTGGACCTGAACCTGCGCGATGTCGGGATCGGTCCCTTGTGCAAAGGTAACCGTAAGCGTCATCCGGCCGTCGGTGGAGGCCTGGCTCGCCATATAGAGCATGCCCTCGACGCCGTTGACAGCTTGCTCGATCGGGCTTGCGACAGTTTCGGCGATGACGTCGGGTGACGCGCCCGGATAGGCGGCGACAACGGTCACCGTCGGCGGCGCCACCGCCGGATATTCGCTGAGCGGCAGGCGGAGGAGCGCGAGCAATCCCGCGATCAGCAGGAGCACCGACAGCACGATCGCGAAGATCGGCCGGTCGATGAAGAAGCGGGGGAAGTTCATCGGGCCGCCTCCCGCTGGACGCCAGTTTTCTGGACGCCATTGCCGCGCGGCATCGGCACAATCCTAGGCTTGACCGCCATGCCGGGGCCGGCGAGGCCCTTGACAACGACACGGTCGCCGGGTCGCAAACCTTTCTCCACGACGCGCAGGCCGTCCACGATCGGGCCCAGCGTCACGGGGCGATATTCGGTCATATTCTTCGCGTCCAGCACGAGGACGAAGCGCCGGCCTTGTTCGACGCCGACAGCGAGGTCACTGACGAGAATGGCAGGGCGCGTATCGCCGGTCGCGACATCGACTTCGGCGAACAGGCCCGGTGCCAGACGGCCGCCCGGATTGGGCAGAATCGCGCGCGCGCGGATCGTGCCCGTTGCACGGTCGAGACGGTTGCCGATGAAATCCAGTCGCGCCGACCGTGTACTACCGTCTTCGAGGCGAACGTCGACCTTGGCCTCGGCGCCTCGCCCGCGGCGATCGGCCAGCGAGCGAAGATAGGTCGCCTCGTCGACGTCGAATTCGACAAAAAGCGGATCGACCGAGACGATGGTGGTGAGCGGCGTCGCCGCCTCGCCGCCGGCAACCAGGTTGCCCCGGGTGACGAGTATCTGACCGACCCGGCCGGCGATGGGTGCTTCGACGCTGGCATAGCGAAGGTCGAGCGCCGCCAGCCGCTCCGCCGCGCGCGCCGATGCGACCTGGGCTTCGCGCTCGCGTAGGGTCGCGGCCGTGACATCCGACCGTTCGCGCCCGGCAACACCCTCGGCGACGAGCCGGCGGGCCCGCACATCCTCGGCCTGCGCGAGTCCCAGCCGCGCTTCGGCTTCGCGCGTCGCCGCGCGCGCGGCCGCGTGCCGCGCCGCGAAGGGCGCACTATCGAGACGAAAGAGAATCTGACCGCGCCGGACCATCTGTCCCTCGGGAACGCTGACGTCGGCGACATAGCCCGATACGCGAGGCTTGAGGTCGACCATCTCGACCGCCGTCAAACGGCCGGTATAGGTCGAGCGCGGGACATGGTCCTGCACCACGACCGATGCGGCAAGCACCATCGGCGGCGCTGTCGCGGCGGCCTGTTCCGCGCTTCCCGGCCCGCGCACCCAGAATATAACCAGCCCTGTCGCCAATATCGCGCCCAGCGCCGCGGCAGCCCGTAATTTTCGCATCTAAACCTCCGAATCTCTGCCCACTGATCCGGATGGATGGGGCGTTCATATTCGGGGGGTGCGGTTTTCCATCGTTGGAGGGTCAAGAGGTTTTCGTGGGGGGTATGGCCCGGAAGATTGTGGAAAATCGCCGCGCGGTTCCAGCGTCGTCATTTTCCCTTGCCCACGGAGGGGTGATGGTTCTGAAGAAGGGTCTTTCTCCAAAGATCGACCAGTTCCTGCGGAGCCATGGTGCGTGGCTGGCTAATGCATCTGCTCTGCGCCGCGAGCGATCGCCGAGCCGGTCCTATCCAGGCTGCAACAGGCATTCCCTTCCCAGTCGATGCCTATTGTCGGATGTTCGATCTTGAACTTCGTTTTCAGTTCGTGCTCGGCGTGCTCAAGGATATGGCGAAGATTGCCAGTATCCGCCGGCTGCACTTGGAGCGTCGCCATTACGCGCCCCGACGTCAGGGACCATATGTGGATATGGCTGACATTTCGCACGCCCGGAACTGTCGCGCGAAGATGTTCGGATATCTGCGAGCTGTTGGCGTTGGCGGGCGCGCCTTCGAGCAGGATATGCAAGGTGTTCTTGAGCAGGCTCCAGGCGCTGCGAAGGATCAGTAGCGACACGAATAGCGAGAGAATGGGGTCGATCGGGGTCCAACCCGTGAACCAGATCACCCCTGCGGCAACGATGGCGCCGACGGAGCCGAGAAGGTCGCCCATCACATGCAGCACCGCGCCCTTGATGTTGACATGGTCTGAGTCTCCGCGCGTGAGAAACCAGAGGACGAAAAGGTTCACGAGCATGCCGACGAGTGCGATCGTCAGCATCGAGCCGGCCAGAACCGGTCCCGGGTTCTGGAAACGCTCGACGGCTTCGTAGAGGATCCACGCGACGATGCCGAACAAGGTGAGGGCATTGATGAACCCCGCGATCACTTCAAACCGGGCGTAGCCAAAGCTGCGCTGCCCGTCGGCAGCTCGCTGTCCTAGGCGGAAGGCGGCAAAGGCGAGGCCGAGCGCGATCGCGTCGGTCAGCATATGCCCGGCATCGGCTAGAAGCGCGAGAGAGCCGGAGAGATAACCGCCGATCGCTTCGATGAACATGAAGGTGAAGATGATCAGGAAAGAAATGAAAATCTTGCGCTCATTATCGTCCGTAACCACCGGAACATGCGAATGATCATGGTCATGGCTATGACCTCCCCCATGGCCATGGCCATGATGACTATGACCCTGATGATCGTGGGCGGGGCCGGAATTTGCCATGGTTCTTTCCATCCGTTCGGTTCGGCGGGCCGGCCTCGCTCTCAAGGTCGGCGGCGCTTGTCACGCAGCCAGCGCTCCCGCAGCGTTTGGCAGGGATCTCGGTACCTTCGACCTGCCGCGGCCGGCCGCAATCGACTCCTATGAGCGATAGGCCCGGTCCGCTTCGCGAAGAAGCCGGGCGATTCGAAGTCGTCCGGCTTGCGTCCGGTGTCTGGGAAAGGGCGGCCGCCTGCAACGGGGTAGCCCGGTCCGGTCACGGCGCTGGCGAAACGGTGACGACGAACGGCACCGTCCGTATCTGGTCGCCGCCCATGAACTGAATCCACAGCGCATAGCGGCCCGCGCGCGGCGGCGCCGCGTGAAGCATCAGCTTCGCCGGAACGGCCGCCCCTGGATCGGCGTGGGGCCCGTGCGCGTCGTGCGCATGCGCATGATGGGCGCCTTTCGGCGCATCCGCCGCCATGGCGTGCGCGTGAACATAGCCAAGGTCTTCGGTGCTCACGAAGACCGCATGCGCGGGCACGCCGAGATAGAGCCCGAGATCGGGTGCGGGCCGGCCATCCTTCAAGATCGTCAAGGCGATCATGTTTTCGGCGCCGGCCTGCAGCGCCGAGGCGTCGAGTTCGATCGAATAAGAGCCCTCCGATCCCTCCGCGGACATGACGGGAGACGATGGCGGTGCGACCGGGGCCGCTTCCACATCGACCGGCACATCGAAGCGGACGACCTGCTGGCCGAGCCCCTTCGGCATGACATCGGCGTAGACATGATAAAGCCCCGCCTTGGGGAAGCGCACTGCGATCCGGAAACGGCCGTCCGTCCCGGGCTTCTCGGGATGCTCGTGCACAAAGGTCGAGAAACCGCTGTCGGTCGCCAGCAAGTGAAGCTGCTGCGCCAGTTCCTCGTCGAACCGAGTGACGGGCTGACCCGTCGCCTTGTCGGTAAACAGGATCGCCAGTTCGCGCGTGAGCGGCCCGGTGTCGCGGACAGTGAGCTCGGCGGTCACCTTTTCGCTTATGCCGGGAAGGGCAAAGACGCCTCTCAAGGGGGCTTCTGCGGCGAAGGACGGCCGTGGGGCCATGCCGGTCACCGCGAGCGCCGCCGCACCCGCCAAAAGAAAATGCCTGACAGTCACGATCACTCTCCCGATCGGGCGGCCGTCTCGGGACGGGTCCCGGCCGGATAGCCTGCTTCGCTGAGCGCCGCGAAGAATGCCGCGTCGTCCGCCACGCTCTCGACCCGAACCTCGCGCGCGGCCGGGTCGGTTTCGATGCGGGCCTGCGGATCGACGCTTTGCAGCGCCCTGGTGACCGACCTGGCGCAGCCGCCGCAGGTCATATCGGGGATGTAAAAACGGCGCATATATTCTCCTGGTGATGCGATTTCCCGGCCGATGTGGGGTTTGCCATCGTGACAAGGTCAAGGGCCACGGGGCGAAATTATTATTTCGCGAACAACGCTTGACCTGCCCACGATGGCAAACCTCATCTCCATCGGCATGAACTCGAAAACAAAGGAGAATCCCATGCAATTCCTTGTGCCCGATATGATCTGCGGTTCGTGCGTACCGCATGTCACCGACGCTATTGCCAAGGTCGATCCCGGCGCCGAGATCGAGGCCGACACCGTCGCCCGCACGATCACAGTCTCCACCTCGGCAAGCCAGCAGGAAATCGAAGAGGCACTCGCCGACGACGGATATCCCGCCACCGCGATCTGATACAGAAGGAGTGAAGAACATGGATCATGACCAGCATCCCGGTCATGCGCGCTGGGACCCTTCCGGAAATCCGGTTATCGTGACTATCAGGAAACGAATGACCGGATGCACGCCGTCATGGCGATCGAGCTCATTAAGCCGTGGCTTAACGGATAGCCGCCTGTCACGCCTCGCCGACTCGTTACCCCTCCCTCAGTCCCCCTGAGCGGGTCGGCTAGTTGGCCGGGCGTTGGTGAACACCAACACCCGGCCATGGGTGCGCCCCGGTATCCAATGATGGAGCCGGGCGCGCTTCATTTCCCCGATGCGGTCACTTTACCGCGACCGCCGTACCACGAGCCAGACCGTCGCAAGGCCCGCGATCAGCAACGCGGGGAATGCGACGATGTTGACCGTCGCCCACCCTAGGCCGGTTTGTACGGTCCTCGCCGCGAGAGTCGCGAGCGCCCTTGTGCCGAAGACGAGGAACTCGTTGGCGGCCTGGGTTCTGGCGCGCTCTGCCGGTTCATAGGCTTCGGTGAGAAGGGTGGTGCCGCCGATAAATAGAAAATTCCAGCCGACCCCGAGGAGAAAGAGCGCGGTCTGGAAGGCTGGTAGCGCGGAGCCGCTGAGGGCGATCGCGAGACTTGCCGACAAGAGGAGAGCGCCTGCGACGAGGATGCGCAGAACTCCGAAGCGGGCGATGAGCCCGCCGGTGAAGAAGGAGGGCGCGAACATGCCGACGAGATGCCAGCGCGTAACGCTGGCGGCAGCATCGACCCCATGGCCGCCGGCGATCACGGCGATCGGCGAGGCGGTCATCACGAAGCTCATCACAATATAGGCGACGGCGGCATTGAGCGCCGCGACGATGAACACCGGCTGGCGCATGATCGTCAGCAGCGGCCGGCCGCGCGCGTTCGCGTGCGCTGCGATCGCGAGCGGCGGCGCGCGCAACGCCGCGAGCACGGCCATCGAAAGGAGGGCAAGTAGCGCAGCGGCGAGATAGGCGCCCATAAATTCCGTCGCCGATACAAGCGTGCGGGTTCGCGCGGCGACCTCGGGGCCGATCAACGCGGCGACGACTCCGCCCGCCAAGACCCATGATACGGCCTTGGGGCGGATTGCAGGGGCAACGAGATCGGCGGCGGCGAAGCGATAGTACATGGCTGACGCCTGAAAGACGCCGATTAGCGCGTTGCCGAAGCAGAATAGCGCGAAGTCGCTCCTAGCGATTCCCCAGGCTGCGAGGCCCGCGCCCATGGCCCCGACGAAGGCCCCGAGCTGGAACCCGACGCGGCGCCCGATCCGCGCCATCAGGATCGAGACGGGAATGGTCGTGACGGCGGTAACGACGGTGCAGAGCGCGAGGGGAAGCGTCGCTAGGCTTGGGATCGGCGCGAGCGTTGCGCCAATCAGCCCTGAAAATGTGAAGATCACCGAAAGCGCCGAAAGATAGAGTGCCTGTGCGACACTGAGGATCAGAACCGGGCTGCGCGCTCCACCTGCCATGCCCATCGTCTCTTGCGTCCTTTTCGCCGCACCGTCGGGGTGCGTCATCGGGCCGACGCCGGTTCGTCCGCGATGAACCGCCGCGCTTTTCGGGGGCGCGTGTCCGCGCTCGACGCTGCCTTGCCTTTGACCGTGGAGGCGAGATGCTCGAGCGCGCTCACCGTCGCCTGCATTGCCGTGATACGGCGCTTCAATTCATCGACGTGGCGGCGCGCGATTGTCTCGGCATCGCTATCCGAACGGGCGCGCCAGAGCTGGAGCAGGATCAGCGGCCGTTCGATTGTAAAGCCGAGATCGCGGCCGCGGCGGACAAGGCGCAGCATTCGCGAAAAGGCGCAGCGGCCGCCTGCTGTGCCACCCACTCTGGCGATGAAGCCAATTTGCTCCGAACCCCGGATTATCCTCGCCGAAGCGCCGATCAACGTGGTAGCCTGCCCGATATTCATGATGCCATCGTCCCGCCTGCCTGGCGCGCGGCGTCCTGAACCGGTGGCTCGGTATTGGAACGGATGGCATCATCGAGTGCGGCGGCACCGGTCTTGACGCGGCGGGCTGGGATAGCAACGCCGTCATCCTCCTTGCCGAGCCAGGCGACTTCGACGCGGGTGAGCAACTGCGCGCGGCATGCCAGGATGAGCCCTTGCGCCTTTTCTTCGGCGGTGAGTGCGAAGCGCGTGTGGGGCAGCATGTCTACCTCGCCCGCCAGGAGTCGCGATTTGCACGCGCCGCAACGGCCCGACCGACAGCCGTGCGGATAAGCGATGCCGGCATCGAGAGCCGCCTCGAGGATCGTCTGGCCGTCGCCGACCGCGATGACGCGGCCGGCTTGGCGAATATCAACGGTTCGCGTCATGGCGCCCCCCGCTCAAACGGCGTCGCCGAGGCCCAGCGCCTCGACGAGCTTGGGTTTCTGCGATGCGAAGGTTCCGTAGAAGATCCGGTCGCCAACAAGCGTGATCGGTGCTATGCGCACGCCGGTGCGCTTCTTGGCTTCCGCCATGACCGCCGGGTCCGACATGTCTTTTTCGGTCCAGGCGAGCCCGCGGCTGGTCAGCCACGCTTTAAGCGCTCGGCAATCGGGACAGGTCGGCGTGGAGTAGATGAGTATCTCGGGAGTGGTCGCAGGCATGATCTTGTTCCTTGTTGGTCACGAGCGGCGGAGATGAACCACGGTTTGGACCGTCGGAATGACCCCTCGTTCTGGCCGTTGACCAGGAGATGCGGCTTCCAACGATGGCAGGGTCAACCCAATAATTTGGTCGAGGCGAATGCCGATGATGTGTGGTCAGTCGGCGCGGACGTCGCCGGCGTGGGCGTGCCGGATTCTCCCGAGTCCGGCCAGGCAACGGCCATGGCCCACAGGGCCGGGGGGCTCAGTGTCGCCGCGCGGATGGCCCGCCGGGCTCGCCGAAGCGCCGCGGCTCGCGCGGCGCAAGGCGCGGCGCGCGCCCGTCTTCATCCGCCAGTCCTTCGATGATCGGGCAGTCCGGGCGGTCGTCGCCATGGCAATGATCCGCGAGCGTTTCGAGCGTTCGCACCATCGCTTCGATTTCGGCCATTTTCCCCCGCAGCCGTTCGATATGCTCAAGCGCGAACGACTTCACGTCGGCGCTGGCCCGGCTCCGGTCGGACCAGAGGCCGAGGAGTTCGCCGATCTGCTCCACCGTAAAGCCCAGGTCGCGTGCGCGCCGGATGAAGCGAAGCCGATGCACGTCGGCCTCGTCATAGTCGCGGTAGCCCGAGTCATGGCGCGCGGCTTTCGGGATAAGCCCCGTCTGCTCATAATAGCGGATCATCTTCGTCGAGACCCCCGACAATTTGGAAGCGCGGCCGATGTTCATGCTGCCTCTCCTTCTGCATTCTTGTCGGACGCGATTACCGGCCGGAACGCCTTCAGGCGGAGCGCATTGCTTAGCACAAAGACGCTCGACAGCGCCATCGCACCGGCCGCGAATATGGGCGACAGAAGCGTGCCGTTCAGCGGATAAACCGCACCCGCTGCGACAGGGATCAATGCTGCGTTATAGCCGAACGCCCAGAACAGATTCTGCTGGATATTCCGGATCGTCGCCTTCGACAGCGCAATCGCATTGACCACGCCGCGAAGGTCGCCCGACATCAGCACGACATCGGCGGACTCGATTGCGACGTCGGTCCCTGTGCCGATCGCCAGCCCGACGTCGGCCTCGGCGAGCGCGGGGGCGTCGTTGATCCCGTCGCCGACGAACGCGACCTTGCGGCCACCTGCGCGAAGCCGGTGAATCGCGTGAACTTTGCCGTCGGGAAGCACTTCGCCGACCACCTCATCGATGCCCAGCGTGCGCGCGACGGCGTCGGCGGTCGCCTGATTGTCGCCCGTGATCATCGCGACCTTCAGCCCGAGTGCGTGCAGCGCGCGGATCGCCTCGGGTGTCGTGTCCTTGATCGGGTCGGCGACCGCAATCACCGCCGCCAGCTTGCCGTCGATCGCAGCATAGAGCGGCGACCGACCTTGCGCACCAAGTTCGCGGGCCTTGGCTGCGAAAGCCGACACATCGTGGCCAAGCTTTGTCATGAACCGGTCCGCGCCGACCTGAACCTCACGGCCGCCAACCTTGGCCGATACGCCATAACCCGGAGTGGCTTCGAACGCGTCGGGCGATGGAACGTCAAGACCCCGCGCGTCCGCGGCTGCCACGATCGCTTCGGCGATCGGATGCTCGGACCGGCTCTCGACGCTGGCGACCAGCGCCAGCACCTCGTCACGCCCGAAGCCAGCGGCCGGTTCGAGATCGGTCAGTTCGGGGCGACCTTTGGTCAGCGTGCCGGTCTTGTCGAGCGCCACGACGCTCACGTCGCGCAGCGTCTGGAGCGCTTCGCCCTTGCGGAACAGCACACCCAGTTCGGCGGCGCGCCCGGTTCCGACCATGATCGACGTCGGGGTCGCAAGACCCATCGCGCACGGGCAAGCGATGATGAGCACCGCGACCGCGTTGATCAGTGCAAAGGTCAGCGCCGGGTCAGGCCCGAATACGAGCCAGATCAGGAAGGTCAGCGCGGCGATCCCCATCACCGCAGGCACGAACCAGGCGGTGACCTTGTCGACCATCGCCTGGATCGGCAGCTTGGATCCCTGCGCCTGCTCGACCATGCGGATGATCTGCGCCAGCACCGTATCCCCGCCGACTTTGGTCGCACGGAAGGTGAAAGCGCCCGTCTTGTTGATCGTGCCGCCGACAACGGCCGCGCCCGCGGCCTTGACGACCGGAGCCGGTTCGCCGGTAATCATCGACTCGTCGACCCAGGAGCTCCCGTCGACTACCTCCCCATCGACCGGCACGCGTTCGCCTGGACGGACCTGGACGATATCGCCGGTCCGGACATCGGCAAGCGCGACTTCCAGCGCCGCACCATCGCGCACGACGCGAGCGGTTTTTGCTTGAAGTCCGACAAGCCGCTTGATCGCCTCCGATGTCCGCCCCTTGGCCCTAGCCTCAAGATAGCGGCCGAGCAGGATCAATGCGACAATCACTGCCGCGGCTTCATAATAGACGTTGGCGGTGCCCGCTGGCAGGGCGCCGGGGGCAAAGGTTGCGACCAGCGAATAGCCCCAGGCTGCGCTCGTCCCCAAGGTGACGAGCGAGTTCATGTCGGGGGTGCCACGCAGGATCGCAGGAATGCCCTTCTGGAAAAAGCGTAGCCCAGGCCCGAAGAGCACAAGGGTGGTGAGGACGAACTGGATCAGCCAGCTCGTCTGCATCCCGATCGTGGCCATGACGAACTCATGGACCGCGGGGATGAGGTGCGAGCCCATCTCGAGTATGAAGACCGGTAAGGCCAGCACCGCGGCGAGAAACAGAGACCGGCGCAGGCTGATGAGCTCCTCTTCGCGCGCGGAGGATTGCTGGTCGGATGATGCACTATCGTTTTCGATCCGGCGGGGTTCATAACCGGCGCCGCGGATCGCACCCTCCAGATCCTCCAGCGAGGCAATGCCAAGATGATAGCGGACGCCAGCTTTCTCGGTCGCCAGATTGACGGTTGCGGAAATGACGCCCGGAACCTTCGACAGCGCTTTCTCGACATGACCGACGCACGAGGCACAGGTCATACCCGCAACGCCGATTTCGATCTCGGCCTCAGGCACCTGATAGCCCGCGCGCTCGACCGCCTGGACGACAGCCATCGGATCAGCTGCGCCCGCGAAGGTCACATCAGCGCGCTCGGTTGCCAGGTTGACGCTGACCTTGGTGACATTGGGCAGTCTGGCGATCGCCTTTTCGACATGGCCGACGCAGGAGGCGCAGGTCATGTCAGCGACGGCGACACTTAACTGCGCCATTTTGGTGGCGGGATCATTTTTTTCCCGCTTCAACTGCATCACATCGGCCATCACAAAATCTCCGGTTCTATTCGATTGACCGGATTGTGGGGTTTCCAACAATGGGAAGGTCAAGGGGAAAACTTTTCGAACCGAAGGCTGCCGTGATGGAAACCCCAATTGGATTTCACTTGAAATCTGGAAACGACATCCTGGCACTTTCGGCTTATCCTGTCCGGACTTCGCGATCAGCACCCACATAATATTTCCGTTTGCTGTGCTTTTCGTCGTGGAACACATAATCATACCGCCTCACCATGGCAGCACGATTAGCATCGCTGCCGAGCGTCAAATCGAACGCTTCCTCGTAAGAGCGTAGGCTATCCGACGGGACCGAATGGGGCATTTTAAAGTGGGCGGCGGCTGGTCGGAATTTGCCGAACCTCACGACAAGGCGGACTGGTGATCCTGCGGTCTTTACAAGGATTGACGCAGGAAGTGGTACAGACGGTCGTCACCGCTCATCGCAACATTGAACCGCATATAATCGCGCCAATGGCCGCCCGCGCTAAAGACCGGACCGGGGGCGAGCACGATCTGCTCGACGAGCGCGCGCCGGGCGAGTTCCACAGAGTCCACTCCTTCGGGTAGCCTGGCCCATAGGAAGATGCCGGCCTGTGGCTCGATCCAGGGTTCGACCCCCACCGCCCGCAAACGCCCGGCGACGGTTGCCATGGCGCGGGCCAGCCGGGCGCGGACAGCTTCCAGATGTCGGCGATAGCTGCCATTGGTCAAGACGTTGTGGACCAGGTCCGCCGAGAGCGGACTGCCCGCCATCGAGGTTGCGATGCGCAAATCGGCCAGCGCCTCGATCCAGTCGGCTCGCGCCGCGATATGACCGCACCGGACAGCGGCGGACAGCGATTTGGAAAAGCTGCCGATACGGATCACCCGGTCGAGTCCGTCAAAAGCGGCAAGGCGCGGCGCGACTCCCGGCTCGAAATCGCAGAAAATATCGTCCTCGACGATCAGCATGTCGTTTATTTCGGCCAGTTTGAGCACGCGGTGCGCGGTCGGTGCGGCAAGAGTGGCGCCGGTCGGATTATGCACCGCCGAATTGGTCAGGTAGAAGCGCGGCCGATGCTTCGCGGCCGCCTCCGCGAATGCGGCGAGGTCCGGGCCGGCCGGGGTCATCGGCACGCCGACGACTGACGCGCGGTGCGCGCGCAGCAAGGCGAGAAAATTGAAATAGCAGGGATCGTCGACCAACACCGTATCGCCGGGTTCAAGAAGAAACCGACAGACGAGATCGAGCGCATGCGTGCTGCTGTCGGTCAAAAGGATATGGTCGGGGCCGGTTTCGACGCCCTGCTCGGCCAGGCGCCGCGCCAGCAGAAGGCGCAGCGATAACGATCCCAGCGGCGAGGCATAGCCGGCCAATATGTTCCCGCTCTCGCTTCGCGTGGCCTTGCGAACCGCCTTGCGCAGCGCATCTCCCGCCAGCCATTCGTCCGGCAGCCAGCCGCAACCCGGCATCAGGCAGTCGCGCCGGTCCCCCAATGATTGCCGAAGCATCCACAGGGGATCGACCTCACGCTCGGCAACCTCGCCCATCCGATCGAGCGCCAGCGGAGCGAGCGGCGCGGTGACATAGAAGCCCGATCCGGGGCGGGACCGGATCATGCCTTCTGCCGCGAGACGTTCATACGCCTCCACCACGGTCGAGCGTGCCACGCCCATCGCATCTGCCATTGCCCGTATCGAAGGGAGCTTTGCGCCCGGCGTCAGCGTGCGCGCATCGATCCGGCTGCGGATCGTGCGCACGACCCGCCCCGTGCGTGTTTCATCGGCATGGGTTGTCATTGTTCTGCTCATGCGACCATTACAGTTTGGTGAAACTGTGCTGATCCCTATCTTTCGGTTCCGACCGCGCCAAGATAATTTGGTGCGATCACCCGTTGGAGTACAGATATGACCTATCCCTTTCGTCTTGTGGATGTGTTCGGCGCGGAAAATTTTGCCGGTAACCCCGTCGCGGTGCTGACCGATGCCGCCGACCTGACGACAGATGCGATGCAGGCGATCACGCGCTGGCTCAATCTGTCGGAGACCACCTTTCTTCTGCCTCCGACCGATCCGGCCGCCGATTATCGCGTGCGCATTTTCACGCTGGCGCACGAATTGCCCTTTGCCGGGCACCCGACGCTCGGTAGTGCCCACGCCTGGCTGGAAGCCGGCGGACGTCCGAAAAATGACGGTCTTGTCGTCCAGCAATGCGGCGCGGGGCTGGTGACTATCCGTCGCGATAGCGGACGCCTAGCCTTTGCGGCGCCCAAGTTGCTCCGTGGCGGCCGACCGACAGAAGCGGAGATCGAGCGGGTGGCGCATATATTGCGGATCGAACCGGACACGATCGTCGACGCCGCCTGGGCCGACAATGGCCCTGGCTGGATCGCGGTGATGCTCGATTCGGCCGACGCCGTTCTGGCCCTTGATCCCGACCGGAGGCCAGGAGAAAGAATCGATATTGGCGTCGTCGGCCCTCACGCCGCGGGGAGCGCAGTCGCTTTCGAAATTCGCGCATTCTTCAGCGATGCGCAGGGTGCGCTGATCGAAGATCCCGTGACCGGCAGCCTCAATGCCTCGGTCGGTCAGTGGCTGTTTGGAAGCGGCCGGGCGACGGATTCCTATGTCGCGGCCCAGGGCACGCGGCTGGGACGAAGCGGCCGGATTCATGTCGATCGGGACAGCGCTGGTCAGGTCTGGGTGGCGGGGGCCAGCAGAACGCTCTTTTCCGGGCAGGGTGAATGGTGATGCAGGTCGCGGTCCTCACCTTCGAAGGATACAATGAGCTGGTTTCCTTCGTTGCTGCGACGATCATCAACCGCCTTCGCCCCCACGGATGGCGTGCCCATATCACCGCGCCGACGGAATGGGTCGCGTCGATGAACGGCGTCACCGTGCAGCGGCAGCGTTCTCTTGCGTTCGTGAAGGAGGCAGATGTCGTACTGATCGGCAGCGGCATTCGGACCCGCGACATAGCCGACGATTCCGACCTGCTCGCCCATTTGCGACTCGACTCCGGGCGCCAACTGGTCGCGGCACAATGTTCGGGAACATTGCTGCTTGCGAAGCTTGGTCTCGTCGAAGGCGTGCAGGCCTGCACCGATCTGACGACGAAGCCCTGGGTGATCGAAGCGGGCGTCGAGGTCATCGACGCGCCATTCGCGGTGCATGGGAATGTCGCGACGGCGGGTGGCTGTCTTGCTGCGCCATATCTTGCCGCATGGATCATCGCGCGCGGCGCTTCGATCGATCACGCGCGCGAGGCGCTGCATTATGTCGCCCCGGTGGGAGAAAAATCGCTCTATGTCGATCATGTACTCCGCGTGATCGAACCCGCTCTTCTCGCCCCGGCGCAGATGGATCCAGTCCCGCCCGTGGAAGCAGGTGCCTACGCTTCGGCAGGGCCGCCGCCATGACCCCCCGTCATCGCGGATCTTGTCATTGCGGCGGCGTGCTCTTTACCATCGCCCACGAGCCGACCGAGCTGGCCACATGCGATTGTTCGTTGTGCATGAAACGTAGCGCGCGGATGGTGAAAGTGCCGGAGGCGGCGTTGCGTGTCGAACAAGGGCAGGACTTGCTCGCACTCTATGAATGGAACAGCAGGCGGGCCAAGCATTTTTTCTGCCGACGCTGCGGCATCTATGTCTTTCATCGCAAGCGCGCCGCTCCCGATCATTTCGGTGTCAATGTCTTCTGCCTCGACAATTATGATGCTGCCACGCTTCCGGTTCGGCCGACCGATGGTGCGCAGATGAGCCTGGTGTGCGCCGCCCCCCGTCCCGAATGGCCCGGGCCGCGCGATCCCGCGGGTTCGCAGCATCAATCACGTAATGAGCAATAACAATCAAAAACGATTGACATACTCCAAAATCGGTCTCAATGGTCCATAAAGGCTCATTATGGCGATGCACCAAGCGATCGCCGACATCATTGGTTGGAGGGGAAATATGCGCTTGTCGACGGTCTCATTTCGTGCGTCGGTCCTGACCGGAGTTGGCTTTGCTTCCTTGCTCATCGGGGCGCAGGTGCGAGCGGAGGAGGTAGAGCAGGCGGCGGGCTCCGAGCCCGAAGTCGAGGAGATCGTCGTCACCGGCAATGTGGCAGGGTCGAGCGCCAGGCCGTCAGCCGCCGTCTCGGTTTTGCGGTCGGCCGAGATTCAGCAAATCGCCCCGGTCAGCGCGGCGGATCTGCTCAAGAATGTTCCTGGCGTATTCGTCAATTCCGCACTCGGCGAAGTCCGCAACATCGTGTATTCGCGCGGCGTATCAGCCAATTCATCGGACGGCGCTAATGGCTATTATTATGTGTCGTTGCAGGAGGACGGGCTGCCGGTCACAAACGTCACCTTCAATAATTTCGGACCGGATTTCTTTTATCGGCAAGACTTGAGTCTTGCGCGGCTCGAAGCGCTGCGTGGCGGAACTGCGGTCGTCACCGGCCCGAACGCACCCGGCGGCATCTTCAACTACATCTCGCGAAGCGGCCGAAGCGATCCGGGGGTCGAAGTCAGTGGCCGCTTCGGTCTCGAGGGCAATGGCAAAAACCCCTATTACCGCGTCGATGCCTTTGCCGCCGGTCAACTCGCCGACACACTCTATTACAGCATCGGCGGCTTCTATCGCGACAGCACGGGCGCGCGCGATCCAGGCTATTCGCTGAATAGCGGCGGCCAGATCAAGGCCAACCTCCTGTGGGATTATGGCAGCGGCACCGTGCAACTCTATGGCAAGTATCTGGACGATCGAAACGGCTTTTTCGAGTTCGTCCCTGCGCGCAATTTCAACGATCCTAAAGCGGTTCCCGAGCTCGGCAACGCCTTCTCGCCCTTGCCGCCCAAATCGGGCCGGCATCGCTTCAATGCCTACATCGGTGCGCCAGAACAGAGCTGGGATCCGAGCAAGCTTGCGCACAGCAAGTCGACCACGGTCGGCTTCAAAGTCGATCATGAATTCGGTGATGGGTGGTCGATCTCGAACAATCTGAAATATGCGGACAACCGGGCTGACTGGACGACTGGCGCGGTGATTTTTCCATTGGCGATCAACGATCCGGTGCTCAATGTCTTCCTCAATGCCTTGCGTCCCGGCGCGTACACATACACCGATCGCGCAACGGGAAATATTGTCGCGCAGCTCAGCCGGAATGCTGCCGGGCAGATCAACATAGTCAGCAACAGCCTGCCCAATCAGAGCGTGCTCCAGAACGGCGTGCTTTCGCAAGTCGCCTATAGCTATGAACCGTCGGTCGAGGAATGGATGGACCAACTCTCGATTACCAAGAGGTTCGATACCATGAGCTTCAAGCTCGGGGCATTCTTCGCCACCTCTGGTATCGAACTGATCAACGGGGGTGGCGGCATCGGACTTTCGCCCCTCGTTGACAATCCCGATCTGTTCGACATCACCTACACGGGCCCGGGCGGCACCGTCCAGCAACTGACCGACCCATCAGGCTTCACTGCGATTGGCCAACGCGCCGTCCGTAACACCGGTCGGCAAAAGCAACTGTCGATCTTTTTCGGCCATGACTGGACGCTGACCGAGCAGTTGTCGATCGACTGGGGTGCGCGCTATGAAAAGATCCGGGTCAAAGGCGCCAACCAGACGAGCATCGCCAACCCGCGGTGTTTCGACCCGACTTACGGGGGCGCCGACAACAATGTAGATACCCTCTACGACAATTGCCAGACAACGCTCAGTGCACCGCTGCGTTACGATCATTCGCTCGATTATTTTTCTTACTCTGGCGCGATGACTTATCGTTTCGACGACAGAAACATCGTTTACGCACGCTATTCGCAGGGGAAGAAGGCGCCGGATTTCGCCTTCTTTATCACCCTCGATACCCCGGCGGAGATCGATAATGTTCGCCCGGTGCCGCAAAAGGTGCAGCAGATCGAACTGGGCTATCGCCACAATGGCGACCGCTTTCGCGCATCGGTTAGCCCATTTTACAGCAAGCTGAGCCGGGTCGGAACAACGCAGGTCTTCCAGAATGCCGACGGGAGCTTCTACACTCCCCCGACCCTCTTCGCGACGACCGAGACGTGGGGCGTCGAAATCGAAGGAGACGTCGACGTGGCCGACAGCGTCAATCTGCGAACGGCCGTGACGGTCCAGGATCCCCAGTCCAAGAATTTCGCGGTGTGGATCGCGAACGGTCTCGGTCCTGCCGACGACAGCATCAGTGCGGTCCCAGACGGTGACGCCGACAATAATGCCAAGCTTATGGCGACGACGACGCTGCGCTTCACGCCATCGGACCGGTTCACGAGCTTCCTGACCTGGAAATATATGGGGGCCCGCGCGGCCAATCGCTTCAACACATTCGATCTGCCTGCCTTTAGCCAGATCGATATTGGCGCCACCTACAATTTCACCGAAAAAGTGAGCATCTCGGCGAACATCAACAACGTTGTTAATGGCAAGGGCGTGATGAGCTGGGCGCCCGCGGGCGGGCTGGTCGCGTCGCTGGACCGCCAAGCCTTTACACCTGCGCAACGGGCCGCAAACGAGGATCAGCTTTTCAATATCATCACGATCCAGCCGCGGGCCTTCTTTGTGTCCGGGAAGGTCAAGTTTTGAGAACCGCCAAAGCGGTCTGGGTGGCAAGGTGACAGAAATGATGATGATCGCACGTAAGATATCGCGGCGCGGGATGCTGGTCGCATTGCTGCTCGGGTCGACGATGGTGGATGGCAGCGCCATCGCCCGCGAAGCGTCCGTTTCGCTTGAAGACGGGTTCCGCGATCCGCCCAATGCAGCCCGCCCTCGGGTCTGGTGGCACTGGATGAACGGCAATATCACCGAGGAAGGCATCCGCCGCGATCTCGAATGGATGAAGCGTGTCGGGATTGGCGGCCTGCAAAATTTCGATGCGCATCTGCTCACGCCGCAGGTGGTCGACAAGCGACTGATCTATATGGATGCCGATTGGCAGAAGGCGTTCCGTTACGCAGCCCGGCTTGCCGATAAATTGGGGCTCGAATTCGCGATCGCATCGTCGCCCGGGTGGAGCGAGACGGGCGGCCCATGGGTCAGGCCCGAACAGGCCATCAAGAAATTCGTTTGGAGCGAGACCATTGTAGCAGGAGGCCGCCGCTTCAGCGGCAGCCTCGCCAGGCCACCCGCGGTGACGGGTCCGTTTCAGGACCTGCCCGCGGAAAAGGAATTGGTAGCGACGGATACCGGCGAGGCAGTTCCCGAACATTATGCCGATACGGTGGTGGTCGCTTATCGCCTGCCCGATGCCGCTCCGCCGCAAGCAAAGTTGAGCACAAGCGGCGATCTTGCCGATACTTCGGCGCTTTCCGACGGTTGGCAGGCCACATCGGTCGCAATCCCTGCGGGCAGCGAAACGAAACCAGCCTGGCTTCGCGCCGATTATGCCGAGCCTCAGACGATCCGCGCTGCGACCCTAGGGTTGCATATTTCGACAAGCTTGCTCGGCGCGGCAGTGCCGACAGCCTTTTTGGAAGCCAGTACCGATGGCATAAATTTCCGGCGCGTGGCCGAATTTCCCGGAGGCGGCGTACCGCAGCACACCATCAGTTTTCCGCCGGTCACAGCGCGCAGTTTCCGCGTTCGCTTCGGTCCCTTCAGCGAGGCCGAGGGCCTCACCCGCCTGGGCAGCGTACCTGGGGCGGCTATCATTTCCTTTGGTGCGCCTTCAGATCGTTCCACAATCCGCATCAGCGAATTCGCTCTGAACAGTGACGCGCGTGTCAACCGGTTCGAGCAGAAGGCCGGTTTTGGGGTCGTTCCTGACTATTATGCCTTGGCTACGCCGGTCGGGGTCGGAGGCCGCTTCGTGCCGAAGGACGAGGTCGTCGATCTGACAGGGAAAATGACGCCCGATGGGCGCCTCGACTGGACTCCGCCGGCGGGGCGATGGAAGGTGTTGCGCTTTGGATACTCGCTCACAGGCAAGCGCAACCACCCAGCCACAGTTGAAGCGACCGGACTCGAGGTCGACAAGCTCGACCGCGCGGCGGTGAAGGATTATATCGAGACCTATCTCGACAATTATTTGAAGGCAACGGGTCCCGAACTGCTTGGCAAACGCGGGGTAAATGCGCTGCTCAACGACAGCATCGAAGTCGGCGCGATGAACTGGACCGGCGACATGATTGCGCAGTTCCGTCGATTGCGAGGATATGATCCGATGCCTTGGCTGCCCGTGCTGACCGGAGCAGTGGTCGAAGGGGCGGAGGAGAGCGACGCGTTCCTCTATGATTTCCGCCGAACGATTGGCGACCTGCTGGCCGACAGCCACTATGCACAAATTTCGGAGAGTGTCCGAGCGCGGGGCATGTTGCACTATGCCGAAGCGCTCGAGTTCGGGCGCCCCTCGCTGGGCGACGACATGGCGATTCGGCGCAGCGCTGATGTGCCCATGGCGGCAATGTGGACTTACAAACCCGGCGGGGAACCCAAGCCGGCATACCAAGCGGACATGCGCGGTGCCGCGTCGGTGGCGCATGTTTATGGTCAGAATCTGGTGGCTGCGGAGTCTTTGACATCGGCTTATTCCCCTTGGGCTTTTGCCCCCGCCGATCTCAAGCCGATGATCGATATGGAATTTGCCCTCGGCGTCAATCGGCCCGTGATCCACACCTCGGTCCATCAACCGATCGAAAAAAAGCCCGGACTGTCGCTTGCGATCTTCGGCCAATATTTCAACCGCCACGAAAGTTGGGCCGATCAGGCAAAACCTTGGGTTGACTACATGTCGCGCAGCGCCTTCCTGCTGCAGCAAGGCCGCTTTGTCGCGGACGTTGCCTATTTCTATGGCGAGGAAGCCCCACTGACGGGCTTGTTCGAGAAAAAAACGATCGGCGACGCGCCCGAAGGCCATGGCTATGACTTCGTCAACGCCGATGTGCTTCTCAATCAGTTCAAGGTCGAGGACGGTCAGCTTACAACGCAGGCCGGTGCGCGATATCGCGCACTCTATCTCGGCGGCAGCAGCCAACGCATGACGCTGCCGGTCCTGCGGCGGTTAAGCGCACTTGTTGAGGCCGGTGCCGTCGTAGTGGGTGCCAAGCCTTTGGGATCACCGAGCCTTGCCGATGACCAGGCCGAATTTGCGGCGCTGGCGGATCGGCTGTGGAGCGGCGTTGCGTCGGGGCGGGGCCGCGTCATTGCGGAAAACGATATCAACAAGGCGCTGCGGACGATCGGCGTGGAGCGCGACTTCGACTATGCCGGATCCGCGCCCGACAGCAAGCTGATGTTCGTCCATCGCAAGCTCGACGACGGCGACATCTATTTCGTGACCAATCGGACGGCACGCGCCGAGACGATCAAGGCGCGCTTTCGCGTTACTGGCAAGCGCCCGGAGATATGGCGCGCCGAGACGGGTAAAGGCGACCCCATCTCCTATCGCATCGAAAATGGTCATACCGTGGTGCCGCTGGAGATGAAGGAGAATGACGCATTCTTCGTCGTCTTCCGAAAACCTGCGGTGAAACTTGCGGAAACCATCAGCAAGCCCGAATATCGAGTGATAGGGGCAATCGACGCCCCGTGGAGCGTCCATTTCGAGCCAGGGCGCGGCGCACCGGACAGTATTACGCTAGACCGATTGGCGCCGCTCAATGAGAATGCTAACGGTGGCATCCGCTATTTCTCCGGCACAGCCCGCTATTCGAGCAGTTTCAACCTGCCCCGTCCCGCGCATGAAGGGGAGCCTCTTTGGCTCGATCTCGGCAAGGTCGGCGATCTCGCCGAGGTGCTCGTTAATGGCCGTTCGCTCGGTATCACCTGGCTTGCGCCCCATCGCGTCGACATTGCCGAAGCCGTCAAGCCCGGTCGCAACAGCATCGAGGTGCGCGTGACCAATCTCTGGGTGAATCGGTTGATCGGCGACGCGCAGCCCGGTGCGGCAAAGATCGGTTTCACCACACTGCCGACTTACATGCCCGACGCAAAACTGCGCCCGTCGGGGCTGATGGGCCCGGTGACGCTTTTGGCGCGCAAGTGACGATATGTCCTTCGAGCGGAACGGATCGCGATGACCCCCAACCCGATGCTGGGCCTGCTTTTCCACTGGCTGGGCGGTCTCGCCTCGGCAAGCTTCTATGTGCCCTACAAGGGTGTGCGGCGCTGGTCGTGGGAAATATTCTGGCTGACGGGCGGCGTCTTTTCCTGGCTCCTGGGGCCGTGGGTATTTGCGGCGCTCCAGACCGAAAATCTGCTCGACGTGCTGGGCGGGACGCCCGGTGAGACGCTGTTCTGGTGCCTGTTCTTTGGCGCGCTCTGGGGGCTAGGAGGTCTTACATATGGGCTTACCATGCGCTATCTTGGGCTTTCGCTCGGCATGGCAATCGCCCTCGGGCTGACAACGGCGTTCGGCACATTGGTGCCGCCGATCTTTGCGGGCGATTTTCACGAGCAGCTCATCGCGACCACGAGCGGCAACGTGATTCTGGGAGGCATCGGGATTGCGATGCTGGGTATCCTGACCGTCGCGCGCGCCGGGCACGAGAAGGATGCCGCCCAAAATGCCACCGGGGCCGTCGCCGAGTTTGCCTTTCGCAAGGGGCTTGGCGTGGCGATCTTCTCCGGAATCATGTCGAGCTGTTTCGCCTATGGCCTCGCGGCCGGCGAACCGATCCGCGAGGCGAGCCTTGCGGCTGGGACGGGGCATCTCTGGCAGGGGCTCCCCGTGCTCTGCGTCGTCCTGGTAGGCGGCTTTCTCACCAATTTTCTCTGGTGCCTCTGGCTGATAGGCCGCAACCGCTCGGCCGCCGAATGGCTGGGCGGCGCGGGAAGGAATCTGCAGGCGGACGGTGCTCGGATCCCGCTGATGCGCAATTATCTGCTTTGTGCGCTGGGCGGCACGATGTGGTATTTTCAGTTCTTCTTCTATACGATGGGCGAAAGCCAGATGGGACGTTTCGGCTTCTCGTCCTGGACCCTTCACATGGCGAGCATCATCATTTTCGGGACCTTATGGGGTTTCGCTTTCAACGAATGGCGCGATGCGCCGCCGCGCACGCGGGCGATGGTGTGGGCAGGTGTCGCATTGCTGGTGTTGTCCACGGTCATTATCGGTTGGGGTAACGCGATCGCGACCTGAGCGACGCGCCTCAACCTGCTTTGCGATTGGCGACGATCAGCCTGATGCCGGCCCGTTCGATCATCTGTGCCTGCGCGTCCGAGATGCCGCTGTCCGTGACGACGACGTCGATCTCCTCCAGCCCGCACACGACATTGCCCGAGGAACTTTGAAACTTGGTGTGATCGACGAGGACAATGATTTCGTCGGCCCGCTCGATCAGATGCCGTTCGGCCGTCACGAGTACGATGTCGGCCTGCATCAGTCCCTGCGCGCCGATCGCCGCGGCACCCATGAAGAGTTTCGGCGCATGAAAGCGGGGCATGCTCTCCTCGCCCGGTGCCGCAAGAATGATGTTCTGTTCGCGAAACACGGTTCCCGAGGGAACAAGTATGCCCGTGCCTGCCTGTGGCAGCAGGGCGCTCACTATATGGAGCGAGTTGGTGAGAACCTGCAGGTTGAGTCCGGCCAGATGCGGGCACATCTGCAGCGTCGTCGATCCTCCATCGATCATCACCCCTTCGCCAGCGTGGCAAAGTTGGGCGGCGGCCCGTCCGATCGCCTCTTTCTCGGCACGGTTGCGGCCGATATTCTCGTGAAAGGGAACCCCCGCGAGGCTCACTATGGTGGATCTTTCGCGAGACGGTTCGCCCGCGAGCTTGGCGCCGCCGCGTACGCGCAGCAGAAGGCCTTCCTCGGCCATCCGCTCGAGATCCCGCCGGATTGTCGCGGGTGAGGCATCGATGCCGCGCTCCAGCTCGGGAAATGAAATGAAGCCGCGGTCGGACAACAGGCTCAATATGCGCTTTTCGCGCTCGGTCGCGTGCATCTTTACTCTTTCGGACGAATATCTCCGCCCGTTCTTCCGCTTCCTGATGTCCGTTTCAAGCAAATTCGCTCAAACAATGCCAGCGCCGTGCCCCACGGGCTTGCGCTTCTGTGCCATGCGGGCGCGCCACCCGCTCGCACGATATGCTGCGAGCGCGTCGATCGCACCGCCTGCTTCCATTCGCGCCATAGCAAGGATCGGCGTAACGTCGGTACGATAGGCGCGGCGAAGCGTCTGAAACGCCATCATCGCGTCATTGTCCTCTTGGGCCTGGCGAAGCTGGTCGCGATCGACGAGAACCGCCTTGGCGAAGGCTGCAACAATCGCTTCGGCGGACGAGATCATGCTCTCTATGGGATCGGTCACATTGTGCGACTGGTCGATCATATAAGCGGGTGCAAAGCCTTGGCGCGGGTTGCGTTCGGCTTCGACGAGTTCGTTAAAGACCAGGAAAAGCTGATGCGGATTGATCGATCCGCTGTCGAGATCGTCATCGCCATATTTGCTGTCGTTGAAATGGAAACCACCCAGCTTGCCGAACCGATGCAGGCGCGCAACGATCTGCTCGATGTTGACGTTGGGCGCGTGGTGGCCAAGGTCGACGAGGCACTGGGCCTTGGGGCCGAGTTCTTGCGCGGCGAGGATCGAGCTTCCCCAGTCGGCGATCACCGTCGAATAGAAGGCAGGCTCGAACATCTTGTGTTCGATGAGCATCCGCCAGCCATCGGGCAGCGCCGCATAGACCTGCGCCGCCGAATCGAGATAGCGGTCGAGCGAACGCGCAAGATCCTGCTGGCCAGGGAAATTGGTGCCGTCGCCCACCCAAATTGTGAGGTCGCTCGCACCGAGCTGCAGTCCGATCTCGATACATTCGATATTGTGCTCGATCGCCTGCGCGCGGGCTCTGGGATCCGTGGAGGCGAGGCTGCCATTGGCATAGCTGACGGCCTGGCCGTGCTGATCCTGAAAACTATTGGAGTTTACGGCATCGAAGCCAAGACCGAGCACGGTCGCCTCTTCGCGCAGCGCCGCATAGTCGCTGACCTTGTCCCATGGCAAATGGGGGCTGACGCGCGGCGTTGCGCGCGAGAGCTGATTGACGACGGCACAATCCTCCAGCTTTTCGTGAATCGTCGTCGGTTCGCCGGGAAGCGGAAATTTTGCGAAGCGTGTGCCACCGCGCCCCGCGCCCCAGCTCGGTACCGCAACGGAAAAGCCCGCAACGCGCGCCTTGACGGTGTCGATCGCCACGCTCTGCCGGGCAAGCTGGCGGCCCAGGCTGTCATATTCGTCGTGCAAGGCATCCAGATGTAGCGCATTCTGCGCGTCGATCTGGTCCTCGGATAGTGGCAGTGCCGTCACGCTCATGTCCTCTCGTCCAACTGGCCGTTATCGGCTTTCATCTGTCGTCGCGGTGTCAGCGCGTAAAGGCCTGTGCGTTGCCCGCATCGACATTGACGATGTTGCCCGTCGATTTGGCAGAGGCATCGCCGGCAAGGAACAGGACGGCCTCGGCGATGTCCTCGGGCAGCACGTTGCGCTTGAGCATCGAGCGCAGGCGATAGAATTCCTCAAGTTCCTCGCCGGCATCGACGCCGTAGGCGCCCGCGCGTTCCTTGCGCCAGCCACCATCCCAAATTCGTGATCCCCTGATCACCGCGTCGGGATTGACGGTGTTGACGCGTATGCCGTGTGGCGCTCCTTCGAGCGCAAGGCAGCGCGCGAGATGGAGGGCCGCTGCCTTGGCGGAGGCATAGGCCGAAGCATTGGTGGCGGCGGCCAGCGCATTCTTGGATCCGATGAACACGATCGAGCCGCCGCCCTGCTGGCGCATCAGCGGAAAGGCAGCCCGTGCAGTGAGGAAATATCCTTCGGCAAGCACGTCGTAATTTTTCTGCCAGATCGCCACGGTTGTTTCCTCGATCGGCGCCGACGAGGCGATGCCGGCGTTGGCGACCAATATGTCGAGCCCTCCGAATTCGAGCGCGCAGAGGTCGAACGCCGACTGTACCTGCGTCTCGTCGGTCACGTCGCAAATCGCCATGCGGACATTGTCGCCGCCAAAGTCGGCTTGGAGTTCCTCCATTGACGTCCTGAGCACTTCGCCATCGCGGTCGGCGAGCATCACACAGGCGCCCTCGATCAGCAACCGGTGCGCAGTGGCGAGGCCGATACCCCCCGCGCCGCCCGTTATCAGCGCGATCTTGCCGACAAGCGGGCGGGGTTTGGGCATGCGCTGGAGCTTTGCCTCCTCCAGCGCCCAATATTCGATCCCGAACGCCTCGCTCTCGCTGAGGCCGATATAAGCCCCGATCGCCTCGGCGCCGCGCATCACATTGATGGCATTGCCGTAAAATTCCCCCGCCAGCCGGGCAGTGGTCTTGTCGGCAGCGAATGTCATCCGGCCGATGCCGGGTACCAGCACGACGACCGGATTGGGATCGCGCATTGCGGGATCGCCGGGCCGCGCACAGCGATTGTAATAGGCGGCGTAGCCATCGCGATAGTCCGCGATTGCTGCCTCAAGATAGCCCTCCTCGTCTAGCCGCGCTGGATCGAGCGTCAGCGGAGTAATCTTAGTCCGCAGGAAGTGGTCGGGGCAGGATGTGCCGATCGCGGCGAGACGGTCGAAATCCCGGCTGCCGACGAATTCGAGCGTTTCGGGATCGTCGGAGAAGTGCGCCGCCTTGGCACGCGTGCCGGCCATGAGGCCGCGAAGGCGGGGCATGAGCCTGGCCGCTGCCGCCCGGCGATCTTCCGCACTTAATGGCGCGGTCTTCTCTCCGCCAAAGGCATATTTGCCCGCCATCCGCCTGTTCAGATACTCCGCGGTATCGGCGATCAGGCTGATCGTGTTATCATAGCAAGCCTTCGCGCTGTCCGCCCAGCAAATGATGCCGTGCCCCGCGAGCATTACGCCCCGCAGACCAGGATTGGCCGCGGCATAGTCACGCAGTCTGAGACCCAGATCGAAGCCCGGGCGCTTCCACGGCAGCCACCCGACCGTCCCGCTCCAGATTTCGCGTGTGGCCGTCTCCCCGCCGGTCGACGCCGCCAGAGCTATCACTGCGTCGGGGTGGACATGGTCGACATGGGCAAAGGGCAGATAGCCGTGGAGCGGCGTATCGATCGAGGCAGCGCGTGGGTTCAGGCCGAAGGTGCAGTGGGGAAGATAGTCCACCATCTCGTCTTCATGCTCGACGCCGCGATAGAGGCCTTCGAGTGCCAGCAATTTGTCGAGGTAAAGCGTCGCGAGGCCGTCGCGCTTCATCGAGCCGAGGTCGCCGCCCGACCCTTTGACCCACAGCACGGGGGTTTCGGTACCGGTCAGGGGGTCGCGTCCGACCGTCTTTGCTGACGTGTTCCCTCCCCCGAAATTGGTTACGGTCAAATCCGATCCGAGCAGGTTGGAACGATAGAGGAGCAGCTCTTCCTGCGTTTTCCCTTTCGCTTCGGCGTCAGACCAGCGATTTGCGGGCACGGCAAACGGAAGGGCGGATTTGGTGGCGGCATTCGTTCCGGCCCGAAGGATATCTTCCATCCAGCATTCTCTCTCGATAACTATTGAATTTGCGCGAATCTAACGAAAGCTGTGGCAATATACAATCTATTTCGATAAATATTGATCAAAATTTGTCGTAAAGGAGAAGATGGTGCGTGGGCATGTCGTCGTTCTGGACATTGGTAAGAGCATGGCAAAGCTCAGCCTTTTCGATGCCGCAGGCGGGTTGATCGCCAGGCGCGACCGTCCCAATCAATCCGTCTCAGCCGGCCGGCATAAGGCGCTCGATACTGCGGGAATTGAGGCCTGGCTGGCGTCGGTGCTCGCCGACTTCGGGCAAATGGCGCCGATCGAAGCGATTGTTCCAGTGGGCCATGGTGCCGCCGTGACGATCATCCGCGACGGTAAGTTGGCCTATCCGCCGCTGGACTATGAAGAGATGGATTCGGACGATGATCGCGCGTCCTATGAACGCGAGCGCGACGCATTTGCTCAGACCGGATCGCCGTCGCTGCCCGGTGGCCTAAACCTTGGTGCCCAGTTGCACCGATTGGAACGAATGGTGCCGGGCCTGCTGGGCGACGGCGCGACAATCGTGCCGTGGCCGCAATATTGGGCGTGGCTGCTGTCGGGCGTCGCGGCCTCCGAAGTCACGAGTCTCGGTTGTCACAGCGATCTCTGGCGGCCCTTGGCTGGCGCGCCTTCAGCTCTGGCAATCCGTCGGGGATGGGGGGACAAGCTCGCGCCGCTCAGGCGCGCAGATGCCGTTCTTGGTACGTTGCTGCCTGATTGGGCGGCTCGCACCGGGCTTCCCGATACGGTGTGCGTCCATTGCGGATTGCATGATTCCAACGCGGCGTTGCTCGCGGCTCGCGCTTTTCCACAAATCGCCCGGAACGATGCGACCGTACTGTCGACGGGAACCTGGTTCGTCGCGATGCGCACGCCAGATCCGAGCCATCCGATCGATCTCGCGGCGCTTCCCGAGGCGCGGGACTGTCTGGTCAATGTCGACGCCTATGGCCACGCCATTCCTTCGGCGCGCTTCATGGGTGGACGCGAAATCGAGATGCTTGTCGAAGATGCGGCGCAGCGAATCGATATTGCAGCCGATCAGCCGGCCCTGCTGGCAGCGGTTCCCCGCGTACTCGATGCTGGCGCAATGGTGCTTCCCGGTTTTGTACCGGGGGCGGGACCGTTTCCACGCCATCGCGGACAATGGATCGCGCGGCCCGTCGATGACATCGAACGCCGGACCGCAATTGCGCTCTATGCCGCGCTGGTAGCGGATACCATGCTCTCGCTCATCGGCGCGCGCGACCGCATTTTGGTCGAAGGCCGGTTTGCGCAGGCCGAGCCCTTTGTCCGCGCACTTGCGCGTCTGCGCCCCGATTGCACCGTTTATACGAGCAGCCTGGACAGCGACGCCTCCTTTGGCGCGCGCCGTTTGCTCGATCCCCAATTGCGACCGCCGGCGGCATTGCGGCAAGTCGTGCCGCTGTCCGATGACCTGGAAGGATATAGGGTACGGTGGGTCGAGGAGACCGGTCGGATGGAGGTCGCGGCATGAAACCGGCCTCGCATCAGGACTATCGCATGCTGGCGCGCCGGCGGCTTCCGCACTTCCTGTTCGAATATATCGATGGCGGCTCCTATGCCGAAGCGACGCTTGCGCGCAACGTCGACGATCTCGCCGCGATCACGCTGCGTCAGCGCGTTCTGCGCGATGTTTCGGCCATCGACCTTTCGACCGAGTGGTTCGGGCGGCGTCTGTCGATGCCCGTCGCATTCGGGCCGATCGGCCTAGCAGGAATGATTGCGCGCCGGGGAGAGGTGCAGGCGGCGCGTGCGGCGGAATCGACGGGGATTCCGTTCTGCCTTTCGACGGTATCGGCCTGCTCGCTGGAAGAGGTCGCGGCGGCGGTCACGCAACCTTTGTGGCTACAGCTCTATATGATCCGCGACCGCGGCTTCATGCGGGAGCTGCTTGGCAAGGCGCGTGAGGCCGGATGTACTGCGCTCGTGTTCACGGTCGATATGCCGGTGCCGGGATCCCGGTATCGCGACTACCGTTCGGGGCTCGCGGGGGCACCGGGCCCTATAGGAGCGGCGCGCCGAACCTGGCAGGCGATCCGGCGTCCGCGCTGGGCATGGGATGTCGGCCTATGGGGCCGCCCGCATAGCCTCGGCAATGTGGCGCCTGTGCTGGGCAAAAAAAGCGGGCTCGAGGATTTCTTTGCCTGGATGCGCGACAATTTCGACCCGTCGGTCACATGGCGCGAACTGGACTTCATCCGGTCGATCTGGTCCGGACCGCTGATCATCAAAGGCATTTTGGATGTCGAGGATGCCCGGGAGGCCGTCCGGCTCGGGGCCGACGCCGTGGTGGTGTCCAATCACGGGGGGCGCCAACTCGACGGGGTGCCTTCAACCGTCTTGGCTCTGCCCGCCATTTCCGATGTGGTCGGCGGCGAACTGACGATCCTTGCGGATGGCGGTGTCCGATCCGGGCTCGACGTCGTGCGGATGCTGGCATTGGGCGCGAAGGGCGTATTGCTCGGGCGCGCATGGGCTTATGCTTTGGCTGGAGGAGGGCAGGCTGGAGTGGCGCACATGCTGTCCCTGCTCGAAGCCGAAATGCGAGTGGCCATGGCGCTGACCGGTACCACCCGTATCGACGAAATTTCACGCGAAATTCTGGTCTGAATCCCAAGGATACTGAATCCGGATAACGACTGCATCGCTGCGCCAGTCTAATATGCTGCTGATATCCCATCCAATCCCCGCGTTCGCGTATATCGGTCAACATTCTTACCGTCGAAGCGATCCATTTTTCGGTGCAGTAGCGGGCGACATTTACTGGAATGGCGGCGGAACGCTTTGCGTAAAGCACCACGTGGCAACACCGAGCACTCTGTCATGAGTTCTGATAATCGTGAATGATTGGCCGTCGAACCGTTTGAATGAGCGTCAGAAAGAATGCCTACGGCTGTTCTATGCAAATTTGGAAGTCAAAGAGATTGCTTCTGAGATCGGCCTTTCACCCAATACAGTGAAGAAATATTTGCTCGACGCACGGCGGACGCTTGGGGTTTCCCGCAGTATGCAAGCCGCGCGCATTCTCGTCGAATATGAAAGGGATACTCGAGGGGTACCTCCTCCGAAACGGCTGGTAGCGTTGCCCGACCTAGCGGACGATCACGGGGCGTTGGTCGAGGCGGCATCCTCAACCAACGCTCGGAATCGATACAATCTTACGCTCTTGCAGAGATTGGGCTTAATCGTCGCCATTGCCCTCGGCGCGGTGGCGCTGGCCGGTGCATTGCTGGTCGGTGCTGAGGCGATCACGCGCATCTTTGTGGACTATGAGATCGACATTTCCGATCCCCCCTACCGCAACTAGCCGCCTCCTTGCCGGTGGGCGGCAAGGAGAAGCTGATGTTGAAGCAAAGGAAAGAAGCATTCCACACCATCCAACCCCTGTTCCAGGCGGCCGAGAATGCAACCGATCGCGCAGCGGCGGACAATGCGATCTGCATCGCCGAGATGCTGCGCGTCCGCATCGAAGCCAATCTTCCCATCGCAGCGGGCACCAAGATGCTCGACAAACTGGTCGAGGCGCTGACCGCCAATGTCAGTGCGCGCAAGGCCTTTATCGAAGCCCATGCGCTGACGCCGCAATTGATCAAGGAACTGGGTCTCGAGCGGATGTTCGGCGACATCTCTCCCTGCCCTCCGACCCGCCACGCCAATGGGAGTGCCGACGTCGTCCCGATCGCTTCGGCCGCCTGACGACAGGAGCCCGTCCCGCCTCGCACTTGGCTCGCAGGACATAGATGCTGCGCATCGCGATCTTCGTTGCGTTGCTGATTTTGATCTGCGGTTACGCGCTGTGGCGGGGCGGAGCGCCGGAGCGTGTTGTAGCTATGGCTCTGCTCACCGCGACTATAGCGTCAGCCATGGTGCGCGCCGACGTCGATCACCGGTTTGTCGAGATGGAAACAGGTCTGCTGATCGTCGACGGGCTTTTGCTGATCGTGCTTGTTGTGGTCGCATCGCGTGCCGACCGTGGCTGGCCGCTCCTGGTCGCAGGCTTCCATCTTGTGACCGTCGGCGCCCATGTCATCAAACTTGTCGAGACCGCCATGATCCCGGTGGCCTATGCCTTGCTGATTGCCTTGTGGAGCTATCCCATGTTGATCGCGCTCGGGATCGGAACATGGCGACATCACTGCCGCATCCGTCGCCATGGCGCCGATCGCGATTGGTGCGACTGACCAGATTGAACAAGGCATCCGGCCGGGCGCTTTGACAGTCGGAACGGAAAGACACTCATGTCTCGCCGCAATCCCGATCGCGGGCGCCGGGCACGGCCTGCGCTACACCAGTTCGATACTTTCCTCAGAGTGGTCGAGACCCGCAGCTTCACCGATGTCGCCCACCAACTCGGTATCAGCCCGTCGGCTGTCGCTCAGAGCATCGCCAGGCTGGAGGATTTCTTCGGAGGAGAACTTTTCGTCCGCAACCGTCGGGCGCCGCTCGATCTGACTCCCATGGGCAAGGCGATACTGCCGGGTGCGCGGATGATCATCGACATCATCGATCGTCAGATGGCCAATGCGGCGGCTGTTGCGACCAGCCGGTCGGGCTCGCTCACCCTCGGTTTCTATCCTGGCGTAGCGTCCGGACCGCTGCGGGACGGCGTTGCCGACTTCGTGGCCGAATGTCCGGATGTCAAACTGCAGTTCGTCGAGGCGCCGCCCGGCACATTGTACCGTCATCTCAACGATCGCATCATTGATGTGATGTTTTCGGCCTTCGTGCCCGACACCGCCACGCCGACGCTGGTAAGGGAGTCGTTGTGGCGCGAGCAACTTCATGCCGTATTCCCGAAAGGACATCCGGCTGCCACCAGGGATTATTGTAGTTGGGCGGATATTACGGCTTCGCCGATCATCTTGCGCACCCATCAGGGTGAACTGGCGGCCTATCGCGCCCTTCTCCAACGGATCGGCAATCGTCCACTCAACTGCGCACAGCATGATGTGTCGCGGGGCGTTCTCTTCGAAATGGTCGCGCTCGGACTCGGCGTCACCATTTCGTTTGAATCGGCCCTCGTCGATCGTCCCGGCGTCATTACCCGACCAATCGTGGACCAAGACTCCGCCGTTGCGATAGAAGCAATATGGTTCGCCAGCGACGCCAATCCCATTCGGCATCGGCTGGTCCGCCATATCCGCGAACGCGCTAACTTCACAATCTAACCGTTCGAGTGCCGTAGCTTGCGCTTGCTCGTCTGGTTTTTGACCACTTTCAGATGGAAGGGGCGGCTTGGGTCGTCTCCAACATCCTCGCCCGGATCGACGCTTTCGACAGTCAGATTGGGGAGCAACAGATACCAGGACTCGATTTCAAGAACCCCGGCGAGTTTGTCGATCATCTCCAAAGTGGCGCTGCTCGTCCCGCTCTTGAGGTTTGAGAGATGGGACCGGGTGACATCGGCATCGATCGCAAGATTTTCCTGCGTATAACCTTTCGCCACGCGAACGAGCTCAAGATTGCGCGCAAAAATCGAAGCAGAATCCATCCTGCATGCGCACACCGAGTGGCCCAAGTTAACCACCCAATATACTGGACGTTAAATAGGGGAGAGGCTATGATCTCGCGCCGATGGCTATGTTTCCTGACGACCCCGCCAAGCGTTACGTCGAGGCCGAGCGGCTGATCGGGCTTGCTCGGGCGATGCTCAACGAGCCCGCCGAGCAACTCGCGGTCGATTATCTCGATCATGCCGCTGCGACGTTGGGCGACCTGCAGCAGCCCGAGATCAGCGCGGTGGATAAGGCTCCAGAACGAGATCGCGGCTGATGAGAACCCGCACTCGTGCGCCGGGCCTGACGGTGATCGTCGGCTGAATCTGAAGCTCTCGCTCAACGATCCGGTCGCCGGCGCGGCCGATCGTCTCGCCCGAACTGTCGCGGATCGCATCGGCGATCGCATCATCCCCGCCGCCGTCGGCAAGCTCGTTGCCGATCCCGAACAGGATCGAGAGCAGGCCAGCGCGCACGATGCTGCCCCAGTGATTGTCGACCTTGCCCGTAACACCGCCAGCACCGCTGCCGTCGGTCGCGCTCATCCGGCCGAGATCGAGCGAGCGGCCGTCGGGCAGGATGAGCCGGGTCCAGAGGATATGGGCGCGCGTCTGTCCATGCGCGATCCGCGCACCATAATCGCCGATCAACCGCGCGCCCTGCGGGATCAGGCGGATGCGGCCCGTCACCGTGTCGAACACATCCTCGGTCACCTGCGCCACCACCTGCCCAGGCACATCGGATGAGAGGCCGGTGACCAGCGCGGCGGCAATGGTCGACCCGGCAAGAACGGTATGGGGTTCGGGCAAGGTGCTGAGCCGCGCGGTATGGACAGGAACTTCGCTCGGCGCTTTCTCCATACGGTCCTTGTCGGACCGGCCGGAAGGAGTGGACGCGGCAGGATCAGATGCCGTCGGTGTGCGCTGTGTCGGGCCATCGGCGGCGAACAGTTTCGCGCCGCGCGCCGCTTCGGCCTGCTGACGCTGGCGCTGGGCTTCGGCTTCGGCGGGATCGGGGCCGGAAGGAGGGTTTGCGTCGGCGGGTGAGGACGGTTCGGGCGGATCCTCAGGGGGTGTGTTTGAGGGCGGTCCCATATTCGCTGCTGCTCGCAGCGCGGGGTCGTCATAGTTTTTGGGCGCATCGCTGAGAACCTCGGCGCCCTGCCGCGGTGCGACCGATACCGCTTCGGGTCCGGTCTGCTCGCGGCGGTCGGACAGGCTCCACGCGAGCGCGCCGGCGATCGCGAACGCGCCGACGGTGGTCAGCGTGACCAGCGCCTTGCGCGACAGGCGGCGCGGTTCCGGTGCCGCTACGCGGGTCGCGATTGGCCGCTGGGCCGCAGGCTGATCGCGAGTGTCGTCACGGCCGTTCATGGCCGATGGCTCCGCGCGGCGATGCGCTCGATCCGCACCGTCTGGGGCTTTTTCGTGCCGAGCCGGAGTTCGGCGGCCGCGAACAGCCGGTCGACGATCATATAGCGGCCCGACACGCGATAGTTGACGAGTTCGGCCTTGCCGTTCTCCCCGATGAGGAACAGCGGCGGCAGTTCGCTTTGTGCGATAGTCGCCGGGAAGAGGATATAGGTCTTCGCACCATCGTCGAAGACCTGCGTCGGCCGCCAGTCAGGCTTGTCGCCCTTCAGCCGATAGCCGAAGTCGAGCCGCGCGGGATCGAGATCGCCCGCAACCCGCGTTTCGGCCATATGGGCCGCGGCATCCGCACGCGCCTTGAGCGCGATCAGTTCATCCTGCGGATAGGACCAGGCGACGCTTGCCATATAGGTCGAGGCGGTCGACCGGAGTTCGACGATGTAGGTGCGCCGGTCGGTGTTAATCACGAGATTGGTGACGAGCCCCGGCTCAGTTGGCTTCACCAGAATCTGCGTCCGGCGGCTGCTCCCGCTGCCGCTCGCCGCCTCACCGATCACCCAGCGCACCGTGTCGCCCGCCGCGACGGCGCCGGTATCAGACAGACTCTCGCCCTGCTGAAGCTGGATCGCGGTCACCCGGCCAACCGCGGCGGTCACCTGATAGAGACTCCCGGGCGCATAGGCATAAATCTGCGTCGCGCCTCGCCAGCCCGCCGCACGCGGCGCGACGCGCGCCTTGTCGGTCGCGACTGCGACGGATGTTGGCGTTTTGGCCTGCACGAGCGTGGGTGCGGCAAGCAGCAGGGTCGAACAAAATAGAAAGGCGCGCATGATCATTCTCCAAGATCCTGGGACCAGTTGATGGCGTGGACATAGAGTCCGAGCGGATTGCGGCTGAGCGTCTGCGCGTCGCCTGGGCTTCGCTGCGCGATCGTCAGGATCGCCGACCAGTGCGTCGTGCCGGCGAGCTGGCCGCGGACATAGCGGCGCTCGTCCCAGGCAATGCGGAAACTGTCGGCCGAGGCCCGCACGACCTGCCGGACATCGATCGACACTTGGGTCTCGGCGAGATCGGCAAAGGGATCGCTGGTGCGCGCATAGTCGTTGAGCGCGATGGCGCCCCGCTCGGTCACATAGTCATAGGCGCTCGCCAGATTTTGCCGGAGCACGACCGGATCGGCGGGACGGGTGCGGACATTCTCGATGAACCGCGCCAGATGCCATGCGATCTGCGGTTCGGTCGGGCGATAGTCGGCGGCGGCCGGCGCCACGCTGCGCGCCGCGCCGAGCCGGTCGACCTCGACAACATAGGGCACGATCCTGGCGCCGAAGCGCAGCCGCAGATTGTCGGCGACCGACAGCGCGAGCAACGCCCCCATGCCGAACGCCATCAACCGCCAGCTATAGGCCTGCGCGCGCGCCGAGCCGATGCGCTCGTCCCACGCCTGGCCGGCGCGTTGATAGGGGGTTTCGGGAACGGGCTCGCGGCCGAAGCGCGACGAGGGGCGGCGAAAGATATTCATGAGCGATCCTCCAGCGAAATATACGCAGCACCGCCGCCATGATCGGACGAGCGCAGGCTGTGCGCGGCGAGCATCGTCCCCTGCTGCACCATCTGGCGGCGGCGCAGTGCCTTTGCCCACGCCGGCGCCTCGGCCTGCGGAGCGGCCGCGGGTGCTGGCGCGCTGCCGCCCCCGACCAGAAGCTCAGGCTCGCCGCCGCCCGAAGACGTCGATGCCGGTGATGTCAGCGTAGGCGCTGGGCCGGCTGTTGTTGTACCTCCCGAGGGCGCGCCCGCCGGAGGGGGAGCGGCGGGCGCGCCGCCCGTCGGCGCCTGGGGCTTGCCGCCGGGAGCGGGCGGCGGCGCCGAGGGCGAGCCGCCGCTGGAGCGTGCGGCGGACCGGGAGGAGAGCGAACCGGCGGCGCGGGTGCCGCTGCGGGTGGCCAGGCTTGCCGCGCCCGCGACCCCGGCGCCCGCCGCGGCGCCGACACCGCTCGCGACGAGCGCGGTGCCGACCGCGGCGCCGACGCCGAGTTGCGGGCCGCCCGAGATCAGACCGGCGGCGATACCGGGTCCGAAAATCGACAGGCCGAGCAGCGTCAGGCTCGCGAGCGCGAGACTGCCGACCTCCTTGAGCGTCGGCCGTGTGCCGCCAAGCTCGGTCACAAACTCGTCGAAGATCGTCGAGCCGATGCCGATGATGATCGCGAGCACGAGTATCTTGACGCCGGTGGCCATGACATTGCCGAGCACGCGCTCGGCGAGGAAGGCGGTGCGGCCGAAGAGGCCGAAGGGAACCAGAATGAAACCGGCGAGCGTGACCAGCTTGAACTCGATCAGCGTCACGAAGATCTGGATCGCGATGATGAAGAAGGCGAGCAGCACCAGCGCCCAGGCGACGAGCAGCATCGCGATCTCGGCGAAATTGACGAACAGACCGACGGGTCCCGCGAGCTCGGACGCCTGCTCGAGCAGCGGACGTCCGGCGTCGATGCCGATCTGCGCGATGCGCCCGGGGTGGAGCAGATCCTCGGGACTCCCCGAGCCGGCCGCCTTGAGGCCGATCCCGGAAAAGCTCAGATAAATGATCTTGGCGAGCGCGTTCCAGTTGCTGATCAGGAAAGCGAAGAAGCCGACCTGCAGCGTCTTCTTGACCAGCCGCGCGATGATGTCCTCGTCGCCGCCCCAGGTCCAGAAGAGGAAGGCGAGCGTCACATCGATGACGATCAGCGCGCTCGCGAGGAAACCGACATCACCGCCGATCAGCCCGAAGCCCGAATCGATATAGCGGCCGAACAGGTCGAGAAAACGGTCGATGACGCCGGTATTCTGCACCGCCTCACTCCCTTCCTTGCCGACCCAATGGGCTGGACGGTGGCGATCCGAAGAAATGCCTGCGATGGGCTTCCCACGCGGCATGGCATTCGGCGCCCGCCGTTTCGGCGCTCGCCGTGCGGCAGCGTGCGAGCGTGTCGGCAAGCGCTTCGGGCGATACATATGGCGCGGGCGGCGCATCGGTGACCGCGTAGCGCGCCGGCGTCACCGGCTCGCGCATCGCGATGATCGCGCCCGTGACGAGGATTGCTCCGGCAAGCGCGAGGGCGAGCGAGCCGTATCCGTCGGGAATCCGGTGGCGCCTTCGCGGCCGCGGATGATCATGCGGCTCAGTCATGGAAGATCGAGACGCTGCGCGGGGTGTAGGGGCTGCGCTCTCCGCGGAACCGGCGGCCCGCCTCGCGCGCCTGCGCTTCGTCGGCCGCGGCGCGCGCGGCTTCGATCGCTGCCGCGCGGCCCTGCGCCGCGACGAGCGCGGTGAGGTCGGTCAATTGCCGGGTCTGCAGCGCGACGAGCTGGTTGCCCGCCTGCGCCGCCTGCAACGCACCGACCGCATCCTGGCTCGCGCCGACGAGCGTATCGATGTGTGCGCGCGTATCGCCCATATTGGTGACGATGGTCGCCTGCGTCTTCAGCGCGTCCTGGAAGGCTGCGACAGCATCGCGCCAACGGCCATCGGCATTTTCGACGAGCCGCCCATGGCTCCTACCGGCGAGCGACCCCGACGGATAGCGCTGGTCGAACACTCGGTCGATGTCGCGGACATTATACGCAAGTCGCTGCGCCTCGCCGATGAGCTGGCGCGTGCGGTCCATCGATTGCCGGATCTCGCCGAGAGTCGAGGTCGGCAGCGAGGTGAGGTTGCGCGCCTGATTGATCAGCATCGAGGCTTCATTCTGAAGCGACGTGATCTGGTTGTTGATCTGCTGGAGGGCGCGCGCCGCATTCAACACATTTTGCGAATAGTTGGTAGGGTCATAGACGGTGATCTGTGCGGCCGCAGGCGGCGCGGCGATCAGCATCAGCGCGGCGGCTCCGGTCAGCAGCGGACGCGGGACAGGGGAACGGGGCATCATCATATCTCCTCTACTTGGGGGGCGGGGGACGGGTCGCGCTCGGCGGCGACGATATCGGCAGCCCAGCCGAGACCGCGGTGGCGGAGCCAGGCTTCGGCGAAGCGCTCGGCGCCGTGTGCTTCGACGAGCGCGGAGATCGCGTTCATGTCGGTACGCGACGAGGCGGCGGTGAAGGCGAGCGCGAGCGGGCCGAGCCCGAGGTCGAAGAGGCGGTTGCCGAGGGCGGACTGGCAATAATAGTCGCGCTTCGGCGTCGCGCTCGCGATGATCTCGATCTGCCGGTCGTTGAGCCCGAAGCGGCGATAGATGCCGGCGATCTGCGGCTCGAGCGCGCGCTCATTGGCAAGAAAGAGGCGCGTCGGGCAGCTTTCGATGATCGCGGGCGCGATGGGGCTGCCCTCAATGTCGGCAAGGCTCTGCGTCGCGAAGACGACTGACGCATTTTTCTTGCGGAGCGTCTTCAGCCATTCCTTGAGTTGCCGGCCGAACATCTCGTCGTTGAGCGCGAGCCAGCCCTCGTCGATCAGGATCAGGGTCGGACGCCCGTCGAGCCGCCGCCCGATGCGGTGGAAGAGATAGGCGAGCACCGCGGGCGCCGCCGGGGTGCCGACGAGCCCCTCGGTCTCGAAGGCCTGGGCATTGCTGGTTCCGAACCCCTCGCCATCGGCGTCGAGCAGCCGGCCATAGGGGCCGGCGAGCGTATAGGGCTGGAGCGCGCGCTTGAGCCCCGAAGCCTGGACGAGCACCAACAGTCCGGTCAGCGTGCGCTGCTGGACCGGGGCATCGGCGAGGCTGCCGAGCGCACTCCAGAGATGCTCCTTCACCTCAGAGGTGATTGCAAACCCTTCGCGTGCGAGGATCGCCGCGAGCCAGTCGGCCGCCCAGGCGCGCTCATCGGGCGCGTCGATCCGTGAGAGCGGCTGCAGCGCCACCGGCGGCGCTTCACCGCCGAGGCTGCCGCCGAGATCATGCCATTCGCCGCCGACCCCGAGCGTCGCGGCGCGGATCGAGCCGCCATGGTCGAACGCGAATATCTGCGCTTGCTTGTAGCGCCGGAACTGCAGCGCCATGAAGGCGAGCAGCACGCTCTTGCCTGCGCCCGTCGGGCCGACGACGAGGCTGTGCCCGACGTCGCCGACGTGGAGTGAAAAGCGGAAGGGGGTCGCGCCCTCGGTACGCGCGTGGAATAGGGGCGGCCCGCCGAGATGTTCGTCGCGCTCCTGTCCGCCCCATACCGCCGACACCGGCATGATATGCGCGAGGTTGAGTGTCGAGACCGGCGGCTGGCGGACATTGGCATAAGCATTGCCGGGGATCGAGCCGAGCCAGGCTTCGACCGCGTTCAGTGTCTCGGCAAGGCAGGCGAAGTCGCGCCCGCGCACGATCTTTTCGATCGCCTGGAGCTTGAGATCGGCGTCGCGCGCCGTCTCGCCGAGGACGGTGATCGCGGTGGTGACATAGCAATAGCCCGCGATATCGGCGCCGAGGTCCTGCAGCGCCGAATCGGCTTCGCCCGCTTTGTTCGTCGCATCGCTGTCGACGAGCACGCTCGCCTCGTTGGTGAGCACCTCCTTGATGATCGCGCCGAGACTCTTGCGCTTGGCGAACCACAGACGGCGAATGCGGCCGAGCATCTTCTGTGCCGCGATCTTGTCCATACAAATGGCGCGCGTCGTCCAGCGATAGCCGAAGCCGAGCCGGTTGAGCTCGTCGAGCATCCCCGGCACGGTCGAGGACGGAAAGCCGGTAATGGTGAGACAGCGCAGATGCTTCTGCCCAAGCTGCGGCGCGAGGCCGCCGACCAGCGTCTCGTCGGCGAGCAGCGCGTCGAGATGCATCGGCGTCTCGGGCAGCGCGATACGCTGTTCGTGCGTCGAAATCGTCGAGTGGAGATAGGTCAGCGTCTCTTGCGGATCGAGCCAGGCCGCTTCGGGCATCACGCCGTCGATCATGTCGAAGAGCCGCGCGGTATCGCGCTCGAAGTCGCTCACATGGTCCGCGGTGGTGGCGCCCGTCTGCGCGCCGCCCTCGAAGAGGAGCGATCCCGCCTTCGACGTGTCGTCGGCGGGTGGCAGCCATTGCAGCGTCAGATAATAGCAGCTCGTGAAATTGGCGGGCGCGACGTCGCCGCCTTCGAACTGGGCGCGCCGTTCCTCGTCGATCAGCCCCGACACCGGATCGGCGAACCCGTCCGAGACCGGATAGCCGGGCGACGCCTTGCGCTGCGCCTCGACATAGATCGCCCAGCCGGTGCCGAGACGCTTCAGCGCGCTGTTCAACCGCGCCGAGGTCGCGATGAGCTCGGACCCGGTCGCGCTGTCGAGGTCGGGACCGCGAAAGCGCAGCGTGCGCTGGAAACTACCGTCCTTGTTCAGGATCACACCCGGAGCGATCATCGCTGCCCAGGGCAGGAAGTCGGCGAGCCGCGTGGGGCGTTTGGCATGTTCGCGCAGGAACATCATGGACGTCAGCTTTCGAAAAGGGTGGGAAGCGCGACATGGCGCCGCGCGACGGTGAGGATCTGCGCGTCACGGCGCGCGGCGAAGACGCACAGGCCGTGACCGACGAGCGCGATCAAGATCCCGGCGATCCATAAGCGCAGGCCGATGCCGACCGCGGCGGCGAGCGTGCCGTTGAAGATCGCGAGCGCGCGCGGCGCGCCGGCGAGCAGGATCGGCTCGGCGAGCGCCCGGTGTACCGGCGCCGCGAATCCGGGAATATCCTCCTCGCCCATCAGACCAGCGCTCCGCCACCGAAGCTGAAGAAGCTGAGGAAGAAAGAGGAAGCCGCGAATGCCACCGACAGGCCGAAGACGATCTGGATCAGCCGCCTAAAGCCCCCCGCGGTGTCGCCGAACGCCAGCGTCAGTCCGGTGATGACGATGATGATCACGCCGATCACCCGCGCGACCGGACCCTGCACCGAATCGACGATCGACTGGAGTGGCGTCTCCCAGGGCATGCCCGAGCCGCCCGCCCAGGCGGGTGCGGCATAGAGGGCGGCGAGACCGCCGACGGCGGCAAGGCGAAGCAGGCGGGACATCATGCAGGGACTCCTTCGGGTCGAAGAATGGGAAGCAGTCGGTAGCCGCCTTGCGCGTCGAGACCCTCGACGCGGACGAGTTCAGAAAGCCGTCGTTCGGCGCCGCGGCCGGTGAGCACGGCGATCACGTCGATCGTCTCGGCGATCAGCGGGCGCGGTACATGTGCGATCGCTTCGAGAATGAGCTGTTCGAGCCGGTGGAGCGCGGCGCTCGCGCTGCCTGCGTGGATGGTGCCAATGCCGCCGGGATGACCTGTGCCCCACGCCTTCAGGAGATCGAGCGCCTCGGGGCCGCGCACCTCGCCGACCGGAATCCGGTCCGGGCGCAGCCGCAGGCTCGAGCGGACGAGGTCGGTCATGGTGACGCCGGGCGCGGTGCGTAAGCTCACGACATTGGCGGCGTCACATCTGAGTTCGCGCGTGTCCTCGATCAGGATGATGCGATCCGCGCTGTCGGCGGCGACGGCCAGCAGCGCGTTGGTGAGCGTCGTCTTGCCGGTCGAGGTGCCGCCGGCGACGAGGATGTTCGCGCGCTCCTTGACCGCATTGCCGAGACAGGCGGCGGCGGTCGCCGTCATCGTGCCGGCCGCGACATAGTCGGCGAGCGCCAGCGGCAGGCTCGCCGGGCGGCGGATCGAGAAGACCGGTGCGGTGACGACGGGAGGCAGCAGCCCTTCGAAGCGCTCGCCGCTTGTCGGAAGCTCGGCCGAGACGCGCGGGAGCCCGCGATGCGCTTCGGCGCCGACATGATGCGCGACGAGCCGAATGATCCGCTCGGCCTGCGCGGCGGTCAGCAACTCGCCGGTATCGCTCATGCCGGCGTCGAGCCGATCGACCCACATGCGGCCGTCGGCGTTGAGCATGATCTCGGAGATGGTCGGTTCGTCGAGCCAAGCCGCGATCGCGGGGCCGAGTGCGCTGCGCAGCATCGACGTGCTGCGCGCATGGACGATAGCCGAGGGCTGGGTCACTTTGGCTGTCTCCGGTTGGGCGAGCCGCGCATCGGCGGCGTCGGAGACAGGTAAAGAATGCGAATTTTGGCCGGTTACAACAGTATTCGGGAGGCGTCGTAGGCGCGGATAGGGTCGGATAGATTAGGGCGGGCTGCTATCAAAAGGCAGAGCCCGCCCGGCGTTAGTTTATCGCGAATCAGCGAAGTTCAACCTAGACAGATTATGCTGCCAGCCGCTCTTGTTCTTGGTCCAGCCCGTCGTCGTTGCCCGCGGCTCTCTGGAGGAATCGGGCAAGCGATGCTTTCCGGGAATCTCGATCGAGCGCGTATGCCGTCTGCTTGAACTCGATCCCGTCGAGCAGACCTTGGATGTAGCCGGAGATCGTGTCGGCGGCCATGATCAGAGCTGTGTCGAGCGTGTGGATGTATTTGCCAGTTACCGACCCTTTGGCATGACCGACCAGCGCCGCGATCGTGACCTCGGTAAAGCCAAGGTCGTTTGCGATGCTCGCGAAGCTATGACGCAGGACATGCGGGGTCACGTCCGCAAGCGGAGTATCTGCGACGAGCTTCTTCCAGTGTTTGGGGAAGCAGCCGAACGCATTGTCCTCGCCCTGGCCGGGGAACAGGTAAGTGCCGGTCGTGGCTTCCAGCCGGGTTTCGAGCGCCTCGACTGCTGGCAGACCAATGGGACGCACCGATTTCCCCTCTTTCGTATCTTCGAGCCGCAGGCAGCTCGCCGTGGTATCCGCCTCCTGCCGGGCAAGCTTGATGACCTCGCCACGGCGGCAGCCCGTCAGTGCGATCACTCGGCTGATCTCGGCCGCGGTCTCGTATCGCCCGTCCTCTTTCGCATCCCGAAGGATCTGCCCCAGCAGCCGATATTCGGGTTCGGTCAAACGCCTCTCGCGCACATTGTCCTTCGGCTTGCGGATTCCATGCGCGGGATTGGTGTCGATGATCCCAGCTTCGATTGCATAAGTGAAGATGCCGCCGAGCAATCCGACCGTTCGCGTCGCCGTACCCACCCCGCCCCGCACTATCGCCTTCCCACGCAGCTTCTTGGTCTTGACGACCGTGGCGGTCTTGCCCGCCATCACATCCTTCAGCAGCTTGTTCACATCAGTCTTGGTGACGTCCCTGACCTTGCGCTTGCCGATCAGCGGGATGATGTGCCGACGGATACGACCTTTGTCGGTCACGATCGTGCCGGCCTTCTTGGGGCGTCTGCCCTTGCCGAGAATAAGACCTGCGTCGAGATCCGCGAGGTAAAGCTCGCAGAGTTCCTTCACCGTTATCGCCTTGTGATCGAGCTGACGTTCCTCGGCCGGATCGTCCCCTTTGGCGACACGACCAAAAAGAATCTTTGCCTCTTGCCTCGCGGTTTCGGGCGTCCAGACCCCATGCAACCCGATCGTGTAGCGACGCGAGCGACCTGCTGCGCGGTATTGAACGACATAGCTGCGCTTGCCGGAGACGAACACGCGGAGCCCGAAGCCCGGCAACTCGTCGTCCCAAATGACATAATCCTTCGCGCGCACCTCGGCCGCATCGACGACCCGCTTGGTGATTTTACCCATGACGATCCTCCAGCTTGCGCTGGATTTCCGCGTAAGCACAGCGTAAGCAGGCGGACGGAAACAACAGCGCATCGATGGATACGGACGTCGCTATGCAGTTGAGGAATTTTTAGCCTTTCCAGCTAGATAGCGTAGCATAGCGTGCAATCGCATACATCTAGGATGGTCAGGTCTATTTGCTCCGAAGGCAGAGGCCAGGGGTTCGAATCCCTTCGGGTGCGCCAGATGGCTGCGGAGCGGCAATGCGTGCCGCTATGTCGGGGGAGACAGGCGCCGGATGTACGACCTGCTGGCCGGCCTGTCGGTGATCGAAGCCTCCTCCTTTGTCGCTTCGCCGACCGCCGGGCTGTATCTCGCGCAAATGGGCGCCGAGGTGATCCGCGTCGATCAGATCGGCGGCGGCCCCGATTTCCGGCGCTGGCCGGTCACCGCAAATAACGATTCATTCTATTGGGAAAATCTCAACCGCGCGAAAAAGTCGGTCGCGCTCGACCTCGGCCGGGCGGAGGGGCGCGAGCTGCTGACGGCGCTGGTGCGCGCGACGGGACAGTTTCTCACCAATTTCCCGGTCGGCGGCTTCCTGTCGCACGACAGGCTTGCCGAGGGCCGCGCCGACCTTGTCACCGTGCGCGTGATGGGCTGGCCTGACGGATCGCCCGCGCTCGACTATACGGTGAACAATGCGGTGGGCTATCCGATGCTGACCGGGGCGGGGCCCGATCCGGTCAACCATGTGCTGCCCGCGTGGGACTTGCTCACCGGCGCCTATGCGGCGTTCGCGCTGCTCGCGGCGATCCGGCGGCGCAGCATTTCGGGCGAAGGCGGCGAGGTGCGCCTGCCGCTGTCCGACGTCGCTATCGGCACCGTCGCCAACCTCGGCGGGGTGGCCGAGATGCTCTATACGGGCGAAAACCGGCCGCGGCTCGGCAATGCGGTCTATGGCCTGTTCGGGCGCGATTTCGTGACGCGCGACGGGGAGCGGACGATGATCGTCGTCGTGACGTCGCGGCAATGGGCGAACCTCGTCGCCGCGCTGGGGCTCGGCGAAGCGGTGGCGGCGGTCGAGGCGGATCGCGGCGTTTCTTTCGCGACCGACGATGGGTTGCGCTTCACGCATCGCGACGCGCTCTATCCGCTGTTCGAGCGCGCCATCGCGGCGCGCGACCATGCCGATCTCGCCGCCGCGTTCGATGCGGGCGGGATCGTCCATTCACCCTATCGGACGATGTATGAGGCGGTTGAGGATCCGGCGCTGGTTGCCGATAATCCGATCTTTGGCGCCGCCGACAACCCCAGCGGTTTCGCCTACCCCGCCGCGGGCGCCTTTGCGACCCTGCCGCACGCCGAGCGCCAGCCGCCGCGCACGGCGCCGCTGAACGGCGAGCATAGCGAGGAAATCCTGGCCGACCGCCTGTCATTGTCGTCGGGCGAGCTTGCCCGCCTGATCGATGCCGGTATCGTCGGTGTGGCTTTAAAATGACGAAATCCAAACCCCGTTCGCGTCCCGACTGCGCTCGACGCGAACGGAAAAGAAGATTGGAGACTAAACCATGACCCTGCGCCGCGCCGCCATCGTCGCCCCGATCCGCACCGCCGTCGGCAAGTTCGGGGGCGCGCTTTCGTCGATGACCGCGGGCGCGCTGGGCGCGGTGATCCTGAAGGCGCTGGTCGAGCGCACGAAAATCGACCCCGCACGCGTCGACGATGTCGTCTTTTCGCAAGGCTATGGCAATGGCGAGGCGCCGGCGATCGGCCACTGGTCGTGGCTGGCGGCGGGGCTGCCGCTCGAAGTGCCGGGATACCAGCTCGACCGTCGCTGCGGCTCGGGGTTGCAGGCGGTCGTCAACGCCGCGATGATGGTGCAGACGGGCATGGCCGACGTCGTCGTCGCGGGCGGGGTCGAATCGATGTCGAATGTCGAGCATTATTCGACCGATATTCGCAAAGGGGTCCGCGCAGGCAATCTGACGCTCCACGACCGGCTGACGCGCGGGCGGCTGATGTCGCAGCCCGTCGAACGCTTCGGCGTGATCAGCGGCATGATCGAGACCGCCGAAAATCTGGCGAAGGATTATGGCATCACGCGTGAGGCGGCCGACGCCTATGCGGTGCGAAGCCACCAGCGCGCGGCGGCGGCGTGGGCGAAGGGGCTGTTCGACGACGAACTGGTGCCGGTGAGCGTGCCGCAGAAGAAGGGCGATCCGGTCGTCTTCGCGCATGACGAGGGCTATCGCGCCGACGCGAGCATGGAGACGCTCGGCAAATTGCGCGCGCTCGAAGGCGGCGTCGTCACCGCGGGCAATGCCAGCCAGCAGAATGACGCCGCCGCGGCGTGCCTGGTCGTCGCCGAGGACAAGCTGGGCGAACTCGGCCTCGAACCGATCGCCTGGTATCACAGCGCGGCGTCGGCGGGGTGCGACCCCAGCCGCATGGGCATCGGCCCGGTCCCCGCGGTCGAGCGGCTGTTCGCGCGCACCGGTCTCGGCTGGGGCGACATCGACCTCGTTGAACTCAACGAGGCTTTCGCGCCGCAGGTTCTCGCGGTGCTCAAGGGCTGGGGCTGGTCGGACGACGACAGCCGGTGCGAAATCCTCAACGTCAACGGGTCGGGCATCTCGCTCGGCCATCCGATCGGCGCGACGGGAGGGCGCATCCTCGCCAACCTCACGCGCGAACTCGTGCGCCGCGACGGGCGCTATGGGCTGGAGACGATGTGCATCGGCGGCGGGCAGGGCATCGCCGCGATCTTCGAGCGCGCCGCCTGAGCGTGGGGGATTTGCGGAAAGCCTTGCAGGCCGCGGCGGCCTATCGCGACGCGGCGCAGGCGGCGTTGAGCAAGCGGCTGAATGGACCCTGTGTCCCCGCGAAGGCGGGAACCCATCGTCCGGCGGCGCGAGACGACACCGACCGGCGATCGACCCCCGCCTTCGCGGGGGAACAGGGTGTTGAGGATCGCGCGCCGTCCGCCTTGTATCCTATCGACCGCGAGCAGCGCGGCGCACACGGCTTCGCCTGGGTGGCAACGACGGTCGCGGCGCTGGAGGCGACGCTCGACTGGCTCGACGCTGGCGACGGCGCAAATCCGCTCGACGCGAAGATCGCGACGCTCGCCTTCGCCGAAGGGCTCGGCCAGCTCAGCGGCGGCCTGCCGATGGGACAGAACGAGATTTTCCGTCCCGCCGATCTGGGACTTGGCGCCGAAGCGCGCAAGCTCGCCGACAGTTGCGCAGACCTTCTCGATGCCGACCATGCCGCGCTGCGTGCCGAGGTTACCGGTGCGCTTGCCGAGGGTCATTGGCCGAGCGAGACGCTGCACGATGCCGGGCTCGACGCGATCCGCGACCAGTTTCGCCGCTTCACCGAAGCCGAGATCATACCCCACGCGCACCGCTGGCATCTCGCCAATGCGTTGGTTCCCGATGCCACGGTGCAGGCGATGGCCGACCTTGGCACGTTCGGCGTGTGCATCCCCGAAAGGTTCGGGGGGCTCGGCCTGTCGAAACTGGTGATGTGCCTCGTCACCGAAGAATTGTCGCGCGGCTGGATCGGCGCGGGCTCGCTCGGCACGCGCTCCGAAATCGCGGGCGAGCTGATCGCGACCGGCGGCACCGACGCGCAGAAGGCCGAATGGCTGCCAAAGATCGCGAGCGGCGCGGTGCTGCCGACCGCGGTGTTCACCGAACCCGATGTCGGTTCGGACCTCGGTTCGTTGCAGACGCGCGCGCGGTTTCAGGGCGGCCGCTGGATCATCGACGGCGCAAAGACGTGGATCACCCACGCCGCGCGCTCGGACCTGATGACCCTGCTCGCGCGTACCGTGCCCGACGCGAAGGGCTACGCCGGCCTGTCGATGCTCCTCGTCCCCAAGCCGCGCGGGAGCGACGCCGATCCTTTCCCCGCCGCCGGCATGAGCGGGAGCGAGATCGAAGTGCTCGGCTATCGCGGGATGCGCGAATATGCGCTGCAATTCGACGGCATGGCGGCAGGAGCCGACGCGCTGCTCGGCGGCGCCCAGGGGCAGGGGTTCAAGCAGCTGATGCGCACCTTCGAGGGAGCGCGCATCCAGACCGCGGCGCGCGCGGTCGGCGTCGCCCGGCGCGCGCTGGAGCTGGGCCTCGCCTATGCGCTGGCTCGCAAGCAGTTCGGGCGCGCGATCGTCGCTTTCCCCCGCGTCGCCGACAAGCTGGCGATGGGCCTTGTCGATTTCGTCATGGCGCGCGAGCTCGCCTATGCCGCGGCGCGCGCCAAGGACGGCGGCAAGCGTTGCGACATCGAAGCGGGGATGGCGAAACTGCTCGCCGCGCGGGCGGCGTGGGCGAACGCCGACGCCAGCCTGCAGATCCACGGCGGCAATGGCTATGCGCTCGAATATGAGATCAGCCGCATCCTATGCGACGCGCGTATCCTCAATATCTTCGAGGGCGCGGCCGAGATTCAGGCGCAGGTGATCGCGCGCGGGCTGGTCGAACGGCGGAACTAGTGACCTGAATCTAAAGTGATATCGTCACTCCGGGCCTGACCCGGGGTTCCGCTTTCTTTCGCGCACGGACGGAAGAAAAAGCGGGATCCCGGGTCAAGCCCGGGATGACGATGATGAAACGAACTTCGATTCCGCCATATTAGGACCGATCGGCATTCGGAAGCTGGCGAGTCGGCGTTGACGACGACCACCATGGGGCAAATGGCGGTTTTCCGTGACCCGGAGCGTAGCGTGCCTTTTGCACCCGAGCGCCGGGCGCGCGGAGGGCCGCCGGTTGCAGACCGCCAGCGCTGAAGGTCGATCGGCCCAGGGGCCGTGACCCGTCGCTGCGCCTCGAAAGGACCGCAGGCGATCGCCCGCCTGCGGGATGTCGAGCGACGGACGCGGCGGCGAACCGGTTTCGAAAGTTACGGTGAACCATCGCCCGCGCGCCGCCATGTCACCGTAACATGATCGGACGATGGATGAATTTGACCGCTGCCGACCTTGATTTCGACTCGTGATGCTCTATTCCAACCCCCGTGCAAGGCGATCCGGACAATTACATCAGCCTGCTTTCGGCCGCGCAAATCGAAACGTTGCGGCACGTTTATGAGCACAAAAATTCCAAGCAGATCGCGCGGATCATGAATGTTTCGCCGCACACAGTCGACGAACGTGTGCGGCGAGTTCTAAAAAAGCTCAATGTTTCCAACAGAATAGATGCGGCTCGGATGTTGGCTGTTAACGGTGTCTTCGATCATGTTACCCCTTATCAGCCTTTGACATATCAATTGATCGACCTAGGCGACGATCCGCCCGCCGTCGATGCCGATCCGGGGCGCAGTGCGTTTCGGCGGCTTTTCGATATCGGTTCGCCTTTTCCCACCGCGTCCCAGCCGACCAATCGGCATGGGTTGATGGAAAGGATTATCTGGCCGATCCTCATCGCTTTCGCGACGATTTTGGCCTTTTCCGCCCTCTATTCGATCCTTGTCGGACTCGGTCGTGTTCTGACCTGACTGTTCGAACCGAATGCTGCGGGGGGGAGACCGGTAGCATTCTTTTTCAAGGAAAAAGTTAATGCTGAACGAACGAGTTTCTGCGGCGAAAAAGATCGCGTCCGACCTGCACCAGGCCGAAGACGCCATCGACGAAGCGATGATCCGCATTGCCCAGCTCGCGGCGACGCTGCCGACCGCGCGGCGCGAGACCAACATGTCGGCGATCGTCGGCCAGGAAGCGATGGCCAAGGTCGCCCATGCGCTCGCCGCCGCCGGCGAAGTGCGCCAGCTCCTGACCGACGCACATCTGGCGTTGACGGTGACGCAGAAGGAGGTTGGACTCGGCACGCGCATGTTCGGCGCGGGCGTCAAGCCGGCGTCGGCGAGGCTGGTCGATGAAGGCAGCAACGACCGCCAGCGCGCCGACGCGCCGACGTTCGCGAAGGCGGGTTGATCCGCAGGAAAGGTTGACTGCCACATATGTGGTCCGTGGCGATCTATTATGTCGTTCTGCTCATCACCGTCGCTGTCGCCGTTCGGCGCGGCGGGCCGTTTGAACGCTGGGCAGCCTATACGGCATTGATCGCCTCGGTCCTCACGACCGTCGTGACGCCTTTTCCGACCTGGACCAACATCGAGGTCAATATCTTCATCATCGACGTGCTGGTGCTTTTGAGCTTCTGGTTCATCGCGCTCAGGACGCGGAGTTTCTGGCCATACTGGATCACCGGCTGGCAGCTGATCGCCATTTTCGGCCATATCCAGAAGCTGATGTTCGTGGAGATTTTGGCGCGGCCCTATTCGCTGCTGTCGGTGTATATATCCTATCCGATCCTGCTGCTCATCATCTACGCATCGGGATCGTCGGGTCGGCGAAAGGAGATTGCGGCGTAGCGGTGGCTCCCCGGGGCATTGACACATGCAGCAATTCTCGAATCAGGAAATGGCCGAACTGAAATCGCGGGTCGACCGGATCCACGATCTGCTCGCGCGCCGCGGCGATGAGGGCGCGGCGATGCTTCGACCTTCCGCGGCCGATCGGCGCGGTGACGAGCGGGCACAGCCGCCGCTGCTCGACCAGCTGTCGTTCAGCATCGAGGCGCGGCGTATCCGCCGCAGCCATTTCGGCGGCGCCGACATGTCGGGGGCGGTCTGGGACATGATGCTCGACCTGATGCTTGCGCGCGCCAACGCGCGGGTGCTCGGCGCAAGCGACCTGGCGACCGGCGCGGGGGTGCCGCTGTCATCGGGATTGCGGATGATCGCCGCGCTCGAACAACATGGGCTTGTCGAGCGGGCGATCGACGAACGCGACCGCCGCCGCACGCTTGTCCGGCTGACCGACGCCGGGGCTGAGCGCATGGCCTCCTATTTCGAACGGATCGGCGGCGCGACCCGCGGCGGACGACCGCTCGCCGCCTGATACAGCGCCTTGCCCCCCGGACCGGGTGCGGCGGCCGGGTCGCGGCCGCACCCGGTCATCCCTTCGGGGCTCACTGAAACAGGGTCTAGTCGGTCATCTCGCGCATCATGCGTTCCACCTTTATCATCGCCTCGCGCTTGATCTGGCAGATGCGCGCCGCGCTGACGTCGAGCGTCAGGCCGATTTCGTGCAGGTTCAGTTCCTCGAAGAAATAGAGCTGGAGCACCATCTGCTCGCGCTCGGACAGGCGGCCGATGCATTGGCGCAGCGCGCCCATCATATCCTCCTGCTCGCAGCGCTCGTCGGCCCCCGCCTCCTCGTCGGCGGCCAGGAAGGCGCCGATCTCGGTCAGTTCGTCGAGCGAGGCCGAGCGGCCGTGGGTCGCATTGCGTTCGAGCGCGAAATAATCCTCCGCCGCCATGTCGAGCGCGACCGCCATTTCGGCCGCGGTCGGCGCGCGCAGCAACTGCTGTTCGAGCGCGGCGCGCGTCGCCTGGAGCCGCTTCGCCGCGACCATCGCCGACCGCCCGACATCGGCTTCGCGGCGCAGATGGTCGATCATCGCGCCGCGAATGCGCGTCGAGGCATAGGTGGCAAAGGCGAAACCGCGCTCCTCATAATGGCGGCTCGCCTCGATGAGCGCGATCAGCCCGGTCTGGATCAGGTCGTCGAGTTCGCTCGTCCGCGACACGCGCGAAAAGACCTGCCAGGCGATCTTGCGCACCAAAGGGGCATATTCGGCGACCAGCGCGTCGGCGCTTTCGACGTAGCCATGCGGGCGCAGCGCGCGGCGGGGCGCCCCGGCGAATTGCTCGGCGGGCTCAATTCTCATTCAGATGATCCTCCATCGGGGCATCGGGTCCGGTCGCGAGGCGCGGCACTTCGGCGCCGATCGTCGCGACGATTTCGGTCTGCTTGGTCGCCGGGATTTCGAGGTAGGAAATGACGGCGACATCGGGGAAGGTCGCGCGCACGAGGCGCGAGAGCGCGGAGCGGCAGATCGGCGAGGCGACAAGCGCAAAGCTGCGCGTCGACAGGAGCAAAGGTTCGACCGCCTGTCCGATCTGTTCGATGATCTTCATCGCCATGCCATGCTCGAACGGCCATTCGGCGGCCGGATTGGCGCGCACCGCCTGGTTCAGCAGCACTTCGACCTCGGGGCTGAAGGTGACGACGGGAAGCGGCATCCGGCTCGGCACGATCGTCTGGACGATCAGCGCGCCGATCCGCTGCCGCACCGCTTCGACCAGCTCGCTCTCGCCGAGTTGCTGCGCCGACAGGGCGACCATCGCTTCGGCAATCTTGCGGAAATCGCGCAGCGGGACGCGCTCGACGAGCAGCGATTTGCAAAGGCTGGCGACGCGCGGCAGCGAATAGCCCTGCGGGCTCAGATTCTGCGCCAGCTGCGGATAATGCGCTTTCAGATTGTCGATCAGCGCCTGCGCATCGTCGATGCCGAACAGCTCGGCGGCCGATCCGACGATGCTGTTGTTGAGGTGGGTCGCAACGACGGTGGCGGGGTCGACGACGGTATAGCCCGCCGCGATCGCGTCATTCTGCGCCGCCTTGGGAATCCAGAGGGCGTCGAGGCCGAAGGTCGGATCCTTGCACGCGCGCCCGGCAACCCTCGTGACCAGATCGCCCGAATCGAGCGCGAGCATTTCATTGGGAAACACCTCATCCTCGCCGACGATCACTCCGGCGACCGAAATGCGATAGACATTGCCCGGCAACGACAGATCGTCGGTTACCTTCACCGGCGGGACGACGAAGCCGAGTTCCTTCGACAATTGGCGGCGGATGCCGGTGATGCGCGTCATCAGCGGCGAACCCTTGCGCTCGTCGACGAGCGGGACGAGCGCATAGCCGATTTCGAGCTGGCACGCGCTCGCTTCGCTGACCTCGGCCCATTCGATGCGCGAGGGGTCGGGCGCCGCCGCCGCGGGTTCGGGGGCCGCGGCAACCGCGGCTTCGGCGCGGCGGAGCTGCCAGCCGATCGCAAAGCAGACCGCCGACGCCGGAAGGATCAGCAGCTGCGGCATCGCGGGAACCAGGCCGAGGATGAACAGGATGCCGCCGACCGCGATCCAGATGTGCGGCGAAGCGAACTGGCTGCCGATCTGGCCGCTGAGGTCGAAAGGCGACGCGACGCGCGTGACGATTGCCGCCGCGGCGATCGACAGCAGCAGCGCGGGGATCTGCGCGACGAGCGCGTCGCCGATCGCCAGCGTGATATAGGTGCTGCCGGCCTCCGAGAGGCTGAGACCATGGCTGAAGATGCCGAGGATCAGCCCGCCGACGATGTTGACGAACAGGATGAGCAGCCCGGCGATCGCATCGCCCTTCACGAACTTCGACGCACCGTCCATCGACCCGTAGAAATCGGCTTCGGTGCCGATCTCGACGCGGCGCGCCTTCGCTTCTTCGGGGGTGAGCAGCCCGGCGTTCAGATCGGCGTCGATCGCCATCTGCTTGCCGGGCAGCGCGTCGAGCGTGAAGCGCGCGGAGACTTCGGAGACGCGGCCCGCACCCTTGGTGATGACGATCAGGTTGATGATCATCAGCACGACAAAAACGAACAGGCCGACGACATAATCGCCGCCGATCAGCACCTGGCCGAACGCCTCGATGACATGTCCCGCCGCCGCGGTGCCTTCATGCCCGTTGACGAGCACGACGCGCGTCGATGCGACGTTGAGCGCGAGGCGAAACAGTGTCGCGAGCAGGAGCACGGTCGGAAACGCCGAGAAATCGAGCGGCTTCGACGCCTGCAGCGCGACCATCAGGATGAGCAGGCTGATCATGATGTTCGCGACAAAGCTGATGTCGAGGATCAGCGGCGACACGGGGATCACCATCAGCGCGACGAGGATCAGCATCGCCGCGGGCAGCGCCGACACTCCCGCGATGCGGCCGATGTTGCGAAGGTCGAAACCCGCGGTCATGCCGCGCCTCCCGAAAGCGAGGCGAGACGCCGATAGGCGTCGGCGGCAAAGCCCATCGAAAGTTTTTTGGGCATCGGCTGGATATCCATCATGTGCAGTGGAGGTCGCCCCGCGCCGTTCGCCACGCCGCTCGCGCTGCGCACCTCGGCGCGCCAGCCGAGCGGGGCCGACGGTTTCAGATTGTCGATCTTGCCGCCGTCTTCGAGCTTGGCGCGAAAACGGTCGCGGATCTCGGCAAGGCTGCGCATATTGCCGTCGGCGGCGTAAAAGACCGAGCGATTGGCGGCCGCCGCCTCGGGCATCATCGTCGCGCCGGGCTGGTCGGGATTGGCGGCGAGCGCGGTCAGGAAACGGACGGCGCCCGCCGATCCCAGGAAATGCGCGAGATAAAGGTCGACCGGCTCGGCGCTGCGCCCGATCCGGCTTTCCAGATAGGCGCGATTGTCGCCGGTCAGCGCCGCCGCCATGCTCGATGCTGCGGCGGGATCGTCGCGCAGCGCAAAAATCTGGTCGCGCAGCATCGGGTCGGCGACCGACAGGCGCCCCGACGCATCGCGCGTGATCGCATCGGCGGCCCAGGCCAGGCCGTGGCTCGCGCCATGGCGCTCGAGCGTCGCGAGCCACGTCTGCCGGGTGAACTGATAGAGGCCGCGCGCCGACGAGGTCGACGCTCTGGCGGTCGGATTATAGCCGCTCTCGACCCGCGCGACGTCGAACAGATAGTCGAAGTCAATTCCCGTGCGCGCCGCCGCGCGCTGCACCGCGTCGAGGACGGGGGCGGCGATGCGGGCGGGGTCCTGGGGTCGGTTGATTGCGTTCATTGTCCTGGTTCCGCTGGTTCAGCAGACCCAAAGCAATCATCGTGCCACTTTCCGAAAAGCGGCAAGTAAGCGATTTTATTTCAATAGCTTAGGGCGATCCCGCCCGGCCGGGTGCCGCGGATTTCATGGTTTCTGTCAATCCGCTGACGGGTCCAGTCCTTCAATATGTTGACGCGCATCGCGGCGGCTTCGAGCTGGCCGAGCGTCTGGGCGATCAACGCGCGCGCGCGATGCTCGCTCCCGGCGGGCACAGGCGCGCCGCGCATGAGGATCACCGCCGTCGCCAGTTCCTCCGTCGCGGCGATGATCGCGCCCGCGTCATGGCCGTCGAGCGCGTCGATCAGCGCATGGAGCCGCGCCTGCACCTCATCCATCGCCGCCAGCATCATTCGGTCCCGTGACCGTGAAAGTCCAGCATCGCGCTGGCGATGATCGCCGGGTGGACGCCGTAATTGCCGCTGCCGATCGCGGTGCGCAATGCCGCGACGCGCGCGACGTCGACCGGCGGCGGCTGGTCGGCGAGGCTGGTCGACAGGCGCGTCAACCGCGCGGCGGGCAGATTGTCCTGCGCCGCCTGCACCCTTGCGGGGGGGCGTGCCGACGCGGTCGCTTCGCCGGCGACGCGGCGCGGCGGGCCGGTGCGGGCGACGCCGCCAACGGGTCCGATCTTGCTGTCACCCGACATAAATGCCTCCATCGGGCGCCGTCAGAAAAGTGACGACGCGCTTCACGAAGGCTTTAACGGCGCATCGGCACGGGGATTAAGGGCGGCCGCCGGTAAAAAGAAAAGAAAGGCCCGGCCGCGTCGGAAAGCCGACGGCGACCGGGCCGTTCGCACGGATGGGGCGTGGAGTCAGTCGTCGATGCGCGCGGCGCCGGGGCCGGTGACGGTGGCGCTCAGCGTCGATTTGCGGTCGCTGCCGCGCAGCGCGATCGTTTCGCCGACACGGCCATCCTCGACCGCGATCGCGGCATAGCTGATCGAATAGCTCGGCGTGTCGATCGACACACGGACATTGTCGCCGCGGCGGACGACCGGTGCGCTCGGCGCCGGGCGCGCGAAAGGCGCGGTGGCGGGCAATGCGGCGCCCGCGCCACCCGTCATCGCGACGCGCAGCCGCCAGCCAAGCGGGACGCAGCGCACCGCGAGCGTGTTGGCGTCGATCGCGCTGACCGTGGCGGGTTCGGGACAACGCGCCAGCCTGATGCGGCGATCGATCGGCACGGCGGTGCGGCCGAGCGCGCTGGCGACCGTCGCGGTCAGCGCGTCGATCGCCTGCCAGTCCTCGGTGGCGGGCTGGGCTTCGGCGGCAACCGGGGCGAGTCCGGCGCAGACGGCAAGCGCTGCGGAAAGTCGGCGGGACATGGTTCGTCTCCTTCAATGCGAAAGGCTCGCCCGACAAACTGCACAAACTGTGCCAGCCGCGGCGCGACGCGGCCTCGGGCCGGGCATGAAGCGGACACGTCGGTTTTTTGACGACGGGTACCGGGCAAGGATGAAGACGGATGTTATCCGTTTGAAAAATAGCCGAAAACATGGTTTGGCACAGCCATTGCATAATCCCTTGGGTGTTTCCGTGTGTCCGCGCCAGTCGGCCGGGTCGCGGCCAGCGCAAGGGAATGTGATGATGGCATCCGAGAAACTCTTTGGCCTGCATGCGACGGCGCTCCAGCTGCGCAGCCAGCGCATGATGATGCTCGCGTCGAACATCGCGAACGCCGCGACGCCCGGTTACAAGGCGCGCGACATCGACTTTGCGAAGGCGCTCGACCTCGCGCGGCAGGGCCAGTCGACCGAAGGCGCGGTCGCCTATCGCGTGCCCGTCCAGGCGTCGCTCGACGGCAACACCGTCGAAATGGCGACCGAGCAGACGGCCTATGCCGAAAATGCGCTCGCCTATCGCTCGAGCCTCGCATTCCTCAGCGGCCGCATCAACACGCTGTCGCGCGCGCTGAAGGGCGAATGACGATGAACGGCAGCTTCTCCGTCTTCGATATCAGCGGCCGCGCCATGTCGGCGCAGCTCGTGCGGCTCAACACCACCGCGTCGAACCTCGCCAATGCGGGGACGGTCGCGGGCAGCGAGGCGGGCGCCTTTCGCTCGCTGAAGCCCGTCTTTCGCACGGTGATGGACGATCATGGCCGCGCGACGGTCCAGATCGACCAGATCACGACCTCGAAAATGGCGCCGTCGAAGCGCCACGATCCGTCGAACCCCCTCGCCGACGCCGACGGCAATGTGTGGGAAGCCGCGGTCGATAGCGCCGCCGAGCTGGTCGAGATGGTCGAGACCGCGCGCCAGTATCAGAACAATGTCCAGGTTCTCGAAACCGCGAAGGGCCTGATCAACGAAACCTTGAGGATGGGACAGTAAGATGAGCGTCAACGGCATCACCAACACCAATCCCGTGTTCCACCCGCCCGGCACCAGCCAGCAGATGGGCCAGAGCGACTTCCTGCGTCTGATGACCGCGCAGCTGTCGCAGCAGGATCCCTTCAACCCCGTCGACAACACCGAGATGGTTGCGCAGATGGCGCAATTCTCGAGCCTCGCCGGGATCAGCGAGACGAACAATGCGCTCGCGCAGATTTCGGAGCAGCTCGCGGCGCAGACGCAGCTGCTTCGCGACATCAAGGCCGCCACCCCGGCCCCCACCCCCGCAGAATAAGGATACGCCCATGTCTTTCTATACCTCGCTTTCCGGCCTCAAGGCGTCGCAGACCGACATGTCGGTCATCTCGAACAATATCGCCAACGCCGGCGCGGTCGGCTTCAAGCGCAGCAAGGCGCAGTTCGGCGACATTTTCGCCTCGTCGCCGACGCAGTCGACGAAGATGATTGCCGGACAGGGCACGCGCCTCAATGGGATCACCCAGCAGTTCACGCAGGGCTCCTATGAATCGAGCGAAAAGACGCTCGACCTCGCGATCGTCGGCGAAGGGCTGTTCATCGTGAAGGGCGAGCCGCCGCGCGAACAGGTCGCCTATACGCGCAACGGTTCGTTCGAGCCGACCCCCGACGGCAGGGTCATCGACACGACCGGCGCGACGCTGCAACTGCTGCCGGTCGATGCCGCGGGCAATGTCACCGACAATACGCTCGCGGGCGCCTTCGATTTCCAGCTGCCCACCGGCGCGCCGTCGGACCCGACCTCGGCGCTGGTGAATGTCACCATCGGCCTCGACGGCCTGGTCACCGCGACCTTTGCCAATGGCGAGGACCAGATGCTCGGCAAGGTGGCGATGGCGACCTTCCCGACGATGTCGGGGCTGCGCCCGACGGGCGACGCGCACTGGCAATCGACGGGCGAAAGCGGTCCGCCGACGATCGATGCCGCGACCAACGGCCCGATGGGCGCGATCCGTTCGGGCGCGCTCGAACGCTCGAACGTCGACATCACCGAGGAGCTGGTGATGCTGATGGCGGCGCAGCGCAATTTTCAGGCGAATGCCAAGGCGATCGAGGGCGCGTCGCAGCTGACTCAGACGATCATCGGCATGCGCTGACGCCGCGCTGACCGCCGACCGCCAGGAGCAAGCCGATGGACCGCCTTATCTACACCAGCCTCTCCGCGATGCGCGGCAGCATGGCGCGGCAGACGGCGATCGCCAACAATCTGGCGAACGCGCAGACGCCGGGCTTTCGCGCCGACATGGCGAGCGCGCAGTCGCTCTGGCTCGACGGCTCCGGCCTCGACGCGCGCGCCATGGCGTCCGAAGAGGTGCTCGGCGCCGACATGAAGGCAGGCACCGTCACCGCGACAGGCCGCGACCTCGACATCGCGATGCAGGGCGACGCGCTGCTCGTCGTCCAGGCGGGGAACGGCGAGGAGGCCTATACGCGGCGCGGCGACCTGCAAGTGTCGCCAAGCGGCCTGCTCACCACCGGCGACGGCCACCCCGTCCAGGGCGGCCAGGGGCCGGTGACGATCCCCCCCGCCGACGCGATCAGCATCGACCAGCAGGGCCGGGTGTGGATCGTGCCGCAGGGCGGCGATCCCGAAAACCCGCAGGAGGTCGATCGGCTGCGGCTCGCGACCCCCGTGGGATCGGAGATTGCGAAAGGCCTCGACGGCCTGTTCCGCGTGAAGGGTGGCGGCATATTGCCCGATGACCCCGAAGCGCGGCTGCTCACCCGTTCGATCGAGGGATCGAACGTCACCGCCACCAGCGCGCTCGTCGAGATGATCGAGGCGAGCCGCAGCTGGGACACGCAATTGAAGATGATCGGCGACGTGCGCGACATGGACAGCGCGACCGCCAATCTGATGCAGCTTCCCCGTTAAGGAGATAGAGACATGAGCCTCGGCGCCTTGCACGTCGCACGAACCGGCCTGGATGCGCAAAGCTTCCGGATGCAGGTGATCGCGAACAACCTCGCCAACGTCAACACCACGGGCTTCAAGCGCGACCGCGCGAGCTTCGAGACATTGAGCTATCAGTTGATGACGCAGGCGGGCGCGCCGTCGACGGCGGAAAACCGCTATGCGACGGGGCTGAACCTCGGCACCGGCGTCGCCCTCAATGGCACCGCGCGCATCGACACGCAGGGAACGTTCCAGACGACGGGCAACGGGCTCGACGTCGCGATCGACGGCGCCGGCTATTTCCAGGTCGAACTGCCCGACGGGCGCATCGGCTATACCCGCGCGGGCAATTTCGGCCGCGCCCCCGACGGCACGATCGTGACCCCCGACGGCAAGCCGCTGACCCCCGCGATCCAGATTCCCGAGGACGCCAGCAATGTGTCGATCGGGCTCGACGGCACCGTGTCGGCGACCGCCGCCGACGGCACTGCGCTCGAACTCGGCCGCATCGAGATCGCGCGCTTCGCCAACCCGGCCGGGCTCCAGGCGATCGGCGGCAACATGCTCGTCGAAACGCAGGCCTCGGGCGCCCCGCTCGTCGGCGGCGCGGGCGAGGAAGGGCGCGGCACGCTGCGCGGCGGGATGCTCGAAGGATCGAACGTCAATGTCGTCGAGGAGCTGGTCGACATGATCGAAACGCAGCGCGCCTATGAGGTCAATTCCAAGATGATCTCGGCCACCGACGAGATGATGAAAAATGCGGCGCAGACTCTCTGAACTGGCGCTGCTGACCCTCGCGCTCGCGCCCGTCATGGCGCAGGCGAAGGACAAGCTGCCGCCCGACGCCTTTTCGGCGACGCTGCCGTCACCGCCGCCGCCGCCGGCGGCGAACGGTTCGATCTTTCAGGGTGCCTATGTGCCGCTGACCTCGGGCGGGCGCGCGGGCGCGGTCGGCGACATCGTCACGATCCAGCTCGTCGAGCGCACCGCGGCAACGAAAAGCAACGCCGCCGGAACGCAGCGCGACGGCAGCATCGGTCTCAGCCCGCCGACCACCGGCCCGCTCGCCTTCTTTGACCCCAGCGACATCGGCATGGGCGGCGGCCAGCAGTTCAAGGGCAAGGGCGAAGCGTCGCAATCGAACGCGCTGTCGGGCGAGATCAGCGTGACCGTCGCCGCCGTCTATCCCAATGGCACGATGCTGGTGAAGGGCGAGAAGTTCCTGACGCTCAACCGCGGCGACGAGCGCGTCCAGATTTCGGGAATCGTCCGCGCGATCGACATCAGCCCCGACAATCGCATCCTCTCGACGCGCGTTGCCAATGCGACGATCCGCTACATCGGCAAGGGCGAGATTGCCCGCGCCAGCCGCCAGGGCTGGCTGCAACGCTTCTTCTCGATGATCAGCCCCTTTTGAGACCGAGGAAATATCCGTGACCCAGCGTTCGACCCTTCTCACCCTTCTGGCGTTCGTCGTCGCGAGCTTCGCCTTGGCGGCGCCCGCGCACGCCGAGCGCATCAAGGATATGGGCCAGTTCCAGGGCCTGCGCGCCAACCAATTGACGGGTTACGGCATCGTCGTCGGGCTCGCGGGCACGGGCGACGACAGCCTCGACTATTCGACGCTGGGGATGAAGGGCGCGGTGTCGCGCTTTGGCCTTACCCTGCCGCCGGGGGTCAACCCCGCGCTCAAAAATGCCGCGGCGGTGATGATCACCGCCGAACTGCCGCCCTTTGCCAAGCCCGGCCAGCGGCTCGACATCACCGTGTCGGCGATCGGCAAGGCGAAATCCCTGCGCGGCGGCACGCTCGTGCTCGCGCCGCTCTATGGCGCCGATGGACAGATTTATGCGATGGCGCAGGGCAATCTGGTGATCGGCGGGCTCGGCGTCGACGCCGCCGACGGGTCGAAACTGACGGTCAATGTGCCGTCGAGCGGACGGATCGCGGCCGGTGCGACGGTCGAACGCGCGGTCGACACCGGCTTTGCGACGAGCGACTGGCTGACCTTCAACCTTCACCAGTTCGACGCGACCAATGCCAAGCGCGTCACCGACGCGATCAACGCCGCCATTCCGGGCAGCGCGTCGATGATCGACGGCGCCAGTATTGCGATCCGTGCCGCGGGCAATGGCGATGAACGGATGCGGCTGATGTCGCGGATCGAAAATCTGACCGTCACGCGCGCCGAGCCGCCTGCGAAGGTCATCGTCAACGCGCGCACCGGCACGGTCGTCATCAACGGCGCGGTCCGCGTCGGCACGGCCGCGGTCAGCCACGGCAAGCTCACCGTGTCGGTCAGGGAAGCGCCGATGGTCGTGCAGCCCGCGCCGTTCAGTCGCGGCGAAACCGCGATCGAACCGTCGAGCGAAATCGAGGTGGCGGAGGATTATCGCCCCGCTTTCCTGATGCAGTCCAATGCCTCGCTCTCCGAACTGGTCGATTCGATCAACCGGCTGGGCGTTCCCCCCGGCGACCTGGTCGCCATTCTCGAGGCGCTGAGCCAGGCCGGCGCGCTCACTGCGGAACTGGTGATCATATGACGAGCCCCATTTCTTCCCTTTCGGCCTTGCCTGCCCCCGCGGCTGCGGGGGGCGGCGACGGCGGGCTGCGCAAGGCGGCCGAAGCGTTCGAGGCCGTGATCCTGCGCCAGCTGATGGCGTCGATGCGGCAGGCAAAGCTCGGCGACGACATCTTCGGGTCGAGCGCGACCGACAATTTCCGCGAAATGGCCGACGCGCGCACCGCCGACAGCCTGGCCGCGATGCGCCAGTTCGGCATCGCCGACATGGTCGAACGGCAGTTTCGCGGACGCATTGGCGGAGGCGTGCAATGAGCGACCTGCTCGGCATCGGCTACAGCGGGCTCAAGGCCTATTCGCGCGCGCTGTCGACGATCGGCGACAATATCGCCAATGCGCAGACGCCCGGATATGCACGCCGTCGCCTCGAGATGATGGAGGCGGTCGGCGGCGGCAATTCGATCTTCTACCGCGGCAACACCAGCCCCGGCGGGGTCGATATTCGCGGCCTCGACCGCTCGGTCGACCAGTGGCTGATCGCGGATTCGCGGCTCACCTCCGGCGATGCCGAGCGCGCGGCGGCACGGCTCGACTGGCTCGGCAAGGTGGAGGGCGCGCTCAGCGACGAAACCAACGGAATCAAGACCGGGCTCACGACGCTTTTCACCACCGCCGACCAGCTCACCGCCGACCCCGCGAACCGGACGCTCCGCGCGCAGTTCCTGCAAGCGGTCGACGATGTCGCATCGGGTTTTCGCACCGCCGCCGACCAGCTTGCAGGCATGAGCGAAGGGATCTCGGGCGCCGCGGTGAGCGCGGTCAGCGACTTCAACGCCAATCTCGACGCGCTCGAACAAATCAACATCGGGTTGCGCAAGGCGCGGCCGGGGTCGACCAACGAAGCGAGCCTGCTCGACGAGCGCGACCGGCTGCTCGACCGATTGTCGTCGCAGGCGGGGGTCAGCGCGACCTTCGATACCAATGGCGCGGTGACGCTCCGCGCCGCGGGGACGGGCGAGCTGCTCGTCGGTGGCGGTGTGGTCGCGCCGATCGCCGTCACCGCCGCGCCTGACGGCCGCCTGTCGTACAGCATCGGCGGCGCGCCGCTTGCGATCGCGACCGGCGTGCTTGCCGGATTGGCCGAGAGCGCGAATCATGTGGCCGACCAGCGCGCCGCGCTCGACGCGATGGCGACCGACTTTGCCACCCAGCTCAACGCCGCGCACCAGGCGGGCATCGACGCGGGCGGCAATCCGGGACAACCGCTGTTCACCGGAACCGGCGCGGCGACTTTGACCGCCGCGCCGCTGACGCCCGATCAGGTCGCCGCCGCCGATGCGTCGGGCGGCAACGGCAATATGCTGGTGTTCGGCACGATGCGCGGCGCGAACGATCCCGAAGCGCGCTGGTCGGGCCATATGGCGACGCAGGCGCAGACAGTCGCCGCAGCGCGCGCGCACCATGCCGCCGCGACGACGCGCGCCGACGCGGCGGCGGCGGCGCGCGACAGCGTCGCCCAAGTCGATCTCGACACCGAAGCCGCCGAACTGTTGCGGTTCCAGCAAGCCTATTCGGCGGCCGCGCGCACGATCCAGGTCGCGCGGGAAACCATGCAAACGCTCTTGAGCTCGCTTTAAGGAAGGTCCGGGACGATGATCAACGCCGTCGGCAATCGCATGACGCGCGAAATCGCGCGCCAACAAAGCCTCGCGGAACAACTCGAGCGGACGCAGATCCAGATTTCGGGCGGCAAGAAACTGCTGCGCATGTCCGACGATCCGGTCGCGGCGCGGCGGATCGCGACGATCGGCACGACGCAGGCCAGCATGACCGCGTGGGCGGCGAACGTCAATTCGGCCGCCGCGCTCGTGTCGCAGGCCGATGGCGTCATGAAGTCGGTCAGCGATCTGATGACGCGCGCGCGCGAGCTGACGCTCGCCGCAGTCAGCGAGTCCGCCAATCCGGCCGACCGCGCGACGATCGCCGCCGAACTCACGACGATCGCCGACGAGATCGACGCGCTCGCCGCGTCGCGCGATTCGAATGGCGAGCCCTTGTTCGCGGCGGGGCCGGCGCGCGTGATGCGCTTCGACGCCGATCTCAGCTTCGCACCCGTGCCGTCGGCGGCCGACGTGTTCGTCCTCGGCGGCAACAGCCTGTCGACGGGGATTCGCGACGCCGCGGCCGCGGTCGCGGCGGGCGACACGGCGGCGATGAACCTGTCGCTTGGCACGCTTGCGGCGTCGATCAGCCATGTCGCCGACGCCCATGCCGCGATCGGCCTGGCGGGCGGGCGACTCGACCGCATCGGCGACGGGCTGGCGGCGCGCGGGATCACGCTCAAGGACGAACGCTCGACGGTGGAGGACACCGACCTCACCGTCGCGATCGCCGAGCTCCATGCCCAGGAACTGACGCTCAATGCCGCGCAGGCGGCCTTTGCCAAGATCAACCGGCAGACCTTGTTCGATCTTTTGCGCTGAGTGCGCTCAACATCGCGGCCGCGCTGCCGTTAAGCATCAAGACGTCCTTTGGATTTGCGGGTGGCCGGTGACGTCCGGTGCCCGATTGGAGTGGCCCGCGCATGTTTCCCGTTGTCGGCATCGTCGTTCTGATCCTGCTGGTGTTCGGGGGTTTTGCGCTGACCGGCGGCAACCTCGGCCCCGTCCTGCACGCGCTGCCGCACGAAATGCTCATCATCGGCGGCGCCGCGCTCGGCTCGCTCATCATCGGCAATTCGGGCGCCGATCTGAAGGCGCTCGCCGGCGGCCTCGGCAAGGTGTTCAAGGGGCCGCAGTATAAAAAACAGGATTATCTCGACTGCATCCTGCTCGTCTCGTCGCTGATGAAGATGATGCGCACCGAAGGGCCGGTCGCGGTCGAACCGCATATCGAGGATCCGAAGAACTCGACGATTTTCCAGCAATATCCCAAGCTGTTGAAGGACGATACGCTCGTCCATCTGATCTGCGACACGCTGCGTCTCGTCGTCGTCTCCTCGGGCACGCTCGACCCCCACGCCGTCGAGGAGGTCATGGACAACGCCCTGAAAAACCACCACCATCATAGCATGAGGCCTGCCGAGGGGCTGCAGAGCCTGGCCGATGCGTTGCCCGCGCTCGGCATCGTCGCCGCGGTGCTCGGCGTCGTCAAGACAATGGGTTCGATCGACAAGCCGCCCGAAATCCTTGGCGCGATGATCGGCTCGGCGCTTGTCGGCACCTTCCTGGGCGTGCTGCTCGCCTATGGCCTGGTCGGGCCCTTTGCGACGCGCGCCAAGACGGTGATCGAAAGCGACGGCGCTATCTATCATACCGTGAAGCAGCTCATCATCGCCTCGCTCCACGGCCACCCGCAGCCGCTGGTGATCGAGGCGGCGCGCTCGGGCGTCGATCATCATAACCAGCCGAGCTTCGCCGAGGTCTTTGACGGGATGCGGGGCCGCTGATGGCTGCGCGGCCCAATACGCCGATACGCCCGATCATCGTCAAAAAGGTGATCGAGGCCGGGCATGGCGGCCATCATGGTGGCGCGTGGAAGGTCGCCTATGCCGACTTCGTCACCGCGATGATGGCCTTTTTCCTGCTCATGTGGCTGCTCGGCGCGACCAACGAAAAACAGCGCAAGGCGCTCGCCGACTATTTCGCGCCGACGATCGTGCAGAGCAAGCAGGACACTGCGGGTTCGAACGGCCTGTTCGGCGGTGACTCGCTGGTGTCCGTCGATAAATATCCGCACGGCGCGGCGCAGACGGGAACGCGCGCGATGACGATCCCGCGCGATGCGGTGGGCGGCCCGCGCGAGGCATCGGGGCGCGAGCGCGAGGCGGAGTCGAAGCGGTTCAGCCTGCTCGCCCAGTCGATGAAGAACCGCATCCTGAGCAAGGGTGACCTCAAGCGACTTGCGCGCAACCTGCGCTTTACTGAGACGATGGAGGGGCTGCGCATCGACATCGTCGACGACGCCGACTTTTCGATGTTCGCGCTCGGCACCAGCCAGCTCACCCCGGCTGGCGCCAAATTATTTGCCGAAGTCGCGGTGCCGATCGCCGAGGCGCCCAACCAGCTGATGATTCGCGGCCATACCGATGCCGCGCCCTGGTCGGCGAAATCGGGAACGAACAACTGGCGCCTGTCGGTCGACCGGGCCGAAGTGACGCGCCATTATCTCGAGTTCCGGGGCATTGAATCGGATCGCTTCGCGCGAATCGAAGGGGTCGCCGATCGCGAACCCTATGTTCCCTCGGATCGGCTCGACCCGCGCAACCGGCGCATCTCGATCACGCTCGGCTGGCGCTCGGCAAAGAATTAGCGCCAATTTGGCGGCATATCGACGATGGTTAACGCAGAAGCGCCGAAGATACTCCCACTTTGGTAATAACCATTATTTTTGAGTGACTTAATGGCTTCTCGATAAGGTTTTGTTTACCAGTTTCCTCAATTTCTGAGGCCATCGAAGGGGCGCCGAGCGGGCGGCGCGATGGAGACCAGAATGACCGTGGGGCACAAGGAACAAGTGGCGCTCGAAGCCTCGATCATCGGGACGAGCGAAGGCGCGGCGCGGCTGCGCGAAATGATCCGCCGCGTGGCGCGGTCGAACGCGTCGGTCATGCTTTGTGGTCCCTCGGGGTCGGGCAAGGAGCTGGTGGCGCGTGCGATCCACGACGAAAGCGTCCGTGCGGGCAACGCCTTTTCGGCGATCAATTGCGGCGCGATTCCCGGCGAGCTTATCGAATCTGAACTGTTCGGGCATGAAAAGGGCAGCTTCACCGGCGCCCATGCCCGCCGCATCGGCCATTTCGAGGCCAGCGAAGGCGGCACCATCTTCCTCGACGAAATCGGCGACATGCGCTTCGACATGCAGGTCAAACTGCTGCGCGTGCTGGAAGACCGGACAATCGTTCGCGTCGGGTCGAGCGAGGTGAAGCCCGTCGACGTGCGCGTCATTTCGGCGACGCACCAGGATCTCGGCGCCGCGATCGCCGAGGGCAAGTTCCGCGAAGACCTGTTCTTCCGGCTCGGCGTGGTTGTGCTCCAGGTCCCCAGCCTGGCGAGCCGCGCCGAGGATATTCCAGCGCTTATTCGCCATTTTCAGCGCAAGATGCCCGCCGATGCCAAATGCCGCTTCGACGCCGGTGCGATGACGATGCTGATGCAGCACGGCTGGCCCGGCAATGTGCGCGAACTCAGAAACTTCGTCGAACGCGCCAGCGTCCTCCACGGCGGCGAGACGCTCGATGCGCAGGACGTCGCGATGCTCCTGAACCCCACCGCAGCGCCGGCGCCGCGGCCCGCTGTCCCCGGCAGCCCCGCCGCGGTGCCGGTCCGCCCGAACGATCGCTCGGCTCCGCTGCCTGCGGCGGCTGTGGCCAAGACGCCGGCGCCGGGCCGACCGATCGACCTCAAGCGCGAGATCGAGACGATCGAACTCGAACAGATCCACGTCGCGCTCGACCTCGCCGACGGCATAATTTCGGAAGCGGCGCGCCTCTTGACGCTGAAGCGCACGACGCTGATCGAAAAGATGCGCAAATATGGGGTTCATCAACAGGCCGCCTGACGGTCTGCCCGACACAGGTTTCAGCACCCGCTGAAAAAGGGAGCTCTGGTCCGCTCCTGAACCACCCGGTCGCCCGTCCCCACCTAGGGCGGCCGGGTACCCAGCGGGTTTCCGACGAAAGAAAACCGGCCCGCCCTTCGTGCGAAGGGTGGGCCGGTGCCGTTTCGCAAAAGTGAAAAAGCGTCAGCGAAGCTGCCGCCACGCGGCGCTGATCGTCTTGATGCCCTCAAGCAGTTCGGCAAGCGCATCGGCGCTGTTCGTCGCCACGGCGTCGTCGAGCTTGCGCCGCATACTGCGGTAGACGCGCGACAGCGCCGCCGCGACGTCGCCGCCCTTGTCGTGGTCGAGATTGACGTCGAGCCCGATCAGGATCGCGCGCGCGCGGTGCGCGGGTTCGGTGGCCGAGATGCGCTGGCCCTGCCGCACCATCGCCGCAAGCACGCCGACCGCGGTTTCAAGCTCGTCATAGAGCATCGTCACCAGCTCGACGGGGTCGGCGGCGGCGGCGCGGCTTTCATTCTGCAATCGGCGGTAAAGCCCGGTTGCCCGAACGGTCGATGCGGTGGCGGTCACGGCGGTCCTCGGAATCCGGTCTAGTCGTTGCCCTGGTTGGTCCAGAGCTTGATCTGTTGTTCGAGATAGGATTGCGTCGCCTTGAACGCCGCCAGCTTGGCTTCGAGCGCGCCATATTGCTTCTCGAGCCGCGCGCGATAGGCGTCTTCGCGCTCCTCGACCTTCGCAAGCTGGTCGGCGAGGCTTTTCTGCTTGTCGGCGAGCGAGCGCGATACGCGGTCGATCGCGCCATTGGCGCCGACGGCCTTGTCGCGGATCGCATCGAGCGCAAAGGCGATGCCGGGATCGGTCGTTTCATTGTGCGTCGCGTCGCGGCGGGGATTGAACAAGGCTTCGACAGCACCGGCGTCGGTTTCGAGCGCCTTGTCGAGCTTGGCGTTATCGACCGACAGCAGCCCCTCCTTGGTCACCGAAAGGCCGATGTCGGATAGCTGGTTGATGCTGTCGTGGCTCGAAATCACCTGGTGGATCAGACCGCCGAGCTCGCGTTCGAGTTCGCGCAGCGAGGCCGTTGCACCGGGCAGGTTGGAAGCCGCGGTGAGACTCGCCTTGAGCTGGTTGTAGACGGCCACGAAATCGCCCACCGTCTGCTTGATCATGTCGAGCGGGCGGCTCGCGCCGATATCGACGGGCTGTCCGGGAGCTGCCTTTTTCAGCGTCAGCGACATGCCGGGAACGACATCGTCGACGATATTGGTCGCGCGGCTGAAGGCGATGCCGTCGATCGTGAACTCGGCGTCGGCGGCGCTCTGGCCCAGCGTCATGCCGCCATCGGTGGCAAAGGCGGCGAGCCCCGGATCGGCACCGGCATCGGCGGTGAGGGTAAAGCCATTGGCTTCGCCCGTCGGGCCTTTCAGGATCAGCCGGTGGCCGCCCTCGTCGGCGATGATTGAGGCCGTGACGCCCGCGCCGCTCGCGTTGATCGCTTCGGCAAGCCCGTCGAGGCTGTTGCCCGCCGCGTCGATCGCGATCGCCTGCGCGACGCCGCCGACGGTCAGCGTCATCGTTCCCGTGCCGATCGCGGCGGTGCGATCGGCGACGACGCCCGAATAATTGGTCTGCGCGCGCGCAAGCTGGTTCACCACGACGGTCGCGGCAAAGCTGTCGGCCGACAGGCCCGCGCGGCTGGTCGCGCCGAGCACGCTGTCGTCGGACACGGTCGGGGTGCTGCGCAGCGTCCCGTCGCCGATCATCTGGCTCAGGGAATCGGCAAATCCGTCGAGGTCGGCGCGCGCCTGCGCCACCGCGCTGATCCGTGTCTGGTTCGCCTGCGTCAATTCGGTGAGGCGCGCAATCTTGGGTTGGCGCGATGCGTTCGACAGGTCGTCGACCAGCTTCGGAATGTCGATGCCCGACCCGAAGCCCAGGCTGTTGGCGATGGAATTGACCATGGCGAAATATCCTTCGCACTGCTTAACGGCAGCGGGCGGGCGACCTTAAGCCTGGCGCCGCCCCTCGGGGTCGAAACGGTGCGAGGGCGGCACATCGACCGCGGGCGGCGCGATGCCGTCGGCGACCGCGCGTTCGAGCTGGAAGACGAAGGCGAGCACGGTCGCCACCGCAACGAACAATTCTTCGGGGATGGTGCGCCCCGCGCGCGCGGTGAAATAGATGGCGCGGGTCAGCTGCGGATATTCGAGCAGCGGCACATTGGCCGTGCGCGCGAGTTCGCGGATCGACAAAGCGACGTCGCCGCGCCCGCGCGCGACGACGACCGGCGCGGCGTCGGTCCCCGGCCTATAGCGCAGCGCGACCGAAAAATGTGTCGGGTTGGTGAGCACGACGGTCGCCTCGGACACCGCCTTGCGCGCCGATCCGCTCAAAATCTCGTGCGCGCGCTGGCGCTGCGCCTGCTTGAGTTCGGGCGCGCCGTCGGACTGGCGCATCTCGTCCTTCACCTCCTGCTTGCTCATCATCAGCCGCTTGTTGCGCTGGAACCATTGCACCGGCACGTCGATCAGCGCGATGACGACGAGCCCCCCGGCGAGCGCCAGCATCGCATGGCCGATCGCCTTGCCGGCAAGGCCGATCGCGGCGATCAGGTCGGTGGACGCCATCGTCATGATCGCGGGCAGGCTGCTCGCGACCAGCCAGTAACCGATCGTCCCGAGCAGCAGCACTTTCGCGATCGCCTTGGCCAGCTCGGTCGCGCCCTGCATTCCGAACATGCGCTTGAGTCCGGTCAACGGATTGATGCGGTTGCCCTTGAAATGCAGCGCCTTCCCGCGCCAGCCCATCGAGCCGAGCATCGCGGGGCCTGCGACCGCGGCGCCGAGCGCCAGCGCGAACAGACTCGCGAGCGGCAGCAGGATTTCGGCGCCGTTTCGCATCAGCGCCTCCGCGGGGGCGAAATCGGCGACGTCGGCGGCGGTCAGGGTGAGGCCGCGACGGACGAGGTCGCCCGCCGACTGCACGAACCAGCCGCCCGCGGCGACGATCCACCCCGCGGCGGCGAGCATCATCAGCGCGGTCGCCAGCTCGCGCGACATCAGCACATCGCCCTCGCGCATCGAATCGGCGCGCTTCTTCGCCGTCGGCTGTTCGGTTTTCTGGTCCTTGTCGGGGCCCTCCGCCATGGCTCAGACGCCCGCGACCATCCGCGCGGCGTCGAGCGCGTCGGAGAGGATGCGCAGGATCGCTTCGGCCATCGCGGGCGTCGCGACGCCGAGCAGGACAATCCCGGCGAGCAAGGTCGCGGGGATGCCGACCGCGAACAGGTTGAGCGCGGGCGCCGAGCGGCCGATCACGCCCATGATGATCTGGACGAGGATCAGCACGAACCCCACGGGCATCGCGATCGTCAGCGCGGCGGCGAACATCAGGCTGCCGAAACGGATGACGCCGCCGAGCGCGTCCCACGACGGAAAGGCGTTGCCGGGGGGGAGGGCGGCGTAGCTGTCCACGACAATGTCGATCAGCAGCAGGTGGCCGTCGGCGGCGAGGAAGAGCGCGGTCGCGAGCATCGCGAGGAACTGGCCGATCGCCGAACTCGACGCGCCGCTCAAGGGATCGACCATCGACGCGAAGCCGAGGCCCATCGCGTTGCTGATGACTTCGCCCGCGAGCAGCGCTGCGGCGAGCCCCATCTGGAGCATAAAGCCGATCGCAAGGCCGATCACCACCTCGCCCATGATGAAGAAGAGCCCCGGCACCGACACGATCCCTTCGGCGGGCAGCACCATGCCCGACGCCGCGACCGCGGGCACGCCGACCGCGAGCGCGATCACGAGCCGGAGCTGCACCGGCACATTCGCCGCGCCGAACACGGGTGCGGCGATAAAGGCCGCGCCGGGACGGATCATCCCCAGCATCCACAGCTGGAGCATCGCCTCGACATTGGGGATGTCGGCGGGGTTCACGGCCGGTTTAGCGCACCAGCGCCGGAATCTGCGCGAACAGGTCGCGGGTGAAATCGGTGAGCAGCACGAGGATGCTGCCGCCGAAGATCGCGAGACAGATCGCCGCGACGATCAGCTTGGGCACGAAGGTCAGCGTCTGTTCGTTGATCGACGTCGCCGCCTGCACCATGCCGAGCAGCACGCCGATGATGAGCACCGGCAGCAACAAGGGCGCCGAAGCGAGCGCGAGAATCCACAGCGACTGCTGCGCGACCCCGATGAAATAGTCGGCTTCCATGTTGCCAGACCCCTGCTAACCCACGAAGGAGGAGGCGAGCGACCCCATCGTCAGCGCCCAGCCGTCGACGAGGACGAAGAGCAGAAGCTTGAAGGGCATCGAGATGATCGTCGGCGACAACATCATCATGCCCAAGGACATCAGCGCCGATGCAACGATCAGGTCGATGACGAGGAAGGGCAGGAAGATGAGAAAGCCGATCTGGAACGCGGTCTTGAGTTCGCTGGTGACAAAGGCGGGGAGCAGGATCGAGAAAGGCACGTCCTTCGGGCTTGCATAGGCCGGCGCCTTGGCGATCTTGGCGAACATCATCAGGTCGGTCTTGCGCGTCTGTTTCATCATGAAACCGTGCAGCGCGTCGCCCGAACGCGACACGGCCTCGCCGATGTCGATCTGTTCCTGGCCATAGGGCTCGATCGCGACCCGGTTCACTTCGCTGATTACGGGCTGCATGACGAACAGCGAGAGGAAGAGGCTGAGGCCGACGAGCACCTGGTTGGGCGGCGTCTGCTGGAGCCCGAGCGCATGGCGCAGGATCGACAGCACGATGATGATGCGCGTGAAGCTGGTCATCATGAGCAGCAGCGACGGCAGCACCGTCAAGAGGCTCATCAGGACGAGGATCTGAAGCGACAGGCTCAAGGGTCGGCCGTCGCCGCCGATTTCGTTCACCGCACGGCTGAGTCCGTCGGCGGCTTGCGCGAACGCCGGAGTGGCGGCGGTGAGCAGCGCGGCGGCGCCGACCAGCGCGGCGGCGCGCAGCCAGAAGCGGCGATCAATCGACATGGAAATCCCCCTGGGCGTCGTCGGCGATGCGCGTGATGCCGCTGCGCGACACGGCGACGAGGATGCGCTGCCCGGCGAACTCGACGACCGCGAGCTTCGATCCGGGGCCGAGCGGCAGCACGTCGACCATCTCGACCGCGCGCGGCTTTGCATTGCCGCCGACGAGCGGCACGCCCATCTGGACGCGCTTCCACAGCCACAGGCTGCCCCACGCCATCGCCCCGACGAGCGGCAGCAGGAGAGCCAAGCGGAGGATATATTCGAGCATCAGGCCCTCCGTTCGAGGCCTTCGAGGCCGCGCGCGGGCGCGACGACTTCGGCGACCTGGATGCCGTAGCGGCCGTCGACGCTGACGATCTCGCCCTTGGCGATCAGCGTGCCATTGGCATAGATGTCGAGCAGGTCGGTCGCCGCGCGATCGAGCTCGATCACGCTGCCTTCGCCCAGCGCGAGCAGTTCGGACAGCGTCATCGCGGTCGACCCGACCTCGACCGACACGCGCAGCGAGACACCGGCGAGCAGGTCGAAATTGGGCGCGGCCGCGATGCTCTTGTCGCGCCGGTCGGCGCGCGCCGCCCTGGGCGCGTCGGCGATGTCAGTCATGGTCGGGTCCTTTTTCGATATGGTCAATCAGGATGGCGGCGTTGCCATTGGCTTCGCCGATGCTGCCGAAGGCGAAGCTGCGCCCGGCGACGGTCACCGGCACATGGCGCGGCATCGACAGCGGAATGATGTCGCCGACCTCGAGCGCGAGCAGCTTGACGAGGCTGATTTCGGGGCGCGCGAGCACCGAGCGGACGGGCAGGCGCACGCCGCGCAGCGCCTTGTCGAGCGCGGCGGTCCACGCCGGGTCGGCGCCGCTGCTTGCCGCATCGGGCAGCAGCTCGTCGTCCGCGATGCCGCGCAGCGCCGCGACCGGATAGGCGCAGACGATCGTCCGCCCGTCGAGCGGCGCGCCGCGCAGCGTGAAGCGCTGGACGAACAATTCGTCGTCGGCGCGCACGGCGGCAAGCTTCGCCGGGTCGCCGGTGACGCAGTCGAGTTCGGGTTCGATGGCGAGCTTGTCGCGCCACGCGGCGGCGATCTGCATACCGATGTCGCGGCCAAGGCGCGCGGCGAAACGGTCTTCGGCGTCGGTCAGCTCCTCGCGCTCGGCGGCGAGCTGGCCGCGCCCGCCATAGAAGATGTCGACGAGCTGGAGGAGAAGCGGTCGCGCCGCGGCGATCAACAGCGGGCCCTTGAGCGGCGGCGCGTGATAGCGCCAGAAAATGGCGGGCGCGCTCGCCGCGCTCCATTCGGCGAAGCTCAGCTGTTCGGCGCCCGACCGTTCGACCTGAACCGCCGGTGCGCCGAGCGCGCGGATCAGGTCGCGCAAGGACCGCGCGAACTGATTTGCGACGCTTTCGAGCGCGGGAAAGGCATAGCTGGCCGCGGCGCGGCGCAGCAGCAGCGACTCCTTGCTTTCCGCGGGCGCGGCCGCGGGTGCGCCCGGCGCCTTCACGGCCCGAACGGTTTTGGCTCTGGCGGTCACTGGATCACCAGGCTCGTGAAATATACATTGTCGATGCCCCCGAAACCTTCCTTCTCGCGCAGCACATCGTTGATCGCGGCGGTCAACTGACGCTGAAGCCGCTGTTTCCCCTCTGATGTGGAGAGCAGAGCCGGATCCTGTTCGGCGAGGACCATAAGGACGACCGAGCGGATGGGCACCGCCTGTCGTTTGATATTATTGATAACCTTCCCGTCATAGAAGGTCGAAAGGCTGATACCCACCTGGAGAAAGCCCGATCCGTCGGCGAGGTTCGTCGTGAAGCTGTCGTTGATCGGGTAATAGGTGATTTCATATTTGCGCGGATCGACCTTGAAGCGGTCGTTGGGCACCGACACGGTGCCGACCTTCAGCGGCGCTTCCTTGTCGTCGCCCTCGGCCGCGGGCGCGGCGTCATCGGTGCTGCGAAGGACGAGCTTGGGATAATGATCCTCGGGCCTGGCTTCGTGCGCCGACAGCGCGCCGAAATAGATGCCCGCGCCCGCCCCCGCGCCGATCAGCGCGATCGCGGCGACGCCGACCAGCAGCAGCTTTTTGACCTTGCCCTTTTTCTTCGGCGTGGCTTCGACAACATCCTTGGCCATGACGGACCCTTTCTGATCAGGCGAAGCGGCCGCGGCGATCCGCGGCGCGCGCTTCGTCACGCGGCTCGGCGCGTTCGGTGGCGGTTTCGATGAGGTGGGCGGTGTCGGGCGTCGCGGCGCGGCCCTGGCTCTGGCCCTGCGACTGGCGCCCGGTCTCGCCCGGCGTGTGCGTGACTTCGGCGCCCGCGACGCGCACGCCCTGCTGGCGCAGTTCGTCGACGAGGCGGCCCTGCGCGGCGGTGACGATCGTCGCCGTCGCTTCATGCTGGGTGTCCATCTTCAGCGACATGCCCTCGTCGCCCATTTGCATCGCGACGTCGAGGCGGCCGAGATGGCGCGGCATCAGGCGAAAGCTGATGTCGCCGCTGTCCGATTTGGTCGCGGCGATGTCGCGCGCGAGCTGGTCGATCCACGCGCCGTCGCTGTCCATGTCGAGCACGCGCTCGGCGATCGGTGCCGGGGCGGCGGCGTCGAGCGGCGCGGCGGCGGTGAGGGCGGCTGCCTGCGTGAACAACACCGTCATCGCGGGCGCGGCCTCGGCCACGCGGGCGACGGGCGGGTCGGCGGCAAGCGGAAGCGCGGACATGACAGCGTCGCGGGTGGGCGGTGATGCGGCAGCGAGGGTGCCGGGCGGCAGCCCCCGCATATCGGTCGCGGCTTTGTCGGGAGCGGCGCCCGGCGTGTTGATACCGGATGCGGCGGCGTGCGGCTTGGCGGTTTCGGGCTTCGCGGCCCTGGGTTCGCCCGCGCGCGCGGTGTCGGGAAGGACGGCCGAAACGATCGTCGCCCAATTTTCGATGGCGGGGGCCGCGGGCGCCCCGCCGGGGTGCTCGACGTCGGGCGCTGGGTCGGTGTCTGTCGGCTTGTTCGCGCCATGCGCGGGGCCGGGACGCGCGCCACTGAGCGCGACGAGCAGGGTCGCGGCGAGCGCCGCCGCATCGCCTGCGTCGGGGGCGGGTTTCGCGGGCGATGTTTCGAGCTTCACGGTGGCGGTGTCCGACGTCGGTGCGACGGGCAACTCGGCGGCGTCGGGACCGGTTTCGGCGGCTGGCACCACATCGGTCTTGATGGTCGTTGCGGGCGGGGCGACCGGTGCGGCGGGCGCGTCCGTCGTCACGGGGAGCAGCGGCACCGGCGCCGCGGCAAGCAGTCGGTCGAAGCCCACGGCTTTGCCATTCGGCGCAACCTGCCCGATATGGGCGAGGAAGGCGGCGAAGCCTGCGGGCATCGCGCCCGGCGCGGCGGGGAGGGCGGGGGCGTTCATCATGCCGCGCCGCCTTCGATCAGACGCAGCCGCATACCGACGCGCGCGCGGTGCGGGCGGTTGGCGTCGCTGCGGCGTTCCTGCTCGGCTTCGGCCGACTTGCGGCTCTTTTCATAAAGGCGGACGGCCGATTCTTCCTTGGCCATCGCGCGCTGCGCCAGCGCCCCCATCTGGTCGCGGCGCGCGCTGGCGTTGCTGAGCGGCGCGGTCAGATTCTCCTGCGCGAGGTCGAGCCGCATCGCGAGTTCGCCGACGGTGTTGAGCGCGCGGCCCGCGACCGCGCCCTTCGCCATCGCGAGGTCGCTGCGCAGCGTTTCGAGCCGCCGCGCAAGCTCGACGAGATTTGCAAGCTCGCCATTGGCGCGCGCCAGATTGGCCTCGGCCAGCTGATGTTCGACGGAGCGCACGCGGATGATGCGTTTGCGGCGTGCGATGCGGGCGGTCATGCGGAATATCCTTCGATCAGGGTTTGGCGGGAAATGTCGAAATCGACCTGCGCCCTGGCGGGCTGCGACACAAAGGCGAGCTGGTCGGCGCGCCGCGCGATCGCTTCGTCGAGCACGGGATCGGCGCCCGCGACATAGGCGCCCATCAGCATCAGGTCGCGATTCTCCTCATAGAGCGACCAGAGCTGGCGGAAGCGCGCGGCGGCGGCAGCGTGGTCGGGATCGACCGAATCGGCCATGGTGCGCGACAGCGAGCGCGCGACGTCAATCGCGGGATAGACGCCCTGTTCGGCGAGCGCGCGCGACAGGATGATATGGCCGTCGACGATCGCGCGCGCCGAGTCGACCACCGGATCGTCGATGTCGCCGCCGTCGGCGAGCACCGTGTATAGCGCGGTGACCGACCCGCCGGTTTCGCGGTCGATACCCGCGCGTTCGCAGAGCGACGGGATCAGCGCGAAGACCGACGGCGGATAGCCCTTCATCGTCGGCGGTTCGCCCAGCGTCAGCCCGATCTCGCGCTGCGCATGCGCAACGCGCGTCAGGCTGTCGATCAGGAGGAGCACCTTCTTGCCCTCGGCGCGGAAGGCTTCGGCGATCGCGGTCGCGCGCATCGCGGCGCGCAGGCGGAGCAGGGGCGGATGGTCGGCGGGAACCGCGACGACGACCGATTTCTTGCGCACTTCGGGGGGCAGCTTGGTTTCGACGAAGTCGCTGACCTCGCGGCTGCGCTCGCCGATCAGCCCGACGACGATGACGTCGCATTCGGTGCCCGCGATCATCTGGCCCATCAGCACCGACTTGCCGACCCCCGACCCCGCGATGATCGCGACGCGCTGGCCCTCGCCGACGGTGAGCAGGCCGTTGATCGCGCGCACGCCCATGTTGAGCGCGCGCGTGACGCGGCCGCGGCGCAGCGGATTGACCTTGCGCCCGGCGAGCGGCCACTGGAACTGCGACTTGATCGCGGGGCGGCCGTCGAGCGGATTGCCCTGCGCGTCCATGATGCGGCCGAGCAGCGCCTTGCCGACGGGCACCATCGACGAGGCGCCGTGCGGCTCGACCGGCGCGCCGGTGACGAGCGGCTTGCCCGCGTCAAAGGGCAGGACGAGGCTGCGGTGGCCGCGAAAGCCGACGACCTCGCCATAGACATAATCATTGTCGGCCGAGCGGATGCGGACATTGCTGCCGAGCGGCTGGGGGAAACCCGAAACCTCGAGCATGATCCCCTCATGCGCGACGAGCGTGCCGATGCGGCGCGGGCTGGCCTGCGCCAGATCGACGCCGCCGAGCAGCTGCTGGGCCGAGAGGGCGAGGCGGCGCGTCACGCGGCGGCGCCTTCGCCCAGCGCGGCGCGCAGTTCGTCGAGATAGACGGCGCGGCCATGCTCGATCCAGCCGGTCGAGGTTTCGAGGCGGATCGTGCCGCGCATCATCGCGGGATCGCTTTCGACGGCCAGCGCCAGCGGACATTCGGCGAGCAGCGCGGCGTCGTCGGGATGGACCCAGAGGGTGCGCGCCTTGTCGGCGTCGGCGACCATCGCGGCGGCGGTTTCGGCCTGCGCGCGCAGCCATTCGGCGTCGATCGGCGCGGCGGCGACGATCTGGCGGACAAGCCGCTCGACCGTCTCGGCGATCAGCTGCGCCAGCTCCTCGCTCGGTTCGTCCTGCAATGCCTCGGCGCTGGCGAGCAGCGCGAGCAGCTGGTGCCGCTCGGCGGTATAGGCGGCTTCGGCCATACGTTGCCCTTCGGCCAGGCCGCGCGCGAAGGGATCGTCCTCGCCCTGCTCGGCCGCTGGCTCGGGCGCGGACGCGGCCGGTTCGACGGTCGGCGCGAAGGACAGCGGACGAAAGCCGCGATGCTGCGCCATCGCGTCGGCCAGGCGCACGGGGACAAAGCCCGTTTCGGCGGCGAGGTCAGACATAATCGTCGCCTCCGCCCGCGATCATGATTTCGCCGTTCGCGGCCATCTGGCGCACGATCTGCATCACGCTCTTTTGCGCATCCTCGACGTCGGCGCGCTTGACCATCGTCATTTCGGCCATTTCGTCGCGGATCGTTTCGGCGGCGCGCTGCGACATGGTGGCGAGGCACATGTCGACCATATCCTCCTCGGCGCCCTTGAGCGCGATCGCAAGCTGCGCCGCATCGACCGAGCGAAGCACGCTGCTGAGGCTTTTCTTGTCGAGGTCGCGCAGATTTTCAAAGATGAACATCTCCTCCTCGATCGTCTGCGCGAGGATGCGATCATGCTTCTTGAGCGAGCGCAGCGTGCGCTCGCTGAGCTGCTTCGGCATCTTCTTCATGATCTTCGCGACATCGCTCGGACCGCCGATCGCCTGCCTGGCGACGCGCTGACCGTCGACATTGGCGCTCGCGAGCACCGCTTCCAGATCCTCGATCGCGGCGGCAGGCACCGCGGTGAGCATCGCGGCGCGGAGTACGAGATCGGCCTGGAGCACGTCGTCGAGCGTCTCGATCGCGCGCGCGGCGACGTCGGGGACGAGCACCGAAAGGATCAGCGCGCCGACCTGCGGATGTTCGCTGGCGAGCAGCGCGCTGATCGCGTCGACGTCCATCCAGCGCAGCATTTCGAGCGAGGCGGCGCTGCGCTGCGGCGCGACGGCGGCGAGGATATTGTCGGCGCGGACGTTGCCGACCGCCTGCGTCACCACGGTGCGGATGCGCGTGTCGGCGCCGATCGCGAGCGCGCTGACGTCGCGGCTGCGCGTCACGAACCGGTCGAGCGCCTGCCCGATCTGCTGTTCGCTGGCGTTGGCGGTGTCGAACATCGCCTTGGCGAGCTGGCGCACTTCTTCGGGGCCGAGATGCTTCAGGATCGTCGCGGCTTCGCTTTCGTCGAGCAGCATCAGCAGGATCGCAGCGGCCGCCGACCCGTCGATCGCGGTCTCGGTCGGCGCGGTGTCGAGTTCGGCGGCGTCAGCCACGGGCGCCCTCCTGCATCAGCTGGCGCACGACGAGCGCGGCGCGCGCCGAATCCTGGCGGACAAAGGCGCGGACGAGGTTGGCGCGCGCTTCATAGCTCGGCGCCGCCTCGATCATTTCGAGCGTGATTTCGCGGCCGTTCGCGCCGCCGGCGAGCGCCGGGCGGTCGGTCGCGGCGAGAAGTGTTTCCTCGATCGCCTGATTCTGTTCGGCGCGCGCGGCGGCGCGTTGTTTCGCGGCGCGGATCATCGGGCGGCCGATGAACAGGAAAGCGAGCAGCGCGGCGAGGATCGCACCGACCTGTTTGACGAGCGGCAGGAACCAGCCCTGGTCGTAGAAGGGGGCCGCGGTATCTTCGACCGCGACGAACGGGCGCTGGTTGATCGCGACCAGGTCGCCGCGCGCGGCATCAAAGCCGATCGCGCCTTTGACCAGCGCGTCGATCTTGGCGAGGTCGGCCTGCGTCAGCGCTTTCTTGCCCTGATTGAGCGCGACGGCGACCGACACGCGGCGCAGCCTGCCCTGCGGCGAATGCGTCACCGAAATCTCGCGCCCGACTTCATAGGCGCGCGCCGCATTTTCATTGCTTTCGGTGCCGGGCGCCGGCGCGTTGGCAGGCAGGGGCTGCGGACCCTCGGCGGTGATCGTCGTCGCCTGCGGCGGCTGGTTGGCGAGCGCGCCGGGGATACCGACGGCCGGTGCGCCGACGGTGCCGCTGACCGAGCGGGTGATCTGTTCGCTGGTCAGCGCGCGGTCGTTTTCGGGGAAGCTTTCGCGCGTCGCCTGGCTTTCGGACATGTCGACATCGGCATGGACTTCGACCGTATAATTGCCCGCGCCGAGCATCGGGCCGAGCAGCGTGTCGAGCGCGCGGCGGAACCGGTCCTCGACCTGCAATTGCAACTGGAACGCCTTCATGTCGCTGCCGGTCGCGGTGTCGGAAAGCAGCGCGCCGCGCTGGTCGATCACCGACACCTGATCGGCGTTCATGCCGGGGACCGACGACGCGACGAGGAAGCGGATCGCCTGCACCTGGCCGTCCGAAAGCGATCGGCCGTTCTGCAGCGTCAGCATCACCGATGCGGTCGCGGGCTTGTCGTCGCGCACGAACAGGCTGGGCTCGGCGGCGGCGATATGGACGCGCGCGCTCTTGACCGCGTCGATCGTCTCGATCGTCCGCGACAGATCGGCTTCGCGCGCCGATCGTAGCGCTTCGCCTTCGATCGCGCGGCTCGACCCCATGGGGAGCGACGCGATCAGGCTGTCGCCGCTCGGCGCCGCTTTCGGCAAACCCTGTCCGGCGAGCGCGATGCGCGCCTGATGCAGCTTGTCGGCATCGACGGTGAGCGCGCCGGTCGCTGCGTCGATGCTGTGCCCGATACCCTGCGCCTGCAGGGCTTCGGCGACCGCCGCCTTGTCGGCGTCGTCGAGACCGGCGAACAGCTGCGCCTGCGGCGCCGCCTGCATCGTGAAATAAGCGAGCGCGGCGATGCCGATCGCCGAGGTCATGGCGATTGCCGGCAGCGCGCGTTGCACCGCGGGCTGGCGGACGAACTGCGCGAGCGGCGCGAAGCGGCCGCCGAGGACGGGGGCGGGCAGGCGGTTCGCGCCGCCGGGATCGATCGGGGTCAGGGTCTGTGCGTCGGTCATCGGTTACACCGGCATGTTCATGATGTCGCGATAGGCGGAGAGCAGCTTGTTGCGGACCTGCAACGTCGTTTCAAAGCCGAGCGAGGCTTTCTGCCGTTCGATCATCACGCTGACGATGTCGTGCGTGTCGCCGCGCTCATAGGCTTCGCTGAGCTCGCTCGCCTTCGCCTGCTGGGCATTCACCTGTTGCAGCGCCTGGTTGATCGCGGCGCCGAAATCGGGGGCGCCTCCCGCGTTGTCGACACCGTCGGCGCCGCCGCGTCCGGCGGCGCGCTGCAGCGCCTGATTCTGATTGAGGATCGAGCTGCGCATTTGCAGCAGCCGGCTCGGGTCAATCGTGCTCATTGCTTCTTCATCCGTCCTGATGCGCGGCATTGCGCCGCACGCACAAAGAAGAATGCAAAGCCCGTGCCAAAGTTAAAATATGTTATTTTTCATACATTTGATCGGAATCTCGATCCGCGCTCGGCGGCTTTCGGCGTTTTTTTGACATGACATGCTTAAGCCGGACCGCGCGCCGCCGTTACTGCATTCCGTGACCGCTCCTCGAGCCCTCACATCACGGGAATGGCCGTCGAGGCCGGAAAGGAACTAAGATGACTGTCATCAACACCAATGTGAGCGCGCTGCGCGCCCAGAATAATTCGCGTGTCGCGAGCCAAATGCAGTCGCAGGCGATGGAACGCCTGTCGAGCGGCAAGCGCATCAACGCCGCGAAGGACGACGCCGCCGGCCTCGCCATCGCGACCCGCATGGACGCCACCGCGCGCGGTCTGACTCAGGCGATCCGCAATGCCAATGACGGCATTTCGCTGGCGCAGACCGCCGACAGCGCCGCTGGCAGCATTTCGGACATCCTCGTCCGGATGCGCGAACTGGCCGTCCAGTCGGCCAACGGCACCAACGGCGCCACCGACCGCTCGGCGCTCCAGACCGAAGTTACCGCGCTCATTTCGCAGATCGGCGACATCGCAACGCGCACCGAATTCAACGGCAATGTCCTGCTCAACGGCAGTGCGGCAACCGGCTTCGATATCCAGACGGGGATCGATTCGGGCGATGTTGTGAACATCACGATCGCCGACATGCAGGCCGCTGCCCTGGGTGTCAGCACGCTCGACATTTCGACTTCGGCGGGTGCGTCGGGTGCGCTCGCGACGCTCGACACCGCGATCCAGACGGTGGCGACGCAGCGTGCCAACCTTGGCGCGCAGCAGAATCGTCTGACTTCGGCTGTCGACAATTTGACGTCGACCGTCACGAATCTGGCGGAATCGAAGTCGCGGATCGAAGATGCCGATTTCTCGGTCGAATCGACGAATCTCGCCGCTGCCGGAATCCTGGCCCAGGCGTCGACCGCGATGCTCGCCCAGGCGAACCAGAGCACGCAGGGCGTGATGAACCTGCTCCGCTAAGTTCGGACAAAAGACTTCAGGCTATATTCGGTTGGTCCCTTAAATAGCCTGATCGGATGCCCCGGCCCCCACAGCCGGGGCATCTTTGTGCGCGTGACGCGTGCGGTCGCCCATGATCGGCGGCCGGTGGGCGGGAAATGAAAAGGGCGGCCCCGCCGGGACCGCCCTTGTTTCGTTCGCCCTGGCGCAAAAACGTCAGGCGGCCTTGGCCCCTTCGCCTTCGCTCAGGACCGCCTTCGCCTGCGCGATGATCGCGGCGAAGACACCGCCTTCGTTCATCGCGAGATCGGCCATGACCTTGCGGTCGAGTTCGATGCCGGCGAGCTTCACGCCGTGCATGAACTGCGAATAGGTCAGGCCTTCGGCGCGAACCGCGGCGTTGATCCGCTGTATCCACAGCGCGCGGAAGCTGCGCTTCTTTACCTTGCGGTCGCGGTAGGCATATTGGCCGGCCTTTTCGACCGCCTGCTTGGCGATGCGGATGGTGTTCTTGCGACGGCCATAATAGCCCTTCGCCTGCTCCAATACGCGCTTGTGCTTGGCGCGCGTCGTCGTGCCGCGTTTGATGCGTGACATATCCCGGCGCTCCTTATTTCAGGCCGTAGGGCGCCCAGAGGCGCACATGGGCCGCGTCCGAATCGCTGAGCACGCTGGTGCCGCGGTTGGTGCGGATATATTTGGAATTGTGCGAAATCAGGCGGTGGCGCTTGCCGGCGACGCCGTGCTTCACCTTGCCCGACGCGGTGAATTTGAAGCGCTTCTTCACACCGCTCTTGGTCTTCAGCTTGGGCATTTTGGTCTCCTTTGAAGTCCGCTTTGGTGTCGACCTGGCAGCCCTTTCAGCCAGCCGACACAATCGGAAGCGGGGCGCTTAGGTGGATTCGCCCGGAAATGCAAGCGATTCGGCGATCAAAAGCTCGCGCCATCGACCTTCTGGATATTCAGGGCATCGAGATCTGCGGCTGGGACGCAGCGCAGGTTTACCGCCGCCATCTTCGATCCATCGGGCCCGGTTCCTACCGAAAAACTCTGGCACCCGCATGTGTCGCAGAACTGATGGTCGATATTATGCTTGTTGAACTTGTACGACTTCAGCCGCTCGGCGCCGCTCTCCAGGCGGAACCGGTCGATCGGAACGAAGGTCAGGAGGAAGCCCTTGCGGCGGCAGTGCGAGCAGTTGCAGCTCATCGCCGTATCGGGAATGTCGCCTTCGACCGTGTAGGTCACTGCGCCGCAATGGCAGCTGCCTTCATACGCCATGTCCGTTCCTCTCCTATCTAGTGGTGACAGGCGAGCCCCTCGATCACATCCTCGAGCCGCGCCGGATCGCCCAATGCGATGACATGGCCCTGGCTCTCGCGGTGCAGCGGGTCGCCGTTCCAGTCGCACATCGTCCCGCCCGCGCCCTCGACGACGGGCACGAGCGCGGCGAAGTCGTGGAGCTTCAGCCCTGCCTCGACCACCAGATCGATATGGCCGCAGCTGAGCAGGCCGTAATTATAGCAGTCGCCGCCGAAGAGCATCCGCCTGTGCGACGTCTTTGCGGCGAGCGCCATGAAATGCTCGCCGTCATGGTCGCTGAAATACTGCGGCCCCGTCGTCGCGAGCACCGCATCGGACAGGCTGCGGCAGCTGCGCGTCGTCGCGGGTTTGCCGTTGAACAGCGTCCCATGGCCGGTCGCGCCGACCCAGCGCTCGCCGGTGACCGGCTGGTCGATGATCCCGATCAGCGGCCAGCCGTCCTGCAAAAGCGCGATCAGCGTGCCGAAGATCGGGCGTCCGGCCATGAAGCTGACCGTGCCGTCGATCGGGTCGAGCACCCATTGGCGCGCGGCCTCGGGGCGCTCGGCGCCATATTCCTCGCCGACGATGCCGTCGCGCGGCGCCTCGGCACCGAGCAGGCGGCGCATCGCGGCTTCGGCGGCGCGGTCGGCCTCGGTCACCGGCGAAGCGTCGCTCTTGGCTTCGTGCGTCCACTGGGACCGAAAAAGCGGACGGATCGCTTCGCCGGCGGCGTCGGCGAGGCGGTTGGCGAGAGCAAGATCGGAGGCGAGGCTCATCTAGCGGCTCCAGGCCAAGGAATAAATCCCGTATCCCCGCGAAGGCGGGGGTACACAACAACCAAAGGCGGCGTCATGACAACCGGCCTAGTCGAAGAGCGAGGAGACGCTCGTTTCGTCGGCGATGCGCTTGATCGCTTCGCCGAGCAGCGGCGCGACGGTGAGCGTGCGGACCTTGGCGCTGTCGTTCACCGCGTCGGTCGGCTGGATCGAATCGGTGATGACGAGTTCGGTGAGTTCGCTCGCATCGACGCGCGCGACCGCGCCGCCCGACAGCACGCCATGCGTGCAATAAGCGACGACGCCTTCGGCGCCCGCGGCCTTCAGCGCGGAGGCGGCGTTGCAGAGGGTGCCGGCAGAGTCCACGATATCGTCGATGAGGATGCAGAAGCGGCCCGCGACATCGCCGATGATGTTCATCACTTCGGATTCGCCCGCGCGCTCGCGGCGCTTGTCGACGATGGCGAGCGGCGCATTGTCGAGGCGCTTCGCCAGCGCGCGCGCGCGCACGACCCCGCCGACGTCGGGCGACACGACCATCAGATTCTTGTCGCCGAAGCGCGCCTGGATGTCGGCGCTCATCACCGGCGCGGCGTAAAGATTGTCGGTCGGAATGTCGAAAAAGCCCTGGATCTGCCCGGCGTGCAGGTCGATCGCGAGCACGCGGTCGGCGCCCGAGGTGGTGATGAGGTTCGCGACGAGCTTGGCCGAGATCGGCGTGCGCGGGCCGGGCTTGCGGTCCTGCCGCGCATAGCCGAAATAGGGAACGACCGCGGTGATGCGCTTCGCCGACGCGCGGCGCAGCGCGTCGTTGATGATGAGCAATTCCATCAGATTGTCGTTCGCGGGGAAATTGGTCGGCTGGACGACGAACACATCCTGTCCGCGGACATTTTCGTGGATTTCGACGAAGACTTCCTCGTCGGCGAAGCGGCGCACGCTGGTGTCGGTCAGCGGCAGTTCGAGATAGTCGGCGATCGCGCGGGCCAGCGGCAGGTTGCTGTTGCCGGAGATGAGTTTCATGGGGTGCAGGGCCCTTTCGCGGCGGATGGGATTGCGCGCCCCCTTAGCCAGCGCGGGCGCGAAGGGGAAGGGGTTAAAGGGGCGACGGCCGCCCGCTGGCGCCGTCTGCGTTCGCGTCGCCGCAATCCCTGTCTGCTTGGTCGTTGCAATCGCGCGCGCCGGGGGTAAGGCTCGCCGCCATGATCGACCGCGCCGACACGCTCACCATCGTCCTGTCGCAGATGACCCAGGCGGTCGGCGACCTCGCGGCCAATGCCGATGCGATGCGCGCGGTTCGTGCGCGGCACGGGCAAGCCGACCTCATTCTTTATCCCGAGCTGCAACTGATCGGCTATCCCCCCGAAGATCTGGTGCTGAAGCCCGCGCTCGCGACACGCGCCGCCGCGCTGCTCGCCGAACTGGCCGCCGAGACCGCCGATGGCGGCCCGGCGATGCTGGTGGGATCGGTCGAGCGCGACGCGGACGGCAAGCTCTATAATATCGTCGCGCTGCTCGATGGCGGCCGCGTGATCGCGACGCGGCGCAAGCATGAACTGCCCAATTACGGCACCTTCGACGAAAAGCGCGTGTTCGCGCCCGGCCCGCTGCCCGACATTGTCGAATGGCGCGGGGTGAAGCTGGGCCTGCCGATCTGCGAGGATGGCTGGCTGCCGACGGTGTGCCGCCATCTCGCGGCACAGGGCGCCGAACTGCTGATCTCGGTCAACGGCAGCCCCTATGAGATCGACAAGGATGAGCGGCGCCTCTCGCAGGTGTTCGCCGCGCGCGTCGCCGAAACCGGCCTGCCGCTCATCTTCCTCAACCGCATCGGCGGGCAGGATGAGCTGGTGTTCGATGGCTGCTCCTTCGTGCTGAACGGCGACGGCAGCACCGCGCATCGCCTGACCGACTGGGAGGCGGAGGAGCGGGTCACGCGCTGGACAAAAGACGCAGCAAGCTGGCGCTGCGACGTCGGCGCGATCGCCGAATGGGAAGCGCGCCCCGCCGACATCTATAGCGCGATGATCCTGTCGTTGCGCGACTATGTCGAGCGCAACCGCTTCCCCGGCGTCGTGCTCGGCCTGTCGGGGGGGATCGATTCGGCGCTCTGCGCCGCGATCGCCGCCGACGCGCTCGGCCCCGACAAGGTCTGGTGCGTGATGCTGCCGAGCCGTTTCACCAGTCACGAAAGCCTGGCCGATGCCGAAGGGTGCGCGAAGATGATCGGTTGCCGTCTCGACACCATCCCGATCGCCCCGGCGGTCGAGGCGTTCGACGCGATGCTCGCGGGCAGCTTCGCCGACCGCGACGTCGATATCACCGAGGAGAATGTCCAGTCGCGTATCCGCGGCGTGACGCTGATGGCGCTCAGCAACAAATTCGGTCCGATGCTGCTGACGACGGGCAACAAGAGCGAGATGAGCGTCGGCTATGCGACCATCTATGGCGACATGGCGGGCGGCTATAATCCGTTGAAGGACGCTTACAAGATGACGGTCTTTGCGCTCGCGAAGTGGCGCAATGACAATGTGCCGCGGCTGTCGCGCAACCGGCGCGCGCCCGTGATGCCCGATACGATCATCACCAAGCCGCCGAGCGCCGAACTGCGCCCCGACCAGACGGATCAGGACAGCCTGCCGCCCTATGAGGATCTCGACCGGATGCTGCATATGCTCGTCGAGGAGGAAGCGAGCGTCGACGATGTCGTGGCGCGCCACGGCTTCGACCGCGACGCGGTGGCGCGGATCGAACGGCTGCTCGCCATTGCCGAGTACAAGCGCCGCCAGGCGCCGCCGGGGGTCAAGCTCTCGACGCGCAACTTCGGTCGCGACCGGCGCTATCCGATCACGCACGGGTTCCGGACGGGATAGCGCCGGAACAGAGGAGGAGGATAAGGATCATGTTGGCATTGGGGTCGAAGGCGCCGGCGGACCGGGCCGAACGGGTGCTCGACATATTGCGGATCACGGTGGCGCTGCTCATCCTGATTCACGGCGTCTACCGGCTCGCGGCCGATCTGGTCGTCCCCTTCGGCACCTGGCTCGACAGCCTTGGCTTTCCTTATGGCTATGGCTGGGCGATGGCGGTGACGATTTACGAGCTGGTCGGTCCCGCGTTGATGCTCGCGCGCCGCTGGACCAGCCTTGCCGCGCTCGGCCACGCCTTCATCCTGACATTGGGCATGATCCTCGTCCATATGCCCGCCGGCTGGTTCGTCGTCGGCGGCGGGCGCAACGGCATGGAATATAGCGTGTTGCTGATCGTTGCGCTGCTCGCGATCGCCTGGGCCTATTGGCCGGCGCGGGAACGCGCGGCGCGATAAATATCGCCAGCGGGGCGGCAATGCGGCTATAGGCGCGCGCCATGACCGTCACGACCCGCTTCGCCCCTTCGCCGACCGGCCGGCTCCACGTCGGCAACGTTCGCACCGCGCTCCACAACTGGTTGTGGGCGCGCAAGCATGGCGGGCGCTTCCTGCTGCGCATCGACGACACCGATCTCGAGCGGTCGAAGGAGGAATATGTCGCGGGCATTCGCGCCGACCTTGCGTGGCTGGGGCTCGACGTGGACGGCGAGGCGCGGCAGTCGATGCGCTTCGCGCTCTACGAGGCCGAGTTCGAGAAACTGAAGGCGACCGGCCGCGTCTATGCCTGTTACGAAACGCCCGAGGAGCTGGAGATTCGCCGCAAGATCCTGCTCTCGCGCGGGCTGCCCCCCGTCTATGAGCGCAAGCCCGAGGGGACGCCGGCGCCCGAAGGCGTCGCGCCGCACTGGCGCTTCCGGCTCGACCATGATGCGCCGATCATATGGACCGACCTCATTCGTGGGCCGCAGCACTTCGAGCCGAAGACGATGTCCGACCCCGTCGTGCGCCGCGCCGACGGCAGCTGGCTTTACCTGTTGCCGAGCGTGATCGACGACATTGCGATGGGCATCAGCCATGTCGTGCGCGGCGAGGATCATGTGTCGAACACCGCCGCGCAGGTGCAAATGTTTGCCGCGCTCGGCGCCGCGCCGCCCGCCTTCGCGCACGAGGCGCTGCTCGTCGGAACCGAGGGCAAATTGTCGAAGCGGCTGGGCTCGCTCGGCATGGACGCGCTGCGCGAACAGGGGATCGAGCCGATCGCGCTCGCCGCGCTGCTCGCGCGGCTCGGCACCAGCGATCCGGTCGAGCCGGTGACCGATATGGCACCGCTGATCGCGGGCATCGACTTCGCGCGCTTCGGCCGCGCGCCGGCGCGTTTCGACGAGGCCGAACTGGCGCTGCTGGGCCAGAAGATCCTGCACCACAGTGATTATGCCGCGGTGGCAAACCGCCTGCCCGCGGCGATCGACGAGGCTCGCTGGAACGCGATTCGGCCCAATCTGGCGACCGTTGCCGAGGCGGCCGACTGGGTGGCGGTGTTCGACGGGCCGTTCGTCCCGCCCGCGGCCGAGGCGGTCGACCGTCCGGTGCTGGCCGCCGCGGCAAAGGCAGCGCCGGGCATCGACTGGAGCGCCGACCCGTGGCGCGCGCTCACCGCCGCGGTGAAGGCAGCGACGGGGGCGAAAGGCCGCGCGCTGTTCCTGCCACTGCGCCGCGCGCTCACCGCGCGCGACCATGGTCCCGACATGGCCGAGCTGTTGCCGCTGATCGCGAAGGAGGAGGCGATCGCGCGACTGGCGGCGGCCGGGGGGGCGTAAGGAAGGCCACCATTGCGGCCCTGCGGAGGCAGGGGTCCATCACCCGGGCTTTCGGTTTGGGTAACGGGCTGCTTGGCGTGGGTTTGAATCGTCCTCATCTCGACACGAACGGATTCGGGGATGATGCGGATTTAACGCGCGCCGCGCTGAAAATCGGCGGCAGGAGATGGGCCCCTGCCCTCGCAGGGGCACAAGGGGCAGACCCAAGCAATCAACTTGACAATTAAGTGATGTTATAACATTATTATCTCCAGACCGGGCTGATGGCGGCGGTCGACCGCCGCCGGGGCCGGGTCGCAAGGCGAGGAGAGATGCCATGACCCTGATACCTCTGATTTCGGCGATGATGACCACGCCCGAAGCGACCGCCGCGCCCGCGGCGCGCGCGGCGACATCGGCCCGCGCCGTCTATGGCAGCGATCGCCGTCGCCATCCGGTCGCGGCGCTTCTTGCGGTCGCCCTGCCCGCCGCGCTCGTCGCCGTCGCCGCGCTGTCGCCGATGATCGTGGTGCCGCCGCCCAAATCCGAACCCATCACCGGCACGCTGATCGAACTGCCCAAGCCGCCGCCGCCCGAACCGGCAGAGGCTGCCAGGCCGACGCCGAAAACCGCCTCGGCGACCGAAACGGTCGCGCCGCGCGTCGAAACCGTGCCGCTGGACAACGACCGCGTCGTCGTCGGGCCGGTGATCCCCGACGCGCGGCCGGCCGATCCCGGCCCGCCCGCGATCACCGCCGATCCGCCCGCGCCGAAACTGGTGCTTGCCGAACTCGACGCGCGCTTTGCCGGGGCGTTCCAGCCCGACTATCCGGCGCGCGAGCAGCGGCGCGGGGTCGAGGGGGTCGTGAAGGTGCGCGTGCTCATCGGCACCGACGGCCGCGTGAAGGCGGTCGAACTGGTGAGCAGCGACAGCCCCGGCTTCTTTGAAGAGACGAAGCGGCGCGCGCTTTCCAAATGGCGCTTCAGGCCCGCGACGCGCGACGGCGTGCCCGAGGAAAGCTGGAAAGTGATGACCGTGCGCTTTCAGATAAGGAATGGCTGACCCCTCCCGGACGGGCGGCCGATGCGCCGCTCGTCCTTCCTTTCGCTTGACAGAAGCGCCGAATCCCGCCAAAGGCGCGCGGATATCGAAGGGCGGCGCGGCGTCGCGCGGCCCTTTCATGTTTTTCACACCAACGTCGGGGCCGCTAGTCCCGCGGCATCCACCGGGCCACCGGCGGATGTGCCATTACTTCGAGGAACAAGGCCATGGCCAAGCCGACGACCGTCAAGATCAAGCTGGTGAGCACCGCCGACACGGGCTTTTTCTATGTCACCAAGAAGAACCCGCGCACGATGACCGAGAAGATGACGGTGCGCAAATATGACCCGCGTGCGCGCAAGCATGTCGAGTTCAAGGAAGCCAAGATCAAGTGACGCATTCGCCCGTGCGGCAGGGCCGCGCGGTCTGAAAATGCGTCATCCCCGCGCAGGCGGGGAAGCCGAAGGGCGGCCATGGCGCCGCCCTTTTTCGCGTCCGCGACGCGCGGCCTGTGGGCCGCGCCGGATCAGATGCGGTCGATCGCGCCCGTGTCGAGCAGCGGCGCGGCATCCATTTCGCGCGCGCCGAGGATGTCGGCGAGCCGCTCGGTGCCCGCAAGAATCATCGCCTGTTCCCACGTCGGCAGCGCGGCGAAGCGCGCGGCGAAGATTTCCTGCAACATGTCGGGCGCTTCGGCGAGGCAGCGGCGGCCCTTGTCGGTCGCGGCGAGCAGCACGCGCCTTTTGTCCTCGGCGCTGCGCGACCGGGTGGCGAGGTCGAGCGCAACGAGGCGGTCGACGATCGCCGTCACCGTCGCGTGGCCGAACTCCAGCCGCTGTGCGACAAGCCCCGGCGTCACATTGCCGCCCGCGTCGATCTCGCGCAGCACGAGCAGCTGCGACGGGGTGAGACCGGTGGCGGCGGCGATGCGCCGCGTCCCGCCCTCGGCCGCGCGCAGCACGCGGCGCAGCGCCTTCAGCGTGGCGGTGGCGATCTCGCTTTCCATCGCCTTCACTTAGCTGGGCGGCGCAGCGGCGCCAAACCGATTTTCAAGTGCCGCGCGATCATCAATTTATTTCAATAAACGAAAGATATTTCTGGCAACGGGTTGCGTCGCGATGCAACAATCCTATATTTCGCGCGATTCATCATTCGATCGGCGCGTGACGCGTCAGCATTTGTTTCAGGAGATGAAATATATTGGACCGGTCAAAAGACGCGGAGCCCCTGCCCACGCCGAAAGACCCGGACGCATCGGCGGCCGCTTCGTCCGACCTGCGCTTTCGCCGTCCGGTCGCGGCCGACGGCCCGGCGGTCACCGCGCTGATCGCGGCCTGTCCGCCGCTCGACCGCAACTCGCGCTATTGCAACCTGCTCCAGTGCGAACATTTCGCCGACCAGTGCATCATCGCCGAGCGCGCGGGGCGCATCGTCGGCTGGGTGTCGGGTTATCGCCCGCCGTCGGACGGGCATGCCTTCTTCGTCTGGCAGGTCGCGGTGTCGGCCGAAGGTCGGGGGCGGCGGCTCGCGAGCCGGATGATCGCCGCGCTGCTCGCGCGGCCCGCGCAGGAGGGCGTGACGCACATGATCACGACGATCACCGCCGACAATCAGGCGTCGTGGGGGCTTTTCCGCGGCCTCGCCCGCGACTGGGATGCCGAGCTGGAGCGCACGCCGCTGTTTGAGCGCGAGACGCATTTCGCGGGCGCCCACGCCACCGAATATCTGGCCCGCATCGGGCCGTTCGACCGCATGAAAATCGACGCAGAACAGGGATAGATGATGATTACGACACCGCAACCGTCCGGCACGCTTCCGGATCGGAGCATTTATGAGCGCCGCGAATCGGCGGTGCGCAGCTACGCCCGGTCGATGCCGCGCCAGTTCGGCAAGGCCGAGGGCGTGTGGATGCACGACGATCAGGGCGGGCGCTATCTCGACTTCCTGTCGGGCTGTTCGACGCTGAACTATGGCCACAACCACCCGATCCTGAAACAGGCGCTGCTCGACTATATCGCCGCCGACGGGATCGCCCACGGGCTCGACCTCCACACCGGTGCAAAGCGGGATTTCCTGGGCGCTTTCGAGGCGCTGATCCTGAAACCGCGCGGGCTTGATTATCGCGTCATGTTCACCGGCCCGACCGGCACCAATGCCGTCGAGGCGGCGATCAAGCTCGCGCGCAAGGTGACGGGCCGCGAGATGGTGATCGCCTTTACCAACGGCTTTCACGGCATGACCCTGGGCGCGCTCGCCTGCACCGGCAATGCGACCAAGCGCGGCGGCGCGGGCGTGCCGCTGAGCCACGTCGCTCACGAGCCCTATGACGGCTATTACGGCCCCGAGGTCGACACCGCCGAGCTGCTCGAACAACGGCTCGCCGACCCGTCGAGCGGGCTCGACGCCCCGGCGGCGATCCTCGTCGAAACGGTGCAGGGCGAAGGCGGGCTCAACGCTGCGTCGGCCGAATGGCTGCGCCGCATTGCGGGAATCGCGAAGGCGCATGGCGCGCTGCTGATCGTCGACGACATTCAGGCGGGCTGCGGCCGCACCGGCAGCTTCTTCAGCTTCGAGGATATGGGCTTCACCCCCGACATCGTCACGCTGGCGAAATCGCTGTCGGGCATGGGCCTGCCCTTTGCGCTGACCCTGCTCCGCCCCGAGCTCGACCAATGGTCGCCGGGCGAGCATAATGGCACCTTCCGCGGCAACAACCATGCCTTTGTCACCGCGACCGCCGCGCTGCGCCATTTCTGGGCGACCGACGATTTCCAGCGCGACATAGGCCGCCGCGCCGCGCTGCTCGAAACCCGCCTCGCACGCATCGCCGCCGACCATGGGTTCGAGGTGCGCGGCCGCGGCATGATGCGCGGCGTCAATGTCGGATCGGGCGAGCTCGCCGCGAGCGTCACCGCCGCCTGCTTCGACGCGGGGCTGATTATCGAGACCAGCGGCGCGCATGACGAGGTGATCAAGGTGCTCGCCCCGCTCGTCATCGACGACGCGGTGCTCGGCGCCGGGCTCGACATTCTCGAAACCAAGATCCGCGAGGCGATGGCCGCCGATTACGCCGTCGCCGCCGAATAAGAACAGGAGAAACCGACATGATCGTTCGCAACCTGGGCGACATCCGCAAGACCGACCGCAACGTCCGTTCCGACGGCTGGGCCAGCGCCCGCCTGCTGCTCAAGGACGATGGCATGGGCTTTTCCTTCCACGTCACCACCCTCTTCGCGGGCAGCGAGCTCAAGATGCACTATCAGAACCATCTGGAAGCGGTGCTGGTGCTGAAGGGCACGGGCACGATCGAGGATCTGGCGACCGGCGAGGTTCACGCGCTGCGCCCCGGCGTGATGTACGCGCTCGACGACCATGACCGCCATATCGTGCGGCCCGAAACCGACATTCTGACCGCCTGCGTCTTCAACCCGCCGGTCACCGGTCGCGAAGTGCATGACGAAAGCGGCGCCTATCCGGCCGACCCGGAGCTGGCGCGCGAGCCCGTCGCCGCCGACTGACCTTCACCCGAACCAGAAAGGGAGACGTCCGATGCAAGACCTCTACCCCTCGCGCCAGAGCGCGGACGCCGAAATGCGGCCGCGGCTGGACCCCGTCGTCCATGGCGAATGGACCAACGACGCGCCGATCAGCGCACGGCAGGCCGCGGCGTTCGACCGCGACGGCTATATCGTGCTCGAGGATATTTTTGCGGCCGACGAAGTCGCCTTCCTGCAAAGCGCCGCGCGCGACCTGCTCGCCGATCCGGCGGCGCTCGACGCCGACACGATCGTCACCGAGCAACAAAGCAACGAGATCCGCTCGATCTTCGAGATTCACGCGCAAAGCCCGGTGATGGCGCGCCTAGCCGCCGACGCGCGGCTGGCCGATGTCGCGCGCTTCCTGCTTGGCGACGAGGTGTATATCCACCAGTCGCGGCTGAACTATAAACCCGGCTTCAAGGGCAAGGAGTTCTACTGGCACAGCGATTTCGAGACCTGGCATGTCGAGGACGGGATGCCGCGGATGCGCGCGCTGTCGATGTCGGTGCTGCTCGCCGAAAACACGCCGCACAACGGGCCGCTGATGGTGATTCCGGGCTCGCACCGCACCTACCTCACCTGCGTCGGCGAAACCCCCGACGATCATTATCTGAGCTCGCTCAAGAAGCAGGAATATGGCGTCCCCGACGAGGAAAGCCTTGCCGAGCTGGCGCACAAGCATGGCATCGTCGCGCCGACGGGCAAGCCGGGGACGGTGATCCTGTTCGACTGCAATCTGATGCACGGGTCGAACGGCAATATCACGCCCTTTCCGCGCGCCAACGCCTTCCTCGTCTATAATGCGGTGAGCAACCGGCTCGAAAAGCCCTTCGGGGTCGAAAAGCCGCGCCCCTGGTTCCTCGCCAACCGCGACGAACCCGAGGCGTTGACGGTGGCGCGCGGGCCGCTCATCGAAGCGGTGCCGGCATGAACGGGCGGCATAGCGTCGAAAAGATCGGCGGCACCTCGATGGCCGCGACGGCGACCCTGTTCGACAATGTGCTGATCGCGGGGCGGTCGGGCGCCGACCTTTATAACCGTATCTTCGTCGTCTCGGCCTATGCCGGGATGACCGACCTCCTGCTCGAGAACAAGAAGACGGGCGCCCCCGGCGTCTATGGCCATTTCGTCGACGACGATGATGCCGATGCGTGGCGCCGCGGCATGGCGGCGGTGCGCACCGCGATGCACGCGCGCAATGCCGAGATGTTCGTGCGCGGCGAAAGCCGGGCCGAGGCCGACCGCTTCGTCGACGCGCGGATAGACGCCGTTACCGCCTGCCTCGACGATCTTGCGCGGCTGCGCAGCCACGGGCGCTTCGGGCTCAAGGACCAGCTCGCCACCGTGCGCGAACTGCTCGCCGGGATCGGCGAAGCGCACAGCGCGCACAGCACCGCGCTGCTGCTGCGCGACCGCGACGTCGACGCGCGCTTCATCGACCTGACGCTGTGGGACCAGGACGATCTTCGCAGCCTTGACGAACGGATCGGGGAGGCTTTTGCCGCGATCGACCTGACGACGACGCTGCCGATCGTCACCGGCTATGCCGGGTGCGAGGGCGGCATGGTGCGACGCTATGCGCGCGGCTACACCGAAATGACCTTTTCGCGCATCGCCGTCCTGACCGGCGCGCGCGAGGCGATCATCCACAAGGAGTTCCACCTTTCGAGCGCCGATCCGAAGCTGGTCGGCGAGGACAAGGCGCGCAAGATCGGCCGCACCAATTACGACGTCGCCGACCAGCTGGCGAATCTGGGGATGGAGGCCATTCATCCCGGCGCCGGGCGCGGGCTGCGCCAGTCGGGCATTCCGCTGCGCGTCCGCAACACCTTCGACCGCGAGGACGAAGGCACGCTCGTCACCGGCGACTATGTCTCCGACGTCCCGCGCGTCGAGATCGTCACCGGGCTGCGTCAGGTTCAGGCGCTGCAATTCTTCGAACAGGATATGGTCGGGGTGAAGGGGTATGACGCCGCGATCCTCGACACGCTGACGCGCCACAAGATCTGGATCGTCAGCAAATCGTCGAATGCGAACACGATCACCCATTATCTGTCGGCAAGCGCCGCCGCGGTGAACAGGGTGATCGCCGACCTGCAGGACCAATATCCCGACGCGGCCATTTCGGCGCAGCCGGTGGCGATGGTGTCGGTGATCGGCAGCGACATCGCGCGTCCCGGTCTCGTCCCCGATGCGCTGGCCGCGCTCGACGCGGCGGGCGTCCCGATGATCGCGATGCAGCATCAGATCCGCAACGTCGATATCCAGTTCCTCGTCGACCCGCGCGACTTCGACACGGCGGTGCGGGCGCTGCATCGCGCGTTGGTCGAGCGCGACGCGAGGGGTCACGAAAAGCGACGCGCCGCCTGACGGTCGCACCCGACGCCGCCGATGCTCGCTGTCATCACCCCCGTTCGCAGCCTGCTCGTCGCCATCTTCGTGATGATGGCGGGCAGCGGCTTCCTGTCGACGCTGATCGGCCTCCGGCTCGAACGCGCGGGCAGCGGGACGATGGTGATCGGCCTGATCGCCACCGCCTATTTCGGCGGGCTGGTGCTCGGCGCCCTGCGCGCGGGCGATGTCGTGCGCCGCGTCGGCCATATCCGCGCCTTTGCCGCCTTCGTCGCGCTCTTGTCGGCGAGCACGCTCACCTATGCGCTGTTCCAGCATCCCCTGCTCTGGGGCGCGCTGCGCCTTGTCGACGGCCTGTGCATCGCGGGGGTGTTCATCTGCGTCGAAAGCTGGCTCAATGACCGCGCCGAGGCCGAAACGCGCGGGACGGTGCTCGCTTTCTATATGGTCGCGCTCTATTCGGGGCAGGCGATCGGGCAGTTGCTGTTGCGTTCGGGCAATAGCGCGCCCCAAATCCCCTTCGAGCTTGCCTCGGTCCTCATCTCGCTCGCGATCATCCCCGTCTGCCTGACCCGCGCCGCCGCGCCGACGCTCGAGGATGCGGCGTCGCTGCCGCTGCGGCGGCTGTTCAAGGCGTCGCCGCTCGGCGTCGCGGGCGCGGGGATGACGGGGCTGCTGCTTGGCGCCTTTTATGGCCTCGCCGCCATTTATGCGCGGCGGATCGGGCTCGGCCTCGGCGACACCGCAACCTTCATGATGACCGTCATCCTCGGCGGCGTCGCGCTGCAATGGCCGCTCGGCCGTCTGTCCGACCGTTTCGACCGGCGGCGCGTCATCATCGCCTGCTTCGCCGCGACGGCGGGCGTCAGCATCGCGCTCGCCATGGCGCCGACGGGCGCGCTGATCTTCGCGCTCGGCGCGCTGTTCGGCGGGCTCAGCTTCGCGCTCTATCCGCTGTGCGTCGCCTTTGCCAACGACCGGCTGCTGCCGTCGGAGCGCGTCACCGCGAGCGGCCAGCTCGTGCTCCTCTATTCGGTCGGCGCCGCGCTCGGCCCGATCGGCGCGGCGGCGGCGATGAGCGCGTCGGGGGCGGGCGGCCTTTTTCTCTTTATCGCATCGGCGGCCGCGATGATGCTCGCCTTCGGCCTCTGGCGCCTCGCCGCCAGCGACCCCGTGCCGGGCGCCGCGCAGCAGGATTTCCAGATCCTGCCGCGCACGACGCCCGTTGCCGCGCTGCTCGACCCCGCCGGCCCCGAACCCCACCCGGAAAACAGGTGACCCATGGACAAGACGCTGCTCCCTCACGCCCCCGGACACCCGCCGCCGTTCCGCGAACCCTCGCCGCTCCACCGCGCGGTCGGTGCGTCGGCGCTCGGCAATGCCGTCGAATGGTTCGACTATGGCATCTATGCCTATGGCGTGACCTATATCTCGGCCGCGCTCTTTCCCGGCGAGACCGAGGAAGCGGTGCTGTTCGCGCTCGCGACCTTTGCCATCTCCTTCCTCGTGCGGCCCCTCGGCGGGCTGTTCTGGGGTCCGCTCGGCGATCGCATCGGGCGCAAGTCGGTGCTCGCGATGACGATCCTGTTGATGGCGGGCGCGACCTTCGCGGTGGGACTCATTCCATCCTATGACAGCATCGGCTTCTGGGCGCCGACGCTGCTCGTCGTCCTGCGCATGGTGCAGGGGTTTTCGACCGGCGGCGAATATGGCGGCGCGGCGACCTTCATGGCCGAATATGCCCCCGACGACCGGCGCGGCTTTTACGGCAGCTTCCTCGAGTTCGGGACGCTCGCGGGCTTTTCCTTCGGCGCGGCGCTGATGCTCGGCTATTCGCTCTATCTCGGCGATGCCGCGATGCACGAATGGGGCTGGCGCATTCCCTTCCTGATCGCCGGGCCGATCGGCCTCATCGGCATGTATGTGCGCTCGAAGATGGAGGATACGCCGGTGTTCCGGGCGGAAATGGCCTCGGCCGAGCGGCGCGAACCGCCGGGATTGCTGACGCTGATGCGCGATTACTGGCGCCCCTTGCTCGTCGTCGGCGGGCTGGTGGTGGCGCTCAATGTCGTCAACTATTCGCTGCTCAGCTATATGCCGACCTATCTCCAGCGGCGCATCGGCCTGTCGAGCGAGGAGGCGCTGCTCGTGCCGATCATCGGCATGCTCTTCATGATGTGCTTCCTGCCCTTTGCCGGCGCGCTGTCGGACCGGATCGGGCGGCGGCCGATGTGGCGCTGGTCGCTGATTGGCCTCTTCCTGTTCGTCGTGCCGCTCTACATGCTGATCGGCACGGGCTTCGCCGGCGCGGTCGCCGCCTTCATGGCGCTCGGCCTTCTCTATGTGCCGCAGCTCGCGACGATCTCGGCGACCTTTCCCGCGATGTTCCCGACCGCGGTGCGCTTCGCGGGCTTTGCCGTCGCCTATAATATCTCGACCTCGATCTTCGGCGGCACCGCGCCGATGATCGGCAGCGGCCTGATCAGCCTGACCGGCGACCCGCTGATGCCGGCTTATTATATGATGCTTGCCTGCCTCGTCGGGCTCGCCGCGCTGCGCTTCATGCCCGAAACCGCGGGGCGTTCGCTCCACGAAGACCCGTTCGGGCGGAACCGGTGAAAGCTCAGCGCCGCCAGCCGCGCGCGCGCGCGGCGCGTTCGGCGGCGGCGTCGAACGGTTCGCCGACCATCATCGCCGCCGCGTCGGCCGCCAGCGCGCCCGCGTTTGCCTGGCGATAGGGGGCGTCCGTCGTCCGCCCGCCCAACGTGCGTTCGAGCGTCCAGCCGCCCGCGTCGCGGCAGCCGATGCCCGACAGGGCGGCGCCTTCGAAACTGCGGCAGACACGGCCCTCTCGATCGCGAAAGCTGAGGCCGATGCGGATCGCGGCGTCGGCACCCTGCGTCGACGCGAGCTGCGTATCGAGCGCCGCCGCCAGCGCGCCCGATGCGACGAGTGCGCCGCCGCGTTCGGTCACCTCCGCCGCGGGCGCCCACGGCCGCAGGCCGATCGTCAGGCCGAGCAGCAGCGACGCCGCGAGTGCGCCCATCTGCGCGGGTGCAAGGCGCCATCGCCTGCTCTCGCGGCGCGCGGCGAGGCTGGTATCGACCACAGGGGCCTTCGCCGCGTCGTTCAGCAGCGCGCGGAGCCGGTCGGGGACCGCCTCGGCGGCGACCGGCGCATAATGGGCGACGAGCCGCGCCTTCAGCGCGCGGTGGCGTGCGATTTCGGCGGCAAGCGCCGGGTCGGCCTCCGCCTCGCGCTCGATGCGGCGCGCGGTGAGGTCGTCGAGCTCGCCGTCGACATAGGCGGTAATGGTGGCGGGATCGAACCTCATGCCGCTTCTCCCAAAAGCTGCATCAACGTGTCGCGGCCGCGCGCGAGGCGCGAGGTGACGGTGCCGACCGGCACGTCGAGGATTTCGGCGGCCTCGCGATAGGCATAGCCTTCGACGAGGACGAGCATGACGACCTCGCGCTGCTCGTCGGGCAGGCGCGCCATCGCACCGTCGACGTCGCCGCGCAGCGCGCCGGCCTCGACCTCGGCGGCGCCGTCGCCCGCGACCTGCGTTGCCGCCTCGTCGATCGGAGCGTGAACGCCGCGCCGACCTGCGGCGCGGCGCTCGTCGATCCACAGATTTCGGGTAATGCGATACATCCAGCTGTCCAGTCTTGTTCCATCCTGCCATTGATCGCGCGACTTCAGCGCGCGCTCGATCGCCGCCTGGCACAGATCGTCGGCGTCGGGCGCGCTTTGCGTCAGGCCGCGCGCGAAACGGCGCAGCCGCGGCAGCAGCTCGATCAGTTCCTCTTCAAAGCGCATCGTCGCCTTTTCGATTGCCTGTGGACGAAACGATGTCCTTCTATCGTTTCTTCCCTATCGTGCTATTTTTTTCGCGAAGGCGGGCGCTGCGCGCCCGGAAAGGCCGAGATGAGACATGTGATCGCAGCCATGCTGGCGCTATGCCTCCTGTCCGTTGCGGCGGGCCCGCGCGTCGCGGCGCAGGTTGCGCTGCCGCCGGTCGCGCTTCCCGACACGGGGCGCCTGCTGCCGGACGTGCCCGACCTGGCCGCCGAGCCGCTGGCGACGGCGGGGGATGAGTTGCGCCGCCTGCGGCTCGACCGGATCGCCGCGCTGGTCGGCGCCCGTCGCGCGCATATCGAGCGCGACGCGCGCGGCGAACCCGCGGTGCGCGGCGTGCTCGTCGCCATCGGCGCCGACGCCGCGATGATCGCGCGCGCACGCGCGGCGGGCTTTGCACTCATCGACCGCGAACGGCTCGACGCGCTCGATCTCGACATCGTGCGTTTCCGCGTGCCCGACGGCCGCAGCCTGAAACGCGCGCAGAAACAGCTCGCCCGATTATTGCCTGATGTCGAGGTCGACGTCGATCACATCTATTTTGCGAGCGGGCCGGGCGGCGCGCTGCCGGGGGCTGCGCTCGCGACGGCCGCGGGGGCGGACGGCGGGGCCGCGCCGCTCGGCCTGATCGACGGGGGCGTCGCCGCGCATCCGTCGGTGGCGGGGCGCGTCGAACAACGGGGATTTGCCCGCGGCGCTCCCGCCGCGAGCCGTCACGGGACGGCGGTTGCCTCGCTGCTCGTCGGCGAGGGCGCGGTGCGGGGCGCCGCGTCGGGGCAGCGCCTGCTCGCCGCCGACGTCTATGGCGCCGACCCCGCGGGCGGCAGCGCCAGCGCGATCGCCCGCGCCCTCGGCTGGCTCGCGGCGCGCCGCGTCGCGGTGACGACGATCAGCCTCGTCGGTCCCGACAACAGGCTGCTCGCGGCGGCGGTGGCGGCGGCGCAGCGCAAGGGAATGCTGATCGTCGCGGCGGTCGGCAATGACGGTCCTGCCGCGCCGCCTGCCTATCCCGCCTCCTATCGCGGCGTGCTCGCGGTCACCGGCGTCGACGCCCGCGGCCGCGCGCTTCCCGAAGCGGGGCGGGCGCTGCATGTCGACTTTGCCGCGCCCGGCGATGCCGTGCGCGCGGCGACGGGCCCGGCCAGCGTCGAACGGCTGCGCGGAACGTCCTTCGCCGCGCCGCTCGTCGCCGGTCGCCTTGCGCGCCGCTATCCCGCGGCGTCGATCGCGGCGATCGGCCCGGCGATCGCGGCGCTGGTGATGGAAGCGCGCGACCTTGGCCGCAAAGGGCGCGACAAAATCTACGGTCACGGCCTGGTTTGCGGCGATTGCGGCGGCTGAACGCCCCCAGGGCGATTTTTTTGGAAGAATATCCGCGGCGCCATCGTTCTTGCTTCAGGCCCATCCCCTCCGGGCCCCAATGCAGGAGTAAGGACAATGGCAAATCGCATTTTCATTCCGGCCCTCGCGCTTGCCGCGTCGGCCCTGGCTTTTTCGGCGCCGGCCGCGGCGCAGCTGCTCGGCGGCAGCGGCGGCCTTGGCGGCGGTCTTGGCGGAACGCTGGGCGGGACGCTCGGCAATCCGACCGGGCCGATCGGCGGCACGATCGGCAGCGCGGGCGAGCTGGCGGGTTCGGGCCGCGGCGATGCAAAGGTCGATCGCCGTTCGGGCCGCGTCGAAGGCCGCGGCAGCGCCGATGCGCGCGGCAGCGGTTCGGCCGACGCCAGCGGCAATCTGCTCGGCAGCACGCTGGGCGGCAGCGCCCAGGGGTCGGGCCAGGCCTCGGCCGGCGGCAGCGTCGGCGCGCAGGCGGTCGGCACCGATTTTGCTCGTGACACCGTTGGTGACACGGTCGGCGGCGCGCTCGGCACCGCGCGCGGCGCTGCCGCCACCGCCACCGGGACCGCGCAGGGCGCGGCCGGGGCTGTCCGCGACCGGGCTGGCGGTGCGCTGTCGAACGTCTCGGGCAGCGCCAGCGCCGCCGGTTCGGCCGCGGGCAGCTTTCAGGGCAGCCTTGGCCAGCTTGCCGCCGCCGGCAGCGGCGCGGCCAGCGGCAGCGGCATGTTCGCCGTCGCGCCGGGAATGCCCGTCACCGACCCGCGCGGCAAGGTGATCGGTTATGTCCAGGACGTGCGCCAGACGGGCCGCGGCGTGGTCGAGGCGGTGACCGTCGAGGTCGGTGATCGCGTCGCGACGCTTCCCGCCGCCAGCTTTGCCGGTTCAGGCGACGTGCTCGTCAGCGGCATGACCAAGGGCCAGCTCAAGGATATGGCGAAGGCGCAGGAGGAAGCGGGATCGGCCGGGCAGCCCGCCGCCTCGTCGGGACAGCCCGCCGCCGCGCAACCGGCCTCGGGTCGGCAGGCCGCGGGCGGACGCCCTCACGAACCGCGGAATCACGTCCGCAACAACTGACGCTGGCTGGATAAGGATCGGGGCGGGCCGCCACACGGCCCGCCCCTTTGCGTTGGCGGAGCGCCGTGCCGGTCGGCATGATCGTCGGCGAGGGACGGACGTGCTCCATTATGACGCCATCGCCGACATTGTTGCGCTGTCGCGCGCGCCGCCGTGCAGGCAGCATCGCCGGGTGACCGGAACCTGCGGCCATATCCACCTGATCCTTCCCGACCCGGTCGAGCGCGCGGCCTGTTTTCGCGTGCTGGCGGCGGGCGCGGCGCGCGTCGTGCGCGGCTTTGCGAGCGGCGATGACTGGCTCGCGGCGGGCGACGATCAAAGCTGCGCGGTGCTGCTGCTGCGCTGGGAACAGCCGGGGGTGAGCGATGGCGCGACGCTGCTTTCGCACGTAGCCGCGCGCGACGGCATCGCCGCCTTCGTCGCCGCCGAACGGCTCAGCGTCGCCGAATCGCGCGCTATTCTGCTGGCAGGCGCGCGCGACCTGCTGCCCGCGCCGCTCGACCCGCACCTTGTCCGCCGCGCGATCGACGCCGCGCTTGCCGAGCGCGCGGCGTGGCAGGCGGCGCGCGATCGTCAGCGCGCGGCCGCGGCGCGGCTCGCCGCGCTCACTCCGCGCGAGCGCGACATATTGGACGGCATCGCCGCCGGGCTCGGCAACAAGGCGATCGCGCGGCGGCTCGACCTCAGCCCGCGCACGGTCGAGGTCCACCGCGCGAACATCATGCGCCGCGCGGGCGCGGGCAATGTCGCCGAGCTGCTGCACCTGCGCTTCGTCGCCGAAGCGGCGCGCGCGGCGCCGGGCAATCGGGTCCATTTCGGCGCATGATCGCGCGGCCGCGGCGGCCGTTCTTGCGCGGTCTGCGCTATAAGGATCGGGAACGGCATGGCGCCCTTGTGTTGGTCCCCATTGGCGCGTCCGTTCATTCGCGTCCGGTCAACCCCACCTGGCTGTGCGCGCACGGCGGGGCCGGCAGGGAAAGCTCCCTGTCGGCCCTATTCCTTGGCGGTGACCAGCGCGCGCTGCTCGGCGCGCCCCATCGACAGAAGGATCGGGTCCGCCGCCTGCCGCGCCACGAACTCGGCCTTGCTGGCGATTCCCTGCCAGCTGATGCCGATCAGCGCCTGCGCGATCGCGCCGCCGAGCGTGTCGCCGGGGCCGGGCAGGATGATGACGTCGGGGGCGAACTCCCTGACCGCGACCTGCACCGAAAGGGCGAAATCATAGGGCGCGAGGATCTGGTGGCCGAAGGTGTAATCCCATAGCTCTGTCGGATCGGATGAAAAGCGCCGCCAGACATGGCCGCGCCCGTCGATCATCGGGATTGCGGGACCGCCGAACAGCGACGCAGGCAGCTCGGCCTTCGCCTTGTCCGAACTGCCGACCATCAGCGGCGTATGGAAGGGGCCGTGCCCCGCCAGGCGCAGCGGATCGCGCCCCGGCGTCGGCGGCGCTTCGGCGAGCAGCGCGGCAAGACCCTGCTCGTTGCCCGCGAGCACCAGCATCCCGGCAAGGTCGATCGACAGCGCGAGGTCGTGCCCCGGCCGCGCGTCGATCGCCGCGACGAGGCCCAGCAGCCGGTCGCGCAGCCCCGGCACCGGTCGCCAGTCTTCGTCGACGACTTGCAGCAGGATCTGCCCGCCAGGGCCGTGCGTCTGGCTGTTGAGCCCCATGGCATTGGCGATGCGGAACCCGTCCTCGATCGACACCGCGCCGCCCAGCGCGAGCGCGCTGTACCAGCCCATCGAATTGCCCGCGACGGCGACGACGTCATATTTGTCGCGGTCGATGCTGAGGTAATCGAGCGCGGTCGCGCTATAGATCAGCGGCGCCGCGACATCGCCGCGCATGTGCGTCGCGACGCTGAAGCGCTCGGCGCCGTCGAGTTCGCTCACCGTCGGCTGGCCGCGCATCCGGCGCTGGGCATCGAAATCGGCGATCAGCTCGGCGAAGCGCGCACCATGGAGCCGCGCGATGCTGCCGAGTTCGCCCTTGCCATAGGTGCCGCGGCCGGGCGCGACGACGATCGCGGTTTTCTTCGCTGCGGTCATCACAACCCCCTCATCCGTTCGTGCCGAGCCTGTCGAAGCACTGTTCTTCCTTCTGCGTCGTCAAAATATGGGATGGCCCTTCGACAAGCTCAGGGCGAACGGTTTTGAATCTCAGCGCCGGGCGAGGAGTTCGCGAGCCGCGGCGACAATCGAATCGCGGCTGGGCAGGGTCAGCGTCGCCGCCCGCCCCAGCGGGATGAAGCTGTCGTCCGCCGCGATGCGCTTCAGCCGCTTCTCCGGCGTGCGCTCGACGAACAGCGCCATCAGCGCCTCGCTCTGCGACCCGGTGATGCGGCATTCGTCGACGATCAGGATGCGCCCCGCATCGCCGACCGCGGCAACCAGCCTGTCGGCATCGACCGGCCCCAGCCAGCGCAGGTCGATCACGCGCGCCTTGACGCCGCCCTCGGCGAGCAGTTTCTCGGCCTGCCGCGACAGATAATATCCATTGCCATAGGTGACGATCGCGAGGTCGGTGCCGTCGCCATGGACGCCGACATCGCCGAGGCGGATCGGCGCGCCCTCGCCCGGCGCTTCGTAAACGCTCGTCCACAGCCCATCGCCCTCTTCGTGCAGGTCGCGGGTCATATAGAGCGCGATCGGTTCGACGAACACGACGACGCGCTGTTCCTCGCGCGCCAGCCGGACGCATTCGCGCAGCATCTGCACCGCGTCGCGCCCGTTCGACGGCACCGCAAGGATCACCCCCGGAATGTCGCGGAACACGGCCAGGCTGTTGTCATTGTGGAAATGGCCGCCAAAGCCCTTTTGGTAGCCCAGCCCCGCGACGCGGATCACCATCGGGTTGGTATATTGCCCGTTGGAAAAGAAGCTCAGGGTCGCCGCTTCGCCGCGGATCTGGTCCTCGGCATTATGGACATAGGCGAGGAACTGGATTTCGGGCATCGGCAGAAAGCCGTTATGCGCCATGCCGATCGCGAGCCCCAGGATCGCCTGTTCGTCGAGCAATGTGTTGACGACGCGCGCCGACCCGAAACGCTGGTGGAGCCTGGCGGTGACATTATAGACGCCGCCCTTCGGCCCGACATCCTCGCCCGCGACGACGATCTCCTTGTGCGCGAGCATCAGGTCGGCGAGCGCCCAGCTCAGCAGCCGCGCCATGTGCATCGGCTTGTCCATCTGGCCCCAGTCGCTGCCGAACATCGCCTTGCGATCGTCGCCCGATGGCGCGTTGGCGCGCGCCACCTCGCGCCTGGGCGGGACGAGGCTCGCCATCACCCCCGCCGCGCTCGTGATCTTGGGCCGCCGGATCGCGTCTTCGGCCTGCCGCGCCAGCGTCGCGCCAATCGTTTCATAGGCGTCGGCGATGTCCGCCGCGCTCATCCACCCCTGCTCGATCATCAGCGCGGCGCCTTTCAGCAGCGGATCGCGCGCCTCGTCGGCTTCGATCAGCGCCTTGGGGAGATAGGCCCCCTGCACGTCCGACCCGGCGTGGCCATAGAGGCGCACCGTCGCCATATGGAGGAACACGGGCTTGCGGGTGCGGCGGGCGTAATCGGCGGCTTCCCGCGCCCCTTTATATGCCGAAGCGAGGTCGGTGCCGTCGCACCGGATATAATGGAGTCCGGCGCGGCGCTCGAACTGCGCCTCGATCCAGCCCGTCGGGGTGCGCGTCGAAATGCCGATGCCATTGTCCTCGCACAGAAATATCAGCGGCATGGGAGAACCCTGGAACGCCGCCCAGCCCGCGGTGTTGAACGCCCCCTGCGCGGTCGAATGATTCGCCGACGCATCGCCGAAGCTCGCGAGCACGACCGCGTCGCCCGGCAGCGGCAGATCGTTCATGCCAAGGCGGCGGGCAATGCCGATCGAAAAGGCGGCGCCGACCGCTTTCGGCAGATGCGAGGCGATCGTCGAGGTCTGCGGGGGAATGTTGAGCGGCTTCGACCCGATGACCTTGTGCCGTCCGCCCGAAATCGGGTCTTCGCACGAGGCCGCGAAGCTCAGCAGCATGTCCCACGTCGGCGTCCCGCCGGGAAGCTGGCGCGCGCGATGCAGCTGAAAGGCGTTCGAGCGATAGTGGAGGAAGGCCATGTCGGTGACGCGCAGCGCCGCGGCGACCGCGGCATTGCCCTCATGCCCCGACGAGCCGATCGTGTAGAATCCTTCGCCGCGCGCTTGCAGGTGGCGCGACAGCCGGTCCATCTGGCGGCTGGTCAGCTGCGACAGGAAGATGTCGGTCGCCTCTGCCCGCGACAAGCCGATCGCGCCGGGGTCGGGGGCATCGGCGCGGCCGGGCAATCGCCCTTCGGCCAGCGCGCCAAGGAATTTTTCATGTACCGCCTGCGCCGCGTCCACCTGTCTCTCCTGTCGTTCGATCGCTGGTTGCCGTTGTAACCACCCGACCGATTTTGCCGGGCGCTAGAACGGGGCCGCGCGGCGCGCAAGCATCTCTTGCCTTGCCACGCACGCTCGCGCTACCAACTTCGGTGATGACCGAGCGGGGCGAGATCGACCTATCAACATGATATCCATGTGGATCGCCCAGACGTCGGCCGTGGCCGACGCGTCGCGCGGCGCGGGAGAGGGGGGCTGGCTGCTCGATCCCGAACTGGTCGACCCCGCCTTCAGCCAGACTGTTGCCGGGGGCGAGATCCAGACGGCCTTTCCACCGCCGCCTCCGCCGCCCGCGCCGCCGCCCGAATGGCTGACGTCGCTGTACGAGGCGATCGGCCGCTTTTTCGACTGGAGCGCCCCCGCGGCGAAGCCGCTGATGTGGGTCGCGGTGGCGCTCGTCGCGCTGTACCTCCTCTATCATTTCGTTCCCGCCTTTGCGCGCTGGGTCGACGCATTGCGTTTCCGCGCTCGCCGAAGCGATGCCGATGACGCGGACAGGGCGGGCGCGGCCGAGGCGGGCGCGGCGCGGGCGCTGCTCGCCGAGGCCGACGCGCTCGCCGCCGCGGGCCGTTTTGCCGAGGCGGTGCACCTGCTCCTCCATCGCAGCGTCGAGGATATCGAGACGCGCCGCCCCGGCCTCGTCAAACCCGCGATCACCTCGCGCGACCTTGCCGAGGCGCGCGACCTGCCGCCGGTCGCGCGCGGCGCATTCAGCCGCATCGCGCGCGCGGTCGAAATCAGCCTGTTCGGCGGGCGCGCGATCGACGCCGGCGCGTGGGACCAGTGCCGCGCCGCCTATGCTGACCTCACCGTCGCCAGAAACTGGACGCGCGCATGACCGATGCCGCCGCCGACCAGGGCTTCAACGCGCGGCTGATCGCGGCGGTCGTCGCGATCGGCGTCGTCGCGTTCATCGCGCTCTGGGCGCTGATCGCGCTGGGGCCGCAGATCGGCGGCGGCAACGACGGCGGCGGCCATGCGCTGTCGAAGGCGGCGCCGGGCTATGCCGCGATCGTCGACCTCGCCGAGCGCGCGGGCGCCACGGTCGAACTGCGGCGCAAGGTGGAACCGGGCCGCCATGACGGGCCAGATTCGCTCGTCATCCTGACCCCGACGATGCGCACGCGGGCGCAGGATATACGCGACCTTCTGACGGCGCAGGGCGACGCGCCGATTCTCGTCATCCTCCCCAAATGGGCCGCGGGCCGCGCGGGCGCCAGGGCGCCGAAGCCCGGCTGGGTCGGCAGCGGCATCGCGCTCCTGCCGCCGACGCGGCTGCTGCCCGAGGATATGTTCGGCCCCGTCAAGGCGGGCCGCGCACGGTGGGGCAATGACGATGCGCGCGGACGCATCGGCGGACGCGACATCCGCCTTGTCGAACCTGGTCAGCTGCACACGATACGCGGCGCGCGTCTGGAGCCGTTGATCGCCGCATCGGACGGATCGGCGCTGCTCGCGCGGGTGCGCGATCGCAATCTCTACATCCTCGCCGACCCCGACCTCGTCAATAATCTGGCCTTTGCGAACGGCGCCAGGGCCGCCGCCGCCGCGACGCTGCTCGATGCGATCGCCGAGGATGCGGGCGCCGACGGCCTGGCGTTCGACCTGACGCTGAATGGCTTTGGCGCGCAGCGCTCGCTGCTGCGCTTCGCTTTCGTCCCGCCCTTCATCGGCATCACGCTCTGCCTGATCGCCGCGGGGCTGTTCGCGCTGTGGCAGGCGTGGGCGCGTTTCGGCCCGGCGCTGAGGCCCGGTCGCGCGATCCCGGTGTCGAAGGCGGCGCTGATCGCGAACAGCGCCGACCTTATCAAACAGGCGCGCCGCGAAATCGACGGCGCCGCCGCCTATGTGAAGAGCCAGCGCAGCGCGATCGCCCGGCGGCTGCATGCGCCCGCAGGGCTGGATGACGAAGCGACCGACGCCTGGATCGACCGGCACCAGCGCGGCGGCGAGCCTTTTTCCGCCCTCGCGCGGCGCCTGCCGCTCGCGCGCAGCACCCATGAATTTCTTGCAGACGCCCAGGCGCTGCACGCCATCAGGAAGGATCTACTCCGTGACAGCTGATATCCAGAGCGTTCAGGCGCTCGGCGCCGCGATCGAGGGCGAGGTCGCCAAGGCCGTGTTCGGGCAGGAACCGCTCACGCGCATGGTGACGATTGCGCTGCTCGCGGGCGGCCATGTGCTGCTCGAAGGCCCGCCAGGCACCGCCAAGACCTTGCTCGCGCAGGCCTTCGCGCGCGCGACGGGGCTCGATTTCGGGCGCATCCAGTTCACGCCCGATCTGATGCCCGGCGACATATTGGGGTCCAACCTGTTCAATTTCCAGACGTCCAGTTTCACCTTGACCAAGGGGCCGATCTTCACCGAATTGCTGCTCGCCGACGAAATCAACCGCACCCCGCCCAAGACGCAGGCGGCGCTGCTCGAAGCGATGCAGGAACGCCGCGTCACCATCAACGGCGAGCCGCATATGATGAGCCCGCGCTTCACCGTGCTCGCGACGCAGAACCCGATCGAGCAGCAGGGCGTCTATCCGCTGCCCGAGGCGCAGCTCGACCGCTTCCTCTTCAAGCTTGTCGTCGATTATCCCGCGGCCGACGAGGAACGGCGGATCGTCGCCGACCATGGCGGGCGCTTCAAAAGTCCCGCGGTCGGCGATTTCGGTGTCGCGCAGGTCGCCGATGCCGCGGCGATCGGCGCGGCGATCGACACGATCGCAACCGTCCGGCTCGCCGACGAGATTGTCGATTATATCGTCCGCCTCGTCCGCGCGACGCGCGCCAGCGCCGACCTCGAATGCGGCGCGTCCCCGCGCGCCGCGACGTTGCTCGCGCGCGCGGCGTGCGCGGCGGCGGCGCTCGACGGGCGCGACTATGCGATCCCCGACGATGTCCAGCGCCTCGCCGCCGGGGTGCTGCGCCACCGCGTCATCCTGTCGGCGGCGGCCGAGATCGAGGGGCGCAGCGTCGAACAGGTCGTCGCCGCGCTGCTCGAACGCGAGGATGTGCCGCGGTGATTGGGGGCTGCATTCAATCCTCCCTGTCGCGCAGCGATGGGGAGGTGGCAGCCCGCAGGGCTGACGGAGGGGCCATGGCGCTACCGTCGCGGCCCCTCCACCACCGCCTGCGGCGGCGGTCCCGCTGGCGCTGCGCGCCGTCTGCGACTCCCCCATGCCTGCGGCACAGGGAGGATCTTTTGCGATGATCTACCCCACCCGCCGCGCCATCTATCTGCTGCTCGCGGGCGCGCCGCTGGCGCTCGCGCTCGGGCTGGTGCGGCCCGAGCTGTGGCTGGTCGCGCCCGGCTGGATCGGGGTCATTGTCGCCTGCCTGATTCTGGACACCATAACGGGCGCCAATCCGCGCCACCTCACACTCGACGCGCGCTTTCCGGCGCAGGTCGGCGTCGGCGACCCCTTCGACCTGTCGCTCGTCGCACGCGGCCGCGCCCTGCCGCCGCGTGCCGAGATCGCGCTGTCGCTCGACGAGCGGCTGGCCGAAGGCGGGCGGCTTGCGGGCGAGATGCGCCGTGCGGGCGATGCGCTCGTCCGCACGCTGTCGCTCGCCGCAAAGCGGCGGGGGCAGGCAGGGATAATGGCGCTGTGGGTGCGCTGGGCGGGGCCGCTCGGGCTGGTGTGGAAACAGCGCCGGTTCCAGGTCGATGGCGCGATCGCCGTCGTGCCCAGCCTGCGCGCGGTGACCGACGAGGGCAGCCGGCTGTTCCAGCGGAACAGCTGGTTCGGGCTGCGCCAGCAGCGCCTGCGCGGCGAAGGCAGCGAGTATGAGGCGCTCGCCGAATATCAGCCGGGTATGGATCGCCGCGCGATCGACTGGAACGCCTCGGCGCGCCACGTCAGGCTGCTCGCCAAGGAATATCGCGTCGAACGCGACAATCGCGTCGTGCTTGCGATCGACGCGGGGCGGACAATGGCGGAGCCGGTCGGCGGGATGCCGCGCGTCGACCGCGCGGTGTCGGCGGCGCTGCTGCTCGCCTATGTCGGGCTCAAACTGAACGACCGGATCAGCCTCTTCTCCTTTGCCGCCAGTCCGCAGGCGCTGACCCCCGCCTATATGCATGTGCAGGATTTTCCGGCGTTGCAGCGCGCGGCGAGCCTGATCGACTATGCGCCCGTCGAGAGCAATTTCACCCTCGCGCTGACGACGCTCAGCGCGCAGCTCAACCGCCGCTCGCTGATCATCCTGTTCACCGAATTTGCCGACGCGACGAGCGCCGACCTGATGATCCGCGCCGCGGGACGGCTGGCGCGCAAACATCGGCTGCTCTTCGTCGCCATGCGCGACGAGGAGGTCGAGGCGGAGGAGCGCCGCCACCCCGACAGCGCCGCCGACGTCACGCGCGCGAATGTCGCCGCGGCGATGCTGACCGACCGCCAGCTGGTGATCGCGCGGCTGCGGCGGCTCGGTGCCGATGTCATCGAGGTTCCTGCCGATGCGATGGCGGCGCGCGCGGTCGAGGCCTATCTGGGCATCAAAAGGCAGGGCAGCCTGTGATCCCGCCGCCGCCTCCCGCGCCGCGCGCGCTCGACGCGCCGAGTTTCTCGACCAGCCGCTTTCGCGCCGAGCGCGAAGCCGACTGGATCGCCTTCGACCGGCTGCTGACCAAATTGGAAAAAAAGGGCGCGAAGGGGCTGTCGAGCGACGAATTGCTGCAACTGCCGATCCTCTATCGCGCCACCCTGTCGTCGCTGTCGATCGCGCGCGCGACCAGCCTCGACAGGGCGCTGCTGGCGCATCTCGAGGCGCTGTCGATCCGCGGCTATTTCCTCATCTATGGCGTACGCGAAAGCCGCTGGAACCGCCTCCGCCGCTTCTTCCTCACCGACTGGCCCGCCGCCGTGCGGTCGGTGTGGAAGGAAACGGTCGTCATCGCGCTTATCATCCTGCTCGGCGCGCTCACCAGCTATTCGCTCGTGTCGAGCAACCCCGAATGGTATTATAATTTCGTCGACGAAGGCATGGCGTCGGGCCGCGACCCGCGCGCCAGCGCCGAATATCTGCAATCGACGCTCGGCCATGGCAGGGACGCGGGCGAGGGCGAAAGCGGCCTCCACATCTTCGCCACCTATTTGTTCACGCACAACAGCCGCGTGTCGATCCTTTCCTTTGCGCTCGGCTTCGCTTTCGGCGTGCCGACGATGATGCTGGAGTTCTACCAGGGCATCGGGCTCGGCGCGATGATGGCGGTCTTTGCGGCCAAGGGGCTGGGATTCGATTTCGGTGGCTGGCTGTTCATCCATGGCACGACCGAGCTGTTCGCGGCGGCGCTGTCGGGCGCCGCGGGGCTGCGCATCGGAACCGCGGTCGTCTTTCCCGGCGCGCGCGGGCGGCTGGAGGCCGCCGCCGCCGCAGGGCGCACCGCGGGCAAGGTGATGATCGGCGTCATCCTGATGCTGCTCGCCGCGGGCCTGCTCGAAGGCTTCGGGCGCCAGCTCATCACCGACACGATGCTGCGCTATGCGATCGGGTCGCTCATGCTGCTGCTCTGGCTCGGCCATTATTATATTCCGCGGCGCGGGGACGCGGCATGACCGCGGCCGCCAACGCCAAAGCGCGCGCCGCAAGGGCGAAAAAGACCCGCCAGTTCGTGACGCCCGAGGGCGTCGACCTCGAACTGCGCATCGCGGGCGCGGGGCTGCGCTTCGGCGCGCTGCTCGTCGACCTGCTCCTGATCCTGGCGGCGCTCATTCTCTTCTCGCTGTTCATGCTGTGGGTCGGCATCGCGTCGCAGTCGGACGTCGCCGTCGTCGTGTGGATGCTCGGCGCCTTTGTGCTGCGCACCTTCTGGTTCATCGGCTTCGAGCTCGGCGCGCGCGCGGCGACGCCGGGCAAAAGGCTGATGGGCATTCGCGTCGTCGCGCGCGACGGCGGACGCCTCACCGCCGACGCGGTGGTCGCGCGCAATTTGATCCGCGAGCTCGAACTGTTCCTGCCGCTGATGATGCTCGGCGTCGGCGCGGCGGAGGATATGGTGTCGGGCTGGACGATGCTCGCGGGCGTGCTCTGGTCGCTGACCTTGAGCCTGTTCCTGCTGTTCAACCGCGACCGGATGCGAATGGGCGACCTGATCGCCGGGACATGGGTGGTGATGGCCGAGCGCGCGAAGCTCGACGCCGACATCGCGGTCGATGCCGCGGGCGAGGCGATGGTCTTCACCGACGCCGAGCTTTCGGTCTACGGCATTTTCGAGCTGCAGGAGCTCGAGCGCGTGCTGCGTCACCGCGACGCGCGCGCGATGCGCGAGGTTGCCGACACGATCCGCGCCAAGATCGGCCGCCCGGTCGCCGAAGAGGATGACGTCTTCCTGCTTTCCTATTACCGCCAGCTCAAAGCACGGCTCGAACGCGGCCTGCTGTTCGGAAAAAGGCGAGAGGATAAATATGCCAGCGACTGACATGCCAGCGACGGACATGAGCGTGACGCAGGCGCTGCACCGGCGGCGCTCGGTCCGCGCCTTCACCGACCGGCCGGTCGACCCCGCGCTGCTCGAACAGGTTTTTGCGGCGGCGCAGCGCGCGCCGTCGGGCGGCAACCTCCAGCCGTGGCAGGCGACGGTGCTGACCGGCGAACCCTGGCAGGCGGTCAAGGATGCGGTGGCCGCGCGGATCGCGATGGGACGCGCGGGGCAGGAACCCGAATATGACATCTATCCGCCCGAACTGACCGCGCCGTGGACCGACCGCCGCTTCGGCGTCGGCGAGGCGCTCTATGCCTCGCTCGGCATCCCGCGCGAGGACAAGAGGGGGCGGCTCGCTCGGTTCATGGACAATTACCGGGGTTTCGGCGCACCGGTGATGCTTTTCCTGCATTGCTCGCGCATCATGGGGCCGCCGCAATGGGCCGACATGGGCATGTGGCTGCAATCGGTGATGCTGCTGCTCGTCGAGCAGGGCCTTGCCAGTTGCCCGCAGGAATGCTGGGCCATGTATGGGGCAACCGTGCGCCGGTCGATCGGGCTGGGCGACGACCAGATTTTGTTCACCGGGCTCGCGATCGGCCATGCCGACGAAGCGGCCGCGGTGAACCAGTGGCCGGTGCCGCGCGCGCCGCTGGGTGAAGTGATCGACTGGAAGGGATTTTAGGGATGAGCAGGACGAGATTACGCCACGCGACGGTAGCGGCGGGCGTTCTGGTGCTCGCTGGCTGCGCCGCCATCCCGCAACCCGAAGCCCCGCCCCCCGCGCCGCGGCCCGTCGCGCCCGCGCCGCCCCCCGCGCCGCTGCCGACCCCGACGCTGGGATGGGAAGACCGCGCGGTGGATCGCGGCGCGTGGCGTTATGACGCCGCCAGTCGCACCGCGGCCTTTGTGCCGACGGGCAGCGCCAACCCGCTGCTGACGATGGCGTGCAGCGGCGGCGGCATCCGCCTGACCTCGGCGCTCGACGGGGCGGTCAGCCTGCGCACCAGCGCGGGCACCGACCAGCTCCGCTTCGAGCGCGGCAGCGCGACGCTGCCCAGCCGCGACCCGCGCCTCGACCGCATCGCCTTCAGCCGCGGCCGCTTCGCGCTCGAAACGCCGGGTGGCGGTGCGCTGACCTTGCCGGTGCAGTCCGAAATCGGCCGGGTGATCGAGGATTGCCGGGGGTAATTGGCGTCGATTTCTGGGTTTACGGCTTTGGCACCAAACAGGGTCTAGCCTACCGGCCAATTGTCGATCAGCCGCGTCTTGCCGATCCGCGCGGCCGCCAGCAGGCGGGCGGGCTTGCGAAAGCTGATCAGCCGTTCGAGGCTATCGGCATCGGCGAGCGCGACATAGTCGACGCTGTCGAACCCGCCGCTGACGATCGCGGCCTCGGCCTTGGCGAGCGTTTCGCCAACGTCGGCGCCGCCCGCGATCGCCTTCGCCGCCGCGCTCAGCGCCGCCGGGAAGGCGGCCGCCGCCGCGCGCTGCCCGTCCGACAGATAGGTGTTGCGCGACGACAGCGCGAGGCCGTCGGTGTCGCGCGCGATCGGCGCGCCCAATATATCGATGCCGAAATCGAGGTCGCGCGCCATGCGGCGGATGATCGCGAGCTGCTGCCAGTCCTTTTCGCCGAAGATCGCGATGTCGGGGCGCACCTGGTTGAACAATTTGGCAACGACGGTCGCAACGCCGTCGAAATGGCCCGGACGCGCGGCGCCGCAATAATCGGCGCCGAGTTCGGCAACCTCGATATGCGTACTGTGCCCGCCCGGATACATGGTGCCGACGTCGGGCGCCCAGAGCAGGCTCGTCCCGGCGTCGACGAGCAGCGCGGCGTCGCGCGCCTCGTCGCGCGGATAGGCGGCAAAATCCTCATTCGGCCCGAATTGCGTCGGATTGACGAAAATCGACACGACGGCGTGATCGGCGACGCGCCTTGCCATGCGGACGAGCGAAAGATGGCCGTCGTGCAGCGCGCCCATGGTCGGCACCAGCGCGACGCTCCTGCCGCCCTGTTTCAGTGCCGTAACGGCACGGTGGAGCATTGCGATGTCACGGATGATTTGCACGGCCGGGCGCCCTCCGATATTGGCGGCGCTGAGACACCACCGATGCGGCCCCCATGCGCCGCCAACAGGAAAATCGCAACGCTCATGACGACGCCCGCACCGCACCGCATCATCTTTGCCAATGAAAAGGGCGGGACGGGCAAATCGACCTGCGCCGTGCATTTCGCGGTTGCGCTGGCGAGCCAGGGCTGGCGCGTCGCGGGGATCGACCTCGACCCGCGCCAGCGCACCTTTCACCGCTATCTGGAGAATCGCGAACAGACCGCGAAGCGGCGCGACATCGTGCTGCCGACCCCGCAGTTCGAGGTGTTCGAGGGATCGACGATCGAAGAACTCGACGCGCAGGTCGCGCGATTGTCGGAAGGGGTCGATTATTTCATCGCCGACACGCCGGGGCGCGACGATGTCTTCGCACGCCATCTCGCCACCAGCGCCGACACGCTGATCACGCCGATCAACGACAGCTTCATCGATTTCGACCTGATCGGCCAGGTCGATCCCGAAACGTTTCAGGTGACGCGGCCGAGCTTCTATTCCGAACTCATCTGGGACACGCGCAAGGCGCGCGCGAAGAGCGACGGGCGGACGATCGACTGGATCATTTTGCGCAACCGCCTCCAGCATGTCGACGCGCACAATATGCGCCGCGTCGGCGAGGCGCTGAACCAGTTGTCGCGCCGCGTCGGCTTTCGCGTCATCCCGGGGCTCGGCGAGCGCGTCATCTATCGCGAGCTTTTCCCGGCCGGCCTCACCCTGCTCGACAAGGCGCATCTTGGCGGCATGGGGATCGGCCATGTCGTCGCACGGCAGGAACTTCGCGAGGCGATGGGCGGCCTCAACCTGCCCGCGCGCGAGCGGCTGCACCCCGACGGCGATCTCTTCGCCGCCGCCTGACCTTCTCTCCCGCAAAGAGGATCGACGATGAGCCATGATTTCCATCCGACGATGCTGCGCGAATATGATATTCGCGGCGTCGTCGGCGACACGCTGTCCGACAAGGATGCCTATGCCATCGGCCGGAGCTTCGCGACGCTGATCCGCCGTGCAGGCGGTCGGCGTATCGCGGTCGGCTATGACGGGCGGCTTTCATCGCCGATGCTCGCCGAGGCGCTGGTCGCGGGGATCAATGCCGCCGGGGTCGATGCGCTGAACGTCGGGCTGGGGCCGACGCCGATGCTCTATTATGCCGCGTCAACCGAGCAGGTCGATGGCGGCATACAGATAACCGGCAGCCACAATCCCCCCGACTATAATGGCTTCAAGATGGTGTTTCAGGGGCGTCCCTTCTTCGGCGCCGACATCCGGCGGATCGGCGAAATGGCCGCGGCGGGCGACTGGGAGGCGGGCGAAGGCGCGGCGGAGAGCATCGACGTCGTCGACGCCTATGTCGACCGGCTGATCGAGGGCTTTGCCGGGGGCGCGTTCCGCATCGGCTGGGATGCGGGTAACGGCGCGGCAGGCGCCGTCATCGAAAAGCTCACCGCCAGGCTTCCGGGCGAGCACCACCTGCTTTTCACCGACATTGACGGGCATTTCCCGAACCATCATCCCGATCCGACCGAGGAGAAGAACCTCGCCGATCTCAAAAGGCTCGTCGCCGAGAAGAATCTCGATTTCGGCGTCGCTTTCGATGGAGACGGCGACCGCATCGGCGCGATCGACGGCCAGGGCCGGGTGATCTGGGGCGACCAACTGCTGCAAATCTATGCCGCCGCGGTGCTGAAGGACCTGCCCGGCGCGACGGTGATCGCCGATGTGAAGGCGAGCCAGGCGCTGTTCGACCGCGTCGCCGAGCTTGGCGGCACGCCCTTGATGTGGAAAACCGGCCACAGTCTCATCAAGGCGAAAATGAAGGAAACGGGCAGCCCGCTCGCGGGCGAGATGAGCGGACATATTTTTTTCGCCGACCGCTATTTTGGCTATGACGACGCGCCCTACGCGGCGGTGCGGCTGATCGAGGCGGCGACGAAGCTGGGCAAGAGCGTCACCGACCTGCGCGGTTCCATGGCGCCGATGGTCAACACCCCCGAAATGCGCTTTCAGGTCGACGAGGTCCGCAAATTCGCCATTGTGGAGGAAGTTCTGGAGCGCCTGACCGCGGCGGGCGCGCGCGTCGACCGCACCGATGGCGCGCGCGTGATGACGGGCGACGGCTGGTGGCTGCTCCGGGCCTCGAACACGCAGGACGTGCTCGTCGCGCGCGCCGAGGCGACCGACGAGGAGGCGCTGGCGCGGCTGCTGGCGGCGATCGACGAGCAGCTGGCGCTGTCGGGTGTCGTGCGCGGGGAAAGCGTGGGGCATTAGCGGGATGACGCCCTCCCCTGAAGGGGAGGGGCTTCAGAGATGCAATAAGCTTGCCAGATTGACCATGGCGCCGCCGCTGGGGTAACGCGGCAGCGAAGCCAGACGGGAACCGACCGCTTTATGACCGACGACGAATCCATTGCGGGCACGCTGACCGAAAATGATCATGGCGTCGCCGAGCATCGCGCGCACGTCCGCGACGACGCCGCGGCGGGCAATGGCCTGGCGGTCATTTCGATCGCCAAAAGCTATGACAGACGCGTCGTGCTGTCGGACGTCTCGCTGTCGGTCGGCAAGGGCGAAGTCGTCGGGCTGCTCGGCCCCAATGGCGCGGGCAAAACCACCTGCTTCTATTCGATCATGGGGCTGGTAAAGCCCGACGCGGGGCGCATCATGCTCGACGGCGCCGACATCACCGCGCTGCCCATGTATCGCCGCGCGATCCTCGGCCTTGGCTATCTGCCACAGGAAACGTCGATTTTTCGCGGCATGACGGTGGCGCAGAATATCGAGGCGGTGCTCGAGCTGGCCGAGCCCGACAGGATCGCACGCGAACGGCGGCTCGAGGAGCTGCTCGACGAGTTCGGCCTCACGCGGCTGCGCGATGCGGCGGCGATGGCGCTGTCGGGCGGCGAACGGCGCCGCGCCGAAATCGCCCGCGCGCTCGCCGCCAACCCCTCGATCATCCTGCTCGACGAACCCTTTGCGGGCATCGACCCCCTGTCGATCAGCGATATTCGCGACCTTGTCGCCGATTTGAAGACGCGCGGCATCGGCGTGCTCATCACCGACCATAATGTGCGCGAGACGCTCGACCTCGTCGATCGCGCGTGCATCATCTATGACGGCAAGGTGCTGCTGGCGGGATCGCCCGCCGAACTCGTCGCCGATCCCGAAGTGCGGCGCCTCTATCTGGGCGAGGGCTTCTCGCTGTGACGGCCGGGGACTTTTTCCGTAAAGAAAATCCGTGTGTCCCCGCGAAGGCGGGGGTTCATCGCCGGTGGGTTCAAAATAGCGCCGACCGGAGATGGGCTCCCGCCTTCGCGGGAGCACGGGGGTGTGTGACAAGATAGAACGGCTTTGATGGCGTTGGGTCCGCGCCTCGATCTCCGCCAGTCGCAATCGCTGGTGATGACGCCGCAGCTCCAGCAGGCGATCAAACTGCTCGCCCTGTCGAACCTCGAGCTTGAAGCCTATCTGGCCGAGGCGCTCGAGGGCAATCCGCTGCTCGACACGGGCGCGGCGGACGGCGACAATGGCGCCGACGAACCGGGCGACGACGCGCCGCCGGTTGCCGAAACGCCCGCCGACACCGACCAGGCGATGACGTCCGATAGCGGCACCGCCGACGAGCTCGACGTCGATTTCGCCGAGGAGCGTTTCCACCACGACAGCGCGAGCGACAGCGTCGGCCTGTCGGGGGCGGGCGAGGATGTCGATTTCGACAGTTTCGCCGAGGCCCAGGGGACGCTCCACGACCATCTGCTCGCGCAGGTCGGCGAGCGGCTGGACGGGATCGAGGCGATCGTCGCGGGTCAGCTCGTCGCGCTGATCGACGAGGCCGGCTATCTGCGCGCCGACCTGGCCGAACTTGCCGCGCAGCTCGGCGTGCCGCTGGCGCTGGTCGAGGCGGTGCTGGACGTGATCCACGGTTTCGATCCCGCGGGCGTCGGCGCGCGCGACCTCGCCGAATGTATCGCGATCCAGGCGCGCGAGGCCGACCGCTATGATCCGGCGATGGCGACGATGATCGCGCATCTCGACCTTGTCGCCAAGGGCGCCTTCGCGCAATTGAAGCGCATCTGCGGCGTCGATGACGAGGATCTGGCCGACATGATCCGCGAGCTTCGCGGCTATGATCCCAAACCGGGCCTCAAGTTCGACGGCGCGCCCGCGCAGGCGGTCGTCCCCGACCTGTATGTCCGGCGGACGGCGGCGGGCTGGGCGGTCGAAGTGAACAGCGGCACCTTGCCGCGCCTGCTCGTCAACCGCCGTTATTATAACGAGCTGGCCGCGGGCGCGGCGGCGAAAAACAAGGCGTGGCTGTCCGAGCAGCTCGCGGGCGCCAACTGGCTGGTGCGCGCGCTCGACCAGCGGCAGCGCACGATGGTCAAGGTCGCGAGCGAGATCGTCAAACAGCAGGAGGGATTTTTCCTCCACGGCGTCGCGCATATGCGCCCGCTGACCCTGCGCCAGGTCGCCGAGGCGATCGGGATGCACGAATCGACCGTCAGCCGCGTCACCAGCAACAAATATCTCTCCTGCCCGCGCGGATTGTTCGAACTCAAATATTTCTTCTCGTCGGGCATCGCGGCGACCGAAGGCGACGGCGCGGTGTCGGCCGAGGCGGTCAAGAGCCGGATCAAGGCGATGATCGAAGGCGAGGATGCGCGCGCGATCCTGTCCGACGAGACCATCGCGCAGAAGCTGGCGGCCGAAGGATTCGACATTGCGCGGCGCACCGTCGTCAAATATCGCGAGGCGATGGGCTATGGCTCATCGGTGCAAAGGCGACGACAGAAGGCGCTGGCCGGTTAGACATTGATTCGCGCAGAGAGCGCAGAGAGCGCAGAGATTTTTGTTCACGCGGAGCCGCGGAGACGCGGAGGAAAAAGGAGATTGGCGGCTTTACCGCCCTTTTTTCTCGTCTCTGCACACTCTGCGATCTCTACGCTAATATCCTCTTCTCCGCGCCTCCGCGTCTCCGCGTGAACTTTTGAGCCGTTAGCACTTCATGCGACGGTTGACTTTTTCGGCTCATCCCCATAGTTGCGCCGCTTCGCGTCAACACGCCAAGATTTACGGACAAGAACGATGAAGATTCGCAACAGCCTGAAGTCGCTGAAGGACCGCCACCGGGACAACCGCGTGATCCGCCGCCGTGGCCGGACCTATGTGATCAACAAGACCAACCGCCGCTTCAAGGCGCGCCAGGGCTGATTGTCCTGCCGGGGCTTTTGTCGCCCCGCGTGCATTTGCGAGTCAGCGTGACGCCGTCGGATGCTTCCGGCGGCGCTTTCGCGCGTGTGGAGCAGCCATGATTCGCCGATCTGTGATCTTCGATGTCGGTCGCGTCCTGTTCGACTGGGATCTGCGCCATCTGTTCGCCAAGCTGATCGACGACGAGGCCGAACTGGAATGGTTCCTGACCAACGTCGTGACGCCGCAGTGGCATTACCAGCACGACGCGGGCCGTCCGCTCGCCGATATGCTGCCCGAGCTCAAGGCCGACTTTCCCGATCATGCCGCGCTGATCGACGCCTATGCCGCGCGCTTCAACGAGACGATCCCGGGGCCGGTGCCGGGCAGCCTCGAACTGGTCGAACGGCTTGACGATGCGGCTGTGCCGTTGTTCGCGATCACCAATTTCGGCCATGAGTTCTGGGAAGGCTTCCGCCCGACCCAGCCGGTGTTCGACCGCTTTCAGGGCATTGTCGTGTCGGGCGCCGAGAAATTGACGAAGCCCGATCCCGCAATCTACCGCCTTGCGATCGAGCGATTCGGCATCGACCCAGCGGGCGCGCTGTTCATTGACGATGTGCCGGCCAATGTCGCTGCCGCCGAATCGGTTGGCATGGCGGGGCATGTTTTCGCGGGCGCAGCGGCGCTCGAACAAGAGCTTCGGGCGCGTGCCTATCTGCCCGGCTGATCGAAGCGCAGAACCAGCCGCCGTGTCGCGGTGACGTCGGCGGCAAAACTGCCGTCGGCCTGCGCGCGAAGATCGGCTATGCCGAAGGGGTTGACGAGTCCCGCGCGCGCCAAACCTCCCCTGGCATCGAGCCCGACGATCGTGAGCGCGGCGTCGGTGCGCTGCGGCGCGGTTCCGAAATAGGCGCGCATGGCCGGATGCTGCTCGGCGATCCCGATGCACAGCCCCTGTTCGAGCCGAAAGCGGACGACGCCCGCGACCGCCGAATCGCCGAACGTGCCGCTGTAACGCCGCGCGCCGCGCGGACAGGGGGCCGAAACGAGCCCGGCGGGAACAGCACGGAAAGGCGCGGCGATCATCTGCGCGGTGGGCTCCATGCGCGACACCCAGGAGGCGTTGGAAAGCAGGCTGACCGCGGTGCGTTCGCCGCGCCACAGGCCGATCGTGCTGCGCGCGCCAAGCGTGACGCCATTGTGGTGCACGAAAGCCGCGCCGTCCGAATCGACGCCGATGCGCCAGCCGAAGCCGACACTGTAGCCGTCCTCGCCGGCGAGGTTGCCGTCAGCGAGCCGCACCGGCACCAGCATCGCGTCGAAGCTTTCGGGGCGCACCACGCGACCGTCGATCATCCGCCCGCCGAAAGCGGCGACCGCGCTTGCGGTGCCGCCCAGCCCCCCGCCGCCCCAGGTGTAGCTGTAGTCGTGACGCGGCGCTTCGATGACGCGGCCCTGGTCGAAGCCATAGGCACGCGCAGCATGAGCATCGCCGCTGTCCGTCGCGTCGGCGCGGATCGCCAGCCCCGGCGCGACCTCGGCCGCCACATGGTCGGGAAAAGAACGCCCTGCCGCCTGCTCCACCATTGCGCCGAGCAGCGTATAGCCCCACGACGAATAGCTGTAGGCGGTTCCCGGCGGGCTGAGCAGGTCGCGTCCGGCGAAGATCGCGACGGCGTCGCGCCCGGTGGCATAGCGGCGCGATCCGCGGGTCGCATCGACCGGCTGATAATGCGGCAAGCCGGAAACATGCGCGGCGAGCTGGCGCGGGGTGATCGCCGGCCAGTTTGCCCCAAGCCACGGCAACTGACGCTGCACCGGCGCGTCGAGGTCGATCCGCCCCTGTTCGGCGAGTCGCGCCACCGCGGCGACCGTGAAGACCTTCGATACGCTCGCCAGCCGGAACAAGGTGTCGCGCGTGACCGGCGCGCCGCTGGCGAGGTCGCGCTGTCCACTCGCACCATCCCATATGATCCGCCCGTCCCGCCACACCGCCGCCGCCATGCCGGGCACGCCATTGGTTTCGCGCAATGTGTCGAGCAGACGCTGCGCAATCCTGCCCCCATCGGGGCTGTCTTCGGCTCTGGCCGACGCGGCGTCGGCATCGAAGGCGAGAATGGCAAGCAGGACCGCAATCGACGATATTCGGGACATCAGACCCCTCCCTTCAGCGTTCGGGAGACATCGACCGGGGACGTCGCATCAATGTGCCGAAATGTCGCAATCCTGTCGCGAGGCCGCAGCTTTACTTTTCCACCCCCAGCTGCGTCAGCACGAAGGCATATTCCTCCGCATCCTCGCGCAGCGCGCCCCAGCGACCCGACTTTCCGGCATGGCCCGCGCCCATGTTGGTGCGGAGCAGCAGCAGCGAGTCGTTGGTGCGCGTCGCGCGGAGCCTGGCGACCCATTTGGCGGGTTCCCAATAGGTCACGCGCGGGTCGTTGAGGCCGGCCGACACCAGCATCGGCGGATAGGCCTTGGCGGTGACATTGTCATAGGGACTGTAGCTCAGCATATAGTCGAAAGCCGCCTTGTCGGTGATCGGATTGCCCCATTCGGGCCATTCGCCGGGGGTCAGCGGCAGCGTTTCGTCGATCATCGTGTTGATGACATCGACAAAGGGCACGCCCGCGAGCACCGCGCCCCACAATTCGGGCGCCTGATTATAGACGACCCCCATCACCTGCCCGCCCGCCGAGCGGCCCTCGATCGAAATCCTGCCGGCGCTCGTATATTTTCTGGCGATCAACCCCTTTGCGACGTCGATGAAGTCGTTGAACGTGTTGGTGCGCTGGGTCGTCTTGCCCGCGAGATACCAGGCGCGCCCCAGATCGTCGCCACCGCGGACATGCGCGATGGCATAGATCATCCCGCGATCGACGAGGCTGAGCCGCGTCGTCGAAAAGCCCGGCGGCACGCGATAGCCGTAGGAGCCATAGGCATAGAGGTGCAGCGGCGCGCTGCCGTCGAGCCTGGTGCCCTTTTTGTAGACGAGCGAGGCGGGGATCATCGTCTGGCCGTCGCGGCTCGGCAGATTCACCCATTCGGTGACATATTGTGACGAATCATAACCCGAAGGGATTTCCTGCACCTTCAGCGTTTCGAGCGTGCCGCTCGCGACGTCATAGTCATAGACGGTGTCGGGGGTGACCATCGATTCATAGTCGAGGCGGAGCTTGTCCTGGTGATATTCGGGATTGTCGCCGAGTCCCGCCACATAGGTCGCCTCGGGAAACCGGATCCGGCCGGGGGTCAGCGGCGCGTCATATCGGCGGACATCGACCTGATCGAGCCCGTCCTCGCGCGCTTCCAGCACGAAATAGTCGCGGAAGATCGACAGGCCGGTGATGTAGCTGTGATCCGATCCGGGGATCAGCGTTTGCCATTCGCCGGGCCTGTCGATGCTCGCGGTCGCGATGCGGAAATTGGGATGTTCGTCGTTGGTGTGGATGTAGAGAATGCCCTCGCGCTCGTCGACGCTATATTCACGCCCCTTCTGGCGCGCCGACACGAGCTGCATCGGCGCTTCGGGATTGTCGGCGGGGAGGAGGTAGACCTCGCTCGTCTCGTTATCGCCCGTCGCGATGACGATATAATTGTCGGCGGCGGTCTTGCCGATGCCGACGCCGAAGCCGATGTCGGCCTCCTTGTAGAGCAATTTGTCCTCGCTCACCGGCGTGCCGAGCCTGTGCAGCCGGACATTGTCGGTGCGCCAGTTCTCATTCGCGAGACCATAAAGGATCGCGTCACTGCCCGACGTCCAGACGAGCGACGACAAGGTGCCGGGAATCGTGTCGGGCAGCAGCTCGCCCGTCTCCAGATTGCGGATGCGCGCTTCAAAGCGTTCGGATCCATTGTCGTCGAACGAATAGGCCATCAGCTTGCCGTTCGGGCTGACCGATAGTTCGGCGAGGCGGAAATAATCCTTGCCCTCCGCCATCGCGACCTCGTCGAGGATCAGTTGAGTCTCGCCACCCGCCGCGGGCTTGCGATACCATTTCTTATACTCGGCGCCCTCTTCATATTCGACCCAATAGAGCCAGTCGCCATCCTTTTGCGGGACCGAGCTGTCGGCCTCCTTGATGCGGCCCTTCATCTCCTGAAACAAGGTTTCGACCAGATCGGCATGGGGCTTCATCGCCGCGTCGAAATAGGCGTTCTCAGCCTTCACATAGGCGAGGATGTCGGCGTCGTCGATCGTCGGATAGCCTTGGTCGCGGAGCCAGAAATAAGGATCGGACAGCGTCTTGCCGTGGAGCGTGATGATATGGGGCCGCTGCTCGGCAACGGGAGCGGCGGGCAGCGCGGGGCGTTCGGTCAATTCATTCTCTTTCTCTTGGGCGGGGGCGATGGGGGACGCGACAAGCGGGGTGGTAATTGCAGCCAGAAACATCCAAATAGCGCGCATCAGAAGACCCCCCCCGCAGCATCGGCCGCATGGGCCGGAACGGCTGCGATGTAGGAACAAGGAAGCAACCATGTCCAGCCCCGTCCACATCGAGCGCCTCGCCCGCGTCCGCGCCGAACTGAAAGCGCGCGGCCTCGACGGCTTCATCGTGCCGATCAGCGACGAGCATATGAGCGAATATGTCGGCGCCTATGCGCAGCGCATGGCGTGGCTGACGGGCTTTGGCGGGTCGGCCGGCGCCGCGGCGGTGCTGCCCGAAAAGGCGGCGGTGTTCGTCGACGGACGCTATACGGTGCAGGTGCGGGGCCAGGTCGACGGCTCGCTGTTCGATTATGTCAGCGTGCCGCAGTCAAGCGTCGCCGAATGGCTCGGCGCGAACGTCGGCGCCGGACAGAAGGTGGGTTACGACCCCTGGCTCCACGGCATCGACTGGGTCCGCGGGCTGGAAAAGGCGCTGGCGGAGAAGGGCGCGCACCTGGTTGCGGTCGATGCCAACCCGATCGACGCCGCCTGGGACGACCAGCCCGCGCCGAGCGATGCGCCGGTCAGCGTTTATGATACGGCGCTCGCCGGGCAGAGTGCGGTCGAAAAACGCGACGTGATCGCCGACTGGCTGAAAGCCAGAGGCCTCGATACGACGGTGATGACCGCGCTCGATTCGATCGCCTGGACCTTCAATATCCGCGGAGAGGACGTCAGCCACACGCCGGTCGGCCTCGCCTTTGCGTTGCTCCACGCCGACGCCACCGCCGACATGTTCATCGCGCCCGAAAAGGTCAGCGACGCGGTGCGCGCGCATCTGGGCAACAGCGTGCGGATTCACGATCGTGGCGCCTTTGAAGGCGCGCTGGCGGGGCTCGCCGGCAGGAGGGTTGCCGTCGATCCCGATCGCGCGGTCGCCGCCATCTTCACCGCGCTCGAACGCGCGGGCGCGCAGATCGAACGGCACCGCGATCCGGCGGTGCTGCCCAAGGCCATCAAGAATGAGGTCGAGCTGGACGGCACGCGCGCCGCGCATGTCCGCGACGGCCGGGCCGTGGCGCGCTTCCTCAAATGGATGGAGGAGGTCGCACCGCAGGGCGGACTCGACGAGCTGGGCGCGGCGGCGAAGCTGCGTGCGTTTCGCGAGGAGAACGGCGGGCTCAGGGATCTGTCGTTCGACACCATCTCGGCCGCGGGGCCGAATGGCGCGCTACCGCATTACAAGGTCGACGAAACCACCAACCGGGCAATCGAGACGGGCACGCTCTACCTCGTCGATTCGGGCGGCCAATATGCCGACGGCACGACCGACATCACGCGCACGATCGCGATCGGCACGCCGACCGCCGAAATGCGCCGCCGCTTCACGCAGGTGCTGAAAGGCCATATCGCGCTCGCCACCGCGCGCTTTCCGAAGGGCACGCGCGGCAGCCAGCTCGACATCCTCGCGCGCCAATATCTGTGGGCCGACGGGGTCGATTATGCGCATGGCACGGGGCACGGCGTCGGCGCCTATCTGGCGGTCCACGAAGGACCGCAGCGCATCGCCAAGCCGGCGGGCGGGCAGGCGGGGACCGAGGAGCCGCTGCACGCGGGCATGATCCTGTCGAACGAGCCCGGCTATTACAAGGCGGGGCATTTCGGCATCCGCATCGAAAATCTGGTCGTCGTCGTGCCGCAGAACATCGACGGCGCCGAAGAGGAGATGCTGGGGTTCGAGACGATCACCTTTGCGCCGATCGCGAGAGATCTGGTCGACACGGCGCTGCTCTCGTCCGCCGAGGCCGACTGGCTCGACGCCTATCATGCGAAGGTGTTCGAGAAGCTGGCGCCGGGGATGGACGAGGCGACGCGCGACTGGCTCGCCGTCGCCTGCGCGCCGCTCGACCGCACCCCCGCCGCGCTCGCCGCCTGAGCCCCCCGATGACCGATCATCGCAGCACGGTGCCGCTCACCGATTTCCGCGTGCAGGAGCGCGTGCGCGTGCGCTTCAACGAGATCGACGGACAGAATATCGTCTTCAACGCCAATTATCTCGTTTACGCCGACATCGGCGTCACCGAGTATTTCCGCGCGCTGGGAGAAGGGCAACCGGGGCCGTATTTTAACCAATATGGCACAGACATTCGCGAAACGCACTGTGAAATCGACTATCATGCCCCTGCACGACTCGACGAACTGATCACGATCGCGGCGCGAATCAGCGCGTTCGGCCGCGCGAGTTTCACGCTGCATTGCGGGATTTTCCGTGATTCCGAACGGCTTACCGACATCGAGATCAGCTATGCGCATATCGACAGCGACAGCGGCCAGCCGACACCGCTGCCCGGTAGCTTCATTGCCGAGGTGCGGCGATTCGAAGCGCGTACGCCCGTACAGGACTGATTCGCGACAGGCGATTCGAACCGGATTCGATTTCTCGACTGAAAAAGTCGGCTTTTCTGCCGGAAAAGCGCAAAAAAAAGGGCCGCCCAAGGGCGGCCCGTGAAAGTTTTGGGAGAGGATGCCTAAAAGGCAAGGGTGATATTGCACTGCACAATGAATGTTGCAACTGCGAAATCAGCATCCGTGTTTGCATTTTTTGCAATCGCTGGCGCGGCGAGGATCGCGGCGCGCCAATGTGGACCCTCTCGCCAATCGTCGCGACTTCGCCTAAATTGCGGCCATGAAGATGTTTGGCAAAGTCGATGTCGGCGGCGGGCTGTCCGATTTCTGGGCCTATATCCGCGAGCCGCGCCCGCACCGCTGGGCGATCTGGGGCGTTGCGCTGGCGCTCACCTGGGTGGTGTTCAATGGGGTCGAACAATATCTGATCCCCGTCGACAAGCCCAAGGCGCAGATCATCTATTTCGAGAATTGGAAAGCCGACCGCAGCGCCGAGGAGATCCGCGCCGACTGGATCGCGCGCGCCAGGGAAGAAACGTTGCGCAACGCGAAAAAGCGCGCCGAATATCAGCGCTTCGCCGACAGCCTGGGCATCGAATATGATTCGACCGAGGCCGACAGGATAACGCGCGAAACGCTGGGCGAGGAAACCGCCGAGGCGGTCAGGCAAAGGCCTGCGCCGCCGCCGCGCTCGACGCTGGCCGAGCGCGCGGCGCGCGGGCCGCAGCCCGAGGCCGCCGACTGACGTGACCCCCTGCGCGCCTGGCGATTCCGACTGGATGGCGGCCGCCGTCGCGCTGTCGCGGCGCGGACGACCGGCCTCGGCGCCCAACCCCAATGTCGGCTGCCTGATCGTCCAGCCTGCCCCCGCGGAGGCGGGGGGGCGGTTGATCTCGCGCGGCTGGACTCAACCGGGCGGCCGCCCGCACGGCGAAGCGATGGCCATCGCGGCGGCGGGCAGTGCTGCGCGCGGCGCGACCGCCTATGTCACGCTCGAACCATGCGCCCATGCCAGCGCGCGCGGACCCGCGTGCAGCGATTTACTGATCGAAGCGGGTGTCGCGCGCGTCGTCATCGCGGCGCAGGACCCCGATCCGCGCACCGACGGCAAGGGAATTGCGCGGTTGCGGGCCGCGGGGCTGGAGGTGGAGGTGGGTGTCCTGCCCGCCGAGGCGCGCGCCGCGATGGCGCCCTGGTGGACGCGGCTGACCGCCGGGCGTCCCTATGTAACGCTCAAGCTCGCGACCTCGCTCGACGGCTGCATCGCCCGCGCCGACGGGTCGAGCCGCTGGATCACGGGCGACCGCGCGCGCGCGCACGGACATCTGGAGCGCGCGAGCCACGAGGCGATCCTCGTCGGGCGCGCGACGCTCGATACCGACGCGCCGCGGCTCGACGTGCGGCTGCCGGGGCTGGAGGATCGCAGCCCGGAAAAATATGTGCTCACCCGCGGCGCGGCGCCCGAGGGATGGACGGCCGTGGCTACGCCCGACGCCATCGAGGGCGTCGATTCGCTGCTCGTCGAAGGCGGCGCGGGCGCGGCATCGGCATTCCTCGCCGCCGACCGCGTCGACCGGCTGCTCCTTTACCGCGCGCCGATCCTGATCGGCGACGGCAAACCGGCGCTCGGCGACATCGGGCTTTCTGATCTCGCCGCCGCGCACGGCCGCTGGCGCCTTGCCGACAGCCGGATGCTTGGCAGCGACCGCCTCGACGTCTACGAGCGCGTCAGAGAAGGATAAGCGACGCATGTTCACCGGCATTATCACCGATATCGGCACCATCCTGGCCCATGAGGATCGCGGCGATACGCGGCTGGTCATCGGAACCGCCTATGACACGGCGACGATCGACCTGGGCGCCTCGATCGCCTGTTCGGGCGCGTGCCTGACCGTCGTCGACAAGGGGCGCGACGGTGACGGCAACTGGTTCGCAATCGACGCCAGCGCCGAAACGCTGGCGCGCACCGCGCCGGGCATGTGGGACGCGGGCCGCCGGTTGAACCTGGAACGCGCGCTCAAGGTCGGCGACGAGCTGGGCGGGCATATCGTCACCGGCCATGTCGACGCGGTGGGCCGGATCGTCGCCGCCGAACGCGTGGGCGACAGCGTGAAGCTGACGGTCGAGGCGCCCGCCGCGCTCGCGCCGCATATCGCGCCCAAGGGATCGATCACGCTCGACGGCGTGTCGCTGACCGTTAACGAAGTGACGGACCAGCCCGATGGCAGCGCGCATTTCACGCTCAACATCATCCCGCATACGCAGGCGATGACGACGCTGGACGAGGTCGCCGCGGGGCGGCCGGTCAATCTGGAGATCGACATCCTCGCGCGCTATCTGGCGCGGATGCAGGCGCGGGGATGATCGGCCGCGGCAACAGGCGACGGCCGCACAACGTCACGCCATCTTTGTGTCTTTGTGTGAGATTATTTTTCTTCGCGCCTTCGCGCCTTTGCGTGAGATAATTTTCCTGCACCCACGCCAGCGATTCAGCCTTCGCTCCACCCCGCCGCCAGCTCGGGATCGGCGGCGATCATCGCGCGGCGCATCGCGAGGCGCCCGATCCGCAGCAGTTCGGCCTTGCGGCGCGCCGGCGCAAGGTTGCGGCTCGCCGCTTCGCGCACGACCGCGGCGCCATAACGGTCGGCGACGATCAGGCCGGAGCTTTCGGGGCGGTAATCGGGCGTGTCGAGAATCGCGGGGTCGAGTCCCGCCGCGAGCGCCCAGTAAAAGCGGTCGCACCAGTCGCAATAGTCCGGCCATTTGCCGTCGCCGATAAGGTCGGCGCGGCTGACCTTGATCTCGACGATCGTGATCTGCCCCCTGGCGTCGATCGCGGTCAGGTCGGTGCGCCGTCCGTTGGGCAGCGTGACCTCGGGAATCGCGACCAGCCCCTGCTGCGCGAACAGGCGGCACACGCCGCGCGCCACATCGGCGGCGGTCAACAGGTCGCTCACCATCGCTCAAAGCCTCAGAACGGGACGTCGTCATCCAGATCGTCGTCGAACGGCGCGCGTCCGCCGCCCGACGATCCGCCGCCGCCCTGGTTCCAGCCGCCGCCCGACCCGCCACCGGCGCCGCCGCCCTGGTCCCAGCCGCCCGACGACCCGCCGCCCTGGTTCCAGCTGTCGCCGCCGCCGCGCGAGCCGCCGCCCGGCGCGCCGTCGAGCATCGTCAGATTGCCGCCCATGCCGGCGATCACCACCTCGGTCGTATAGCGGTCGTTGCCGTCGCGGTCCTGCCACTTGCGGGTGCGCAGGCTGCCCTCGACATAAACCTTGCTGCCTTTTTTGAGATAGCGTTCGACGACGCCGACCAGTCCTTCGCCGTTGATGACGACATTATGCCATTCGGTGCGCTCCTTGCGCTCGCCGGTCATCCGGTCCTTCCACGTCTCGCTCGTCGCGATGCGGATATTGGCGATCTTGCCGCCATTCTGGAACGACTTGATTTCGGGGTCGGCGCCGAGGTTGCCGATGAGAATTACCTTGTTGACGCTGCCAGCCATCCGCCGCTCCGCTCCGCTAATAAGTTGGGAGGATCAGCCTAGTCCAAAGGCAACGGCTGTCCAGTATGTGATTCCGGCAGCGGCATAGGCGAGCGCGAACAAATATCCAACCATGAACAGCGGCCACTTCCACCCGTTGGTTTCGCGGCGCGTGATCGCAATCGTCGAAATGCACTGCGGCGCAAATACGAACCAGGCGAGGAAGGCGAGCGCGGTGGCGAGGCTCCACTTGCCCTGCAATCGTTCGCCGAGCGTCGCCGCCATCGCTTCCTCGTCGTCGCCCGCGTCGATCGCATTGGCGGTCGCCATCGCCGACACCGCGACCTCGCGCGCCGCCATCGCGGGGATCAATGCGAGCGCGATATCGTGGTTGAAGCCGATCGGCGCGACCGCGACCTCCAGCCCGCTCGCGATGCGGCCGGCGACGCTATATTCGACCTGGCTCTGCCCCTCGGGCGCCTTGGGGAAGGTGAGGAGCAGCCACAAGACGATGGTGGTCAGGGCGATGATCGTGCCCGCGCGGCGCAGAAAGATCCACGCGCGCTGCCACAGGCCGAGCGCGATGTCGCGCAATCGCGGCATCTGATAGCGCGGCATTTCCATCATGAAGCCCGCGCCCGTGCCCCGCGCCACCGTGCGGCGCAGCACCAAGGCGACGATGAGCGCACCGACGATCCCGGCGATATAGAGGCCGAACAGCACCAGCCCCTGCAAGCCGATGCCGGTGCCGCCGACCCCGCTATTCGGGATGAAAGCGGCGATGATCAGCGCATAGACGGGAAGCCGCGCCGAACAGGTCATCAGGGGGGCGATCAGGATCGTCGTCAGCCGGTCCTTCTCGTCGGGGATCGCGCGCGTCGCCATGATGCCGGGGACGGCGCAGGCGAAGCTGGAAAGGAGCGGGATGAAACCGCGCCCCGACAGCCCGACCTTGCCCATCAGCCCGTCCATCAGAAAGGCGGCGCGCGTCATATAGCCCGACGCCTCGAGCAGCAGGATGAAGAGGAAGAGGATCAGGATCTGCGGCAGGAAAACGACGACCGCGCCGACCCCCGCGAGCAGCCCTTCGACGACGAGGTCGCGCAGGAAGTTCTGCGGGATATGATCGACCATCCATGTCTGCATCGTCCCGACAAGACCTTCGAGCGCGTCGGCGGGCGGCGCGGCCCAGGCATAGACCGCCTGGAACATCACGAACATCAGCGCGAGCAGGATGATCATGCCCAACAGGGGGTGCAGCACGATATTGTCGACGCGCTGCGTCCAGCGGCGCACCGGCGTTTCGCTGACGATCGCGGCGCGTGCGATCGCGCGCGCGCGCTGGTGGAGCGAACTGTCGTTCAGCGGTCCGGCGACCGTATCACGCGGTTGATGCGCGCGGATCGCGCCATCGACCGCCTCGAGCAATTCGGCCAGACCGCGCCGCCGCACCGCGACGGTCGGCACGACAGGCACGCCGAGATCGCGCGAGAGCCGCTCGGCGTCGAGCATCAGCCCGTCGCGCGTCGCGAGGTCGACCATGTTGAGCGCGATGACCGTCGGCAGGTTCAGCGCGAGCAGTTCGAGCGCGAAGCAGAGATGATTGTCGAGGTTCGCGGCGTCGAGCACGATGATCAGCGCGTCGGGGCGCGCCTCGCCCGCCTGCCGCCCAAGGATCACGTCGCGCGTCACCGCCTCGTCGAGGCTCGCGGGGGTGAGGCTATAGGTGCCGGGCAGGTCGATCAGCGACAGCGGGCGGCCGTCGGCGAAGCTTGCGTGGCCCGCCTTCCGCTCGACGGTGACGCCCGGATAATTGGCGATCTTCTGCCGCGCCCCGGTCAGCGCGTTGAACAGGCTCGATTTCCCCGCGTTGGGGTTGCCGACGAGCGCGATCGAGGGGATGGCGGCGGTCATGCGGGTTCGACTTCGATGGCCGCGGCCTGCCGCGCGCGGATGATGACCTTCATGCGCCCGACGGTGAGCGCGAGCGGGTCGCGCGAAAAAATGCTGCCGCGGTGGAGCGGGGTGACCTCGCACCCTTCCATCAGGCCGAACTCGCGCAGGCGGCGCCCTTCGTCGTCGGACATGGCGGTCCAGTCGATGCGCGCGATCCGCACCATCACGCCGAGCGGCGTCCTGTCGAGCAAAGCAGTCATTTGCGAGCGATTATCAATAACGGCTGCGCGGCGCCAGCCCTTTATCGCCCGGTCCCTAACGCCCCGGATAGCGCAGCCGTCCGACGAAGCGCGCGAGGCTGGGCCGGTCGGCCCGGCTCGCGGCACGGCGGCGCTTCCAGCCTTCAAAGCGCATCACGCGGTCGATGCGGCGCGCGAGGAAAGCGCGCGTGTCGGCATGACCCTCGCTCTCGTCGTTCAGGAACACCGCGAGCGTCGCGCCATAGACGGCGGCGAGGATCGCGCGCTTGCTGTAGTGGTTGAAGTCGGTCGCGCTGTCGCCGGCGAGCCGCCACATATGATCGGCGGCGCGCCAGCCGAGCTTCGCGGCGTGCGGCGCATTGCCGGGCAAGGCGAGCAGCGCGAGCGCGCGGCGCAGCGATTCGCGGGTTCCGGCGAGCAGGTCGAGGCGCGTTTCGACGAGCGTGGTGATCCGTTCGCGAATCTTGAGCGCCGCGAGTTTTTCGGCGGGCCATTTGGCGGCCATGCGCGCGTCGATGTCGGCGAACCAGGCGTCGACCATGTCGCGCCCGCCGCCGGGGAAGGCAAGACGCGCGACGTCGGGATCGACCGCGGCGCGGCGCGCGGCATCGTCGAGCGCCGCGGGACCGAAACCATCGAACGCGGCCGACGCGGCGATCAGCGGCGCCAGCGCGGCGCGAATCTCATCGATCGTGGGATCGGCGGGAAGGATCGAGGCCATGAGCGTCAGATAGGCCGTACGGGACGGCTCGGCAACCGGAACCGTACGGGACGGCCGTGTCGACACCGCGCTTCTTCGCCATGCGTTAGATTTTCTTTTGCTACTTAACCATTGTGCTGACGCCGCGCGGTCCATAGTTTTGACCGCGAGCGCGGCGACCGAGAAAGCCGCCCGTGCAGGATTGAATAGGTGGAGATTATATGACCGCATCGCTGTTTGAACCGATCACGCTGGGCGCCATCGAGGCGCCGAATCGCATCATCATGGCGCCATTGACGCGCGGCCGCGCCGGGCCGGGCTTCGTCCCGAACGAACTCGCGCGCGAATATTATCGCCAGCGCGCCTCGGCGGGGCTCATCATTTCCGAAGCCACCGGCATTTCGCAGGAAGGGCTCGGCTGGCCGAACGCGCCGGGCCTGTGGACCGAGGCGCAGGTCGAAGGCTGGAAGCCGGTGACCGATGCGGTGCATGACGCGGGCGGCCGCATCGTCGCGCAGCTATGGCACATGGGGCGCGTCGTCCATTCGGTGTTCAACGACGGCAGGCCGCCCGTCTCCGCCTCGGCGACGCGGGCGCCCGGCAAGGCGCACACGCCCGTCGGCCGACTCGAATATGAAGTCGCGCGGCCGCTCGAGCTCGCTGAAATCCCGCGCGTCATCGCCGATTATGCCAAGGCTGCCGAAAATGCGAAGCGCGCCGGTTTCGACGGCGTCCAGCTGCACGGCGCGAACGGCTATCTGATCGACCAGTTCCTGCGCGACAATTCAAATCTGCGCGACGACGATTATGGCGGCCCGGTCGAGAACCGCATCCGCCTGCTCCGCGAAGTGACCGAAGCGCTGATCGCGGTGTGGGGCAGGGAGCGCGTCGGCGTGCGCCTGTCGCCCAATGGCGACACGCAGGGGGTCGACGACAGCGCGCCCGACAAGCTTTTTCCGGTCGCCGCGGCGGCGCTCGACAAGCTCGGCATCGCCTTTCTCGAACTGCGCGAACCCGGCCCCGACGGCACGTTCGGCCGAACCGATGTGCCCAAGCAGTCACCGTCGATCCGGGCCGCCTTCAAGGGGCCGCTGATCCTCAACAGCGACTACACCGCCGCGCTCGCCGAAGAAGCAATCGCCAGCGGCGCCGCCGACGCGATCGCTTTCGGTCGGCCCTTCATCGCCAATCCCGACCTGGTCGAACGCATCCGCACCGGCGCCGAATGGGCCGCCGACAATCCGCAGACCTGGTATTCGCCTGGGCCTGAAGGCTATACCGACTATCCGGCGTTGGTCGCGGCCTGATCCGGCATTGGCGTATAATCTGCGTGTCCCCGCGAAGGCAGGGGCACGCCGCTTTGTGGTCGGGGATCAGCCCTTCTCCGCAATCGCCTTGTCGATGATCCCCGCCCCGATTGGCGCCAGCACCTTCTCGCCAAAGCGGAAGAGCAGGAAGGCACCGACGAAAAGCAGCACCGGCGCGATGAACAGCGCCACGATCGCCGCGATCATGACGCCGAAGAAAAGGAACAGGAAACCGCCGGTGAGTTCGGCCTGACCCCTGGGCCCCAGTTCGACCGTGCGCGGCCCCTTGGCATCCCACCATTTGCCGGTGACGATCGTCTTGCGCGCGCCGCCGACATGCGGCGCGGGTCGGCTGACGATCCGCGCGGGCGCGGGTGCGGCTTGCGGAATCGGGCGATCGTCGGGCGCCGGATTATTCCACGGTCGCTTGTTGCGCTCGGCGATCGCAGCGGCCAGGCGGCCCCTGCCGTCCGTAACCTTTTCGGGCCGCGCCGCCGGTTCCTGCATCGGCGCGGGCCGCGCGCTCATGCCCGATTCGACGCGCGCGGCGGCGGAGGTGTCGGGGGCGACGCGCGCTTTCGCGGGCCGGATCGGCTCGACGCCGAGCTGGCGGTCGTGCTCGGCCATGCGCTCGGCCGCGGTCGGCGGGGTCTCGCCGGTTTCGCGGTCGATCACCACCAGCCGCCCGCCGCGTTCGACGACGGAATAACGGCTGGGAGGTGCCTGGTCAGCCAATGCCGAATTGTTCCTTGAGCGCGAGCATCGCGAGCGCGGCCTTCGCCGCCTCGCCGCCCTTATCCTTGCGCGTCTTGTCGGCGCGCGCAAGCGCCTGTTGCTCATTTTCGACGGTGAGGATGCCGTTGCCGATCGCGAGCCCGTCGAGCGTCAGCGCCATGATGCCGCGCGCGCTTTCGTTCGACACGACCTCGAAATGATAGGTTTCGCCGCGGATCACGACGCCCAGCGCGACATAGGCGTCAAAGCGCCCGCTCTGGTCGGTCAGCGCGATCGCCGCGGGCACTTCGAGCGCACCGGGCACCGTCACCGTCTCGTGGCTGTGTCCCTCGGCTTCGAGCGCGCCGCGCACGCCGTCGAGGAGCATGTCGTTGAGGTGCGAATAGAAGCGGGCTTCGACGATCAGGACATGCGCCATCAGGCTTCTCCGGGAATGGGGCGTTCGCCGACGATCGACAGGCCATAGCCTTCGAGCCCGACGATATTGCTGTGGGTGGGGGTGAGCAGTTCCATCGCGTGAACGCCGAGGTCGGCCAGGATCTGCGCGCCGATGCCATAGGTTCTAAGGTCCATGCCGCCGGTCGGTGGCGGCAGCGCTTCGGCGGCGGCCGAGCCGGGCAGCGGACGCATCAGCATGACGATGACACCGGCGCCCGCCTCGCCGATCGCGTCCATCGAGCGTTGCAGGCGGCGCTTCTTCGGTCCCGGCCGCCCCATGATGTCGTCGAACAGGGACACCGGGTGCATCCGCACCAGGGTCACGCCGTCGGGATCGACCGGCCCTTTCTGGAGCACCAGATTGACGCTGCCGTCGATCTTGTTGCGATAGGATTTGAGGCGCCATTCACCGCCATAATCCGATTCGAACGGCTCGTCGGACACGCATTCGACCAGCCGGTCGGTGCGGCTGCGATAGGCGATGAGGTCGGCGATCGTGCCGATCTTGAGCCCGTGACGCCGCGCGAAGGGGATGAGATCGTCGAGCCGCGCCATCGTGCCATCGTCGTTCATGATCTCGCAGATCACGCCCGAGGGGTTGAGCCCCGCCAAACGCGCAATGTCGACCGACGCCTCGGTGTGGCCCGCGCGGACGAGCACGCCGCCGTCGCGCGCGATCAGCGGAAACACATGCCCCGGGGTGACGATATCGTCGCGCCCCTTGCCGGCGTCGATCGCCACGGCCACCGTGCGCGCGCGATCACTTGCCGAAATGCCCGTCGTCACGCCTTCGCGCGCCTCGATCGAGGTGGTGAAGGCGGTTTCGTGCCGCGTGCCATTGTTGCGGCTCATCAGTTCGAGCCCGAGCGCATCGACGCGCGCCTTGGTCAGCGTCAGGCAGATGAGGCCGCGGCCATGCGTCGCCATGAAATTGATCGCATCGGGGGTCGCCATCTGCGCGGGAATGACGAGGTCGCCTTCATTCTCGCGGTCCTCATCGTCGACGAGGATGAACATGCGGCCATTCCGCGCCTCGGCGATGATCTCCTCCGGCGTCGCCATCGGCGACAGGTCGCTGCCGTTGGCGAGCCAGTTTTCGAGCTTGCGCAGCGTTTCGGCCGTCGGGTTCCAGCCGGGCGAATCGAGGTCGCGCAGGCTGTTCGCGTGAAGCCCCGCGGCGCGCGCGAGGCCCGATCGCGACATGGTTCCGTCGGCAACGATGGCGCGGATACGATCGATGAGATGGGTAGACATATCCGCCATGTCTCACATCATAATGTGATCGTCAATCAGATAATCACATCGTACCTCAGTTCGGCCCGAAGGTCGGCCCATATTCGCGCTTGGGGGCATCGGCATCGGCCTGCGTGTCGAGCAGGGCAAGCAGCTGGCCCGTCCGATCGTCGCGCTTCGCATAATCGCGCGCCGACATGCCGGCAATATGGTCGGCCTTGTCGGGGTTGGCGCCGCGCCGCATGAGCAGGCGCACCATTGCGCCATTCCTGGCCTGCACCGCGAGGATCAATGCGGTCTCGCCGCGCCGGTTCGTCTGGTCGACCGGCGCCTTGCGCTTCAGCAATTCCTCTGCGCCGTCGGTATAGTTGAGCAGTGCCGCATGCATCAGCGGCGTCATGCCGTTGCGGTCGGCGATCGCCGGATCGGCGTCCTTGGCGAGCAGGAAGCGCAGCCAGCTGGTGTCGCGCCGCTTGGTGACGATCATCAGCGCGGTTTCGCCCGTGTCCACGTTGCGCGTGTTGACGAGCGTGGGATCGTCCTGAAGCGCCGAGGTCGCCTTGGCGCCGTCGCGATTCTCGACCGCCTGCAAAAAGGCATAGCCGCCGCGGAACTGCGCCTTTGCCGGGCCATGGAGCAGCCCCACCGCGGCGAGCGGGACGAGGGTGAAAGCGGCAAGGCGAAACGCGGCATGGCGGAACATGGTGCAGGCGACCCCTGGGGCAATTTGTCCGCCGCGCACGCGACGACAATGGTTGATTTTCGCGGGCTAGCCGACCAAGGCTGGCCGCATGATGAATATCGCAAATATGGGACAAAGCTTCGTCCGTGCAAGCCTGATCCTCGCCTTGGGCAGCGCGCTGGCGGCGTGCGACGGCAGCGGGACCGCCGCCGCGCCCGCCGCGCCGCCGCTCGAAGGCGCGCGGATCGGCGGGCCGTTCACGCTGACCGACCAGAATGGGCGGACGGTTCGCGACAGCGATTTTGCCGGCCAGTACCGCCTCATCTATTTCGGCTACAGCTTCTGCCCCGACATCTGCCCGGTCGACCTGCAAAAGCTGATGCGCGGGCTGGCGCAGTTCGAACAGGCCGATGCCGCGCGCGGCGCCAGGGTCGCGCCGCTGTTCATCACCGTTGATCCCGAACGCGACACGCCCGACGCGCTGAAGCCCTTTGTCGCGCGCTATCACCCGCGCCTGCTCGGCCTGACCGGCACGGCGGAACAGATCGCCGCGGCCGCCAAGGCCTTTGTCGTCACCTATAACAAGGTGCCGGGATCGGCGGCAGACCGCTATCTGATGGCGCACAGCCAGCTTGCCTTCCTGATGGACCCCGACGGCAAGCCGCTCGCGCTGCTGCCGCTCGACGACCCCGCGACCGACCCCGACGAGGGCGCGCCCGCCAAGGTCGCGGCCGAACTGGCGAAGTGGGTGAAATGACGGTGACGGAGGCGCGTCCTTTTTGGGAAGCGCCGCTCGCCAGCCTTGACGCCGGCCAGTGGGAAGCCTTGTGCGACGGTTGCGGCAAATGCTGCCTGCACAAGCTGGAGGATGAGGACACGGGCCGCATCTATCCGACCAACGTCGCGTGCCGCCTGCTCGACCTTTCGACGGCGCGCTGCGGCGATTACAAAAACCGCCGCCGCCACGTCCCCGACTGCCTGACGCTCACCCGCGCCACGGTCGACGACATCGAATGGCTGCCGCAGACCTGCGCCTATCGGCTGCGCGCCGAGGGCGCGCCGCTGCCCGACTGGCATTATCTGGTCTGCGGCGACCGCGACGCGGTCCACCGCGCGGGCGAATCGATCGTCGGCTGGACGGTGAGCGAGGATGTCGCCGGGCCGCTCGAGAATCACCTTGTCGAACGCATCATTTGATCCCGCTGCGGATGGCCCGCATATCCGCGTCGGAGACGCGGCGTGGCCGGTGCGCGTCGTCCGCCACGCGCAATCGCGCCGCTATCGCCTGGTCTTCGACGGTGCGCGCGGCGAGCTGAGGCTCACCGTGCCGCGCCGCGCGAGCGAACGCGCGGCGATCCAATGGGCGGCCGGGCAACAGGCGTGGCTCGCCGAACAGATCGGCAAGGCGGCCAGACCCGTGCTTGTCGGCCCCGGCGCCACCATCCCCTTTCGCGGTATCGACCGGCGCATCGACTGGGCGCCGGGCGCGCCGCGCGCGATTCGGCTGGGCGGCGACGCGCTCGCCGTCGGCGGCCCGATCGAGAGTGTCGGTCGCCGCATCGAACGCTGGCTGAAGGCGGAGGCGCTGGCGCTCGTGGAAAGCGAGAGCCGCGCAATCGCCGCCGCGGCCGGATTGACCGTCGGCCGCGTCGGCGTCGGCGATCCGCGCAGCCGCTGGGGCAGCTGCACCACGGGCGGCGACCTGCGTTACAGCTGGCGGCTGATCATGGCGCCCGATCATGTCCGCCGCGCGACGGTGGCGCACGAGGTCGCGCATCTGCGCCACATGGATCACAGCCCCGCCTTCCACGCGCTCGTCGATGCGCTGCACGACGGCGACGTCGCCGCGGCACGCGCCTGGCTGCGCCGCGAAGGGCGCGCGCTGCACCGCTACCGTTTCACGGCCTGAGCGCGGTCAGTCGGCGGGTTCGGCGGGAGCGGGGCGGGGCGGCGGGACGCGAACCGGCGGCGGCGCTTTCGGGACCGAAATCACCTTGGGCTGGCTGCCGTTGCCGTTGGCGGGCGGGCGGCGTCCCGTCTGTTCCTCGATCCACTGCTGGTCGAGCACCGGACCCTCGACCGCGGGCGGCGGCGTGTCGAAACTGTCGGGCGGGCGGCTGTCATAGGGCAGCTCGATCGGCATCCCATTTTCATCGACGAGCAAGCCTTCCTCTCCCGGCTCGCCCATATAGGCCTCGCCCTCATCCTCCAGCTGCCATTCGGGCAGCACGACTTCGGTGTCGAATTGCTCGACCGGGCGCCGCGCGACCGCGACGCGCATATAGTCGGCAAAGGCCTTGGCGGGCGCGCGGCCGCCCTGCAGCCCGCCGACGGGTTTCGCATCGTCGCGCCCCATCCACACGCCCGTCGTGATACCGCTGGAAAAGCCGAGGAACCAGCCATCCTTGTTGCTCGACGTCGTCCCCGTCTTGCCCGCGACGGGGCGGCCGATCTGCGCCGCGCGGCCGGTCCCGGTGTTGACCGCGGTTTGCAGCAGGTCGGTGATCCCCGCCGCGACCCAGTGATCGACCAGCGTGCTGCCGCGCTCGGCGGGGCGCTGATAGAGCAGTTCGCCGCTGGCGGTCGTCACCTTGGTGATGCCATAGGGCCGCACCGACACGCCGCCGCGCGCGACGGCGGCAAAGGCGGCGGTCATGTCGATCACGCGCACCTCGGCGCTGCCCAGCACCATCGACGGGTGGGTGTTGACCGGCGTGGTGATGCCGAAGCGCCGCGCCATGTTGGCGACCGCCGAAAAGCCGATCTCGTCGCCCAGCTTGGCGGCGACGGTGTTGACCGAATAGGCAAAGGCGCTGCGCAGATCCATCGTGCCCGCAAAGCGGCCCGACGAGTTGCGGGGACTCCAGCCGTTGATCGTCACCGGCTCGTCGACCACCGGGTCGTCGACCTTATAGCCCGCTTCGAGCGCGGCCATATAGACGAACAGCTTCCACGCCGATCCCGGCTGGCGCAGTGCCTGCGTCGCGCGATTATAGTTGGATGTCACATAGTCGCGGCCGCCGACCATCGCGCGCACCGCGCCGTCGCGGTCGAGCGACACCAGCGCGCCCTGCACGCCGCGCGGCGTGTTCGCCTGGATCGACGCCGTGGCCGCACGCTGCATATCGAGGTCGATCGTCGTATAGACGTCCAATGCTTCGCTGCCCTCGTCGATCAGCATGTCGAGTTGCGGCAAGGCCCAGTCGGTGAAATAGCGCGCGCTGTTCTGCCCGGTTTCCCTGGCGAGCCGGACGTTGGCGGGTTCGGCGGCATCGGCCTGCGCCTGGCTGATCACCCCGGCATCGACCATGACGTCGAGCACGACGCCCGCGCGGCCGAGCGCGGCCTGCGCATCGGCGGTCGGCGAATAGCGCGACGGCGCCTTGACGAGCCCCGCGACGACCGCGGCCTCCGACAGCGACATTTCGGTCGCGCTATGCCCGAAAAAGCTGTTCGACGCGGCGTCGATGCCATAGCTGCCGCCGCCGAAATAGACTTTGTTGAGATAGAGTTCGAGGATCTGGTCCTTCGAGAATTTCCATTCGAGCGCGAGCGCGAGGATCATCTCGCGCGCCTTGCGCGCCCAGGTATAGCTGTTCGACAGAAAGATGTTGCGCGCCAGCTGCTGCGTGATCGTCGAGGCGCCCTGCATCCGGCGCCCGGTTCCGTAATTCTCGATCGCAAAGACCGCGGCGCGCGCCATGCCGACCGGATCGAGGCCGGGGTGATAGCGAAAGCGGCGATCCTCGACCGCGACCATCGCATCCTGCATCACCTGCGGCGTTTCGCTGAGCGACAGCCAGCGGCCGTAATTGGGGCCGAGCGAGAGAAAGACGGTGCCGTCGGCGGCGCGGACGCGGATCGTCTGCCCCGCGGGCGATTTCTTCAGCTCCTCGAAACTCGGCATCCGCTGCACGGCGATGCCGACCGCGACGCCCAGCGCGACGAGGCCGACGACCGCGAGGCCCAACCCCCAGCGAAAGGCGCGGCGCAGCCAAAGGCGCAGACGCGACGGCGAACCGCTGCCCTTGCCCGACGATGACGATTTTTTCGGCGAAGCTTGCTGTCGTTCGCGGCGCAAAGCCCGTATTCCTTCCCTCGCGTCGCCCCTGATGCGTTATCTGGCGAAGGATTCAGCCTTCGCCGGTTGACGCCTCATCCGGCGAGCGGTCCGCGAAGTCAAGCGCGGCGCTGTTGATGCAATAGCGCAGGCCCGTCGGTCCGGGGCCGTCGGGGAACACATGGCCAAGATGGCCTTCGCACGTCGCGCAGCGCACTTCGGTGCGGATCATGCCGTGGCTTGCGTCGCGATGCTCGGTCACCGCTGCCTCACCGGCGGGCGCGGTATAGCTCGGCCAGCCCGACCCGCTGTCATATTTGGCGCGGCTGTCGAACAGCGGCGCGCCGCAACCCGCGCAGCGATAGACGCCGTCGCTCTTATGGTCGGTATATTTGCCGGTAAAGGCGCGTTCGGTGCCGCCCTCGCGCAGCACATGATAGGCCATGGGGTCGAGCGGCTTTTCGGTTTTCGGATTGGTCATCGGGGTTTCTCCAGCGGACGGGTCGCCCTTGTTCGCCATCATATCGGGTCGGCGGGGCGCCGCAACAAGGGGCCTCGATCAACTGCTTTACGCCGAATTAACCCTGTTCGGCGCATGGAAAGCGCATGAAACTGCGTCTTTTCCTGTTCGCGGTCCTGCTGTCCGCTGCGTCGTCCGCCGCCGCGCAATGCCTGCTTTGCGCGCAGGATGCGGCGGCGGTTTCGGCGCGCAAGGTCGAAACGCCGCTTCGTGTCGATGTCGAAACGCGGCTCGACATGGGCCGGATCGCGGTCGGCGCGATGGGCGGCGAGGTCGCGATCGACCCGGCATCGGGCGCGCGGCAGTTGCGCGGCGACGTCGTCGACCTCGGCGGCTTTGCCCTGTCGGGCACCGTCACGGTTCGCGGCGAACCCGGCGCCGAAGTGCGCGTGATCCTGCCCGCCAGCATCGACCTTGAAAGCGGCCACGGCCGCACCGCGCGCGTGACCGGCCTGGTCACCGACCTGTCGGCGGCGCCGCGCCTCGGCCCTGACGGTCGCCTGCGGTTTCGCTTCGGCGGGCGGCTACAGGTCGCGGCGCGCGACGACGGCGACTATCGTGGACGGATTCCGGTGACGGTCGAGTATCAATAGGGCGGGCGGCGTTGGGGTGAGGCGCGGACATAAAGCCCTCTCCCCTTCAGGGGAGAGAGCCCGAAATGCCTATGGCAACTACCGGCCGTCAGCCGACGTCCGCTCTCAATCGTCGGCGAGCAGCGCCAGTTTCACGCGTGCGGTGCCGCTGCGGTGCATGCCGATCTCGCGCGCGGCGGCGTGGCTGACGTCGATCACCCGGCCGTGGGCAAAGGGTCCGCGGTCGTTGATCCGCACGACGACGCTGTCGCCGGTGGCGATATTGGTGACGCGCACCATCGAGCCGAAGGGCAGGGTGCGGTGCGCGGCGGTGAGCTGGCCGGGGTCGAAGCGTTCGCCGCTCGCGGTGCGGTTGCCGGCAAGCTCATTGCCATAATAGCTCGCGACGCCGCCGTCGATTTCGGTTTCCGGCACGATCTCGGCGATCGTCTCTTCGACGATCGGGACTTCCTGCGCGGCGGCCGAGGCCGTGAGCAGAAGTGGAAGCAGCATGGCTGAAAAGCCTCGCACGACACATCCCCTTGTCAGAGGAGGCGCCCAAAGCAGCGGCGGCGCGCCAAGGCAAGCCGCCGCGCGTCAAACGGAACCGAAATTGCGGCCGGATGTGCGTTCAGACGTCGAGATTCGCCACCGACAGCGCGTTGGTCTGGATGAAATCGCGCCGCGGTTCGACCTCGTCGCCCATCAATCGTTCGAAGATTTCGTGCGCGACATCGGCCTGTTCGGCCTCGACGCGCAGCAGCGAACGGTTGGCGGGGTCGAGCGTCGTTTCCCAGAGCTGTTCGGCGTTCATCTCGCCCAGCCCCTTGTAGCGGCTGATCGCAAGCCCCTTGCGGCTGTGCGCGAAAATCGCCTCGAGCAGCTCGGACGGGCGCGTCACCGGGCTGGCCTTGGCGCTGGTGGCGGCGACCGGGGTGTCGCCCTCCTCGCCCCCGGCGGCGTCGGCCTCGACCTCGGCGGCCGCGCCGCCCGCCTTCACCAGTCGCGCGGGGCGGGCATAGGTTTCGGCCTGCTCGGCGGCGAGCTTGTGCATCCGGCGCGCTTCCTGGCTGGCGAGGAAGGCGGCGTCGATCGCATGATGATCGCTGACCCCGCGCCAGCGGCGCTCGAGCATATAGCCCCCGCCGGGCGCGGCTTCGACGGTCCACGCCGCCTCGTCGCCGCCGGTGAGCGCGCGTTCGGCGGCGCCCAGCCACGCCGCGGCGGTCGCGGCCGCGCGGTCGCGGCCCGCGGCGTCGAGATCGGGATCGAGCGCGCCGGTGAGCGCGAGCGCCTCGACCAGCCCATGATCAAGATTGCGCGGCACGTAACGCATCAGCGCGCGCAGTCGCCGTCCATGGTCGATCAGCGAGCGCAGGTCGGCGCCCGAACGCGCGCCGCCCGCGGTTTCGAGCAGCAGCGCGTCGATGCCCGCGTCGACCAGATAATTTTCGAGCGCGGTATCGTCCTTGAGATAGACCTCGCTCCGTCCTTTCGCGACTTTGTAGAGCGGCGGCTGGGCGATATAGAGATGCCCGTTCTCGATGATTTCGGGCATCTGGCGATAGAAGAAGGTGAGCAGAAGCGTGCGGATATGCGCGCCGTCGACGTCGGCGTCGGTCATGATCACGATCTTGTGATAGCGCAGCTTTTCTAGGTTGAATTCGTCGCGGATACCGGTGCCGAGCGCCTGGATCAGCGTGCCGACTTCCTTCGACGAGATGATGCGGTCGAAGCGCGCGCGCTCGACGTTCAATATCTTGCCCTTCAGCGGCAGGATCGCCTGCACATGGCGGTCGCGGCCCTGTTTCGCCGATCCGCCTGCCGAATCACCCTCGACGAGGAAGAGTTCGCATTTGGCGGGGTCGCGCTCCTGACAGTCGGCGAGCTTGCCGGGAAGCGAGGCGATGTCCATCGCCCCCTTGCGCCGCGTCAGCTCGCGCGCCTTTTTCGCGGCCTCGCGCGCCGCGGCGGCGTCGATCACCTTCTGGATCACCGCCTTGGCGTAAGCGGGATTTTCCTCGAGCCATTCGGTCATCCGGTCGGCCATCAGGCTTTCGAGCGGCTGACGGACTTCGGAGGAGACGAGCTTGTCCTTGGTCTGCGAACTGAACTTGGGGTCGGGCAGCTTGACCGAGACGATCGCGGTCAGCCCTTCGCGCATATCCTCGCCGGTGAGCGAGACTTTCTCTTTCTTCAGCAGCCCCGACTTTTCGCCATAGCCGTTGAGCGTCCGGGTCAGCGCGGCGCGGAAGGCGGCGAGGTGGGTGCCGCCGTCGCGCTGCGGGATATTGTTCGTGAAGCAGAGGACATTTTCATAATAGCTGTCGTTCCACTCCAGCGCGACGTCGATGCCGATTCCGTCGCGCTCGCTGCTGATCGCGATCGGATCGGGAAGCAGCGCATTCTTGTTGCGGTCGAGATATTTGACGAACGCCGCGATGCCGCCCTCGTAGAACAGATCATGGCTGACATGTTCGGCGTGGCGCGCGTCGACCAGCTTGATGCGCACCCCCGAATTGAGGAAGGCCAGCTCGCGGTAGCGATGTTCGAGCTTTTCAAAATCGAACTCGGTGACATTCTTGAACGTCTCGGTCGACGCCATGAAGGTGACGCGCGTGCCCTTCTTGCTAGTTCCATCAGGATTCTGGGGGGCCGGGCCATTGACCTTGAGCGGCGCGATGGCGTCGCCATGCTCGAAACGCATCCAATGTTCCTGCCCGTCGCGCCAGATGGTGAGCTCGAGCCATTCGCTGAGCGCGTTGACAACGCTGACGCCGACGCCGTGGAGGCCGCCCGACACCTTATAGGCATTGTCGTCGCTGGTGTTTTCAAACTTCCCGCCGGCATGGAGCTGGGTCATGATGACCTCGGCCGCCGACACGCCCTCTTCGGCATGAATGTCGGTGGGGATGCCGCGGCCATTGTCCTCGACGCTGACCGATCCGTCGCTGTTCAATGTGATAAGCACCAGGTCGCAGTGCCCCGCCAGCGCCTCGTCGATCGCATTGTCGCTGACCTCGAACACCATGTGATGCAGCCCCGACCCGTCGTCGGTGTCGCCGATATACATGCCCGGCCGTTTGCGCACGGCGTCGAGCCCCTTCAATACCTTGATCGAATCGGCGCCATAAGCATTGGCGTTGGGCTGTTTTGCGGCGCCTTCGGGCGCGCTGTTCTCGGGGGTGTCTGTCATGGCGATTATATAGGGTCGGCGCGCATAAAACCCAAGCGAAAATGCCGCTCTCCGCCATGTCGCGACGGGCGTTGCACCCCCGCGCCGCGGCGGCTAGTTTCGGGGCCATGAAACATGCTTCCGCCGTCCCGCTCGCCGCCTTCCTTGCCGCTGCGCTCGCCGCGTGCAGCCAGCCCGCGCCGCCCGCCGACAACGCCCCCGAAGTCGCGGGCGAACCGCTGGCGACGCGCGCGGTGATGATCGGCACCGAGGGGCCGAGCCTGCCCGCCTGTTCGAGCATCAGCCGGGTGAAGGACGGCGGCACCGACGTCTATTGGGCGCCGAACGAGACGCGCGCGGTCAAGGCGCGGCTCGCGGGCGGCGCGCGCGTGTCGCTGTGCGAAGCGGCCGAGAATGACGCCTGGTTCGGCATCGTCTTTGCCGCGCCCGGCACCGACCCCGACATGTGCGGCGTCGGCAAGTCGGTGCCGGGTGCCCGCGAATATCAGGGGCCGTGCCGCTGGGGCTGGATCCGCGGCGGGACGGTGCGACTGGGGGGATGAGGCCGGGCCGTGGGGCTCCGTCTCGCGCTTCAATCTTACTGAAACAGGGACTAAAGCATCGTGCGATAAACCTGCACCGCCTCCCCGAGCGAAGTCGAGATGCCCCTCCGGGCTGACCGTAGGGGCGAATGAAAAACAGGTCTTTTCCGACAGTTGACAGCTTATCCCCGAAAAATCACCGCGCCGTTAACCTTTTGTTGACCATAAACCGCAAGTTTGACCCCGAGCTTTCCATGTGGGGTGGAGGCAAAGGGGGTTAACATGGCGAACAGTCTGAAGTCGGCCCAATATCTGATCGAAAGTCGCCTGCTCGACGCGGCGCGCGGCGACGCCAATGCCTATTTCGATCTCGGCATCGCTTTTTCGACCGGCACCGGCGGGGTCGATGTCGACCTGATCCAGGCGCATAAATGGTTCAACCTCGCCGCGCTCGCCGGCAATGTCGAAGGCCAGCAGTGCCGCGCCGACGTGTCGAGCGAAATGTCGCCGGGCGAAATCGCCGAAGCGCAGCGCCAGGCGCGCGCCTGGCTCGACGAAACGGCGCGCCGCCCGGCCGCGCGACGCTTCGCGGCCTGAGATTTTTGGCCACGCGGGCCCTTCTTGAATCGCACGCAAAGGCGCAAAGGCGCAAAGGCGCAAAGGCGCAAAGGCGCAAAGGCGCAAAGGCGCGAAGAAGACAAAATCCCTCATAAAGACTCAAAGAGGGCGGTTGCCGTCGGTGACCTTGCCTATCCCTCTTCCTGCCTTTGCGTGAGACCGGATTCAATCCGCCCGCCGGAACGGCATATGCCCTTCGAGCCACGCCATCTCGGCCTCCTCGGCGCGGCGTTCCCGCTCCAGAAACTCGGCGACCGCGCGGCGAAAGCCCGGATCGGCGATATAATGCGCCGACCAGGTCGCGACGGGGCCGTATCCGCGCGCGAGCTTGTGCCCCCCCTGCGCCCCCGCCTCAACGCGCGCGAGGCCGCGTTCGATCGCGATGTCGATCGCGCGATAATAGCATAGCTCGAAATGCAGATAAGGGATCTCGGTCAGGCATCCCCAATAGCGGCCATAGAGCGTATCGGCGCCAAGGAAGTGGAGCGCGCCCGCGACCGGCCGCGCATCGCCGTCATAGGCGATCAGCAGGATGATCCGATCCGCCATCCTTTCGCCCATCAGGTCGAAGGCGGCGCGCGTCAGATAGGGATGCCCCCATTTGCGCGCGCCGGTGTCCTGATAGAAGAGCCACATCGCATCCCAATGTTCAGGCCGGATCGCAGCGCCGGTCAGCTCCTCGACGCGTAGCCCTTCGACGGCGCGCAGCCGCTCCTTGCGCAGTTGCTTGCGCTTCTGCGAATTGAGCGTGCCGAGGAAATCGTCGAAGCTGGCGTAGCCCCGGTTCGCAAAATGAAACTGGATGTCGCGGCGAACGAGCCAGCCCGCTTCCTCGAACAGCGGCATCTGCTCGGGCGCAACGAAAGTGGCGTGCGCCGACGACAGGCCGTTCTGCCGCACGATGGCTTCGGCGGCGCGCAGCAGCAGGAGCGCGTCGTCGCCGTTTCCTGCGAGCAGCCGTGGCCCCGGCACCGGAGTGAAGGGCACGGCGATCTGGAGCTTCGGATAATAATCGCCGCCCGCGCGCGTCCAGGCGTCGGCCCAGCCATGGTCGAACACATATTCACCCTGGCTATGCGATTTGAGGTAAGCGGGCGCCGCGGCGACCAGCGTGCCGCCCGCATCCTCGACGCGCAGCGGCGCAGCCTGCCACCCCGTTCCCGGCCCGACGCTGCCCGATTCCTCGAGCAGCGACAGAAAGGCATGGCCGACGAACGGATTGCCGCCATCGTGCAAGCCGTCCCACGCCGCCGCGTCGATCGCGGCGACGCCGGTGCCGAGCGCGATCGTCCGTGCCGGTGGATCGGCCTCGGCCATTGCCTAGGCCGGTTTCACCGCGACGATCGCGTCGGCCTCGACCGCGGCGCCGAGCGGCAGCACCGCGACGCCGACTGCGGCGCGCGCATGACGGCCGGTCTCGCCGAACAGTTTTTCGAACAGCTCGGACGCGCCATTGGCGACCTTCGCCTGATCGGTGAAGCCCGGCGCGCTGTTGACGAAGACGCCCAGCTTGACGACTCGTTCGACGCGCGACCAGTCGCCGCCCAGCGCCTGTCCGATCTGTGCGACGAGCATCAGCGCGACGCGCTCAGCCGCGTCCTGCCCGCCCGCGACGTCCATGTTCTCGCCGAGGCGGCCGGTCACCACCTGCCCGTCGCGGAACGGCAGCTGGCCGCTGACATAGAGCATCCCGCCATGCTCGACCGCGGGCACATAGGCGGCGACCGGCGCGGCGGGTTTGGGAAGCTCGAGGCCGAGTTCGGCGATCTTCGCGGCAATATCCATGGGGGAGTCCTTCTTTCAAACCGGCTGCGGCGCCGGGGCGGGGATGTTTTCGGCGAGACGCGCCATGATCCAATGCTGCGCCGCTTTCCAGTCGTCGATTCGCGCATGGGCGTGCGGCGAAGCGGCAATTTTGCCCGCGATCGCGGGTTCGCCGACGAAATGGAGTCGCCACACCTCGGGCGCTTCCTCGGCGACCGAGCGGTGATGCCCCGCCAGATCGTCGATGAACACGGCAACCGACGGGCGATATTGCTCGATCAGGCGGCGCACGGGTTCGCCCTTGCCGCCGCGGCTGCCGATCACCGGCGCGTGGAAATCATGGAGAGCGAGCTGCTCGATCCGCGCCTGCTGATGCTCGGGGCCGACGTTGGTGAGCACGACAATGTCGGCCTCGGCGCCGATCGCCGCCATCGCGGCCATCGCGCCGGGGATCGGATATTGCCGCATCATTTCCTTCCGAAAAAAGCCGTCGAGCAGCGGCCACACCTCGGCGGCCTCCAGCGGCGTGCCGCATTCCTTGCGTTTCAGCGCGTTCGCAAAGCTCGCATCCTCGATGCGAAAGATCACGCCATGTTCGGCGTCGACCCATTCGGCGAAGGGCACGACCATGTGCATCAGCACCTCGTCGCAATCGGTGATGACGAGCGGGCGGGTCATGCAAGGGTTCCTTCGAGTCTGTGGGCGGCGGCGGCCAGGCTGGCAGGGGGCACCTGCAACGCGTCGGCGCAGGCGACAAGGTCATTCTCATGCGCGGCGAGGAACGACAGGATCGCCGCGAGCGTCGCGCGCTCGCCGAGCGAGGCGCGCAGGTCGTCCGGCGCGAGGCCGGTGAGCGCGAGCAATCGCTCGGCGCGCGGCTCGTCGTTCAGAATCCAGCCGAGCGCGTGGAGCGCCAGCGCCGCGTCATCCTCAAGCACGTCAGCCCCCTTCGCCGCGATGCAATTGTGTCATGCTGCCGATTCGCCTAAACGGGCCGCGTACGCAAGGTGGGGAACGGAACGCACATGGGCAAGACCATCCTGGTCGTCGAAGATAATGAACTCAACCTGCGCCTGTTCTGCGACCTCCTCAATGCCCATGGCTATCGCGCGCATCCGGTGCGCGACGGCCGCGACGCGCTGGCAAAGGCGCGCGAGGTGTCGCCCGACCTCATCATCATGGACATCCAGCTGCCGCATGTATCGGGGCTCGAACTCATCGCGCAGATGAAGGCCGATCCGATTCTGCGCGCGGTGCCGATCATGGCGGTCACCGCCTATGCGGGGAAGGGCGACGAGGAACAGATCCGCGCGGCGGGCGCCGAAGCCTATGTCTCCAAACCGATTTCGGTGATCAAGTTCATCGAGAGTGTCGGGGCATTTGCCTGAAGGGGCCATGGTCGCCCGTGGTGCGGCATACGGCGCAGACTGCGCCGAAATTGCGTGATCTTTGGGCCGTCTTCGCGGCTTTTCTCCGCCATCGCAAAGGCGTGGCTGCAACAGGGGCATGATGGCACCGTCGCCCGTCGGCATGGCGCCCGAAGATCCGTTCGCGGAGCTGATCGAGGCGGCTTATCGGGTCTTCGCCAGGCCCCGGCCCGACGTGATCGGCGTCTGACAGGGTTGCTGCATGGACCCTCGCATCGAAGCCGGCTTCTTCAATCCCGACTTCCGCGATCTTCCGCGCGCAGCGCCGATCCTGAGCGTGGCCGATCGAATCGCGAAATGCGGCGACATCTGCTTCCGGTTCGCCCTTCCACGGGGCGGTATGGTGGGCGCACGGCATCGGGTCGACGCGGCAGTCCCGCAATGCGGCGATGATGCGGCGTCGCCGTGACGCTCCGTGATGGCGGGGGGAGGCGCCATTGCCGCGGTCATTCGGGTGGAAGCCGGTGGTCCTCATCGGGGCCGAGCAGGAGGTCGAGCATCGCCTCCATTCGGGGTTTTCCGGTGAAGGCGTCCGACCGGGGCTCGAAGATTCCGGTGGAGCGCAGTACGGCATAGCCATGCGCCATCGCCCAGGCAGCGGTGCCCAGCGTCTCGATATCCCGATCGCGGGCGGCGACGCGCGGCGAACCGGCGGCAAGCGCTTGCAGGAAATCGTCATAGGCCCGGTTGAGCTGGTCGAGGAATGCCGGGTTCTGCCAATCGACCAGATCCTTCCGCCACAGCAGCTGATAGCGCCCGGGAAAGGACAGGCCATAGTCGGTCAAGGCCGTGAGGTAGGCCCTTGCACGACTTGCGCCGCTGACGGATCCGCGCGTCGTGACCATGTCCAGATATTGCCGGAAGATGCGCGAGGCCATTTCGGTGAGCAACTGGCGTCGGTCCGCGAAATGATTGGCGGGCGCCGCGTGCGATACGCCCGCGGCACGCGCCACGGCGCGGATCGTGACCCCGTCGGGCCCCTCCCGGTCGAGCAGCAGGAAGGCCTGCTCGATCAATCTGGACTTCAGCGGCGATGATGTCGTTCGCGTTCGCGGGCCTGGCATCTTTTCTTATTGACGCCGTCAATTGCGATTGTAAATTGACAGTGTCAATCACATTCGGTCGCGGAGGCTTTGCATGTCAGCCAGTCTGCTCTTCCGGCGGGTCCTGCTTACCTTGTCGGTTTCCGTTCTGGGCGTTCTCGTGCCCTATCTCGAATATGGTCCAACCCATGTCTTCAATCCGGACTGGCCCGGACATGCGAAACTGCACGATGTATGGCAACTTGCGACCAATTCGGCCTTTTCGGCCGCGGCGGCCTATCTGGCCTGGACCCGTCCGGATCTGCGGATGGCCGCGCGCCTTGGACTGGTTGCGCCCCTCGCCTTTCTCGCCGCCTATTTGACGATGGATCTATATGGCGGCTCGATGGTCAACAGCGACGGTACCGAACTCAAGTTCGGAAGCGTCAATGCGTCGCTCGCAACGATGCTGATCGTCAGCGGCATATTGGGGTTCCTCTCCTTTTCCCCCGCGCTTGCGGAACCGGTGCGCCAAGGTTGAACCTGGTCGCCATTTGCCGAGCGCGCTCGGCCGTCTTCCGGCCGCGCGGGCGGCGCGCATCGTCTCGCGCAAACCGAATCGAGGGAAGAATGACCATGAAATCCCGCCATCTTGCGATGATCGCAGGCGTCATTGCCTTGCAATTGCCGGGCGCCATCGGGGTCCAGGCACACGCCCAGGCGCCGTCCGGCCGGTCCGGCGTGCCGGCCAGTTCTGCGGCGGCGCGGGACGAGCGCGAAGACATCGACAACAGGCTCGCGCTGGCGCACCAGAGCGGCAAGGCGATCGTCATCATGGCCGCGCTGAACTTCCGGCACAAATATCCGAACGATATAGTCGAGGACATGCACCTTGCCGACCAGGGTTCGGACATCGACGGCGCGGCGATGATCGACAGGAAGGCGCTGGTGGAATGGCGGAGCGACCAAAGCCAGGGCGCGCGACTGGTCGTGAGCGAAGGCAGGCCGCCCCAGGGTTCGGATGCGAGCGGTTCGATCCATCGCTTTTCGGTCGGCGCCGTCACCTACCATATCTTCATCGCGGAGCCCGGACGGTATCGCCTGTCCGCCGTCCGCCACCCCATGCCGCGAACGACATTGCCTGACCGCGCCACGGCCGCCGGTCGCGCGGCGGCCGATGGACGGCTGGGCACGATATCGCTCGAGGTGGTCGCCTTCAACGAGATGAGGGTCGAACAGCAATGGCAGCCCGAACAGTGGCGCGACGTCGAACCCTATCAGGAATGCGCCGCGACCTATGGCGGCGGTTGCGTGGAATATCGGTGGGTGTTTGGAGAACGCGAACTCGTGCAGCCCGCCGGCTATTATGACACGCTGGTCAATGTGCCGGTTCCGGGCCTGAACATCGCCATTGATCTGAAGGAGCATTTCGCCTCGTTCGAGGTCGCGCCCCGGCAAACGATCATTGTCGATGGATTTTATCCCGATCCGCCCAGCGCCGATTTCGACCTTCCGGATTGTGCCGATCAGCAGCCGAAGCGCTGGGTCTGCCGGATGTCCGCCCTCGCGCTGGTGCAGGCCGCGGCTTCGGAATCCGACGTCAGGGGATTCGACTTCGCGACCAGCGGATTTCCCCGCCTTGCGGCGCTGATCGCCGACGCGCGCTACCGGCCGCTCGATTTGTCCGCAAAGCCGATCGGCAAGCTGAAGGAGGCAACGGTCTATCGTCTGGCCGATTGAATTTGCAGCGCGAGCCGACGCGCGGGGCGAGGGCCATTTGGGCTAAGCTATATACTACTGTAATCCCAACGTAATTTTTTGCGGTTCACGAAATATCTCTTTCCTGCAAAGCCCCCTCATGCCCCGCCATGGCGGACGATCGCCGTCGGGCTGACCTTCACTGAACTTTGACATTCTTTATGACCGGATGATGGTCGTCACGGCCGCGGTGACTGCGACCCAGGGGGCGCCGTTCGCCACCAAGCCAATCTGGTGACCCCTACGGGAATCGAACCCGTGTTTCAGCCGTGAGAGGGCCGCGTCCTGACCGCTAGACGAAGGGGCCGCGTGGGTCGGACATTCTGGACAAAGGCGGGCCGACCGCCCGCTCCGCCGATGGTGACCCCTACGGGACTCGAACCCGTGTTTTCGCCGTGAAAGGGCGACGTCCTAGACCGCTAGACGAAGGGGCCGTCTGATCGGTGAAGCGGCGCCTTAGACGCGCCTTCCCGCGCGGTCAAGCGTGCGACGGCCGGTGCGGCGCAAAAATGTTGCGCGGGCGCGCGGGCGCGCGGACTCAGTCGGCCCAGGCGGCATCCTCCAGGTGCAGCTCGGCGGCGGGGCGGCTGCCCCAATCGTCGCGTTTCGCCCGGCCCGCGAGCCACAGCTTGCGTCCGCGCGCGCCGAGCAATGTCTGCCCCAGCACCGTTTCGGCGCTGCGAAAGGCGACCGCCTTGAACCGCGCGCCGTCGTCGCCCGCGACGATCAGCCGGACGTGATCGGCGCCGACGATCCCCGATTCGACGATTCGTACCGGCCCGGTCGCGACGCGCGGCGCGGGCCAGCCGGCGCCATAGGGGCCCGCGCTCTCGATCGCGTCGCACCACAGCCGCGAAATGCCGCGCGGCGCCAGCACGGCGTCGATCAGCAACGACCGCTCGCCGCTCGCGCGCTCGACGTCCGCCGCGAGCCGGTCGTTCAGGAAAGCGCCGAGCGCGTCGATCTGCTCCGCCGCGACGGTAAGCCCCGCCGCCATCGCATGACCGCCGCCCGCGACGAGCAGTCCCGTCTCCTTGGCAGCGAGGATCGCCGCGCCCAGATCGACCCCGCTGATCGAGCGGCCCGATCCCTTTCCGACGCCCTCCTCGTCGACCGCGATGACGACCGCGGGACGGTGCAGCCGTTCCTTCAGCCGCCCGGCGACGATGCCGATCACGCCGGGGTGCCAGCCTTCACCGGCAACGACCGCCACGGGCGCATTGCCGCACGCAGCACTCGCCGCCAGCGCCTCGTCGAGCACGGCTGCTTCGATCGCGCGGCGCTCCTCGTTGAGGCGGCACAATTGCTGCGCGATGTCGGCGGCTTCCTGCGGGTCGTCGGTGGTCAGCAGGCGGACGCCAAGGTCCGACTTGCCGACGCGCCCGCCCGCGTTGATCCGCGGGCCGAGAGCAAAGCCCATGTCGCTTGCGCCCGGCGGCTTGGTGAGCCTTGCCGCGTCCATCAGCGCAGCGAGGCCGATATTGCCGCGCCGCGCCATCACCTTCAGTCCCTGCGTCACCAGCGCGCGGTTGAAGCCGGTGAGCCGCGCGACATCGGCGACGGTGCCCAATGCGACCAGATCGAGCAGGTCGATCAGCGGCGGTTCGTCGCGGCTTGTGAAAAAGCCGCGCGCGCGCAGCGTGCGGAGCAGCGCCGCGCCGAGCAGGAAGGCGACGCCGACCGCCGCCAGATTGCCGTGGACCGCCGCCTCTGGCGCCTCGTCGAGCCGATTGGGGTTCACCAGCGCGAGCGCGGCGGGGAGGGCGGTCGCGCACTGGTGATGGTCGACGACGATCACCTCGACCCCCGCCGCATTGGCCTCGGCGATCGCGTCGAACGCCTGCGCGCCGCAATCGACGGTGACGACCAGCTTCGACCCCGCTTCGCCGATCCTGACCAGCGCCGCGCCCGACGGGCCATAGCCTTCCATCAGACGGTCGGGGATATAGGCGCCGACCGGCAGCCCGAGCGCGCGGAGCAGGCGGACGAGCAGCGCGGCCGATGTCGCGCCGTCGACGTCATAATCGCCGAAGATCGTCACCGCCTCGTGCCTTTCGACCGCATCGGCGAGCCGCGCGGCGGCGGCGTCCATGTCGCGGAACAAGGACGGGTCGGGCATGAAGCCGCGCAAGGTCGGGGTGCGCTGGCGCTCGAGGTCGTCGCGCGCAACCCCGCGCGCGAGCAGCAACTGTGTGACAAGGTCGTCGGGTGCCAGATTCTCGCCGACCATGTCGGCGCTCGCGCGCCGCCAGCGCCACGGCTGGCCCGCGATCGAGCGGGTGATGCCCAGCGCCGCCTCGCTCATCGCCGACTCCGTGCGGCGAGGATGCGCGTGCGCAGCGCGTGCGCGGTCGCCGCCGGGATCGCCGGAATCGCGTGCGCCGCAAGCGCGCTGCCCCCCGGCACGCCGAACACGAGCGTCGCCAGGCCGAGCGGGCGCTGGATGAAATCGCTCTTGAGGTCGATGCTTTGCACCGAAGCGTAAGGGAGCAGCGTCGTGTGCTGCGTCCACCAGCCGCGGCGGATGGCAAGCTGATCGTCCATCTCCGCCCAGCGATGAAAGCGCGCGCCGAACAGCGACGCGGCCGCGATCAATGTGCCTGCGGCGACCCCCAGCCCGCCGAGCGGCTGGCCGAACAGCATCGCGGTCAGCCCGCCGAGCGCCGCGAACAGCGCCCCGACCAGCCCGCCGAGCGCGACGACGCCGTGGCTCCGGTGCCAATCGGTCATCTCGTCGGGCCGCACGACGCCGACTTCGGCCAGCACGGGATCGATTTCGGCGAAGCGGCCAAAGGGAACGATCTGATGGTCGCGTTCCTTCTCGCCGTCGCTCGCGAGGCTCTGGAGCCTCAGTTCGTGCCAGCCGAAGCGGCGGCGAAACCAGCCGGTGATCAGGATCGCTGCCTGCACGCGGCGCACCGGCACCGCGACATCGGTGCGCGTCGTCAAGCCGCGCGTGCGGCGGAGCGTGCGCGGCTCGCGGGTCAGGCGAAAGTTCCAGTTGGCGAAAAACATCGTCGCGACGCCGCTCGCAAAGCCGATGAGCAGCAACGACGCCGCCGCGCCGATCCCCGCGACCCAGCGATGCGCGAGCAGCCATTGATCGAGCCCATAATCCTCGGCAAGGTCGATCCAGTCCATCGGGTTGAAGATGTTGAAATCGAACGGCAACAGCCCGTCGAAAAATTGCATCGCGGCGCCGACGACGGCGAGCGCGGCGAGCGAGAAATTGAACAGCCCGGCGACCAGCAGCCGTCGCGGCCCCATCGCGAAGAGCAGCCGGTCCGCGTCGGCGGCCGCGCTCTCCGGCGAATCGGAAACGGGCGCCGCGACCGCGCCGCTGCGATGCGCGCGGATCGCCCTGCGCAGCGCCTGCGCCGCGTCCAGTCCGATTGAATCGAGATGGGCGTCATTCTCCTGACCGCCCGCGCCCGTCTCGAACCCCACCCTCGCGATGCCGAGCGCGCGCGCGACGAGGCCCTGTTCGATGCTGACGTCCTGGATGCGGTCGAAGGGGATGGTGCGGTGCTGGCGCGCGAAAACGCCGCTTTCGATCGCCAGCTCGTCGTCGCCGACACGGAAGCGGAAGCGCAGCCACTGGAACCATGCGGTGACGAGCGACAGCAGCAGAAAGGCCAGAATCGCGGGAACGATCCACATCCAGTTGCCGGTAAAGCCCAGCGCCGCGACCGCGGGCAGGAGGTTGAGCGATCGGGGCCCCAGCCCGGCGATGGCGAGCGCGAGCGTTGCGGGGTGCAGCCGCTGCCAATCGGCCGCTTCGCCGCCTTCGCCGGTTTGGGAAATCGCGGTCGCGGCCTCGGTCATGTAAAATCGGTCTGGATATGGCGGCGGATCGTCTCGCGCATCGCCGCGGCAAGGTCGGCGGGCAGGCCGGGCAGCGTGACCGTGCTGTTGTGCGTCCCCGACGTGTGGACGATCAGGTGCGACAGGCCGAACCAGCGTTCGATCGGCCCCTGTCCGACGTCGATATGCTGGACGCGCACAAAGGGGACGATCGTGTCGGTACGGAAGAGCCAGCCGCGCGCGACGCGGAGCTGCCCATCGCCGATCCGGTAGCCCCAGCGCGACACGCGGCGCGCGGGATAGCCAAGGATGATGACGATCGCCGCGAGCCAGGCGAGCGCGGTGAGCAGGCCATAGGGGCCCTCGACATGCCGGATCAGCAGATAGTCGAGGACGCTGGCGCCGATTGCGAGCGGGATCAGGTTGAGCGCCGTCGCGATGCGCAGCACGCTGGCATAGGCGGGATCGACAGGGTCAAGCCCCTCGGCCGCGTTGAGCGCCTCGGCGTCGAAAGGATCGGTCGGGTGCGCGGCGGGGGTGTCGGTCATGCGCCTTCGTTAGCGGGTCATGCGGTTACGGCACAACTATATTGAAGCGCGGGTCGGCGGGCGGGTGGAGCGCGAACCACGTCAGAAAGGCGAGGCGATCGCCCTCGATGCGGATCGCGCCCGACTGCATCAGCGCGGGAAACTGCGCCTGCCCCAGCATCACATCGTCGAGCGTCTTGCGGTCGATGGTGATCGTCGCGGTCGGCGCGGGGTCGGTCACGCCATAGCGGGGAAACTCGACACCGCCGCCGACGACGACCGCAACCCTTTCCTTGCTGTCGGGGAGCACGAACTGGAAGGTGCCGTTGAGCGCGGCGCCCTTCGCCGCATCGAAGCGCGCCGCGAGCGCGTCGAAAAAGACCGCGGTGGGGATCGCGCTGACGAACGAGCGGCTTTGCCCGTTGCTCGTCGCCGCCTCGGCGGCATTGCCGCGCAGACTGGCCGCGGCGGCGAGATAATAGTTGCGCCACGCCCCCGATTCGGCCTGATAGCCGAGCTGGTCATAGGCCGACGCGAGCGCGTCGCGCGCCGCCCGATTGCCCGGTTCGGCAAAGACGAGCCTGTTCAGCAGTTCGGCCGCCCAGCGATATTCGCCCGCCGCGATCGCGTTGCGCCCCGCCGCGAGCAGCTTGTCGGCGCCGCCCGCGAGCGCGACATATCTGGGCGCCGATTGTTCGGGGGGCAGCGGGTTGAAATTGGCGGGGTTGCCGTCCCACCAGCCGAAATAGCGCTGATAGACCGCCTTCATGTCGTGGTTGAGCGTGCCATAATAGCCACGCGTCGAAAAATCGCGGCCCTGCACCGGCGCCTCCGCCGTCGCGTCGGCAAGCTCGTGCAGCGTCGCGCCGCGGTTCGCGAGAAAGAGCGTGCGGTCGTGGACATAGCGATAGGCATCGCGCTGGTTCGCGAGCAAGGCGCGCACCTCGTCCGCGCCCCACGTCGGCCAGTGGTGCGATGCCAGCGCGACCTCGGCCACCCCGCCCCATTTCAGCAGCATCGCGTCGATCACCTTTGACCAGCGCAGCGCGTCGCGCACCTGCGCGCCGCGCAGGGTCAGGATATTGTGCAGGTTGTGCGTGACGACTTCGGTCGTGTGCAGCGCCTTGAAAGCAGGAATGTAAAAGACGAACTCCGACGGCGCCTCGGTGCCGCCCGCGTCGAGAAAGTCGAACGCCAGCCCGTCGATGGTCAGCGTGCCGCCCTCGGCGCCCACCGTCTCGGTCGGCTCCATATAACCGATCGTCCCCGACGACAATTTGGGGCCCAGCCCGGTATCGACCTGTCCCCGCGGCCCCGGCGGCAGGATCGCGCCGAACATGTAAAGCGCGCGCCGCCCCATTGCCGCGCCCGCGAGCACATTTTCCGACGTCGCTTCTTCCGAAAAGCCGTGCGGGGCGATGATGCGGATGTTCTCGCGCGCGACCTGTTCGGGCGTTACGATGCCGCCGACGCCGCCGAAATGGTCGCTGTGGCTGTGGCTGAACACTATGGCCCTGATCGGGCGCCGTCCTTCCCTGGCTTCGATCGTGTCGGCAAACAGTTTCCATGCGGCCGCCGCGGCTTCCTCCGACAACAGCGGATCGACGACGATCCAGCCGGTCTGGCCGCGGATCACCGTCATCACCGACAGGTCGTAACCGCGCAGCTGCCAGATCTGGCCCGGCACCACCTCGAACAGCCCGTGGACGGCGTTGAGCCGCGCCTGTCGCCACAGCGAGGGGTTGACGGTATCGGGCGCCTCGCGCGCCTCCAGAAAGGCATAGGGGCGCCGGTCCCAGATGATCGCGCCGTCCTTGCCGGTAATCACGCCATCCGCAATTTCGGCGAGCTTGCCGCGCGTCGCATTCGCTTCGTCGCGCGGGTCGCCGAGCGGCAGGCGCTTGGCAAGCTCGGCCTGCGCGGTGCGCGTCGCCTCGCTCGCGGCGTCCTGCGCATGTGCGGCGAGTGGCAGGCAGCCCGCGAACAACAGGGTCATCAGTCGGCGCATTTGGTCCCTCCCTCTTTTCCGTGCAGCTTGCGCCGCGTCGCCGCGCTTGGCAAGCAGGGGCGATGGACGATGCGCCGCCCCTGCTGATCGCATGGCACAGCCGCACCGGCGGCAGCGAAGCGCTCGCCAGGGCCGCGGCCGAAGGGGCGGGCGGGGCGGCGCAGCGCGTCGCGGCGGCCGATGTCACCCCCGATATGCTGCTCGCGGCCGCGGGCTATCTGTTCGTTGGCCCTGAAAATCTCGCCGCGCTGTCGGGCGCGATGAAGGAGATGTTCGACCGCGCCTATTATCCCTGCCTCGGCCGGATCGAGGGCCGCCCCTATGCGACGATCATCTGCGCGGGCTCCGACGGCGAAAGCGCCCAGCGCCAGCTCGACCGCATCGCGACCGGCTGGCGGCTCCGGCGCGTCGCCGATCCGGTGATCGTCAACACCCATGCACAGACGCCCGAGGCGATCCTGGCGCCAAAGACGATTCCGCCGGAACGCCTTGCCGAAGCCCGCGATCTCGGCGCCGCGCTCGCCGAAGGGCTGGCGGCGGGGATATTCTGATCGCGCGACGATAGCCCAGACTTTTCTTTGATCGTCATCCCGGCGAAGGCCGGGATCTCGCCGCATTGATCGGCTACGGCGAGATTCCGGCCTTCGCCGGAATGACGAAAAGGGGAGGGACGATTACCGCTACCGCGCGCGCGCGGCCTGGTGCGCGATGTCGGTCATCAGCTTGCGGAACAGCACGGCGCCCGCGGTGCCCGATGCTTTGAGCGCGCGCTCGCAGTCGAGCAGTCGGCTCATCAGGCGGGCGATGCGCACCGAATCCCAGAGGTGGAGCTGCGCCGTCACCGCCGCCTGTTCTTTCCAGAACACGCCGCTGCTGCGCGCCGACACGACGGTCGCGGGATGCGCGCCGCCGTCGACCTCGGCGCGCAGCCGCGCAAGTTGCATGGCGCGGATCGCGAGCGCGCGGATGATGCGGATTTCGGCGACGCCGACCGCGGCCGCGGTGGCGAGCATGTCGGGCAGTTCGCGCACCTTGCCGCCCAGCGCGACGTTGATGCACGCGCTGACATCCTCCTCGTGCGTCGCGGCGCCCAGCGCGGCGATGTCGGCGGCGGTCACCTGTCGCTGGCGGTCGGCGGCCGCGTCGAGATAGAGCGCAATCTTTTCGATCTCGCGGCGCATCAGCGCCTGGTCGCCCGACACCAGATCGACAAGCAATTGCGCCTCGGCATTGGCGAGGCGCAGTCCCTGGTCCTGCGCCGCCGCCATCGCGATGCCGACGAGCGCGCGGCGGTCGGGCTGGTAACAGATGGCGGCGACCGCATGGCTCGATCCCTCGACCAGCTTCACCAGTTTCGACTTGGCGGTAACCGACGCGCCGGTCGCGATCACCGGGTTGATCGCGGTGTCGGCGGCGAGCAACGCCTCGACCGCCGCGAGGCTGTCGTCGCCGCTGCCGGTGAGGTCGAGGCGGATCAGGCGGGCAGGCGAGAATAGCGACATCGACGCCGCCTCGGCGGCGAGCAGCGACGGGTCTTGTGCCAGCTGTATATTCGTCAGGTCGAGCCGCTCGGCCTCCTTGCCCGCGAGGCCGACGAGGTGGTTCGCGACCGCGCCCATCGTCGCTTCGTCGGGACCGGTGAGGAGGACAAGCCGCACCGCGGGGTCGAGGCGCGTCTGGCGTTCGAGATCGGCGGGCTTGACGCTCTTCATTGCCCGGCGGGGGCCGCGCCGTCGGTCGGCTGGCCGCCGCCGCGGTTCGCATAGACGGCGAGGCGCGCGACGATCTGATCGGCGATGCCCGAGGCGAGCCGTTCGAGCGCGGTCGATTCGGCGGCGATCGTCGCATATTCGCTGCCGACGACGTCGATGCCCGCGTCCTGTGCGGCGGTCGCGTCGAGCAACACTTCGCCCGTCGCGGCGTCGACAAGCTGATAGCGCGCGCGAAGCGTCCGCCGCTCGCGCGTCACCGCATCGTCGGCGCGCACCCCGAACCCCGTGATCGAATCTTCGAGCCGCACGTCGAGCCGCAGCCGCTTGCCAGCGCCTTCGCCGCCCTGCGTCGGGCGCAACCGGTCGCGCAGCGCGTTGCGGACGAGCCAGCCCTCATGCCCCGCGATCGGCGCGACATCGACGTCGGCGAGTGTCTGCGCCACCGCGCCGCCGCCGCCATTGGCGTAAAGCGGACGCAGGCCGCAGCCGCCAATGGTCAGCGAGGCGGCAACGAGGGCGGAGATGAGGAGGCTACGCATCGTTAACAACATGGACCTTTATCCCCGTTCGTGTCGAGCGAAGTCGAGACACCATGAGGCCGCTCACGAACGATGGGCGTCTCGACTTCGCTCGACGCGAACGGAAATGAAAGGTTCCGCTCCCGGCCGCCATCAGGGAACGATATTCACCAAACGGTCGGGAACGACAATCACCTTCTTGGGCGTCGCGCCTGCCAGCAGTTCGACGATGCGCGGGCGCGCGAGCGCGGCGGCTTCGAGGGCCTGCCTGTCCAGTCCCTTCGCCACCGTCATCGTGTCGCGCAGCTTGCCGGCCATCTGGATCGCGATCGTCACCTCGTCGTCGACGAGCAGCGCCGGATCGGCGGCCGGCCATGCGGCGTCGGCGACCAGCGTGGTCGTGCGCTGGCCCTCCGGCAAGGCCGCCCATGCCTCTTCGGCCAGGTGCGGCATCATCGGCGCGACGAGCAGGATCAGGGTGCGGCACGCCTCGGCGCGTGTCGCCGAAGGCCTGGCCTTTTCGATCTCGTTGGCGAGCGCGTGGATTTTCGCCACCGCCTTGTTGAAGCCCAGCGCCTCGATATCGGCGGCCACTCCGGCGATCGTCTGGTGGAGCCTGCGGGCAAGGCTCTTGTCTTCGCCGCCGTCGCCGACATTCGCGGTCTCGCCGAACAGCCGCCACAGCCGCTGGACGAAACGCCACGCGCCCTCGATCCCCGCCTCGCTCCACGGCAGGTCGCGCTCGGGCGGGCTGTCGGACAGCATGAACCAGCGCGCGGCGTCGGCGCCATATTGGTCGAGAATGGCGTCGGGATCGACGACATTCTTCTTCGACTTCGACATCTTGATGACGCGGCCGACCTCGACCGGGGCGCCGTCGGCGATCAGCGTCGCTCCGTCGGCGCCGCGCTCGACTTCGTCGGGCGTGAAAAAGAGCGGCGGCAGTCCCTCGCCCTGCGGCCGGCTATAGGTTTCGTGCGTCACCATGCCCTGCGTGAACAGGCTCGCGAACGGCTCCTGGATGTCGATCATTCCCAGCTTGTTCAGCGCGCGCGTCCAGAAGCGCGCGTAGAGCAGGTGGAGGATCGCATGTTCGATGCCGCCGATATATTGGTCGACGGGCAGCCAGCGGCGGATGACGTCAGGGTCAAAGGGCCGGTCCGACGGCGACGATGCAAAGCGCAGGAAATACCAGCTCGAATCGACGAAGGTATCGAGCGTGTCGGTCTCGCGCACCGCCTCGCCGCCGCAGCTCGGGCATTGGACATGCTTCCACGTCGGATGGCGATCCAGCGGATTGCCGGGGACCGAAAAATCGACATCCTCGGGCAGCTTTACCGGAAGCTGGCTCTTGGGCACGGGAACGGTGCCGCACGCCGGGCAATGGATGAAGGGGATCGGCGTCCCCCAATAGCGCTGGCGCGACACACCCCAGTCGCGCAGCCGCCACACGGTCGTGCCCTTGCCCCAGCCCTCATGCTCGGCGCGCGCGATGACCGCGGCCTTCGCTTCGTCGATGCTCATCCCGTCGAGGAAGTGGCTGTTCACGAGCTTGCCCGGGCCGGTATAGGCTTCGTCGCCGGTGAAATGCTGAGCGGTCTCATCCCCGTCGGCGATCACGCGGTGCACCGGCAACGCATATTTGCGCGCGAAATCCAGGTCGCGCTGGTCGTGCGCCGGGCATCCGAAAATCGCGCCGGTGCCATAGTCCATCAGCACATAATTGACGACCCAGACGGGCAGGTGCCAGTCGGGGTCGAGCGGATGCTCGACCGCCAGGCCGGTGTCGAAGCCCAGCTTCTCGGCGGTTTCGAGCTGCTCGGCCGATGTGCCCTGACGGCGGCATTCGGCGATGAAGGCCGCCAGTTCGGGCGAATCCTTCGCCAGCCTTTCGGCGAGCGGATGGTCGGGCGAGATCGCCGCGAAGCTCGCGCCATAAAGCGTGTCCGGGCGCGTCGTGAACACGTCGAAACCCGGCGCGCCGCCCGCCAGCTTGAACGAGAACTCCAGCCCTTGCGACTTGCCGATCCAGTTTTCCTGCATCAGCCGCACCTTGTCGGGCCAGCTGTCGAGGCTGCCCAGGCCTTCGAGCAGTTCGTCGGCGAAGTCGGTGATCTTCAAAAACCACTGCGACAATTTCTTCTTCTCGACGAGCGCGCCCGAGCGCCAGCCGCGACCGTCGATGACCTGTTCGTTGGCGAGCACCGTCATGTCAACGGGATCCCAGTTGACGTAGCTTTCCTTGCGATAGACGAGCCCCGCGGCATGGAGGTCGAGGAACAGCGCCTGTTCCTGGCCATAATAATCGGGCTCGCAGGTCGCCAGCTCGCGGCTCCAGTCGATCGCGAGGCCGAGGCGCTTCAATTGCGCGCGCATCGCGTCGATATTGGCGCGCGTCCAGCCGCCGGGGTGGACGCCCTTTTCCATCGCGGCATTTTCGGCCGGCATGCCGAAGGCGTCCCAGCCCATCGGATGCAGCACATCGTGCCCCGTCATCCGCTTGAACCGCGCGAGCACGTCGCCCATCGCGTAATTGCGGACATGGCCCATGTGGATGCGCCCCGACGGATAGGGGAACATTTCCAGGATATAGGCTTTCGGCCTGTCGCCGCCGTCGGTCGTGGCAAAGCTGTTCGCCGCCTCCCACGCCTTTTGCCAGCGGGCGTCGGCGGCGAGGGCGCCGAAGCGCGTTTCGCGGGTCATGTGTCGGTTACCCCGTCAGTCTGTCTGGGCGAGCGCGCGGCAGCGCGCCGCAAATTAATCCCGGATGGCCGAGCGGCGCAGGTCGCGCGCGCGGGTGAGGATGATTTCCTCGAGCTTCTGCACCGTCGCCGCCTGCACCGGCGCATCGACCCAGGTGCCGCCCTGCGACACCTGACGCGAGGCGGCGACGCGCAGCGCGTCGGCGCGCAGATCCTGGTCGAGGATCGACACGGTGACCTTCATCCGCTCGCCGGGGTTCGACGGGTTGGCATACCAGTCGGTGATGACGACCCCGCCCGCCGAATCGGCCTGGAGCAGCGGCATGAACGACAGCGCGTCGAGCGAGGCGCGCCACAAATAGCTGTTCACGCCGATCGTCGTCACCTGGCTGGCGGCAAGATCGGCGCGCGGACGGTCGTTGTTCGCACAGGCCGCAAGGCCGAGCGCCGCAAGCCCGATCAGCGCAAGCGAAGCCGCGCGGCGGCCGGGGCTGGCGGGGACGGAAAGCTGGAACATGCCGATACACCTTATCTCTTGGGCACCGGGCAGCTTCGCAAACCGCCCGTGCATACGGAATTGCCAGCGTCTCTATCGCCCTTGCCGCCGTCCGGCAAGCACGGCAATTTGCGCTGCGCGGCCGTTCAGCTTCGGGTCAGTCGAGGCGCGCGGTGTGACGAATGCGCAACATTTTCTGGCGAAATGCCCTTCGGTCACGATGATATGACCCGAATCACTGGAAATGTTACACCAACGGGCCTATCTGACGAGTCGATTGGGGTTGGAGTCGCAGGACGATGGCGCGCACATCGCGACATTATTGGAAAGCAGGGCTCACCGCTTTGGCGGTGGGTATGCTTGCGCTTCCGCCCGCGCTCGCGGCGATGTCGAGCAGCGACCGGCTGCGCGACACCGCGCTGTCGGAAACCCTTCTGGGCCAGTTCACTCCGGCGTCGGGCGACGAACGGCTGATCGCGCGCTACAACAAGATGTCGGCCGAACAGCGCCGCAATTTCAGTTTCACCCCCGCGCTCACCGATGACGGGCGCAAGAATCGCGCGATCACTGTCGTGATCCGCGCGCGCGACGATGCGTCGAGCGCGGCGCGCACCGCGGGGCTCGCGGCGGGACGCACCGCGCCGGTGGCGATCGCTCCGGTGAAATATGATCTCGGCGCGTCGGTGGGCTTTGAAAAATTCGTCACGCCGACGCTGCCGCGCGGCACCGACCTGCGCAACCTGCCGGTCGCCAGGGCGCCCGAACAGGCCGAGAAAAAGTCGCGCTTCGCCACGCGCATGGTCAACCGCCCCAGCGACCCGAGCGGTGCGACCGATCGCGTCACCGCTCCCGGCGAAGCGTCCGCGGTCGATGTCGTCACCAGCTATCGCCTGACGAAGAATATCGATGTCACCGCGGGCGTGCGGTACAAGGCCGACGACCGCTTCGAGCCGCTGACCGATTCGCGCCGCGACAGCCAGGCGGTCTATGTCGGGACGGCGTTCCGCTTCTGAGCCTGCATTGATATTGGGCCCGGAGCGGCCCCGAACCAAATCTCAACGCAGCCTTGAAGATCTCTTGGCCGCCTTTTCCTCCCACGCATCGATTGCCGCCCAGCCCGCGCCGATTCTACTCGCGCGGTTGAGCCGACGCGCGCGCGCCGTGGTCATGCCGCCGAGCGCGACCGGCTGGCCGCCCGACAGCCGCGCGAGCCGCAGCCACGCCGCGCGCCCCAGTGCGGCCGCGCCGGGATGCGAGCGCGTCGGATGGAGCGGCGAGACGAAGGCGGCGTGCGCTCCCGCGCGCCGCGCGCGCCGCGCCTCGTGCGCGTCATGGACGGGCAGGGTGAGGATCAGGCCGAGCGCGTGAGCCTGGCGCGCCCGATGCGCGTCGCGCTGGCGCAGATGAACGCCATCGGCGCCCCAGCGCCGCGCGATTGCGGGTGTTCCGGCCAGCAGCACGGTCAGGCCGCGCGTCCGGCCCAGGCGAATCAGCTGCCGCAGCAGCCGCCAGCGCGCGCGCGGCGGCAGGCGATCGTGGCGCAGCACGATCCCGCTTCCGGGCGGCAGCAGCGCCGCGAGCGCCAGCGGACCGGCCCGCGCCCGCTCGTCGCTGAACAGCCAGATGCCCGGAACTTTGGGCCGTAGAGGGTGGCGCGCGCGCATCGCGCTTTCTATAGGCGCGTCGCGAGCGCGCGCAACGCGCCGATGGGAATGAGACGATGAGCGACGCAGCAGACCGGCTGGCCGAGGTGCAGGGACATATCGCCGACGCGGCGCGGCGCGCGCAGCGTGGGGCGGGCGACATCTGCCTGATCGCGGTGTCAAAGACGCACGGCGCCGACGCCATCCGTCCGCTGATCGCCGCGGGCCAGCGCCATTTCGGCGAGAATCGCGTGCAGGAAGCCGCGGCGAAATGGCCTGCGCTGCGCGCCGAAACGCCCGGCGTCGTGCTCCACCTGATCGGCCAGCTGCAATCGAACAAGGCCGACGAAGCCGTGGCCCTGTTCGACGCGATCCATTCGGTCGATCGCTCCTCGCTCGTGCGGGCGCTGGGGAAGGCGTGCGAAAAGGCGGGGCGGCAACCGCAGCTGTTCGTCCAGGTCAATATCGGCGACGAGGCGCAGAAAGGCGGCTGTGCCGTCGCCGACCTCCCCGCGTTGCTCGCCGAAGCGAAGGATGCGGGGCTGGCGATAGCGGGCCTGATGGCGATCCCCCCCGCGACACAGGAACCCGCGCCCTTTTTCGCGCTGCTCGACGAACTTGCCGAGCGCCACGCCCTGCCGCTGCGTTCGATGGGGATGAGCGGCGATTATGAAACCGCGGTGATGCTGGGCGCGACGCACGTGCGCGTGGGCACCGCGCTGTTCGGCGCGCGCGGGTGATTCGCGGCAGCGGCGGGTGTGGACCGTTTGCGGATTTCTATTCCATCGTCATCCCGGCGAAGGCCGGGATCTCGCCGGTGCGGCAAACCGAGAGGGCGAGATCCCGGCCTTCGCCGGGATGACGGATGAGGGAAGGCCCGGAATCCATCCCAATGCCGCCCCACCGTCAATCGAACACCGACCACCCCGCGGCATAGGCGAAATGTTCGAGCGCCGCGGCGCCCGCGAGCGAGGTTCCCGCCTCGTTCAGCCCCGGTGACCATACCGCGATCGACCCCTGCCCCGGCGCGATGCACAGGATGCCGCCGCCGACGCCGCTCTTGCCGGGCAGGCCGACGCGAAAGGCGAATTCGCCCGAATTGTCATAATGACCGCACAGCATCATGATCGCGTTGATGCGCCGCGCGCGGTGCGCGTCGATCAGCTGCTCGCCGGTCCGCGGATCGCGCCCCGCCATCGCCAGGAACAGCCCGGCGCGCGCGAGCTGGCGGCACGACATGGCGATCGCGCATTGCCGGAAATAGACGCCGACGACGGTTTCGACCGGATGCCGAAGGTTGCCGAACGCATCCATGAAATGCGCGAGGCTGCGGTTGCGCGCGCCGGTTTCGGATTCGGACAAGGCGACATCGAGGTCGATCGCGACGCTTTCGTCGCCCGCCCGCGCGCGCATGAAATCGACGATCTCGTCCGCGACCGTATCGCCGTCGCGCCCGTCGATCAGCCGGTCGGTCGTCGCGATCGCCCCCGCGTTGATCAACGGATTGCGCGGGATGCCCGCCTCGCTTTCCAGCTGGACGATCGAATTGAACGCGCTGCCCGACGGCTCGCGCCCGACGCTGTCCCACAAGGCGCCGCCGATCCGGCGCAGCGCGAGCGCCAGCGTAAACACCTTCGACACCGACTGGATCGAAAAAGGCTCGTCGGCGTCGCCCGATGTGTGGACGCTGCCGTCGGGGAGCGCGAGCGCGAAACCCAGCCGGTTCGGATCGACCTTAGCCAGCGCCGGAATATAGTCGGCGACGCGGCCCTTGCCGAGCTGCGCTGCCGCCAGCGTCATCGCTTCGTCGATATGGCTGCGAAGATCATCGGTCATCGGCTTCGCTTAACAGGTTTGCGGCACAAAGCATGTATTTGCAGTTCTACGAAAATATTATATATATGAGAAATCAATTGAGCATCGGGAGACGAGACATGGTCGACCATCCACGTTCCAAGGGGCTTTCGAGCGCCGTCACCTATCGCGATCCCAAGGCGGCGTTCCGCTGGCTGGAGGTGGCCTTCGGGTTCGAGCCCGCGTTCGTGCTGCTCGACGAAGCGGGCAACCTCGCGCATTCGGAAATGAGCTTCGGCGATTCGGTGGTCATGGTCGGCAATGAATGGTCCGACGACCATCGCAGCCCCGTCAATCTCGGCGGCAAGAACACGCAGTCGGTCCATGTCCAGCTTGCGGCGGGCGACGACATCGACGCGCATTGCGAGCGCGCGCGCGGCGCCGGGGCCGAGATTGTCGCGGACCCCGAAACGCAATTCTATGGCGACCGCACCTATCGCGCCAAGGATCCGGAGGGGCATATCTGGACCTTTGGCGTGACGGTCGAGGTCAAGAGCGCGGCCGAATGGGACGCCGCGGGCGGCTTCACCACCAAGACGCGGCTCGACAATTGAGCGCGGCGCTCGACCGGACGCTCGGCGCGCTCGCCGACCCGGTGCGGCGGCGCGCGATCGAACTGCTGGGACAGCAACCACGCAGCGCGGGCGAACTCGCGCGCGAGCTTGGTCTTGCGCCGCCCGCGATGAGCCGCCACCTGAAGGCGCTGAAGGAGGGCGGGCTGGTTGAGGATGGCCACCCCGCCTTCGACGCACGCGTGCGCATCTATTCGCTGAAGGACGGCGCGACGGCGGAGCTCAGGCAATGGCTTGCCGAAACCGAGGCGCTGTGGACGCGCCAGCTCGCCGCGTTCAAGGCCCATGTCGAGGGGGACGCATGAGCGCCGCGGTGATCGTCGCGCTGCGCGTCGCGGCGACTCCGCAAGCGGCCTTCGCGGCCTTCACCCGCGACATCGGCATCTGGTGGCAAAGCCATCCGCTGTTCCAGCTCAGCCGGCGTGGCGACGGGACGCTGCGCTTCGATCCCGCGGGACCGGGTGGCCGCCTCGTCACGCGCTTCGACGATGGCCGCGAGTGGGAAATCGGCCCGGTGCGCCACTGGCTGCCCGGCGAGCGGCTGGCGTTCGGCTGGCGCCTGCCAAGCTTTCGCGAGGATCAGGCAACCGAGGTCGACGTCCGCTTCGAGGCGCTCGGCCCCGAAACGCGCGTGACGGTCGAACATCGCGGCTGGGACAGCATCCCGCAGAAGCATGTCGCGCGCCACGGCTTTGAACTGATGCTGTTCCAGCGGCGGCTGGGTGAGCATTGGCGCGGGTTGCTGAAAGCGATGGCGGCGCGGATGTGAGGACGATGGCGGGGATGGGGGGCTGCCTTTCCGCTTCGTAATGCCGATCGAATGACCGCTTCCGTTTGGAAAAGGGGAGATTCGCGCAGAGATCGCCGAGTAGATTCTTCACGCGGAGACGCGGAGACGCGGAGAGGTCGGATCGGGCCGACAGGCCCATTCTCCACTCCTGCCTCCCGACGTCTGGCGGCGTTTGAGAAAGAAAGCCGCTTCGCGGCGAGCGTTCCTCTCCGCGACTCCGCGCGCGAGCCTTTCACCGGGACTCTCTGCGATCTCTGCGCGAATCCTATTCAAACCCGCCTGCGCGGCCATGGCAACTACCGGCCGCTTCCGGCCACGCGCCACCCCGACCATCCCGAACTGCCGTCACCCGAAACGCTTGCCCCCTCGCGCTGCGGTCGCCACATCTGTGCCATGCGCCTTCCCACCCCCTTCGCCGACTGGTTCGCCGCGCGCGGGTGGCGGCTCAGGCGGCATCAGGCCGAAATGCTTGGCGCGGCGGCGCGCGGCGAGCACGCGCTGCTCGTCGCGCCGACCGGCGCGGGCAAGACGCTTGCGGGTTTCCTCCCCAGCCTCGTCGATCTCGCCGCGCATCCCTCCGACCGGCTGCACAGCCTCTATGTCTCGCCGCTCAAGGCGCTCGCGGCCGACGTCGAACGCAATCTTCTCGGCCCGATCGCCGACATGGGGCTGGCCATCAGCGTCGAAAGCCGCAGCGGCGATACCTCGTCCGACAAAAAGGCGCGCCAGCGCAGTCGGCCGCCGAACATCTTGCTGACCACCCCCGAATCGTTGTCGCTGCTGATCTCCTACCCCGACAGTTTCACGATGTTCGCCGACCTCAAGACGGTGGTGATCGACGAGATTCACGCTTTTGCGCCGGGCAAACGCGGCGACCTGCTGTCGCTCTCGCTGTCGCGGCTTCAGGCGATCGCCCCCGGCCTCCGCCGCGTCGGCCTGTCGGCGACGATCGCCGACCCCGACCTATATCGCGCCTGGCTCGCGCCCGATGCCGACGCGGACAAGGTCGCGCTGGTCGAGGGCGAGGCGGGCGCCGACCCCGACATTTCCATCCTGCTGCCCGAAGGCGCGGTGCCCTGGGCGGGGCATTCGGGGCGCTGGGCGGTGCATCAGGTGATGGCGGAGGTGGCGCGCAACCGCACGACGATCATCTTCTGCAACACGCGCGGCCTCGCCGAGCTGATCTTTCAGGAGCTGTGGAAGGTCAACGACTTCGGCCTGCCGATCGCGATCCACCACGGCAGCCTCGACATCGAGGCGCGCCAGCGCGCGGAGCAAGCGATGGCCGAAGGGCGGCTGCGCGCGCTCGTCGCGACCTCCAGCCTCGACCTCGGGCTCGACTGGGGCGACGTCGATTGCGTGATCCAGATGGGCGCGCCCAAGGGATCGTCGCGCCTGCTCCAGCGCATCGGCCGCGCCAACCATCGCCTCGACGAGCCGAGCCGCGCGCTGATCGTGCCGGGCAACCGCTTTGAATATCTCGAGGCGCGCGCGGCGCTCGATGCCGTGGCGGCCGGGGAGCGCGACGCCGACCGCTTCCGCCCCGGCGCGCTCGACGTGCTCGCGCAGCATGTGATGGCGCTCGCCTGCGCCGCACCGTTCCGCGAGGAGGCGCTGCTCGCCGAGATCCGCGGCGCCGCGCCCTATCAGTGGATCGACGCCGAAGTCTTTTCCCGCCTGCTCGGCTTTGTGCGCGACGGTGGCTATGCGCTCAAAAGCTATGATCGCTTCCGCCGCCTTGCGCCCGACGGGCACGGCGGCTGGCGCATTTCGCACCCGCGGCTCGCCGCGCAGCACCGGCTCAACGCGGGCATCATCGTCGATGCGCCGACGCTCGATGTGCGCTTCAGGAACGGCCGCCGCCTCGGCCGCGTAGAGGAATATTTTGCGAGCACGCTCGTCCCCGGCGACACCTTTGCCTTTGCGGGCTTGAGCCTCGAGGTCGAATCGATCCGCGACACCGACCTGATCGTCCGCGCGACGACGCGGCCCGCGCGCATTCCATCCTATATGGGCGCGCGCATGGCGCTTTCGACGCGGCTTGCCGACCGGGTGCGCGGCTTCCTTGCCGATCCCGCGAGCTGGTCGCGCTTTCCCGATGACGTGCGCTTCTGGCTGGAGATGCAGCAATTGCGGTCGGCGCTGCCGCGCGCAGGCGAACTGCTCGTCGAAAGCTTCCCGCACGAAGGGCTGCACTATCTCGTCACCTATCCCTTTGAAGGGTGGAATGCGCACCAGTCGCTCGGGATGCTCATCACCAAGCGGATGGACCGCGCGGGGATGCAGCCGATGGGCTTTGTCGCTTCCGACTATGCGCTGGCCATCTGGTCGCTCCAGCCGGTGACGCGCCCCGAAACGCTGTTCGACGCCGAAATCCTGTCGGACGAATTTGTCGAATGGGTCGAAAATTCGCATCTTTTGAAGCGCGCCTTTCGCGAGGTCGCGGTGATCGGCGGGCTGATCGAGCGCCAGCATCCCGGCAAGCGCAAGACGGGCAAGCAGGTCACTTTTTCGACCGACCTCATCTTCGATGTGCTCCGCAAATATGAACCCGACCATCTCCTGCTCGAAGCGGCGTGGGCCGACGCGCGCGAGCGGCTCACCGACGTCGCGCGGCTGGGCGATCTGCTCGACCGCGCGGCAGGAACGATGCGGCATGTCGGGCTCGATCGCATCAGCCCGCTCGCCATTCCCGTGCTCGTGCTCATCGGGCGCGAAAGCGTCGCGGCGTCCGACCTCGACGATGCGCTGCTCGGCGAGCTCGCCGACACGCTCGCCCGCACCGCGATGCGGGCGGATTGACGCGCCGGAGACGCCGGGCGTTTCGCTTGCCGACGACCGCGATGAGGCGTAGGCTGCGACAAAATATGGAAAGAGGATGCCAGCGATGACCCGTTCCGTCCGACGGCCCATCCTTGCGGCGCTGCTCGCCGCGGCCGCGCCGCTGCTGCTCAGCGCAACGCCTTCTCCCGCGACGCCGCCTTCTCCCGCGGCGACGCCCGGCCCGGCGGCCGAATCCGGCGCGCCGCCGGTCGGGGTCGTGCCTTTCATCGAACCCTTCGACCTCGACGCGACGCGGCGCATGGCGGTTCAGGTCATGATCGACGGCAAGGGCCCCTTTTCCTTTCTCGTCGACACCGGCGCCGAACGCACGGTGATCGCGCGCGAACTCGCCGACCGGCTGGGGCTTGTCGAGGGCGAAAAGTTGCGGATGGCGACGATCGGCGGATCGGCGACGGTGCCGAGCTATCATGTCGCGGCGCTCCAGATGACCAGGCTGCATCTGGCCAAGGTCAATGCCCCGGCGTTTCACGGCCGCCATATCGGCGCGGCGGGGCTGATCGGCGTCGATATGCTCGAGGAACGACGCGTGCTCATCGATTTCCGCGACGAGACGATGGAGATATTGGAAACGCGCAAGCGCGCGCGGCCCGTGATCCGCGACGATGACGCCATCGTCGTCACGGCGCGCAATTCGGCGGGGCGGCTGATCCTGTCCGACGCGCGGCTGAACGGCCGGCGCATCGACGTCATCGTCGACACCGGCGCCCAAACCAGCGTCGGCAACCTCGCTTTGCAACGGCTGGTGGCCGAAAAGCGCGCGAACCGGCTGCCCTTCCTGCCGACGACCCTCGCCGCGGTGACAGGTGAGGACGTGCAGGCGACGCGCACCGCGATCAAGCGCATCGTCATCAACGGCATGGACATCAACGATCTTCCCGTCAGCTTCGCCGACAGTCAGGCGTTCCGCGCGCTCGGGCTCGATGAGCGCCCGGCGTTGCTCCTCGGCATGGACAGCCTGTCGCTGTTCGACCGGATCGAGATCGACTTTCCGAACAAGCGCGTCGTCTTCGACCTGCCCGAACGCGCGCACCGCAACGCGGGGCAGCGCTTCGCGGCGAATGGGGGCGCGTTCGGGGGGTAGTCGCTTGCCGTGGCGTGGGGGCATTGCCATAGGAAGCGAATGTCCGCCGCCGCGCCCTTCGACTTTGCGGGCCAGCATTTTCAGATGCTGGCCGAAAACGCCTTGTTCTGGCCGCGCCACGGCGCGCTGATCGTCGCCGACCTGCACCTCGAAAAGGCGAGCTGGTATGCGGCCCGCGGCCAGCCGCTGCCACCCTATGACAGCCACGACACGCTCGACCGGCTCGCCGCGCTTGGCGCGCGCACCGGCGCGCGCGCGATCTGGTGCCTCGGCGACAGTTTCCACGACCGCGATGCCGCCGCGCGCATCGTCCCCGCCGTTGCCGACCGGCTCGCCCGACAGGCGCGATCGGTGGCGCTCGTCTGGATCGCGGGCAATCACGACGGGCTCAGCGCGGGCGCGTGGGGCGGCACGGTCGCCGACCAACTGCTGGTCGACGGCATCGTCTTTCGCCACCAGGCCGAACGGGGCGAGGGGCGGCCCGAAATATCGGGGCATTTCCATCCCAAATTGTGCAGCCATATCCGTGGCCGTCGCGTTGCGCGCGCCTGTTTCGTCGGCGACGAGCGGCGGCTGATCCTTCCAGCCTTTGGCAGTTTCGCGGGTGGATTGGCGGCGGATGACCCGGCCGTCGCCGCCAATTTCGGCGGCCCCTATCGGGCGATGCTCGTGGCAGGCGGGCGACGGCTCGATTTCCCCTGTCCCGGCCACGCGGCGGGTGACGCTACGGCACGCCCGGCTGCTGCTGCGCCTTAGGTCTTCAGGCTGGTTCCGGCCTGTGGCCAAAAAGCATCACCCCGGCAAAAACGACGCAAATGCTGGCGTTTCGCTGGAATGGCGGCGCAATTGGGTTATGTTCCCGCCGCAACAAAAATAATGAAATGTTGAGAGGAGTGCCCGAAATGAAATCATCTTCCCTTCATGCTGCCCGCTTGCTGCGCACGACGGCGATGGGCGTGTCGATCGCCATCGCGAGCGTCGCGGCACCCGCGCTGGCGCAGGACAGCGGCGCCGACACGGCGGCCGACACCGCGACCGAAGACAGCGGCGACGCGCCGATCGTCGTCACCGCGCAAGGCCGTTCGCAGCTTCTGTCCGACGTGCCCGTCGCCATCTCGGCGGTCAGCGCCGAAACGCTCCAGAACAGTGGCGCGAACGACATTCGCCAGCTCAATCAGGTGGCGCCGTCGCTGCTCGTTTCGTCGACCGGCTCGGAAGCCAATGGTTCGGCGCGTATCCGCGGCATCGGCACGGTCGGCGACAACCCCGGCCTCGAAAGCTCGGTCCCCGTCTTCATCGACGGCGTCTATCGCTCGCGTTCGGGCATCGGCCTCAACGAACTGGGCGAAATCGACCGCATCGAAGTGCAGCGCGGCCCGCAGGGCACGCTCGGCGGGCGCAACTCGTCGGCAGGTCTGATCAGCATCTATTCGAAAAAGCCCGATTTCCAGTTCGGCGCCACGGGTGAAGTCACCTATGGCAATTATGACTATTGGCGCCTCGGCGGCAGCGTCACCGGCCCGATCAGCGACACGCTCGCCGCGCGTATCGACGGCGTATGGGTCAAGCGCGACGGTTTCTATGACGACGCCGCAAACAATCGCGATGTCAACAATCGCGACCGCTATTTCCTGCGCGGGCAATTGCTGTTCGAACCGACGGATGCGCTGTCGATCCGGCTGATCGCCGACTATACCTATCGCGACGAAGAATGCTGTGCGGCGACCTATATCGACAGCAGCGTCAATCCGTACATCGGCAACCTCAACAATCCGGGCGTCCCGGCGTCGGCCACGACGAACAATATCGTGCGCGTGCTCGCCGATCTCGGGCAGGACCTGGGCGCCTTCAACCAGGGCTATGGCCGCGACATTTCGGTGACTCCCGGCCGCAGCTATGCCGGCAAGACAAAGGATTATGGCTTCTCGGGCCAGATCGACTATGATTTCGGTGGTGCGACGCTGACCTCGATTACCGCCTATCGCGAGTACCGGTCGAGCCAGGCGGGCGACGTCGATTATGGCACGGTCGATATCCTTTATCGCGCGCCCGATGCCGACGCCTATCGCCAGTTCCACACTTTCACGCAGGAACTGCGCCTTCAGGGCGAAGCCTTCGACGGCAAGCTCGACTGGCTCGTCGGCGGCTTCTACGCCAATGAAAAGCTGCGCGTGCGCGACAATCTCCGCTTCGGTGAGGATTATGGCAAGTTCGCGGCGTGCCGTCTCGTCACTGGGTCTACACTGGTGCCGTTCTACGACCCCAGCACCACCAACTGCATTAGCCCCACGGGACAATTCGCGCTGGGCAATAACCTGATCCCGACGCTGCCGACCGGCGTCGGTCCGCTGATCTTGGCTGGGGTGAACAACCTGGCGTCGATCAGCGACCGGGGCAGCATAAACGACGTCTATCGCCAGAACGGCGAGAATTGGGCGTTGTTTACGCACAATATCTTTCACATCACCGACAAGCTCGATTTCACCTTCGGCGTCCGGTACACCAACGATAAGAAGAAGTTTTCGGCGACCTTCACCAACGACAATACTGCTTGCGTCGCCAATCAGGCATTGTTTGAGCCGTTGCTCAGCGGCCCGCTCGCAGCCACCGCCGCGGGCATATTGGGCCTGAGTTGTCAGGGCAACTCAACCTCCGAACTGAACGGCGTGTCGATTCGCGACAAAAGGAGCGAGGACGAATGGACCGGCACCGCGATCCTGTCTTACAAGCCGGTCGACGACCTGATGCTCTACGCTAGCTATTCGCGCGGCTATAAGGCGGGCGGTTTCAACCTCGACCGCTCGGCGCTGAAGCCGCCGGTGATTCTGGCCGGAGCGGATTCCAGTTCCAGCTTTGCTGCCGTCGGCGGCGCGCAAGCACTGGTCGGCAATCTGCAGTTCGACCCCGAAACGGTCGACAGCTATGAAATCGGCGCCAAATATGCGACCGGCCCGTTCGGCCTTGGCCTGACCTTCTTCCGGTCGGACTTCTCGAGCTTCCAGCTCAACACATTCAACGGCTCCGTCTTCCTTGTCCAGAACATCAACGGCTGCGACAGCGACTTGGCCGGCGGCGACCGCGACCAGAGCAAGTTTCTCGGTGCGCCCAACTACAACAGCGCAGCGGCGACCACCGGCGCCTGTCCCGCCGGCGACGTCAGCCACGGCGTGCGGTCGCAGGGCTTCGAACTCGAAGCCTCGCTCGTTCCGGCGCGGGACTTCCGCATGACCGCAGGCCTGACCTATGCAAAGACCAAATATCGCGGCCAGTTGGTAGGTAATGATTCGGGCGCGCCGCTCGATCAGGCGCTGCGCCTGTTGCCGGGCAACAATCTGTCGAACGCGCCCGAACTGGTCGCCACCGGCAGCGTCGCCTGGACCCCCGACATCGGCAGCAGCGGGCTGACCGGCCTCGTCTATGTCGATGGCCGCATGACCAGCGATTATAACACCGGGTCGGACCTGTTCCCGCAAAAGGGACAGGACGGCTATGCGATCTTCAACGCGCGCATCGGCATTCGCGGCCCCGACGAGACATGGGGCATCGAGTTCTGGGGGCAGAATATCTTTAACAAACAATATGCTCAGGTCGCGTTCAACTCGCCGTTCCAGGAAGGCGCGACGTCGACCGGCACCGCCTTCGCCGACCCGCAATATCCGGGCGGGCGTCAACTCTTCTCGCAGTTCCTCGCCGAACCGCGCACCTATGGCGTGACGTTGCGCGGCAAATTCTGAACCGCGCCGACAGCGTGAGATGGGGGGCGGGGCCGATGGTCCCGCCCCTTTTTCTTGCCGGGCGAAGTCAAGCTGTCACCTTTGACAGCTGTGGCACAAAAGCCGCGCGTTTCGGGAAATGACGTTACGGCACCTTGCCGATGCTGGCGACCTCGCCCGGCGCCATGATAGCCTCCCCGCCAAACAATATGGAAGAGAGGAGGGCCTGAACATGACGCTTCATTCCTATCGCGCTGCTTCGATGCTGCGCGCCGGCGCCGCCGCATTGCCGCTCGCCGCGATGCTCGCCGCCGCGCCGGCGATGGCGCAGGAGGGCGGCGGCGCCGAAGCCGACGACAGCACGATCATTGTCACCGCGACGCGGCGCAGCGAAGCGCTGTCCGACGTGCCCATCGCGGTGTCGGCGGTCACGGGCGACACGCTCGAAAAGACGGGCGCGACCGACGTGCGCGCGCTCGGGCAGGTCGCGCCCTCGCTGCTCGTGTCGGGCGCGACGAGCGAGGTCAATTTCACCGCGCGCATCCGCGGCATCGGCACGGTCGGCGAGAATCCGGGCCTCGAATCCTCGGTCGGGCTGTTCATCGACGGCGTCTATCGCAGCCGGACAGGGGTGGGCCTGTCCGAGCTTGGCGACATCGAGCGCGTCGAGGTGCTGCGCGGGCCGCAGGGCACCTTGTTCGGCCGCAACTCGACCGCGGGGCTGATCAATATCGTCACCAAAGGACCCGAGCTTGGCGCCTTTTCGGGCAAGGGATCGCTATCCTACGGCAATTATGATTATTGGCGCGTCGACGGGATGGTCAACGCTCCGCTCGGCGAAAAGGCCGCGGTGCGCGTTGATGGCGTGTGGCAGCGGCGCGACGGCTTCATCGACAATGTCACGCCGGGTGAGGACGACATCAACGACCGCGACCGCTGGCTCGCGAAGGCGCAGCTGCTGCTCGAACCCGCCGAAAATGTCACGCTGCGTCTGATCGCCGATTATTCGGAGCGCGACGAAAATTGCTGCGGCGGCGTGCTGCTGAACCCGGTGCGCAGCCTGACGCGCGGCCCCGACGGCTTTCCGGTGGCGTCGCCGAACACGCTGTTGCCGCTGCTTCAGCTGCTCGGCGCCAATCACCAGGTTCCGCCCGCCGGAACGAGTTTCATTCGCCAACAGGCAACGACGCCCGGTGTTTCCTATCGTTCGGACACAAAGGACTGGGGCGTGTCGGGTGAGCTCAACTGGGACTTCGGCGGCGCGACGCTGACCTCGATCACCGCCTATCGCGATTACAGAAATGCGCAGGGACAGGATTCCGATTTCAGTGCGCTCGACATATTGCGGCGCACCGACCTCGACCGCCGCTTCCGCCTGTTCACGCAGGAACTGCGCCTGCAGGGCGAGGCGCTGGACGGACGGCTCGACTGGCTTGTCGGCGGCTATTACGCCAATGAGAAGCTCGATGTCGACGACGACATCGTCTATGGCGCCGATTATCAGCGCTATGCCAATTGCCTCGCCGCGGCGGCGCTCGCACCGACCTTCCTCAACCCGGCCTCGCCGACCTGTTCTAACCTGCCCGCGACAAGCTTCCCCGGCTTTCAGGGTATCGCCGCGCTGCTCGGCGCCGCGCCGCTGAACGGTACGGGCAACAATGGTTCGACCTTCGCGCAGCGCAGCACCAACTATGCGCTGTTCACGCACAACAGCTTCGACATTGTCGAGGATGCGCTGACGCTCACCATCGGCGCGCGCTACACGCACGAGAAAAAGACGCTCGCGGGCGACGCCAGTTTCACCAACAGCTTATGCCCCGCGATCGTCAATTCGTCGCTTCAGGCGCTGGCGAGCCTCGCCTGCGTCATCAACGGCACCGCGCCCGATATCGTGCGCGGCGCCGAAGGCACGAAGTTCAGCGAGGGGCAGTGGACGGGCACCGCTGTGCTCAGCTGGAAACCCGCGCCCGAATGGCTGGTCTATGGCTCGGCGTCAAAGGGGTACAAGGCGGGCGGATTCAACCTCGACTATTCGGCGCTCGACCGGCCGTGCAGCACCACCGCGGGTTCGGCGGCGCAGAACGCCGCCTGCGCCGCGCTGCTCGCGCGCCCGGCGAACACGCCCGGCAATGCGCGGCCGGAGGCGAGCGACCTGCAATTCGCGAGCGAAAAGGTCGACGCCTATGAGCTGGGGGTCAAATGGGACGGCCCGGGCATCGACGTCAATCTGGCGGCCTTCTACCAGGAATATAGCAATTACCAGCTCAACACCTTCAACGGCGTCAACTTCGAGGTCACGAACATTCAGGCGTGCAAGGACGACCTTGGGACGGGGCCGATCGACAACAGCGCCGCGACCGGCGCCTGCGCATCCGACCGGCTGAAACCCGGCGTCGTTTCAAAGGGGATCGAGATCGAGGCCTTCCTGCGCCCCGCGCGCTATCTGTCGGTCAATATGGGCCTTACCTATGTCGACACTCTCTATCGCCGCAACCTCGTCGGCACGGGCGGGCGGCCGCTGTCGCCGGTGCTGTTCCAGCTGCCGGGGCGCGGCGTGTCGAACGCCGCCAACTATGTCGCGACCGCGGGGATCAGCTGGACGCCGCCGATCGGATCGTCGGGGATGAGCGCGCTCGTCTATCTCGACACGCGCCTGCAAAGCGACACCAACACCGGTTCCGACCTCGACGTCGAAAAGATCCAGGACGGCTTTGCGGTCTTCAACGGCCGGATCGGCCTTTACGGCCGTGATCGCCGCTGGGGCATCGAGCTGTGGGGGCAGAATCTCTTCAACAGGCGATATTATCAGATCGGCGCCGACATGCCGCTTCAGGGATCGGGGTCGTTCCGCACCGTCGCCGCCCCCGCCTCGCTCGGCTTTCCGGCGACCGCGAACCAGCTCTTCGTCGGTTTCCCCGGCGAACCGCGCACCTGGGGCGTGACCTTGCGCGGCCAGTTCTGACCACCGCCCGTCCTCCTCGCGCACGGGGAGGGCCAAGGGGGGCCTGCCGCGGCCGGGCACTGTCGCGGCAGGCTCTTTTGTGCCGCGACCCGGCGGATGGCGCAAAATCTTGGGTCCATCGCCCGCAAGGCCGCCCGGAGGCGAGATCGAAGCCATTTCGGCGTCCCTCCGGGATTTGCCCGATTTGCCCATGGCGTCGTCGAAAAGTCTTGAAATATCGACATATTCCCGCGCCTTTTCTCCTCGCCCCGAGCAAAATCGCTTCAAACCTCGAACGGCCAATTTATGGGTTTACGGCCTAAGCAATTGCATATCGCGACGGGAAGGCTTAACCGGCGGCGCATCGACCGTTTAGAGTCAGGACAGGGCTGATATGGCTGGCAATGAACCGGGCGCGCGGCCGCGCTCCCCCCACCTGCAAGTGTATAAATGGACCCCCGCGATGGCGGTCTCCATTTTCCACCGCGTCAGCGGCGACGGGCTGGCGATCGTCGGCGCCTGCCTGTTTCTCTGGTGGCTCGGCGCGCTCGCCGCGGGGCCCGATGCCTATGCGGCCTTCATCGCCTGCGTCTGGCACGATCCCGACGCCGGGACATTTCATCGGGTGACCAATATCCTCGGCAAGATCGTGCTGATCGGCCTCACCTGGGCTTTCTTCCAGCATCTCTTCTCGGGCCTGCGCCATTTCGTGCTCGATGCGGGGGCGGGATATGAGCTCAAGACGAACAGGCTCTGGTCGACGCTCGTTTTCGTCGGCGCGCTGACCGCGACCGCCGCGACCTGGCTCTATATCCTGCAGGGGACGTTCAATGGGTAATGGCACGCGCCTCGGCCGCGTGCGCGGGCTCGGCTCGTCGCACCACGGATCACATCACTGGCTGCAACAGCGGCTGACCGCGCTCGGCAATATCCTGCTTGTCGGCTTTCTCTTCGTCTCCTTCCTGCGCCTGCCGATGACCGATCATGGCGCGGTGCTGCGCTGGGCGTCGAACCCGTCGGTGGCGCTCGCGCTCATCCTGATGCTGGTCAGTGTCTTCTGGCACCTGCGGCTGGGGCTTCAGGTGATGATCGAGGATTATGTCCATGGCGAAGCGACGCGGCTGCTCGCGCTCGTCATCCTCAATTTCTATGCGATCGGCGGCGCCGCCTATGGCATTTTCGCGATCGTGCGCATTGCGCTGGCGCCCGCGGCGCTCGGCCCCGGGGGCATGTAAGATGACCGAAGCCTACAAGATCATCGACCATATCTATGACACCGTCGTCGTCGGCGCCGGCGGCTCCGGCCTGCGCGCGACGATGGGCAGCGCAGAGGCCGGCCTCAAAACCGCCTGCATCACCAAGGTGTTCCCGACGCGCAGCCACACCGTCGCGGCGCAGGGCGGCATCGCCGCCAGCCTCGGCAATAATTCGCCCGACCATTGGCAATGGCATATGTACGACACGGTCAAGGGCTCCGACTGGCTCGGCGACCAGGACGCGATCGAATATATGGTGCGCGAGGCGCCCGCCGCGGTCTATGAACTCGAACATGCGGGCGTGCCGTTCAGCCGCAACGCCGACGGCACCATCTATCAGCGCCCGTTCGGCGGCCATATGCAGAATATGGGCGAAGGCCCGCCGGTGCAGCGCACCTGCGCCGCGGCCGACCGCACCGGCCATGCGATGCTCCACGCGCTCTATCAGCAGTCGCTGAAATATGACGCGGACTTCTTCATCGAATATTTCGCGCTCGACCTCATCATGGAAAATGGTGCGTGCCGCGGCGTGATCGCGCTGTGCATGGAGGATGGCAGCATCCACCGCTTCCGGTCGCAGGCCGTCGTGCTCGCGACGGGCGGCTATGGTCGCTGCTATTTCACCGCCACTTCGGCGCACACCTGCACCGGTGACGGCGGCGGCATGGTGCTGCGCGCGGGCCTGCCCTTGCAGGACATGGAGTTTGTTCAGTTCCACCCGACCGGCATTTACGGCGCGGGTGTGCTGATTACCGAGGGCGCGCGCGGCGAGGGCGGTTACCTCACCAATTCGGAAGGCGAGCGCTTCATGGAACGCTACGCCCCCTCGGCGAAGGATCTGGCGTCGCGCGACGTCGTCTCGCGCTCGATGGCGCTCGAAATCCGCGAGGGCCGGGGCGTCGGCCCGCACGCCGATCATATCTATCTGCACCTCGACCATATCGACCCCGCGGTGCTCGCCGAGCGCCTTCCCGGCATCACCGAAAGCGGCAAGATTTTCGCCGGCGTCGATCTCACGCGCCAGCCGCTCCCCGTCGTGCCGACGGTCCATTACAATATGGGCGGCATTCCCTGTAACTATCACGGCGAAGTCGTCACGCTCGGCAAGGACGGTCCCGACACCGTCGTTCCCGGCCTCTTCGCGGTCGGCGAGGCGGCGTGCGTGTCGGTTCACGGCGCGAACCGCCTCGGCTCGAACAGCCTGATCGACCTCGTCGTCTTCGGCCGCGCGACCGGGCATCGCCTCAAGGAACTGCTCACCCCCGGCGCCGCGCAGCAGCCGCTGCCGAAGGACAGCGCCGATCTCGCGCTCGCGCGGCTGGACCATTTCCGCCATGCCAATGGTGGCTCGCCGACCGCCGAGGTGCGCACCGAGATGCAGCGCGCCATGTCGGCGCACGCGGCGGTGTTCCGCACCGACGAACTGATGGCCGAGGGCAAGGAAAAGCTCGCCAAGACCTATGCGCGGATGCAGGACATCCACGTCAGCGACCGCAGCCTCATCTGGAACACCGATCTGGTCGAAACGCTGGAGCTCGACAATCTGATCGCGCAGGCGACGGTGACGATGCACTCGGCGTTCAACCGCAAGGAAAGCCGCGGCGCCCACGCGCGCGAGGACTTCCCGAACCGCGACGACGCCAACTGGATGAAGCACACGGTTGCCTGGTTCGACGGCTGGGGCGGCAAGGGCGGCGGCGTCCGCCTCGATTACCGCCCGGTCCACGAATATACGCTCACCGACGACGCCGAATATATCAAGCCGAAGGCGCGGGTTTATTGAGCCGGGTGGCCGGGCGCGATAGAGACAGCGAGAGCGGTCTAACCTCGCGTCTTCATAGGCGTCTTCAACCCTTAAGGTGCCGCATCGCATCCCGCCGTTCGTGCAACAAGCGGAGCACATCGACCCGTTCGTCGTCGATCAGATAGAAGATCAGATGATGCCCGCTACGGGCTCGTCTTAAGCCCGGGAAAACATCCGCTTCTTCCCGGTGGCGTAATCCGTTTGTCGCAAGTCCTTCGATCGCCTTGCGGAGATCGCTGACATAATGGCGCGCTTGCTCCGCGCCCCATTGTTCGATGGTGTAATCAGCGACGTCTTCAATGTCGGCTTCCGCTTCGGGGCGGACAGCCACGCTACGCATCGCTTTCGGGACCGAACTTCCGTTCCATGAAGGCGTCCCAGTCAAATGGACGCGCCGGGCCGCTGTCGATGCCCTTCTTTATCTCGCGGCGCAGCGCTTCGACGCGATCATCATAGGCAATATAGCGTCGCATCGCTTCGCGCACGACTTCGCTGGTCGTCGCGAACTCGCCCGATTCGACCTTGCGGCGCGCAAATTCGATGAAGGGTTCGCCCAGGGCGACCGAAGTGTTCTTGACAGCCATGCTGGCGGATATACCAAATATTGGTAATGCCGTCCAGATACCGTCAATCCCCGATCAGGCTGCGCACCGGATTGATATCGGAAAAGGGCACATCGACGTCCTGGCCCATGATCCACAGTTTCTGGCACGCGATCGCAAAGAATATCAGCGCGATCGTCCAGACGATGAAGGTCTTGCGCGCGATCCAGCGTCGTTCGGCCTCTTCGGCGGCAGCGCGCGCCTTATAGTCGATCCCGAGCTCGCCCTCGAACTCGGCGACCAGCTGCGCGCGGCGGGTTCGCGAGATATTGGCGATGCTCGCATCTCCTTGTGCGCGTGTCGATCGGCGTTTCGCCATGATCCACCTTGGTCCAGCTAGTCCTGCTGCCGGATATAGCGCCGATGCCCTGCCAATTGGTTAACCCGCGACAGGTCCATCGCGCGCTATGCGGCCGACGCGCTATGTCAGATGGTGACGACCAGCTTGCCGACCGCGCTGCGATCGCCGAGCCTGGCGATCGCCTTGCCGCCGTCTTCGAGGGCATAGCTGCCGGTGACGCGCGGCCTGATCTTGCCTTGCTCCCACAGCTGGAACAGCCGCGCGATATTGGCGCGGTTGCGCGCGGGTTCGCGCGCAACGAACGCGCCCCAGAAGACGCCCGCGACGTCGCAGCTCTTGAGCAGTGTCAAATTGAGCGGCAGGCGCGGGATGCCGGCGGGGAAACCGACGACCAGATAGCGGCCTTCCCATGTGATCGCGCGTAGCGCGGGCTCGGCATAGTCGCCGCCGACGGCGTCATAGATGAGGTTCGCGCCGCCCGGGCCGACGGCTTCCTTGAATCGATTCGCCAGCGCTTTCGACTGGTCCTTGTCGAACGGCTGGCGGCCATAGATCACGACCTCGTCGGCGCCCGCGTCGCGCGCGACCTGCGCCTTTTCCTCGCTCGACACGCCCGCGACGACGCGCGCGCCGAAAGCCTTGCCCAGCTCGACCGCGGCGATGCCGACCCCGCCCGACGCGCCGAGCACGAGCAATGTGTCGCCTTCCTCGATATGACCGCGATCGACGAGCGCGTGGATGCTGGTGCCATAAGTCATCAGCAAGGAGGCGCCTTCGGCGAAGTCGTGGGTGGCGGGCAGGTGATAGACATTATGCACCGAAACCGCGACCGCCTCGGCCATCCCGCCGTTGCCGCACCCCGCGATCACCCGGTCGCCGACCTTGAACTCGGTGACGCCCTCGCCCACTTCGGCGACCAGCCCCGCAACCTCGCCGCCCGGCGCAAAGGGGCGTTCGGGTTTGAACTGATATTTGTCCTCGATGATGAGCGTGTCGGGAAAGTTGACCGCGCAGGCCTTCACGTCGATCACGATCTGCCCCTTGCCCGCATTCGGGCGCGGCAGCTCGCCAAGGACCAGCGTTTCGGGGCCGCCGGTTGCGGTCGACAAGAGCGCCTTCATCATCTTCTCCTCTTCTTCTTCGTGGCGGCACCGGCCCGCTCCCCCACGACTGCAAACTATGGGAGGTCGGGTGGGGGAGCGGGCCGGTGCGGTTAGCTCATAAGCGCGGCCGGGCGCATCCACGGACGCGCGGCATCAAGTCGCTGTTCATAGGCGGTGATTGCGGCGTCGCTCTTTTCGGTCAGCGAAATCTCGTCGAGCCCTTCCATCAGGCACATCTTGCGGAACGGGTCGATCTCGAAGGCGAAGCGATCCTGAAACGGCGTCGTCACCGTCTGATGCTCAAGATCGACGCGAATCGGATCGGTGGTCGCCACCTCCATCAGCCGGTCGATCGCCGCCTGCGGCAGCACGACCGGCAAAATGCCGTTCTTCACCGCATTGCCCGAAAAAATGTCCGAATAACTTGGCGCGATCACGACGCGGATGCCAAGGTCGCCGAGCGCCCAGGCGGCATGTTCGCGGCTCGACCCGCACCCGAAATTGTCGCCCGCGATCAGGATCGGCGCTTGCCTGTATTCGGGTCGGTCGAACAGATTGTCGGGGTCGGCGCGCAGGCTCTCGAACGCGCCGCGTCCCATGCCTTCGCGCGTCGTGGTCTTCAGCCAGTGCGCGGGGATGATGACGTCGGTGTCGATATTTTTGAGGCCCAGCGGAATGGCGCGGCCCTCTACCTGATGGAGCGGGGTCATGTCATTCGGCCGCCTTCGGAAAGGCCGGCAGCTTGGCGAGGTCGCGCGGCTCGTGCTGAATGATCACCGTGGCGCCCAGATTTTTCGCCAGCGCCTTGAAACGGTCGAACGAGGCGAGCGTCTGGGCGCGGTCGGTGTTGAACTCCGGGACGCCGTTGCTGTCGTAATTTTCCTGAAAATGCGCCTGGTCGCCGCTGAGCAGCACCGAACCCATGTTCGCGAGCCGCACCAGCAGCACATGGTGTCCCGGCGTATGCCCCGGCATGTCGAGCATCACGACGCGGCCGTCGCCGAAAATATCCTTGTCGCGCGTCACCGGCTCGACCGTTCCGCCTCCGCCGATCCAGCGTGCAAAGGGTTTCGGGTCGAGAAAGGCGGGCGGCTCGCTCTGCGTCAGCAGATCCCAGTCGCGCTTGCCGATATAAAGCTTGGCCGCCGGAAAATCGGGCAGCTGTCCGATATGATCGAAGTGGAAATGGCTGACGCCGACGACGTCGACGTCATCGGGCTTGATATCCAGCTCGGCGAGTTGCTCGACCAGGCTTTTGCGCACCGTGGCCGACATGTCGCCGTCGGTGCTGAACGCCGCGTCTTTCAGCGCCGTCGGCAGGCCGAGATCCCAGAGCATCAGCTGGTCGCCATGGCGGATCAGATAACAACCGACCGTCAGATCGCGGCTTTGCCCCGGATAGGCCGCCGTATCCGAAAAGGCGTTGAGCCGGTTGACGCGCACCGTTCCGCAATCGAGCCGGGTCAGGCTCAGCGTCGCGCTCGCGGGCTTCTCCTGCGCCAGCGCGGGGGCGGCGAGCGCCAGCGCCGCCGCGATCGTCATAATGGCTTTCCCGATCATGCCTTGGCTCCCATTGTTTCGGTTCATCCCATCAACTCGCGCACATCGGTCAGCCTGCCCGTCACCGCCGCCGCCGCCGCCATCGCCGGGCTGACAAGGTGCGTGCGCGCCCCCGGTCCCTGTCGGCCGACGAAATTGCGGTTGCTGGTCGATGCGCAGCGCTCGCCCGCGGGCACCTTGTCGGGGTTCATCGCGAGGCAGGCCGAACAACCGGGCTCACGCCATTCCAATCCCGCGTCGATGAAGATGCGGTCAAGCCCCTCGGCCTCGGCCTGGGCTTTCACCAGGCCCGATCCGGGGACGACGATCGCCCATTTGACATTCGCTGCCTTCTTGCGGCCTTTCAGCACCGCGGCGGCGGCGCGCATGTCCTCGATCCGGCTGTTGGTGCAACTGCCGATGAAGATATTTTCGACCGCGACATCCTGCATCCGCGTGCCGGGTTCCAGCCCCATATAAGCGAGGCTCTTGGCGGCGGCCGCCTGTTTCGACGGGTCGGCGAAGCTTGCGGGATCGGGGACGGTGCCGGTGATCGGCACGACATCCTCGGGGCTGGTGCCCCACGTCACGCTCGGCGCGATGTCGGCCGCGTCGATGACCACCACCTTGTCGTACGTCGCGCCGGGGTCGGTGGCCAAACTTTGCCAATAGGCGACGGCCGCATCCCAGTCGGCGCCGCTGGGGGCGTAGGGGCGGCCCTTGAGGTAAGCGAAGGTCGTTTCGTCGGGCGCGATCAGCCCGGCGCGCGCGCCGCCCTCGATCGCCATGTTGCTCACCGTCAGCCGCCCCTCGATCGACAGCGCGCGGATCGCGCTGCCGGTATATTCGATGACATGGCCCGTGCCGCCCGCGGCGCCTATGGCGCCGGTGATGTGGAGGATGATGTCCTTCGCGCTGACGCCGGGGCCGACATTGCCCTCGACGCGCACTTCCATCGTCTTCGACGGTTGCAGCAGCAAGGTCTGCGTCGCCAGCACATGTTCGACCTCGCTCGTCCCGATGCCGAAGGCCAGCGCGCCGATGCCGCCGTGGCACGCGGTATGGCTGTCGCCGCAAACGATGGTCGCGCCGGGCAGCGAGAACCCCTGTTCGGGGCCGACGACATGGACGATGCCCTGCTCGGGCGCGACCGCGTCGATATAGCGGATGCCATATTCGGGCGCATTCCTTTCCAATGCCGCCAATTGCGCCGCGCTTTCGGGGTCGGCGACGGGCAGGCGGTTGCCCGCCGCATCCTTGCGCGGCGTCGTCGGGACATTATGGTCGGGGACCGCGAGCGTCAGGTCGGGGCGGCGCACCGTGCGCCCGCTCGCGCGAAGCCCGGCGAAGGCCTGCGGGCTGGTGACTTCATGGACGAGGTGTCGGTCGATGAAGATCAGGGCAGTTCCGTCGGAGCGCTGTTCGACGACATGCGCGTCCCAGATTTTCTCATAAAGCGTGCGGGGCCGAGTCATGCGGCTCACTTACGCCGCCTGCATAACTTTGCAAGCGAGTGGCGAAGAAAAACGCAATTTTCGGTCGCGGTGCGACGACCGCTTCATTCTCAAGCGGCGCAAATGTCCGTGTGTCGCGAGACCGATCAGGGCGTTTCATTGCCTCCGTTGGGCAGCGAATGATTATAGCATACCGCTTTCGGATTGTTTCTGAACGGGGCGGACAAATAGATCGCCTGCCAGGTGCCGTCGGCCGCACCGGCGCAAGAGGCGATCCAGATATCGACCGGCGTGTCGGTGAAGACGCGAATGCCATTGTCTGTAACAATCTCGGAATTGCCGGGGACATACCACCCGAAACCGAAATGAAGTTCCTGGATGGGTTGAAACGGCAGCGGCGGGACGCGGCGTGGGCTCGGTTGCATCCGCGCGCCGGGGGTCTGGAGGCCGGGCCAGAAAAGATGCCCGCTCCCCGCCTCGATCCGCACCCACTGACCGGTCGCGCATTTGTTGGACAGCACCCAGTCGCCGACCCAAATGGTCGGCAGCGGATTCGCCTCAGCGGGCTTGCGGATGTTGCGGATGGTGGGCGTGACGCAACCGGTGCCATAAACGCCCGCCAGCCTCAGGGGCATCGCCGGTGGCGTCGGCTTCGGCGCGCCGGGGTATTCGGCCTTGCACTCGGGGCAGCCAGCCAGGCCGCTGTTGCGGGTTGCCGTTGCCGTTCGGGTAAAGCGCTCATTGTCGTCGCGGTCCATATGCGGTTTGTTCCGCTGGAGATAGTCCAGGAAATAGGTTCCGAAAAAAATGTTATACTGATGAATCTGCTGCGCATCCCATGCGGCGTTGACCGGGTAACGGGCCCGAAAGGCGCTGATCTCAGCGTTGATCGCGGTGGCCCATGCAATGCGGTCCTCGTCGGACAGCCGCGTTGTGGATGGCGCGGAGGCCGGTACCGATACCTGCGGGGCCGCAGCAGGGGCGGTCGGTGACGCGCTTTGCGACGGGGCGGCTCCTGCCAGAATGTTTCGGCCGGCGCGCATGAAGCACATCCCCAATTCCAGCAATTCGGGATCATGTACGCCGTCCTGATTGTAGAGCGTTTTAACTTCATAGTTCAGGCTGGTCGCGTCGCCGTGGCGCGCCTGGGTCAAGGCCGTCGTCGCGCTCAAGAGCAATTTTGCGACGCTGGTGACCGGTCGGCCGCCATCGCGTCCCGACCGGAACCGGGCGTCGACGAGGGGCTGGCATTGCCGTAACATCTCCACCCGATCGGCCCGCGTTTCCGGATGCGCCTGCATCCCGCCGACCGCTTCGATCTGCAACACCCGGGACGCATTCGCGCCCAGCGCCGGTGGCGATGCCACCTGCGGCGGCGACGCGCGGCCGACCAGCCGCCGGGCCTCGCTCAGAAAGCAGGCGATCAACGCAGGTTCGGACCTATAGGCCGATTCGCGCTTCGCATCGTTGGAATAGAATGAAATGCGCTCCTGCAACGTCGCCAGAGCCGATGCGTTCGACCGCGCCTCGGCAAGCTGACGTACGGCTTCGGCCAGCACATCGGCCGCCCCCCTGACGAGATTGGCTTCGCCCATCTGCGCTATGCGGGCGCTGCTCAGATAATCGCCCAGCTGGGCTTCGCATTGGCGAAGCATGGCGGTCCGATCGAGCCGCGAACTCGGCCCGATCTCAATCCGGTTCTCCCCAAACCCCAGTCGGCCCTCTTGCGACAGGACCGCTGCTGCACGAGGGGAAAGTTGCTGCGCGCCGACCGTTGCCGGGAGTAGTAGCACCCATGACGCAAGGAGCATGGTGAACCGGAAATGTCGCATAAACGCGTCCCCCCGGACCGATTTCGGCTCGATGTACAGAAAAGTCAATCTGACGGCAGGAGTGTGGCGGTCCGGCGTCCCTGACGGTATAAGCGCCACATGAACATCGCCTCCATTCTCTCGATTGTCGCGGCCACCGTCGTGGCGATGGAGGGCGTCGCCTGGGCGAGCCACAAATATATCATGCACGGCTTTGGCTGGGCGTGGCACCGCGATCACCACGAACCGCACGATAAGCGGCTCGAAAAGAACGACCGCTTTGCGCTGTTCGGCGCGGCGATGAGCATCTCGGCCTTCGCGGTCGGCAGCCCGATGATCATGGGCGCCGCGGCGTGGGAGCCGGGAACGTGGATAGGACTCGGCATCCTGCTTTATGGCATCATCTACACGCTCGTGCACGACGGGCTTGTCCACCAGCGCTATTTTCGCTGGGTGCCGCGGCGCGGCTACGCCAAGCGGCTCGTGCAGGCGCACAAGCTCCACCATGCGACGATCGGCAAGGAGGGCGGCGTCAGCTTCGGCTTCGTGTTCGCGCGCGATCCGGCGAAATTGAAGGCCGAATTGAAAGCGCAGCGCGAGGCCGGGATTGCGGTGGTGCGCGAGGCTTTGGCGGATTAATCCGCGTCATTGCGAGGAGCCGAAGGCGACGCGGCAATCTCCAGCTGTCGTTCTGGCGCAGCGCGCATAGCAGGAGATTGCTTCGCTTCGCTCGCAATGACGGCGTTTGTTCGGCCTAAGCCGCGCGATAATCCGCGGTAATCACCCCCGCCGCCGCCAGCTCCGCCTCATGGCTTTCCTCGCGCCATTGCTCGGCGAGCGCCTGCCGCTCCCACTCCAGCATCGCTGGATGCGCCAGCACATGATCGACCCAAGCCCGTCCGGCGCCGACGTCCAGGCCATAGGTGCGGATACGAAAAGCCACGGGCGCAAAGAAGGCATCGACCGCGGTGAAGTCGGCCCCCGCGAGCCACGGCCCGCCGAACCGCGCCAGCCCGTCCTCGAACAGTTCGCGGACGCGCGCGACGTTGGCGCGCAGGGCATCGGACATCGGCTTCGGGGTTATGCGCACCCCGACGTTCATCGGGCAATCATTGCGCAGCGCGGCGAAGCCGCCGTGCATCTCGCACGCCGCGCAGGCCGCCCATGCGCGCGCGTCGGGATCGGTCGGCCACACGCCCTCGTGCCGGTCGGCGAGATAGAGGACAATGCCCAGCGAATCGTGGATCGTCCGCCCCTCGTGAAGCAGCACGGGCACTTGCCCGGTCGGCGAAAAACGACGGAACTCGTCATAATTGCTCGGCTTGGTGAAGGGTTCGATGCGGTCGCGAAACGCGATGCCCAGCCCCTTCATCAATATCCAGGGGCGCAGCGACCAGCTCGAATAATTGCGGTTGGCGGTGATCAGCTCGTACATGCGTCGCGCTCCCGGGCGAGGATGGGGGAAATATAGTCGGGATCGTGCGCAAAGGGCATCGGCGTGCCGTCGCGCAGCGCCGCGAGCACGCTGCCGAAATCGCTCTTTGCCCGCCAGCCGAAGCGGCGTTCGGCGCGCGACGGATCGTAAACGCGGTCGATGACATCGGGAAGCGTCCAGCCTTTCGCGGCATAAAGCTCGGCGGCGTCGGGGTGATAGCGCGCGATCACCGCGCGCGCGTCGCGCGCCAGCTCCCCGGCGTCGTCGCGCGCGAAGGGCGGCGGGGCGGAGAGGATGAAGCAGTCGCAGCCGATCGTCGGCGCGGCCTCCAGCGCCGCGAGATGCGCCGCCGCGGCGTCCTCGACCGTCAGGCGGCGGTGGAGCATTTCATTGGCCTTGAGATTTTCCCCGCTCGGGACGGCGTGCGTATCGTCATCCTCGGGAAAAAAGCGCCCGGTGCGCAGGATCGCTACGTTGATCCCATGCTCGCGGTGGGCCAGCCTGACCAGCTGTTCGGCGGCAAGCTTGGTGATGCCATAGATGTTGCGCGGCTCCACGGGCGCGAAATCCTCGTCCATCCACCACGCGCCCCGCTCGCCCGCGCCCGCGCGGACATCGGCGCGCACCATCAGCGAGGTGGTCGAGGTGAAGAGGAAACGGTCGTTCCCCGCCGCGACCGCGGCCTCGATCAGGTTCAGCGTGCCCGTCACATTGACGTCGACGAAGGCCTGCCGCGGATAGCGCACGATGTCGGGCTTGTGCAGCGCGCCGCCATGAATGACGGCGTCAATGCCATGCTCGCCCATCGTCCGCTCGACCAGCGCGCGGTCGGCCACGGTGCCGACGATCTGCGTGTGCGCGCCGGGCACGACATCGAGCCCGATGACCTCATGCCCATTTTGTGCGAGCAAGGGCGCAAGATAGCGCCCGAGCCACCCCGACGACCCGGTCAGCAGCACGCGCATCATTCATCTCCGCCTGAGTGGTGCCGCGCCTCTTATCCGCGGAGCGCTTCAACGCGCAAGATGCTCCCACGCTTTTGCGGTTCCGATGGCATGAACGACCCCGTAAATCAGCACGATCAGCGACGAAATGATCGCAAAGCCGTCCGAATGATGGCGCGTCACGAGGTTGAGCGGGACAAAGGCGAGCGCGCGCAGCAAATAGATGGCGGCAATGACGGCCAGACCCGTTCGCAGCAACGGCAGGCGCGGCAGCAGCCCGGCGCCCGACAGGGCATAGGCGCCCCAGACGAGCAGCATCGCCGCGATCCCCAGCGTCACCAGCGTCGGCGTCCATTCGCCGCGCCCCGCCGCGCGCGCCATCGCCTCGCCCGCGCCGAAAAAGCGATACCATTCGGGTCCGCCGACGATGCACGCAAGATGCGCGAGCGCGGCAAGGATCGACAGCCACGCCCCGGCGATCAGCCAGGACGACCCCGGATGCGCCGCGACGTCAGCCAATATAATGCGCCGTCGTCCTGGCCGCGACCTCGTCGGCGCTCACTCCCGGCGCCAGCTCGATCAGCCTGAACGGGCTGTCATGGTCGTCGCGCTTGAACACGGCGAGGTCGGTGATGATCATATCGACGACATTCTTGCCCGTCAGCGGCAGCGTGCATTGGGGAATGAACTTCGGGCTGCCGTCCTTGGCATTATGCTCCATCACGACGATGATCTTCTTGACCCCCGCGACCAGATCCATCGCGCCGCCCATGCCCTTGATCATCTTGCCGGGGATCATCCAGTTGGCGATGTCGCCATTTTCGGCGACTTCCATCGCGCCGAGGACGGTGAGGTCGATATGCCCGCCGCGGATCATCGCAAAACTGTCGGCCGAACTGAAATAGACCGACTGCGGCAACTCGCTGATCGTCTGCTTGCCCGCATTGATGAGGTCGGGGTCTTCCTCGCCTTCATAGGGAAAGGGACCGATGCCGAGCATCCCATTCTCGCTTTGCAGCGTCACCGTCATCCCGTCGGGAATATGGTTCGCCACCAGCGTCGGGATGCCGATGCCCAGATTGACATAATAGCCGTCCTGCAATTCCTTCGCGGCGCGCGCCGCCATATCGTCGCGGGTCCAGCTCATTGTGCATTCTCCCGCTTGCGGACGGTTCGGAACTCGATCTTCTTGTCATAGGGGGCGCCGACGATCATGCGCTTCACATAGATGCCGGGCAGGTGGATGGCGTCGGGGTCGAGGCTGCCGACGGGGACCACTTCCTCGACCTCGGCGACGCAGATTTTCGCCGCGGTCGCCATCGGCTGGTTGAAATTGCGCGCGGTCTTGCGGAAGATGAGGTTGCCGCTCTCGTCGGCCTTCCACCCCTTGATGATCGCAAGGTCGGCAAAGATGCCGCGCTCCAGGATATAATCCTGCCCGTCGAAACTCTTCACCTCCTTGCCCTCGGCGACGAGCGTGCCGACGCCGGTTTTGGTGTAGAAGCCGGGAATGCCCGCGCCGCCGGCGCGGCAGCGTTCGGCGAGCGTGCCCTGCGGGCAGAACTCGACCTCCAGTTCGCCCGCCAGATACTGCCGCTCGAACTCCTTGTTTTCGCCGACGTAGGAAGAGATCATCTTCCTGACCTGCCGCGTGCGGAGCAGCTTGCCGAGCCCTTCGCCGTCGATCCCCGCGTTGTTGCTCGCGATGGTCAGATCCTTGACCCCCGCGTCGCGGATCGCGTCGATCAGCCGTTCGGGGATGCCGCACAGGCCAAAGCCGCCCGCGCAAATCTGCATTCCGTCAAAGAGCAGGCCGTCGAGCGCGGCGGCGGCGTCGGGATAAAGCTTGTTCGCCATTAGAGCGGCCTCCTGGCTGGGGGTGCGGGCGCGACCTTGGCGCAAATGATCCATCAATTCTAATTGTTCTAATTTTCGATTATGGATAAATCATGTCTATCAATCGCGTCGCGCTCTACCATCTCGAAACGCTGCTCTGGATCGACCGGCTCGGCACCTTTTCGGCCGCCGCCGAGCGGCTCAACACGACGCAGCCCGCGGTGTCGGCGCGGATGCGCGAGCTTGAACAAAGGCTCGGCACGCCGCTCTTCCACCGCGACGGGCGGACGATGGCGCTCACCGCCGCGGGGCGCAAGCTGGTGCGCGACTGCGACCCCTTGCTGCGCGACATGCAGCTCGCGCTGCTCGGCAGCGGGGGCTTCGCCGAGGCGAGCGGCGTCGTGCGCATCGGCGCGGGGGAGATTGCGGCGGCGAGCTGCCTGCCCGCTTTCGTGACGCGGCTGAAGGCCGACATGCCGCAGGTCGCGCTGGAAATCGAGATCGACCTGACCGCGAACCTGATCCAGCAGCTGCTCACCGGCCGCACCGACATCGCCTTCGCCGCGGGGCCGATCGCGCATCCCGCGCTCAAGACCAGTCCGATCGGCGAGGTCGAGCTGGTCTGGCTCGCCAATCCTGCGGTCGCCGCCGCCTTTGCAGGGGGCGAGGCGATGCCCCCCGTCTGGTCGCTCGCCAGCCATTCGCCGATTCACGGCCGGATGCGTGAGGCGATCGCGGCGTCGCGCATCGCGCAGAAATCGCTCAATCTCTGCAACAATGCCCGCATGATGATCGACATCGCGCGGGCGGGGGGCGGCATCGGCATCTTCCCGCGCCCGATGGTGCGCGGCGAGGTGGCGGCGGGCGCGCTCGTCGAAATCGCCGCCATGCCCGCGCTCGCCCCCGTCGCCTTCCACGTCGCGATGCGCGTCGCCGACACCGAGCCGTTGCTCATGCAAATCTTCGAGCGCGCGGCGAAGCTCGACCTCGCCGAAGCAGCGGGTTGAACCGAACGGCGGGTTTCGACTGGAAGCGGACCTTTAATCCATCGTCATCCCGGCGAAGGCCGGGATCTCGCCCGTGCGTAAACCGATAGGGTGAGATCCCGGCCTTCGCCGGGATGACGAATAAGGAAAGGTCGGAAATCCACTCCAAAACCGCCAGTTCAGGGCAATTCCACCCCCAGCGCCGCCGACAGATCGGCGAGCGCCTGCTCGCCGCTCGCCACCTTGATCGCGTGCATCCCCAGCCGGCTTGCGGGTTTGCAGTTGATGCCAAGGTCGTCGAGATAGACGCACTCGGCGGGCCGCGCGCCCAGCGCGGCGCACATCATCTCGTAAATCCGGGGATCGGGCTTGCGCACGCCGACCTTGCTCGATTCGATCACATGATCAAAGCGCGCCATGATCGCCGCGACCTCGGCCGCGAGCGCTTCGCTGCGCGCCATCCCGGCGCCCTTGCCCGACGGCACATTGTTGGTGATGCAGCCGATCGTGAATTGCCGCGCCTTCAGCGTGTCGAGCGCCGCGACCATCGCGGGGCGCACCGCGCCCGCGAGCACCGCCAGCACCGCTTCGCCTTCCAGTTCATGCCCCATCGCGCGGGCTTCGGCCGCGAACAGCGCGTCGAACGCCGCCGCATCGATCTCGGCGCGCTCGAAGCGGGCCCAGGCATTGCCATCGGGGTCGGCGGCATTGACGCGCCGGATGAAGTCGCGGGGCAGTCCGCGCTCCGCTTCCAGCCGGTTGAACGCCTCGAAAGGCGATGCGGTGATGACGCCGCCGAAATCGAAAATGACGGTGGTATAGGTCATGGAACGACGATGATCCCCTTCCGTGGGTCGGCCGCGCCCGACAGCATTTCGCGATAGGCGGCCAGCGCGGCGTCGGCGCCGTGGCGCCGGTCGACCGATGCCAGCCGTGGCGCAACATCCATGAAGGCGGTCCAGGCCGCGGCGATCTTCGCTCCGAAAGCCGCCCCGCCCCAGTCGGCGATGCGTTTCTGGCTGCGCTCCGGCGCGAAAAACCATTGTCGAGCGGCGCCCGGCAGCGCGCCTTCGCCGCCATCGGCGGTCCAGTGCGATTTGCCCACCGCGATCGAGGCTTTCAGATTGCCGCCGAAATGGCTGTGGATCGCACGGATCACCGCGCCATTGCCGGCCATGTCGACCAGCGCGGCGGCGGCCCCGGCGTTCAGCGTCATGATGTCGTTATAGGCGATCACGCGGTCATAGATGCGCTGGGCATCCAGCTCCGCGACATGCGCCTTGCTCGTGAGGCCGATGGTTTCGGGGCGATGGTCGGCGCGCCGCGCGATCGAAAAGCCAAGACCGATCGCGGTCTTGCTCGACGCGCTCGCGATCAGGATCTGGTCGGCGCCATAATCGCCCTCGTCCGCGAACTGGTCGGCGATCAGCCAGCCGGTCAGGAACAGCGGGCGAAAGATCGGCCAATAATCATGGTCGGCGGCGCGATAGCCCTCCAGCGCCTCGATCCGCTGATACTGGTTATAGATGGGGGGCAGGGTGGTGCGGCGCGGCGTCACGTCGATGAAACCGCCGGGCCCCGCCTTGCCGACGGTCAGCACCGCTTCGTTCGCCATCGGAAAATAGCCATAGAAGCGGTCGCCCGCCGCGACGCCCTCGGCCGCGCTTTCGGTCACCGTCGCGAATCCCCAGACGGGCAGGCGGCCGGGACCGCCCGGCTCCGAAAAGAAATCCCAATAGCCCTGGTCGTTGCCGAACAATCCGGCGGGCTGGCCGAACACGGCATAAGTGATGTTGTTCGCGGTCATCGCATAGCTGTCCAGATGCACGCGCACCAGACCCGGTGCGAGCGGTTCGCCGGCTTCCTCCACCCCTCGGGCTTGCGTGATATCGTCGCGATCGATGTCGATCGCCCAGCTTTTTGCACTCATTGCGGACCCCTCCGGTTATTTGGCCGCCGACGCGGGCCGGGCGCCAGTCATACAGATGGGGGCGCCGCTGACAATCGCCGCCGGTCTCAACCCACCGTCGTTCCAAGGAGCGATCCGACGGCGATCGTCGCCGCCATCGCAAAGGCGCCCCAAAAGGTCACGCGGACGACCGCGCGCAACATCGGCGCCTGCCCCGCCCACGCGCCCAGCGCGCCCAGGATCGCAAGGAAGACGAGCGATGCCGCCGACACCGTCCACGGCAGCGACGTGCCGCGATCGAGCAGCACAGTCGCGAGCGGCAGCGCCGCACCGACCGAAAAGCTTGCCGCCGATGCCGCCGCGGCCTGGACCGGCCGCGCCGCGGTCACCGCGCTCATCCCCAGTTCGTCGCGCAGATGCGTGTCGAGCGCGTTGTGCGCGGTCAACTGCACCGCAACCTGTTCGGCGAGCGGCCGGTCGAGCCCGCGCGCCTCATAGATTTGCGTCAGCTCTTCCAGCTCGAACTCGGGATCGGCGGCAAGGTGGCGCTTCTCCAGCTCGACATCGGCCTTTTCGGCGTCGCCCTGCGAGCTGACCGAGACATATTCGCCCGCCGCCATCGACATCGCACCCGCGACCAGCCCGGCGCTGCCGGCGATCAGGATCGACGCCTCCGACGCACCCGCCGCCGACACGCCGGCGATCAGGCTGGCGGTCGATACGATGCCGTCGTTCGCGCCCAGGATCGCGGCGCGCAGCCAGCTGATGCGGGTGACGCTATGCGTTTCCTCGTGCATCCGGCGTCCCTCAATATGCCAGCTGCAATCCCGGCCGCGCCCAGCGCGTCTTCACCAGCCGCCCCGTGCCCGACAGGGTGATATAGGCGTCCTGCCGGTCGGGTCCGCCAAAGGCGATGTTGGTGGTGAAAATATCGTCGGTCGCGACGAACTCGACCAGCTCGCCCGCGGGCGAGACGACGCTGATCCCGCATTCGCCGATCGTCGCGACGGCGATATTGCCGCTCGCCTCCATCGCCAGGCTGTCAAAGAACTTGTAACCGGCGGGGCGATAGAGCGGGATGCCGGGGCCGCCCGGCCCCGCCGCATCGTCGACCTTGCCCGGCGCGACAATGTTGAACTGGGTCAGGCGGCAGGTATAGGTTTCGGCGGCATAAAGCCTGCTCCCGTCGGGCGAGAGGCCGATGCCGTTGGGGTTATAGCTGGGGAAGATCACTTCCTCGATAAAGCTGCCGTCGGCGTGCGCGTAAAAGATGCCGACGATGTCGTGGCAGCGCTTCGCATAATCGACCTTGCCATGGTCGGTGAACCAGAAGCCGCCATGGCCGTCGAACATCAGGTCGTTGGGTCCGCGCAGCACCACGCCATGATCGCCCGATTCGTAGAGGATTTCGACTTCGCCCGTCGCGATGTCGATCCGCTCGATCCGCCCGCCCGAATAATCGTCGGCGATGCCGTGCGGCGCCAGATAGCCGTTCGATTCGACATAGTTGAACCCGCCGTTGTTGCAGCAATACAGCTTGCCGTCGGGACCGAACGCCAGCCCATTGGGCCCGCCGCCGGGGGTCGCGACCACCTCCTTGCGCCCGCCGGGCCAGCAGCGCGTGATTCGCCCCTCCGCAATCTCGGTGACAATGACGCTGCCGTCATCCATCACCACCGGCGCCTCGGGGAAACGCAATCCGTCGGCGATCAGTTCAAACTCGGCCATCCCCATCTCCCTACTCGATATTCTCTCCTTCCGTCATGCTGAACTTGTTTCAGCATCCATGGTCTGTGTTGCCGGTTTACGCGGCGCTCGCCGCAAGTTCGGGCCATGGATGCTGAAACAAGTTCAGCATGACGTATCAGGATAAGCTCCGCTCTCTTGCTCTCGTCGCTTCACTATGCTTTCCCGCCCATCATGCCCGTTCGCACGCTCTTCGCCAGCACTTTCTATGAAGCCGACATCGGCACCCCCGACCTGCTCGATGCGCTGGAGGAAAGCTGCCGCCTGTTCGCCGAAGAGGATGGCGCGGGCCGCGCGTGGAGCCGCGCGCATGGCTACAAAGGCTATACCAGCTATGCGAGCCTCGGCGACCTGCCCGAACGCGATCCGGCCTTTCACGACCTCAAGAAGCTGCTCGACAAGCAAGTGAAGGCCTTTGCGAAGGCCTGCCACTTCGACCTCGCCAGACCGCTCAGACTCGACAGCCTGTGGGTCAATATCCTCAAGCCCGGCGGCACGCACAGCGGCCATATCCACCCGCATTCCATCATATCGGGCACCTTCTACGTCGCGGTCCCGCCGGGATCGGGGGCGCTCAAGCTCGAAGACCCGCGCCTGCCGATGCTGATGGCGGCGCCCGGCCGCACCGACGATGCGCCCGAACATCTGCGCCCCTTCGTCTATGCCGACCCCGCGGCGGGGCGCGTCTTCCTGTGGGAAAGCTGGCTGCGCCACGAGGTCACGCCGCACACGGGCAAGGGCGAACGGATCAGCATCAGCTTTAACTATCGCTGAGCCGATCCTATATCGCGCTCCGTCATTGCGAGCGAAGCGAAGCAATCTCCAGCTATCGACCTGAAGCTGCCTCGACAGCCGGAGATTGCCGCGTCGCTTCGCTCCTCGCAATGACGTGCCTAGAACGGAGCCATATATGACCGCCACCTACGACGCCGACCTTCAGCTCTTCATCAACGGCGCCTGGCGGAGCGGCGAGGGGCGCGACGAACGGCCGGTCTACAACCCCGCGACCGCGGGCACGATCGCGGCGCTCCCGGTCGCCACCATCGCCGACCTCGACGAAGCGCTCGCGGCGGCCGAACGCGGCTGGCCCGTGTGGCGCGCGAAGACCCCCGACGAGCGCGCCGCGCTGATGCACAGGGCCGCGGGGCTGATCCGCGAGCGGGTGGACCATATCGCGACGCTGCTCACGCTCGAACAGGGCAAGCCGATCGCCGAGGCGCGCGGCGAGGTGCTCTCGGCGGCCGGGCTGTTCGACTATTTCGCCGAGCAGGGCAAACGCATCGAGGGGCGCGTGCTCCAGCGCCCGCTCGGCCAGCGCGCGATGGTCACCAAACATCCCGTCGGCCCCGTCGCGGGCTTCAGCCCGTGGAACTTCCCCGTCAATCTGATGGTCAAGAAAATCGCCCCCGCGCTCGCCGCGGGCTGCGTCGTGATCGCAAAAGCGCCCGAAGAAACGCCCGGCTGCACCAGCGCGGTGATGCGCTGCATCGCCGATGCGGGTATCCCCGGCGACGTCGCGCAGCTCGTCTATGGCGACCCCGACAGGATCAGCCGCCACCTGCTGGCCAGCCCGGTGATCCGCAAGGTCAGCTTCACCGGCTCGACCGCGGTCGGCAAGCATCTGATGAAGCTCGCCGCCGACGGGGTGAAGCGGATCACGATGGAGCTTGGCGGCCATGCGCCGGTGCTGATCTTCGACGATTGCGACCTGGAAGCGACGCTCGACCGCGTCGTGTGGCAGAAGTTCCGCAACGCCGGACAGGTGTGCATCTCGCCGACGCGCTTCTACGTTCAGCAGGGCATCTACGACGCCTTCGTCAAGGGATTTGCCGAGCGGACGCAGAAGGTAAAGATCGGCAGCGGGCTCGACCCCGACACCCAGATGGGACCGCTCGCCAACGCGCGCCGCATCCCCGCATTGGAAGCGCTGGTCGCCGATGCAAAGGCGAAAGGCGCGCGCGTGATCGCGGGCGGCGAAGCGACGGGCGAGGGCTATTTCTTCCAGCCCACCGCGATCGCCGACGTTCCGGTCGAAGCCGATGCGATGAACCATGAACCCTTCGGTCCGATGGCGCTGATCCGCCCGTTCGGCACCGAGGAGGAGGCCTTGGAACAGGCCAACCGCCTGCCCTACGGCCTCGCCGCTTTTGCTTTCACGGAGAATGGGCGGCGGATCAACCGCATCGTCGACAGCATCGAAAGCGGGATGGTCGGGGTAAACAGCTTCGTCATCTCGGCGCTCGACACGCCGTTCGGCGGGATCAAGGAATCGGGTTTCGGCAGCGAAAGCGGGCCGGAGGGGCTCGACGGCTATCTGGTGACGAAGGCGGTGCACATCTACTGAGCGCCGCACGGGCGCCGAGGCGAATGGCAGTTTTTGGGGCGGTGAGCGGACGTTGCTGATTGGCGCTAGTGCCCCCTCCCGCAAGCGGGAGGGGAGATTACGTCCGCAACCGGTCGTTTCCGGCCATCGTCAACCAGCAACGCTCAATCGCGCTCCAGCGCGACGAAATCGCGCCCCAGCGGCGCCAGATGCGCGCCGCCGTCGACGAAGATCGTCTGCCCCGTCACCGCCTCGGCGCGCGCGAGCCAGGCGACGGCGTCGGCGACCTCGCCGGGCGTCGGCAGCGCGCCCAGGGGCATCCGTTTCGCCAGCCGCTCGAGCTGCGCCGCCGAATAATCGTCGGTCGCCAAGGTCAGCCCCGGCGCGACGGCATTGACGCGCGCGCGGTTCCCGAAGGCGACCGCCAGCGTCGCCGTCGCCTGCCACAGCGCCGATTTGGACAGGCTGTACGCAATCTGGTCGGGCACCGGATGCGCGACGCGCTGGTCGACGATATGGACGATCGCGGGGCGCTTGCCCTCGCTCGCGGCGACGAGCGCTCTCGCGAGCATCACCGGCGCGTGATGATTGACCTGCATCATGCCGATCAGCGCATCGGCCGACAGATCGGCCCATCCGCCCTCGGCGAAGTGCGCGGCATTGTTGACGAGCAGGTCGGGGGCGCGGCCGAATCGGTCGATCACCGCGGGGATCAGTGCCTCGACCGCCGCCGGATCGGCGAGGTCGGCGGCAAAGCGGTGGCTGAGCGCGCCGGTCTCGGCAAGCGCGTCGGCAAGCACCGCGTCGGCCTCGCCGGGACTGCGCTTGTGGATCGCGAGCGCATAGCCATCGCGCGCCAGTCGCGCCGCAATCGCCGCGCCGACGCGGTGGAGCCCGCCGGTCACCAGCGCGAGTTTCTGCGTCATTTCCTGACCCGCCGCATCGTGATGCCGATCTCTTCGCCCTCTTCGGCGATCGCCAGCTTGACGATCTTCACCTCGACCTCCTCGACCTTGTCGTCCTGCAGGAACAGCGTGTCGATAATATGGTCGGCGACGCTTTCGATCAGCACGAAATGCACATCCTTGGGAATGCCCTCGGTCGCCGCGAATTTCAGGTGCATGTAGTTTTTGGAACGGCTGAGCGGCGTCGTCGGATCATAATGATCGGCCATCGCCAGCCGCGCGCGCACCGAAATGCGCAGCGGCTGCGGCAGGTGCGTTTCTTCGGAATAGATGCCGGTGAGCACCTGGGTGGTGATTCCGTCCACCTCCAGCCACAATGTATCGGTCACAAGATTTTCCTGTTCGGCGGGACCGTTATTCGGCTTTCCTTCGCCGACCCCGGACCCTAAAGCGCCGCCGCATTAGCGAAAGGGTGCGCGTTGGTCGAGTTACTTCCCTTGTCGAACATCGAACCGGCGGCGGTCGAGGCGCTCCTCGACGCGGCGTTCGGGACCGACCGCTTTGGACGCACCGCCTATCGCATCCGCGAAGGCAGGGATGCGCTGCCCGCGCTCAGCTTTGCCGCGGTCGAGGATGGCGCGCTCGTCGGCACGATCCAGTGCTGGCCCGTCGCGCATCGCGCCGCGGACGGCACCGAAACGCCGCTCGTCATGGTCGGCCCCGTCGCGGTGCGCCCCGACGTCCAGCGCGGCGGGCACGGCCGCGCGCTGATGGCGCATATGCTCGCCGCCGCCGAAAGCGCCGCCGACGGCGCGCTGATGATGATCGGCGATCCCGAATATTATGGCCGCTTCTTCGGCTTCACCGCCGACGCGACGGGCGCGTGGGATCTGCCTGGCCCGTTCGAGAGACGCCGCCTGCTCGCGCGCGCGGTAAGGGGGCTTGGCCCGCCGACGGGCGCGGGGATGATCGGCCCGCGCTAATATGGTGGAATCGAAGTTCGTTTCATCATCGTCATCGTGGCGAACTTTGGATTCAGGTGACCAGGGTCAGAACCCGTTAATTCCGCGTTCGAGGCGTCGAAATGGCGAAGCTGTCGGGTCTTTGCGGACGCGGCGCTCGTTCGCAGCCGTGCGCCGTTGGGGGGGCAGGCCTCCGACTCCGCGTCTTGCTGCGCGAACCGCCTTATGCTGCCATCAGGCGCAGTTCCTCGCGGAAATCCTCGTCCACCCCGATGCGATCACGCATCGGGGTGGCGGCGCGGTCGGCGTCGGCCTCGCCTTCCTCGAACAGCGCGCAGGCCGCTTCGCCGCCCCGCGCCAGGCTGTAGCGTGGGGCGACCTTGCCAGTGGGCCGGAAGCCCAGCTTGCGCAGCACCGCGCCCGACGCCGGATTGTCGAGGAAATGCCCCGCCGACAGCCTGGGCAGGTTCATCGCGCGCGCGATGCGGACAAGCTGGCGCCCCGCCTCGGTCGCAAAACCAAGGCCCCAATAGGGGCGCGCGATCCAATAGCCCATTTCGGGGCGACCGTCGGGACCGTCCGAAATGCCGCAGCCGCCGATAAGGCGCGGAGCGCCGCCGGTGCGCGCAAAGATCAGGAAGCGCGGCTGCATGGGATCGACCGTCTGCGACAGGAAGTCGCGCGCGTCGCTCTCGCCATAGGGCCAGGGCGCGGTCGCGAGGTTGCGGACGACGGCTTCCTCGCCGATCGCACGCGCGAGCGCGGGCGCATCCTCGATCCAGCCGGGCCGCAGCAACAGTCTTTCGGTACGCGCGAACATTTTTCTAACTCCCAATGCCTGCCCCCTGGCGCCAGATGGTGACGCTTTGACGACAGCCGATGTGCGAGGGAGATGGATGGCCCCATTTTCGCGCCCGAAGCCCAAGTGGCTGGATTGCGGGCAAGAAAAAAGGGAGTCCGGGGCGACCCGTCTCCCTCTTTTCGAACCTTGTTTCCGCTATGCGCAGAAAGGACGGCTCCGGGTCATCCCTGGTGGACGACCCGTCAAGTCGTCCCTTATTCGGCGGCGTCGGCCATCATGTCGACCGACACATATTTGCGGCCAAGCTTGCCGTCGTGGAATCGGACGCGGCCGTCGGCGGTGGCGAACAGCGTGTGGTCCTTGCCCATGCCGACATTGACGCCCGGATAGACCTTGGTTCCGCGCTGGCGCACGATGATGTTGCCGCCGATCACTTCCTGACCGCCGAACTTCTTCACGCCAAGGCGACGACCGGCCGAATCGCGACCGTTGCGCGACGAACCGCCTGCTTTCTTATGTGCCATGACTGATGCTCCTTAATTCGTCTGGAGGGGCCGAGCCGCGTTGCCGCGCTCAGGCGTCCTTCTTGGGGGCTGCCTTTTTTGCAGCGGGCTTCTTTTCGGCGGCATCGGCCTTGGGCGCCGCGTCCTTCTTCGGCGCAGCAGCCTTCCTGGCGGGCGCAGCCTTGGCTTCGGCGGCGGGCGCGGCATCGGCCTTGGGCGCGGCGTCCTTCTTCGGCGCGGCCTTCTTCGCTTCGCCGACGGCCAGGATGCGCAGCAGCGTCAGCGACTGGCGGTGGCCGTTGCGGCGGCGATAATTGTGCCGACGGCGCTTCTTGAAGACGATGACCTTTTCGCCGCGCGTCTGGGCGATGATCTCGGCCGAGACGGTCAGACCCTTCGCATCCTTCACCTCGCCGCCGTCACCGGCCAAGAGGACGTCGCCCAGCGACACGGTGTCGCCGGCTTCACCCTCGATCTTCTCGACGGCGATCTTGTCTCCGGCGGCAACGCGATACTGCTTTCCGCCCGTGCGCACGATTGCGAACATGGTCTTCCATCCAATCAGAAACTAGAACACCCGCGCTGCCGGTCCCCCGCCGAAGCGGGCGATTTTTCCGTCATGCGGGAAAGTCAGCGCCACTAGCGGCATGACGCGCGGCTGTCAACCGCATATTTCCGCGCTTTTTGTCCGCAACGGCGGGGTGCGGCGCTTTATCGTCGGCGCCGCCGATTCGCCCCTTGCTGCACCGGCTGCGTCCCCATATCAGGGGCGGCGATGACGCGCATCCTTCCTCTTCTTCTGCTGACGCTGGCGCTGCCCGCCTGCGCCGCGAGCGTCGGCGGCGACGCGCCTTCGCTCGCGAAGCGCCCGGTCGAGGGGCGGTTCGACGTCGCGCCGTCGCCGACCCCGGTTCCGCCGCCCGGCCCGCTGCCCGCCGACCTCGCCGGACGGCTCGCGCGGTGGGAGGCCGAAGCGGCCGCCGGGCAGCGCGCCTTTGCCGCCGAACGCAGCGCCGCCGCGGCGCTCGTCGCCGCCGCGGCGGGGGCGCCGGTCGCCAGCGAACGCTGGATCGTCGCACAGCAGGCGATCTCGCGCATGGTCGCCGCGCGCGCGCCGACGACCGCGGCGCTCGCCGATATCGACCGCCTCTATCTCGAGCGCCGCGTGGCGGAAGCGATCGACGGACTTCCACAGATCCACGCGCTGCGCGAACGGCTCGCCGGGCTGGTGTCGGCGCAGGATGCGGTGATCGCGGCGCTCGGCGCCGAACTGCCGGGGGGCTGATCGGGGGCGAGGGCGCCGCGGGGCCGTCCCTCCGGCATCGCCGCCGCGCCCCATTACCCCCCGCGTCATTGCCCGCGCCGCCCGCCGCGCCCTATCGTCGGCGGGTCACAGCAGAAAGGCCGAGCATGTCCGATATGTCGCACGACGCCCCGCCCACCCGGCGCTGGTCGGTCGAGGGGTTCACCTATTTCTGGTCGCAGGCGCGCGACCCCGCGATGGTCGCGGCGGTGGTGCTTCCCGACGTGCGCGGGACATGGCCGCGCGCGTCGGTCCCCGTCGTCGGGCGCGCCGCCTATATCGGCGCGATCGCCAGTTTCCTCGCCGCGCTTCCCGATTTCAGCGTCGAGGTCACCGATCATGCGACAAGCGGCGACGTCGCCTTCGTCCGCTGGGTGCTGCGCGGCGCCTTTCCGGTCGGTCCCGACACGATCGTCGGCGTCGACCGGCTGGTGCTGAAGGACGGATTCGTCGCCGAAAACCACATCCATTCGGACCACCCGCTGTTCGCCGAACTGGCAAGGACGCGCGCGCTGGGCTGAGCGGGGGCGGGGCGCTGGCGGGCCGGGGCTCAATCCAGCGGCAGCGCGATCTCGCGCATGATCCGGTCGGTTTCGATCAGGATTTTGACGATCTTCTGATAATGGCCGATGTCGTCCCACGACAGCGCGCGCCCGCGCCGGTCCTTCAGCCATTTCTGCGCGGGCTGATATCCGCCGATGCGGAACGTCCACGCGATTTCGGGGACGCCATCGAAATACTGGTCCCTGTTGATGAAGACGCGGCCGGTTGATCCTCCCTGCGGCGAAGCCGTGGGGAGGGGGACCGCCGAAGGCGGTGGAGGGGCCTTTGCGCCGCTGGCCCCTCCACCATGCTCCGCATGGTCCCCCTCCCTGTCGCGCAGCGATGGGGAGGATTTTTCAAACTTCGGAAACCCGCTCGCCACCACATCGTCCCCCTCGCCATGATAGGGATAGGGCGTCGCACCGATCGCGCCCGCTTCCATCAGGTGCAACCGCCGCAGCGCCTCGCCCTTTTCGCTGACGTGGCGAAACACCTCAGGCGAGTGGGGGTAGGGAATGCGCGGAAAGTCGATCTTCAGAAACTCGGCAAAGGTCTCGCGATAGGCGGGCGAATGCAGCACGCCATAGATATAGTCGAAGACCTTGACCTCGCTCGGCCGCGCGTCGCCCGTGGCCGCGCGGAAATCATAAAGCCCCTCCCCTTCAGGGGAGGGATTGGGGTGGGGGCCATCGGCATCGCGCGACATCGCCGTATCGGCGGGGTCGATCCCGGCGGCGGCGCAGATGGCGGCGTAGAGTTTGGGGTCGAAGTTGAGGGTGCGTTGTTTCGGAGCGAAAGCGTCGCGTTGCTCGGTCGCATTATCGGGATAGAAATAGAGAGGAAAATTGGAGGTGATATCAAAGCCGCTGAACGCTTTGTGACCGGCTATTCCATCATTCACCAGACCGCCGAGTTCGTCCTTGGTCTGTTTCGGAACCATCAGCGCCAAATTTTCGTGCTCTGCAAGATGACGCATTACCTCATCGCGCGGGTAACATATAAACCCGCGCGAATTGCCGGTATAATAGGTCCAGCGCATGTCGAACGGTCGATAGGCAATCTGCTTCAGATAAGTCTGTCCAAAGTGCCGCGTAATGTCCGCTTTGGCCCATTCAACACGCCAGTCTCGCACATCTGCGCCGAGAGCGTAGCGCTGCCGCAGTTCCTCGGGATCGGACAATTTCATGTCCCTGACTCGTTCCCACAGGGTCTCCCGATCCATGTCGATGGTCAGCGCATCTCGTGCAGTGACAATTCCCACGGAATTGACCGGCATCAGCTCGGCGACCGAGAACCCTCGCTGGTAGCGCTCTTCACGTCCGTAATCGCGGGAGATGAACGGGTGAAGCGGCGCCTTATGCGGCAGCGGCGTAAGGGAAAGGTTGCCGGGCGTTCCCGTCCAAAGCGCCTCGTTCTTGGCGGCGCGACTGCCCCAAAGCTCCCCATGGTAAAGCTCGGCCTGCCGAGCCACTGCCGAGCCACTGCCGAGCCACTGCCGAGCCTACTAGCTATGACAATAGCCGTACCTTGTTGAATGTCAAAGACATTTTTGTCCGGTGATCCGTCCGGAGACATTTCCTTTTTCTTGGAATTGCCGTGCAGATCGAGCACCCAAATCTTGTCAAACGTCCTGAGCAGATGCCAGCGCATCCCCCGAAAGGTGGGATTGTCGAGGTATCCGTGATTGGTGATGAACCCTAATACGCCCCCCGACGGGTTTCGGGAAATCAAATCCTCCGCCATGCGGATGAACTTCACATAATCGTCATTGATCCACTTGGGATTGCGCTCCTTGAGCTTCTCCTTGCCGCCCGGCTCCTTTTTATAGGCTTCCATCAATTCCCTGATGTGATCGCCCTTGTTCGCACTTTCGCCCGAATAAGGCGGATTCCCGATCACGCACATGATCGGCGTCTGCCGCTTCACCTCGCTTGCGCCGCGCGCTTCCTCGGCAAGCGGTTGAAAGAACAAATCCTTCACCTCGCGCTCGGCGGGTTCCAGCGCGTTGGTCAGCCACACCGACAGGCGCGGCGGCTTTGCGCTCGGCTTGTATCCGGTTTCGGTCAGCATCATGTCCAGCTTCATATGGCACATGGCGTAACTCGCCATCAGCAGCTCGAAGCCGTGCAGGCGCGGCAGCAGATCCTGCTCGACATAGGCCGACCATTTGCCCGGCGCGCGCGCCTTCACCCGGTCCGAAATCAGTTGCACCGCCTTCGCCAGAAAGGTGCCCGTACCCGTTGCGGGATCAAGTATCTGGACCTTGTGAACATCCTTCCTGATCGTGCGCGGCTTGCCCGTCTTGGGGTCGTCCTGCCCGGTGTCCCAGTCGACCGTCACCTTGCTGGTGTCGGCCAGCCCGTCGGGCAGGCCGAACTCGCTTTTCAGCACATCGTCGACCGCGCGGACGATGAAATCGACGACGGGTTCGGGCGTGTACCACACCCCCCGGCTCTTGCGCTTCCTGGGGTTATAGGCGGCGAGAAAGTCTTCATAGAAATGGATGAAGGGGTCGTTGCGCGCGGTGAACTTGCCGAAATCCTTGAACAGCGAATGCGGGTCGCTCGCGCGCAGCACCTGCGCCAGATCGTCGACGATGTAACGCAGGCGATTGGGCAGGGCCGGGCCGGCGATATAATCGAACAACCCTTTCAGAAAGGGGTTCGACGCGGGCAGTTTTTCCAGCGCCTCGGCGCGGCTGAACGTGTCGGGTGTGTCGTCGTGAAAACGCGCGGCGAACATGCCGTAAGTGATCGTTTCGGCATAGATGTCGGCGAACTCGTCGGGTTCGAGCGCGGGCAGCAGATTGGCCTTGAAACTTTGATACTGGCCGCCCAGCCCGGTTCGGTAATCGGGATCGTCGGCCAGCGCGATGCCGATCTCGTCCTTGATGATCGCCGCCTTCGCCGCCATCATCGCGGCCAGCTTTGCCGCCGACCGGATGCTGATCGGCTTCGCTTCCGCGAACAGCCGCAGCTGGCGTTCCAGTTCCTCGAACCGGTCGGGGACCGCCTGCAACCCCATCAGGAAATCGGCGATCGACACGAAATGCACCTGCGCGCCGTCGCGGATGAACTCGAAATCGACGCCGTTGGTATAGATCAGGTTGGGATAGGCCGCCTCATAGCGTTTGCGCTGCTCGACCGAATAGCCTTTCAGGCGGATGACGTCCTTGTCGATGTCCTTCGCCTCGGCCCAGCCGAAGGGCACGCCGTCGCGCTCGAACAGGAAATCGACCATGCCCGCGTCGCCGCGCTTCGGCTCGTTGACGACGCGGATCGCCGGGTCGATGCTCTGGAACAGGCGGTGCAGCGCGGGGCGATAGCTATGCTCGGTCGCGTGCCCGCTCTCGAACTGCGTCCGCACCTCGTCCAGATAAGCTGCAATATCCATTGGTCTTTTCGCCCTCACTCGCCCCGCGCGAACCGGCGGCACAGTGGCGATCATCGGCGGGCGGGGCAAGTCCCCTCCGCGCCCTCCGCGTCTCCGCGCGAAAAACCGCTTTCCTACCTCGCCGGCTATGCCAGCCTCGCCGCTCCTCGCTCTTTGACCCCTTGAATCCGCTGCCTTTCCGCCGCGCCAAACATCGCGCCCGCGCGCGACCTTTGCGATGTTTCGCGCGTGTGCGCCGCGTGGGTGACCTTCGCGACCTTCCCTCCGGCACCGCACGGCCAACCCCCTGTTTTCCGGTGCAACCAGGTGACAAGTTTGACAAGTTAAGCCCGCGGCGCCGGCCGGAGCGCCACTCCCTGCTGACAGCCGGGCTTTCGCCTGCTAACGGCGCGCCATGACCACGCCCCTCTCGCACATCCGCAATTTTTCGATCATCGCGCATATCGACCATGGCAAGTCGACGCTCGCCGACCGGCTGATCCAGTTCACCGGCGGGCTGACCGAGCGCGAAATGTCGGCGCAGGTGCTCGACAATATGGACATCGAGAAAGAGCGCGGGATCACCATCAAGGCGCAGACGGTGCGCCTCAGCTACACCGCAAAGGATGGCGAAACCTATCAGCTCAACCTGATGGACACGCCGGGGCACGTCGACTTCGCCTATGAAGTGTCGCGGTCGCTCGCCGCGTGCGAGGGTGCGCTGCTCGTCGTCGACGCGGCGCAGGGGGTGGAGGCGCAGACGCTCGCCAACGTCTATCAGTCGATCGAGCACGACCATGAAATCGTCCCCGTCATCAACAAGATCGACCTGCCCGCGGCCGACGTCGACAAGGTGAAGGCCGAGATCGAGGATATCATCGGCCTGCCCGCCGACGATGCGGTGCTCGCCAGCGCCAAGGCGGGGATCGGCATCGAGGAAGCGCTCGAAGCCATCGTCGCGCGCATCCCGCCGCCCAGGGGCGACGCCGCCGCGCCGCTCGTCGCGATGCTCGTCGACAGCTGGTACGACCCCTATCTCGGCGTCGTCATTCTTGTCCGCGTCGTCGACGGCGTGCTGAAAAAGGGCCAGCAGATCAAGTTCATGCAGGCGGGGACCACCCACCTGATCGACCGCGTCGGCTGTTTCACGCCCAAGCGCACCGACCTTGTCGAAATCGGGCCGGGCGAGATCGGCTTCATCACCGCGCAGATCAAGGACGTCGCGCAGGCGCGCGTCGGCGACACGGTGACCGATGCGAAGAAGCCCGCCGCGGCGCCGCTGCCGGGGTTCAAGGAGGTCCAGCCCGTCGTCTTCTGCGGCCTCTTCCCGACCGACGCCAACGACTTCGAGAAATTGCGCGAGAGCATCCAGAAGCTGCGGCTCAACGATGCGAGCTTTTCGTTCGAGATGGAGAGCAGCGCGGCGCTCGGCTTCGGCTTCCGCTGCGGCTTTCTGGGCCTGCTGCATCTGGAGATCATCCAGGAGCGGCTGACCCGCGAATATGACCTCGACCTCATCACCACCGCGCCGTCGGTCGTTTACAAGCTCAAGCTTTCGCACACCAAGAATGAGGCGGCGAAGGAGATCGAGCTCCACAACCCCGCCGACATGCCCGACCCCAACCGCATCGACGAGATCGAGGAGCCGTGGATCGAGGCTGTGATTTACGTCCCCGACGACTATCTGGGGCCGATTTTGAAGCTCTGTCAGGACCGGCGCGGGGTGCAGAAGAACCTGACCTATGTGGGCGGGCGGGCGCAGATCACTTACGAACTGCCCTTGAACGAGGTGGTGTTCGACTTCTACGATCGGCTGAAGAGCATTTCGCGCGGCTATGCGTCGTTCGACTATCACCAGATCGGCCACCGCCCCGGCGACCTTGTGAAGATGAGCATCCTCGTCAACAACGAGCCGGTCGATGCGCTGTCGATGATCGTCCATCGCGGCTCGGCCGAAAGCCGCGGCCGCGGCATGTGCGAGCGGCTGAAGGATCTGATCCCGCGCCACATGTTCAAGATTCCGATCCAGGCGGCGATCGGCGGCAAGGTGATCGCCCGCGAAACCATCGCCGCGCTGCGCAAGGACGTCACCGCCAAATGCTATGGCGGCGACGCGACCCGCAAGAAAAAGCTGCTCGAAAAGCAGAAAGAGGGCAAGAAACGGATGCGCGAATATGGCAATGTGAACATCCCGCAGGAGGCGTTCATCGCCGCGCTGCGGATGGGCGACGACGGATAGCGCGCGGCGGGTCGGCCTTATTGTCCCGCCATGATCGGGAGGCTGCGATGACCGGGACGGGCAGGCGGGAGGCCGGGCGGGCAGACGGCGCAGGACGGCGGCGCCGGATCGAGGATGTCGCGATCCACAGCCGGCTCAACGACGGCACCGCCGTCTGCCTGCGCACGATCACCCCGGACGACGCCCCGCTGATCCGCGACGGCATCGCCCGCCTGTCGGCCGAATCGCGCTATCTGCGCTTCTTCTCGCCGGCGTCGTCGCTGCCCGACGCGGTGATCGAGCGGCTCGTCGATGTCGACGGGCACGATCATATCGCGTGGGGCGCGATTTGCAGCTCGTGCCCCGACCGGCCTGCAATCGGTGCGGTGCACGCGGTGCGCCATCGCCCCGACGGCCCGGTCGGCGAGTTTTCGGTCGCCGTGCTCGACGATTTTCATGGGCAGGGGCTCGCCCGGATGATGACCGCGGCGCTGCTCGTCCATTGCCTGGCCGAAGGACTCGTCGAACTCGATGTCCATATGCTGTCCGAAAATGCCGCTGCCCGGCGGCTCGTCAAGGCGCTCGGCGCGCGCTGGGCGGGGGAAACGGCCGGGGTTGCCGAATATCGGCTCGACGTCGCGGCGGGGCTGGAAGCCTTGCGCTCCGACGCCGATGCGCCCGGCGTGCGCGATGTGCTGGCGGCGCTCAGCGCATGATATAGTCCCTCCCGCCGCCCCGGGTCGCTGGGGGCGACGGGAGGGTGGTCCGCGAAGCTTATCGCTGAAAGCGTGTTCCCGTCCCGAACCGGCGTTAACCGTGATCGCCATGTCGCGCGGTGACGGTCATCACAGCTTCCGAAATCGATGGCGCATGGAAAAGGGCGCCGGGATCGCCCGGCGCCCTTCCCGCCATTCAGGGGGGCGGCCCTTATTTCGTCTGCGTGTCGCCGACGCCCGTTTCGGACGGGGCGATCTCGCCGTTGTCGTCCATGGCGTTCGCCTTTTCCTCGCCCATTTCTTCCACGGCGTCAGCCTTGTCTTCCATCGCCTCCTTCGCCGGGCCTTCGGGCATGGCGTCGGCCTGTTCGTCGATGGCTTCGGCCTGGGCTTCGGCCTGATCCTCGACCTTGTCGGCTTCCGGGCTCTGGCAGGCGCCGAGCGCGAGCGCCGACGAGGCGGCGAGGGTGATGAACATCTTGCGCATAATGAGTGACTCCCAAAGTTGACTCGGGGGCTTAACGCCGGGTGAACGGGAGGGTTGCAATAAAATTGTCAATCACCGGAAATCGTGCCTCTTTCCGTCGGTTCCGGATTGCGGCGGCGCTGCACGGGACGAAAAAAGAGGGCGCCGAAAGACGCCCTCTCCATCGCGGTTCGATCCTGCGGATCAGAAGCGCTGCTGGCGTTCGTAAAGATCGCGGTAGTGCTGGATGCGCGTCACGCGCAGCCCCGGCATCCCGCTGCGGTCGATCGACCGTTGCCAGCCGGCGAACTCCTCGAGCGTCAGCCCATAGCGTTCGCACGCCTCGTCAACGGTCAGAAGGCCGCCATTGACTGCCGCAACGACCTCTGCCTTTCGGCGCACGACCCAGCGCGTCGTGTTCGGCGGCGGCAGCGAGTCCAGCGTCAGCGGTTCACCCAAGGGGCCGATGACCTGTGCGGGCCGGATTTTCTGATTCTCGATCATGCTCATTCCATATTGTCAGCGTCGGATGGGGGGTGTGTCCGACGCGTTTCGATCTAGCCCGGAGGGGTTCAACATCGCCTGAAATCCTCTGGTAAACGGCTCGTTCATAGTTTCCGGCGATCCGTGCATGTCGTCCGACAGGTCGAGAAAACGAACGGCGCGGACCTCCTTTTGTTCCAGCGGCGACCGGCTTCCGCAGAAAATCCTCCGGCGCGCATCCAGTCGTTCGACATGCCTGCGATGCTGCGCCTGCGCTCTGAGCAGCCGAACCGTCGGCAGCGCCGCCTGCCGGGCCCCGGCCACGGCCAGAACGATGTCGAAGCCTGGCTTCGACAATCGGGCCGCACCGGCGACGCGCGGAAAATCGGACGGATCGAGGTTCATGCGACTCGTCTAGCGCGGAGGGCCTAAAGTCCCGTAAATGCCCGTTTCAGCACCTGTTAGCGAAGCTTAACTCCCGTCAATATCCTGACGGGCGCGGCGGAAAAGCTGGCATATTTCGGTCCGCATCCCTAGATGGCGCCGACGATGATCGCGACCTTGTCCTCCCCCGCCGGGCTCGCCCAGGCCGACTTCCAGCTTGCCGGACCGATGAAGGACCGGCGAATCGTCGTCGCCATGTCGGGCGGAGTCGACTCGAGCGTCGTCGCCGCGCTCGCCGCGCGGTCGGGCGCGGAGGTGATCGGCGTGACGCTCCAGCTCTACGATCACGGCGCCAAGGCGCGGCGCGTCGGCGCTTGCTGCGCGGGGCAGGATATTCGCGACGCGCGCGCGGTCGCCGACCGGCTGGGCTTCGCGCACCACGTTCACGACCATGAAAGCCGCTTTCGCGACACGGTGATCGACCAGTTCGCCGACGAATATCTCGCCGGGCGGACGCCGATTCCGTGCGTGCGCTGCAACATGGGGGTGAAGTTCACCGACCTTTTCCAGCTCGCCCGGGATCTCGGCGCCGACTGTCTCGCGACCGGCCATTATGTGCGGCGCGTGATGGGGCCTGCGGGCGCCGAACTGCACCGCGCGGTCGATCCCGCACGCGACCAGAGCTATTTCCTCTTTGCCACGACGCGGGAACAGCTCGACTTCCTGCGCTTTCCGCTCGGCGGGCTGGAGAAGAATGTGGTGCGTGAGATCGCGCGTGACATGGGCCTCGGCGTCGCGGGCAAGCCTGACAGTCAGGACATCTGCTTCGTCCCCGACGGCGATTATGCCTCGCTCGTGCGCAAGCTGCGCCCCGAAGCCGAGGATCGGGGCGAGATCGTCCATGTCGATGGCACGGTGCTCGGCACGCACCGGGGACTGATCCACTATACGGTCGGCCAGCGGCGCGGGATCGACATCGGCGGACAGGCGGAGCCGCTCTATGTCGTGCGGCTCGACGCGGCGACACGGCAAGTGATCGTCGGTCCGCGGCGCGCGCTGGCGGTGTCGGGCGCGCGGCTCGGCGAAGCGAACTGGCTCGCGGACGTCGAGAGCCGCGATGTGCTGGCGAAGGTGCGCAGCATGGCAAAGCCCGTTCCCGCGCGCGTGACCGGCGACCGGCTGCATTTCGTCGCCCCCGAATATGGCGTCGCGCCGGGACAGGCCGCGGTGCTCTATGACGCCGCCGACACGTCGCGCGTGCTCGGCGGCGGCTGGATCGAAGAGACGTTCGCGGCGGAATAGATTGAACTTTCTTCCCCGATGCCGCAGCGTGCCGCCAAACAGGGGAGAAATATGATGGTCAATATGGTCTTGCGCGGCGCCGTCCTGTTGTGGGCGGCTTTCTTTGCCATCGTCGGTGCGCGCGGGTTGCTGGATCCTGCGAGTTATAGCGAAACCTTCGGTTTCACGATCAGCGGCGTCGCGATCAACACGCTGCGCGCCGACCTGTCCTCCTTCTTTCTCGTTTCGGCCGGCGCGGCGGCGCTCGGCGCCTTGATTCCCGCGTGGGTGCGCGCGCTGCTGGTGCCCGCGGCGCTCTACGGCACCGCGCTGGCGGGGCGGCTGGTCGGCGTCGCGATGGGCGATCCGACCAATTTCGGCATCGTGCAGGGCATGATCGTCGAAGCCTTGTCGGTGCTGCTGATGCTCGGCAGCTGGTGGGTGCTCTCTCGCGCGGCAGCGGCGCCCGTCCAGGACTCCGCCGACACGGTGCATTGAGGCGTCGCGTCGGCGGCAGGCCTAACCCAGCCACTCGATCCACGCGCCATGGGCATGCGCGTGGGCGAGCTTTACCGGCTCGTCACCGCCCGGCCAGTAGCGGACGAGGAGTTCGTGATGGTGGACGGTGCGGTTCGCTTCGAGCGCGATCCAGGCGAGCGGGCGATCGGCGGTGGCGCGGCGGCCGGCGGCCTCCATCGCCGCGGTCACGCGCGCCTGCTGGTCGGCGGGAACATATTGCCAGACGATCGAGTGCATCAGCGCGCGCGTGGTCCCGGCGGCCTGCGGCCTTGCCAGCTCGGCCTCGACGAAATCGGCGGCGGTGGCGCGGATGAGCCTGGGCTTTTCCGCGTGCGCCGCGGCGATCGCCGCCTCCATGCGCGCGAAGCGGACATGGTGCTCGGGCCAGATATAGGCTTTGAGGCGGAGCGCCTGCGCCGGGTCGGTCAAATCGACGGGCGCGACGTCGCAGCCGCTGAGCCCGGCGAAGCCAACCGCGTGCATCGGCGGATGACGGCCGCGCCATTCGGGGGCAAAGGTCATCGCAGCCGGTTGCGGCCCGACATGCACCCCGCCAAGATCATAACGATAGCGGTCGATCATCAGGTTGATCCCCGCGCTCGAGCCGATTTCGAGGCAGTCGAAGCGCGGCGGCAATCCCCTGTCGGCAAGCCAGAGCATCGCCGCGATGAAGTTCGACGAGCGCCCCGCCTCGTTCGTCTGCGGGGGGCCGTCGAGCCAGGGGAGCAGCGCCGCCTCGTGCCGCGCCACCACTCCTGCGATTATTGCGGCGTCGTTGATGTCCTCGGCATCGGCATAAATGGGGGCAAGTTCGTGCGCGGCCTCCGACAGGTGCAGCGCATGAAACCCCCCCGCGGCGCGCAGCGGCAGCGCGTCGGCGAGCGGCGCGCCCGGCCAATCGGCAATGCGCCGCGCGAAGTCGCTCGCAGGTCGATCGAGCAAGCTGGCAATTGCGGCGACGACGCGCGCGGTAACGGGCGCGTCGTTGGCGCGGCAATAGGCAACCTGGTTGGCGAAGGCGGCGAGCACCGAGTCACGTCCGGTTTCCGCCATGTCGGCAAAGTGATAGCGCTCGCTCATTGCCCTTTGTCCCGTCGCCGCCTATGTGCGCGACGCTTATGCCCGAACCGATCATCTTTGCCATCCCCAAGGGACGCATCCTCGACGAGGCGTTGCCGCTGCTCGCGCGCGTGGGGATCGAGCCCGCGGCGGACTTCTTCGACAAGAAGAGCCGCGCTTTGGTGTTCGGGACGAACCAGCCGCATATCGCGCTGATCCGTGTGCGCGCGTTTGATGTGGCGACCTTCGTGGCCCATGGCGCGGCGCAGCTCGGCATCGTCGGGTCCGACGTCGTCGATGAGTTCGACTATTCGGAGTTGTACGCCCCCGTCGATCTCGGCATCGGCCATTGCCGCCTGTCGCTCGCGGGACCGGAGGGCAGCGCGCCACCGGGGCTGGGCGAAAGCCACATCCGCGTCGCGACCAAATATCCCGCGACGACGCGCCGCTGGTTCGCGGCACAGGGCATCCAGGCGGAGTGCATCAAGCTCAATGGCGCGATGGAAATCGCGCCGAAGCTGGGGCTCGCGTCGCACATCGTCGACCTGGTATCGACGGGGCGCACCCTGACCGAAAACGCGCTCGCCGAACAGAAGGTCATCAGCGAGGTGTCGGCGCGGCTGATCGTCAACCGCGCGGCGTTCAAGCTCAATTCGGCCGAGGTGCCGGCGCTCGTCGAACGCTTCCGTCAGGCGGTGGTCGATGCGGCGGCTTGACGCCTCGGCGCCCGGTTTTGCGGCCGCGTTCGACGTGCTGGTGAACGACCGGCGCGAGAGCGCGTCCGACGTGTCGGCCGACGTCGCCGCGATCATCGCGCGGGTGAAGGCCGAGGGCGACGCGGCGCTCACCGACTATACCGCGCAATTCGACCGGTTCGACCTCGACGCGCGCGGGTGGAGCATTTCAAAGGAGGACTGCGCCGCGGCCCATGCGGCGCTGGCGCCCGATCTGCGCGACGCGCTGAACCTCGCCGCCGACCGTATTCGCGCTTACCATGCCGCGCAATTGCCCGAGGATCGCGATTATCGCGATGCGACGGGCGCGCGGCTTGGTGCGCGCTGGAATGCGGTCGATGCCGCGGGAGTCTATGTCCCCGGCGGACGCGCCGCCTATCCCTCGTCGGTGCTGATGAATATCCTGCCCGCAAAGGTCGCGGGGGTCGAACGCATCGTGATGGTGACCCCGACCCCGGATGGCGGGGTCAATCCGGTGGTGATGGCCGCCGCGCACATCGGCGGCGTCGATGAAATCTGGCGGATCGGCGGCGCGCAGGCGATTGCGGCGCTGGCCCATGGCACCGGCCGCATCGCGCCGGTCGATGTCGTGACCGGCCCTGGCAATGCCTGGGTCGCCGAGGCGAAGCGCCAGCTTTATGGCGTGGTCGGCATCGACATGGTCGCGGGGCCGAGCGAGATCGTGGTCGTGGCCGACAACCGGAACGAACCGCATGTCATCGCCGCCGACCTGTTGAGCCAGGCCGAGCACGACCCGACGAGCCAGTCGATCCTGTTCACCGACGATGCGGCCTTTGCCGATGCGGTCGTTGCGGCGGTGGCGGAGGTCATCCCGACACTGAGCACCGCGGCGACGATGCAGGCGAGCTGGGCCGAAAATGGCGCGGTGATCGTCGTGCCGGCGCTGGCCGACGCGATTCCGCTGTGCGACCGGCTGGCGCCCGAACATCTCGAACTCGCGGTCGATCCCGCCGAAGCCGATGCGCTCTTCGCGCGGGTTCGCCATGCCGGATCGGTGTTCCTCGGTCGCCAGACCCCCGAGGCGATCGGCGATTATGTCGCGGGCCCGAACCATGTCCTTCCTACGGGGCGCCGTGCGCGTTTTTCGAGCGGCCTGTCGGTGACCGACTTCATGAAACGCACCAGCTTCCTTGCGCTCGACGAGGCAAGCCTTGCCGCCATCGGCCCCGCGGCGGTCGCGCTTGCCGGGGCCGAGGGGCTTCCCGCCCATGCGCTCAGCGTCCGGAATCGGTTGAAATAGAATTGCCCCATGAACCCCAATCTCCGTCGTCCCGGCGAAGGCCGGGATCTCGCCGTCACGACAAGACGCGAGGTTGAGATCCCGGTCCCTCCGACTGCCTTGCAGGCGCTCAGGACAGGCTTCGCCGGGATGACGATTTGAGCAGATGACGATTTAAGATAAAGCAGACACCATGAACAAACGTACCCAGGCCCGCTCCGCCGCCCGCCTTGCCGCCGTGCAGGCGCTTTATCAGCACGAGATGGAGGCGACGCCGGTCGCGCAGCTGATCCACGAATTTCACCAGCACCGCATCGGCGCGATCATCGAAGACGCCGAATATGCCGACGCCGACGTCCCCTTTTTCGACGACATCGTGAGGGGCGTGCTGGCGCGTGCGGACGAGATCGACGCGGCGATCGTCGCGCGGCTTGCCAGCGGCTGGACGATGGAGCGGCTCGACCGGACGATGAAGGCGATCCTGCGCGCGGGCACCTATGAGCTGCTCGCGCGCGGCGACGTGCCGGTCGGCGCGGTGGTCAGCGAATATGTCGATGTCGCGAAGGCGTTTTTCGACGGCCGCGAGGCGGGGTTTGCGAATGGGCTGCTCGACGCCATCGGCAAGGATGTGCGGGGAACCGGCGCCTAGGATATCCGTTGGCATCGAGCGAAGTCGAGATGCCCGGCGGCCTGGCGCCAGCTCGATGAGTGTCTCGACTTCGCTCGACACGAGCGGACAGAGATGCCTTGATCGAATGAGAGGGCCGCATGACCGAAGCCGATTTCATCGCCCGCCTGCGCGCCATCGCGACCGATCCCGCCGCGCGCGGGCTCGCTGACGATGCGGCGGTCTGGGAGGGGCTGGTGCTCACCCACGACATGATCGTCGAGGGTGTCCATTTCCTGCCTGACGACCGGCCGCAGGATGTCGCGTGGAAACTCGTCGCGGTGAACCTGTCCGACCTGGCGGCCAAGGGTGCGCCGCCGGTCGGGGTGCTCGTCGGCTACAGCCTCGGCGACGCGGCTTGGGACGCGGCCTTTGTCGAGGGGCTCGATGTGGCGCTGCGCCGCTTCGGGGTCGCCCTGCTCGGCGGCGACACGGTACGCGCGCCCACGGGAACACCCCGCAGTTTCGGCCTCACCGCGATCGGGCGGGCGCCCGAGGACGGGGCTCCGACGCGCGGCGGGGCGCGGCCGGGCGACCAGCTATGGGTGACGGGGACGGTCGGCAATGCCGGGCTGGGCCTGGCGATGCGGCTTGGGCAGGTCGAACCGAACGAGACCTGCCTTGCCGCCTATAGCCGCCCCCAGCCGCAGCTGACCTTCGGACAGGCGGTGGCGCCGCATGTTCGCGCGATGATGGATATATCCGACGGCCTGCTGATCGACGCACAGCGCATGGCGGCGGCGAGCGGGTGCGAGCTGGGGATCATGCTCGAGGCCATCCCCCTGTCGGCGGCGCTGCTCGCGGTGCGGCCCGATGTGCTCGATACGCGGCTGGCCGCGGCGACGGCGGGCGACGATTATCAATTGCTGTTCGCGGCCGATCCAGCCGCCGCAGGCGCGATCCGCGAGATTGCCGCCGGGTTGAATGTCGCGGTCACCGCGATCGGCCACGCGGGAGTAGGCGAGGGGATCGTGCTGACGCACCGTGCGCAGCGCATCGCGGTACCCGAACGGCCGGGTTTCATGCACTGACGGCAGGAACCTATCCGAATCGTCATCCGGGCGAAGGTCGGCATGACGGCCTGAGGCGAGATTGCGCAAATGCGCCGAATAACCGGGCTTGCCCTTGGCTTTCTTTCTTCCCATAACCCGCCGGTCTAATTTGGGGCGGTCGCATCAGGGGAAGAGCGAACCGGCAACAATAGTCGGACGTGCTCGACTGCTATCTTCTGCGTCGCCCTTCTCATGGGGAAGGAAGCAACACGCATGAATCCGGTTTTGATCGCGATAGGGTGCGGCCTGTTGGCCGTGCTCTATGGATTCATTACCTCGCGACAGGTGCTCAGCGCATCGGCGGGTAACGAAAAGATGCAGCAAATCGCCGGCGCCATTCAGGAAGGCGCCAAAGCCTATCTGGGCCGCCAATATCGCACCATCGCTGTTGTGGGCGTTGTCGTCGCCGTGCTTGTCGGACTGTTCCTCGGCCCGATCTCCGCGACGGGTTTCGTCATCGGCGCTGTGCTGTCGGGTGTGGCTGGTTATATTGGCATGAACATCTCGGTCCGTGCGAATGTGCGCACGGCCGCGGCGGCGCAGACCGGGTTGCAGGCGGGCCTCACCATGGCGTTTCGCGCCGGCGCGATCACCGGCATGTTGGTTGCGGGCCTTGCGCTGCTCGCGATCGCTGTTTTCTTCTGGTATCTGACCGGCCCCGGCGGCTTTACCGTCGGCGGTGACGATCGCACCGTGGTCGATGCGCTTGTTGCCCTTGCCTTCGGCGCTTCGCTGATCTCGATCTTCGCGCGGCTCGGTGGCGGCATCTTCACCAAGGCCGCCGATGTCGGCGCCGACCTCGTCGGCAAGGTCGAGGCGGGAATCCCCGAAGATGATCCGCGCAACCCTGCGGTGATCGCTGACAATGTCGGCGACAATGTCGGCGACTGCGCGGGCATGGCCGCCGACCTCTTTGAAACCTATGTCGTCACCGTCGGCGCCACGATGGTGCTGATCGCGTTGCTGATGAAGGGGGCGGGCGACATGCTGCTCCCGCTGATGACGCTGCCGCTGTTGATGGGCGGTGTCTGCATCATCACTTCGATCATTGGCACCTATTTCGTGCGTCTCGGCAGCGGGACGAACGTCATGGGTGCGATGTACAAGGGTTTTCTCGTTACCGCGATCCTCTCGATCCCGGCAATCTGGTTCTCGACGCAATATGCACTCGGCGACATGGCGACCGATATCGCGGGCACCGATTTCAACGGCAGCGATCTTTTCTATTGCGCGCTGCTCGGCCTTGCCATCACGGGCATCATCATCTGGATCACCGAATATTATACGGGCACCAATTATCGCCCCGTTCGCAGCATCGCCAAGGCGTCGGAAACGGGCCATGGCACCAATGTGATCCAGGGTCTGGCCATCAGCCTGGAATCGACCGCGCTGCCGACGCTCGTCATCTGTGTCGGCATCATCGTCGCCTATCAGGTCGCGGGCATCATCGGTATCGCCTTTGGTGCCACTGCGATGCTCGCGCTGGCTGGCATGGTCGTCGCGCTCGACGCCTATGGTCCCGTCACCGACAATGCCGGCGGCATTGCCGAAATGGCGGGTCTCGATGACAGTGTGCGTGAGAAGACCGACCTTCTCGACGCCGTGGGCAACACGACCAAGGCCGTGACCAAAGGCTATGCCATCGGCTCGGCGGGTCTCGCAGCGCTGGTGCTGTTCGGCACCTATACCGCGGACATTACGGAGTATTCGGCAGCGCTCGGTCTCGACGCTCCGCTGACCTTTTCGCTGTCGTCGCCCTATGTCATCGTCGGACTGCTGCTCGGCGCGCTTTTGCCCTATCTCTTCGGGGCGCTGGGCATGACCGCCGTGGGCCGTGCGGCGGGTGACGTGGTCAAGGATGTTCGGGACCAGTTTGCGAACAACAAGGGCATCATGGACGGCACCAGCCGCCCCGACTACGCCCGCACGGTCGACCTCGTCACCAAGGCGGCGATCAAGGAAATGATCATCCCGTCGCTGCTGCCGGTGCTCGCGCCGATCGTCGTTTACTTCGTCATCCTGTGGGTCGCGGGTCCGGCCGCAGCGCTCGAAGCGCTCGGCGCGCTGCTGCTCGGCGTGATCGTCGGCGGGCTGTTCGTCGCCATCTCGATGACTTCGGGCGGCGGCGCCTGGGATAACGCGAAAAAATATATCGAGGACGGCAACCACGGTGGCAAGGGCAGCGAAGCCCACAAAGCCGCGGTGACCGGCGATACCGTCGGCGATCCCTACAAGGATACCGCGGGGCCTGCCGTGAATCCAATGATCAAGATCACCAATATCGTGGCGATCCTGCTCCTCGCGGCCCTGGCGCACGGCGCGGCTTAAGCTGCACCGCATCTGTAGGTGAACAAGGGCCTCGCCGGAGCGATCCGGCGGGGCCTTTCCGTTCCTTGTGGCGACGGTCGGTGTTGTCAACGCGCAGCGGCCTTTCTACGCTTGCGGCCACGGGCAGTACGAACAATCGGATTGTCGGACAGAGGGTTAATCCGTTCAACGTGCGTAAAAAGGGGATCAAGATGACCACGAAGCTTTTCGTTGCGGCATTGCTCGCTTCGGCGGTCGCGCTGCCGACTACCGCGCAGCGGAGCGACATTGTGGTGATGGCACAAAAGGGGCGTGTCGATACGGCCGTATTTGGAAAAAGGCCATTCATGCGCGACCCGCGTCTGTCACCGGACGGAAGCAAGGTGGCGGTGATGATGAGCCGCGATGGCGTCGATAATCTGGTCCTCATCGACTTAACCAAAACGGAAACTGCCCCCACGCTGATAGCGAAAGCCGAGGAATATCGCGAGGCCGGTGATCGCACGATGACCGGCTGGCGTTGGGTGGGGAACCGCACACTCGTTATCACATTGATGTCGCGTGAGATTATTTTCGGACAGCGATCCGACCTGCGGCGTCTTGCTGCCTACGACCTGGAATCGGGAAAACTCACTCCGCTCGCCTGGACCGACGCCGGTGGTGATGGCGGCACCATCTTGCACGTCGACGATGAGAAAGAAACGATCCTCGTGCAACGGGGCATTTTCAAGGACGGCAGTTTTTCGCCAGGCCCCGAGGTGATCAACGTCGACGTCAGGACCGGAAAATACAGGACCATCCAGCGACCCAATGTCGAGGTCAGCAACTGGCTCGTCGACGGCAAGGGAGTTGTTCGCGGCGGGCTGGGGCAGGACGACAAGGGGAATCAGCGGTTGATGTATCGGTCGGACGCTACCTCGACGATCAAGACTGTATCAAATGCTAAAGATCCGACATTCACCCAGTCGCAGATCGTGCCGTCGGTGTTTCTCGACGAACCCGACATGGCCTATGCGACAAGCAACAAGGATGATCTGCGCCGCGTCTACAAGGTCAACATGAAGGCGATGGAGATCGTCGGTCCGCCGCTGTTCCAGCTCGACGGCTATGATGTCGGCGGCATTATTCCCAATGAAGCCGGCAACAACATTCTCGGCTTTGCCTACATCACCGACAAGGATCGTCGCAAATGGGTCGACGAACGGCTTGCGCAGGTGCAGCAATTTTTCGACGAGGATTTTGGCGAGGGTAACGCGCTTATTACCTCGACCAATGACGGTGACACAAAATTGATCGTCCAGATCGGCGAAACAAGCGATCCGGGGGGCTATTATCTTTACGATACGCAGACCGGCAAGCTGCAACTGCTCGGCTGGGTCCACCCCATCCTGCAGGGCGCCAAGATGAACCCCACGGATACGGTGCGTTACAAGGCATCGGACGGGTTGGAGATCGAGGCAATCGTGACCTACCCGCGCCACCGCAAGGATCGCAAGAAGCTGCCCGTCGTGGTGATGCCGCACGGGGGCCCCTATGGTGTGCGTGACGAGGAAGGCTTTGGATTCTTTCCCTGGCATCAGGCGGTTGCCGAACTCGGCTATGTCGTGATCCAACCCAATTACCGGGGGTCCGGGGGCTACGGAAAATCGTTCGTCATGGAAGGCCGCAAGCCCAACGGATATGGCAACCGAATGCAGGATGATCTCAACGATGCGGTCACCTGGTTCGCGCAGCAGGGGTTGGTCGATCCGAAGCGCGCCTGCATAATGGGCTGGTCTTATGGCGGCTATGCCAGTGCGAGAGGGGCGCAGCGCGACCCGAATGTGTGGCGCTGCGCTATCGCGGGGGCCGGTGTCTATGATTTCCCGATGATGAAATCCTTCGATACCCAAACCTTCGGCAGTTTTGGCGCCAGCTTTCAGGCGACGGCCGATGACCTTATCGCGATCTCGTCTGCGCGAAACACCGATGGCCCATGGTCGCCCATCCTGATCGTGGCGGGTCTGCGCGACGCGCGAATTCCGATCGAGCAATCGCGCACGCTGGTGTCGCGTCTCAAGCGGTCAGGCAAGAAGGAAGGGGTGGACTTCCGTTACGTCGAGCAGCCCAAGGGCACACACAATCTGCCTTATGAGGATGTCCATATCGAATGGCTGGTCGAAGCCGAAAAGTGGCTGGCGGTTCATAATCCTGCCTATATTGAAAGCGATCCGGACAGGCCAAAGCCCGTTACGGTAACCGCGGAAACCAGATAGGACTGGCATGCCGGACGGGAAATGGGCGGCGCGGCGTTCGCGGCGCAACTTCGCTCTCTTCGGGTCAGGCTGCGTGCCTGTTTTCGATGCCCGCGCCCGTTTGCCGATTGCCTGTCCGCCGCCGCCGCTCTAACCTTTGCAGCACGTTATCAAGCGGAGGGCGGCGAGTGAGCGAAGGCAGCGCGGCGAGCGAAATCTATATTGGCCTCGGCGGCGGCGGGGCGGCGGCGGGGGCGCGGCAATCGCTGGTGCTGAAGCGCGCGAACCGCCACGGGCTGATCGCCGGGGCGACGGGCACGGGCAAGACGGTGACTTTGCAGGGGCTGGCCGAAGGTTTTTCGGCGGTGGGCGTGCCCGTCTTTGTCGCCGATGTGAAGGGCGACCTTGCGGGCATGGCGATGGCGGGCAGCCCGACCGCCAAGGTGCACGAGCCCTTTTCGAAGCGCGCCGCCGAAATCGGCGACACCGACTGGGCCTATCGCGATAATCCGGTGATCTTCTGGGATCTGTTCGGTGAACAGGGGCATCCGGTGCGCACGACGATCTCCGAAATGGGGCCGCTGCTGCTCGCACGGCTGATGGGGCTGAATGAGACGCAGGAAGGTGTGCTCGCGATTGCGTTCAGGGTTGCCGACGAACAGAATATGCTGCTGCTCGACCTGGGCGATTTGCAGGCGATGCTCGTCTGGTGCGCCGAAAATGCCGACGAGTTGACCGCAAAATATGGCAATGTCACCAAGGCGAGCGTCGGGGCGATCCAGCGGCAACTGCTGACGCTCGAAAGCCAGGGCGGCGATCATTTCTTCGGCGAGCCCGCGCTCGATATTCAGGACATGATCCGCACCGACGAAAAGGGTCGCGGTTATGTGAACATCCTCGCCGCCGACAAGCTGATGGCGAGCCCGAAGCTTTATGCGACCTTCCTGCTGTGGCTGCTGAGCGAGATGTTCGAGACGCTGCCCGAGGTGGGCGATCCCGACAAGCCCAAGCTGGTTTTCTTCTTCGACGAGGCGCATCTGCTGTTCGACGATGCGCCGCCCGCGCTCACCGAAAAGATCGAACAGGTCGTGCGCCTGATCCGGTCGAAAGGCGTTGGCGTCTATTTTGTGACGCAAAACCCGATCGATATTCCCGAGGCGGTCGCGGGCCAGCTGGGCAATCGTGTCCAGCACGCGCTGCGCGCCTTTACCCCGCGCGATCAGAAGGCAGTGAAGGCTGCCGCCGACACCTTTCGCCCCAATCCGGAGATCGATGTGGCGCGTGAGATCACCGAGCTTCGCGTCGGCGAGGCGCTGGTGTCGCTGCTGATGCCCGACGGCGCGCCGTCGCCGGTTGAGCGCACTTTAATCAAGCCGCCCTGCTCGCGCGTGGGGCCGCTCGACGCCAAGGAACGCGCGGTCATCCAGTCTGTCTCGCCCGTTGAGGGCAAATATGACACGGCGGTCGACCGCGAAAGCGCCGAGGAACTGCTCGCCGCCAAGGCCGAGCAGGCGCAGGCCGCGGCGATCGAAGCGAAGGCGCAGGAAGAGGCCGACAAGGCAGCGGCGATCGCCGCGAAGGAAGAGGCGAAGCGCAAGGCGGCCGAGGAGCGCGAACGCATCCGGCTGGAAAGAGCAGCGGCGCGCGAGGCCGCGAAGCCGAGCATGGCCGAAAAGATGATGCAGTCTGCGGCGCGCTCGGCCGCGACGAGCCTCGGTCGGCAGGTCGCGGGCAAGTTTGGCGGCCAGTTGATGCGCGGGATTCTGGGCAGCCTGTTCAAATAGGTCGTCGTTCACCAAAGACACCCCGTCATCTTTGCGGTCGACTCGGCGTGCGAATCGCGGCAGCCTGGGTTGCATGACAAAACCTATATTGCCTGGAGAGGTAGCCGCCGCGGTCGTCAATCCCGCCGCCTATGGGGCGTGGGAGCCGCTGCACGAACAGCTCGCCTGGGCGCGGGCGAACATGCCGCTGGGCGTCGCGGAGAATCCGAACCACGATCCCTTCTGGCTCGTGACGCGCCACGCCGACATCATGGCGATCAGCCGCGATCCGCAGCGCTTTGCCAACGGCATCCGGCCGACGGTGCTGACCGACCGCGCGGGCGAGGCGCTGGCGCGCGCGGCGACGCCGAATAATGACGGTCATCTGGTGCGCTCGCTCGTCCAGATGGATGCGCCCGATCATATAAAATACCGGCTGCTGACGCAGAGCTGGTTCATGCCCAAGAATCTGAAGACGATCGAGGATCGCATCCGGCAGATCGCCCGCGACACGGTCGAGCACATGCTGGAGACCGGAGGGTCATGCGATTTCGCGCGCGACGTTGCGGCGCATTATCCGCTGCGCGTCATCATGGACATATTGGGGGTGCCGCCCGAGGACGAACCGCGGATGCTGATGCTGACGCAGCAATTGTTCGGTCCGACCGACCCGGAGCTCAACCGCAGCAGGGAAGCGATCACCAGCTCCGAACAGGCGATCGCGATGCTGCATTACGTCATCGCCGATTTCGAGGCCTATTTCGGCGCGCTGACCGCCGACCGCCGCGCCCATCCGCGCGAGGATATTGCGACCGTGATCGCCAATGCGATGGTCGGGGGCGAGCAGATTCCCGACCGCGAACTAGCCGGCTATTATATGATTATCGCGACCGCGGGGCACGACACGACGAGCGCATCGACCGCGGGGGCGATCATGGAGCTGGCGCGCAACCCGGCGCTGTTCGAGCGGTTTCGTGACGCGGCGAGCGACAAGGCGGGGCTGATCGAGGAGGCGATCCGCTGGACGACGCCGGTGCAGCATTTCATGCGCAGCGCGCGCGAGGATGTCGAGATCGGCGGGCAGACGATCCGCGCGGGCGACTGGCTGATGCTGAACTATGTTTCCGCGAACCGCGACGAGGCGGTTTTTGCCGATCCCTTCGCTTTCGACCCCGATCGCGAGAAGAATCAGCAGATCGCCTTTGGTTTCGGCGCGCATGTCTGCCTGGGGCAGCATCTGGCGCGGCTGGAGATGCGGATTTTGATGGAGGAATTGCTGCCGCGGCTGACCAGCCTGGCGCTGGCGGGCGAACCCGCGCGCGTCGAATCGGTGTTCGTCGGCGGGCTGAAGCGGCTGCCGATCCGGTTTACGGCGGCGTAGCGGCTTACAAGCGCCAGCTTTGGCTGACACAAGATATGGGTTGTCATCCCGGCGAAGCCTGTGGGGTGGGTTCACATCTGGAGTGCACCAGTTGGGTAAGGAATGCCTTGGCTGGGGTTAAGGGGGTTGAGACATTTTCGAGGGGCATTGTTGTAAGCGCGATCGGGGCGGCGGCTTCTCCGGGGGTTCTTGTGATGAGCGTGAGGCGCGAGCTGCGTTCGTGGGCGGCGAGGATGGCTTGGCCATGGCTTGCAAACGGCATGCGATCGGCTTTCCAATGGGCGCGGCAATCGCACATCGCTCCTCAAGCGATAACTGGCGGCAACGCTCTCCCATCGCAACACCTCAAGCTGGGGTTGCGCTTCGTTTGTGAACGAAGGGGCTCTCGACCTATC